>JDSF01000030.1_pt1 | contig 133482 bp, 139 predicted proteins | sample 199441 | NCBI WGS metagenome assembly JDSF01 (sample SAMN02592751, study PRJNA231836) | bioreactor metagenome | isolation source: continuous culture bioreactor denitrification-DNRA | place: Germany: Bremen
TTATCTATTCTCAGGAAGGGATGACTGAAGATCAACTGAAAAACCGGATACTGCTCTTCCGTCAGGAAGTCACATCACCCGCCCGCCTTGCCGGCAATGTTCTGCTCGTCCATGAAACTTTGGATCAAGTCAAAGAGCCTCGTGCTGCCTGGGTTTATAACCCGGGGCAGCGTCGTGTCCGCCGAGCACCCAATGTTGCCTATGACAATCCAGGAACAGCTGCCGACAGCCTGAGAACATCTGATCAATTTGATATGTTCAACGGCGCTCCCGACCGTTACGATTGGAAACTGATTGGCAAAAAGAGATTTTTATCCCTTACAACAGCTACCTTGTGCACAGTGACAAGCTGAAATACAAAGATATCCTGACTCCTTTGCACCTGAACCCGGACTACCTGCGCTACGAACTCCACCGTGTTTGGATTGTTGAGGCGACTCTGCGTGAGGGAGCACGTCACCTTTACAAAAAACGGACCTTCTATATTGATGAAGATTCCTGGCAAATCATGGCTGCCGATATCTACGACAACCGCGACCAACTTTGGCGAGTTTCGGAAGCTCATTCAATTAACTATTATGAAGTTCCGACTTTCTGGACAACGCTGGAGGCCCATTATGACATGCAGTCTGGGCGCTATCTGGCATTGGGTCTTGACAACGAATCAACGATGTACGACTTTGACATAAAACGTACCGATAAAGACTATTCACCGGGCGCCCTGCGTCGTGCCGGACGCCGTTAACAACGATATTCATTAAACACCTGGACGGCCGAGCTGTCATGGCTCGGCCGTTTTGCGTGTTTCTTACATGTAAAGCAGCTTGATTATGAACAAATCCCCATCCCGCTTCCTTTTTGCCAGTGTCATCTTCCTTACCCTGGCACTCCTTGGTCCTTCTGTCCTGGCAGCGGAACAGGCGGTCATTGCCCCCTTAGCCGAACGTTCGCTTCTTCTCGACCTGGAACAAGTTGGCGACAAATTGATTGCAGTCGGTGAACGAGGTCACATTCTCGTCAGTGAAGATTCTGGACTTAACTGGTCACAAGTTCAGGCACCGACCCGCTCAACACTCACTGGGATATTCTTTCTCGACCTCCTGCAGGGTTGGATTGTTGGCCATGATCAAGTCATTTTAAAAACTGAGGATGGCGGCACAAGTTGGCAGCAGGTGTATCAGGATATTGAAGCCGACAGCCCACTTTTTGACATCTACTTTCTCGACGACAGCCACGGTTATGCCATCGGAGCCTATGGCCAGTTCCTCGAGTCCTTCGATGGGGGCCGCAGCTGGGAAGGGCGTTGGATCAGTGAAGACGATTTCCATCTGAATCAGATCGTTGCCATGGAAGATCAGCTTTTCATCGCTGCCGAAGCTGGAATGAGCTACCGCTCTAGCGACCGGGGAAAAACCTGGACAATGTTGAGTCCTGACTATGACGGATCTTTCTTCGGGATCATGCCGTTGGAGAATAACAGCCTGCTCCTCTTCGGCCTGCGTGGTCATCTGTTCCGTTCGGACGATGCAGGAGACAACTGGAGACAGATTGAAACAGCCACGGAAGCATCTTTGACCAACGGTCTTAAACTAAAGGATGGAACACTGATCATCACAGGTTTAGCCGGTACGATCCTGACGAGCACAGATAATGGTCTCAACTTCACCCTGATTCAGGACCCACAGCGCAAAGGATTCAGCCGAATGCAGCAAAGCCAGGATGGCACCATCATCGCCAGTGGTGATTTTGGCGTAAAAATGATCACACTCAGCGGTAAAGAGCAGAGTGAAGGGAGGACAAAATGAACATGTCTTCTTTTATCTCTACCCTTGAAAAATTGATTTTTACAAACAGACGCCTGTTTCTTGGACTTTTTGTTCTGGTCACCCTGTTCATGGGATACTCTGTCACCAATCTGAAGATTGATGCTGGATTCAGTAAACAGTTGCCTCTCGAGCATGAATACATGCAAACCTACGTCGAGCATCGGAAAGAGTTCGGCGGAGCCAATCGGGTTTTAATCGCTCTCATGGCTAAAGATGGTGATATTTTCACCCCGCAGTTTTTCGAGACACTGGAAAAAGCAACCGACGACGTCTTTTTTATCCCCGGTGTCGACCGCGCTCAGGTGACCTCTCTTTTCACCCCCAATGTTCGCTTTACAGAAGTGGTTGAAGATGGGATCGCCGGTGGCAATGTTATTCCTGCTGATTTTGAAGCGACTCCGGAAGGGCTGGAACGGGTCCGAAAAAATATCCTCAAAGCGGGTATTGTCGGTCGCCTTGTCGCCAACGATTTCACGGGTGCAATCATCAGCGCTCAGCTCCTTGAAATCGATCCCAACAGCGGTGAAAAGCTCGACTTCATCAAGGTTTCCCATCTGCTGGAAGAACAGATCCGCGACAAATATCAGAATGATCAGGTCGGTGTCCATATCATCGGTTTCACCAAGGTCATCGGAGATATCGCCGATGGAGCCAAACGTGTTGTGCTGTTCTTTGCCATCGCTTTTGCCATTACCACACTCTTAGTTTCCCTCTACACCCGGTCAGCCGTACTGACACTGATCCCTCTGTCCTGCTCTCTAATGGCTGTCATTTGGCAGCTTGGACTTCTGCCACTACTCGGTTACGGCATCGATCCAATGGGGCTCCTGGTTCCCTTTCTAATTTTTGCGATCGCCGTCAGTCATGCCGTTCAGATGATTACTGCCAACACGGCTGAACTCAGAGCGGGTTCGAGCCACCTTGATGCAGCCAAAGCCAGCTTCCGCCAACTGCTGATTCCTGGCTTCATTGCTCTGGCCAGTGACACCATCGGCTTTATCACCATCCGCATGATTGATATCCAGATTATTCAGGAGATGGCCATCACAGCCAGTCTTGGTGTTGCCGTGATCATCCTGACCAATCTGGTCCTGCTACCGATTCTTTTGTCCTATGTTAAAACCGACACCAGTTATCGCGCCCGGGTTGACGAACAGACTCAAGTCCTGAAACCGGTCTGGCGCTTTTTTGAAAAAGCGGCCTATCCCAAACCGGCCAAAGTTATTATTGCCATCTCTCTGATCCTGCTGGCCTTCGGCCTGTGGAAGGGATCAGACATCAAAATTGGCGACATGCATCAGGGAGTTCCTGAACTACGTTCCGATTCTCGCTATAATCTGGATACAAAGGTCATTACTGACCATTTTTCCATTGGCGTCGACATTATCACCGTCATTGTCGAAACCAAAACCGATGGTTGTATCGACTATGACATTATGACCGCTATCGACCGTTTTGCCTGGCAGATGCAGAATGTCGAAGGAGTCCAGTCGATCATCGGCCTGCCAGGAGTCGCCAAGGTGATCAACTCTGGCTGGAATGAGGGCAGCCTCAAATGGCGGGTGCTACCGCGCAATTCCTCGACCATGGTCCAAGCGGTTGGTTATGTTCCCACCAGCAGCGGCCTGTTAAACGCCGATTGCAGCGTCATGCCGGTTATGATCTTTACCAAGGATCATAAAGCAGAAACCATCGACCGAATCGTAACTGCCGTCAAAGATTACCGTAACAGTACGCCAACCGAGAATGTCAAATTTCGCCTTGCAACCGGCAATGTCGGCGTTATGGCAGCAACAAATGAAGAGGTCTCCGCGGCCCAGTTCCCGATATTACTCTATGTTTTCGGTGCCGTTATCCTGCTTTGCTATATCCAGTTCCGCTCTTTCAAAGCGGTTCTCTGCATCGTTCTGCCGTTGGGACTGGTTTCTCTATTGGCATACGCTCTGATGAGCATGTTGCAGATCGGCCTCAAGGTTTCAACTCTGCCGGTTGTCGCCCTCGGAGTCGGCGTCGGTGTTGACTACGGCATCTATATATTCAGCCGTCTGCGCAGCTATTTACGTGCCGGTCAATCACTGCAGGATGCCTACCTTCACACTCTCGCTATTACCGGAAACGGGGTCGCCTTTACCGGCGTTACCCTGGCGTTCAGTGTTGCGACCTGGATCTTTTCACCACTCAAATTCCAGGCAGATATGGGCATCCTGCTGACCTTCATGTTTCTTGTGAATATGCTTGGGGCAGCCCTGCTCCTACCGGCACTGGCCTGTATGCTGTTGCCGAAAAATACAGAAGAGCGCACATCGGAACCATTACAGTAAGAGTTATGAGCCGCCAAGACACAACAGACATTAAAAACAACGTTGATTTTAGATCATAAACTCAGATCAGGATAGGACGACGATGACAGGATCGACAGCGAAAGAGCTGCCCTATCGCTCCATCCCGCATATGCTTCAGGTCAATGCAAAAAAGTATGCTGACCGGCCCGCCATCAGTTTTAAAAAAGGTGGCGGGTATCTGACCTTAAGTTACCAACAATTCTACATCCGGGTTCTAATGGCGGCTCGCGGCCTGCGCAAAGCCGGGATGCACCCCGGCGATAAAGTCGCTATCTTTTCTGAGAACAGGGCAGGCTGGGTTATTGCTGATCTGGCAATTCAAGCAGCCCTGGGTGTCAGTGTTCCAATTTATGCGACCAACACCGGCACGCAGACCGCTTACGTCATCAACCACAGCGAAGCAAAAATTATCTTTGTTTCGGATCGCAATCAATATGAAAAGTTGCTGGCCGTCCGCGATCAGATTCCCCAGGTTGAACTCGTCATTTCCTTTGAACGTTTTCTCGGTGAGCGGATCCTGCCTGTCTATACGCTCTATCAACTCTCTGAAATTTCGCATCCCATTCAAGCAGAGGAACAACTGCTGATTGAACAGCAAATTGCAGCGATCTGCCCCGAAGACCTGATCACCATCATCTACACTTCGGGGACAACCGGAATCCCCAAGGGTGCGATGTTGTCACAAAACAACATGGTCAGTAATGCCTGGTATGGCCTTCAAAGAGCCGGGAAAATGGCCATGGGCGGAAAATTTCTAAGTTTCCTGCCACTGAGCCACCTGTTCGAACGCTGTGCCGGATACCATGCTGTATTGATGAGCGGGGGACACATCGCCTATGCAGAAAGCATCGACAAGGTCGTAGAAAACCTTCGTGAAGTGAAGCCAACCGCCATGATCAGTGTCCCGCGCCTGTTTGAAAAAATATATTCACAAATCATTGAGAGTGTCAGTAAGATGAGTCCGAGCAAGCGACGCATGTTTCAACAAGCAGTCGATGTCGGGCGGGAATATATTCAGCGCAAACATATTGACAACGAATCGACTGGACTGCTTCAAGCCAAGTATCATTTTTACGACAAAATGGTTTTCCGCAAAATCCGTAAACGCTTCGGTGGCCGTTTAAGATTTTTTATCTGCGGTGGGGCTCCCCTTGATCAAACCATCAGTGAATTCATGTGGATTATCGGCCTCCCTGTCTACGAAGGCTACGGTTTAACCGAAGCCAGCCCGATTGTCACCTTCAACAGCCGTCACGAACTCTGCTTTGGCAGTGTTGGTCGTCCCTTGGCAGAAACTGAGCTTAAACTGCTGGATGACGGAGAATTGCTCATAAAAGGGCCACAGATCATGAAGGGGTATTTTCGCGATCCTAAGGGCACTGAAGATGCTTTTGTTGATGGCTGGTTTAAAACAGGTGATATCGCCACGATTGATGATCATGGCTATGTCTCAATTATCGATCGCAAAAAGGAGATCATTATCACTTCTGGGGGCAAAAATATCCCCCCTCAACCGCTGGAAAACGCCCTCAAATTAGACAAATATATCTCTCAGGCATATGTTCACGGCAATAACAGACCCTATCTGGTTGCGCTCCTGACTCCCAACCTGGAAAGTTTGATTGAGTTCAGTCACAAGCACAACATCAGCTATTTAGGAGTCGATGATCTGGTCAATAACGATCAAATTCTGGAATTGTTCGCCCACAGGCTTGAAGAATTCAACAGCCACATGCCCAGCTACCAGACAATCAAAAAATTTGTCCTGCTTCCCTATGACTTTTCAACCACAGGAGGAGAGCTGACTCCAACCTTGAAATTAAAGCGCAACGCCATTATTGAGCTTTATGGTGAAGAGATTGAACAACTCTACAGCGACGTTAAACCGACTTCTGATCATATTGTTGCCTGCTCTTGATTTTTTTCCGCAAAGGGAACAGACTTTATTATCTTTTTGTTTTTTCGATATAAGGTCAAATAATGCTACCAACTCAACACACGATCCCGACACCTTACCCTGTCGGCCCCGTTCACTGTTACAGCACTGAAATTAACGATCAGTTAATTCTGATCGATACCGGTCCACCCACCGATGAAGCCAAACAGTATTTACAACAGAATCTTGATCTGAAGCGCCTACAGCATCTACTGATTACCCACTGTCACATTGATCACTATGGCTTAGCCGCCTGGTTGCAAAAGGAATATGGATGCAGCGTATATATCCCTTACCGTGACAGCTTAAAAATCATGAAACATCATGAACGGCTTGATGGCATGGGCGCAGTGCTGGCCCAAATCGGTTTTGATGATAATTTCCTGAACGATTTACGTCGAGGAATGGACAGTGATCAATTTTTCCCCGAGCTTCCTGAAGAGTACAAAATAGCTGAGCAAGATTTGCCACAGGACCTTGGTATTGAAGTCATCCCCTGTCCAGGACATTCACAAAGCGATTTGGTTTACAGTGGCGACAGCTGGGCCGTCACTGGCGACACCATGCTGCGTGAGATCTTTCAATCCCCTCTACTTGATGTTGATCTCCTGACTGGAAAGCGCTTTCATAATTATGATTCCTACTGCCAGACAATCACGAAGCTGGCAAGCTTACGCGACAAACAAATCCTGCCTGGCCATCGTAAATATATTATCGGTGTTGACTACAATATCTGCTACTACGCCGGAAAACTGTTGGAACGTGCAGAACGGAGCCGTAAGCTAACGGCCGAGCTAACCCCACCAGAAGTTGTTGATCGGCTCTTTGATGACAGTGTCAGAGAACCATTTTTAAGATATCTGAAAGTCTCCGAAGTTGTCTTTATTCGCGACTTTCTTGCCAATCCAGACAAGCTCAAACAATCATTGGAGCAAGTTGGCCTCTTTTCTCAACTTGAAAAGGCCTTTTACCAGACAACAGGAGCAATTTGATGGGACACCATGTCGGCAGTAAAAGCAGCATTGTACCGCTGATAGATCGCCTCAACAAATACCCTGTCGGCTTACCTGACCATACAAAACTCAGGGAAATTCTAGCTCTTCTTTTTACCGAGGAAGAAGCCTATATTGCCTCTCTCTTTCCGCTGGAGGAGGCAACTCTCTCAGAGCTGGTTGAAGCAACTAAAATTCCATCTACGGAGCTGCTACCCCAACTTGAGCAGATGTGTGACAAAGGGCTGGTGATGGATCTCCCTTACGAAGGTGAGAACTATTACCTGTTAATGCCTGGATTGATTGGATTTTTCGAATTTACCTTCATGAAAAGCAGTCGCCCCGATCTTCCAAGGGAAAAAGTTGCCCGCTTGATGCAGGAATATCTTTACGAAAATCCGCAGCAGGGGATGGCAAAGGAATTCTTTGACAGCAAAATCCCCTTAACCCGGGCTGTCCCCTACGAAGACCATATTCCTGTGTCCTCCACCATCACCAGCTACGAGAGTGCCAGAGAAATTGTTAAGAATGCTGAATATGGAGCTGTTGGTATCTGCTATTGCCGACATAAAAAGCACCACCTCGATGAGGACTGTAAAAAGGGTGCGCCGATGGAGGATATCTGCATTTCACTGGGTCATGGGGCCAGATTTCTGGTCCGTCGTGGTTTTGCCAAAGAACAGACCACCGACCAGCTCCTGGCCATACTGGAGCAGGCACGTGATCTGAATCTGACCCACATCACTGACAATATCCGAGAGCAGCCCTCCTTTATCTGTAATTGCTGTTCCTGCTGCTGTGAACTGCTGATAGGTGTTCAGGCTGGCTACCATAATGGAATTGCCAAGACTCCGTTCATCCTCAAAATCGATGAGCAGCTCTGCAACAGCTGCGGTGCCTGTATCAAAGCCTGCAATGTCGCAGCCTTCAAAGAAAAGGCCACAGGAGTTCCGGTCGTACTCAAAAATGACGTCTGTCTCGGCTGTGGTGCCTGTATTCCGGTCTGCAAACAGCAGGCACTGACTCTGGTAGAGCGCAAAAAACACTACACCCCACCACGTGATCGCCGAGAGATGATGGTCAGACGTCTGCTCGAACGGCGACGGTTCACTCCCTTTGTTGTCAGCCATGTAAAAAAGAAGATCAAAAAGATTGTCCGCGGCAAGATAACCGCCCCTCGCATTCCTTAGGATTATTGTATGGCTGTCACTATTATGAAAAACTGTACTGGATGCGGCCGCTGTGTCGCCATCTGTCAGCACAAAGCGATCAGCCTGACGACCGAACAGCTTAACGGTTTTGGTAAGAAAACAGCCATTATTGACAAAAAATACTGCGCTCTCTGCTTTGCCTGCTTAATGGCTTGCCCGCACAAAGCTATTTCTGACTAATCTAGTGGAAATTCGCAAAAAGTTTGACAGACTCCTAGCCAAGCGCCGTACTTTCTGATAAATCATAGAGTCATGAATGGTTCGATGAAATAGATAGCGCTCGGCTTACCCCTGGTTGATCTTTGGCCTCACTGTTGTTTCTCCAAAATTCCATCCATACTTTTTCGGACACCTAGGCAGTTTGTCCAACAGACACTTATATGTTGCAGAACAATCACTTCCATCGGCAGCAGAAGAGACGATAAGCTATTATTTTAAGCTAACGATTCTTTTGCCGCTTTGGGAAAAATAAGGACAAGATCAATGAATCAACAACCATCATCCAACGGCTACTCCTTAATTCCGTTACTCCTCTTTTTACTTCTTTTTGTTGGAACCGGTGCTGTTCTCTCATTTCAGGGAACTGACATGGCCTTTTACCAGCTCTCCGCAGCAGTTGCTATTCTTCCAGCAATTGCACTCGCCCTGACAATGGGCAGGGGCAACCTGAACGGTAAAATCAACACCTTTCTCAAAGGGGTTGGTGATATCAATATTGTCACCATGTGCATGATCTATCTGCTGGCTGGCGGATTTGCCTCAGTTGCAAAAGCGATTGGTGGTGTCGACGCAACGGTCAACCTCGGCCTTTCTTTTATTCCAGTCCAACTGGTTCTACCCGGTCTTTTTGTCATTGCCGCCTTTGTTGCAACAGCCATGGGGACATCAATGGGCACCATTGCTGCCATCGCCCCTATCGCAGCCGGTATTGCCCAACAAACCGACATAGGAAGCGCCTTATTAATGGGAACCATCGTCGGTGGTGCCATGTTTGGTGACAATCTGTCGATGATTTCAGATACCACCATTGCCGCAACCCGGACCCAGGGTTGTGAGATGAGTGACAAGTTCAAAATGAACGTGCGCATCGTCACACCTGCAGCCCTGGTCGCCATAGGGTTGCTGGCTCTTTTCGGTGCTTCAGGCTCAGTCACCAACATTGCAGATTGGGAATTCATCCGCGTTGTGCCTTACCTGGCGATACTGGGGCTGGCAATATCCGGCATTAACGTTTTTGTCGTCCTTGCGTCGGGGATTGTTCTGGCAGGTTTGGTTGGACTCAGCATTGTCCCAGAGTATTCCCTGCTAAAAATGTCTCAGGATATCTTTACCGGCTTTAGCGGGATGCATGAAATCCTTGTTCTTTCTATGCTGATTGGCGGTCTGGGCGAATTGATCCGCTTTAACGGTGGTCTAAAATGGCTGCTCGACAAGGTCAACGCCTTTGCTCACAAAACCAGTAACGGCAATACCCGCCGTTCGGGTGAAGTTGGCATTTCGGCACTGGTCTCTCTCGCCGATCTGTGTACAGCCAACAACACAGTTGCCATCATCCTGACGGGAAACCTGGCCAAAGAGATCGCGACTGACACGGGTGTCGATCCACGCCGTAGCGCCAGTTTACTTGATATTTTTTCATGTATTTTTCAAGGGCTCACGCCTTATGCGGCCCAAGTTCTACTGGCGGGTTCTATTGCTGGCATTTCCCCGGTATCGGTCGCAACGAATAACTGGTACTGCCTGATTCTGGCTGTTGTTTCATTCGCAGCGATCATGACAGGCTGGCCTAAGATCAAACCTCATAAGTAATCCACATCTTCTTTCCAACACAGCTCAAAACGCAAAATGGCCCTGCTTGCAGATACGAGCAGGGCCATTTTGATTGGTCAGACTATTCGAGCCTTACTTCTGGTAAGAAGTCTTGCGAACCATTCCTTCTTGTGTTGCTGGATCGTAGAGTCCTTTTGCCTTCTGATCTTCAAACCAATCCTGACGCAAGCCATCCAAGAACTTTTCTTTGCCTTGGATGAACTTCTCAAAAGGCAGGCCAGTCACTACTTGTGCTTTTTCTTTGGTTGAGAAATCAGGAGCAACATATTCAGCGGCATCGTATTTAGCCAGAATGATGCGCAGTTTCAGGCGAGCATCCTGACCTTTGTTGATCGCGCTACCGAGCACCCGCAGGGTCTCTTCAGGAGCGTGGAAGAAAGAACCGTGAGCGGCGATTGAGAAATCCCAACGCCACTGACCATGACGAATATCCATCAGAGCTGGCTTCATCTCTTCTTCTGTTGCGCCCAATTCCCAAGCTTTAGCTGCTTCGAGGTGAGCTTTGGCGAGAACGTCCATAGCCATGCGGTGCAGTTCGTTCTTGCGCTCAAGCTTGCGCTCAACTGTTGCGCGGAACTCAGACTCGGTACCGCTGTGGCAGTTCAGACAGGTATTGGCGATATCGTCCAGTGGGCTACCAACCTGGTGATTCGAGTACTTAACGCCACCTTCACGAACGTATGGCATATGACAATCGGCACAGGCCAAGTTGTTCTGTCCATGGACACCAGTCTTGAAAGTTTCGTAACCAGGATGCTGAGCTTTCAGCATTGGGGTTTTGCTCAGCTTGTGAGTCCAATCTTTGAAATCACGATCATCGTAGTATTTTTCGATATCTTCCGCTGCCAAACCATCGTTCCAAGGGAAGGTAACAACTTTAGCAGTTTGCTCTTTACCGTCTGGATCGGTCCATTTGGTCGGCTTGAAGTAGTACTCGGAGTGACACTGGGCACAAACCAGAGTTCTCATATCCTGATGAGTTGCATCAGCAAAAGGATTGCTGCCTTCAGCATCCAGAGCGCGCTTGAGGTAATCACGAGTCACTGTCAGCTTCATGGTTTCATTGTCGTGACAATCAGCACAACCTACTGGGTTGGCAATTTCGGTCCCTAAACGGGACCACTTGCCAGTAAAGTAAGCGTTTTCGCCATGTTCTTTCATCAAACGAGGAACGTCAGGTGATTTACAGGTCCAGCAAGCTGTAGGCATCGGACCGGTCTTGTCATCAACAGGACCACCAGTACGCAGAGTATTGATATTATCTTCGAGCATGTAAAAGTGACCACGTGGCGCATTGTAGTCTTTTGAGAAACCATAGCCTGACCACATGACCACCAGAGCCGGATCGCCTTTTAAGATGTCTTTGATCTCATCACTTTTTTTGGTGCGCATGTATGAATCATACTGGCGTGGATAGTATTTTCCCCACTCAGAGCTCCGAGTCTCCATCGCCTTTATTTGCGGAGTTGCATTAATTTGAGCCTGTTCAGCCTTATTCTCCTTAATAGAGACAGTCAATAACAGCATCGGCACCATCACCAGAACGCAAAGAATAGTGATTATCGTTGATTTCTTCATAAGATCATTCCTCCAATTATTTCGCTTCAGACGTTAATCGAGTACAAGATTTGATTGCGTTGTTGTCAGATTACGGGTCACGCCATGTGGCACTTCGCGATGACAATCCCAGCATTTTCGACCCATCTGTACATGGCTTGCCGTCTTGCTGTACAACTTGGCATTATCCAGCATTTGCGAGACAATGCCGTCGTGGCAGGAAATACAGTTGTCCTGAATCCGACTCGCTGCGTCGTCAGTAATTCTGAGATTGTACCCGTATGTTTTAAAGGTCATCGCGAGGGAATGATTATATCCATCCCTGGCTTTAGCGAGCATTTTGTTCATGAAACTGTCCCGCGGCAGGTGGCAGTCGACACAGGTTGCTCGTTCCCGGTGCGAACTGTGTTGCCAGGTTGCATAATGCGTGTTCATGGTGTGGCAGGTGATACAAACTTCCGGATCGCTCGACATGTAAGAAAGCATCTTCGATTCCGCGATCAGATAAAAAAACATTCCGATCACCGCCACAACTGAACAGATGGCCACAACTCTCATAACGTCTCCTTCTGCCATTGGCCACAGCTGTTGATGGTACAGGTTGTAGAAAGCCTTTTTATCTGCTTTCCGTCGACAAAATTAAATTTCATACAAAACAACTTCCCTTGTGAATGCATAAGTTTTTCTTCTATCGCTTTCCCACTTTTTACATCAGCAATTGCTGTGCCATTTTATTTTTCTTCTTATTTTACAGCTACATATGATTATCGATATGTGTATTTGCTACCAAGAGGTAACACTCAATCCTGTTTTTACGCTACCTTCCAGTAACATCTGAGCAAACAACGGACACAAAAAAACCTCCGCACAAAAAAGCTACGGAGGGTTAGGAAAACAACCAATATGTTCTTTACTCATCTTGCTTCATGACTTTCATTTTGACCAGGGTGAGCAATTCAGTCATGAGGGTCTTGATTTAATTGACAATTATTGACATTCAGCCTTGCCCAAAACAACCCACTCGGATGCTTCGGCTAGCTTTTTAATATCAATAATTTGAACAGCGATCTCTTTCTCTGCAAAACCATTCTTTCCAATGACCTCACACACATGACTTGCGTAGTCATCATAATCCTTCTCATGCTTAAAAACACCAACCTTTAACAGTGTCTCCGTCTCCCAAATTGCATCCATCGCATCCGGTTCGTTTTGTCCCTGAAATAGCTCTATGACCCATCATATTCGGGACCGAAACTTTCAATAAACGCAAATCCTGGTGTCACCATGCAGAAGAGCAAAAGAAAAAAAATGACCTTTTTCATCTATCTATCCCTTGTAAATAGCTCTGATTGACAAAACCCCCATCAGATGACAGGGGCTTTGTATTACCCTACAATTATGCAGTTTTTAGGTTGGACCACCACTCATAACAGTACTCAAATCTTCAATCTTGTTGTTCTCGAGTCTCCAGTTATAAATAGCCTGCATGTCTTTAACAACCTGGAAAACCTGGAAGAAACCATGCCAGTGAGCATAGTCAGGACCGAACATTGCGGTACCTTGACGGGCACGACGACCAGTATGGTGCCAGAGATAGTACATCAACTCCTGGAAGCCATCGCTCCATGGATCCTTGCCGAGCAGACCTTTTGCTGCGAGTTCTTTCTTCATCTTAACAGCTTCGTCCCAGTAAACGTTGTACAGAGCAACAGCACTGTCCAGGTTCTGTCTGGTTTCGTCGATATGTGATGGGCCATGGCAGCTAACGCAAACTTTGCGCATCAACTTGTCGCCCTTGACGCCGTCACCACGTGCGCCACTACGAATTTCACTGCGCTTGTGCATCAGATCCCACTTGAGACGTTCATTCACGTTGTGAGTTGTCTGCAGTTCACCGATACCAGACAGGTGACAGGTTGAACAGGTCGGGGCGCGGTAATCACCAGGCTGCCATGTTCCGGCGGCACTGTCCCAAGTCCACTCATCACCTTCAGTCAGGAAGATCTGACCATGCTTAGACTCATGATAAATCTCGATATCTGGATGGTCAGGACCTAAGTGACAGCTGGCACAGGCTTCCGGCTTTCGCGCTTCAGCAACTGAGAAGGCGTGACGGGTGTGACAGACGGTACAGGTACCAACTGAACCATCGGGGTAAAGAGTTCCGACACCAGCGGGCCAGGTGCTGTTGATCGGTTTGTTGTCGGGACCAAGCTCGACAATCGAACCATGACACACTTTACAACCGGAGGTACGAGCAGCCTGATTCACCATGGAACCATCTTCAACACCGAGGAAAGCTGCACCTTCGTAATGGTTTTGCAGTTTAACCAGGGCACCACCAGCTTTTTTCTCGTCGTAAACAGCATCTCTGGAGAGGTCAGCGTGTCCACTCTTCAAGAATTCATCAACTTCGCTCGGATGACAACGAGCACAGGTCTTTGAGGAAACCATTGGAGAGATCATAATTTTTGTGCCCTTGAGACCAGAGCACTGGCTGGCCATCGGAGAATTGGCTTCAACCATATGACAGTCATAGCAGGATACGCCTGCGTTTGCCATACGACCTACTTTCCAGTCCTCAACGATTCCAGGTGTCTTTTCCGCGTGACATTCAATACACTTTGCGGCTTCTTCAGTGTAGCCACGCTTAATTTCAATCTTGCGTGGTGCCAGATTCGGTGTCCCTGCAGCACATGCCATGCCTGCCCAAACAAGCAGACAAGCAAGACTGATCAATCCAATTTTTCCATAAAATTGTTTCACTTAATCCTCCTCTATCCCTTTCGAGTTATTTTTGTGCAGCATAAAAGTCTGAAACTGTCTTGAGCATATCTTTGTGACCAACATGCATGTGACATTCAGCGCACATCTTGTTTGCCTCACCTCTCAGATAAGCACGATGAGCCAGCAAGCCTCCTTTTGAAATTCCCGGTGGTGTCAGATTCAGATGACAACGATGACACGCGTTATCAAAAGTAAACTTGAGACGGTTTTCTTCGGTGTTCGCCGCCCAATCGAATGTTGCACCATCAATCGATATGTTGTGGTAGACATCACTCAGTCCTGTGATCGCCTTGGTGACAAGATAATCCACAAAATTGCCATGTGGCAGATGGCAATCCACACATTGTGCAGCAAACCCTTGGGGATTCTGTCCGCCATGAACAGATGCTTGCCACGATGATTTGAATGGTTCCATCACGTGACAACTGGCACAGAATTCATCAGTGTTGGTTGTTTCAACCATGAATCCGGAAGCCAAAACCATAACCAGCGCAGCTGCAACACCAAAAACCGCTCCAAAAATCCAAATCTTCTTTATACCGGACTTACCTGGGGCCCCTTTGCTCGACATTTAATCACCTCCTTCCTATGTGGCAGTCTTAATACTCCGTAAAAGTGTAATTTCATATTTCCGAAAAACCACAGAATGAATAGTACAAATGGCTTGCGGTTAAGAGAACTTACCTCACGAACAAAGTGCAATCAGCATGCCACAAAAAACATCATATTTTTCAGTGCTATAGTGTTTTACGAATATATTTTTGTTACCACAAAGTAGCTTTTCACTTGATTTCCATGTTACCGTCCGGTAGCAATTAGAATTAAATTAGACCGTTCATCCATAAGAACAGGGCGCAATGGTATGCAGTTAAAAACAAAGTTAATTCTGCTGACAGTGCTTGTTGTATGCTTGTCATACGGTGTTACGTTTTATCGCACAGCTAGCTTCCAGGAAGAACTGGTCGTTAATCAGGCGACCCGCCAAGCCAAAATGCTGTTCAATCAGATTCGACTCACCCGTCAATGGATTACCGACCATAACGGACTCTTTCTGATTAAAGGGCCAGGTGTTGAGAAAAACCCCTTTCTCGAACATGGTGAGATTCAAGGCGCTCATGGAACCTGGCTGGTGAAACGCAATCCAGCGATGGTCACTCGCGAACTTTCAGCCTATGCTGCAGAAGCGGGCATGGGACAGTTCAACGTCACAAGTCTGAAACCTGTTAATCCTAAAAATGCCCCAGATGATTTTGAAATACGAAGTCTCAAGAAGTTTGAGAATGGAACTGAAGAGACGGTAGAAATCCAAGAGATTGATGGAACTCGCCGCTTGCGCTATATGGCCCCTCTCAAAGTTGATAATGGTTGTCTGGTTTGTCACAATAAACAAGGCTACGAGTTAAATGATATTCGCGGCGGGATGAATGTCTCAATCCCTATGGGCTGGGCTTATGCCGAGATCAGAAGCAACAACCGCATGCTTATAGCGATTGCCTTGCTGACGATCATTGGTGTTTCGATAACCCTCTATCTACTATTTGACACTCTGGTTGCCAAACGATTAACGCTGTTAGCTGAAATGATGACCCGATATCCTGATGCTCCACTGGATCAGGACTTTTCGGCTCATGTCTCGAACGACGAAATTGGCCTGTTAAATCAAAAGTTTATCAAACTCTGTGGCCGTTTAGAAAAATCACAGCAAGAGCTCAATGAGAGCCGCGAGCAGGTTTTCCAAAGTGAAAAACAGGCTGCCCTTGGTCGTCTCGTTGCCGGCATTTCTCATGAGATCAATAATCCTCTCGGTGGAATGCAAAATTGCGTTCAAACAATGAAACGCAATAAAGATAAGCCAGACCTGCAAGAACGCTACATAACCCTACTTAGTCAAGGGATTGATCGAATCAAGGGAACGGTCCAACAACTCCTCAACATTGGCCGAAACGAACCTTTAACGGTCAAAACTGCGGATATTGATGCCGTTATCCGTGACTGCATGGAGCTCACCTGCATGGGCAACAGACAGATTACCCTTGATCTGAATCTCAATGTCGGCAGACAGGTCACAACCGGGATAGAGGCCCTCCATCAGGTGGTTATGAATCTGGGAGGAAATGCGGTTCAGGCTATCGGCAAAAATTCAGGGACAATCAAAATTACCAGCCGTCTGGTTAAAAATATTTTGCAAATACAAGTCTGTGATGACGGCCCCGGTATCGCCGTAGAACATCTGGATAAAATTTTTGAACCCTTTTTTACCACCAAGGAAGTTGGAGAGGGAACAGGGCTGGGGCTGTCCGTTTCCCATTCACTGATCAGTCAACTGGGAGGGACGCTGACAGCAGCAAATCTCCCTGAGGGCGGTGCCTACTTCACTCTGACTGTACCCCTCCTGGCCACTGAGGATCTCAAATGAGTTCGAACCTGCTCGTCGTTGAAGATGAAGAAATCATGCGTATCACCATCGTTGACCACTTACGCCAACAAGGTTGGGATGTTGACGAAGCTGAAAATGGAATCGATGCGCTGAATCTGGCAAAAAAGAACCGTTATGATTTAATCATCTCGGATATCCGCATGCCTGGCCTTGATGGTGAAAACCTGCTGTCTAAGGTCAAACAACTGGCTCCCCGGACAGAAGTTATCCTGATGACTGCACACGGCAACAGCGAAAATGCCGTCACTTGCCTGAAAAAGGGCGCAGTCGACTACATCCTCAAGCCTTTTGATCTTGATGACCTGACCTTTCGGGTTCAGCGCTTATTGAATATTCAAGAGATTAAGGCACGCTGTGTCTCACTGGAAAGTTGTTGCGGACAACGCCAGCCACTTATTGGTTCAAGCAATCCGATGCAGAAACTCCTCAGTCTGATCAGCCGAGTCTCACAGACAGATGCGACAGTTTTGATCCAGGGAGAGAGCGGCACAGGCAAAGAACTGGTGGCTGCAGCTATCCATTTTGAAAGCAAACGGGCGACAAAACCCTATGTCCGTGTCAATTGTGCCGCTATCCCTGCCGGATTATTAGAATCAGAGCTATTTGGTCATGAGAAGGGGGCCTTTACCGGTGCCGAGCAGATGTCTCAAGGGAAATTTGAACTTGCAGACCAAGGCACAATTCTGTTGGATGAAATAGGGGACATGCCCATCGATCTCCAGGTCAAACTGCTCAGGGTCCTTCAAGAACAGGAAATCGAGCGTATCGGTGCAAAGCACCCTATCAAAATAGATGTTCGTGTCATCTGTGCGACCATTAAAGATCTTGAAAAAGAGATTGAAGCGGGCCGTTTCCGCGAGGATCTTTTCTATCGCCTGCAGGTTATTCCCATTACAGTTCCGCCATTACGTGAGAGAAAAGCCGATATTCCAGAACTGACTGATCATTTTTACGCCACTTTGGTGAGAATCGCGGACTGACCTTTAAACTGTCTGAGGATGCCGCTCAAGCTTTTGCCAACTATTCCTTCCCTGGCAATGTCCGTGAACTGAGAAATATCCTCGAACGAGTTTCTGTTTTGGCCCCAGCTCCTCAGATTCAACTGTGGGATTTTCCGCCTGAAATTTGTATCGACAAAATCGAAGTTCCAGACAAGATCGAAACAAACCTTGCTGCCGCCGTGGCCAAAGCTGAAAAACAATGTATTTGCAATGCGCTGAAGACAACAGATGGCAACAAAACTGAAGCGGCAGATGTCCTCGGAATCAGCCGAAAAAACCTATGGGAAAAGATGAAGCTCTATCAGCTTTAGTTAATTGAGGCCAAAACATAATAAGAACAAAAGGAGTCCCCCAATGCTTTTTGTAATCCATTGCCGCGACAAAAAAGACCATTTACCCATCCGTCAGGAAAACCGTCCAGATCATGTCGAATACTTGAAAAGTCTTGGCGAGCGTCTGTTCGCAGCAGGCCCATTACTGGATGAAGATGAACAGATGTGCGGTTCGGTTGTCGTGATCGACGTCGCCGACAGGAGTGCTGCTGAGGATTTTGCAGCGAATGATCCTTATGCCAAAGCTGGCCTGTTTGAGCAGGTCACCATCGACCGCTGGAACAAAGTCCTTCCGTAACACAAATCATTCATTCCTGATCCATCGTTGCCCATATTCAAAACAGCAGACTTTTGTCCTGGAATCCAGGATAAAAGTCTGCTTCATGATCACGCTAAATATTGTGAACCATTCAATTTATAACCATTTCTATCATCAACTACTGAACAGTAACACTTTTCAGCAGAGTGCTACCACCAGGTAACACTTCAATCAAAAACTCCCCCTCTTTTTGCCGAATTATCCTCATCTTTTAATGGCATATCCATTGCAAATACCTGATTGATGTTGTCCGGTATTTTTAGCCAGACACCAATAAAATACAATTAAACGATATCAACACCTTGCATTTCTGATGTTCGAACAATGAACCTCACAGGTTCAGATCTGCCACTCTGAACAACACACAGGATCGAACTATTTTGAACTCAGGCGAGCAGGGATTTTCCACAAGGAACTGCTGAAGGAAAAACCCTCAGCAACGTTTTTCTCATTCCAACAGGAGGTCTGTAGTGAAGAAACAAATCTTGATGGTACTGGCTCTGACAACGTTGGTGGCTCTGGTCGCCTGCAGCGGGATGCAGATTGCAAAAACCACAGCTGGCCACCCTCCCTTAAGTGATCAGGAAATATTAATTGCCTGCTCCGAATGCCATCAGAAAGTCACCCCCGATGTCTACACTGAATGGTACGACAGCACTCACGGTATAGGTAATGTCAAATGTTACCAGTGCCATGGCACCTATGAAGATTTGTTGGTGACACCCGACATGACTCGATCATGCGATGCCTGCCACACTGATAAAATGGGTGACCATACCGGAAGCCAGACATGCTGGGAATGTCACGGTGCACACAACTTCATGGCCAATTAATTGAGAATGAGACAGGAGGATAGAATGAGCTTATCACGTCGTGACTTCATCAAGAATACTGCTGCGATGACAGCAGCTTCCTATATCGGCATGAGTCTGCCTTTGACTGCAAATCAGGCTGAAGCAGCGGATGCAATCAACTGGCACCGTGGCACATGCCGCCTCTGTGGGACAGGTTGCCGGGTTCAATTAGGTGTGAACAGCAAGGGCAAACCAGTCGCTATGCGCGGCGAGCCTGAATCACGAACAAACTTCGGTTATCTGTGCATGAAAGGGATGATGTTTTACAAAATCATGACCCATCCAGATCGCCTTAAAATGCCTCTCTATCGCGAAAAGAAAACCGATAAATTCCGCGAGATTTCCTGGGATCAAGCCCTTGATATTGCCGCGAAAAAATTTGCCGAAGCGAAACAAAAATTCGGCCCCAACAGTACCGCGTATTATGGCTCGGGTCAGTGCTTAACGGAAGAAACCTACCTGTTCCAGAAAATCATGCGTGCCGCCCTGCAAACCAACAATGTCGAAGGAAACCCACGACTCTGTATGGCGAGTGCCGTTGGTGGTTATTTGACGTCATTCGGTGCCGATGAGCCGATTGGTGGTTATGACAATATCGAAAAATCATCCTGCATGTTCCTGATCGGTTCCAACATGGCTGAGGCCCACCCGGTCATTTTCCGTCGTGTCATGCGCCACAAGATGAACAACAAAGGCAAAGTCAAGATCATCAATGCTGATCCTCGGATTTCTGCAACCAGTCGGATTGCCGACATGCACATGCAGTTTAAACCTGGCACCGACCTGGCCATGCTCAATGCCATGGCCTACACCATCATCGATGAGAACATGCACGACAAAAAATTCATTGATGACTACGCTGTCTTCCGCCAGGGGAAAAAAGTTCAGGTCGACATGGAGACCTATTGGAAGTCTCTGCAAGACTACACTCCTGAAAAGGCCGCCGAGATTTGTGGTGGTAACATCACCGCTCAGATGATCCGCGAAGCGGCTCGTATGTTTGCCAAGAGCGATGGCACCATGACCTTCTGGTGTATGGGTATTAATCAGCGTAAACGGGGCGTCTGGGCCAACAACCTGATTCATAACCTCCACATCCTGACCGGCCAACTCTGTAAAGAAGGAGCAGACAGCTTCTCACTGACCGGCCAACCAAATGCCTGTGGTGGTGTCCGTGAAGGTGGAGGCCTCTGTCACATCCTACCGGGTCACCGTCTGGTTGCTAAAGAAAAACTCCGGAATCAGGTCGAAGATGCCTGGGGCATTCCACGTGGCCGAATCGCACCAAAGCCGGGTGCCCACACCATGAAGATGTTCCAGCAGGTGAACTCTGCCGATATTAAGGCGATCTGGATCAACTGCACCAGCCCGGCTCAATCACTGCCGAACGTTGACCTCTATCGTAAAGGAATGGCGCGCGAAGACGTCTTTATCGTCACCAGTGATATCTTCCCAACCCGGACAACGGAACTGTCCAACCTGGTTCTGCCGACCGCCTTCCATTTTGAGAAGACAGGTGTTTACGGTTGTACCGAACGCCGTAGCCAGATCACCCCACGTACAGTTGCCTCTCCGGGTGAAGCAAAGCCAGAAACCTGGATCGCCACCGAGTGGTGTGCACGCATGGCCAAGTATCTCAATGATCCGGTCGTCCTGCAAACGGTCAAGCCGTTCCTTGGCAAAGAAATGTATGTTGAGCAACCTGAAGCGATCTGGGACGAATACACTCAGAAACTGACCAAGCATCGTGACAACGACCTGCGTGGCGCGACGTACAAGGTTCTCAAACAGATGGCCGATGGTGTTCAGTGGCCGGCAGCAACCGAAAGCTATGCCTTGACCGGTGGTACGGTCATGAAATTTGTCAAAGGCAGTGATCCGATGGCCACAAGTGAATCTAAGAACGATAAACCGTTCCAGTTCTACGGCCCGGCCCACGCTGACAAAAAACTGTGGATATGGGTTCGCCCGCAAGCTGGAGCCGATGAAGAACCTGATGCAGATTGGCCATTGTTCCTTTCGACTGGCCGTATCATTGATCATTGGCATACCACCAGTATGACCGGTCGGATTCCGGAACTGATGCGTGCCAACCCTTACTCCTTTGTTGAAATCAACCCGAAAGATGCCCTCAAGTATGGCATCAAGCCGAACGATATGGTGGAGATCGAATCACGTCGTGGCAAAGTCACCATGCCAGCAAAGGTTATGGAAGGCCCCATCGAGGGAACAGTGTTCGCCTACTGGCACGACATGCATGAAGACCGGATGATCAACAAGGTTGTTAAGGATAGCTACGATCCGGGCTCAAAGGAACCAGAATTCAAAATCTGTGCTTGTCGCATCAAAAAGGTTTCTGGACCACAGGCATTGAAGCCATTTGTTCTTTAACTAACAAACCTTCTATCAGAAAAGGGTTGCCGGAAGGATATTCCGGTAGCCCGATAGGAAAGGAATCTCTATGCCTATAGGTGGTTTTGTTGTCACCATGGACACTGCGACCCAGGACGCGGTCTTAAGTCAATTTGCCACGTTTCCATCGGTTGAGGTGCACGGTGTCGACAATGAGGGTAATGCCGTCGTTGTCATCGACACGGAAACCTCGGACGAAATGGAACAAATAACGAAGCAACTGCAAAAGATAGATGGTGTTATTACACTTGGAGTAACCTACTTTCATGCTGAAGATGAAATTGAAAAAATCGAAAGTGGTGAACTTAAACCGAGTCTCTCCCTTGGACGTAAAGGGGAAAAACCGGAGAACCGTTCTTAAACTGTTAACGGCTGTTGCCGGGGTTCTTTGCCTTCCGCTACCAGCGCAGGCCAGAACACTGGCAACTTCACCCCTGAAAGATAACCTGCTGCGCCCACCCGGTGCAGTCATGGAGCATGCCTACCCCGGCAAATGTATCCGCTGTGGCCGCTGTGTTGAAGTCTGCCCCTATCACTGTATTGAGCTCCTTGACATCCGTCACGGTTTGAGTACCGGCACACCTGTTATCGATGTCGAAAAGGTTCCCTGCTACCTCTGCATGAAATGTGTTCATGTCTGTCCGACTGGCGCGCTATTACCCTTGGAACAACATGAAACCCGTATGGGGCTGGCCGTCATTGATCATCACACCTGTGTTTCGTGGCAAGAAGACAGTCTACTGATGTGCAAAACCTGTTATAACGTTTGCCCCTACCGAGACACCGCGATCAGAATGGAAGATTTCAAACCCCATGTTGATGAACGCTATTGCACTGGCTGTGGCATTTGTACCAATGCCTGCCTGGTCCAACGCAAGCAGGGAGGTAAAGCAATCAACATAAAACCGATCTATGCGACTTATAAACTTCCGGAGGCCCCGCAATGAAAAGCTGGAGTTGGGGTCACAAACGCTTTCTGGTTCTCACTGGAGCCTTCGGTTTATTACTGCTCACCCCTTTTCTAAATTACTACTTCAATTTCAATTTCATTCAGGGATGGTATCAATCGATCGGAATCGGTGATTTTTGGATTGTGTCTCCGCTGGAAGGGCTGGAAAGCCTGCTTGTCACCCGACAAGCTTTCGGTCCCCTGATCACTGCGTTGTTACTCCCGACAGCTCTCGCCATGATCATGGGACGGGTCTTCTGCAGTTGGATCTGCCCGATCACATTTCTGACGGAGCTGGGTGAGAAAATTAAAAGCCTTTTTTCAAAAAGGACCTCAACCCCCGAACGCTGGCGCTTGATGCGGCAGATGCTCTGGCTGACCCTCGCACTGGAACTGTTTGTCACTCTGGTGCTCGGTGCTCCTATCTTTGTTTTTCTCTCACCACCGGGCCTCATTGGACGCGAACTGATGACTTTGGTCTTCTTCCACAGCCTGACTCTGGAAGGGGTTGTCATTCTTATTGCTCTAGCCCTTAACCTGACCAGTAAACGCTTCTACTGCCGCTATCTCTGTCCACTTGGAGCCTGTCTCGCGCTCTTGGGACGACATCGCCGAGTACGTCTAGAGAATGTCATGCAAGATTGTCGTGGCTGCGGAACCTGTGACCAGGCTTGTCCCATGGGTCTCAAGCCAAGTGTCGGAGAGGGAATGAGCCCCTACTGTTGGAATTGCGGTTCCTGCATTGACCATTGCCATTTTGACCAACTCAAGTTCAGGTTGATCAATACCGCACACCGATCATCAAATTCACCAACATAATCAACACAGGACAAATCATACAACTGCTTGACCCGGACAGTTTTTCGGGCAATATTCTCTGTGGAAATCGCTGTCGACGGAGAACCAACACCATGCCAGACAAAACACCCCAATCTGACCTGAAAATTATGCCTCTCTACCCAGATGTAACCGGAGTTATTCTGGCTGGTGGCCGTAGTAAGCGCATGGGGCAGGACAAAGCCCAGCTACTGGTCTCTGGACAAACTCTCTTCACCCGCATGTTGGAGCTGATGCAACGTTTATTCTCCAACGTTATCATTGCCGGCGATCGACCCGATCTGGCACAATCGGGTGTTCCGGCCATTCCAGATATCTATCCGGGCAGTGCGCTCGGTGGTATTCATACCGGGCTGGTCACAGCAGCAACAGACTGGGTCTTTATCGCTCCCTGTGATATGCCTTACCCTGATCAGCGTGTGATTGAAAAGTTACTCCTCCATCGTGATCACCACGATGCTGTCGTCCCGCGGACTCCTGCGGGCTATGAACCAGTCTTTGCCCTCTATCACAAAAACTGCCTGAAACAGATGGAACGGATGTTAAAACAGGATCAATTCAGGATTTATACCTTCTACCAGAATATCGACATCCATTTTTTAACCCCTGAAGATATGCCGCAGGATTGGCAGCGTTCATTGCTTAACCTCAATACGCCTGAAGATCTCGCAATTTTGGATAAAAATAAAAAATAAGCCCGGAAATTCTCACTTAACCGAACTTTTCTTTGACTTTTCGTTATGTACGAATCTATATAGTGAAAAAACTTCAAATGAAGCGAGGATCAATTGGATAAAAAATCAGACATTGCTGTTCAAGCACCACTCTGGATGCAGAAAAACAACCAGAACTTTCTCGGCGAAAAAAGAATCAGTCTGCTCGAACAAATCGATATCCATGGATCACTATCGACGGCAGCCAAAGCGGCCGGAATAAGCTATAAAGCAGCCTGGGACGCTCTGAACGTCATGAACAATCTGGCGGAACGTCCCCTGACCATTGCTGCAACGGGTGGTTCTGGCGGTGGCGGCACGATACTGACTGATGAGGGGAAAAAAGTTATCCAACTGTTCAGATCATTTGAACAAGAACACCAGAACAGCTCATTCGGCTGGAAAAAACTCTGGGCGATATCGATCACTACCTGCCATTACTGCAAGGGATGAACCTACGCATCAGCTCTAAAAACCTGCGTATCAGTACTAAGAATATCTTTGGCGGGATTATTTCAGACATTGTACGCGATGATTCGGTCGCACAGGTTGCCCTGGAATTAAAATCGGGGCACCAGATATATGCCGTTATCAGCAACGACTCCATTGATGAATTGAAATTAGAAAAAGGAAGTCCTGCCTCTGCGTTGATCAAAGCCTCTTCGGTCATGATCTCAAATGCACCGGAACCGGTGATCATCAGTGCTAAAAATATGATCAAAGGAAAAATCTCAAAAATCAGCGAACACGTTGTTCAGGGTGAAGTTTCTCTCGATATTGGCGGTGGCGACACCATCACTTCGACGATTACCCAGAGTAGCGTAAAAAGATTAGGGCTAAAAGTCGGCGATGAGGCCTGGGCTGTTATTAAAACATCCAGTGTCATTATCGGGGTCGACCATCAAAGTGCCTGTTGTGACGGAGATCGGTAGCCCTCTTGGATTATCTGTATACATCACTCCTGACAGCTTGTCAGCTGATCGGGAATCTGGACAGTGAAGTTCTTTCAGCCGTTGGGACCTCGATCTATACCTCAACCACAGCCATTTTCTTTGCGGCATTGATCGGAACACCGATCGGTATTTGGGTGGGCTTAAGCAATTTCCGTGGTCGCCGTATTCTGGTCACTTTGCTCAACACCATGATGGCTCTACCAACGGTGGTCGTCGGTCTTTTCCTCTTCGGAATGCTGAGCCGGCAAGGACCACTCGGCAGCATGGGCCTTCTGTTCACCCCCTACGCCATGATTCTGGGCCAACTGGTTCTGGCGACCCCGATTATTGCCAATCTGGTTCTGGCTGCAGTCACTGGAGCGGACAAAAGGATATTACCAACCTTGATGACGCTGGGAGCGACGCCATTGCAAACAGCCTTCCAGTTGATGCAAGAAATCCGCTTTGGTGTCATGGCAGCCATTATTGCCGGATTTGGTCGTGTTATCGCCGAGGTTGGCGTGGCCATGATGTTGGGGGGAAACATTCGCGGAGTCACCCGAACAATGACAACAGCTATTGCCCTTGAAACCAGTAAAGGTGAATTTGCATTCGGATTGGCCTTGGGCATCATCCTTCTATTAGTCGCCCTGACGGTTAACCTGGGCCTTAACCTTTTACAGCAGCGCTGATACCATGGCATCGATCTATATATTAAAGAACCTGGAAGTTCGCCTCGACAAAAACTTCTCTCTCAAGATTCCTGACCTGGAAATACAACAGGGAAGCATAAAAAGTATTGTCGGCCCCAATGGTGCGGGCAAAAGCACCCTCCTCAAGACCCTTGCTCTGCTGCTCAAACCACAAAGCGGAAACCTGACATTTTCTGGCCACCATCTCAGTGCAGATAACTACGATCCCTGCAACCTCCGTCGCCGGGTCACACTTGTCGATCAATCCCCCTACCTACTCCAGGGAAGTATCTATAAAACCTGACCTATGGTTTAAAGGTTAGAGGGATTCCAAGACATGAACAAACTGAGAGGGTACAACAAGCTCTGACCGATGTCGGGCTCTCTTATTCTCAGAGAAGATCAGTCAGAGACCTGTCTGGAGGGGAGAAACAACGGGTTGCCCTGGCACGGGCTCTGGCTTTGCACCCTGAAGTCTTATTGCTCGACGAGCCAACAGCCAATATCGACCATGCCAGTCAACCCCATTTTGAGCAATTACTCAAACGACTGGCGGATAAGGGAACAACCATATTACTGTCCACCCACGTCCCTGAGCAGGCACAGAGACTGGGAAACAGTGCGATTCGTGTTAACGAGGGAATCGTCACAGATTGAGCTCGTATAGAATCAATCCAAAACCCGTCGAACTGTCTGGACTAGTTCCGCCATATTTAAAGGTTTCATACAAAAAGCTTTAATACCCATCTGTTTTGCGCTTTGCTCATCAATCTGTTCACTGTGACCGGTACAAATGATTGTTGGCAAGTCAGGACGTAATTTGAGCATCTTCTCTATCAATTTTTTACCCGATAGATGAGGCATAGTCTGATCGGTAATCACCAGATCAAAACGCTCCGGCTCAGCGGAAAACAGATCTAAAGCTTTTATCGCGCTATTCTCTGTCGTCACGCGATAACCATGCTCAGACAACATCTGCATGGCGATTGTGGTCAACATTGTTTCATCATCAATGAAAAGGATCTTTTCTTTCCCGCACGGCATCGGTTCAAGCGGTATGACCTCGTCTCGTTGATCCTCATTGGTGAGAGGCAAATAAATATGAAAGCAACTGCCTTCATTAAGCTTACTTCTGACCGTAGCAAACCCCTGATGGCTTTCCAGAATACCATGAACAACTGCCAAGCCCATCCCGGTGCCTTCACCAACCCCTTTGGTTGTGAAGAAGGGATCGAATATTTTCTCCTGAACCTCAATATCCATCCCTTGCCCACTATCTTGAATGCTGATGCGGGCAAAGGCTCCCGGAGTCGCACCAAAATGAGCAGGGATATCTTCTTCAGCGTTAATTTTCACCTCATCCAGATCAATTTGCAAATGTCCTTCGTTACCCATGGCATGCACAGCGTTGTTACAGAGATTGATCAGAATCTCCTGAATCTGTGTTGAGTCGGCAGAGACGATAAGTTGCTCACTCGCCAGAGAGGTATCGATCTGGATGGATGAAGGAATCGTAGAACGCAGCAACTTCAGAGTTTCATCTATGACGATTGAAAGCTGAAGTGGCTTCAGTGTTTGAATTTCATGGCGACTGTATGTCAAAATCTGTTGTACCAGATCTCGCGCACGCAGAGTGGCTGTTATGGCATCATTGAGATTTCTTGCCGCACCATTGTTCTGTGGTGTTTTGATCTGCGCCAATTCAAGATTACCCAGAATAATTGCCAGGTTGTTGTTAAAATCATGAGCAATCCCGCCTGCCATAACGCCCACGGCTTCCATTTTAAACTTTTGTCGTAACTGAGCTTCCATCGATTTAAGCTCGGTAATATCCATGGCAATCTGCAGCTTGACCATTCGACCATCAGTCCACTGAATAGCCCGATCATTGTTGATATAAAATTTCTTTGTCAGCGGGTTCTGATCTTGCCACACCTGAAGGCCTGAAGGCTGTCCAGCAGGATCAAGCAGCAAATGGTTATTACAAAAGGTGCAAGGACTGGTCTCTCCACGAAAAACCTTCCAACAGGGCTCACCTGTAAAGTCCTGACCAAAGTCACACACCATATTTTCATTCATGAATAGAATTTCGTGGCTCTCCATATCTGACACGTAAATACTGGCATCAATACTATTCAAAACCGTCAACAGGCGCATATTGCTGAGTTGTCTTTCCCTATCAGCCTTCTTGCGCTCAGTAATATCCTGAACCGTTGACAGGATGAAGGTCTCTCCTTGAATATCCACAATACTGGAACGAATCTGTACCGGAAAACGCTCCCCCGATTTTTTGATATGAACCGTTTCAAATTCCTGCTGGCCTTGTTCCAACAGCTGCTGACGAAAATCAACGCCACCCAGGTCAACGACGTCCGCATGGATGGTGATATCAAATGGTGAAAGTTTTAGAAATTCGTCTCGCGTATATCCGTAGCGGTCAATCGCACATTTATTAACCTCTTTAAACGAGTCAAATCCAACAGGCACCAATTTATGGAGGAAAATGGCATTGGACTGATTATCGAGCAGGGTTCGGTAAATTTCTTCTCTCTGCCGCAAAGCATTTTCTGCATCAATCCTCTTAGAAATATCGACCAGATAACTGACGAAGTAATCAATCGTCCCATTCACACCTTCAATCATTATGGTGTGGGCATTGACCCAAAGAGTGTTTCCATCCCGACAGACAAGGCGATAAATTTTATCCTCACAAGACTCTCCTCTACTGGCAAAAACTCTTCATGCTCAGCAATAGCGTGCGGGAGATCGTCAGGATGGAGTAATTTTTTATAGGATTTCTGCTCTCGGACCAATTGCAGGGACTGATAACCTAGAATCTGCTCAACATTGTCACTGATTGATGTCACTGTCCAAGGTTCATCATTCAGCCATTTGACAACCATAACCGGGCCACGTTGAAACAAGGCAAACTCTTCGTCACTCTGGATAAAATTGGTATTTTTATCACCCATTCTCGATCCTTCCCGGCTTATTTCGAACGGCAGAACACACAGGTATCAGTATATCAGATCGACATTTCTGCCGGGAGAGGCCCTGATGGTTCAAACCACTCTTCTGCGGCAAAATCGCTATCGCTGATTTGATCAAGGCTTCGCTTAAGATATTTTCCCCAGGCAGAGACAGCAACGCTACCATCAGGAAGATACAGTTCACCAGTTCCTTCAAACATCCGCCCACTCTCTTTAGTGATCCGCCCCATCGCTTTCAGTTCGACACCAAGGGGGACAGCTTTACGATACTTAACCTGCAGATCGACCGTCACGCCAAAGCTGTTTTGATCATAAAATGCCATAATGGCCCGGCCAATCACTTCATCCAACAACGCTGCTGAAACACCACCATGGGCAATGCCCGGATAACTCTGATGTTCTTCACGAGGACTGAACAGAGCAATGACTTCATTATTGGTTGTTTCAAAAAAACGGGTATGCAGCCCAAAGCGGTTATCAACTCCACAGACCATGCAATGTTTAGAAATATGTTGCCCTTTTTTAATTGTGTGTGACATCAGTAACTCCTGTTAAACAAAAACACCCAAAAGGTTCAATCCATCGTAAAAAAACATAAACGCCAAAATAAGCAAAATCAGACCTAAAACCCGAATTGCTGCTAAATAAATCGGACCAGCCAGAAATTTTCTCGACCGCTCAACCAAAACGGCCAACACAATTTTAGAACCGATCAGACAAACGTAAAATGCACCGATAAAGGCAACAACAGCTTCAAAGCTCTGACCATAGGCGCGCAACATCAGCGGCGTACCGACACTGATCCAGAACAGATAAGGATGTGGACTAAGGAAATTGACAAGAATTCCCTTACCAAGAGATCGTGAAGAATCAGTCGAAAAGTCCTGATCAGGAATGGTCTGACACAGGTTCTGTTTTCCCAGCAGAAGCAGGAAGAAAGCCCCACCCAGAGACAACACCCCAAGAGCACCATTAAGGTCAGCCAATTTAGCCAACAACAACACTGAAAAGAGGATAATCGGAAGATCTGTTACAAGGGGAGCCAGAGCGACTTTGATGCCAGAACGGACATTATACTGTAATGTTTCAGAAATGACCAAAGTCAGTAGCGGGCCGGGTGCAATCCCGGCCGTTAAGCCCAGAAGGGTTCCGGTCATCAAAAAATAGCTCATTGCCTGTCACTTCGTTGGAAAGACACAATCAGGCCATCCTTCGGAATAAACATGAACCTGAAGAAGACCATCTATAACAAATTAATAACGTCCACAAAAGGCAAACACGACGACAATATCAAATCTCTTTTTTAGCGTTAGGACCAGATAAAACCTGCTTAACTTTAAATTTAGGACGTCCAGTAATCAATCGGGCACTCTTACTGAGCGAAAAATAGCTCCATAACCAAGTCAGGATAACCATCATTTTGCTGCGAAAATCGATCAACGGAATAATATGGACCAGAGACCAGATCAACCAGGCAGGAAAGCCAGAAACACTCAGGCCACCGACAGCAGCAACGGCTCGATTACGACCGATTGTCGCCATTCCCCCCTTATCACGATAAACAAATTCTTTCCTCGGCTTCTTACCAGATGAAGACATCTCTTCTGCGATCACTCCAGCAACATAACGTCCCATCTGAATAGCAGCAGGAGCAACCCCTGGCACCGGAAGTGATGTCTTTTTGTCAATCACACAGGCCAGGTCACCGACAACGAAAACAGAGTCATGACCTGGGATCGACAGATCTTCACAGGTTTTCACGCGCCCTTGGCGGTCAAGCTCAACATCTAACTTTTCTGCAACCTTGGATCCCCTGACTCCTGCGGCCCAGATAATATTTTCGGCAGGCAATTGCTCATCGCTATATGCACAAACCCGGACTGAATATCGGTCACTAAGCTGTTGAGTCGCACCTCAACACCCATCTGTTCTAAATCTCTCAGAGCTTTTAGACTCAATTTTTCCGGCAGAGCGGCCAATAATCGATCAGCAGCCTCAACCAGGATAATCCGGGTTGTGGTCGTATCAATATTGCGAAAATCTTTCGGAATGGTCTGAGATGCAATCTCTTTGAGTGCCCCGGCTAATTCAACCCCGGTTGGACCTCCGCCAACCACAACAAAGGTTAATTTAGCCTGGCGCGCCTTCTCATCGGCTTCCCACTCTGCAGCTTCATAAGCCAGTAATACTTGGCGGCGAATCTCAAGGGCGTCATCAACAGTCTTTAATCCCGGAGCAAGAGGAGCCCATTCATCACGACCAAAATAGGAATGGGTTGCCCCCGTCGCCAACACCAGATAATCATAATCGACTGTCGCACCAGGAAAAACGGCCTGTTTCTTGTCAAGGTTGATATCAACAAGCTTTGCCAGCACAACTTTTACATTGCTCTGATGACGTAAAATCCGCCGAATCGGACTCGCAATATCGGCAGGGGAGAGCACCGCAGAGGCAACCTGATAGAGGAGAGGTTGAAAAAGATGATAATTGTGCCGGTCAACCAGTGTCACGTTAACATCAGCCTTAGCTAATGATTTTGCACAATGGATACCAGCAAAGCCACCACCGACAATAAGGACATGAGATTTAGCCGGTATTTGAGAGGAAATATCACTATTCATGGTTCGAACCCACCTGAAATATAAGATAAGATAACATTCAAAAATCAAACAACCTTTTATACATTGCCAGAAATACCAAGTTCACTACAAGAGCAGACGTATAGATAAATATTTTTTGCCCTATAATTTGTTGGAATGAGTTTTCTTGTGTCAGCCCGAGACAAACAGTGTAACCATCTACTTTCATCTCAATAAAATTTTATTCCCACATGGCAGACCTTTTTGCTTCAAAAAAAGTACATATAAATATAGTCCTATCCCTATGAAAAATAAAACATTTGACAAAAATCCCTCCCAGCGTTAAAAAATCTGGTCTTACCATTTGTCTTGGAGTTTTTTACATGGTTTCTCTGTTACTTATTCTGGTCAGTGCAGTTTTCGTCAATAACTTTGTCCTGGCACGGTTTTTGGGCATATGTCCATTCCTGGGCGTTTCTAAAAAAGTAGAAACCGCCATGGGTATGGGTATGGCGGTTATCTTCGTTATGTCCGTCGCTTCGGTCGTGACCTGGTTTATTCAATATTTCATCCTGATCCCCTTCGGAATTGAATACCTGCAAACGATTGCCTTTATTCTGGTCATTGCCTCACTGGTTCAACTGGTTGAAATGATCATTCAGAAAACCAGTCCGGTTTTGTATCAGTCCCTCGGCATCTTCCTGCCTCTGATCACCACCAACTGTGCCGTGCTTGGTGTTGCTGTTCTCAGTATCCAGAAAAGCTATAGCTTCCTTGAAGCTGTTGTTTTTGCTCTGGGTGCAGGACTCGGCTTCACTCTGGCGATGGTCCTATTTGCTGGACTACGTGAACGGGTCGATCTCTGCCCCGTACCTAACAGCTTCCGCGGTACAGCTATCGCGTTAGTGACAGCCGGTTTACTTTCCCTCGCGTTCATGGGATTTGCCGGACTGGTCAAAGGGTAACAGCATAGGTTCACCTGCAAAACATCGGAATACCTGTATATCAGTTAAGAGGATACAATAATGCTTACAGCAATACTTTGTCTCGGCGGAATCGGTCTGGTCGCTGCGGCAACTCTTGGAGTCGCATCAAAGAAATTCGCCGTTGAAGTTGATCCACGCGAAGCAGCCGTTATGGAGCTCTGCCAGGAGCCAACTGTGGTGCCTGTGGAGAACCAGGTTGCTCGGGCTACGCCAAGGGCGTGGCTGAAGGCAGATTGGCTCCTAATCTTTGTACTCCTGGTGGCAGCGATACCATTCAGGCTATTGCCGACATTCTTGGAGTTGAAGCTGTTGCAACAGCCCCTCAAGTGGCTGTCGTCATGTGTCAGGGCGATAACAACAAGGCAACAACCAAGTACCACTATCTGGGAATTTACGACTGTAATGCAGCCCAGAAACTGGCTGATGGCCCTAAAACCTGCCAAGTGGCTGCCTTGGACTTGGCTCCTGTGCAAAAGCCTGTCCCTTCGACGCTATTGAGATGACTGATGAAGGTCTGGCCGTTATCAACCGTGAAAAATGTACCGGTTGTGAAAAGTGCGTTGCCATCTGTCCGCGTCAGGTCATTAAAATGACCCCCAAAGCTGCGACAACTCACGTTTTGTGTAATAGCCATGACAAGGGTGGTGCTGTCCGTAAATACTGCCAGGTTGGATGTATTGGCTGTAACATCTGTAAGAAGACTGTTCCTGAAGCCTATAAGATAGAAACATTCCTGGCCTACGTTGACTACGAACACCACGAAGACGCTGCCCTAGCCATTGAAAAGTGTCCAATGAAGTGTATTCGCGATTTCAGTACCGGCTACCCTGAGGGGAGCAGCTTTACCGCCTCCGAAGCCAGCACGTCTAAAAGTTCAGCCGCCTGAGAGGATTAGAACGATCATGAGTCTGAAAACATTTGCCGGAGGATTACATCCGCCGGACAGCAAAAAATATTCTGAACACAAAGCAATTGAAGCCTGCCCTCTACCAGAAGAATTGATTATTCCAGCAGCCCAGCATATCGGTGCCCCTGCTGACATCTGCGTCGCAGTTGGTGATCACGTTAAAAAAGGTCAGGTTATTGCCACCGCAAAAGGTTTTGTTTCAGTTCCGATCCATGCGTCAACCTCTGGTGAAGTTGTTGCCGTCGAACCGCGCATGCACCCGATGGGTCGCCCGCTTCCTGCTGTCGTCATCAAGCCAGACGGCGAGGATCAATGGGATGGTTCTCTCGAACAAAACGATCCAGATCAGTTGGATGGCAATGCCCTCAAGCAGTTGGTCCTCAAAGCTGGTGTTGTCGGCCTGGGTGGCGCAACCTTCCCGGCTCACGTCAAACTCTCCCCACCACCAGAGAAGAATATCGACACATTGATTCTCAATGGTGTTGAGTGCGAACCCTTCCTGACAGCCGATCATCAGCTGATGCTGGAAGAGAGTGAGCGGATTATTGACGGGATCAACATCCTGCGCAAGATTCTCGGTATTGAGACCGCTATTATCGGGATCGAAGCCAATAAACCTGACGCAATTGAAAAATTGACTGCCGAATGTGCCCCCCACAATATTGGAGTTCAAGCCCTTGAGGTTAAATATCCACAAGGAGCTGAGAAGCAGTTGATTGATGCGATTACCGGTCGTGAAGTTCCTTCCGGTGCGCTGCCAATGGATTGCGGCGTCGTCGTGCAAAACGTCGGGACTGCAGCCGCTGTCAGTGATGCTGTCCGTCTTGGCCATCCACTGGTTGAAAGAATCGCAACGGTGACTGGCCCTGGCATTAAAGAGCCTAAAAATCTGAAAATTGCTATCGGTACACCTTTGTCACATATGGTGGAATACTGTGGTGGCCTTGAGGGTGAACCAGGCAAAATCATCATGGGTGGTCCGATGATGGGCCAAACCCAGATTTCACTTGAAGCTTCTGCCGTTCGCGGGACTTCCGGCCTGCTGATCTTCCGCAAGGAAGATGTCCCCACAAAACCAGCTGGCCCCTGTATCCGTTGCGGCCGTTGTATCACCGTCTGCCCGATCCACCTGCAGCCGACAACCATAGCAACCTATGCCCGCCTTGACATGGTCGATGAAGCAGAGCAGTACAATGCTCTCGATTGTATTGAGTGCGGTTCCTGTACCTATATCTGCCCGGCGACATTGCCGCTGGTGCAGTCGATCCGCCATATTAAAGGCGGTATCATGGCTAAGAGAAGGAAGTCCTGACGTGGAAAATCAGCTTTATCTGTCATCTTCACCTCATATTCACAGCGGTGAAACCACTGACAAAGTGATGCGCCTGGTCATCTACGCTCTGCTCCCGGCGACTGCTCTGTCTATTTACCTGTTCGGTCTGCCGGCCTTGAGTGTCCTGTTGATCTGTACTCTTGGCTGTGTTGCATTTGAAGAACTCAGCTGCCGATTGATGGGCCGTGCCTCAACCATCGCCGATGGTTCTGCCGCTCTGACCGGTATCCTGCTGGCGTTGAACATGCCACCATCAAGCCCTTGGTGGTTGTCTCTGCTCGGTGCTGCAATCGCCATCCTGATCGGTAAGCAGGTCTATGGTGGTCTGGGTTACAATCCATTCAACCCAGCCCTGGTCGCCCGGGTCGTGCTATTGATTTCCTATCCGGTTCAAATGACCACCTGGACAGCTCCGGCACCGATCGGTTCTGGTCTTGATGCTGTCACCAGTGCAACACCCTTAGGTGAGATGCAAACAGCTGTCATGCTGACCGGCAAACTGCCAGAATCAGCAACCAGCGATTTCACCAGCTATTTCCTGGGTGGCATGAGCGGTAGTATGGGTGAGGTTTCAGCCCTGCTCCTGCTTCTCGGTGGTCTCTTCCTGCTTTACAAGAAGATCATCAGCTGGCATATCCCAGGTAGTTTTCTGGGAACCGTCATCATCGTTGGCGGAATCTTCTGGCTGGTTGACCCGACCAAATACCCCAATCCGGTTTTCCATCTGATTACGGGTGGTCTGATCCTCGGTGCTTTCTTCATGGCAACCGATATGGTCAGTTCCCCTGTGACCTATAAAGGGATGCTGATCTTCGGCTTCGGCTGTGGTCTACTGACCGTCCTGATCCGCCTCTTCGGTGGCTATCCTGAAGGTGTCTCCTTCGCGATCCTGCTGATGAATGCTGCAACCCCATTAATCGACCGCTACACCCGTCCGAAGATTTACGGACAGGTCGAGCGTCAAGCTTAAGGGCGGAGGAGTTAGATATGAAAGATATTAGCCGCCTGCTGGTCGCCTTGACCCTGATTGCCGCCGGAGCCGGACTGGTTCTGTCGTTGGTTGAGGGTGTCACCAGAGAGCCAATCAAAGAACAGCGTCGCATCCAGATGCTTAAAGCACTGAGCGCCGTTCTGCCCGAATTTAATAACAGCCCAGACACCGATACCGTCGTTCTCGAGAATGGTGTCGATAAAAAGGGCAACCCGGTTAAAGTGATCTTTTACCGTGGTCGTAAAGATAGCGCCCTGGTCGGAACAGCCTTCAAAGTCATTGCCCCCGACGGTTACAGTGGCAATATTGAAGTTATGGTCGGTGTTAAACCGGACGAGAACGTTCAGGCCATCGAGGTTCTGTCTCACGCAGAGACCCCAGGCTTAGGTGACAAGATCACCATGACCTGGTTCAAGGACCTGTTCAAAAACAAGGGTCTCGACAACGCCGATTGGCGCGTCAAGAAAGATGGTGGAGAATTCGACCAGATCACCGGTGCAACCATCTCACCGCGTGCTGTCGTTGGTGCGATCAAGAAGGGGTTAACCTTCTACCGCCAAAACAAAACAGAGATCACTGCTGAGCAAGGAGCGTCCAAATGAGCCTGATTCAAGACTTCAGCAAAGGCATCTGGAAAGAAAATGCCGTCTTCAAGCTGCTGCTCGGCATGTGTCCGCTTCTGGCGGTTACAACCAGCGCAGAAAATGGCCTCGGTATGGGACTGGCAACAACCTTCGTTCTGGTCTGTTCCAACTTCGTGGTCTCTGTGCTGCGTAAACTGATCCCATCCAAGGTTCGGATTCCGGCCTTTATTATCGTCATAGCAACATTCGTTACTGTTGTTCAATTGTCGATGGAAGCCTGGGTCTACGGCCTTTATCAAGCACTGGGTATCTTTATTCCACTGATTGTTGTCAACTGTCTGATCCTCGGTCGTGCAGAAGCCTTCGCTTCCAAGAACCCGATCAGCCGCTCAGTCTTTGACGGCATCGGCATGGGTCTTGGTTTCACCTTGGCACTGTTCATTCTTGGCGGTGTGCGTGAAATCTTTGGTTCAGGTGCCATCATGGGGATCGATATCTTCGGTGCCGGCTACCAGCCAATGCTGCTGATGATCTTGCCTCCAGGCGCCTTTATCGCCCTGGGCCTGTTGCTGGCAGGCATGAACAAGTTCGAGGCGGGTCGCTCTTAAGCGATCTGATTGAAATATGAAAAGTAAAAGCCCGGAAGTCTTTTAAGACTTTCGGGCTTTTTTATTTTCAAGCTCTGTCCTACAGTCGACTACTGAAAAACAGATCCTGATCTTTCCCATATGGGAAAAGTCTCTGAAACGTTACTGGCTCAACCTAACTAATCCGGAAGCTCGTTTGCAAACGCCCCCAGTGAGCCTTCAGCTCCTCCTTATGGGAGGTCGCCATGGGCAGATCATTTAACGCTTGCGGCCATAAGTCTCTGGCTCTCTCAAGAGTCTCATCGAGATGGGGCCTGAGCGCCCGCCACGGGACTCCCACCTTTTCAGCCCAACGCTCAAAGTGAATCAAGTTGACCGCGTACCACTCTTTTATTTCCCCCAAATTGAGGGCATAGCTCTTTTCCTCCTCAATATAGACCCGGGTCGTCACAATGTCATAGGCAGGTGAAAGGCGAGGAGTCAACTGATCCGCATAGAGAAGACTCCAGTTTTTCAGGTGCGCATCTCCATTAGCCAACAGGACGTTTACCAATAGACGTCTTGCGAACTGTTGCACGTCGGCCATGCCATCGCCAGAGAACCGGTAAAGGGCTTGACCGATCTGTTCATAATTGCCCCCCCCGTACTTTTCATGGGGATACTTCACGAACACCTGAGCAAAGTCTTCCATATGAACCCGCTGATCCCCATTGCGATCAAAGCGTTTGATGGCAAATGCCCGCTTTTCATCCGGCAGATTGATCTGCGGCAGATTGTCGAGTTTGTCTAGTTCGACCAGCTTAATCTCCGGGATCTCAACCCCTGCCATTTCAGCAAGCGTCATCGCGGTAAATTCGTTAAGCGGTACGTCCTGATGCTTGGTAGAAGGGGTCTTTATAATCCAGTCACCCAAGGCTGAACCTGTAGCCAGGTTGTAACGACCGTCCTGCTGTTTCATGGAAAACTTCATCTGCACACCAGCAAGCGAAAATTTATTCTCCCGCGTTTCTTTATCAAAGGACACTGCTTCAGCGTCACCATGCGCAGCCAGAACACTCGGAGGGACCTCCTCTGGATTCATAGGCTCCGCCACCAGCGCACCAGGCAAATCACTCCCCAGATACGAGAGCAGCTGAAACTCATTATCCACATGCACTTTAAGGGCTTGAGCCAGCAGTTCACGCAGCGCACCTTCGGGTAGAAGATTGGACAAAATCGGATCCAAACGCTGACGTCGAGTCCAAGGCTGCGCCAATCGCCGGGCTGAACCAGGGAATTGAGGGTGGGTTGTAAGGGTAAAGGTCGGACGATTGGAATCTGAGCGGAACTCATCAGCAAAGGTGAGAACATTACGGCCATCTTGGAAACCAACCAAATGGCCAACCAATCTGCCGTAAAGACTCAGGCGCAGGACGCTTATTTTAACAGTGTCAGCGGAGGTCATGAGTCATCCTCAAACACCCCCTGCCAGGGATCATTAGGCAACTCCGGAGCGGAATTGGTAACCTGCAGGTTCCCTTCGGCCTCTGTAAGGACAGCAAGGACTGCACTGATCTTTTCCTTCGGGATCAACATCAGCTCTCCTTTAAGTCCTTTTGCAACCAACTCCAGGGTATCAAGGCGCGGGTTACCTTTCGACTCCAACTGTTGGTATTGCTGACGCGACATCCCGATGCGCATCACCATATCGTTCTGCTTCAGCCCTAAAGTCAGACGTCGATCTTTCAGCTGCTTAAGTAGAGAACCGATCATTGTCAACTCCTGTATTGCTTTTTATTGCCTAAGAAATATATTAGTTTCTTTATCAAACAGAAGCAACTTATATACTGCTTTTATCACTTATCACACAAATAAAGCTGAAAAAGAAACATATACATTTCTTTTTCAGAGCGAAGACTATCTCAAACTTTTGCGCTTGTTAGTACCTAAACTTTTTATCTTGGTTTACGTGGCCCTGGTGCAGAACAACATCCCTCTGTCAGATCCAGGGCATCAATCCAGCCAGCAGCGGAATTGGGGAAAGCGTCTGCGTATGGGACATAGGGTTTGATATCGAGAATCGGTGTGTTATCAAGCAGATCGACTCCGAACAGATGCAGCACCTTTCCTTCGATCTTTTCCACCTTGACTGCTGACAGACCAATGGCGTTGGGACGATGTGGTGAGCGGGTCGCCAGCACGCCACGTTTTGGTCCGCCTCGTGGCGGTTTAACTGTACTGCGCCAGCCATCGTTACGATCAAAACATAGATCAACCAGATGCGCTCGAAGTCCTCAAGGTCTTTCAGTGCCCGTTCATCAACCCAATCGGCCAATTCCAGGGTCGCTGGAGCCTCAGCACCCGATGCTGTCCCTTCGGTCACTGTACTCTGGTGCGGCGCGTCGATACGGTTGGCATAAGGTGAGCGGAGGATGCCGATTGGTTGAAAATTAAACTGTTGCTCGTCTGTCATAATGAAAAAGTCCTGAATTGGTGTATGCGATCTCTAAGCACTGCCCTTTAAACCAGCCCTGCTTAATTATTATGTTTCCCCTCATATACAAAACTAGATCTTTACCACAGAGACACGGAGAGCACTGAGGAAAACCTCAATAAAAGCTTTTACTCTGTTCCTCTGTGACTCTGTGGTTAGCTTCGCCTATAAAGCAATCTCGTTAACCACCTGTCGTGCCAGACGTTCACTGTAATCATTGATCTTCCAATGACCGGGACTCCAACCTTTGAGGAAGCGGTGAAAGTCAGTCCAAGCAACTGGAAATAACTGGCGCCATTCGGCTTCAACTTCTGTTGCATCGATCTGCGGTTGGCGTTGTGCCAGGGCCAGCTTCAATTCGTCAAAGTAGGTCTGCAGCAACCAGCCTTCCAGCCGCTCACAGTCGCTCTCAGAGAGACAACTGCCGATAAAGTAGGCTATGTCTTTCATACCGCAGCCGCCACCGACATATTGGAAATCTACCGCCGCTACTTTTCGACTATCAGTCGAAAAACAGAAGTTCGCCAGTTTAGCGTCACCATGAACCAGAGTCTGGAAACGGGCCTGCTTGAGCATTTGGTCGATGGCCGGGGCCGCCGCTTTCAAGGACAGGTCATCGAGCGCTTCCAGCTCATCGGGGCGGGTATCCAGATGCCAATAGGTTCCCTGAGTCCAGAGTCCATTGGGCTCAACTCCCATAAAGGTTGCGTGGAAGTGGGCCAGCCATTTGAGACAGGCGACAATCTCCTCTTCATTAACATCATCCCGCCGCAGCGGATAACCAACCGCATCCAGGTCCTCCAGCACCATCAGGGTTTCCTCAGCGCGCTGGGCTACGGTTAGGCAGTGGGGCACAGGGCAGTGGTCATCACAGCGATTGGCAAAAGATCTGTACCAGGCGGTTTCGACCTCATACGAATGAATCTTGCGTTGATGCGACAGGTTCGTATTCCAGCCGCGAGGGTGATCTCTTTCGTCTGCTAGGCACACATGTTTCACCACCACCGTCGAGCGATCGGTTCCGCTCACGCGATAGCGCATGATCGCCCCGTAGCCGCTCCACAGTTCCTGGATGACGTCGATCAATTCGATCTGTGTCGCGCCGGTGGTTTGTTTGATTATATCGGAGAAGTCTTTATGCATAGGATTGTTGCCATGTCACCTATATTCTATCGCCACATTCTTACTTGATTTTGGAACCAACAGCCGCGTTGTAACTCCAGCTGTATAGCGACAAACTATGCAGCTGAAATCACGCCATGCTGACGCAGAAAATCCCGGCACTCTACTTCCGATTTGGTTAGATAATACCTAATGAATTCAGGAAGATAATCGCAATTGCGACAGGAGCGAGATATTTTGCCGTAAACAGGAATGCCTGAATAAAGGAATACCTTGTTTTTCCATTTTGAGAAAGCTCATCCAGCGCATCCTGCCGTTTCATCACCCAGCCGACAAGAAGCACAGAGAGAGCACCGCCAATAGGCATTTCGATATTTGAGACAGCAAAATCGGCAAGTTCGAAGAAATTTTTTCCGAAAAAGGTCAGCTGCTCCTGATAGACCCCCATGGAAAGTGAACATACGATACCGACACATGAGATCAATGCCCCGAGTAAGAGGGCAGCATGTTTCCGGGAGAGACCGAGATCCTCAGATGTATATGCCACACTGACTTCAAGCATTGAGATCGATGAGGTCAAAGCCGCTACGGCCAAAAGCAGGAAGAAGATAATACAAAAGAAGTACCCGCCCGGTATCTGAGTGAAGATATTCGGTAAAGTGACAAAAACGAGCCCCGGCCCCTGACCCGGTTCCACGCCAAAGGCAAAGACAGCCGGGAAAATGGCCAAACCTGCCAGAAGCGCAATCACGGTATCTGCTATGCAGATCTGAACGGCGGTGGCAGCAATATTCTCTTTTTTATCGATATAAGAACCATAAGTGATCATGGTTCCGACACCTAAGCTCAGCGTAAAGAAGGCGTGTCCCAATGCATCAAGCACCCCTGCAGCTGACAGTTTTGAAAAGTCCGGTTCAAAGAGAAACGCAATACCGGCACCAGCTCCGGGCAAAGTGAGAGATCTGATGCACAGAAGGATGATGATACCGATCATCACCGGCATCATGATCTTTGAAAATGCTTCGATCCCTTTTTTAACCCCGGCATACACAACACCAATGGTAATGCACATGAAAATCAGCTGGCAGACAATTGGTGCGACGGGTGACGTTATAAAAGCGCCGAACATACCGCCGATTTCATCGGGTGTTTTGCCGGCAAAATCGTTCATCACGGCCTTGACGACATACTCCAGTGACCAGCCGGCCACAACGCCGTAGAAGCTGAGTACCGTGGCACTGCCGAGTATGGCAAGGAATCCCCCGAAAATCCAGGGACTGCCCTTGCGCGTTAACGATCTTATGGAGGTGATGATGTTTCCCCCTCCCCGACGACCGATGATAAAATCCGATATAAGGACAGGAAGGCCGACAAGCGCGATACAGCACAGATAAACAATAATGAAAGCTGCCCCCCCGTTTTGGCCGGTTATGTAAGGGAATTTCCAGATATTACCAAGGCCGATGGCGGAACCAGCAGCAACAGCAATAATAGAGAGGCGGCTGCTGAAATGCGGCCGGCTTTGCGGTGTTTCATTGTTTTGCGACATATTTATTTTCCAGAGAAAGAGAGTCAGAATAAAGTTAGTTCCCATCCGGAAACTACAGGGTAGAAACTACGGTCGTTCCTGGTTTGGAAATCAGCAATTTTTCACAAGGTCAAGAAATCGAGTATTTGAGCGGAAGCATAGTACATTACGCCGCGCTATCAAATGTAATGATTGACGTAGAGATTGCGGAAAAGGGAGGTTCCCAGACAGAAACAAATTAAGTTTTAGCCGGGCAACTTTATATCAGATCGTATATATGGATGAAAGCGGAATGATGGATTTTCCTTTAATTGACAATATGTTCAATTGAAATTGTATGGAAGAATAGCAGAGAAAGAACCTGATTGAGGTCGTCTTTATGCATAGGGGCAGGGAACATCTTTAGAGATAGACTTTTTTGCAGCGCATTGCATAATAGTCATTTTTGCAATGCGCTGCGTTTGGGTCGAACTCTGGTGCTCCGGATTTCGAAGAGCACATAGCTAACTGCCATCCGGAAGCTCCGGAGGGCAACGCGTAAGTTTCCAGATCGGAAACGAGCAATTTTTCGTCGTGGCTAGGAAATCAGGGGCTTATGCGGAGGCGTAGTGCTTTACGCCGCACAAATAAGACCGCAGATTGACACCGCCACGGCGGAAAAGGGCCGTTTCCTGATGGAAACTAGCTATTCGCCCGGAACCAGATTGAGGTATTCAGCCTGCTGCCAGAGTTTCAGTGCCAAATTCACAGTGGCCTGGTCAACCATACGTCCATCCACGGCCACAGCCCCCTTACCTTCAGCCCGGGCTTCCGCATCGGCATCCAATATCTTTTTCGCCCGCTGAATATCTTCGGCGGACGGTGAGAACACCTCGTTGATGCCTTCTACCTGAGCCGGGTGAATGGCCCATTTACCGTCGCAACCCAGGGCACCAGCCATGCCGGCCGCTCGTTTAAGCCCCTCTTGATCACTGAAATTGCCGTAGGGCGCATCAATGGCCTGGGCACCGACGGCCTTAGCCGCCATAACCATACGGCTTAAAGCGAAATTCCAGCGATGGCCGGGGTAGATTTCTTCTTCATTTTCGCCGTGGCCAGAGATGGAAACGATCCGGGCACCTATGGAGGCCGAATAGTCGGCGATTCCGAATACCAGGGTCCGGATCCGGTCGCTGCTCCGGGCAATTTCATTCACCAGCGCCATACCTTCGGCATTTTCTATACTTGCTTCAATACCTATCGGCCTGGAAATGTTCTTATCCTGCTCAATAGCGGTTAACAAACGGTCGACAAAATGAATATCTCCGGGATTGTTGACCTTAGGCACAACAACCGTATCGATGCGATCCCCCACGGCCGAAACCACGTCGATCAGATCGCGGTATCCCATGGGTGAATCGATGCTGTTCATGCGAAAAGAGATCGTCCGATCTCCTGATTTGTGAGCTTGCAGAGTGCGGATTACTTGCTCCCGAGCCGCATCCTTGGCGTCCAGAGGTACACTGTCTTCAAGGTCCAGCATGACAACATCCGCAGGGCCGGAAATCGCCTTGCTATGCATCTTTTCGATATGACCGGGGACCGATATAATTGATCGTCTGGGTTTCATCAACTATCCTTCTCTATTTGGAGCCCCTAGCAAGAGGCTCTATGATTTAATGACCGTCGCTTGCACTTTACCCTTTGGTTCAGCTTAGCTGAAGCTGAAGGCATAGGAGTTGACAGAAAATGACTTTTCCGGGGATCGCGTTTGCGGCACTGTAAGCGCCCCTCTCTAACAGCCTGCTAGCCGGTTTTCGTTGTAAGGGATGAAGAGCCGGGTGTCAAGACAAACTCCCTGTTTTTTTAGTCGATTAAACGGCTCAGCGCATTATCCTGTTTGATCAATTTCTTCCCCACGATCAGCAGCAACATGAACCGATTAACATTACCCATATTGGGTACTATAGTTCCCAATATGGGTAACTCGAAGAATACATCAATCAGTGACGCTCTTTTCACAAAAGCACAGAAACAACTTCTGCGCCTGCTTTTCGGTCAGCCGCATAAAAGTTTCTATACCAAAGAACTAGTCGAACGCGCAGAAATGGGGACAGGATCGGTACAGAGAGAACTGCAAAAACTCTCCGAGGCAGGCCTGTTGACGATAAAGAAAATCGGCAACCAAAAGCACTACCAGGCGAATCCAGAGTCTCCAATTTTTGAAGAACTCAAAGCAATCGTTCGTAAAACCTTCGGCATATCTGAGCAGATAATGACCCTGCTTATGCCGCATCAGAAGCGGATCAGGCTTGCCTTCATCTATGGATCGGTTGCCAAAGGCAGCGAAAACGCAGCCAGCGACATCGATCTGATGCTGATTTCCGATGAGATAACCTACCCGGACCTGCTGGTCGGTCTCGCGGAACTGGAGAATCAACTCGGGAGAAAAATCAACCCGACGATATACACTGGAAACGAGTTCAGAGCTAAACTGGACTCAGATAACAGCTTCATTACCAGAGTCACCGAGCAACCGAAATTATTTCTGATCGGATCAGAGAGTGACGCTACAACAATTTGAAAACCTCGTCAGAATCAACCGGCTACCGTCACTGAGATCGACCTCTTTGATGCTGACTATCAGACGATGCTCCTAGCAACCCACTTGATCACCTGTCCATATAAACTGCACCAATAAAAAATCCACCATAACATTGCGTTAAAAGACATCTGGAGTATTTAACAAATTTAAGCCACAATAACCTCATCTAGTTATTTCATAAACTAATCGTTTGCGGGAGGGGCAATACAGTGCTTAAAATACCAAGTAAACTATCTAATCTTATAAATGGCATATCTGACGAAGTTTCTTCCTCTGTTGGCATAGCATCACAAACGTATGCCCTCTTTTACAACGCAATGAGTCTCCATTTTTTCAGGACTACACTGACCATGGAATCAGCCATGTTGAAGAAGTCTTACGAACTTGTGAGGTAATCATTAGTGAAGAATCTTGGAGTATTTTTTCACGAGAAGATGCTGCTGTACTTATATTAGCAACTCTATCTCATGACCTTGGCATGCTCCTTACGGTAGACGGTTTTAAGCTCCTAATTGATAAAGCATCCACAACTACAAAGACAGTGGGATTTGATTTGCCATGGCATAAGCTATGGCGTGAATTCCAATTAGACGCTCGCCGATTTGATGGGGCCACACTTCTCAATATAACAGGCTCTCCAGCTCCAATTAGTATTAATGACATAGACCCAAACCAATTCACAGAACGTGGGCTGAAAATTGCTGGGGAATTCCTGAGGCAACATCACCATAGAATTGCACATGAAATAGCCATACATGGTTTTCCATCGCTGAATGGAAGAGTCCAGCTATTCAACAATATTCCCCAACACTTTCGTGAAATGGCTGGACTCATTGGCAGAAGTCACGGGATGGATTTACGAAATTGCCTAGAAATACTAATTACAAAGGACAAAACTAGCCACCGCGCATATCGACACATTCACCCAACATTTCTTATGGTCTTAGTAAGGCTAGCAGACTACCTTGACCTTGATGATAGTCGAGCTCCATCTACGATACTAGAGACTAAAACCCTTAAAAGTCCTATTTCAAAGCGTGAATGGTGGGCACATAAAGCTATAGTTGATTGCCACTCACTCACCGACGACCCCGAATGTCTGCAAATAGTTGTAGATCCAACAAATTTGCCTAACGTATCAACTTATGGCGCAATAGAAGATAAAGTAATTGGCATCCAGAAAGAGCTAGATTCTTGTTGGGCTATAATTGGAGAAGTATACGGTCGCTTTCCCCCACTAAACAACCTTTCACTCAAAATCAGAAGAATTAGATCTGATATAAACCTACCCTCGATAACCCAACAGTTACCATTTGTTACCCACCGAGCAACGTTAGAATCTGCACGAGCAGATCTACTTAAATTACTAATCGAGCCACTGTATGGAGACAACCCAGGTATAGGTATCCGTGAATTACTCCAAAACGCCCTTGATGCCGTAAGAGAAAGAGCCTTTTATACTAACACTGCCATTTCAAATGATTCGGAAAGCGACACAAAGAAAAGCGATGTTGCTATTTCGTTTGAAAAGGAAGATGACTCCCAATGGGTTGTAATTGATGACCATGGGATAGGTATGACATGGCAAACAGTATGCAAATGCTATCTTACCGCTGGCGCATCATTTCGTCATTCTGATAACTGGAAAAGAAAGTTTACTAATGAGGAAGGCAATTCACAAATATTAAGATCAGGAAGATTTGGTGTAGGTGTTCTCGCAGCGTTTCTCGTTGGTGACCATGTACGCATCTCGACACGACACATCGATCAACCAGAAGACAAGGGAATAGAATTCGAGTTTAGCCTCAATGATACAATAATTGAAATGCGATGGGTTAGTCGAGAGATTGGAACGACTGTAAAAATTAAATCATCGGAAGCTATTATTGAGAAATTAAATACTAAGAGCGGGCGAGAAAAAACACTATGGGACTGGTATTGCTTCACAAATCCCGTTGTCACCCGCAAAAGCATAAACGGTAAAAAATTTAAACAACGTATTCAACTCCCTGGGCCAGAGAGTAAGCTCCCCCTAAATTGGCATAGAGTTGAAGTCCCGAACTTCCAAGGAATTGACTGGAGCTATCAAAAGGAAGTACCAGGTTTAATTTGCAATGGAATCATCATCTCGGATGATGAGATTAATTTAGAAGAACACTTTACCCACCCGGAGCGTTCTTATAAATATTCCTTCGAACGTTTTAGATACGACCCATTCACATTTCACAATCCCTCTATCTCTGTTTTCGATGCGGATGGTTGCCTCCCCCTTAACCTATCAAGAGATTCCTTAGCAAGCCCCCACTCAGAATTGGAGGAAAAAGTAGCTAAAGACATCTGTAAAAACTATACAGCTTACCTACTGAAAAAAGGGCCATGTGACAACATTTTTATAAGTGATAATTATTGGAAATACATTCACACCTCATACATAGGAATCAAAAGATACCGTTATCAAAACCATAGCCCTGCCTGTGGTTATCTCTTCAGCACTTCTAATGGGTTTGGACTTGCCACTCCTGTAAATCTGTCTTCATTTGCTAAAACAACAGGACTACTGCTAAAGCCTCATGGCTATGAAGGAACTAAGTCTATAGTTAAAAACTCCCCTACATCATTAATGGAAGAATACTCTTTTATTTTAGGTGGAAACTACGATGACTCATTAGGTTATTTTGACTCATGGCATAAAAGTCTATCCTCTCTGGCCGTTAATAATGGGAATGGGGAAGACTTTTCCGCTTTTAAAGATGTTAATGTTAAAGGGATACGAGTAATAATTAAAAATATATGGCATGAAAGACTCATGTCAAAACAACCAAATTACGTTAAAAGAGCTCTATCAATTGAAACCTCAAATGATAAATATACAGTTTGGACTATCGGAGCGTGTGAAGAATGTGGATCGTCTGTAATTAAGTTTGCCGATGAGTTGAGTCAGAAATCTGAACATACCTTCCAAAGCATTACAGAAGTTTTTATGGGAGAAAAGAATACAGAATTAATCCCAATTGGTATTTCAAAATTATGGAAAGAACTTTTTGGGACTTCAACTATACCTTATGACGACGATGCCCGAATGGAAATAATAGAAACCTTAAAAGACGATTTTAACCAGCATATCTCTGAATGGTCTGAACCTTCAACTCTCTGATACTGGGAGATAAATTGACCTCTACACTCTTATTTTGTAGACACACCCACACTAAACCAAATAGAGACAATATACAGATCCTATCATTAGATTATGAGTGAACGTGAATCTAATGTGAACCCAACCAATCAAAACAAATGGGAGCTGAAATAACTTCAGCTCCCAACAATATCACCTAATCAAGTACAAACTAAGCTAGTTAGCCCTCTATAAAAATGATTACCTTTCATTCCTACGGACAGAAAATCCTCGAACGAAAGGGGGCAGGACTACCTTTGACTTTTTCCTCCCGAAAGATCAAGCCCTTTAGTCCCAAATTGTCTCCAGTTGCTTGATAGAGGAATGAATAAAGAACACAAAGGACAAGTCTGCCGTTGGCTTTTGCCTCCTGATAAATCAAAAACAGGCCCTCCTCAGGTCCTACTTTATTGCCTAAACGGCCCACTCCGATGAAAGTCCAAATACTTCCGATGCTCCGGCCACACTTGAAAAGCCATCCCCTCTTCAATCCCCAACACCTCAGGCCTTTCCAACTGACCCGAAATCAACACCTCCCCATTATCCTCAAACGAGATAAATCCCAGATCAAAGGCCTTATCCAAATTTGCAAGCAGCAACAAGCCATTAAACTTATCCAGACGCTCCCGGTTATTGGACTTACTCCACGGCTTGATGTGTGAAGCGACAAGCAAACGCTTTTCTGAATAACCTGTCACTGCACAACCGTCCCACATGCGAATCAGCTGCTCTCGGAACCGGCCCTGTCCCATGCGAGCGTTGGTCATGATCGTCTTTTCAGTATCGGTCAGGGATTTATCTTCCAAAATCTGTTGAACATCGGATTTAAGATCAACCTGGGAGAGGTCGGACAGAAAACGAATATAGGAATTGAGCGCTGCGCTGTACATCCCTTTCCCCTTGCTGTCGCGCACTCGGAACTCATCAAGCTGTTTGGCCTTCTCGGTCAGTTCGTAGACCTTGCGATAGGAGCGCAGTTCCGTCAGCGGTTCACTGACCAATCCGGCACCAGCCAGCCACTGAGAAACAGATCCTTGGACCGCCTGTAGATAGTTCTTGGCGGTTTTATCCGATTTGCCAATATTGTGTAGCCATTGAGTGAAAAGTTCCGGTAGGTTGGTGAGGTTTTCGGTGAGAGCGATCTTGAGATCGTTGGAGACGATGAAGCTCTTCATATAGTCGAAGAGTTCCTGATCGATGGTCGCGTGGGAAACTGCCTTTTTTGAATACCCCTTTACGCTATCGTTTGAATATCCAGCCTGATAGACCAGCTGCCAAAAGCCCTCACTGCGCAGATGGAAGAAGGGCAGCTCCGGTTTATCGCTATCGCTCCCCTGGCGAAATTGATCAAAATAATGCGTGAACCGTCCCTTAAGAACCTTATCCAGCTCAATCCGGTTCGTGTGAATCTTCCCGGCCTGAATCAGATCCATGACCGCCAGCAACATGCAAACCTTATGGGGGCTTTTGTGCCCTTTCTGACTATTCATGTTCAGATTGCTGAAACTATCAATGTAATCACCAAGCGCCATCAGATCCCCACATCAACATTTCACCAGAATGGCATTCAACCAGAACTCCCCAACCCGATCCGGTCTTCGATCCTCCGTTTGCCAGGTCGTTTCAAGCCTGAGTCCAGTTCCATGAACAACATCCTGTAAGAGCTCTTCATTGAGGTTGGTAAAGTGACGGCCACCCCGTTCGACTTGAGCATCACCGTATTTGAAGGAGCAATAGAAAACACCTTCAGGGACAAGGTATTGCCCCAGCTTCTTGATCGTCGGCTGTAACTGGGAATAGGGCAGGTGGAGCAGGGAGGCACAGGCCCAGATGCCGTGGATAGTAGCGGGCGCGGTGGCAAAATCAGCAAAGGTGGCACAGTGAATATCCAGGCCGGTGTTCTGCCGCGCCAGTTCTACCAAATCAGGACAGGCATCGAAGGCGAGAACCTGATGACCCTGCTGAACAAATGCTAAGGTATCACGCCCTGAACCACATCCAGCATCGAGGATCGTCGCTTTAGCAGGCAAACGATCTAAAAAAGGGGAGTATAGAGCGGACATTGCGATGGCAAAGGTCTGATCGAAAAAGAACTCTGCGTTATCATCGTAATAACTGCCCACGGTTAAGATCCCGCTTTGACAGGATTCTCACCCTGCTGTGATAAGACCTTGGTTTTGCAGATCATGATTCCCCTCCAATTTCATGTTATTTAAAACATTCAGTGAAAATATACCTCACTAGCCATAAATTCAAGGATTTTACGTCGCCTCCTTGATGACAGATCAGTCTAACTGGTTGAGTTTATGCGAATAAATATCCATAAAGCCCGATTTTATCTATCAAAATCATGCCCATAATCAAGGAACTATCTGTTCAGTGAGATCAAATTCAACAGCGGAGCCCTACTTGGAAAGTATGCACAAAGTATTGCACGGGTTTATAAGCTTGACAGCTCTATTGTCCGGATGATTTGCTTGCATATCGTACTGTTTATCGAAAAGACAAAGGGTTTCTTTATGAAAATCAACAGGAATGATCCCTGCCCTTGCGGTAGTGGAAAAAAATACAAGAAATGCTGTCTCGGCACAGAAGAAACCATATCTTTTCCGCCCGATCTTGAAGATGGGTTGACTGATCTAAATCAGATGCTGGATGGGCAGGACTTCGATTCGCTCGATGAGTTAAACTCTTTTCTTTCCGTCAGAATGGATCAGAAAAATCGATCGGGATTAACAGATTTTGATGGACTGTCCCCAGAGCAGATGCGCCACTTCCTTTACTCTCCGTTTGAAAGCCAGGAACTGATTGTTGTTGCCGAAAGTATTGCCGATGAACCTGATGCTCCCATTTTAAGACTTTTTCGGCTGTTGGCCGATGCAATAGGAGAAAAAGGACTCAAACCGACAGCGACGGGGAACCTACCACGTAAGTTCTGCCGTGAGGCAGCCCTGGTTTATTGGGGGGAAGAGCTTCACCGTGAAAAAACCCGCCATAGCAACATCAATATGGAAGAGAACTTTTTCGAGATGCATGTCACCCGAGTGGTGGCCGAACTGGCTGGGTTGATCCGTAAGTATCGCGGCAAATTCATTCTTAGCCGTCAATGCCGAAAAATCATAGAAGAGCAGGGTTATTCCGGTATCTACCTTCAACTGTTCCAAAACTATTCACGGCAATTCAATTGGGCTTATCGGGATGGCTATCCCGAACTTGGAATTATTCAGAACTCATTCATTTATACGCTCTGGCTTTTGCAGAAATATGGTCAACAATGGCGACCGCATACCTTTTATGCCGACAAATTCTTCCAGGCCTTCCCCAGCATCCTCGATGAGATCGAGCCTTCTCCTTATGAAGATCCAGAGAAGACTGTCCACAGCTGTTACACGCTACGCATGTTGGAAAACTACCTCAAATTTATGGGTCTGGCTGAATTGCATCAAACCTCTGAAGGGATCGTTTCACGCCAATATAACGTCAGGAAATTGCCATTGCTTGATGCTGTTATTCGTTTTCACGTTTAAAAACACAAAGGGGCTAAAACAAAAAAATCAAGTCAGCTGATGACTTTGGACTCCCGAAAGGTCAACAGCAAATAAGCCACAGGTCCAGAACGAATTTCGGAGCTGGTCTTGGATCACCCTCAAAGACCACTCCTTCTAAGGGGCTTTAACGCTTTCCCCCTTAATTCATCATTCATCAAAACGACATTCAGACCATGCCGTTTATTTCGTCTTCCAAATCCTTCAATTGTCCCAGCACCTCATCGATATCGGGATATTCACCATAGATCATGGCAGCCATGTCCGCATAAGCGACCTTGACGCTATCCAGCACATGCCCAGTTGGCACCAGGGACAATGTCCAAGTGACCCCAAAAATCCTTTTCGACAACTGCGGTCGTCATCCCACGTTGTGCCGCCGTTTCTGTAAACAGTTCGTTACGCTGCGCATCTGGCAGACCAGCAACCTTATCCACGGTACCCCTCCCGGCAAATTTCGGTAATCAGCTCATAAATCCAGCTATAAACCTTCTTTGTGTCTTTCAGAATCTTAGAGCGCAGTTCGATATTGAGTTCACTGCGGATCTTCTCAATCACACTCGATGTCACCCGTTCGCGCCCCAGAGCTTTGAGTGCCTGAACGATCAAACCGCTTTGACGGTACTTAAAACCCGCTTCCTTTAAAGTCGTCTTTTTAAACTCAAGCGATCTGTTGCCAATCAAACAGGCCTTGCTTGGCCCATCTGAAAGGTAAACATACTTCCCCGGCACCTGGGTCGAAAGACCGAGTAGGTTTAACGCAGCATCGCCGCTTGGCTGAATACGCCAGTTGAATTTTCGCGCAAAGGCATGGGCAACCTGATCGATATCAGGACTCAACTGCTGCCCTAAAAGTTCGCTGTATTTGGGATAATCATACATCCCTCGGCAGATACGGCGGATCGTCCCCTCTACAGCCAGGTCAGACAGGGCATTATCAACCTGTTTCGCGAAAATCTCCGACAAGATCATTCGGAGAGAATGCCCACCCCCTACCACGACCATAAATCCGAGAAAGTATTTTTTTATTAATGGTTTGCATGATTGACATTATGGTTATTTTCTAGAAAAAAGTATATTATTTTCTAGAATTTCAATACTGAATGACTCATTATCAACAGAACGCTAAGGAAAAGCCTTGGGACGTTGTTTAAAAGTTTAATAAACCTCTCCGCATTTCAGATCAAAAATCACCGGTTTATCAATTTGCCAGGAAGTATTCGATACCATTCATCAGCCAGATGCCATCAATATTGCTTCTGGGGTCAGGATCGAGGGTCAAAATGAATTTTGGATGGTGGTCTTTGATCGCCTGCAAGGATCGAAGCTCCCGCCTCAGCGTTTCCTCCGAGCGAACAGTTGCTGCAACTTGAAAATAAAGCGTCTCATCTGCGGATTGCGCAACAAAATCGACCTCATAAGCTCCAATTTTACCGATGTTGATTTCGTAGCCCCGCCGCAACAGCTCCAGATAGACGATATTCTCCAGGATGTGACCGACATCTGTATGCTGTCGCCCGAGAATGAGACTTCTCAGACCGAGGTCTGCAACATAGTACTTTTCCTGGGTTTTTAAGTGCTGCTTCCCTTTAAGATCATATCGTTTAACCTGATACAGGATATAGCTGTCAACAAGCCCCTGAATGTAAGATTCAACGGTACCTGTGGAGATCTTGCGCCCCATGGAGGTCATTGTATCGCTGGTTTTTTTGATCGATATGGTCGAGCCGATCGCATCGAAAAGAAAGCGTATGACGCTGTCCAGCATCATGACATCGGAAACTTTTTTTCTAGCAACGACATCTTTGAGAATCACCGTGTTAAAGACGCCTTCAAGGTAGCCCCGTATCAGCTCAGTGTTCCCATCCAGTTCCTGGACATAGGGAAAAGAACTCTCTTGCAGATATCTGGCATAAAGTTTCTGCCAGTCATCGGCAATACCCGTCCCTGCGGCAAACTCCTGCAAGCTGAAAGGCAACATCGCAATCTCTATATATCGGCCTGACAGCATTGTTGCCAACTCACCTGAGAGCATATTGGCATTGGAGCCGGTAACATACAGGTCAACATTTTTACGCAGATGGAGGCTGTCGATAACTTTTTCAAACTCACCGACAAGCTGAACCTCATCAAGAAAGACATAGGTCATCTCTTTTGATAAGCGCTCTGTTATGTATTGATGTAATAGTTCGGGCTCCAACAGATGGGAGTTATCCATATCCTCGAAGTTGACCGAAATGAAACGGTCCGGGCTGACTCCTTGTTCAAGCAATTCATTGCGGAACATCTCCAAGAGAGTGGACTTGCCACAACGCCGAATGCCGGTGACAACTTTAATCAGCTGCTTGTCCTTATAGCCCCTCAACTTTTTCAGATAGACTTCTCGCCTTACCATAAGACCTCCAGTTTTTCAATTGTATTTGAAAAACTTTCAAATATCAATAATTGTATAAATATATTTGGCTTAAACAAAAGGGCTTTAGCGGTAGCTCTTATATGCTCTAAATCGTAGAAAGACGCTGGTTCCCCGCTTTCGCGGGAATGGCGGAAAACAAAGGTTTCAACATTTACGCCACTGAAATAACAGAATAAAGTCCTGCTTCTGGTTTTCCTCTACATTCTCAGTATCTCTGTGTCTCGAATGAGCTTGGAATGGGTAAGATCAACCTATTTTCCACCAAAATCCTGCTGGCTACCGATAAAATGCCGATAGCGTGGATTGTCGGCGAGCAGTTGCGTATGACGACCACAGCCGGAGATCTGACCATCTTCCAGAAAACAGACCTGATCAACCTGGGCAAGAGCTTCCGGGGTGTGGGTAATAAAAAGCCCGGTTCTGCCAACCAGGTTGGCAAAGATTGTTTCTGTAAAGCGCCGCCTGGTCCTGTTATCGAGACCTTCTGTGGGCTCATCCAGGATCCAGACCGGTGAGTTCTTGAGCAGGGCCCGGGCGAGAACCAGGCGCCTGGCTTCCCCGCCTGAGAGCTGCGAGCCAGCCTCTCCCACCCAGGTGTCCAGACCTTGGGGCAGGGAGACCACAAACTGGTCCAGCTGGGCTTTTTCAAGGGCTTGCTGCAATTGTTCTTCCTCAGCCTCAGGCGCGGCGATAAGGAGGTTGTCGCGCACAGTTCCGCTGAAGATATGGGCCTTCTGTGAAACCATGGTGATCATGCTGCGCAACTGCTCTTCGCACAGTTCTTTGAGGTCGATCTCTCCCAAGCGGATGGTGCCCTGATCGGTATCCCAGAAGCGCGTGAGCAGGTGGGCAAGGGTGGTCTTGCCGCTGCCGCTCGGGCCGACCAAGGCGACTGTTGACTGCGGTGCGATAGTAAGGCTCACCCCTTTCAGCGCCGGAACTTCAGTTGAACCGGGGTAGGCAAAACTGATCTGGTCAAAGGTGATGGTCGAAACCGCTGACAGGGGTGCAGGTGTATCTGGAAAGACAACAGCAACAGGGACCTCACTGACCTGAAGCAAGCGTTCAGCCGCCTCCCTGATCTTCCCCATCATCTGCCAGGCAAGGGGCAGGGGCTGGATTGTTTCAAAGGCGGCGAGCACACCGAAGGTGATAAGGGCCAGAACCGGTCCAGAAAAAGCACCGCTTTGGGCAATCGGTATGGCGACATACAGGGCTGTAAGCGCTGCAAGCCCGCCCAGAAGTGTCAGCATTGCAGTCGACGCCCCACTGATGACCGCCATTTTTCCTGCAGTTTCAGCAGCTGATCGCTTTCGCGGAGCCTGTCCTCAGTATGCCGGCGCTGAACAGCGTAAATCTTCAGGTCTGCCATGCCATTGAGATCTTCAACCAGGTTGCTGCGCAGTAAAGCCTGCTGCTTCTGCACCCTTGCCCCGATACGACTGCTTGCCCAACCGGTAAAAACCGGTGTTGCAATGCCAGCAAGGAGAAAGAAACAAAAGAACACCAGCGCCAGCACGGGAGCCAGCCAGCCGAGCATTCCCCCCAGCACCAGCGCGACAAACAGGGCGCTGATGGTTGGAGCAAGAACCCGGACAAAGAGGTTATCGAGGGTATCTATGTCCCCTACGATTCTGTTGAGCAGATCGCCGCTGCGATAACGATAAAGGTTGGCCGGAGCCTGTGGTTCAATCTTCTGGTAAAACCATACCCGCAGAGATGACAGCAGGCGCAGGGTGGTTTCATGCGAGATGACCCGTTCGGCGTATCTTGCCAGGGTGCGCACCAGGGCAAAGCCGCGCAGTCCGGCAGCGGGGGTGTGCATGTTAAAGGCCTGGGCTGCCGCCAGACTGAGACCGGCCACAGCCGTACCACTGAGAAACCAGCCTGCGACGGCAAGCAGGCCGATCGTTGCAGTCAGAGTGGTGACCCCGGCAACAAGAGCCCAGAAGGCCCAGTCGCGGTGAGGGTGGAGCAGCTTGATGAAGGGCAGCAATCTTTTCATGGAAGCACCTCCATTTTGCCACTCACAAGCCGGGCATAGCTGGCCTTGTTCTGCATGAGCTGCTGGTGGCTTCCATACTCGACCAGCCTGCCGTCCTCCATCACTGCGATTCGGTCCGCCAGGCGTGCGCTGTCGAGGCGATGGGTGAGCATGATCACTGTTTTCCCCTGCCGCAGTTCTTCAAGACTTTCCATAATCAGGCGCTCATTTTCCAGATCAAGCCCCGCGGTCGGTTCATCGAGCAGCAGCAGCGGTGCATTTTTAACAAAGGCCCGCGCCAGAGCGACCCTACGTGCCTGTCCGCCCGATATAAACTTGCCCTGCTCACCAACCTCGGTCTCAAGACCTTGAGAGAACTGACCGCAACCTGTTAGATTGGCCAGCTCTGCGGCGCTTTGCAGTTGCTCGCGGCTGAAGTTGTCATTCCCCAGACCGATATTATGTTCGAGAGTCCCTGTAAACAGTTGCGGGCTTTGCGGGACCCAGCCGATTTGCCGGTGCCACTCTTCAACATCAAGAGCAGTAAGAGGCTCGCCGTTGATAAGGATTTCCCCCTTCTGAAGAGACAGGAAACCGAGCAGCAGGTTGAGAATGGTCGACTTCCCGGCCCCACTGGAGCCGACGATGGCGAGCCACTCACCAGGTGCAACGCTAAGGCTGAGATTATCCAGTGCCGGGGTGTTGCGGTCGCTGTATTGGTGAGAGACCTGGCGCAGTTCCAAAGCAATGCTGGCGCCGGAAAAATCATCACTCCCTTGAGATTGTTCAGCTCCGGGCTCAGCCAATTCCTGCTCAAGCAAGTGGAGTTGTTCTGCGGCTCCCAAGGCATCGGCTCTGGCATGAAAGTGAGTGCCGAGATCGCGCAGCGGCAGATAGACATCCGGCGCCATCAGCAGGAGCATAAGGCCGGTGCGTAGGTCGAGCGGTCTGCCGTAGAGCCCGAAATCGAGGTAGTGGAGATAGGTCAGCCCCAGATAAACAGCTGTCATGGCAATGGCGACAGAAGTAAAAAACTCGAGCACGGCCGAAGAGAGAAAGGCGACCCGCAGGACCGACATGGTGCCCTTGCGGTATTCTTCCGATGAAGCGGCAATGCGCCCGGTCTCCTCTTTTGAGCGCATGAACAGCTTGAGAGTGGGCAGGCCCTGCAGGGTATCGAGAAAATGGGCACTCATGCGCGACAGCAGCTGAAAGTTTTTCTGGCTGAGTTTTTCAGCGCCCTTACCTATCATAATCATCATCGCGGGGATCAGTGGTGCTGTGACCAGAAAGATCAGGCCGACAGCCCAGCTGAAATAGAAAGCGGTGATGATAATCGTTATGGGAACCGTTCCGGCAACGATCCTCTGGGGCAGATAGTGGGCAAAGTAGCCATGCAGTGCCTCCACCCGCTCGATAATTGTATTGGTAAGGGGGGCTGTCTGCCTGGCCTTTACAGCCATGGGACCGGCAACACTGAGTCTTTCCATGAACTCCTTGCGAACATGTTGTCGCACCAGCGTCGAGGCGCGCTGGCCAACGACCTCGCGCCCCCAGGAGAGAGCAGCTCGCAACAGGATGACACCCACGAGACTAACGAAAAAGGGAAGTAGCTGCTGACGATCTAGCCCTTCGATGATCGCTCCATGCAGAATATGGGCAAGCAGTGCCGCCTGGGCCACTGTAAGAACACCACTCACTGTGGCCATGACAGCGGATACGATTACTGGTCCCCGACAGGTAGACTGTTGGGCCTTAAGCCAGACAAGGGAGGATGACAAGGGGCAAGGTCTCCTGAGTGAGAATGTTGGGTAAATGAGTCTTTAGCAAGTGAAATATACCGCATCCCTTGGGGGACGGGCTAGGCTAACCTGCTACTTTTATTTGCTTTCACCCTCAAATATAGCGATCCCTGAGCTCTCTGAAGTGATTATCAGCGCTCATAATCGCCCCATGAAGACAAAACCTCCGCCCATTGGCCCCTCCATGGCAGCCGTCAAATTGCCACCTTGCAAAAGCCCCGTAGGTCAAAAAGCCCCGTAGTCAGGTCTTGAAAAATCAGTTTTGGTCGACATAGGGTCCCTGTTTATTAGTCGATGTAATCCTCAAGCGCCATCATGTCCCACATCAGCACTTCATCAAAATCGCATGTAACCAGAACTCACCTACCCGATTCAGTCTGAAGGACTTCGCTCATTTTTTGCGGAGCCATATGTGCTAAATCTCTCGATTAAATCGTTCAACTATCGATTTTTTACTTATTTCTCAACAGTTTATGCTGCGATGTGATAAGATTGTTAATGAAACCCGCCCAGTGGGAATTTATTTCCACAGCATCCAACCTTAGTTGGGACCTCTCGTTGACAATCGACCAATACTGGTCGGAACGATCCCGTCGCCTCCTCTGAGACTATATACTCAAGGGAGTAGACTATGTTAGAAGTCCCACCTGTCGTGCCTTTAGACACACCTGGATCCACGCTTAATTTTATTTCTAAAAAACAAAAGGTTAGACCATCACCACTATGCGTTACAGATGGCAATCAACGCATTTCTACCGCAATTGTCTATTGTGAAGCGAATTTTGGCGATATCGATGGAAAAACCGCCAACGGGCTGATCAGGCGCTCAGAGAAATATAAAATCCTTTCGGTTATCGACAGTGAGAAAGCTGGTCTTGATACGGGTATGATCCTCGATGGCAAAGCGAATGCGATTCCTGTCTGTCGTGATCTTGCTGACTCATTGGCTCAAGCGGGCTCAGTCCCTGATTTCTTCATTTTTGGCATGGCGCCATCAAGCGGTATGCTCTCTAAGCATGAGCGTGGTCTTATTCTTGAGGCTATGAGCCACGGGATGAATATCGTCAACGGTCTGCATGAATTTCTCAATGATGATCCGGTCTTTGCCGCTGCTTGTCTTGCCAATAAGGTGGAGATTCTTGATATTCGTAAGCCCCGCGCCAAGAAAGACTTGAACATGTTCAGCGGACGGATCGCCGAGGTGACCTGCCCGGTCATCGCTGTGCTCGGTACCGACTGCGCAATCGGCAAACGCACCACCGCGAACATAATCACCAGTTCTCTCAATGAAGCTGGCATCAAAACTGTGATGATCGGAACCGGCCAGACCGGCTTAATCCAGGGAGCACGCTACGGGATTGCGCTCGACGCGGTCCCCTCACAATTCTGCGCGGGTGAACTGGAAGCGACTGTCGTCAGCGCCTTCGAGAACGAGAGTCCCGATGTTATCGTGGTCGAAGGGCAAGGCTCGTTGAGTCATCCAGCCTTTTCCTCCACCTCCTTTATTCTGCGTGGCAGTTGCCCCAACGCTGTTGTCTTGCAGCATGCTCCGCGGCGTAGCGTCCGCTGTGATTTCGAAAAAATGATGATGCCGACACCAGCCAGCGAAATCAATCTTATCGAAACTTTTGCAGCGACAAAGGTCATCGGCTTAACCATCAACCACGAACAAATGAACGATGCTGATGTGAGTGCGGCTATCACTCAATATGAACAAGAACTCGGCATTCCATCTACCGATGCACTCACCCGTTCACCAGAAAGATTGGTCGAAATGGTGCTTGCGGCCTTTCCACTGTTAAAGGGCAAACAGGCCGCGAACGCATGATGGCGGCACCGAGGCTGGAGATCGACCTCGACAAAATCTATCATAACGCCCACACCCTGGTGAAGCGATTGGCACAGCGAGGCATTTCAGTGACTGGCGTGACCAAGGCCGCCCTTGGTTCCACCGAGATAGCGGCCACGCTGCTGCGGGCTGGTGTCAACGCCTTGGGGGACTCGCGCATCGAAAATATCGAATCAATGCGTATTGAGCTGCAGTCGGCACCAATGACATTGATCCGTTCTCCGATGTTAAGTCAGTCAAAACGGGTTGTTAAAAGCGCCAATGTAAGTTGTAACTCTGAAATCAATGTGATCAGAAAACTTTCCCATGAAGCGGGCAAGATCGGCCGAGTCCACGGCATCATCCTCATGGTCGAATTGGGAGATCTGCGTGAAGGAATCATGCCCGATGACCTGTTGGACTGCGTTCGCGCAACGATCGACCTGCCGAATATCGATTTTAAAGGGATCGGCACTAATCTCGCCTGCCGCAGTGGGGTTGCACCCGACGCCCGGAACATGGCACAGCTAAGTGAACTTACAGACTTAATAGAGACGACGCTTGGTATCAAGGTCGAGACCGTATCGGGTGGCAATTCAGCCAATCTGCAGTGGGCTTTGAGTCATGAAAAAATTGGTCGGATCAATGACCTTAGGCTGGGTGAAGCGATCCTTCTTGGCTGTGAAACCCTTCATCGACAACCGCTCGACGGACTATATCACGATGCCATCACGCTGGTTGCCGAAGTGATCGAAGCGAAGCTCAAGCCAACTCTGCCATCGGGTAAAATCGCTCAAAATGCCTTTGGAGAGACACCAACCGTTAACGATCGAGGTCAGGTTTCCCAAGCGATCCTTGCGCTTGGGCGGCAAGACACTGACCCAGATGGCCTGCACGCTCCTGCCGGAATTGATATTATGGGAGCAAGTAGTGACCACTTGATTCTTGAATCCGGCAGCGACAACCTCTCTGTCGGCACAGAAGTGAAGTTCCAGCTAAACTACAGCGCAATGGTCCGTTCGATGACGTCCCCTTTTGTCACCAAGGTTATGACACCCACAGCAATAGAACAAGGTGCGACAGGGACATAGATCGTGTAAGAATTAAAAGGCAGCCCTACCGTTGATCTTTGTTGCCACGAAAGATCAGCAGTAGGCCCCCTAAATTGCCAACTTGCATATAAACACCGCCGCTATTACACTTCCATCTCAACGATCCCAAAAGCCGAGGCCTAACCGACCCATGCCGTTACACCCATTGACCACATTCAGTCAATCAAACCAGCGGCTGATCCTGATGCTGATCGTCAGCCACCTGCTGTGGAGTGGTGCCATCTACGGCCTCTGGTCAGCCGGACGGCTGATCGAAACGGCGACTCCCTGGTTAACTGCCGGCTTTATGGCCGTACAGCTTTACGCTGCCGCGCAACTGCTGCTACCAACTCTGTTACTTCAGCCGAAGAGCGCAACCGTGGTTTTTATCTCTTCTGGGGCATGATCTTAGCTTCCAGTATCTGGCTGATCAACCAATTGCCTCCTGACGGTTTCTGGCAATCGCTGTTGGCAGTGATTAAGTCGGGGTTGCTGCTCTTGGTCGGGACTCTCATCGGTGCCGCGCTGGCCCGCTATGTTAAGCGGCTGTGGGAGATCGTACCGATTGGTATTGCCATGACCTTGGCCGATTTTGCCAGCTGGCTTTTTGGTCCAACTGCGACTTTCAGCCAACAGATCGAACAGTACTATCGAGCCCCAGAGGGGCCAGCGCCGTTCATCGACATGGTGCTGATCAAGCTGGTGTTTCCCGGTGCGACTGGATTGGCCCCGGTGTTCGGTATTTCCGACTGGATTATCGTGGTCTTCTTCGCCATTGTCGCCCAACGTCACGGGGTCAACGACAACCTGCTTGGAACGGCTGGCGAAACTTTAGCACGCCAGGGGAAGATCGGGCGCTACCTGCCGGTCTCTGTGGTTGCACTCTTTGCCGCTACGCTGCTGGCCCAAGTCTCTGGTCTGTTTATCCCGGCCTTGCCACTGATCGCCCTGATCATGCTTTTCTGGTACGTCATTCGTTATCTGCTTTTGAGAAGTCGTTAGCTTCTGTCTGGAAAGTGCTCTTTTCCACAATCTCTGCGTCAATTTGCGTATTTATTTACGGCTCTATCCACAAAACAAAGGCTTACCACTGAGGCTCTGAGAGCACAGAGGATAACCAATAAAAATGAGCTTTTCTCCGTGTCCTCCGTGACTCTGTGGTTCCATTTTGGGTTTTAGTTCATCAACCTTTTTTCGTGGATAGATGCGTTTATTTTTGCGACCTATCAACGCAAAAAAATAGCGCCCCATCTTGCCCCCGGAACAACAGCAGTGCGACAATCGACTTCATGAAAACAAATGAACAGACAGATACCTGCGTGGAGTTGAACCAGCTGCGCTTTGACAATGCTTTTGTACGCGAGCTTCCAGCCGATCCCGAAAGTATCAACCGGGTGCGTCAGGTTCCGGGGGCCTGTTTCTCACGGGTTGAACCGACAGCGGTTTCACAACCACAAACCATCGCCTGCGCACTCGAAGTGGCCGAAAAGCTGAATTTGTCGGAACCGGCCTGCGAAAACGATCAATTTGCTCAAGTCTTTAGTGGCAATGAACTATTACCCAATATGGCCCCCTTTGCCATGTGCTATGGCGGCCATCAATTCGGCAACTGGGCCGGACAGTTGGGCGACGGCCGCGCGATCAACCTGGGTGAAGTGCTTAATCAGCAAGGTGAACGCTGGATCCTGCAACTCAAAGGTGCCGGTCGGACCCCTTATTCGCGTCAGGGCGACGGTCTGGCTGTGTTGCGCTCTTCGGTCCGGGAGTTTCTCTGCAGTGAAGCAATGTATCACCTCGGTGTGCCGACAACCCGTGCGCTGAGCCTGGTCTCAACCGGCGACAAGGTTCCCCGCGACATGTTTTACGACGGCCACCCCAAGCTGGAACCGGGAGCGTGGTCTGCCGGGTGGCACCATCGTTTCTGCGTTTCGGCAGTTTTCAGGTCCATGCCTGGCGTAAAGAGCATGACATCCTCAAGCAGCTGGTCGACTACTGCATTCGCATCGACTTTCCCCACCTCGGTCCCCCCTCGAAAGAGGTTTACCGGGAGTGGTTTTACCAGGTCTGTCGCTCTACCGCGATCTTGATGGTGCACTGGATGCGGGTCGGCTTTGTCCATGGAGTCATGAATACCGATAATATGTCGATCCTCGCTTAACGATCGATTACGGCCCTTATGGCTGGCTCGAAGCTACGACCCGAACTGGACGCCGAATACCACCGATGCCCAGGGCAGACGTTACTGTTTTGGACAGCAACCACAAATTGCGCACTGGAACCTGGCCCAGCTGGCCAATGCGATCTATCCATTGATCGAAGATGTCGAACCGCTGCAGCAGGGACTGGATCTTTACAAGGATGTTTATCAAAGTGACTGGCGCCGGACAATGGCGGACAAACTCGGGTTAAGCCAATTCGATCCGGACAGCGATGAGGAACTGGTCCGGGAGCTGGATCGGGTGCTACAGTTGACAGAGACTGATATGACAATATTTTATCGCCGCCTGGCAACCTTGACGACAGATATCCTGGACGACGACCAAATGCTGCTGCAGCCGCTGATCGACGCCTTTTATCAACCGGAGGAGTTAAAAGGGGAATCTCTAGCACAGATCGCGAGCTGGCTGCGCCGCTACCTGGAGCGGGTCCGGCGCGACGACTTGACTGACGCTGACAGGGCAACGCTGATGAACCGGACGAATCCGAAATATGTACTGCGCAACTACCTCGCCCAGATCGCCATCGACAAGTCGGAAGAGGGGGATCACAGCATGATTCACGCCTTACAGGAGGTGCTGCGCAGACCCTACGATGAACAACCGGACAAAGAGGAATTTGCCGAAAAGAGGCCGGATTGGGCGCGCAACCGGGCCGGATGCTCCATGCTTTCCTGCAGTTCCTGATCAAAGAGAACGAGTTTTTTTCGACAGACAATGCATAAATAGCGCCCGGTTCAACGATAAAAAAGAGCCGACCCATCACCGGGTCGGCTCACTTAAACAGCACCCCGCATACAGGGTTGCTGGAAACGTCAACTATCTACCAACCAAATCGAAACACAACATGTGGGAATCCGAAAAAGGGGTCGGCATAAACATAACGGTCACGGCGGTGGTGGCGTCGATCATGTCTACGGTCGTGGCGCTTGTCTCGTCTTATTTCACGTTTGGCCTGACGTAACTCACGTCTGGTTTCACGCAGTTCACGCTTCAAGTGTTTCTTCTGCCGATGCTGCTTCTTAGCTGCTTTTTTCCAATTCTTATGTTTTTGATGTCCATGATCCTTTTCAACATAGACTTTGTAGCTCTTGTGGCGGTCTCTGTCATGATCACCATGGGCAGAAGCGATAACGGGAACCATCAGAAACATTAAACCAGTGATCAGAATTGTTAGTGTTGTTTTCATATGAGCCTCCTTGAGTCAGATTGATTCGTCATTCCTTCCTGAACTGTGACTAGACAATATCTGACTCAGACCGCTATTTCATTCGACATCGGCTCCAATTTGACCGGATGTCGGGTCCTATTTATTTATTTTCAGGTAGTTACAAATATAAAAATCGACTTTACTGACAGCGATTTAAAGCTAAAAATCGCCTAGCCTGTCCTTAAAATGGATTGGATGGCAGCGGAAATAAGCAGCGTTAGATAACATGACCCACAGAGGAACCTTAAATACAGCCCTGCCATATTTAAGTTATCTTTCATAATCTTTAATAATAGGATTGTTTATTTAAATTTTCTCCCTTATTCTTAAATGTAAATACTATTTTTTAAACTTTCAGGATCTTCACTATGCGAAAAAAAGATCTCTCTCCAGCACGCCAAAAACGACTTGTCCCCGTCGATAGCCATCCTGGGGCTTTGGCACTCGTTCCCCCCAAGACACCTCACCGGCTCGATGGAATAAAAGCGCATGACGAGTTAAGACGTGCCCATGAGTCTTTGAATCTCCTGAAAGACCTCTCAGACAGACTTCCAAATCCCGACCTGATAACCAGAACCGCAGATCGCCGCGAAGCAGTCCGCAGTAGCCAGATCGAGGGAACGAGTTCTGAGGTGGATGACTTGCTGACCTATGAAGTCACAGGCAACGATGAAGGAATGCCGCCCGATGTCCATGTCACCAAAAACTACCTTATTGCACTGCAATACGGCCTGGAGAAAGTTCGTAAAAGTGGCGCATCAGCAATTAATTGCCTCCTGGTAAAAGAGCTCCACGCTCACTTGATGGCTGACATAGATTATATGGGGGAACCAGGATCGTACAGAGAGAAGCAAAACTGGATTGGAGGTGGAAGACGCATATACAACGCAATCTATGTTCCTCCTCCGCCAGAAAATGTCGCCGCCTGCATGGATGATCTTGAGACGCTGCTCCAATATTCTCCTTCCGAAGAGGAACAGATGGTTCTCTCGGTAATAACTCGAATGGCAATAGCTCATGTGCAGTTCGAGAGCATTCACCCCTTTACTGACGGTAACGGCAGAGTTGGCCGAATTTTATTACCCTTGATGCTGGCGGCGGAAGGATATCCGCCCGTCTATTTAGCTGGCTATTTAAAGGACAACCAACGAGATTACTACGATGCATTGGCCGGGGTCCAACTTAAGGGCAGGTGGTCCGATTGGATCAAATTCTTCGCCATTGGTATGGAATCCGCCGCACGGGAATCAATCAGAACGGGCCTTGCACTCGAACGGGTATTAACAAAGTGGCAGAGTATCGTAAATGGAATGGGACTTCGTTCCCACAACGCTTTGCTCAAGCTCCCTGAACTCATGATCGGTACGCCGATTTTAACGGCGCACAAGGTCAAAGAAGCTCTCGATATTTCATTTCCATCAGCCAGTGCAGCCTTGGGGAAAATGGGAGAGATTGGAATCCTTACTCAAACCAATGAGTATCGTCGAAACAGGGTTTTTATCGCGTCAGAGGTTATTGATATTCTCAATCAACCGGCAGACTCCTGATGCCGAGATAGATGCTCAGAAAGATATCTTATCCAGATAAAAGCCCTCAAGCTTGAATGGCTTTGAGGGCTTACAACGTTCAATTCTTACAACTCAATAGAAGAGATTCCACCGAGCTGGAAAAAGTCAGAGTTTTTTTACGGCTGATAGAATGCGACGGCATTGTCGTAGAAAACTTTTGCTGCGGCATCTTCCCCCAGAGCATCGATCACCAATGCAAAGTCGTCATCGGAGTAAGGGCGTGAAGCACGCGTGCAGGGCAGGTCACTGCCGAACACGAGACAAGCAGGGTTAGCGTTGGCTAGATCTTTAAGCGCCTGTTTGACATCGAAATCAACGCGATAAAATCCGGTCGCTTTAATCAGGCATCCCTTCTCAGCCAGTTTCAACAATGCAGGAAAGCCATCCATTGATAATCCCAAATGGGCGATTGAAAGTTTGGGCAGGGGAGCGAGAAGAGGACCCAAATCATCAAGATCACGTGAATCGACATAGAGTTCGACATGCCACCCCGCCAGATCATAAAGTCTGCGTGCAAAGTAATCCAGATTTTCGACACCTTCTGAACCACCCCGTTTCAGGTTAAAGCGGACTCCTCTGACGCCCGCTTCATTCAAAGCCAGAACCTCTTCATCAGTGACACCAGCAGGGAGCTGGGTCACACCGACGTATGCTGGCCCCATTTCTTTCAAAGCGGCCAGAAGATAGCTCTGATCAAATGCCTGAAATGACCCTGAAACAATCGCTCCGCCACTCAAGTGATAATGCTCAAGCCGCTTTCGATACTGATCACAGCTAAAGAATTCAGGCAGAAAGCCATTGTTCCTTTCCAGCGGAAAACGCTGGTCAATAATATGAAAATGACTGTCAAACAGTCTGAAATCTGTTTCTTTCATCTCTAGTTATAGCCTGTTCCTCCGGACTAACGAATAACGATATGATACCTGAAGCTGTCGCCCCGACCATAGCTGCGTCGCCATTCGACCGGAATATCTTCATAAGTATGGGCCACCCGTTCGACACACATAACGGGGGCACCTTCATCGATTCCTAATTCTTTAGCCGTGACCTCATCGGCAACATCCGGCTGAAGGTATTCGTCTGCCCAGATAATGGGTGTTGAATATTTCTCACTGTAAATCGGATAAAGCAGCTTGTTTTCCAAGGAAAGGTTTTCGATTCCTTTAAACCTTTCATAGGGGAGATAAAGCTCTTCCACCGAAAATGCAATCTGCTGTAATGTTCTTACTCTTTTAATGCACAGAACTTCAGCTTCCGCGTCAAGGTGAAGAACCTTGGCAACCTGAGCGTCAGCTTTGACAATTTCCATGCTGAAAATGACACTTCCAGGGATATCTCCAGAGAAGTCGCCCTCTTGCCCATAACGGAAAAAACGGGAAAAGCTTTTTGAAAAATCAGGAGTCGCGACAAAAGTACCCTTTCCTTGCCGCCTGAACAGAACCCCTTCCTGAACCAGAAGACTCAACGATTTTTTGACCGTACCGACCGAAATACCGAAATCTCTGGAAAGTTCATTTTCCGATGGAATCATCATCCCAATTTTCCAAGTATTACTGGCAATTTTCTGCTTAATCGCTTCAACCAGCTGAAGATAGAGTGGTTTTTCGTTTTTAAAGTCGATACTGGTCTGGTTCATAATATTAAATACCTTAGATTCAAATTTGTTGCTGCACTCGAATGTAACATTATCTGATTTGATAAAAGCGTTATTTGCGGCAGAATAATACACTAAACTAAGGACTTATCCCTCTCTTTATTCTGTCGAACTCTCTGCCAGTGCTTCTTTTCCTGATCGAACCATCCTGTTTAGAATAACCGGAAGAACAAGAACTCCGATTGTCGCGATAAGAATAACCAGTGCGATAGGCCGCATAAAGCTGTCGATACCACCGATATCAACTGCCCAGAAGAAATTACGCTCTGCTAAAGGCCCAAGCAGCAAGGCTAACAGGAATGCAGGAACCGAATAACCATAACGGGTTAGCAAGGCACCAAGAACACCGAAAATCACAACCAGGTACATATCAAACAGCATCTGCCGCCAGGCGAAAGCACCGACCAGACAGAAGAGGGCGATAACCGGAACCAGATACTTGTTCGGCACAGCGGTGACATTTGATGCCAGCCGAGCCACAACGATGCCGATCGGCAGCAGCAGCACATTGGCAGCGACCAGAGAAAAGAGAATGGCATAAGCTTCAACGGCGTGTTCTCCAAAGAAGCTCGGCCCGGGGGTCACTCCGTTGATCATCAGCGCTGCCATAATCACCAGGGTGGTCCCTGATCCGGGAATACCCAAAGTCACTGTAGGGATCAATGCCCCGCCAGGGACACCATTGTTGCATGCATCGGCCGCGATCAAACCTTCATCATGCCCAGTACCGAACTTTTCCGGTGTTTTACTCCATTGTTTGGCCTGTCCATAGCTGACCCAGGTCGCTATCGCGGCACCCGTTCCCGGAATCAATCCAACCAGAATTCCGATCAGTCCAGAACGAATCATATTAAGCTTGTACTTGAATGAAGCCTTAACGCCACCCCAGATCGGTCCAAAACCGCTGATTTTTTCTGTCCCGTCAGCAACCAGACTCTTTTCACCGACCAGGCTGAAAAGCTCACTGAAGCCGAAGACACCGAGCAGAACAGGAATCAGAGGGAAACCTTCAAACAGTTCGTAATAACCGAAACTGGCGCGAGTATACCCCTCCTGAAATTCGGTCCCGACTGTGGCGACAAATAGTCCAAGAGCAGAAGAGAAAAGACCTTTCAACAGCGATTTTCCGGTCAGGGAACCAACGGCTGTCATCCCGAACAACGCCATCATAAACAGTTCGGCCGGACCAAAGTTAAGCGCATAGATACCAACTACAGGGGTGATCACCAGAGCCACCAATGCAGACAGAAGACCACCAATTGTCGATGCACCAACAGATAGGCCCAAAGCATATCCGGCGCGCCCCTGACGTGTCATCTTGAACCCTTCGAGACAGGTCGGAGCATTGGATGGAGTTCCGGGGATATTCAGTAATATCGCCGGAATCGAGCCTGCGGCCTGTGAGGCGCAGAAGCAGGCCATCATGAAGACAACTGCGTTCATCGGCCCAAGGTAAACGGTGAAAGGTAGAACCATCGCCAGAAAATTGGTGTCGTTAAAGCCAGGGATAGCTCCAATTAACAGACCAGCCAACATTCCCAGTGGTAACCACATCAAATGCTCAGGTTGCAGTAACAATCCTAAACCAGAGAAGATAACGTCCAGACTTGCAATTCCCATGATCTCCTCCGTTTATAAAAGAAATGAACCGATTTCAAGACGCGGCAGTGCCATCTGCATCAGCAGAATCATTGCAACGTAAAGAAAAGCGGTGATAGTAAAAGCGATCAGAATGTTTCTGACCCAGGATCGTCCATCCAGACAACGAAACAACAAGGTCAAAAACAACAAACTACTCAGGCCAAAACCGATGTATGGCATCAAAGTGATGTACAAGATCGGAGCCACAAGAATAATCAGAGGCTTAACCTTTACCCCGGTTGGCTTTTCCTCCGAAGTGCTACTCTTTTCTGATATTGAAAAGACATAGACTCCAACCACACCCAGCCACAGAATTGCAGTCAGAATAGCCAATGCATAGGCCCACTTGATCGCGACCCATGAGGCGTCGGTTGTCTGGACAAAATAAGCAATGCCAAATATCAGGGAGATTCCCGGCACAATAGCTTCTTCCAGATTAAAGCGCTTTTTTACATTTTCCATGATTGCCTCTTTTTGCGGCCGGGACCTAAGTCCCGGCCTGAACCTTGTGGTCTTAGTCAAACCGTCTTACATCAGGTGCTTATATTGCTCCCAAACAGTCTGAAATTCTTTGACATAGGCATCACATTGTTCTGGTGTCCAGTAGTCAATAAAGGGAGCCATGCCCTGTTTTTCAGCTAATTCCAGCGTCTTTGGCAGAACCACAGCCTCTTTAAAGGTCGCGACCAGCTTCTTATAGTTTTCCGGTGACTTATCTGCTACGTCACGTTTAATCATGAACGCAAAAGGCTCAACCAGGTTGGGAAATTTTTTGCCTGTTGCAGCTGTTAAAGTCGGAACATCCCAAAGTCCTGAATAGACCTTTTTGTCGGTAAATGAAGCCAGAGCTTTGATAAATTCTTTTTTCGATGAGGCGGAAAAGTAAGGACCAATGCACGCATCAACCTGCTTCCCGGCTAATGCATTCCGCGCTTTTGAGCCACCGTTAAAGGGGACGACTTTTGCGTTGATACCGGTCAGTTCGATCAGAATTTTCGCAGCCAGAGTGGAGACCGCTTTCGGGTGTGAGGTCGAGATGGTCAGTGGTTTTTCCGCTGTCTTTCCCGCTTCGATGAATTCTGCAATCGATTTGTAGGGCGAGTCGTTGTGAACAAGCAGAACATTAGGGTCAGTGATCAGGTTACCGACAAAACCAACCTTGTCCCAACCAGCTTTTGCGGCACCCGTGTTCACATTCATTGCATACATGGCGATGGTCGTCATGATGGTCGTATAGCCATCGGACGGTTTGGCCATCAATTTACCAAATCCAATAGCTCCTGAGGCTCCAGGTGAGTAATCAAAGGTCACAGGCTTTTCAAGAATAGTTTCCCAGCCCATGGCTAAAACCCTGGAAGAGCGATCAAACCCACCACCAGCTTTAGCTGGGACTATATGGGTGATCGGTTTGGACGGAAAATTCCCTGCCAGGGCAAATGTGCTGCACAGAAAAATAAGAGCGATAACCAGGCTGAACTTTTTCATGTCTGACTCCTCATAGTCGGTTGTTTCTTAGTTTCCCACAAAATATCAAAATGTACATTTGTGAGTATATCTGACATCCACTCATCTAGCTTATATATATAAGTTACATAAGCCTTCATGTGTGTCAAGAATAATATCTCGTAACTTCTCTGTCCAAAGGCCGTCATTTTTTAAATAAGACATGGAAATATTTAATTTCATTGTTTATTCATGAAGAACAAGGACATATAATCAATGATGCTCTCATGACATTTATGTAAAGGTTTTAACGTGCCTATTTATCAACTCATTGATCGTTTCCTGCCACGCCGGTTACAGATTAAATTGAGCCTGCTGGTCACGGCCCTTTTACTGTTGCTTATCAGCCTCATCGGTGCGCTCTTTTCTGACTCATCAGAAAAGCTTCTGCGCGAGCAGATGGGCCAAAAAGCCCTTGCCTTGGCTAATTCCGTTGCCCGCAACCAACAGATCCAAACCGCACTATTCAATAGAAAAGCAGAAATTATTCAACCTGTTGCCGAAGCCATTCGAAAGTCGACGGGAGCTGAATTTATCGTTGTCGGTGACACCAGAGGTATCCGCTTTTCTCATCCCAATCCAGAAAAGATAAGCCACCATTTTGTCGGTGGAGACCTTGAAGGAGCATTAAACGAGGGTTTATCTTACACATCTGAAGCGATTGGAACTCTCGGTCCTTCACTCCGGGGAATTGCACCCATCCGTATAAATCAGGATCGGATTATCGGTTTTGTCGCCGTCGGTTACCTGCTCAGCGATATTGAGCTGATGATTCACGACAAACAGCTGGAAATCCTCGGTTATGTCTGTATTGTTTTGTTGTTTGGTATCGTCGGCGCCACGACTATTGCCCACGGATTAAAGGCAGCCATTATGGGGCTTGAAGTTCATGAAATTGCAGCGCTTTTCCATGAAAGGAATGCAATTATCAGCGCCATTCGCGAAGGGATTATTGCCGTCGATGCACGCGGTTACTTAAGCTTCGTAAACTCTGCCGCACGGTCTTATCTGGGGGATATGTTCGACAGAGATCTCCACAACCAGCCATTGACAGAGGTCTGTGTGTCACCCGACCTGGTTCAAGCATTAAAAGAGGGCAACAGGGTCCTCGATCGTGAGATGGTTCTGCGCAACCGCACAATGATCGTCAATGTTTTACCCCTGGAAAATGCCGGTGGAGGGCTGGTTGCCAGTTTCCGCCCTAAGGATGAACTGGATCGGCTGACCCGTGAACTTTCTCACGCCCAGGAATATTCAGAACTTCTACGCGCGCAAACACATGAATACTCCAATAAAATGCATACCATTGCAGGGCTACTGCAGCTGGAAGCCTATCAGGAAGCTCTCGATCTTGTCATCAATGAAGCAAGCGGCTATCAGCAACTGATCCGTAGTCTGGCTGAAGCGGTCCCAGATCCAGTCATTGCCGGTGTCATTCTGGGTAAATACAATCAAGCCTGTGAATTGAAAGTCACTTTGGAGTTTGATGCCCAGAATTCATTTTCAGACATTCCCCCCACTCTTAAACGCGAACCATTTGTCACGATTCTTGGTAATCTCCTTGATAACGCTTTTGATGCCGTTCGCGAAACCTCTGGCCCGTCGTTGGTCCGTCTCTATTTGACCGATTTGGGACCGGACCTGATTATCGAGGTCGAAGACTCTGGACCAGGCGTCAATCCAGACGTCGCAAACAACCTGTTTGAGCGAGGTGCGACAACAAAACCTGGCCAGGGTCGCGGGACAGGGTTGGCACTGGTTAAAATTGAAGTCAACAGGCTTCACGGCCAGATGACGTTCGGTGAAGGAGAACTGGGCGGAGCCCTGTTTACCGTTATCATTCCCAAACACAACGAAGGATATGGAAATAATGACAGATAAAAAAGTCCGGGCTCTCATCGTAGAAGATGACATGCGCATTTCAGAGCTGCACCAGCGCTTTGTTGAAAAGCTCCCTGATTTTGAAGTGATCGGCATTGCCAACAGTATTGCAGATGCAACCGATATGGTTGAACTGCTCCAACCGGACCTTATTCTGCTCGATCTCTTTTTCCCGGAGGGAACGGCATGGATCTGCTCAAACAGGTCCGCAGCAGCGATCAACCCTGCGATGTCATTCTGATCACTGCGGCCAGAGAAATGTCTTCTTTGCAGGAAGCGCTCCACCGAGGCGTTTTTGACTATATTATCAAGCCGGTTTTTTTCCCACGTTTTCAGGAAGCATTACAGAAATTCTATCTCTATTTCTTACAGTTACAGGAAGGTGGCGCTCTGGAGCAGAAAGATGTTGACCGTCTGCTCCATACACAGAGAACAACCAAGGTCGAAAGTGGTGCAATCCCCAAAGGGATTGATGCCTTAACGCTGACAAAGGTCCGCCAAGTTTTTGAGGATGTGACGATCAAGGACATAAATGCCGAAGAGGTTGGAAAAATCGTCGGGATCAGTCGCTCAACAGCACGGCGCTATCTTGAATTCCTTGTAACCGAAGGGTTTTTAAAAGCAGATCTGATCTATGGCGTTGTCGGCAGACCGGAGCGACGCTATATCAAAATCATCTAGCTGTCGCCACTCTGCGTATCTATAGTGGCAACGATCTACATCCAGGCAGATATCACACATCTGCTCTCTAGTATTCCCCTGCACAACGAAGCCATAAACCACCCTCACCAGAGAGATCTCCAGCTTCACGTCCGGGAGAGTACTCATTGCCCACCTGCCCCCTATCAGCACAACAGTATCCTTCCCTGACCCAGTTGAAACCCCCATGACCACAATCACCACAATCACCATAAAAAACTATATCTCTTTTAAATTCCTTTTATATACAAACACTTAGTATCGACAGTAAAGTCGTTTTCAATAGTCTACACACTCCCAAAATTAACAGAACAAAGGAGACCGACATGCTGTACATTCAATTTCTATTCTTATTGCTCATGCTTTATTTCGGAAGCCGTTACGGTGGCATCGGCCTTGGGGTCGTCTCTGGTATCGGCCTGGCGATTGAGGTTTTTGTTTTCAAAATGCCACCAACCAGCCCACCGATCACGGTTATGCTGATTATTCTGGCCGTCGTAACCTGTGCAGCGATTCTTGAAGCTGCTGGCGGGTTGAAATACATGCTTCAGGTGGCTGAAAGAATCTTGCGCTCCAGACCAACAATGGTGACGGTTCTCGGTCCTCTTGTCACCTACACCATGACATTCATGCTCGGAACCGGTCATGCAGTCTATTCGATCATGCCGATCATCGGTGATGTCGCATTGAAAAATGGTATCCGCCCTGAACGTGCCATGGCTGCGTCTTCAGTGGCCTCACAGATGGGGATTACAGCCAGCCCGATATCTGCTGCGGTCGTTTACTACCTGTCACAACTGTCCGGTCTCTCCACCAGTATTACGCTGGTATCGATCCTCTCTGTCACGATTCCTGCCACCCTGATCGGTGTCATCGCCATGTCTCTTTACAGCATGCGTCGTGGTCTGGAACTGGAAGATGATCCGGAATATCAGAAAAGACTGCAGGATCCGACATGGAAAAAAAGGATTGAAGAAACCACAGCTACGAGCCTGGATGAAAAACTCCCCACTTCTGCCCGCAATTCGGTCCTTCTGTTCCTACTAGCCCTGGTGACCATTGTTATTATTGCCATGTTCCCTGAAATCAGAACCATTACCGCAGGTGCCAAGCCAATCAAAATGTCAATTATCATCCAGATGATGATGCTGGCATTCGGGGGAATTATCCTGCTGGCAACAAAAACCAAGACATCCAAGGTACCGGAAGGTGTTGTATTTAAATCGGGAATGGTCGCAGCGATAGCAATTTTTGGTATTGCCTGGATGAGTGATACCTATTTCAAATTTGCCCTGCCCAGTTTTAAAGGCGGAATCACTGAGATGGTCACCGCCTACCCATGGACCTTCGCTCTGGCCATGTTTATCGTTTCTGTCGTTGTTAACAGCCAGGCAGCAACCTGCAGAATGATGCTTCCAGTGGGTCTGGGTCTGGGTCTGCCCCCTGCGCTGTTAATTGGGATCATGCCATCTTGCTACGGCTACTTCTTTATTCCCAATTATCCTTCAGATATTGCCACGGTAAACTTCGATACCTCCGGAACAACCAAAATTGGCAAGTGGTATTTCAACCACAGTTTCATGATGCCTGGGCTTGTTGGTGTCTCGGTTGCCTGCCTGGTGGGCTATACTCTCGGACAACTGCTTCTGAGCTAGTCTCCATCCAGAAAGTCCGGTTGAGTACAGCGGTCGTTTCTGGTTTCCGGACAGAAATTAACTAAAAAATCCCGGGGCCGTCTGCCATGCAGGCGACCCCGGGATAATTGTATCCATAAAAGACAAAATCCCTGTTATTCCTGATAAACCTGATCCTTGCCGCTTCTTTTGACCTTATACAACCCCTGATCTGCGATTGAAACCAGATCATTGAACGACTTCAAATTCTCATTGATATAGGTTGCAACTCCTGCACTGATAGTGACCTGAGACTGACAACTGCTCAAAATCATAATGACGGATGATCGAATGAATTCGGCAGGCAACATCAAAAGCCCCTTTTTTATCCGTATTCGGCAACACAATCACAAATTCTTCACCACCATAGCGGGCCGGAATATCACTTTCACGGGCAACCGATTTCATAACCTGACCTATTTTTTTCAACACCATGTCCCCGCAGGTATGTCCGTACTCATCATTGATCCGCTTAAAATCATCAAGATCAAAAAAGACCAAAGACAACGGCGAATTATAGCGAGTCGCACGACTGAATTCAGCCTCCAGGCGATCATAAAAATGACGATGATTGTAAAGCCCGGTCAAGCCATCACGAATCGCCATATCCTCAAAATATTCCTGTGCGGCCTGCACCGACTCAAAGAGGATGGCATTTTCCAAAGCATTGGCTGAGATATTGGCAATCAGCTGACACAGCTTATAAACTCTATCTGTGATTCCATTTTTGATTGGGCTGGCGGTTCTGAGAAAGAAAGAACCGATGACACTTTCCTTCTTGACGACAGGGATGACAACGATGGAATTATACTTCAGCTTTTCTGTATAAGGTCGAACTGATGCCATCAGTGGATCATTGCGGATATCATTGACGATCACAGCTTTTCGAGATTCCAATGACTTCTGAATTTCTGGATATTTATCCAAATCTAACTTTAATTCATCATGCACGCGTAAATCACTGCTTGCTTTGACAATCGCATCCCCCTTGCCATTAATACTGACAATAGAGCAGCGGGACACATTGATAACTTCTGCCATTTTTTCAACAATCAGACGAAGTATTGTCATTGGATTGCGAACAGCGGAAATATTTTCAGTGATTTCAAGCAAAAAACGCAGGTCTTCATGCGTCAGATCGGTATAGAAATCGGTTGTCCTTAGATGAGCATCAACGCGGGCGAGAAGTTCGGGGGCATAAATCGGCTTGGTAATGTAATCATCTGCACCAGCTTTCAGCCCAAGAACCATATCTTTCTTTTTTGTTCTGCCTGTAAACAGAATAACGGGTATTTTTCTCGTTGCAGGATCTGTCTTGAGGATTTTACAGGCTTCTATTCCATCACAGCCAGGCATTTCGATATCCAGGATAATCAAGTCTGGCAGATGCTCACGACTCAACGAAACAGCGTCATTTCCATCAAAACCTTCTATGACATCAAAATTCGTCTGCAGAACGCCTTTCAGTATCTCCCTGAAAAACAGTTCATCATCAATAATCAGAATTTTTTTTCTATTTCCCACGAGAATTTCCAATTAAAATGAGGAATACTTAATATCAATCAAACAACGTTATTTGTCAATAAAAGAATCTACTATTGAGGTGTTAGCTCTATCTGTCGCCTTCATAGAATCATAGTTAAGCAAGGATCAACTTTACGCTTAGCCCTTGGCAAGTGTCTATTTGTCGATTATGATTAAGAGGTTGTTGATATTGCCAACACCCTACTATCAAATGCTATGGAGCAAGGGATGACGAATAAAAAGTGTCCAAAATGTAGTGAACCCCTCAAAGGAGAGTACTGGTGCAATGCCTGCAAAACGGTCATCAAGTGTCCACTTCCAGGCTGTGAAGCAACGATTAAGCCGGGAGCGAGCGAATGTCACCGTTGCGGACTCTTTTTTGAGGATTACCTGAGTAATCGTAAAATGTATCGCCGCTGCCCTAAGTGTAAAAAGAAGCAGGGCCTTTCTGAGCAGCAATGTCGCCATTGTAAGCACTGGTTCAATTGCCCGACCTGTGGTGAAAAAGTTTCGACCAATACCGTTTTGACCTGTCCGCGCTGCGGCACTTCTCTACGCTGATATTATGTGTGGCCGCATTTGTTCTGCGGCCACAGACTGACGAATTCCAGACCACCTTCTGGACTTCCGGTGGATACCTGCTAACCTGTTGAAAACGCATACATCTTTTTTCCCGAGTCTATTTATGGGCGACATCAAACGACACACTGTCAGGCCCTTGAGTGATTCGGCCTGGGAGGGAGAACCATGCTGAAAATTTTGCTGGTCATCCTCTGGATATTCTCATTCTTCTCTGCCGGACATGCGTTATTAACCAAGCGTGACCCTCGGGCAGGTCTGGGTTGGATCGTAACCTGTCTGGCAATTCCTGGCATCGGTGCGCTCTTTTACTGGTTACTTGGAGTCAACCTGATCCGTACCAGAGCTCAGGTCCTCCAGAAGCAGGGCCAGGGGATGCACTGGTTACACATCAATCAGCCTCCCCGCCAACAGGATTTGGACAAATTTCCAACCAGTGAAACCAGTCAGGCCTTGATTCGGCTGTCGAATGCTGTCACCCGTCGCCCCTTAACCTATGGAAACAAAGTCACGGTTTTGCATAATGGCGAGCAAACCTACCCTGCAATGTTGCACGCGATTCGCTCAGCCACCGATTCAATCTTCCTGTCGAGCTATATTTTAAAACCGGATCAAATCGGCCAACAATTTGTCACAGAGCTCGCCGCTGCGGCTGACAGGGGTGTCGATGTTAGAGTGTTGATTGATGGCTTTGGTGAACTCTATTCCTTTTCTAAGGTTCGCCGTAGATTCCGCCAGACCAAAGTCAGCTCTGTCACCTTTCTTCCTTTGAATGATCTTCGCAGTTTTTATTTCAACCTCAGAAATCACCGCAAACTGTTAATCGTCGACAACAAAATCGGCTTTACCGGTGGGATGAATATCCGCGATCGACACTTTGCTGAGACCAACAATCCCAATCGAGTGATCGATATCCATTTCCAGATGGAGGGACCGATCTGTGAGCAGTTGCGCGATGCATTTATGGAAGACTGGCATTTTGCAACCAGAACAAAAAGGGAACCGAGGGAATGGCCCGCTCAGGAAATCAAAGGGCAGGCATGCTGTCGAGGAATCAGTGCCGGACCGAACGAACAACATGAAAAACTTAATTGGATCGTCATAGGAGCGTTATCCTGTGCCCGATCCCACATCCGTATTATGACACCTTATTTCATGCCGAATCGAGCACAGCTCGCCGCAATTAACGCTGCCGCTTTGCGTGGTGTTCATGTTGAAATTTTATTGCCGGGTAAAAACAATCTGCCGTTTGTGGCCTGGGCATCCAACGCACTTTTATTTGAACTTCTTGAACACAATACCCATATTTATTTCCAACCTCCCCCCTTTGTTCACAGCAAACTACTGCTGATCGACGACCAATATGCCCTCGTCGGCTCTGCCAATCTCGACCCACGCAGTCTGCGCCTCAACTTTGAGTTCAACGTTGAAATCTTCGACAAAGACAGCATTGAGGAACTGACCCAACACTTTGATCAATGCCGTGAATTCGCTCGTAAAGTCTCTCTGGAAGATATGGATAGCCGATCACTTCCATTGCGCCTGAGAGATTCATTCTGTAAGCTATTTCTGCCCTATCTCTGATCGTCCGGACATAAAAAAGGCCGCTCACAGAGAGCGACCATTCAATCATCTTATTTATTTTCACCTGCTTCAGGGTTGTCTAACCCTTTTTTTTGCTTACCGTCACGCGGAAGCTCACAGCTATTAGACATTCAGGTCTGGATTCCCATGCGCGGAAGAATCCAACGATTCAACGCATACCATACAACAACAATACCAACCAAAAGCAACCAATCCATAAGGCTCTCCTTCCGTAATTATGGTTTATAGTATCCCGAAAAGAGGACTCATAGCAACATTCAATTTATATATTCATATATTAAGTGGTAATTTAATTTCGACTTCCAAACCTTTATCCGTTCTATTTTTAGCCGTAATTGTGCCACCATGGCTGCGGATGCTGCGATCCGCAATAGCGAGCCCGATACCAGTCCCACCAGAGGTTCTATCGCGAGCATCAGCAACTCGGTAAAAAGGATCAAAAAGCTTTTCCAACGATTCTTCAGGAACTCCAGGTCCGCAATCGACCACCCTGATAACCAAGGTGTCTGTAGATTGATACATGTCAACCTTGACTGCAGTTCCATCATCTGTATATTTCACCGCATTACGAATAACGTTTTCAAGAGCCTGCCGCAACAGCTCTTCCCCTCCCCGTAAAACCTGAGAGACATCACCCTCGTTAAAGATAACTTCTCCCCCCTTGGCCGCAGCTTCAAAGCCGGCATCTCTGACAAGCTCCTGCAATAGCAACCCCATATCAACCGTTTTAAACTCGCTTCGTCCCGATCCATTCTCAAGCCGCGTGAGTTCCAGGAGTTGCCCAATCATGATGTTCATCCGCTCCGATTCCAGTTCGATCCTGGCAAAAGCATTGTCCTGAGATTCAGGACGACCTGGGTGCCGAGCCAACTCTAAAGCAAGTCCGAGGCGGGTCAAAGGAGAGCGTAATTCATGGGAGATGTCTCGTAATAATCGTTTTTGTGCTCCAACTAAATCTTCAATCTTACCCGCCATTTCATCAAAATCACGGGCCAGATCAGAAATTTCATTGCGCCCTTTAATCTGCTCACCGACTCTGACCGACAGATCTCCTTCGGCAAACTTCTGGGTTGCCCTGCGTAAGCGACGGATAGGCGATGTCAGCGAACGGGCCAGGAAATAGCAACCAACAGCTGTGACTGTAAGTAGAATCAATAACCTCCAACCGAGAAAACCGTGGGTGACTCCTTTAAAGAACTCCTTCTGTGGCGGACGATCGGGCAGGGCGATAGCAACAACATATGATCGTCCAGAGCGGCCCTGCACCACACTGGCGAGACCGTTACGCGACCCCATCATGGGAAACACAACCTCCCCGCTTCTTAATGCTCTTTTTGCCATATGGTGCATTCGCCGTGGGATTGATCGACGACTCAAAGATTGGCCTTGACCATCAAAAAGGACCAGGAAAACTCCCGATTTCTCGCGTAATTTGACAACAAAAGTGTCTAACTCGGTACTGCCTTCATGTTCATATTTTTCAATCGCTTCACGTCCATATTCAACCAGAGCAGCCCGAGCAAAACCTTGATGTGCCAGAGGGGGAAATTCCTGATCTCGCAGGTAGGTCAAAACAACAACAAAGGTCGAAACCAGCATAATGGTAAGAAGAAAATAGAGGAATATTTTGAGAAACAGGCTCCGCATCAGCTTGTACTTTCAGGAAGAGCATAGAGGTAACCAACACTACGGATGGTTCTGATTCTCTCCAAATCACCGCTGTAATGCCCCAGTTTTTTTCGCAGCGCACTGATATGAACATCGATGCTGCGGTCATAAGCTGATAGCTGCCGCCCTAACACAGCGACGACCAGGTCTTCACGACTGATAACTTCTCCCGCCCGTGAGAGCAGAACGTTGAGCAAGTTAAATTCTACCGATGTCAAATCGACTGTTTCACCACTGCGCTTCACATTTCGACTGGTTGTACAAAGCATGACATCACCAACGCATATCTCGGTCGCAGAGTCGGATAATGGATCTGCATAAATCGTCGCATCAGTTCGTCTTTGAACTGCGCGAATCCTGGCAATCAACTCACGGGGATTAAAGGGCTTTGGTAAATAATCATCAGCTCCCAATTCCAACCCGACAATACGATCGATATCATCGCCACGTGCCGTTAACATAACCACAGGAACCTTACTCTGTTCGCGTACTTTTCTGAGGACATCAAATCCGTTCATTCCTGGCAACATGACGTCCAGAACGACCAACCCATAGTCTCCTAAGGTGGCTTTTTCTGCCCCTTCGTCACCTCTATGAACAGCATCGACACTGAATCCTTCGCCAGACAGATAATCTTTCAACAGTTCACAGAGTTCAATATCATCATCGATTACAAGTATTCGGTCCATATTCACTCCCTATTCTTCATTTAATATCATAGCCTTCCATCTTACTCAAATGCTGTAAAGAATTGTTAAGACCAGACGATTGAGCCACTTAACATAACTTTACACAAAAACCACAGCTCTTAACCCACACTTTAAAAACAATGCTTTATAGTCGAATCATCCAATACAGAAAACAGAATGAATCGATAACCAAAAGGAGATTCACATGAAAAACAAAACAACACTCTCAACTCTTCTCATCGTTCTACTTTTTTCAGCAACATCTGCTTTTGCCTGGCAAGGTCATGGAAACAAAGGAGGAAATTGTGACCGTCGCGGCGCAGGGATGACTTATGAGCAGCATGAAGAGCGGATGGAAAACAGATTGGAAAAAATGGCTGTCATTCTTGATCTAACCACAGAGCAGCAGGAAAAAATTGAGAGTCTATCTGAAAATAACTGGAAAGAGCGCCAGGAACTCCGCTCTAAAATGCAAGCGAATCGTGATGCATTACGGGCGTACCACTCCAGCAAGACCATGGATGTCGATGGATTTCGCGCAAAAGCTCGCCAGCAAGCGGATCTCAAGGCTGACATGATGGCCCAGAAAATAGAGCACAGAGCAGCAGTTTTTGCCGTTATGACCCCAGAACAACAAGAGAAAGCGGAACAGCTCTGGGATATGCGTAGAAATAATCATGGACAGCGCGGTTATGGCCCCAAAAACTGTGATCGTGACTGTGGACAACAGATGAATCGGTGTGGCAATAAAGAGCGTTCCAAGTGTCGTCAAAACAGCTGATTTAAAATAAAACGATATCCATCCCACCATTAAAACGGGCTTCCCATCTCTGTGAAGCCCGTTTTGACATCCTAAAGACATTTAGCTCATCGACAACTCTGACTCATCACGTCTACATTTATATTAAAACTATTGAAAATAATTATTAGCCATATACAATGTAGCGAATTCAAGAGAAGTGTCTATATTATGGCTAAGCCACGTCGACTTACACATAGTTTTTTCCTGCATTATCTGATAGGCACCACTCTGTCTATCCTTGTCATCGGTCTATTCTGGCTCTTCAGCAGTTACCAACAGCTCAACAGGGAAAAACAGATCCTGAACGATCAAGCGGTCCAGAAACAAATGGAACAGATGAAGAGTCGCGTTAACAACGTGATCGAAATGATCCATATCGAACGCCGCTTGAATGCAGAAAGAACAAAGAGAGAGATTCAATCCAGGGTCTATAACGCCCATGCCTTGATGACAAATATCTATCATCAATATAAAGATCAACTCGAGAATGATGAGATCGCAGATATTATTCGCAGTGCCTTGCGTAAACTTTCTTATGGCGATGGTCGTGGATATTTTTTTTATCACTGGTATGGATGGGATAGAACATCTCTACCCACCAGTACCCTCACTTGAGGGAACCAGCTTTCTTAAGCTTGCCGATATCAATGGCCAACCCATTGTTCGGGACATGATCGCTTTGATTAAAAAGGATAGGGAAGGTTTTTACCACTATAACTGGCCTAATCCGAGTCAACCGGATACACCTCAAGCTAAAACTGCTTTTATCAAATATTTTGAACCTTTCGACTGGATGGTTGGCACTGGAGATCGGATCGATGACATCACTCAGGACCTACAGGAACAACTGATCCAACGAATCGAAAAGATAACCTTTGAGAATGGAGGCTATGTCTTCGTAGCCAATTATCAGGGGAGAAGTCTCTCGTACCCGGCAAAGGGTAAAGATATGTACGAGGTGACCGACTCCAATGGTCTTAAAATCGTCCAGGAATTGATCTCTTTGGCACAAAATGGTGGTGGTTACCTTCGCTATGTTATGCCTGCATTGAAAGGGGAGCGTCCAGAAGATAAAATCAGCTACGTTAAAGGGATCAATGACTGGCAGTGGTATGTCGGGACGGGTGATTTTGTCGTCGACCTTGATCAGGAACTCTCCGCAATGTTTGCCGAGCGCGAACAGTCAACCAGAAAAAAAATCGCCTCCATTCTATCATTTTTAATTTTTTTCCTGTTGATCGGCTACTACTCGTCACGCCTCTTAGGAAGACAGATTCAATCAGGAATTTCCGAATTTCAAACGTTTTTTGAGCAAGCTGCGCACAAAGCGTTACCTATAGACAGCAAAAATCAACCCTTCTCTGAATTCGAAACCTTGGCCCAATCTGCAAACCTGATGATACAAGAACGCAATTATTATGAACAGGAAGCCAACATATACAGAGAGCAACTCAGAAGTGTGATTGACTCTATGCCATCGATCCTCTTGACGATCGATAATCACGGTATTGTCAGTCAATGGAATAAGTGTGCTATTCAGGAAACAGGTGTTGATGAGTCTAGAGCGATTGGCCAGCATGTCAGTCTTGTCCTGCCATTTTTGCATCGATATTTACAGAAGATTCTAGCAACAAGTTATGACGCACAAGAGATATTCAATACCAATATAGACTTGGTCAGGGCGGGTGGAAATCGGATCAAAAATGTCTCGGCTTACCCTCTGAGTAACACGAACTTACAGCGTATCGTTATCCGCATTGATGATATTACTGAGCGTGTTCATATGGAAGAGATGATGATGCAAACGGAAAAGATGATGTCAATCGGAGGGCTCGCCGCTGGCATGGCCCACGAGATCAACAATCCTTTGAGCATTATCAGTCAGGCCGCTCAAAACACGATCAGAAGAACATCACCCGACTTCCCTAATAATCAAAAAGTCGCCGAAGAAGCTGATATTGACCTCAACAAAATGAAAATTTATTTTGAAAAGAGAGGGATCAATGGATTTCTGGAAAACATCTGTACCGGGGTTGAACGAAGTTCCGACATCATCAAAAACATGTTGGATTTCAGTTCGAATAGTGTCTCGCACAGAGAAGTTTGCTCTCTTAAATCAATTGTAGAGAACTCGGTTACCCTGGCTCGTAATGACTACGATCTAAAAAAGAAAAATGATTTTCGAGACATAGACATTGATATCGATATCGATGAATCTCTACCAGACATCTCTATCAATAAAATCGAAATCCAACAGGTGATTTTTAATTTGTTAAAGAATGCTGGCCAAGCCATGTTTGATATCAAATCAGACGGCTATCATCCAATCATCAAAATTCGTGCAGCAGTCAATGGACGATTCCTGACCTTGACTGTCAATGACAATGGCCCTGGAATTCCACAGAATATTCAATCTCGAATTTTTGAACCTTTCTTTACAACCAAAGAAATTGGTGTCGGTACCGGATTAGGTCTCTCCGTTTCCTATTACATTATCGTAAAGCGCCATCATGGAAACTTCCAGATCGATTCTGAACTTGGAAGAGGAACACTTTTTACCATTGATTTGCCACGGGATAACACATGCTGATAAATGACCCGAACGACCATTACAAAATCAAGAGTATCCTGATTGTCGATGACGAAACAGACATCTGTCATAACTTAGAGGCATTTTTTGTCGATGAAGGCTATACAACCTTCACCGCCTCCAATGGTCAGGCTGGCATAGATCTCTTCTATAAAATAAAGCCGGATCTGGTTATCATCGACCTCCACATGCCGGTCATGTCAGGTCATAACCTGTTATCAAAGCTGTCAATGGAATATCCACAGATCCCGAAACTGGTTATTTCTGGCGTTGGCAATATCAATGAAGCAATTCAGACCTTCGATGAAGGAAGCTGGGATTTCATTTCTAAGCCGATTAGCAACTTTAAAATTCTGACCCACAAGTTAAAACAACTGGAGGAAAAGGCGTCTCTCTTACTCCAGAATCAACGCTATAAAGAGCAATTCGATCAGCTTGTTGAAAAAAGAATTGTTGCAGCACAGAGCCCAATCATCGAAACTCAGAAAGAGATTGTTTCCAGACTCGGTGATGTTATTGAAGTGCGTTCACGGGAAACGGGAAATCATGTCCGCAGAGTTGCCCAGATCGCAGTGATTTTAGCTCTTGAATATGGCTTGCTGCCTGCTGAAGCCAACATTCTCCGCATGGCTGCGCCACTTCACGATATTGGCAAGGCCGGGATTCCGGATGTCATCCTCAATAAAAATGGCAAACTGGTCGACGATGAGTTTGAGATCATCAAAACCCACACAACCATCGGCTACGAAATGCTCGAAGGCTCAGAGCTACCGATCATGCAGGCCGCTGCAACCATCGCCCTGCAACATCACGAGCATTGGGACGGCTCTGGCTATCCTCACGGACTTGCGGGTGAAGAGATCCACATCTATGGTCGGATCGCGTGCCTGGCCGATATCTACGATGTTCTATTGCAAAAACGCAAACATAAAGAGTCGTGGAACAGAGAGCGGGCTCTCGAGTATGTCAAAGTGCACTCTGGGACCTTTTTTGACCCCGATTTGGTTCGTCATTTTTTAAACAATATTGATAAGATTTCTGCTATCGTCCAAGCGTGAGTTGGGAAGTCACATAATATGGCTCCTGTAATAATCGAGTAAAGTCATCTCTTCCGATCAGGTCCCAAAACCATGCAGAAAGCAACTATCCAACCTTCATTGTTATGGGGAAGTCTCCTCAGACTGACCTGTTTCTGGGGGTTCAGCCTGATGTTGCTGATTCCGCTTCAACCCTCCGCCTATGCAAAAACTCTTAAAGTAGGTATCTATCAAAATGAGCCGCTCGTCTTTCAAAACACTCAGGGGCAAGTTCAGGGTCTTACAATTGATGTTCTAAGCTATATCGCTGAGCAGGAAGATTGGGAACTTGAATTTGTACCAGGAACCTGGTCCGACTGTCTGGAATGGTTGCAACAGGGTGAAATTGATCTTCAGGTTGCGATTGCCTTTTCTGAGCAACGTAAAAATAAATTCAGCTATCCCAAACAGACTTTAATTACCAACTGGGGTCGTCTTTACAGTCACCCAAAATCAAGTGCCGAATCACTGTTGGATATTGATGGTAAGAAAGTGGTAATGCTGGAACAAGACATTTACACAGAAGTCTTCAAATCTCTGATGGAAAAGTTCGACCAGAAATTCCAGCCGGTTTATGTGGAAAGCTATGATGACGTGCTTATGAGCGTTCAATCAAATGAGGCGACAGTCGGAATTGTTAACAGAATGTACGCCATGCAGAATGCTCATCTTTATGACGTTAAAACAACCCCCATGATTTTTAATCCGATCGAAGTTCGCTATGCAGCACCCAAAAAATCAGACAAGGCTGTTTTACAGGCCCTTGATCGTCATGTCAGTGAGTTAAAGGCGGATAAGAGCTCGGTCTACTACCAGTCGTTGGAAAAATGGTTTGGAAAATCTGAAGCATTTATCTTCCCGTCCTGGATTAAAACAACATTAGCACTGATCATTACAGCCTGTATCCTGATTCTGTTCATCACACTTTTTTTAAAAAAGAAGATCGCATCAAAAACAACAGAAATTGCCCACGTTAATACCCAACTCAAAGCACAGATCGATCAACTCAAACAAACCCAACAAGCATTGACAGAATCAGAAAAAAAATACCGCACGGTTCTTGATCAACAGCAAGATGCCCTGCTGCTGCACAAATACATTCCAGACGGATTTTCCAAATATTCCGATGTCAATGATACCGCTGTCAGGTTCTATGGGTATACACGTGGACAATTACTAAATATGACGTCACGTGATATCGTTGCACCAGAAGTAAAAACAGAGCACTTTTCTAAGGAGAATAGGGAACGCCTTTTACAAAATGGTCACCTCTTTCGTGAATCTGTTCATGTTAAAAGAACAGGTGAACGGGTTCCTGTTGAAGTTAGCACATCTGTCGTGGAGATGAGTGGCGAGATGTTTCTCCTCTCAGTTGTCAGGGAAATTACAGAACGCAAAGCGGCGGAAAAAGAGCGCATCAAGTTGGAAGAGCAGATCCGGCAAAAGTTTAAAATGGAGGCCGTTGGCGCCATGGCTGGTGGCGTTGCCCATAACTTCAATAACAGTCTGGCTATCATTCTAGGTAACTTGGAAATGGCCAAACGTAGATTTTCCGATCCAGACAAGGCTCGCCAATACCTGGATAATGCCCAGAAAGCAGTCTTGCTTTCACGTGATCTGATTCAACAAATTCTGACCTACAGTCGTAAGGGAACTCATAAGAAAATTACGATTAAACTTGCAACAATGGTGAATGATGTCCTCAATCTTCTCCGTTCAACGATTCCGTCCTCTATCAAGCTGGAATTCAGTTCCTCAGATCAAGAACTACCTTCCATGATTCTGGCAGATCCAAGTCAAATTCATGAAGTCATATTGAACCTCTGCGCCAATGCTGTCCATGCCATGAATGAAAAAGGAATTTTGAACATTTCTGTCACTGAAATCGACCTGAAAATGGCTGATATTCCAGCACAGTATAACTGTCGTCCTGGGCGTTACTCCCAACTCAGCGTACAGGATAATGGTTGTGGCATGAACAAGGAAACTCTGGACAAAATTTTTGACCCTTTCTTCACAACAAAAAACATCAATGAAGGCACTGGGATGGGACTCGCAACGGTCTTGGGCATCATCAAACAACATAACGGTTTAATTCAAGTTCAAAGTTCCCCTGAAGATGGAACGACATTCAAACTTTTTTTTCCAATCACTGAGGTTCAGATGAGTCACCAATCACTCAAGGAGGACAATATGCCTGAAAAGGGAACGGAACATATTCTTTTAGTCGATGATGAAACGATGCTATTGGACCTCGGTAAAGAGATTCTCTCAACTCTTGGCTATCAGGTCACAGCAGAAAGTAACAGCATCAAAGCTTTAAATATTGTCAGGGAAGACGTCAACAGATTTGATCTCATCATAACAGATCAGACGATGCCGGGATTATCGGGTAAAGAACTCGCTCAAGAAGTTAATAAATTGAACTCTGAAATCCCGATCATCATCTGCTCTGGATTCAGTACCCAGATATCAGAAGAGGATAGGGGGCAATTTGGTATTAGTGCATACTGCTCCAAACCATTACGGATTACAGAGCTCTCTCAGGTCATCAAGCAGACCATGGCAGATGCCAGATAAGCATTGAGAAAAAAATCCACTGAAGTTCTTAGAATTGAGCCAATAAAAAAGAGTCGCTGGCAGTACGCCAACAACTCTTTAAAATCGATTGATCCGATTACCCCTTCTCTTAGAACAGTAAAACAGGGCAGCTGACGTTATGCAGAACATAGTTGGCCACAGAACCAAAAACAACATCGCGGATTTCACCCCCACCTGCCTTGCGACCGATGACCAGCAATTGAAAATCCTCTTCGTTGGCGACCTGCGGAATCACACGTCGTGGAGCACCAAATTCCAACCTTATGTCAACTTCAAACCCTGCCCCGCGCAGTTTAACAGCAAGTTCTTCCAGACGAACACACGCCGCCTTTTCCGCATTTTCACGTACCATCTCAACTTGAAAATCGGGAATCATCCGGTAAGCCAGCTGATCGTTAATGACATGAAGAAGGGTCAGCGTTTGCGGAAATCTCTCCCGATTTTTGATCACATCCTCAATCGTCTTTTGTGTTGTCGGCGAGTCATTCACCGGTATCAATATTTTTGGGCTCATACACAGGCTCCTATATAGAATCTGGTCAATCTGGTTACATTCAAACATAGCAGATCAACAAAGAATCGATCACGCAGATTATCAAACTTTGCGACCCTAATGATGTCGCCCTAGACATGCTCCAGCATGTGAAAAAGGGGGACAATGACACTGAGATCAACCATAAACCCAACGTGGCAGGATCAAAACCAGATCGGGCCAGAAGGTTAAAATCATCAGAATTCCAATCTGAATCAGCAAAAATGGCATAACGGCTTTGGAAACATAGACCAGATCCCGATTAACCGTAGCTCCAGAAATATAAAGGCTGACACCCAGAGGAGGGGTACAGTAACCAATTCCGAGGTTGATCGTCATCAACAGACCGAAGTGCATCGTATCAATTCCAAATTTACTGAGTAACGGCAGAAAAATGGGTGTAAGGATCAGTGTTGCAGAAATTATATCCATAAACATGCCGATCATCAGCAACAGCACATTAACAGCCAACAGAAAAACCCAAGGAGAAGAAATCGAACTGACAACCGCTGTGGCAATTTTATTTGGAATCTGCTCAAAAGTCAGATATTCACCAAAAACCGAAGCTCCAGCGACAATTACCAGTAGAGTCGCAGAAGTCACGGCAGACGAGACAATGACCTTCTTAACGTCGACAAGTTTCATATCACGGTGGAGACAAATCTCAACGAAAAAGGCGTAAAAACAGGCAACGACAGCAGCTTCATTGGCAGTGAACATACCGGAGTAAATGCCACCAAAGATCAGGACCGGCAGAAACAGGGCCCAGATACTTTCGCGAACAACTTCCAGAGCCTCCTTCAGGCTTGGCCTCTTTGTCGTTTTCAAACCCTTCTTTTTACATACACAATAAGCGTAAACACTCATGGCAAGCATGATCATAATGCCAGGAATAAATCCTGTCAGAAACAGAGCTTCCAATGGATCATTGCTGACCATGGCATAAAGAATCATGGCAATCGACGGGGGGATAATGACTCCAAGTATCGGAGCTGTGGTCATGATGCCAACAGAGAACTTTTCGTCGTAACCATTTTCCATCAATGCTGGGATCATGAATCCGCCAATGGCAACAACTGTCGCCACCGTCGACCCTGAAATTGCTCCAAAAAAGCCGCAGGCAAGAACTCCTGCCATGGCCAACCCGCCTGGGAGAAAACCGACAAGAACATTGGCCGTTTTGATCAATTTTTCAACAATACTTCCCGTTGTCATAACGTTGCCACAGAGGACAAAAAACATCACGACAACCAGAGCAAACTTGTCCATGCTGCGATAGAGCACTTCAATAACAATTTGCGGGTCAATCCCGATTAGGTAAACCAGTCCGAATGTTCCAGTAAAGAAAAGCGCCATAAAAACAGGGACAGTGCCGGCAAGACACCCCAGAAGAATGCCAATAATCATCACATAGCTGATATCCATGGTCTATTTATCCCCCGTCACGTCGAGTTTTCCGCGCCAGTCCTCAACCATCACGATCAGGGTACGGATAAACATCATCGCTCCCATAATGGGAAGAACAATATAAAAGTACCATTCTGGAATCTGCAGGGTTGTGGTTCGAGCGTACTCATCCAGATACATCATCATCGTCATCTGGTAACCGAGATAAACCATAATGCCGGCAAAAACGAGAACGGCCAGATGAGAAAACAGTGTCAAAAATCGCTTCAATACGGGAAATATCTGTGGCAAGGCATCAATTCGGATCAACGAACGGCTGCGAACAGCAGCAACACAGCCGATATAGGTGGAAAAATAGATCACCTTCCGCACGACCTCATCAGACCAATAAAGACTGACATCAGCTGTTGCTTTGCGCAAAATAACATTGGCCATCGCTGTAAAGAGTGCAATGCAGACCGCGGCAAAAAGCGACCACTCCTCAACAAAGAGGAAGCCACGATCAATCTTCTTGAACGTTTTTTTCAACATTTATACAGTTCTTTCACCAGAGTCACGGGTCATGAGCCACCACAGCAATGACCATCAATATTGATTCAATGATTCAGCCAGGACAAAGGAACACCATAAAGCGTGTCATACTCTATTGACCAAAACTAATTGAGAATGGTCCGCCACTGAGACTTATTTATCGCACTAACATGAAGAAGGCCGGGGAAGGTTCCCCGGCCCCGTAAAACGTGCCGATTATACAGATTTATCCATTAACTGCCAAGTTTTGCCCGCACCTTGGCAAGATAATCTGAGCCGATTTTTTGACCCCATTTTTCCAAGACAGGTTCGGCATTTTCCTTTAATTCAGCCAGGTCATCGGCAGACAACTGATAAAAGGTGACACCCGCCTCTTTCGCTTTTTCGACCTGAACAGCATGTTGCTTTCTGGTTGCGATCCTGGTGGCCGCACTCTCTTCAGCAATCACATCGAGAAAAACCGTCCGCAAATCATCTGGTAATTTATCTAACCAGCGCTTATTAATCAGATGAACAAACAAGCCCTGAGCATAATTCAATTCGGTAAACGACTTGGCAATGTTGAATTTTTTAGTGATGTTGCAAACAATAGCAGTGTGATCGAGGCCCGTGATAACACCAGTCTGCAGCGCTTGTGGAACATCTGGCCAGGGCATGACTGTAAATTTTAATCCCCAGGCTTTATAGGAATCTGTATTAACCGGAGCTTGAGCAATCCTGAAGTTAACACTCTTGGCGTCAGCAATATCGGCGACAGGCAACGTTGTCGCCCACCCATAAGGCCCGTAACCGGTAAAATCGGCAACATAAACACCTTTGGATAAACCACTTTCAGAAAACGGCTTCCAGAGTTCCGGATCATTGCGGAAGGTATCAAGCTTATCAAAAGTATCGACAACATATGGCAGATTTACGATACCGAGGCGATCAGCAACATTCGCAGCAGCAACAGAAGAACTGAGCATCCCCTGAACCGCTCCAAGCTTCAATTTACTGATAACATCCTTTTCTCCACCTAACTGAGACAGTGGACGAAAATCGACATAAATTCGGCCATCGGTTTTTGCCCAGACCTTATCCCTGATCCGGTAACCTGAGGCAACACCTTCAATAACCGGGTGTGATACATTCGAAAGAATATAGGTGAACTCCGCTCCACTTGGATCAAATTGCGGCTGCCAGGCCGCCAGTGGATCTTTTGTTTCTGCTGCCAATGTGATAGCCGGCAGACTCAACCCTAAAACCAACAGAAATACAACAAATCTCTTCATTTGAAACCTCCCGATAAGAATCAAAAAGACGAACGCTGTTTGGTTATCACAAAAAAAAGTTAAATATCAATAAAATCAGGCAGTTACACGTGAAGATTAGCGTTAAACAGCTATTTTGGTCAAGAACTTTTGTTGGGATGATGTTCATGAGGCGAGAATGACCGTCATCTAATAGTTGTCATCTCTCGACTTGTAATCACTGCATATTTATAATGGCGATGGATTGAATTCAATGGCATGACAGTGGATAGGGCCGTTTATCGAAGCCCTCCCCCAATTATTGGTGAAAGAGACCACATGACGACTTGGAACCAAGATACATATTTAAAAGCCTGGAACTTCGCATCATTTATCCACCAAGGACAGACGATTCCTGGGAGCGATATTTCCTATATTAATCATCTTGGGCTGGTAACCATGGAAGCAACAGCTGCAATAGCCCAAAACCAACAGGTCCAAAACCCGGACCTTTTGATTCAATGTGCATTACTGCATGATGCAATTGAAGATACGCCCACGACGTATGATGAGATCAAAAAAGAATTTGGTTCAAACGTGGCTGATGGAGTTCTGGCACTCACCAAAAACACGACCCTGCCAACAAAAACAGAACAGATGGATGACAGCCTCTACCGGATCAAACAGCAGCCCAAAGAGATCTGGATGGTGAAATTGTGTGATCGGATCACAAACCTGCAACCACCTCCAAAACACTGGAATAGAAAAAAAATGGCAAGGTACCGGGACGAAGCTGTTTGATCCTTAATCACCTGGGTGCGGCTGACTCGTTTTTAGCACAGCGCTTGCAGCAAAAAATAGATGGTTATATTCAGTATATAGAGATCAGTTAAAGCGACATGAAAGGCTATTCAAACTCCTCCTCCGCATTCAACCAGAGTTCAAAGCGATCACGGGCACTACGCGAAATAATTCGTTGAAACGCAATCGGATCATGTAGGTATAGACAATGACGGATGACTGTATAAGGGCTGAAACTCTGCTCAGGATTTGCAACCAGAAACTCGCTCCGATATTCTCGGACCGTCTTCAGATTTTCAACCAGACACTGATGCAGGTCACTCTTCTGAAAACGGTTATTCAGTTTAAGAATATCTTGGACAAAACCGTCGACCTTGTAGTCCTGAAAATCAAAATCCCGGAAGAAATGACCACCGACACGTAAAAAATTAAAGGCATTAATCACCTTTTCTCCACCATTCGGCGCCGCAGTCACTTCATCCTCAGTCTCATCGATGGGTGCAGCAGCTTTTTCCAACAGTTCAGCAGTTGCGTTGCGAATTTCTTTAAATTCACGATCAGCGAGTTCAAATAACGCCGAAAGAACATTAATGCGGCGACGCAGATCGTTGGGGATCGACTTTTTATATTTGATTTTATGATCCAGAACACTCCAGGCATCTTGAATCAAAGAGCGTATCTGGACCTCAAAGCAGAGACCGGCAAACGGTCGATAATGTTCCTGAGAAATTAGCTTGGCACTCAAGGCTAAATCCATGTGCAACCCCTTATAACCAAAAGAATCCTCTGTGCTCTCAACTGCTGAAATCTTGTCGGTGACGTCAATAATGCGAAAGTGCTGCTGAAGTAAATCCGAGACGTGACTGATCTGGTCTTCATACAGACAAACAATCCGGATACCGATAAGATCTGATATATAGTCTTGGATCCGGTAAGATTGCTCAGCAGCCTCCAGCTTCCCTTGATACTTACGATGAAACTTTTTAATACATTCATCCTTGTCTTTGACCCGTCCTTCGATTTTGGTCAATTCACCAATTTCTAAATTATTGGCTAACCCTGCAAAGATGTCGATGAAGGCATTTTTTGCATCTTCAAAGCGCTGTCGGTTATTATCGTAATAGTGCTGAAATTCTCGAGATTCCAGTTCAAAATCGAGAGAAGGCATGGATGGCTCCTTAATCGGTAAAAATTATCGAGAGGAGTATAACATGGAATAAATTTACCGCCGAATTAACTGCTGTTTTTGCTTGTTCGTAATAATAATAACTTTTACACTTAAAACTGCTTCAGGATGATGCCATCATATTGAATCCGATCGCTGTGATTAGCAGTCTGTCGGCTTTGTTTCTCTTTGACATATATAATCATCTTTTAGATCAGGGAATCTATCATGCAAAAATACGCACTGACACTCATCGGGCTCTCTCTTGCCCTCACCGTTTTTTCGGTTTCGATTTTGTTCGATATAGAGTCTTTTGAAACAGTGCTCGAGGCTCTTGAAGCATTTGAAAGATATGAACTCGATGAAATCATCATTCCTCTATTTATTCTGTTGTTTTTTACAATACTGGATCAGAACAGAAGACAGCACTTACATAAAACAGAACAAGAAAAAATCAAAATTTACAAAGCCATGATGTTCTCGACCCATCATATTCTTAACAATTTTCTCAACAATATGCAGCTGTTCAAAATGACAGCTGAAAATACATCTGACTTTGACCCTGAGATTCTCTCATTATACGATGTGGTCATTGATGACGCGTCAGCACAAATTGAAGCTCTCGGCAATATCACCGCTATTGACGAAGGATCAATCCACGCATCGATCACACCCCAATAGCCCTTTCTACCAGACCGGGGAAAAGGGCTCAACAACGTCAGAAACGTGACATCAACCCATGCATAAAGCGTCATTCAAGAGGATCAACATGAAGGCAAACTATGATTCAATCTCTGAGGAATGGTGCGAAATCCGCAAAAGCTTACCTCCCAGAGATAATGATCTATTTCACGATTTTATAAATAGTCTGCCGGACACTGGACGATCCTCGACATGGGATGTGGCTCTGGTCTTCCGATTGCCGCTCAATTGGTACAGGCAGGCTTCTCTGTTCACGGAATGGATCGCTCAGAAAAACTCTTCATTGAAGCCAGAAAGAGCGTGCCTGGTGCTTCATTTGAACAGGCTGAAATTGAAGACTATGAAATCACTGGAGAATACAATGCTGTCGTTCTCTGGGATACGATATTCCACATTCCTCGAAAACATCATTCTGCAATTTTAGAAACAATTTATAGGTCTCTCGCACAGGGGGGACAACTTTTGCTTTCCAGCGGTGGTAGCCAGGAAGACATTCCACCATTTACAGACATTATGTTTGGAACCGAGTTTTTCTATGATTCGTTCACTCCCAAAAAATTGAGTGGACAGCTCAAAGAAATTGGCTTTCATATTACCAAGCAGGTCGTCCTCAATGAACCGGACGGAGAAAGAGATAAGGGAAGAATCGGTATTATTGCTCTGAAAATTAATTAGGAAACATCCTTGATCATGCCAACGACAACATTTTTATGGTAACGAACGACGCGGTGCCAACTTGGCCGGGTTCAACAGTCCTTCCCTTTCCATCTGCTTCAGCACCTTGGTCAAGGGAGCAACTAAATCTTTGTTCTTCACATGCAGATAATGGTACATGCTCTCTTTTATCAGTGGCGGTTCCAAAGCAGAAATTCCTTGCAAGCTCAAGACATCTATCGCCTCATTGCCAGAAGCACGTGAGGCAACAACAACATCACATCGCCCCGCTTCCAACATTCGAAAAACAGGGACATAGGTTGCAGCTGAAATTGTCTTGATTTGTTCATGGAGGTGATATTCAACCGCCTTGATCCCTCTGCGATAACCAACGGTATATGGAATCAGACTGTTCCAATCAATTATAGGAAAAACCTTGTCCCTGGTAAAAACAACAACTTCAAGAGTTAACAAATTCACAGGAACCTTGATAAGATTTTTGTATTCTCGGTCAATTTTGCCAACACGAAACAGATCTCCATCGACATTACCTGCATTCGCAAAAATCAACGAACGTTCACCTGGTATTCTGCTTATTTGAAGTTGCACACCTAAACGTCGATATGCTTCTTTAATAATTATTTCCACGGTCGAAACAACCCGGCTTGGCTTTTCAAAGGTAGAAATAACGACTTCACGGGCAGAAGCTATCGGGGTGAAAGCGAACAAACAGAATAGGATTAAAATAGCTGCAGCTCTATACATTCGGTATCTTCTCTCTGACAACATCAAAACGCTATGAATGCCATAGCATCAGCCTCTTCTCTGGAAAACACCAAAGCCATCCCAGCACATTATTGCTTAAGCAGACCTTCTTTTTCCATTTGTTCTAACACCCTGGTCAAAGGCCCCAGCAGATCTTTGTTCTTCACATGAAGATAATGGTATAGTCCAGTTTTTGTCAGCGGGGGCTCCAAAATAGAAATATCCTCCAATTCCAATTCCTGGACGATCTCCATTCCATAGCTCGCGACGCCACAACAACATCACAACGTCCTGCCTCCAACATCATAAAAACCGGTTTATATCTCAGGCAGAGACGGTATCAAAACCTTCAGCCAAATTGCGTTCAGAAACTTTTATCCCTCTTCGATATCCCACTCGGTAGGGAGCCAAACTCTTCCAACCATCGACTGTAAAAAATTTATTTTTCGTAAATGCAACCATTTCTATGGAGTATAAATCAATAGGAACTTTAATAAGATTATGATAGGTCTTATCGATATTATTAACTCTAAACAGCTCTCCATCAACTTCACCACTGTTGGCCATATGGAGAGATCTGTTCGCAGGTATCCTAGCCACATTTATGTCGTGACCTAAACGGTTATAAGCCTCCGTCATTATTGCTTCAACAGCAACAACAATATGACTGCTCTTTTCAAAAGTTGAAATAACAACTTCACGAGCAGAAGCTATCGTGCTGAAAGCTAAAGAACAGAATAAGATTAAACTGGTTGCAACTCTATACATTCAATATTTTCTTTCTGACAACTTAAAGCGCTATGAATGACATGGCATCCGTTTCATCGCTGGAAGCCATCAAACCTACCCCTGAATGTTAATGTTTAAGCAAACCTTCTTTTTCCATTTGTTCTAATACCCTGGTCAAAGGTCCCATCAGATCATTGTTTTTCGCATGAAGATAATGATATATTTTTGTGCTGTTGAGAGGAGTCTCTAAAATCGAGATACCATCTATTTTCAACCTGTTCATCATTTGCATTCCGGAAGTTCGCGAACCGATTGCAACGTCAAAACGTCCCGCATCCAACATTAAAAAAACCTGTTCATATGTCGTCGCAGACTCGGTTTGATAATCTTCCGATAAATTGAACTCTATCGCTTTGAGCCCCCGCCGATATCCGATCGTATAGGGTTTAAGGCTCTTCCACCCATCAACTTGAAAAAACTTTTCTTTTGTAAATACAACCATTTCTATCGTGAAGATCGGCAAGGGAATCCTGCTGAGGTTTGAATAAATGTTATCGATACCTGCAACACGGAAGAGTTCTCCGTCAACGAGGCCACTATTTGCTGTAATCAAAGATCTCTCACCTGGAAATCTAATCACTTTCAGCGAATGCCCCAACCTCCGATAAGCCTCTCTCATGCAGGTTTCAGCAGATAAGACAAGGTCACTCGGCCCCGCAAATGTAGAAACAACAATTTCACGTGCAGCAGCAATCTGACTAAAACCCAAAAAATAAAGTAAGACGATGCTTATGCCCCATATTCGCATTCTGACCTTCCTCTGCCATCCGATCAGGCGTACGTTTGATCGCTCATTATACTCTCTTACGATTGAAAAAAAAAAGCCGGAACAAGATTTTGTTCCGGCTGATCATCATTCACATTTGATCGATAGTTTTACTTGAGAGCAGTACGAACCTGTTTGAGATAATCGAGCCCAATCTTAGCGCCCCATTTTTGGACAACCGGCTCTGCAAGCTCAACCAATTGGGCTTTTTCCTGTTCTGACAATTCATTGAAACTAACACCATCAGCCTTGGCAGCATCAATCTGAGCTTGTTGCTGCTGTTCCGTTAAAGCACGTGCCCTGGCACTCTCCTCGGCGACAGCGTCAACAGGATCTCACGCAAATCGGCAGGAAGCTTCTTCAACCAACGCTCGTTCACCAAATGAATATAAAGCCCCTGAGCATAATCAATACGGGTGAAGTGTTTCGCTACGCTGAATTTTTTGGAAATATTACAAACGATAGGGGTGTGATCCAATCCGGTAATAACACCTGTCTGCAATGCCTGAGGGACATCTGGCCAGGGCATAACGGTAAATTGTAAGCCCCAGGCTTTATAAAGATCAACATTGACCGGAGCCTGAGCAATCCTGAAGGTGGTCTCTTTCGCTTTTGCCAAAGTTGTCACAGGTTGGCGAGTTGCCCAGCCGTAGCTACCATAACCTGTGAAATCCACAACGCGGATCCCATGCCTAAGAGCATCAGCACCATAATTGTCAAACAAAGCCTGATTGTTACGAAACTTTTCTAAACGCTCAAAAGAACCAACCAAAAAAGGCAGATTAACCAAGCCTAAACGGGGAGAAATATTCGGAGCAGCCACAGAGGAACTCAGCATCCCTTGGATAGCTCCCATCTTCAGCTTTCCCTGAACATCTTTTTCGCCACCGAGCTGTGATAAGGGACGATAGTCAACATAAAGACGACCACCCGAATCTTTCCAAACCCGGTCACGGATACTGTAGCCAACACTGACTCCCTCAATGGCCGGATGTCCAACGCAGGAGAGTAGATAGGTATATTCAGCGCCACTGGGATCAAACTTAGGCTCCCAGGAGACTAACGGATCGGCAGAAAAGACCAGGGTAGGGCAGAGCAGAAATAACAAGAGACCAAAGATAAGTTGCCGCATTTTTTCCTCCTCAACAATAAAATTAAATGGGGCCACAGTTAAACATAAAGATCGAATTGAGACAACAAGAGCTTTAGGCTCCATAAATAAAAAGGTCTTATAAACAAAGGACTTGCAAACATTCTATTTTCCATATATATCTATTTAAAATTTATCTAGGAGTGTATATGACTGTTAATCGTTATCTTCGACTCATTGCTGGACTTGTTCTTCTTTCCAGTATTGTTTTATCACAGCTTCATTCCCTCAATTGGATTTACTTGACCGCTTTTGTCAGTCTCAACCTGCTTCAAAGTGCATTCACTGACTGGTGTCCAATGATGACAATCTTACGTAAAATTGGCATTCAAGAATATTGATGTCTATTTTCCATGATTATTCAAATTTGCCGGGTAAACACTCCCGGCTTTTTTTTTTGCTTAACACTTCTGCTCTTTTACCCCGCCGCCTCCTGGTGTATGCTGGTCTGATGTATAAAATACACACCATGAGGAGCTACCTGATGTCCAGATTAATGATCCCAATTCTTCTGATTCTCTTACTTTTGCCATTAACATCCTGCGCTGCTCAGCAGGATCAACTCAAAGCGGTCGCATCGACCCTGTCGCAATACTATCCACAACTTAAGACACAACAGGTCAATCCGTCTCCGGTGGCCGGAGTTTATGAAGTTGTATTGCAAAATAACGAAATTGTTTACTTTGCTCCCGCGACTGGTCACATGTTTTTTGGTGAGCTCTGGTCTGCAAAGGGGCGCAACTTGACACGGGACAGTAAAAGTGTCCGGCTTTCTTCCAAACAGAACATGTTTCCTCTCGATATGGCGATTAAAATCGGGAACGGCCCCAATAAGATCATTGAAGTCACCGATCCCGATTGCCCATTCTGCCGCAAGAGTTCCGATTTTTTCGAATCCCGCGAAGATTCTACCCGCTATATATTCCTCTTCCCACTGGACCGGCTACATCCAAAAGCTGATGCCAAGGCGCGCTATATCCTTTCTTCTGAAGATCAGGGTGCAGCCTACGAGGATGTCTTCAGTGGCATGTATGATGACCAGCCACTACCGGCTTTCAAGGATAACGGTCTGCTCGATTCCCATCGTAAAATCGCTGCTCAGGTCGGTATTACAGGGACGCCACAATTCTGGATTAATGGTCAGCATGTTTCCGGCTTTAACCCAAAACAGTTTGAGGCGTTACTGACAAAATGAGGCATATGAGTAAAATAGGACAAAAACGACCTGAACTACTGGCCCCAGCGGGCAGTCTCGAATCATTTTTTGCTGCTCTCGACGCCGGTGCAGATGCTGTCTATATCGGACTGAAAGAATTTTCGGCCCGGGCTAAGGCTAAAAATTTCAGCCTGAGCGATGTGGAAAAGATGACTTGGCATCTGCAAAACCAGGGCAAGCAGCTCTACGTCACTCTTAATACCCTGGTCAAAGAAGCCGAGTTACCGCAACTGATTGAGACACTAAGCGCACTGGAACAGATCGGTGTCAATGCCGTCATCCTCCAAGATCTGGCCGTATGGAAACTGGCTCGCGAACATTTTCCCGGCCTGGAATTACATGCCTCAACTCAGATGACCATCCACAATGCTGCAGGGGTAAAAATGCTGGAGCGGATGGGCTTTACCCGTGGAGTTCTGGCACGTGAGCTGACCCTTCCTGAAATTACTGCAATCCGCCAGCAAACCACTCTCGAACTGGAACATTTTATCCATGGTGCCCTCTGCTTTTCGTTCAGCGGGCAATGCTATTTTTCATCGTTCCTCAGTGGTAAAAGTGGCAACCGGGGCCGCTGTGCTCAACCTTGCCGACGTAAACACGAACATCGTCATGATGATGGTTACTACTTTTCACCAAACGACCTGTCTGCCATCGACCTGTTACCAGAGCTGGAGCAGGCGGGGATCTGCAGCCTTAAAATTGAAGGACGGATGAAGAGTGCCGAGTATGTCAATAAAGTTGTCGGCGCTTATAGACGGGTCCTTGACGCACACAAAAATGAGCGTCAGGCAACGCTGAAAGAGGCCAAGCAACTGTTGAAGGAAAGTTTCGGCCGCCAGCCAACCAAAGGTTTTCTCTCTGGAGCTCAACCGAGCGACATGGCAATCCCCTCGATTAAAGGTGCAACCGGCCGTTATCTCGGTGAAGTCACCCGCGTATGCGGTGGAGAGATCAGCTTTAAACCAAAGGAAGCACTCCATATCGGCGACCGACTACGCGTTCAACCGGCCTCGGATAAGAGTGGTAAAGCCTTCACCATCCGCGAACTGATCCTTGGAAAAAAGACCGTTGGCCATACACCGGCTCATCAATTTGTCAGCGTCCCTTCGACCTTTAATAACCAGTTCAAAGTGGGCGATGGCGTCTTCATGGTCTCTTCTAAAAATGCTTTTTCCATGAGCGATAATGCCGCCAGACGCAACTGAACAATGCAAAGCCACCAGCGGAAAAGGTTGACTTGAATCTGAGTGTCACCGAGTCGCAAATAGCGATTGCAGCGTCAATCGGTTCGGCAACCAAAGAGTTTGAGTACCAGATCGACAGTCATCCGGCTGAACATAAACCGTTGAGCCAAGAGATCCTTGAACAAACCTTTTCTGTCACAGCCAATGAACCTTTCGTATTGGGGCAATTGATCTGCGGAGATCTTCCAGAGATCGTCATCCCGCCAAAGCAACTGAAGCAGGTCAGACGAGACCTTTACGCCGAATTAAGCCAGCTGCGCCGCCCCTTGAGAAGACAGGTGACAACGGCACACCGTCAAAATGCCCTCAATAGCCTTCTCCCAGAAGGGAGGGGACCCGCTAAAAAGCGTGAAACCCGAGTTCTTTTACGCGATTCCCGTGATCAACGTATTCTTCAGGATCAAAGTGTTGACAGTATTCTGGTTCCTTAACGGGGCAAAACCTACAGCACGCCAACAAACTACAACGACGGGCCAAAGAGTTGATTTGGGACATTCCCTTTGTCATTTTTGATAAAGACTGGAACGATACCCGCAGTGCCATCCGCAGTCTGGTACAAATGGGCTTCAATCAATATCGCCTCAACAATCTGGGTCACTTCCCCCTGTTTGACAAGCTGAATGGTCTCAACCTCTACAGCAGTTTCCGCCTCTTTTCTCTCAACAGTCAAGCCGTTGGGGCACTCGCTGATTTAGGCATCAAAGAAGCAGAACTCTACATTGAAGATGATCGCACCAACATGACAAACATCCTCAATCATCAACTCCCGATTCCAACAGCATTGACCGTCTATGCCAGCGTTCCCTTACTCACGTCACGGGTTCGCATCAAGCAGATCAGATCGGACAATCCTGTCCTCTCTGATCAGGGTGATGCCTACCGAGTCCAGCAACGTCAGGGATTGACCTGGCTGAACAGCGAAACCGATTTTTCTTTCATCGCCAATATGACCGAACTGGAGTATAACGGCTGCCACAATTTCATTGCCGATCTGTCCCACCTGGGCCCTTTCAGCCAACGTGGCAAACAGGTTCTCGAAGCCCTACGGCGAGGCGTTGATCCCTCCAATATCAGTAAATTCAACTTTGAGTCTGAATTGGAGTAAAGGTTTTAACCCAAAAACGTCCTTAAAACGATGAGACCTCCTCTTTGATCAGTCGGGGAGGTCTCAATTAAAAGAGAAATAACTTGATTTAAAACCTGTTCAATCAGATCTTTACTTACAGTCCCTGACTAGAAAATCAGTTTATTAAATATAAACTGTACTGATATTTAATGCGTTTCCAGGAGGTCGTCATGTTTCCCCGAAAATACCGTATTCATGCCTTTCTTATTTTGATATCGCTGGTCATTATTTTTTATCCTCAGTTCAGCAGAAAACCGGATCAGCAGAGGATCGACGACTCGACAGTTGTGGCCATGAGCTTTCTAGAGCAAGTCGACAGCGGCCAATATGATCAGAGCTGGCAAGGAGCCGCAGACTACCTGAAAGAACAGGTTCCCCTGAATGACTGGACGACAAAACTAAAGGCTGTCCGAACAGCAGCTGGAAAAAATCTTGAGCGCAAGGAAGAGAAAAATTTCTATTCCAAAGAGCAAAAGGATGGTCTCCCCGAGGGAGAATACATGGTCTATATCTTTGCCTCAAAGTTTGAGAATCAAGTGACAGTGACCGAGACTGTCACTGTTATGCTGGAAACAGATAATGTCTGGCGCGTAGCAGGGTATTTTATCGAGTAGAGTTGCTTTTCCTCAAAGTCGTCATAGTATAAAACGCCAGCTTTCTCAGGATAAAACTCCTTGGGACCTGGCGTTTTTTTGTCTCTCTTTTCAACGACACAACTCTCTGTGGTGGGACTTCTGTCTTTTGCGGCGGAACGTCCTTGCTGATTGTTTTCCTCTGCTGTTAAAATAAGCATATCCTGCACTTTAACCTGCAGTCGCAGGGTTTATTATGGAAAGACTGTTCATAGGGACAAACAATGAAAGAAATCCAGGGAGTTCTAGAATTTGTCAGGGTTGTTGAAGAGGGGAGTTTTTCTGCAGCAGCCCGCAGTTTGGGGAGCTCAAAAGCATACGTCAGCCAGCGGATCATCCAACTCGAAGCACGTCTCGGTGTCCGTCTGCTGCAACGGACAACACGTAAACTGTCCCTGACTGATGCCGGACAGGTCTATTTCCGTTATGCCGATGAAATCTCACGCCAGCTCAGTGAAGGAGAGGAGCGCGTCAAAGACTTCCAGCAAAGCCCCAAAGGTCGCATTCGGGTCAGTATGGTCGATGGCGGTCTCGGCGAATGGTATCTGGCTCCTGTTCTGGCCCGCTTTGCCACCTTGCACCCTGGGGTCGAATTCGACCTGGATCTGTCGAGCCGCATCGTAGACCTGGTCGAAGAGGGGTTTGACTTTGCCATTCGCGTTGGCCACCTGCCTGATTCAAGCCTTATCGTGCGAAAGTTGACATCATTTCGCTTCGGTCTGTACGCTTCTCCCTCATACCTCGAACGGGAGGGAGTCCTATCGGCCCCGGAACAATTGCGTGATCACAATTGCTTGACCGGTGCAACTCAACGTTGGATTTTTACTCAAGGAAGTCGCAGTATCGAAATCAAACCAGAAGGAAGCTGGCACAGTAAAAGTGGTCAGGTCCTGATCAGCGCTGCGCGTGAAGGATTAGGAATCGTCAGAGCTGCCACCTTTTATGCTGAACAAGCCCTGGCGGATGGAGGCGTGGTCGAAATCCTGCCCGATTGGACCCGTGAAAAAACTCCGGTCTGGATCGTCTATCCAAGTGGGCGCAACATCCCAACACGGGTCAGCTATGCGATGAACTTCCTGATTGACAATTTCCGTGACGGGGTTCCGTGGGATTGAGTCACAATAGTTTTGCACTCATATCATCAAGGGTGACATGGCCGACGAGGACGCCTTCAACATCATTAATACTATTGAGCTTTCCCGGTTTCAATCGCCCTGTTCGGACGCCGTAATCACGTGCACGTTTTTGCTTGAACATGGTCTTCTTTTCCGCCTCTATCTAACCTGATCCATAGATTGTTTTTTACTTTTTTTGTCCCTACCGCATCACTTGTAAAGTGCCCCCAGCAGAAAATCGTAACATAGAACTTAACAGCGACCAGGTCTCAAGTACACATAGCCCAAAGAAATCGATATTAAAGAAACCTGAGCCCCACGCTTCACAACTGAAATACCACAAAAGCTGTTAAACAGAACAAATACACCTGATCTTAAGCCATCGATACCAAAGCTGACGACCGTTCTTCATTGACATATCATTAGAGATGTCTATAATTTAGTTCTTGCTAATCTTTGAGGGCAAAGTGAAGACAGACGACTCTGGACAAAAACAGTTCCAAACAACGACTCTCTCGGAAGACCTCCGCGGTGCAAATCTGGCAGGTGCCGACCTGCGTAATCGCGATCTGTCTGGTCTCGATTTGAGCAATGCTCAGCTATTCAAAGCTGACCTGCGTGGAGCCAATCTGGAAAATGCCAATCTGGAAGGAGCTGAACTTTCGGCAGCCAACCTTGAAGGGGCGATACTCGATGCCGCGCAATGCCGCCGAGCCGGTTTTGGTGGTGCCAATTTAAAACACACCAGTATGGCCAGAACCAACTTCGAAGAGGCAACCCTGACTCAGGCAAATCTGGGACATGCCAACCTTCATTGCATTAACCTGCGCTACAGTCGTCTACGTGAGGCAAAGTTGGAACATGCAGACCTAACCGAAGCCGACCTGCGTTATGCTGACTTGTCGCTCTCTGATGTAGAACAAACAAACTTCAGTAATGCCGATTTACGCCATGCCAGATTGAGGATGATGCGACGCTTCAAATCAGCAAACTGGCTTGGTGTTGATATCCGTGATGTAAATTTTGCCGGGGCCTATCTGATGCGTCGGGAAATCATTGATCAGAACTTCATCAAAGAGTTCCGCTCATACAATAAAATTTCTGCATTTCTTTATTATCCCTGGCTCTGGACCTGTGATTGCGGCCGCAGCATGTTCCGCTGGTGTTGCTGTATCGGCTTATTGCTGTTTTTCTTTGCCTTTCTTTATACTTTGGTCGGCATTGATTATGGTGACTACCAGACACCGCTGTCCCCCCTTTATTTCAGTGTTGTTACCATGACCACTCTCGGCTTTGGAGATGTTCAACCGAGCACTCTGTGGGGACAGATTGTCACCATGCTGGAGGTTTCAACTGGCTATATCATGCTGGGAGGGTTACTCTCTATCTTTTCCAACAAACTAGCGCGCCGCGGAGACTAGGAAAGCTCATGGTATTTTCCTTCAAAAGAAAAAAGAAACCAGCTGCAGACCTGAACAACTTTGATATACCGAGTTTTTCATCCTCCATCATTACGTTGCTGGGGAAATTACGCAACCCCGACATCGCAATTGCAGAACTGACCACCGAACTGGAGTTGGACCCTGGTCTCTATATTAAAGTGCTAAAAACAGTCAATGCAGCCTCCTTTGGCCTATCGCGCAAAGTGAGTAACATTCAGCATGCTATCAACCTGCTCGGCCGCAGTCGCTTGGAAGCACTGGTCCTTTCTGTTGCCGTTAAAAACAATCTGACCGAACAACACAAATCGGGCTGGCTTAACATGACCGATTTTTGGAAAACCGCCTCATTGCGTGCCTCTGTTGCCAAGACACTCGCTCTGGAACTTCACCCCCACCAACTCCAAAGTGATGTTTTCACGATTGGCCTGCTGCAAGATATGGCGATTCCTCTTCTTGCCAGTCGCCATGGTGAACGCTATCAAAGTCTGTATCAATGTTGGCAAAAAGAAGAAGATATCAATCTGGCTGAACAGGAAAATAATCTCTTTGGGATTGACCATATGAGCTTGGGTGCCCATATGGCTGAAGCATGGGAATTTCCTCCCCCCCTGATCAGCGCCATCGGTGATCATCATGATATGGACAACCAAGAACTCCCTTTAGCAGTTAAAATTGCCGCTATGATTACCGGCGATCCCCGACAACACAACAGCACTCATCTGGCAAAGCGGGCAGCTGATACCTTTGGGCTAGAGCAAAAATCACTCAGCCATTTTATTGAACATGCCTTCACCCAGAGCACCGAACTCTCTGCCGCTTTAAATTGATAAAGAACCGATCGATCCATTCATAAAGTTCATAGTTTTTACCGACAGTCCTTTGTCCCGCAACACAACTCTTCTTTGACTTCCATTCAGCGCTCTAAGCTGATCACAGAAATTAAAGACGTGTCGTTCATGACAGTGTATAATCTACTGTAAAAGTTTCTTTTTATACAGAATAACTAAGAGTCTTTACTGTGGACGAACAACAGAAAACAACAAAAACGCCTCTCTGTCCGGTTGGAAAATCGGATTGTGCCCTCATTTCTGAGATCACGCTGTTACGACAAAATCTCGTTGAGCTCTCCACGCAGGTTCGAACTGACCCCCTAACCGGGCTCTCCAATTACCGCTATTTCATAGAGTCGATTTCTCAAGAATTTGAACGGACTCAACGCAGTGGGCAACCGACTTCACTTGTCATGCTCGATATCGATTTTTTCAAGAAAGTCAACGATACCTGGGGGCATGAGATGGGCAATCAGGCTCTCGTTCATATCGCCAGTTTGATCGTCAAGACAGTGCGCAAACTGGATATACCATGTCGTTACGGCGGAGAAGAGTTCTCCATCATTTTGCCCGATACCACATTAAGAGCTGCAGTTCCTGTTGCCGAACGGATCAGACAGGCCATTGAAGAGACACCGCTTATCATTGCGGGCCAAGAGCTTAACTTGACCGCAAGTCTAGGGATAGCAACCTATCTGAACAATCAGCAGATATCGCCAGAAGAACTGGTTCAGCAGGCGGATGATTTTTTATACCAGGCGAAAAAGAATGGCCGCAATCAGACGAGCCACGCTGAGATACCCACTCTTGACACCGTCAGCCCAGAGGAGAAGAATGCTCTCTCAAGGCTTTTCGGTCACAGTTCCAAAGATGAGGATGCATCATGAAAATTGTTATTTTAGATGGTTATACTCTCAACCCTGGCGATCTTGATTGGGCACCGCTCAGAGAGCTTGGGTCCTGCCTTATCCATGAACAAACAGATCCAGATCAAATTATCGAACGAGCGGCTGGAGCAGATGTTGTCCTGACCAACAAAACACCTTTAACCGCTGAAACGATTTCAGCCCTCCCTGAGCTGAGATATATCGGCGTCCTTGCCACGGGAGTCAACATTGTTGATCTTGAGGCAGCGCAAGCACATAACATCATTGTCACCAATACGCCCGGCTATGGGGCAAATTCTGTTGCTCAAATGACCTTTGCTTTACTTTTGGAGCTCGTTCATCAGGTCGGCCACCATGCATTATTGGCTCGGAGTGGAACCTGGAGTCGCAGTCCCTACTTCAGCCTTTACGATCGCCCCCTGACAGAGTTAGCAGGAAAAACACTCGGGATCGTCGGCTACGGTAAAATCGGCCGCCAGGTCGCCAGAATTGCGCAGGCATTCGATATGCGAACTCTGGTTAACACGGCTCACCCGGAACACTACCGCGGAGAAGAAGGGATTGAGCTGATCGACATTGACAATCTCTTTTCAGAGTCAGACATCATCAGCCTCAATTGTCCACTGTCAGAGGAAACCGAGCATCTCGTGAATACGGCTCGCTTAGCCCGCGTAAAACAGGGAGCACTGTTAATCAATACCGGCAGGGGGCAATTGGTTAATGAAACTGAGATTGTTGAAGCTCTGGAAGAAGGGTATCTGGGCGGATATGCAACCGATGTGCTTTCGCAAGAACCTCCCAAAGAGGACAATCCACTGTTCTCTGCCCCAAATTGTATTGTCACCCCGCACATCGCCTGGGCCACAAAAGAAGCCCGGCAACGACTGCTCAATATCGTTGTCAGTAATATTGACGCCTACCAGTCAGGAACTGAGAAAAACAGAGTTGTTTGAAAAACAAACCAATCCTGTCTGCTTTCATCTCTGACGGAAAGCTCATACAACTGAGAGAGATGTTCAGACATCATCACCACTGAAGCTACGTCTTTTCTTGAAGTGGTGAAGGCGTAGAACTGGTCTCTTTCCCTATCTAATATCCGTTCATGCAAACTTTTACCTCCTTCTGCCAAAAAATCATTTTGCCCCGTCGTCGATTCTCATGAAACCGTCTGCCAGATTTCCGGGTGACGACCGATTTGAGCTCCTCATTGTCCGTGACTGTGAACAGTGTTTTTATAAATGAGCGTCTTATCGCCAAGAACAACATTCATTACTATCAATTCAGAAACAATATGAAGGCAATATATCCAGCTGAAAACCTATCTGATCTTCACTTGCCTTGATAATGGCGTGGGCACAGGGGGTTATCTCTGTCTGGGTGATTTTATTTTTTCAGATTTGTCACAATTCAGTCATTGGCAATATGACCTATTTTGTCGAGGAGTTATCAGATGCAGCAACCTTATTTAATGTTTCTTGGCGATGTGCAGGATCAATTAGCAGCCAAAACCTGCGATGGAATTGTTCATTGGCGTCCAGATTGGTGCATCGGTCAGTTTCGTCTACCAGACTGCAAGGCTGACGTGCGTTTGTCGGATCTGACTCTTGCTGAAGGTCTAGAAAGGGGAGCAAAAACATTGGTGATTGGTGTCGCCAACCCTGGAGGTAGACTGCCAAGGCACTGGACAGATTCAATTGTGGACGCTTTGCAACGGGGTTACGATGTTGCGTCAGGCCTGCACGACAAACTCAGTGCCATTCCCCAAATTGCTGCAGCAGCAAAAAATATAATCGGCAGCTGTTTGACGTTCGCCATCCATCAGGCCAATTCTCAACAGGTACTGGCGTTAAGCGTCCGGGAAAACGCTGTCTGGCAGTGGGCACCGATTGCTCTGTTGGGAAAATGTACACTCCTCTCGCCATGGAAAAAGAGATGTTGTCCCGTGGCATGAAAGTGAGTTTTCGGGCCACGGGACAAACGGGGATTTTTATTTCCGGAAAGGGTATTGCCGTCGATGCTGTTGTCTCAGACTTTATTTCAGGTGTGGTCGAGAAGATCTGTCCAGCAAACGATTCCAACCACTGGGATCTGGTCGAAGGGCAAGGTTCACTCTTTCACCCGGCCTTTGCCGGTGTGACTCTTGGTTTAATCCATGGAGCACAACCTGATGCACTGATTCTCTGTCATGAACCGACGCGTACTCATATGCGCGGCTTGCCGCACCAACCAGTGCCAGACTTGAAAAATTGCATGGAGCATAATCTGGCCGCTGCCCGGCTGACCAATCCGGATGCAAAATTTATTGGTATTTCGATCAATACTGCCCGTATGGACAGCGCTGATGCCGATGCGTACCTGACTGAGGTGGAACAGCAGTTTGACCTGCCGACGGTTGACCCCGTTCGTACCGGTGTCAACCGCCTGGTCGATAATTTGTCTTGATTTTCCATCCTTCACAGCCAGTGGTAAACTGTTACAGGTAAGTGCGATTTTATTTCAAAAGAGCAGAGGATCTGAATGAAGATAACCGATATCCAGATTGAAACCGTCAATATCCCTCTAGTCACTCCATTCAAAACTGCATTACGTACTGTAACTCAAATCGAGAATGTTATGGTCAGGGTGAAGACCGATTCTTCGTTAATCGGCTACGGTGGTGCTGCGCCAACAGCCGCGATTACGGGGGAGACTCTGGCTTCGATCGTCGGCGCTATCGAACATATCCGCGATCATCTCCTCGGGATGGTCGTAGAAGATACAGAGCTTATTTTTCAACGCCTTAATAGCTGCCTGGTCGGAAATTCATCAGCCAAAGCAGCCATCGATATGGCAATTTATGACTTACTTGCCAAAGCGATGGATGTGCCGCTCTACCGCCTGTTCGGCGGCAAGGCTCATGTCATTGAAACGGATAAGACTGTCAGCATCGATACTCCTGAGAAAATGATGGCCGAGAGTCAGGAAAATATAAATAAGGGGTTTCGAATTCTAAAAATCAAGGTTGGTGGCGATCCCGAATTGGATATCTTGCGGCTCCAGGCGGTGCAGGATGCCATTGGAACAGATGTAAAGATCCGAATCGACGCGAATCAGGGCTGGAGTGCCAAAGATGCAGTGCTTGTTGGGAAGGAACTGGAAGCGAGAAAACTCAATATCGAAATGATGGAGCAACCGGTTGCGGCGCGTGATTTTGAGGGGCTGCGTTATGTCCGCGATCATCTCTCAATTCCGGTTTTCGCAGATGAAAGTGTGTTTTCACCTCAGGATGCCCTGAAACTTGTGTCGATGAAAGCTGTCGATGGTATCAACATCAAGTTGATGAAATGTGGAGGCATTTACAATGCCTTAAAGATTGCTGCGATTGCCGAAAGCGCTGGGGTTCCCTGTATGGTCGGCTCGATGATGGAGTCACATCTCAGCGTGAGTGCAGCTGCCCATTTCGCTGTCAGCCACACTATTGTTAGACATTTTGATCTCGATGCACCGCTGTTCTGCAGTTTAAACCCCATCTCAGGCGGGATTGTTTACCAGGGAGCAAACGTCCATCTTCCAGAGACTTCAGGCCTGGGGATAGAATCTCTGCGACAGTGAGATTGCCTGAAACTTACTACATTTGAGATGGCCTTTGCCAGCGCTATGCTCTACGGAAATTTAGAAACGTTCGCGAGCAGGATAGACATATTACATGTGCTGGCGGACATACTCGTACATCACCACAGATGAAGCGATACTGACATTCAAGCTCTGAACCGAGCCAAACTGAGGAATGTTCAATGCTTCAAATCCATCGTAATCGTTGATATCAAAGCTGCAACCAAACTCTTCATGACCGAGAATAAAGGCACTTTTCTCAGGGAAAGCAGCTTGACACAGGCTTTTCTTCGCATCGGGAGAGAGCATAAAAAATTGATATCCCTCTGATTCTAACGATTGGTAGCAAGCGTCGAATGTTTCATGAAAGACTGCTGGAACCTTGCGAAATGATCCTTTGGCCGGAGAGGGATCGAAGGGACCAATATTAATCAAATGGACTGCAGCGGCACCAAAAGCTTCGGCACTGCGGAAAATTTTAGGGACGTTAAAGCCAGGTTTTAACTGGTCAAGAACCAAAACGAATGAGTGTTTTCCCGGCTGGGCGAGAACATTCTTTTGGCGCTCTTTCTGGTAACGCAATAACATGTTGCGATCACGACGGGTTGCCATCTTCTACCTTTTCTTTCCTTTAAATCAGACGACTTCTCAGCTGCATAAATAAAATATTTATCCCTGCAAGAAATATATACAGCTTTTATACATAGGAAAAAACTAAAAATAACGGATACTTATATCTTTACTTCATTTCCATCAAGGATCGAACCTTAACTCAACTGTATGTCTTGAATATACAGAATAAACTCATCTAAAAATTATAAAAACTGCCCTGAATAGATATTTCAGCAATTATTCCAAATAGTTACAGAATTTATTATTTTTTTATTCAAACTTGGCACATTCGCTGCTGTATATGCTGGGCAAGAAACAAACACTAAGCAACGATTCAATCATACATTCGGAGGTCATTATGAAAAGAACATTACGTAATACTTTAATCGCCCTGGTTACTTTTTCTTCATCCGCTTTTGCTGCCGGTCAAACGGGTGCTGGAGAGGGAAGTTTACTGCTCTCTCTATTTATCGGCTTCTTTGCCTGATCATTGTCTGCCAGTTGGTCCCTGCCGTGATTATGCTGGTCGGTATGGTCAGAGGTCTGCTCGGACGTGACCAGAAGCAAGTCACCACCCACTAAAGAGTTAACGACATAACCTGGGAATAGCCCAGAAAATAATACTTTATACAATCATTGAATAAACAAGGAGAAAATCATGAAAGCACTTCTCGCCACTTTAAGCCTGAGCCTGTTTGCTGTCCCTGCCTTTGCTGTTGATACTGCCAAGACCTACAATAGCGGTATCCTGGTCCTACTCTTTGTTGGCTTCTGCGCTCTGGTTATTGTAGCTCAATTGGTTCCTGCAGTCCTGGCTCTGTTCGGTATGACTAAAGAGGTTGCACAAAACTCACGTAGAACCGCAAGTGCAACTGCACGTAAGTAAAAATAAGTATCTATAAAATTCATCTCAACGAGAAGGCTGCCGATTGGCGGCCTTCTCGTTTGAAATTATTCTGTAACAAGTTTTAATTCTGTTTCCACAAAAGTCCCCTCGATCCCGCACTCTTCTTCGGCTGAAGGCATAAACAATGTCCCTTTATTGCCTTCTGAGATAAGCGCTTTAGCTGTCACGTTTTCAACGAGGGAATAACAACCATCCGTTTTAAAAACAACACCTTTACCAACAACGCTATACCAACCTGCTTCGTAACGTGAAACATTCACTGTATATTGTCCGGGGTTCATACTCGTTTCCCCATAGATATTTTTTATGCCACAGGTGTCATTATTGGTAGAAAATATGATTTTATCTGCCTCTTCGAAACGTAAAATAGCCTTTTCACTATCTGACATTTCGAAACAATACTCTGTAAAGATAAATAGATCATCTCCAACCACTCGATAGACATCAGCGGCCTCCCTTGTCACCATTACCTCGATATCCTCAGCATTCGCAACAAACGGTAGTAACATCAAAAATCCAACCATAGATATCGCCAGAAACCTCATCTTTATCCCTCATTTCGTGAAAAGTTAACCGCTTAAATCTCCAAAATACAACCATCACTTAATGCCTCAATATCCAATCTATCCAACTTTGACAAAACATCCGGCCCCATGTGCGTTATCACCAATCTCTTACAATCCAGGCGACTCCTTTTACTCATCAAAGTCTGATAATCGAGATGCGATGGGATCGGTTGATCGTAAGCAAAGCATTCTGCTATCAATAGATCGCTCCGGCGAGATAAATGGACAATATTGTTAGTCCACTCGCTATCACCGGTATAACTGATCACCTTCCCTGCAATTTCTACCCTGAAGCCATAAACATGTTTACTTTTCCCATGTTTGACAGGCCAAGCTTCTAGAGAAAAATTCTCGCCGGTATGAGCTTGTTGCGGTTGTAATGTCACATAATGAAGCTGAAAGTCGAAACCATCAGAAAGAACCCCTGGATAGAGAGCATCCAAAGCGGCTTCAACCTGCTGCTGCAACCCGGGAGGACCGATCAGTGTTAGAGGGGTGTTCCGTCGGCTGGCATATTTCCCTTCGAGAAGAAGAAATGGAATCCCACCAAAATGGTCTCCATGGAGATGGGTAACAGCAACTGTCGTTATTTCACTGATCTTGATCCCACAGCGTTGAAGACCGATCAAACTACTGCAGCCACAATCCAGCAACAGTTGCTCTGGTCCAATATCAAGATGGTAACAACTGTTCAGCCGCCCACCACTACCAAAGGCATCCCCACTGCCAATGCACTGTAGCTTGACCTGTTGCGAGATATTCATTACTCCGCCTGTTGGCTTCGGGCCAATTCTTCATCAATCATCTGGCTCAGTGATTCAATACTACGCTTCTGTACCCGACGACCATTGATAAAGAGGGTTGGAGTTCCACGAACACCGATTTTTTTACCTTCCTGAATATCCGCATTGATTCTTTCACTCAGCTTTTTATCTTTCATATCTTTTTCAAGGCGATCCATATCGAGCCCCACAGAACCTGCAAGTTCCTTTATCTTTTCTAGATTCAACTGCCGATAATTGGCAAACATCAGATCATGTAATGGCCAGAACATTCCCTGATTTTGGGCAGCCAACCCAGCAATGGCGGCAATTCGTGCATTTTTGTGCATCGCCAGTGGAAAATTCTTGAAAACCAGCTTCACCTGTTCGGGGTATTTTTTAAGAAGTTTTTTTAAAGGGCCTGCTTCCCGAGCGCAATAGGGACACTCAAAATCATCATAAATCACAATGGTGACAGGAGCATTATCTGGTCCTGTAAAAGGTGCGTTTTGAGTTGATATTTGCACCCTGGGGAAGACACCGGTAATAATAACCTGTTGCTTGTCTTTCTTTGATAACAGTAGCCTATTAGCACCAAGTGTCTCAATGGCGGTGACATCCTGCCCAACGGCGATGGTATTCAATAACTGCCCATCCTGTAGATGAAGTTGAATATTGCCATTATCGAGAAGCAAGTAAAACCTCTGCCCATCTGCAGTCGCAACCATCTGTACAACCTCTGCCGGAGTGACAATCCTCCCCAGCAAACGAACGTCAGGAGTCTGTGCCAACAAAACTCCCGCAGTCAAAAGGACTATTATTCCTGCTTGAATAATTTTGATCATCTCTCTTGCTCCCGAGAAAATGTTATTATCTTTCTTAACCGGCGTTATCAATTGAACTTTGTGAATAATCTATGCATAATTTGTCTTGTGATCTTGTTTTCACAGACAGGTTCAAATCAATACGCTACAGTTTCCGCTCGGTACTGTATGTTGCCGAGTAAAAACCAGTTTAACATTGGAATGCTATGCCTGCCGACTCTTTTCAATTAATTTATGCACTTGCAATTATCCTCATCGCCGCTTTGGTGGGAGGACGCTTTGCTGCCCTCTGCCGAATTCCGCGAGTGACCGGCTATCTGCTCGCTGGTCTTCTGGTTGGGCCTTCCTTTGCGCATTTCACCGGCTTGCCACAGTTGATCACTCACTTTGCTCTCAAAGAGTTGAGGTTGATTTCCGATATCGCTCTGGCTCTGATTTTAATGAACATTGGTGGCCAACTGAGAACAGAAAATCTCAGACGCTGGAAACAGCGGATTTTCATCTTTTCTTTGAGTGAAGCGATTGCGTCTGGACTACTGGTTGGATTCTCCGTTTTTTGTGTGAATCAATTTATCGTTCACCAAGTCATCACAGGTCTAAGCCTCAGTTATTCCTCTTTTCTTTTTGCAATCTTCACAGGAACCATCAGCATTGCCACCGCACCAGCTGCGACCCTCATGGTCATTCGTGAATATGAGGCTGAAGGACCGATCACCAGCACCGTCCTTACTCTCGTCAGTCTTAACAATCTAATTTCCGTATTCGCCTTCTCCATCGCCGCACAACTGCTGGTTTCAACAGACAGCAGCCTTGGTACGGTGATCTACAAGCTTGCGATGCCACTGCTCTTAGGTGGATTTTTCGGCTTTCTTATGTCGCTATGGGCCCAGCGCATGGAGCTCCCCAGCGAACATAAAATCTTAATGCTCGGTGGCGTCACAGCTGTCGCTGTCATCAGTCAAATTTTGGGACTGGAGCCATTACTCTCCTGTATGGCTCTCGGCATGATCCTGGCCGACAGTTCCCCACGCTGGCATCGCCTGGTCAAATCACTCAACGAAGTCGACTACCCCCTTTATGTCATCTTCTTTGTGCTGGCGGGAGCCAATCTACATATTGAAACGCTTGCTCATATCGGTCTGCTGGGTGTGACTTACGTTATTTTCAGGTCAATCGGAAAACTGCTGGGGGCTTTTGTTGGTGCTCGCCTAGGTCAGTTTGGCCAACGTGAACAATCATGGGTTGGAATGACTCTGTTGGCACAAGCAGGGATGGCCATAGGGCTGGCGGCAACACTGTCGAAACTGTGGCCGGAGGGAGGACAACTGGTTGAAACGATTATTCTCGGTTCTGTTGTCATCTTTGAATTGATCGGTCCAATTGCAGTCCGCTTCGGTCTGGTTAAAGCGGGAGAGGTTCCACTTCTGTCGTTATTACGTAAACGTGCCCCCCAAAGTGGGGTCGAGGGTCTCCACGATGTTGCCAACCATTTCCGCAATAACCTTGGCTTGCCTGCTGGACGCAGATTAGATAATCCGGGTGATATATTGGTGCGCCACGTCATGCGCCATAATGTTGAAACGATCCACCACGCACACCGTTTCAGGAACTTTTACGGATTATTGCCCACAGCCGCTATGACCGTTTTCCGGTCACAGATGATGATCAGAATTTTATCGGGATCATCAACTACACCGAAATACGCAATCTTCTCTTCGATCAGTCACTCTCTGATCTACTGGTTGCACGTGATCTGGTTTCTTCCAGCGTTCTTTCTATCCCGCCCGACACACCACTGCGGGATGCGTTGAAAACCTTCCAGAAGAAGCGTAACATCAGCTATTTCCCAGTTATCGACCTGAAGAGCCTAAAAAGCTCCTTGGGATCCTCAGCCAGAATGACGTTCTCGCGGCATTTAGAAGCTTGAAGCTGGAAGATTAAACCTTGAAAAGTGAATTCTGAAGCACTTTTTAAATTTAATCTAACCCTGAAATCGACCCATCAGCTTCTAATTGCCAACGTTCAGCACCAGGATGTTTCGGTAATCCAGGCATACGCAAAATATCCCCTGTCAGAACCACCAGAAATCCAGCCCCTGAGTTGATTTGAATGCTCCGCACAGTGATGTCAAAATCACGTGGTCGTCCAAGAAGCCTGGGATCGTCAGAAAGAGACCCGGCAGCCTTAGCGATGCAAACAGGTAGCTTATCAAAGCCAAGTTGCTGAATCTGACGTAAATCTTTCGCTGCCTGTTTGGTGAATGCCACATCGGCAGCACCGTACATTTCCTGGCAAATAACCCGCACCTTATCCTCAACAGCCATATCAAGAGGATAAAGCGGCTGATAAGGCTGGCTCAGAGAAGCAACCTCCATGACTTTCTCAGCTAATTCAATGGCCCCATCTCCACCCGTTGTATAATGATCACACAGTGCAAAAGGGATATCCAATTCCTGACAACGAGCCCGTATCAGCGCTATTTCGGCCGCATCATCTCCAACAAATTGATTGAGAGCAACAACCGCTCCTTTATTAAATTTGTGCACATTCTCAATATGCTTATCGAGGTTCACCATCCTTTGCGCAGCGCTTGGAGATCTTTAGTTTGTAGTTGCTTTTTATCTTTGCCACCATGCAGCTTCAATGCTCGTGTCGTGGTCACAAGGACGACTGCTTGCGGATCAAGGTTCCCGGTCCGGCACTTGATATCGAAAAACTTTTCTGCCCCTAAATCGAAGCCAAACCCAGCTTCGGTTATCGTCCAGTCAGCATGATGTTGAGCTATTTTAGTTGCCACCAGACTATTACAGCCATGGGCTATATTGGCAAAGGGGCCACCATGCACCAATGCTGGCACAGCTTCTAAACTCTGGACAAGATTCGGGTGAAGTGCATCCCGTAGCAAAGCAAGGATGGCACCTGTCATTTGTAACTGCTTAATAAAAATCGGTCTATCATCTTGGGTAAATGCTATCAGGGTATTTTCGAGGCGTTGGCGAAAGTCTTTCAGGTCAGATGCCAGACAGAGCATGGCCATAATTTCGGAAGCGGCAGTAATATCAAATCCACCCTCCCTTGGAATGCCCTGAAATCGTCCACCCAACCCAAGAACGATATTGCGCAGACTGCGATCATTCATATCGATCACCCGTCGCCACAGAATCCTGCGTGAATCGATATTCAGTGCGTTACCCTGGTAGATATGATTATCGATGACCGCTGAAATGAAATTGTTGGCACTGCTTATCGCGTGGAAATCACCAGTGAAATGCAGATTGATTCGATCAGCAGGCAAGATCTGACTATATCCACCACCTGTCGCCCCTCCCTTCATTCCCAGACAGGGTCCAAGAGAGGGCTCACGTAATGCCATGCAGACAGATTCACCCAGCTTGGCAAAAGCTTGTCCTAACCCGATCGTCGTGGTGGTTTTCCCTTCACCTGCAGCTGTCGGAGTGATTGCTGAAACTAAAATTAAGTGGCCACTTTTTTGACCTTTTGTTTCCAATACTCCGCTATCAATCTTGGCCATCTCACGACCAAAGGAAGGAGGTGTTCTCTGGCCACCCCAAGCTGATCCGCGATCTGACCAATAGGTCTAGGTTGGATACTTCGGGCAATTTCAATATCGCTGTCCATGAAGAAATCCTTTCTGGTAAATCGTTTGTGCTTTTACATTTTACCAAATCAATTTCTCTTGAGACGGGTCTTTAGACTTTCTTTTGCGTCGCTGTGACCAAATATGCAAGCGGTATGGAACCAATACAAAACAGAGTACAAATTTTATAGGTCATCTGAAGACCAATGCCATCTCCTAAAAAACCGACAGCAAAGACCACCAGGGAGCTGACACCAAAGTTGATAAACATATACATGCTATTCATGAACGTCGGCATATTCGAATTGGTATCCTGTGTTGCCGCCATCAGTACTGGCCCTGAAGCGAAGAGAAAGAGGCCCAACCCAGCAAGTAAAATCACACTGTTCGTCCAGACAAACAGACCCATCATAACGACAGTGGCAATACTGGACATTGTCAGCGTTTTACGTCGACCAATCTTGTCTGAGATATTGCCAGCACAAAAAGTACCCACAACACCAAAAAACTGCAACACCGACAATGAAATTCCTGCATACCACAAGGACGCGCCCTGTCCTGTTAAATATACGGGGAGATAGAGCGTCAGTGCACTTTTTGCTGCAGATTGAAAAAGAATAAACCCTGCGAGAAAGAACAAAAATGACGAGTGGAGACGGAGTAATTTGCGCGTATCTCCTTTCTCTTTGGGCTTGCTGATCTGCTCTTGTCCCTCATAGTTTTTCAGCTTTAAAAACAGAATGAAAGAGGCCAAAAGACCCAACGGAATCAAGCGATAAATTTCTTCCAAACTCCAATATGAGACGGCAGAGATGACAAGCATAGGACCAAGCGTTCTAGCCAGTTCGCCACCAACCATGAAGAAGCTCATCCCAGTTCCGACACGATTTCCTGACACATCCTTGACCATAACCGGTGAAGGGACATGAAAGAGCGCTGCCGATATTCCCGCGACAAAAAGCAGTATCAACAGCATGGTCGTCGAATTGGCCAAACCAACCAAACCCATGCAAATTGCTGTTACAGCAGGTGTAAGAATGACAAAATACTTGATCCCGGTTTTCTCTGCGATAAGACCAAGAAAAGGGTTAAACAGAGCGGGAATACGTCTGATGATATCCAGAAAGGCACTCATCGAAAGCGACAGACCTAGCTTTTCAATCAGCAGTGGCAATAGCGGGGCCAGAAAAGAAGAAAAGGTGTCATGCGCTAGATGAGCAATCGACAAGGTCATGACTTCAGATTTTTTAAATGATTGATTCTTCACGGCTGTTCTTTCCACAAGAGGTGCACTTCAGATAGCAGATCTTGACGTAATAAATTTAAGGGGAAGGTATTATCGCATATCTTACCGTTAAATAGTATAACAATATATAACGATTTACATTAAGAGACGATTGTCTTTTTAAAGATTAAAATTGAATGAGCAAGCAATACGCGTTTCTACCCACAAACCCAAAAAGGGACGGCTACAAAGCCGTCCCTTTTGATGAAAAAGCCTGAAATAGGCCTGTTCCCGATCCATTTAAAACCTGATATTAATGGACATCCAGATATTTTTTCGCAGCCTTCGCCTGACTGGTATCGGGATATTCTTCCATAACCTTCTGCATCGTTGTTCTGGCATTCTCACCATCACCCAGCGCATTAAAAGCCAATGCCTGCTTCAGCATTGCTGCGGCAGCCTTAGGGTGGCGAGGATACTTGCTGATGACGTCCTGAAATTGCAGGATTGCCAGTTCATATTTTTTCTCACCATATAGGGCTTCACCAGTCCAGTAAAGCGCGTTGACATAGAGATCGTGCTTAGGATACTTGACAGCAAAAGCTTCCAGTTTTGTTCTGCCTTCAGAAAACTGGCTTTGGTTGCGGATCAGTTCAAGAGCTCCCTGGTAAAGATCCTCAGCTGTCGGCTCTGGTTCAACCGCTTTTTCTACTTGTTGGGGCTGCTTCGGTGCCTGAACAACTGCTGGCTGTTCTGCAACCTTCCTTTCTAACTCATCCATACGATTGGCCAAAGAAGTCAACTGTAAACCAAGGTCCTCTTTGATCAATTGAAGTTCATCATTCACTTCTCGACTATCCCGACCAACATCATCAATCCGGCCATTGACCGATTGAAATTCAACCCGCATATTGTCGAGACCGGCAAGCATTTCAGCAACCTGACGCTGCAGGCTTTCTCCTCCTGCTGATTCAGATTGTACAGTTTCAACCTGTTTGACCTCAAGCTGAGCCAGGCGCCGTTTCATCTGCTCCAGGTCCATTTCCATACGCAATTGTTCCTGCGTTGGAGGCAGACATCCCGCCAATAACAGGAGCATAACTACAACCAATATATAACGCATCAATCTTCTCCTTAATCTGGCATCTTAAGCTTCTATCGAAGCTGAAACAAAAAAGGCCGCACATCAAAAAATGCGCGGCCCTTTAAGTTTATCGATAATGATTAACGCTTGATTTTGAAATCCGCGCGACGGTTCTTAGCCCAAGCATCTTTAGTGTTAGCAGCATCAAGAGGCATCTCTTCACCGTAAGAGATCACACTCATACGCTCAGCAGCAACACCTAAAGAAACCAGGTAGTTCTTGGTAGCCAAGGCACGTTTTTCGCCCAAAGCCAAGTTGTACTCGTCAGAACCACGCTCATCACAGTGCCCTTCAATCAGAATATTGATTGCTGGTGCAGCTCTAAGCAGGCCGGCATTGTTCACCAATGTCGCCTTAGAACCTTCAGTCAAGACATACTGATCGAAATCAAAATGAACACGCTCGAGACCACTTGCAGCAGCACGCTCAGCAGCACGAGCCGCTGCAGCAGCATCATACTGACTTGTCGCAGAAGTTGCCGCCTCTGTTACCTTCTGCTCTGCAACGGCAGCAGGCTGCTGTTGCTGTACTTCCACCTGAGTTGGTTGCATAGAAATGGCTGGTTCTTCTGCAACCGGCTTCTTGGCACAACCTGAAACGAATAATGTCAGAACAAAGAGCATCACCACCAAACGGGTAATGGTTGTTTTTTGCATGATCAGCCACTCCTTTCGCATTTGCGATAAAATTTGTAGATTCATCCTAATTTTTTACACAACTTAAAACATTATACAGAAGCTTCACTTAAAAACAACTCGTTTATAGGTCTCTCGCCTCTTACCAACGATCAGACCATGCTGGATGAAGATCATCTCCACCTGGAGCAGAAATTCTCTTTGCACCCGTTCCGTCATCGCGCATGAGCCAGATCGATTTTTCTCCGTGTAAATCATGAGAATAAATCAAAAAGCGCCCATCAGGACTCCAGCGAGGATGCTCCTTATTGCCTTCACCAAAAGTCAGCTGGCGTTCATCACTACCGTCAGTTCGGATGGTGAAAATATTAAAAACACCTTTATCCAGACGCGAAAATACGATGCGGTCATCTTTGGGATTCCAGGCCGGTGTCGCATTATATTTACCCTCGAAGGTTAAGCGAGAAACCTCTAGTGTATGAATATTGACAATAAAAATATTGGGATTCCCACGCCGATCAGAAACAAATGCAATCTGATCCCCTTTGGGGCTCCAGGAAGGATCGACATCAATACCATAATGATTGGTCAGACGACGATGAATGGTTCCATCAGTTCCAATCAGGTAGAGTTCAGAATTTTTGTCCTTTGACAAGGTCAGAGCAATTTCTCGCCCATCGGGACTATAGCGCCCGCTGATATTAAGACCTTTTTTCAGTGAGACGCGTGACTCTCGACCGGTATATATCTCTTTGCGATAAAGATCTGGATTGCCCTTTGCGTAAGAGGTAAAGATGACCTCTTTGCGGGTCGGTGAAAAATCGGGGTTGAGAACAATCGCCTTATGATTTGTCATACGCAGCGGCTTGTGGCCGTCAACATCCATCAGATAGAGCTCTTTGCGCCCTGTTCGATTGGAGATATAAGCAATTTTAGTTGAAAAGGGACCTTTTTCACCTGTCAGACTCAGCAGGACCTGATCGGCAAAGGTATGTGCAATCTTACGCACATCAGTCAACTTGCCAATATAACGCCGTCCAGTCAGAAGACGTTGAGACACGACATCAAAAAGGCGCATTTCAATGGTCAGTTTCCCACCACTGTAACTGTAACCACCCTTGATCAGAGCTTCCGTTCCCAAAACCCGCCATTGATAAAAATCAATATCGGTCCTTTTTAAGCCCAACCTTGTAGCGTCACTCAAAAAAGAAGCGGGATCAACCTGATCGAAAAGGCCCGATAACTCCAGATCACTGCTCAGAACCTCGTTAAACTCCTCTGCAACTCCCGCTTGAACTGCTGCCATTGGCAGTAACCTGGGCATTGCCAGGGGAATCGTCTGCTCACCTGGTGAGCTGATTTCTAACCTTGTTGCTGCCAGAGAAAAAGAGGATGTCAGGGCGAGCAGAAAAAGAATAAACATGAGAATCTTTATATTTTTCATCTGTCCAACATATCCTTAAGGTTGAAGACAATTTCAAACTGCATAGCTTCCGGCAGTGATTGAGTTAACTGCCGCGCCTTGGTAATCGCTCGGCGCAATGATTCATCAAAGGCCTCATTACCGGACTTACGTAAGAACTTATAATGGATGAGAGTTCCTTCTGCGTTATAACTCAACAGAACTTCTGCTTCCGGAGTACCAACAGCCATATACTTTGAAAAAGCCCACTGTTGACGGATAAATTCCTGAACGTGAGCCACAGCTGAGACACCAGCCTCGTCTCCTTTAGCACCGACCATACCAACCGGAGCAGCGTCAATCGGAGATTTTATCGCCGGGGTATTTGCAACTTCAGCCGCAGCCGCAGCCTTCAGTTCTTCGATACGTTTTTTCCTAGCAGCGGCCTGAGCCTTTTTATCCTGAGCGACACGCAACTGCTCCAAACGCTTCTGCAAGGCTGACTTCTGGGACTTTGTCACTCCTGGTTTTGGTTCAGTTTTAGGAGTCACAACCGGCTTCGGTTTTACTGGTTTCTTGATCGCAGGCTTAGGTGTCGGCTTAGGCTTTACCGGCACCGGTTTTGGCTTTGGCTTTGGCTTCGGTTTTACTGCTACCGGCTTAGGCTTTACCGGTATGGGTTTGGCTTTCGGCTTGGGCTTTGCCTTCGGCTTCTTGCTCACAACCGCTTCCGGCCGTCCTGCCTGCGGGTTCTTGACAATTTTATTGACCAGATTGACACGATAAACCGGTGGTTTCTTGATTTCACGCTTCGGAAAGAAGGGGGCATAATAAAGAGCCGGAACCAGTATATGCAGCAGAACCGAAACCAGAATCATCTGCTTAAATCCTGGTTCGAACACCGACTGTAACTGTTTCCAACGCTGTTTTCGGGAAGATTCCATCCGCCAGCTATTCCTCAGGCAGGCGGGTGACCATTCCGAGCTTTTCGACTCCCGCCTTCTTCACCGCTGCCATAACTTGAACGACCCGACCATAGGCAACCTTTTGATCCGCTTCGAGAAAAACTTCACGATCAGGTTTACCTTTCAGAGACTGTTGAATCACAGGACCCAACTTAGATAATTGATCGATTTTTGCCTTACCAATCAAAATTTGTCCGTTGCGCTCGATCGTTACGATCAGTGGTTCTTGCTGAGAGGGTAACCCGGGAGCCTCGGCAACTTCAGGCAGATCGACCTCAACACCTTGGTCAAGCATCGGAGCAGTCACCATAAAAATTATCAGTAGAACCAGCATGACATCGACAAAGGGCGTCACATTGATCTGCGACAAACTGCTGCGCCGTCCACCGGCGGGGCGACCGACTTCCATCTATTTGCCTCGCTCCATACGTTCAACGATATTCAAAAATTCCTGACTAAAATTATCCATTTCACCAATCAAGACATTGACCTTGTTGAGAAAATGATTGTAGCCCATAACGGCAGGAATCGCCGCTGCCAGACCGATCGCCGTTGCAATCAATGCTTCAGAGATACCGGGAGCAACAACAGCCAAGGAAGCACTCCCTGTCTCCCCGATCCCATGAAAGGCATCCATAATCCCCCAGACAGTTCCAAACAAACCGATAAAGGGCGCGGTTGATCCGGTCGTAGCCAGAAAGGTCAGATACTTTTCCAGACGGTGAGTTTCCTGAGTTGTGGCCCGACGCAAAGCCCGACCAACCATCTCGGTGGTTTCCATCTGCAGAGAAAAGTCTCCATGTTCCTCAGAATCATTACTCTTCTTTTTGAGCTGCAACATCTCATGGTAGCCCTCACGAAACAGGTTCGCGATTGGAGAGCCAGTAAAGTCTTTAAGCCCTTGTCCAATAAGATCGAAACGCTTTTTCGTCCAGAAAAAGTCGAGGAAACGGTCCGATTCCTTGATCGCCTTCTGAACGATGGATACCTTATAAAAAATGATAGCCCAGGAAACGAGCGAGAAATAAACCAGAATTAACAGAACCAGTTTAACCACTGGCCCGGCACTAAAGACTAGATCAAGCAAAGTCTTTCTCCTTTAATGTCACAATCTGTGGCTGCATTTTAAATGCAGGAAAATTAATCAACTTACAGTCCGTAAATAGCGGGATTATCGGGCACCCGAAACGGCAAGTCAAGCGCTCATCCCACACTGAAATACTGAGCTAACTGCCGTTTCATAAAACGGGATGTACTCCCTTCTGGGTTACGCTGCTGATGACGTTTCAAAGACGCAATATCGTCCAGATCTTCCCATTGCGGCAGAAGTTCGGTTTTCACCCCCAGAGCCTGAGCTTTTTTCATGGTTTTTGACAAAACCTGAGCACTACTCCAAGGAATTGATTTAAACAATTCTGGACAATGTCTGGTTTCCCCGACGAGATAGTAGCCACCATCACTGCCGGGCCAAAAACCAGGTCAGAACAATTCAAAAGATCGAACGCCTGTTCGACGATCTCCAACGGCAGGTCGGGAATATCACTTCCAATCAGCGCTGCCTGATCATATCCCTGCTCCAAAAAAGAATTTAAGGCCGTTGCCATTCTGGCTCCGAGATCATCACCTTCTTGCGCGATCAGAGTGATTCCAGGAAAGGTCGATTCAAACCAGCTTCGCTCACCGGAATAACAGATGGCTAAATCGTAACCTTGCCCATGCTGCATTCGCGTTACAGTTTCACTCAATGAGACCAGATAAAGATCCATAGCTTCCTCTGCCTTAAGGGGAGGACAGAGGCGTGTTTTAACTTGTCCCGGAAGTGGTTGCTTAGCAAAAACGCCTAAAATCGCATTTTTAGACTGCTTTTGCTTTTGTTTATCCACTCTTTCCACAGAGTTATCCACAGGTCGTCAATTTCGGCCCTCTATCATAGCGTAGGCAGAGTGGTTATGAATTGATTCGAAATTCTCACATTGGATCTTAAACCAGTGGATCTGTTTAACACTACGCAACTTTTCGGTCACCGCTCGGACCATATCTTCAACAAACATCGGGTTATCATAGGCCTGCTCGGTCACCGCTTTTTCATCCTCACGTTTCAACAATGAATAGACAGGACAACTGGCACATTCCTCGATCCAGGTAATCAGATCTTCCAGCCAGATATGCTCACCGTAACGCACTTGAACGATCACATTGCTACGCTGATTATGGGCACCACGGTCACTGATCTCCTTGGAGCAGGGACACAAAGAAGTCACAGGGCCCCTGCTTCGAGCATAAACTCGAATTCATCACCTAAGGTGCCGACCATGCGACACTGGTATTCCAGCAAACTTCGTGCTCCGGAGACAGGTGCTTTTTTTTCGATAAAGTAGGGGAAATCGAATTCCAGGTGAGCTCGACTAGCGCCTAAGCGGGCTTTCATTTCTCTTAAAATCGTTTCCATATTATCGACACTGATTTCGCCGTGATAGAGGTTGAGAACCTCAATAAAACGGCTCATGTGAGTGCCCTTAAACTGCTCGGGCAGATCAACATACATATTGACCCGTGCAACCGTGTGCTGACGCTCCCGATGTTTGTCGAGGACAACAATAGGATAACGGATATCCTTGATTCCAACCTTGTCGATGGCAATATTACGGGTATCCCGACTTTGTTGCATGTCAGGCATATTGGCTACACTCATTTTTCAACTCGCGATACGTAAGAAAGAGGATCAGTCAGCCCGGCATCTGCAAACCCCTTGAGGCGAAGACGACAGGAATCACAATAACCACAGGACAGTCCTTCCGGCGTCGGGTCATAGCAGGAGTGGGTTAAACCGTAATCAACCCCCAGTGCAATCCCCTGTTGGACAATCTCGGCTTTGCTCAAATGGAGTAGTGGTGCATGGATATGGTATGGCTGACCTTCAACACCAGCCTTGGTTGCCAGATTGGCCATCTGCTCAAACGAGTCGATAAACTCGGGACGGCAATCAGGATAACCAGAATAATCGAGAGCGTTGACACCGATATAAATATCGGATGCACCAAGAACTTCGGCCCAGCCGAGAGCAAAAGAAAGAAAAATCGTATTCCGGGCCGGAACATAGGTGATCGGGATTTCATCCTCGTCAACACCTTCCTTGGGGACATCAATATCTGCCGTCAAGGCACTACCGCCCATTTTACGTAGATCAATATCAACAACCATATGGTCTGCGGCCCCGATTAACGGAGCATATTCACGGGCTTTTTCCAATTCAATTGTATGGCGTTGACCATAGGCAAAACTTAAAGCATATGCTTCAAAGCCTTTATCTCGGGCCATCGCCATGCAGGTCGTTGAATCAAGGCCACCGCTGTAAAGAACAACTGCTTTTTTCTTCATATTCGAATTCATCCAATTTTATCTGTTACAGTCTAAAGATTTTGTTGTCGATACGTAACATCCATAGACCTGTGTGTGAGGCAGAAAAGAACTCTCAACCTACCTTCAGAGCTACTGTTTATCCCCGGAGCATAGGCTGTTCATTGCTACGGGTCAAGTCTTGCAAGAAACGCCCTGTTTTAGCAGTAAACTAAGCTCGGCCCGGCAACTTATCACCTATCCCTGATGAGAGGTCAGAGTTCTAATAGACAAGCGGTTGCCCCGTTACCGCACGCATGCTATAAATTCATCTTCTTTTATCAGCTTTTATTGAGGCTTATAAGCACTTTATCCAAATCGGAATATAATCAAGACTTTCCTATGAAATCATACCTAAAATACATTCTCTATAGTTTTCTATGCCTACCGTTTCTCGGCTTGGCTGTGCTGATTGGCTCCTACTTTTATGTGTCTTCGACCCTCCCTAAAGTCGAAACTCTTTCGGACTATCAGCCACCATTGATTACCCAAATATATTCGGACGATGGCACGATCATCGCTGAATATTCCCGTGAACGTCGAATACTGGTTCCTTTTGAAAAAGTTCCTAAAACTCTGATCCAGGCTTTTATTGCTGCAGAGGATTCAAGCTTTTTTAAGCACAAAGGGATCGATTTTCAGTCAATTTTTCGGGCGGCACTGAAAAATGTCAAAGCTGGTGGCATTGCCCAAGGAGGCAGTACGATCACACAGCAGGTCGCAAAAAAACTGCTGTTAACCTCGGAACGGACCTTCACACGTAAATTCAAGGAGGCGATCCTGGCTTGGCGCATGGAAAAGGCGCTGACAAAACAGGAGATTCTCTATCTTTACCTCAACCAGATCTATCTTGGTCACCGAGCTTACGGAGTGGAGGCGGCAGCACAAAACTATTTTGATAAAAATGTTGAACAGTTGACGCTGGCCGAATCAGCCATTCTGGCTGGGCTTCCTCAGGCTCCAAGCCGCTATTCACCCTACAGGCATTATCAGAGAGCCATGAAACGCCAAAAATATGTCCTCAGGCGGATGGAAAAAGAGGGCTACATCACTATTGATGAACGACTTGCGGCTGAACAGGAAGAGGTTGTCATCAAGCCACGCCTGAACAATTTACTGGACGTTACCGCCTATTTCAATGAACAGGTTCGTCGTTATCTGGATGAGCGTTTCGGTGAAGATACCCTCTACACCGGCGGTCTTCAGGTCGAAACCAGCATCAATCTGGAGATGCAACAGGTCGCCCGTGACGCTGTTAAAGTCAATCTACGGGCTCACGATAAACGCCGTGGCTACCGTGGTGCTGAGCAGATATTGGATCAAGCGGCCCAAGAAGAATTTCTGAATGAACAGATGAAACAGCTCGCTGATGAACCTCTCGCTTCTGGCCATTACGCCCAGGCTATTGTTATTGGTCTCGTGGGGGATCAACTTCAGTGTCTTATTGGTGATCGAAAAGCTTTCATCTCCATTAAAAAAACCAAGTGGGCTGCTCCAATTGAGTTTATTGATACCGACTCAGAATCAGTAGGGAATGCCAGCGATGAGAAATTTACCCTCCTCCCTGCCGGATCGTTAATTGATGTTCAGGTTCTTGATCTGAAATCCGAACCGATTGAACTCGCACTTGAACAAAAACCTCTGGCCCAGGGAGCACTGGTTGCGATCGATCCCTTCAGCGGTCAAGTGAAGGCAATGGTCGGTGGATACGACTTTGGTGAAAGCCAGTTTAATCGAGCTATTCAAGCCAAACGACTCCCTGGCTCAGCGATCAAACCTTTGATTTATGCCGCGGCCCTCGACCGTGGCTACACACCGGCCAGTATTATTCAAGACACCCCCCTGATTTACGAAAATAAGAAGAAGGACACGGGGAAACTGGAAGAGTGGAAACCGAAAAACTATGAAGAAAAGTTCTACGGTCCAACCCGTTTTCGCTACGCCTTGGCTCATTCACGCAATGTTGTCACCATCAAGATTCTAGAAGATATTGGTGTCAACTATGCGGCCAACTATATCCAGAAGCTCGGTGTTGAAACGCCACAACAACGTGACCTGTCCATGGCCCTCGGATCAACCGCCGTTACGCCGATAGAAATGCTGACCTCTTATACGGTTTTTGCCAATGGTGGCGTTCTGGTCCCTCCGACTTACATCACCCGCATCCGCGACCGGCACGGTAGAATTTTGGAATCAATTGATCCGGCAGATTTTGCCACTGGTATGGCAGACGATCAACGCCTGATCCGCAAACCACCGCGGCGCGTTATTTCTCCGGAAACCGCCTACCTGATCACAAATGTCATGGAGAGTGTTGTCCGTGAGGGAAGTGGCTGGAGGGCTAAGGCGATCAACCGTCCATCAGCAGGAAAGACTGGAACCACAAATGACCTGAAAGATGCCTGGTATATCGGTTTTATTCCACAATTGGCCTGCGTTTCCTGGGTTGGCTATGATCAGGAGCGGCCTTTAGGTAAAAGTGAAACCGGCTCCCGCGCAGCAGCACCCGCCTGGGTCCATTTCATGAAAGAAGCAGCCAAACAATACCCGGTTAAGAACTTCACAATTCCAGATTCGATTGAATTTCACCCCATCGATAAAAAGAACGGACTGCTGCTTGCGGAAGATGACAAAGACGCCTATTTTGAAGTTTTTGCTCCTGGATCAGCCCCAACCCGCATGAGTGGTGAAAAACAGTTGAAAGCCAGAGATTTCTTCCGACTCGATCTGGAAGGAACGCTTTAACCGAGCCTTCTTTATCCCAGATTAAACTCATCAAAAAAGAGCCATCCGCTGGATGGCTCTTTTTTCTTAAACTCATTGAAACAATAAGAAAAATCAAAAGACTAAACCGTTATTCATCCTGCCATTCCTGAATTCCACCATGGCGGATAATCTCTCCCTCTGCCTGATAAACAACATCTTCAGCGATATTTGTGGCCAGGTCACCCATCCGTTCAAAATAACGGGAAATTGATAGATACAGGATTAACCCATCCATCAGATCAAGGTTATTTCGGATAGCATCTTTGACTTTTGTGAAATTCTCACGATGCATTTCGTCGATATCATCATCCATCTTTATCGCTTTATGTGCCAATTCAGCATCCTGGTTCATGAGAGAATCGAGAGCCATCCGGAACAATGCTTTAACCAGATGCGACATGGTTTCGATATCATAAGGACACTCAATCTGAAGAGAGCCACCAAGATCAATCGCGCGTTCAGCAATATTGACGGCAAAATCGGCAACCCGCTCAAGATCATTATTGATTTTTAAAACCGAGACAATAAAACGCAGATCATTGGCAACCGGTTGATGAAGAGCGAGCACCTTGAGACACTCTTCTTCCAAAGCAATTTCCATATTATCGATCTGGGCATCACCTAATTTAACCTGCTGCGCTAATTCAAGGTCACCATTTAGCAACGCCAGAACGGCCTGTTGGACTCGCCCTTCAACTTCGGCACTCAGAGACAGCAGTCGTTTTTTTTAACCTGTCCAATTCATTCTGTATTAAAACAGCCATAGTTCTTTTCCCTTTCTCTAACCAAAACGACCAGTGATATAATCTTCCGTCTGCCTATTTTGCGGCTTGACGAACAGTTCATCGGTCAAACCGAACTCTATCAGGTTCCCCTCAAACAAAAAGGCCGTGTAATCAGAGACCCTGGCTGCCTGCTGCATATTGTGCGTCACAATGATAATGGTGAAGTTTTCACGCAGTTCCCCGATAAGCTCTTCAACCCGTGCCGTGGATTTGGGATCAAGGGCACTACAGGGCTCATCCATTAGAATGACGCGTGGGTTGACCGCAATGGCTCTGGCGATACAAAGGCGCTGCATCTGACCACCAGACAGACCTAAGGCACTCTCATTGAGGCGATCTTTCACCTCATCCCACAAAGCCGCTCCTTTAAGACTGGTTTCAACCCGTTCATCGAGCAGCCGTTTATCTTTTTCACCGGCAATACGCAAACCATAAATGACATTTTCATAAATCGATTTTGGGAATGGATTCGACTTTTGAAACACCATACCAACGCGCCGACGAAGCTCGATAATGTCAGTATTACGATTATAAATATCCTCACCATCAAGCAAGACTTCACCCTCAACCCGACAACCATCAATCAGGTCGTTCATACGGTTAAAACAGCGCAGTAGAGTGCTTTTGCCGCAACCCGATGGACCGATCAGGGCAGTGACTTGTTTTTCCGGAAACTGGAGGTCGATCCCATGCAGAGCACGCGCATTACCGGGGTAAAAAAACTTCAGATTGTTTACTTGCACAATCGGATTTTCAATCTTAACTTCAGTCATAGATTCAAAATTCTCCTAAAATGTTCCAAAGGTGTAACGTTTTTTCATCTTGTTACGTAGACGGATCGCCACGCTACTCATGACCAGAACGATCAGAACCAGCAGCAAAGTGGTGACAAATACCATCGGCTTGGCAGCTTCAACATTGGGTGATTGAAAGCCAATGTCATAGATATGAAACCCTAAGTGCATAAACTTGCGGTCAAGATGGAGAAAAGGGAAGTTTCCATCAATAGGTAAGGCTGGAGCCAATTTTACAACGCCGGTAATCATCAAAGGGGCAACCTCACCGGCAGCACGAGCCATCGCCAATATCAAACCAGTCATAATTCCCGGTGATGCCATCGGCAGCAGGATTCTCACCAGGTTTGGAATTTGGTTGAGCCGAGTGCGTATGATCCCTCGCGCATCTCGCGTGGAATCGCTCCAAGAGCTTCCTCAGTCGAAACGATGACCACAGGAACCGTTAACAGAGCTAAAGTCAGACTGGCCCAAAGCAGGCCTCCGGTCCCAAAGGTCGGTGTCGGCAAACGCTCGGGGAAAAACAGACTATCGATCGAATGCCCAATTCCATAGATGAAAAACCCTAAACCAAAAATGCCGTAGACAATGGACGGAATGCCAGCCAGATTATTCACTGCAATACGCACGATCCGAACCAACAATCCCTCTTTGGCGTACTCACGCAGATAGACGGCTGCAATCACCCCCAAAGGAAAAGAGAATAAGCTCATCACAAAATGAGCATCACAGTCCCGAAGATGGCTGGAAACAATCCCCCCTCGGTGTTTGATTCACGTGGTTCGCCAACAAATAACTCACCTAGCTTTTTGGCATAAAAGGTCATCTTCTCGCTTGTTGCCATTTGATTCGGAGCATAAACCTGAAAAATATCAGCGAGAATGATCTCTTTTTCGGTTCCTTCAGCATCGACAAACAGTGCTCGATCTTCCCGAGTTCGTGCGGTCTGACTGGTTTGAACATCGATTAATCTGGCAAAATCTTTATCAAGCAGTGCTTTTTCAGTGTTTAATGCAACACGCTCAGGATCACTGGCCGCAAGCCCTTTATAGTCATATTTTAATTGTTTCAGGCGGAGCTTCTCCATCCGATAACTGGCTTCTTTGAGTTTCTCTTCAAGCTCTTTGAGTCCATTTAATTCTTTATCGACAGAAATCAATGCAGCATCCAATTGTGTTTGCGAACCATCAACCCTCTGGCCGTTGATCTGTAGACTCTTCAACTCACCGTAAAAGTCACCATGTTCAATCCGCTCCAACACCAAAAGTTGCGTCGGTATCTGCTCGGTGACAATCTGGTCCTCATCGATCCAACGGAAATCGAGGCCGTACATATCGCGGTTAGCAATCTTGTACTGGCGCCGAAGTCCACGCTCATCAGCTGTTGGCTCTGACTTCATCAGTTGGCCATTGATACGACTGCCATCGAGCAGGTCGAGTTGTTGCAATTGTGCCGGCCAAAAAACTCCCAACCCATTCACCATGATAACAATCAGAAGTATGGCCGCCGTCAGTAGGGTTATCGCCAGTGATGCTGCCGACAACCAAACCATCGGTTCACCGACCCGCCAGAATTTATTCATATTCTTTACTTTTTTTGCCATAGTTAAATCCTAAAAGCGTCCGTATTTAGCCCGCAGACGTTGACGTACGATCTCTGCAACTGTATTGACGATAAATGTCATGACAAAAAGGATCACAGCCGACAGGAACAGGGTTCGGTAGAGTGATCCGTCGACCGGGGCTTCAGGAATTTCAACGGCTATATTGGCTGAGAGAGGGCGCATACCATTAAAAATGCTGAGATCGATAATCGCTGTGTTTCCAGTCGCCATAAGAACAATCATTGTTTCACCGACAGCTCGACCAAAGCCGATCATGGTTCCGGCAAAAATGCCCGGACTGGCCGATGGTAAGATAACACGCCAGACGGTCTGCCAACGACTTGCTCCTAAAGCCAGAGATGCCGCTTTAAGACTGGGTGGTACATTTGAGAGGGAGTCCTCAGCAATGGTAAAAATAATCGGAATAACAGCAAATCCCATAGCAAAAGCGATGATGATACAGTTCCGTGGATCGTAGCGAGTTCCGGTTTCGTTAAACAACCACTGCTTCAGGTCACCGGCAAATAACCAGTCTTCCAATCCCGGTCCAAGAACAGCAGCAATGGCAACGGCCATAATCACAACTGGCGCGATGGCTAAAAATTCATAACCACGCTCAATCTGCTTTAGTGGTTCCAGCTTACGAGCTCCCTGCCACAGGGTGATACTGATCATCAAAGCTGCTGGAACCAGAATCAGACTGAGAAACATCGAACCGAGTGATCGCTCAATCAGGGGAGCTAACCACAGCGCAGCCAAAAATCCGATGATGACCGTTGGTATGGCAGCCATAACCTCAACAGCAGGTTTAACCACTCCCTTGAACTTCGGCCGAGCAAACTGACTGGTATAGATGGCACCGAAAATTGCCAGAGGAACAGCAAATAACATGGCATAGAACGTCCCTTTGAGCGTCCCATAGATCAGTGGCGCCAAACTCAGTTTCGGTTCATAGTCATCGGTTCCAGCTGAAGACTGCCACGCATAGGTCGGCTCAGGATAGCCCTCATACCAAACCTTTCCAAACAGGGTCTTCAGGCTTATTTCAGGGTGGGGAATATCGAGTTTCCAAGTGGTTAGGTGCCATGATCACTGAGAGTAATTGCACCATCACCACGGGTCGACAGAGCATAGTCGACGATCTTTTCATCAGGCTCTGTAATCCCAACCAGATAACGTTCACTAGTCATGTGACTGAGTTGGATTCCCTCTGCTGAAAAACTGACAACCGACTTATCGTGGGGTGTCGGCGTAACAGCAGTCACCGCCTGATCATGTCCGGTCA
>JDSF01000031.1_pt1 | contig 133070 bp, 217 predicted proteins | sample 199441 | NCBI WGS metagenome assembly JDSF01 (sample SAMN02592751, study PRJNA231836) | bioreactor metagenome | isolation source: continuous culture bioreactor denitrification-DNRA | place: Germany: Bremen
GTAGCCCCGTATATCTATTAGAAGGTTTTTTTAATCACTTTGTATATATTATACCAAACGTTTGAAAAGAAAAAAAATAGATTGTGAACGATTATAATGACGGAAAAATACCTAAAGAATATCGTCTCTCAGATTAACAAGACATGGCAGTTTTTTCTCTTATTTCAGATATATATTCCGTGTCTATATCTATATACATAACTCCGCTATTCTCCCCCCCCAAACAGCCTAATTGCTCACCAAAAGGGGCAAAAGCCGCTGAGTGACCTGCGAAAGCGTCTCCGCACAGGTTGGAACATACGGCATAGGAAGTATTCTCTATGGCTCTGGCGGCAAGGAGTGTATGGAGGTGTTCAACCTTCCGCTCCCCTGCATACCATGCGGCAGGGACAAGAAGAGCTTCAGCACCTTTCTTTAACAGATGGCGATAAATCTCAGGGAAACGCAGATCATAGCAAATCGATAAACCAAACTTTACACCGCCCAGCTCAAAGACAGGTGGGAGTTCGTCACCTCTGATCATAAAGTCGGATTCTTTCACAGACAATGCATCAAACAGATGCAGTTTACGATATACTGCAGTCAGTTCACCATCAGCACCGAAAACAACGGCAGTGTTGTATACCTTTTCAGAACCTGTGTCTTCCCACAGACATGCACAAACGGAGACATTATGTTCTTTAGCAGCTTCACTTAGCCTCTTGGCAAAGTGTCCTTCGGCAATATCTTCAGCCATATGAAAAAAGCTCGACATCAGTCGTCCGCTTCCCCATAAGCATCTCAGGCAACACCACTAGGTCAGAGCCGGACGCCTCTTTTATATAGCTCAAAGCCTTATTTAAGTTCTTCTCTTTGTCACTCTCAAGTGCCATCTGAACCACTGCAACTCTCATAAAACACCTTACAAAGATATTAACTGCTATTGTTTGCATTATTACCTAAAACCTGTTAAAACCCTAGTAAAATCTTAAGAGGTGATCTATGAGCTGTTGTGGCGACGATAAGAATAAATGCGGCTGTGAAGGTGACGAGACGGTTGAATCAACCGAAGATATGATGAATTTCTCTTTTGTCATGGATAAAGTAATGTTCGCTGAGATCAATGAGGCTGCTGATTCTAACAATATGAAATTTGAAGAGTTCATATATAACTGCATCGAAGTCGGACTTGCTATCACTGCCGGCGACCTTGCACTCATAGATACTGATCAGCTCGATCCGGAGGATGACGAAGAAGAGGATTAGAGCCTCTTCACTCTGTATATAGCGACCTCTTTACTGCCTATGTCTGCGACAAGCCTTAGGGGTCTCTTGGGGAAACGGTAATACTTTATAACCTTTTCCATACCGTCAGGGTCTTTGATAGCTTTTCTGATCATATTATACCTTTTGGTTATGGTATGACTCATATGAAAATTATCGACACCATCCAATACAGAAATATATACAATCCTCGACTCAACCATATCATGAAAAAAAATGTGTACCATACGATAATTCAGGGATCATCCCTCTTTCTATATGCCCTATTTCGATTATCGCTTTCATGCCGTCAACCTGACTGAATTCAACAGGGACACCCAGTGCCGTGACACTTGAACCCCAGCGTCCGTACCCCATCAGAAGACAATTAAGTTTTCGTTCCTTCACTCTTTCGTTGATTATACCGATAAGTTCTGCACAATGACGTTTCCGCTCCGGTGTGAGTTTCGCATACTCTTCCCAGTCGATATACACGACAGTATCTATGGTTAAAGAATTACTACCACCCAGAAATGTACCTGCAGCTTTAAAAACCTCGTATTCGTCCGAACTCCCAGCCTGTATAGCTTTGTCGCCTATCTTTTGAACCTGAACGGGACGGCACTGCAATACGTTTATATTATAGTTTTCATCATCTTTAAAATTAACGGTAAATTCGATCTCCACAGGGTGATTATAGGCTTTCTCCAGTGTCTTCATAATCTTCCCGAGGGTCTCAAGGACATCTGTTTTATCTATTATATAGTCATGGGACACATACCACGCTTTTATCTCTGTGTTCAAAGCTTTCGAGACCTGCTCTTCTATCTCATAGTCTCTCTCGGCTATGTATTTCATTATGGAAGCCGAGTCCTCATCGTAAATATCTGCAGGTTTAACCTCACGGACTTTGTTCGCATAAGTATCAACCACATCTATGAATTTCTGTGAATACATCCTGCGGTTTTCTATCCCCGGCATGGGATAATCATGGGGTCTGTTAAGGGCTATCATTCTTGCGTAATCACTCCCCTTCGAGTCAACAGCCCTAGTCCCCAGACCTGACACAAGCCTTATTAAGCCTGCCTCGGGGTCTATCTTCTTATCCCAAATATATGAATTATATGAATGCCCTACTCCGGCAAGATGCGGAAAATAGTAATCACCGTTGTATATACCTGAAACACGCTGAATAATGATCGACATTATGTCAGAACGCCCTTTTAGGTCGTAAAACCTGCGGTATATGACCGCTTCACGTCCAAACATGCTGGCATAAATCGATTTAAAGATATCAGACAACTGCCTCATCATGCTCTCATCGTCGCCTGTCAGTATACAGAAACGGCTCTCGTATTTGCCTGCGAATGAACTTTCAAAACTATCCTCTAAAAGACTGCTGGATCTTGCTATTATCGGGTATCTACCGAAGTAGTCGATAATATCTTCCATCCTTTCAAGAACTTCTGGAGGCATCTTTGCATTCAGGATTTGCCTGTGGAGTCTTTTGGCTTTGACAATATCAGCCGATTCCAGAAATTTTTTTATAATCATCCCAGAGGTTGTTATAAATCATAAATGTATAAAAGACATCAGCCCCCCCCAGAAAGAAACTGTCGTCATGTTCGGAGTGTTTTTTTTATAAAGTTCAGGGTGATAATGTTCGATTAGCTTTCCGGCAATGAGCATACCTGCCGCCTTTCCACCTATATAACCCGAACCTATAGTGCGTTTTCTGATCAGTTTAAGCTCTGCCAAAGTGAAATGCTTCGAAACTAAATCTCTGATTCTGGCATCATTACCTACCATAATCCTGCACAGCTTGCTAACCGCAGCTTCCTGATCAAGCTCCTCATCCTCATCACCCAGAAAAAAGCCTGTCCAGACAATTGTAATACTGCATATCACTGCGTTTATCAGGCGTGCCTGTCAGCTCCATCGCCTCTATACTGTCTGCAACAGGGCGAACACTCTTTTCTATGTCCAGTATGTAAGGCTTATACATCACATTGGAAAGACGCCCCTCCGCTTTACGTGGGAGCAGACAATGCCTGCCGACATTATCTTTTACAACCCTGACGACAACTGTTGCCGAATCTGTAATCTTCTTATTTGTGAACTGTCTATGGCACTTTTTTATCGTACTTGTAAATGAAGTTATGCCCCTGTTACGCATACTCTCGGAGATCATATTATATGCATACCCCACCAGCCAGTCAGACCCCCAGAAGGACATCAGACTAGTTAGACAGTCTATGAAAACCACGTCACCGCTTGTAAGATTATTAATATAGGAACAGCACCCGCCAACAAAACCGTCGAAACCGCTGTGAGGGTCAACCGTATGCAGAGTGAGAAGATCTGATCCGAAAGTCAGTTTTTTCTGAACCTTTATGGAAATGTAAATGATGAAGCTTCCCCTGATAGATACTAAGATCGTCTAGAAGAGATTCAGATATAATTCTGTAGCTGAGTGCCTCTTCGGTTTGAAACACGACCTGATCGCCATATCTCAGACCGCCCGCCAGAGTCAGTACACCTTTACCGGATATTATGTCATTCACATTTTCACCTTTGTTACTATTATAAACTAACTAAGGCAAAATGCGAATATATCATACGCTAGTACATGTTTCGGGAGTAACAGTTTCGAGTTTTTTTTAACATCCGCCATTGGGTCTGTTTCATCTTTTATAAAACTGATCCCCTGATTAACTATGTCGAATATTTGCTGATTATCGGAATTCAGGCTGTAGATAATCCATCTGCCGTCTTTTATTGAATTAACGAGTCCGGCATTACGTAAAATCTTAAGATGCGAAGATATTGTAGACATAGATATGTTTAAAACCGAGTTTATTTCACAAACACAAAGGTTTCTAACTGAAAGCATATTTAAAATCCTGAGTCTGTTGCTGTCACCCAGTGCCTTGAAGACATCCACTTTGCTGTCCATTGTTCCCCCCAACAAATCATTAATAGTTCACTAGCGTATTATTAATACACTAAAAGCAGTATTTCAAGCAGTTTTTTGAACTATGGTTTATTATTTTTGAGGGATATCTAATTCAAGCACAGCATTAATGAGTAGTTTTTTATTAACAGGCTTATAAACAACAGCACTGACATCGGTAAGGCTCTCTGCTTCGTTCCTGTATGCCGTGGTGACTATGATAGGTATATCCTTGGATTTCTTACGAATATTGTCAATCATCTCAAAACCGCTCATCTCAGGCATGGACAAGTCTGTTATGACCAAATCAGGGGTACACTCTTCGAATAGAGTTAAGCCCTCCTGACCGTCGGCGGCAGGGTGTACGACTTTAAAATATTTTGAAAGCATTCTGAAAGCCATCTCACGAGTGATTTCATCATCCTCAGCATAAAGCACCGTTAAGTTTTTTCAATTGATCCAAAGATAACATTGTAAGCCCCAATAAGAATATGTTCAATACATGATATCATAAGGTTATATTCAGGTCTATAATAATACACGCGACTTAGCCCATTTAGAATTCATATCGTTAATAATTAATCATAATCGCAGATTATGAATCAAAAAAAAGAAATTACAGGATGATATTTTTTCCACTATACTGTTAAAAAAGTTTTTTTTTGGGAGACTAAATACAATGAAGATAGCAACCAAAATAGCAATCAGCACAATATTATTATTACTATTAACAACAGGGGTTGTTACATCGATGATGGTATACAGCCTAAAGGAGCGACAACAGTCTAACCTTGATAATTTCAGACAAACTGAATACACCAGAGTAGAACAGAAACTGAAGAGTTTGCTAGACGTTACTTACGAATCTATTTCAAACACTTACACCAATTCAACCAAAAAAAGAATATATAGAAAAAAAACTACGGTAATAAGCTTCGCTCGATAATCGACTCACTTTATTCACAGACGGAATCGATTTACAGCTCCTTTCAACAAGGGACAATCACTGAAGACGAAGCGAAAAAAAACAGGTTCAGGAGATCATCAAAGCCGCAAGATACGACAACGGAACCGGCTATATATGGATCAACGACACAGGTAAACCCTACCCTAAGATGATCATGCACCCGATAGCTCCACAGCTTGACGGAGTTATTCTGGATAACAGTAAATATAACGTAGCAGAGAACAATCAAAACCTGTTTACGGCTATGGTCGATAAAGTAAACGAAAGCGGACAAGGCTTTGTCGGATATCTATGGCCGAAACCCGGCAAAGACCAGCCTCAGCCAAAACTTTCGTATGTAAAGCTTTTCAAGCCATGGGGCTGGATAATAGGTACCGGGATATATGTTGATGATGCGGCAACTGATGCCATTCAAGGGATATTACAGGAAGTAGCAAAATACAGATACGATAATGGAACAGGATACTTCTGGATAAACGACAACAACCTCCCTGAACCTGCAATGGTAATGCACCCCGTCGCTCCGCAGCTAAACGGCAAAAAAACTGAACAGCCCTAAATACAATGTTGCAGGGGATAATAACGAAAATATCTTCGTAGCTATGGTCAATGCCACCAAAGGCACAGGTGAAGGCTATGTGAAATACATTTGGCCGAAGCCAGGCAAAGACGACCCACAGCCTAAGCTCTCCTATGTTCGGCTATTCAAACCTCTTGGGTGGATAATAGGCTCGGGCGTGTATACCGACGATATAGAAGACACGGTTAATCTACGCTCTGCAGCTCTCACTGCCAAAACAAATAAACTTGTCTCACAGATAGTTATAGTTGCATTCATAATGATTCTCATAGCAATAGTCATAACTATCCTTAATGCCAAAGGGATCGCTTCAAGCGTATCAAAGACTTCATCTATGCTCGATGAGATATCTGAGGGTGGCGGAGACATGACCAAAAGGCTCAAGGCAGGCAACACGGGCGAAACAAAAGAGCTTGCAGAATCGTTCAATAAGGTACTGGATAACTTGGATAATGACTTCACTAAGCTGATGATAGGACTTGCCGGCACCGCTGAGGCTCTCGTCCCTATAATACGGACAACAGATACGGTAAACAATTCTCTGGAGCAGACAAACGATATGGCTTCTCAGGTTGCAACGGCTGCCGAAGAGATGAGTTCCTCCATATCAGAAATAGCGAATAACACTTCCGATGCCGCACATCAAAATAACGATGTCGTCAGTGTTTCACAAAAGGGCGGAGAGATTATCAAGAACTCTGAAATCATATCAGCAAATATGCGGGGGGAAAATTGACACTCTCACCGACGAAATAAAAGAGCTTACGAACAACGCTTCCCAGATTGAAAATGTCGTAACGGTTATTAACGACATCTCCGAACAGACAAACCTTCTGGCTCTCAATGCTGCCATAGAAGCGGCAAGAGCAGGTGAAGCAGGAAGAGGATTCGCTGTTGTTGCGGACGAAGTACGAAAACTGGCAGAAAAGACTAAAGACTCCACAGAAGATATACGGAAAATGGTTGTAGAGATGCAAAGCAGGGTAAAAAACTGCAAATGATGAGGCTATCCTTGTCACTGACCTTGTGATGCAGCAGACAGACATTGATACGCAGACCTCAGAGAATTTCAGCAATATCCTAGTAGCTGTCGAAAACCTACAGCAGAATATATTAAGTGTCTCCAGTGCTGTAGATCAGCAGTCGGCAGTTACCACGCAAATAGCAAGCAGTATCAACACTGTCTCCTCAGCGTCTCAGGAATCCAAAAATGAAATGGGTGTGCTGTCGGATAATATGCGTGTTCTCATTAACAGCATTATGGACACCAGTAGTCTGTTCAGCCAATACAAGCTGAAGAATAAATCTTCCATGTTCGCATTGGCTAAATTGCAGCACTTGATTTACCTGAATAAAGTATATGCTGTTTACCTCCACAGAAGGGACAAAACAGATGACATTACAGTAAGTCATCACCAGTGTGCTTTCGGACAGTTTTACTACAGTCAGGGTAAAGAATTCTTCGGTAATATGCCGGAATTTAAAGAGATCGAACCTATACACGCACGAGTACACTCTCTGGCGGCGGAAGTGTGCAATGCGACTAAGTCGGGTGACCGTGAAACAGCTCACAACAGTATGTATGAATTATTTAGCACTGCCGAAGAGCTATTAGAAAGATTGAATTCGATCTTAGCTAAGAATGGCTGAACACTCTATAAAGAAGGGTAAAACAAACCTCTGAATAGAACTATTTTTTTAATATGTAAGATCCCCAATTTTGCTCACAAGATTGGGGATTTTCAGTTTCATGTGGATTAGCCAGCCATTTATGGGGTTTACTAAAGTGAACAAACTGTCTATCTTGTTTAAAATACTGTTTTTTATGGATATACACTTTTAATAATAATGATAATATAAGAATTATTATTAAGGTGTTAAATGAAAGACTTACTCGAAATAATAAATGGGGCTGAAACTGTTCACTACGTCGTATTGAACCCTAAAGATAACACTGTAGACTATATCAGTGATTCTTTAGCTAAGTTACTGCAAAACCAAGACTATCACAACAAACCATTAAGATACGCCGTGGGGTGCAGCAAGAAATCAAATTGCCATAACAGTGCAGTCGAAATACAGCTCCGTCAGAATAAAGTTATGCAGTATGTCGATTGTAACCATTTTAATAAACGATTTCTCGTCATGAAGTTCGAATCGACAATCAATGACGAAAAGAAACACGTTATGCTCTTCTCCGATACCGAAGATACAGCTATAGGCTCTCAGCTCGCAACAGATATCGACAATATCGTTACCCATGAAATAAAAAAATGTCCTGAATAACCTCAACCTTATCAACCAAAACCTGCTCACAGATATGTCGTCTGAGGAGCTGACCGCTTTTGACGATCTGTTGAAATTATCTAATAAAAAAAATATACAGGCGATAGAAAAAAATACTTACTCTATATAAGAAGATAAAAACAAGTATCACCCATGGAATGTATGCACCTGCGAATACCCTAAAGATAGACAAGGTTGTCAATGACGCTATATCTGACAACACCATTTTAATCAGAGAGAAGAAATTAACGGTCAACCTAGATAATGCGTATGACCTGACAATAAAAAAACGGCTCAAAAGTTAAATACAGTAAAGAGCTGCTCTATCTATTATTTTCCAACCTTATCAATAATTCAGCAAAATATTCACCTGAATCCACTAATATTGATATTGTCTTCACAAAAGACGAAAAAATACATCAACGTGACTATAACTAATTGCGGCACTCTTGAAGATGAACTCGCACTCAATTTCTTCTCAAAATACAGCAAAGGGGACAAAAGTAACGGTATGGGATTTGGAACATACTGCTGTAAACTAATCACAGACCTGTTTCGTGGTAAAATAAGGATGGATCAGGACGGAGAAGTGATCTCCATAAGTGTTAAGCTCCCTTACTGATTGATTCTATCCCTGCAGCTCGGATTGAATATCTGAAAATATCTTATTAAGTTTATCCAGAGAGTCTATATCAACAGTCCCGTCTTTAGAGCCATGTTCAATCGACGTGAGGATTTCAGCAGCTTCGTGCATCCCAAGATTCAGGCATGCCCCCTTGATAAAGTGTGCATCCTCAAAGATATCTTTCGGGCTTTCAGCTTCTATAGAATTCTTAAGCTTGTCCATACTCTCGTCCAATATCTCGAAGAAGCTGCCTATAAGCATCTTATATGTATCGGAATCAAGCCCCAAAGTCTCAGCCGCAGAGGTCATATCAAACTTCTTAGCGACGTCAGGAGTCTTTTTGACCTGTGGAGTATGTTTAGCTGTGTTATTAATCTTACAGCAGTATTTGGAAAGGATACGAACCAACTCTTCTCTATCGATAGGCTTACTTAGATACCCGTCCATTCCTGCTGCAATATACTCTTCTTTATCCCCTTTGATAGCGTTGGCAGTCAATGCGATAATAGGCACATGCACCCTTTCCGGCTGAGTTTTCTCCCATTCGAGTATCTTTTTTTTAGTAGCGGTTACACCGTCCATTATCGGCATATTTACATCCATAAGAACGATATCAAACCTCTTAGTGATAAACTTCTCATACGCCTCTTCCCCGTTAGACACGATGGTCACGACAAAGCCGAGTTTATTAAGTATTATGTCTATAAGGTGCTGATTACTCCTGTTGTCTTCTGCAACCAGTATAGAACCGCCTAAAAAAATAGCGAATCACTGTCAGAAACGGCTTTCTGGTCTTCCATCTCGCACTCGTTAGCTATGATGTTAAATATTTTCGACCCATATATAGGAGCATCGATGTTGTATGCAATGCTGTTTTTTAAACTGTCGTCCACATTCCCTATCTCACCTACAAAAACGATCGGTATATCCTTATGGTTTGCGATGAGCGGTTTGAGCGGTTCATTTCCGCACCCCTGCATATAGAATATAATGTCATATCTCTTCGCAGTCGGAATGGGCGGATTGATATCCACATGCCCAAAGCCTGAAATATAGTTGATAACCCTCTGAGCCTGAGCCGAGTCATAACCCGTCTTATGAACAGCAAAAGAGAACATCTTCTTTACACATTTCATATTAAATGATGGGTCTGTATACTCACTGAATTCTATATCGAAACTGAATATACTCCCTTTATTAACTGCACTCTCAATCTTAATGTTTGACCCCATAAGTGCGATCAGCTTTTCACAAATAGCCAGTCCAAGTCCCGTGCCGCCGTATATTCTGGTTATACGATCATCAGCTTGTGAGAAAGGTTTCAGGATTTTATTTCGTGCTTCTTCCGAGATACCGATACCATTATCCTTCACGGAAAAATTGACACGATATTTTTCATCATTTTTTCTCTATCAAAGCGATTTTGAGGAATATCTCGCCATTATCCGGCGTAAACTTGATGGCATTACTGAGTAAATTGGCTAAAACCTGCTGTATACGAAAAAAAATCACCCTTAAGAACAGGTGGAATATTTACATCATACCAATAGTTAAATCTTATATTCTTATCTTTAGCCTTCACACTGAAAAGCTCAACCGTCTGGTCAAAAAACTTTTAAAGGCTCAAAAGGTTCTAAGGATATAGTAACATTACCACTTTCGATCTTAGAGATATCTAGGATATCATTGATTATATCTAGCAGCGACTTAGCACTCCTGGTGACTATACCGGCATAATCCTTCTCTTTAGACGGCAGATCAGATGAGGACAAAATCTCGGAGAAACCGATAATCGAATTGAGCGGTGTTCGTATCTCATGGCTCATATTTGCGAGAAAGATAGACTTGGCATTATTCGCCTGTGCGGCTTCAATAGCAAGCCTCTTCTGCTCGTTAGATGCCTCCAGAAGCTTGTCATTGGCTTTATTAATCTGACGGGAGAGGAGAAGCCACATACAAAATATGATCCCCATAACAACGATAGAAAGCACTATTTCATAAACAGCATATTTCTGTTTTTCCAGATATATCTTCTCTTTATGCTTCTCCACTTCCTGCCTGCTTTGATACATCAATCGGCTGGCATTCTCTTTCATACGAATGAAGCTGGTTGGGATAACTTTTATAAAGAAATTAATCTGGTGCTCTATGTCTTTCATTTCTGCCTGATTATTACCGAATCTGCCATACTCGCTTATGAGGTCGGTCAGTTCATTTACCTTTTTTTCCAGTTCAGTGAGCTTCGGCAGCAGGTCGATAGACTCGATAGCAAGCGTATCACCTGTATTTTCAGGATAATATGAGTAAGAAAGGGTATAATTTTCGACATTTGCAATGTTCAGCTTTCTGGTGATCGATACAACTCCGCCGTTTTCCAAAACAGCGAGGTTATGTTTAACGTGACCTATTTCGATATTTATATCTTTCCTTAAAACCTCGGAAAGAGCGTTGTTTTTTGAAAGGGCGATCTTATAGAACATTGACTCAACGGTGCTCAGATGTCCTAAGATGGCTTCGCCTATCTTATTCCTCACCTCGGCATTTTCGAGCCTTTCGTCCAGTTCTTCGTTAATATTCAAAAAATACTTTATGAGTGCCTATCAGAGAGCAGAACCCGAAGATGAAGACTGCTATAAGAACTAAAAGACTTCTGCTGACGGCTTTGTGATCCATTAAAATCCAATCTTATCAAATTCTTGCAGGTCTTTATCGTCAAGGAAGCCGTAGTCATAAAAAAACCTTTCTCCCCTCTTTTGAAGCTGCATATTCCATAAACTTCTTTGTAAGCTCAGGGTATTTAGAGCTTTTCAGCAGGTTTAAGACCAGCTTTTTTCTTATCGGCATATTTCTCGTCTATGACGATAATATCCGTCTTATCTTTATTCTCTGCCCACATTGAGGTTGCGTACCAATTGATACACACATCGGCCGTCCCTTCTGCGATTGCTTTTGTAAGGTTTCTGGAGTCTGTCGTGAGGAAAGCTGCGTTATCCATAGCTTCCATATAGTTTCCGAATTTTGTCAGTATGTTCTTTGTCTCTTTCCCTATGCTTCCGCTTTCAGGATTGCAGAGAACCACGCTTAATCTTTTATCAGTAAGTGTATTAAGGTCTGAAGTAATGTTTTTTGGATTACCCTTCGCAACCATCAGAGCTGCTTTATTATAACCGACGAATTTCCCATCCAGCAGCAAGCCGTCTTTTATATTTTTTATTTCTATATGACAAAGACCCGGGCAGATATAGATCCCCTTTAGAGCTTGTAGCAATGCTATCATACAGATCCTGCGACCCACCCTGAATTATTCTGATAGTACAGTTGTTCTCTTTCATGAATTTATCGGCAAGGGCTGTGACGGGTTTCACCATAGTGATCCCTATATAAAATAGCATTTCAGGTTTACTATCAGTCTCTTTGACAGTCTCTTCCTTCTTACAGCCGACAGCAAACACAGATACCGCTATCACCAGCAGTATAGTTATAAAAAAAAGTTTTTTCATCGTTGTACCCCGTAAATAATTGCGTAATTAGTTTCTATTGTGTGTTTGAATTCATATCAGATTTGCATCAACCCCATGCAAATGTAGATTTACTAACTAAGAATTTATATCATATAAATATAATATTTAACAAGAAAAAAATCCTAAAATATCGTTATTACGCAATACATAAGGTTAATATGTAGTCATAAATAATGAGAATATAAAATGAAAAAATACCTGCGAAGTACAGGTAAGGGAAAAGAACATATGTCTGGAAAAGTCAACTACACGCTATCAGCTTTAGTCTTTTTTTGCAATACTCGTTTATTGATTTTAAGATTGAATCCAGCTCACTCCCCAGCAAATCCAGCTCACTCCCTATAACCCCCCCCGGGTCAGGGTCTTCATTGATCAGATAAGCTGAGAATTCACGACAGTTTTTTCGAAAGCTTAAACATGCCGCAAGAACCTGAAGCACCTATCATGGAATGTAAAGCTTCACCTGCCCCGGCAAAGTCATTATTCTCTATCTGCACACGCAGTTTATCCATAAAATAAGTATTCATAGAGGCAAAGGTCTCCAGAAAGGATTTTAAAGTTTCCACATCACTTGACACATTCTTTTGGAAATACTCAAAATCGACTCCATAAACTATAGAGTCATCGTATTGCTTGTCATCCACATTGCGAGCTTTGGGTTTCTCCTCTTTAACGTGCTTCTGCAATACTTCTGTCAGCTTGCTTATAGAAATAGGTTTTTTTTCAAGATAACCTGCCATTCCGCAATCAAGAGCAACATCAAGGTTATCCGAAAACATGTCGGCAGAAAGGGCGTATATCGGCAGAGAGTCATATTTACCAGTCTCTTTTATAATTCTCGTCGCTTCCACTCCGCCCAGCACAGGCATATGCATGTCCATCAAGACCAGATCATACACAGACTTATCCTGCCCAGTTACCTTATCTACCGCTTCCTGACCGTTGCAAGCGATATCCACCTCAAGCCCCAGATTAGTCATTATCTCCGATGCCACCTGCTGATTCAGAGCATTGTCTTCGACAAGGAGGATTTTCCCTTTTAAAAACTTACTCTCATGGCTTTTTTTCCGACATACGACGATATATCTGGTTAGTGCTGTAAGATTTTGATGCCTCGTGAACAACATTTATCAGCTCCGAAGGATTATAGGTTTACTAAGTATCCTGAATTGCATTGCAGGATATCTTTCGTTAATATCCTCATCGAGCTCCCCCCTCCAGAACTATTATATGAGTTTTATTATTCTTTGAACCGAGCATCTGCAAATAATTTAATAATTCCAATTGCTCCGATTCAATCTTATCAATGATGACAAAATTATAAAATTCATCATCAACATTATGGGATTTCGACATGGCAAGAGCTTCCTCGAGCCCCTCTGCTACATCGATCTTCTTCACAATATTGTCAATAAACTGAATATTAGAATCTGTCAAAACATCCTCAGTCCTGAAAAGCAGTCCGTAACTGTTACCGAAATATTTGATTTCACTCCCCTGAACCGATTCATCTACTTTATATTTAAGCTTAAAAGAGAACTTGCTCCCCTCGCCGTAAACACTGTCAATCTCAATATGCCCACCCATAAGATTGACCAGCTTCTGGCTGATGGTAAGCCCAAGCCCTGTTCCGCCAAACATTCTTGTAGTAGAGGATTCTGCCTGTATAAACTCGTTAAAGAGCTTCGGTATAACATCTTCCTTTATCCCTATCCCTGAATCCACCACAGAGAATCTGATCGAACAAAAGCCCTCAGAACAGCCTAAATCCTCTATCTGTATTTTCACAAACCCTTTCTCGGTAAACTTTATTGCATTTCCGCCAAGATTTATAATAACCTGGGCCAGTTTAAGCGGGTCACCGATGAGGTTAGGGTTCAGACTCGGAGAAACATCTATGACGAAATCCAGCTTCTTTTCATCCGCTCTATGCAACAGTATATATTTGATATTATCTATTACTGAAAATAAGTTAAAACCTATTGCCTCTAATGTCATCTTCCCTGATTCGATCTTAGAAAAAATCCAAAATCTCATTTATTATACCCAGCAGATGATATGCGGCACTCTGGCTTTTATTGACATAATCCTTTTGCTTGTCAGTCAGTTCAGTCCCCAGCATCAGTTGGTTAAAACCTGTTATGGCATTCATCGGGGTTCTGATTTCGTGGCTCATATTTGCAAGAAAGAGGCTCTTTGCCTTACTCGCTTTCTCTGCATACTCTTTCGCTTCACTAATTTCAATTGTCTGCTCTTCAATAATCCTATACAGTTTTCTGGAAGCTAGTTTCCATGAGACATAAAAAAGCAGTTCCAGCAGGACGAAAACAATCCCTGCTAGGATTATATTATTGCGTATCGTAGCATAATACACAGACATTTTATCTGTTATATCAATAGTATATGCAAAAAAGACCCACATGCTCCGACCCTTCATCCCTCTCCGTAACATAATCGTTGAAACCTTTTGCTGCCATGTAATAAGTCTTATCTTTATATTTAAATATTTTGATCATATCAGGTCTCAGTTTAAGACCGTCCAGATTAAAAAGAGCGTATTTAAATACATCAGATGTGATCTTCGAGTCTGAGAGATAGCCCGATCTGCCATAATTATTCAGCATCTTATCTTCCACTGCCGATTCCCACATGTATTTTCTCATATGGTCTATATCCAGAAAAATAGCGGCGTCAGCATGAAGAGTGTGCTGTATATTATTTATTATGGATTCAAATGAAGTGCCTGCTTCGAGTGCACCTATGTGGATTTTATTATTCGTATACGGTTCATTATAATAAAACGGAACGACCCCTCTTATGCCGGAGTAAACCCTTCCTGTTTCGAAACCTTTTGTTAATATCTGCTTTTGGTTTGCATCGACGATGGTGAAGCGGACTTCATCCATATTGTCGCCAAACTTACCTGGTTTATGCACTCTGAGAAATGATGTAGACCCGGGTCCAAGATGAAAGTGCAGCTGCCTCACATCATACCTCTGGCTTGCATTTACCCAGCTTTGTTTTATATGCTCATAAAGGTTTTCACGATAGAAGTTAGATAAAGCTCCGCTAGCCCTCCCCCCCCTTCTTTCAGGACAGCCTGCTGCCCTTTATAAAACAGCTCCTGTATCTCTTTTTTTTCAGAGGAGATAAATGTGGCGACGACCTGCATATTTGTAGCTGTGGTCTCAACTGCATTGTGAAAGATATTATTAACCGATTCCGATTCTTTTTTTGAGATCAGAATACAAAGCTTTGGTGGAAGAATTGTAATTCATAAAAAACGAAAAGAGAATTAATCACCAACAATAAGAATGATGCAAACAGAAACCATTTTATGTTTATTTTATTTTCAATCATGGAGAGCCCGCCGGAAATATTAAATAATTATTTGTATTATTATACATACTTATGTACCCTTTTAACAGGTAAATAATATGAAAATATCTATATTCAGAACAACATAGAAGCACCTAAGCAACTATAATTATTAACTGATAAATTTTACAGAACCTATCCGAAAACCTGTTCGATACACTCAGGCTTGCCGAGATAAAAAACCCTGTACAAGCGGTATACCCATCTCTGTAACTGTGTCAAGAATGTTTTCGTTATCAATGTATTCTGCGACACATGACAGCTGAAACTCTTCGGAAAGTTTAGATATAAAAGCGATGATCGCCTTCATCCTTTCACTGTTTTCAATCTTCGAGATGAGCGAACCGTCTATCTTGATACAACTCAGCACACCAAGCTCTGCAAGCTCGGCAACTACAGCCAGATTTGAATACCCGGTCCCGAAATCATCAATAGCGAAGTAGACGCCGTAAGTTTCGTTTATCTCAAGTATCAGGTCTTTATTGTCACATAGGGTCTGTTCTGTTATCTCAAGGGTGACGTTACAGTTTTTAAACTCGGCAGTTTTCAATAATTTCCTTAAAAGGATATTATACTTGTAATCTACCAAAGATTTAGGCGTGATGTTTATAAACAGAGAAGTATTGGCTATCTCCCCTTTTCTGATGTGCTCACACAGTTTATCCAGTATGATACAGTCAAGCTCCGTAACTTTGCCCATATCATTGAGAGTATCGATAAAATAGCCGGCTGAAATAGTCTTCTCGGCCGTGACAACCCTGCTGAGCACTTCATAATGGCTCAGTTGTCGATCCTTGGCCGTACTGTAGATAGGTTGAAAGTAAGGAAAGAAGGATCTATTATTAAAAGCGTCGTAAAGCATATCCTGCTTGGCGATGTACTCATCAACCATCGTAAGAAGCTGATCTGAGACATTCTTTTCGTCTTTTATATAGGATTTAGGATTTTTTCATTATCAGATTGGAGTTGCTTATGATATCTATAATGCTCTTTTCGTAATTGTCGCTTTTATTATCAAAGCTGACATTTATATAGTTCATAGTGCAGTTGTAATTAAAATCATCAAGTATAAATTCCTTATCATTAAGCTCTTCTATGATCTGCCTGTTTGCATCGCAAATCTCAACATCATTAGGGTGAATAGTAGCTATATAAAAATTGTCATTCATTGTTTTCACCAGCAGAGATTTTTTTGTTGTGTATGCCGAAATACTTATCAAGATACCTGTAAATATTCTCTATAACATACTCATACTGGTGTTCGCCCCATATCCGCTTAACACCGTCCAGATTCTCAAAGCTGATGAGATAAACCTGTACAGTATTGTTATTTTTTGACATTATTTAATGTATATTTGATGAAATTCTCAGTCACTGACTGCTCGAAAAGTATACGTTTATTCTGGTACTCAATAATGAACGATTTTATCTTCTCCTGAAGGTTTTTTATATATAGTATATGACTGCAGGTAGTCGTTCGAAGTCAGAAAATAAACCAGACTCGACTCAAGATTATGAATAACAACATGGTCATGTAAAAAATGCTTTTTTGTCCTCTTCAGAATTAAAGAGCAGGTTTATATAAGGACTCTCCAGCAGATTGTTTAGGTGACAGTTCTTGCCGCATGAAAGTTTACTGTAATCTTCGTTAAGAATGGCATTATTAATCGTGGCCACAAACCAGTATATAGAAGAAGCTATGCTGGTTGTAGAAAGGGTGGAAAAGTTAGAAAGATCAAACCCTTCAAAGCTTTCAACAGATGAGTGCAGATACCCCTTGGCGAAAAAAGTTTATGCATGTATTTCTGTTGAGGCTGACTCTTTTTCTCTTCTCTATATCCGTCTCAGGCAGGTCATCTATGATGCCGTTTATCATCTTATTAAAGAAATTGGAGAAATTTGTCAGAGGCACATCTATACTCGCATGAAAACTGCCCAGCTCAATAAATATCCGCTCAATGGTATTAAGGTTATCAAAATCAATAGTAGTGGTGAGAAGGGTCGCCACATTGCTGAATATCTCGTCCAGATTGCTCGTAGGGGAGAAAAAAACCTGTGAAAAAGTCATTCCCCAATATCTCTTTCTGAAAATTATTCACATGTGTTTTGATTAAAGACTGCATAAAGCTGCTCCATATGTCAGTACATTTACAGGTCACCGTGCCCTGATTTGTACAACCATAAATCCCGCATTAAAATAATAAGCACACAGTGCCAGATCATAATACTACACATATCGGAGTCATAAATCTATTCATTTTTTATTTCGAGCAGTTTGGGAGACAAGGATAATTACACTAACTATATCCTTTTATAACAGGCATTACAGAGCATAAATAAGTATTATCAGACAAAAAAACGATATCATTTGCTTATCAGAATAGGAATTAGCAGACTACAAATAGACTTTTTGTGTAACGGAATTTTCACCAGAAGAGGTATCAGGCAAAGGATAATATGTTTTATATCTTTACTGTCACCCTGAGAATGCACTGGTTCTTATCCAGCCCTTCAACACCAACAGAAAGATTTCCGTTACTCTGTTTTGCCATCTCAAGAAAACCGATACCTGCCCCGAAATCATGTGCTCCGGCACCGCTTTTTTCGCATATCTTTGTAAAGGTTTTTTAATTTCGGTTTTATCAAGGGCGTGCAGGCTCATGACATCTTCCATGATCTTAGCTCCTGTGAAGCTGTCAGTGAGGTTAAAGGTCTCGATGGTTATCTCTTCGTGCTCGTTATCTATCTTTAAGACAACGGTATCTTTATAACTCTCTGCCATGTTCTTCGAAAGTGAATACTTAAAGACGTTCTGTGCCATCTCTATAAAGGTGATCATAACGCGGCTCATCTTCTTCTTAGCCCACACTATCTGCTCAAGGTGTGCTTCGGTCTTATCGGCAGCCTCTTTAATAATCTCCTGAGTGAGTTCCCCTTTCAGAAAGACAATCCTGCTTGCATCCACCTTTTCAGGTGCTACTTTAAATGCGATCAGAGTGACATCATCATTCCTTTCATAATCCCCCTGATGTTCTTCTAAAGCCATCAGAAGACTCTGCCCCTGCATATCCATCGATTGTTTATGGTTTTCTTCCAGAAGTGTCTTAAACTTCTTCTTCCCCATAGGGAATCCTTTCTCACCGCCATTCTGATCTATAAAGCCGTCAGTTGAAATGTAAACAGACATCTCTTTTTCTATCAATAAGTTATTATCAGTAAACATATAATCAGGGTCTGATTTAATATATCCTACAGAGTGTCTGTCCCCTTTTATGCAATTGTACTCGCCATCTACGAAATAGTGTAACTCACACTTTGCACCAGCATATATGATAAGGTTTTCGCTTTTATCATACCTGAGTACCCCTCCATCAAGCCCTGAATCACTTTTGGCAGTTTTAGAATATTGCTTCAGTGTGGCTTTAATCCTCTTGTTTAAAGTAGCCAGAACGGCAGATGGTTTCGGCTTATATGCTGTGGTAAATAAGTTATTAAGCATAGATGTCACAAGCATGGTCATAAAAGCACCCGGAACGCCGTGCCCCGTGCAATCAAGTGCCATGACATAACAGGATTCATCATCATTATGGAAATAATATGTGTCGCCGCCAACGATATCTTTAGGTCTCCATATTATAAGATTCTCTTTAAAAAAAACTATCGAGTATGGCATCGTCAGGCAGCAAGGAGTTTTGTATGAGTGAGGAGAACCTGATACTGTCCATGATCTTCTGCTGAGCTTCTTCCAGTTCTTTTGATTTCTCCTCAACCAGTATTTTGTCGGTAATATCCTGCCTAATGGCAGTATAACCTGTAATAGTACCATCATATTCGAATTCAGGAACGATTTTACCCTGTACCCAATATGACGACCCGTCACTTTTCATATTTTTTTTAAACTCACCTTCCCACGGTTTGCCGGAGCTTATAGTTTTCCACATATCTTTGAAGAACTCTTTTGTGTTATCCGGATGCCTGACAATATTATGATTTCTACCAATAAGTTCCTCTTTTGTATAGCCTGCAACACGACAGAAAGCCTCACTCACATTACTGATCAAACCTTTTTCGTTTGTACTGGAGGTTATTATATTCTTATCCACCAGTTCAAGCTGTTTAGTTATCTGTTCTTTCTGCGATAAGATACGGATAATGTTCATTATCCTTGCGTTGAATTCCTCTTTATAGAAAGGTCTTATCAAGCAGTCATCAGCACCGCTTTTTTTTAAAAAATTTATACCTTGTGTCCGAATCGTCACTCGATGTGACACCAAAGACAACAAGCGTATCGGTGAATTTGTCTCTGACCTTCTTTACAACATCAGGTCCGTTTGTCCCCGTTATGTTGTTTGGTAGTATCATAATTTTTATTTTTTTTATCGTTATTAAGTATCTCAGGAATTTTCTCCACGGAATCGCAGAATACGGTTTCAATGAGCAAATTAGATAAGAAATACCCCATTTCATTTGCAAAGGACTTATTCTCTGAAACGACAAGGGTTTTGATCCTTTTATTGAACAGAAGCAGTTCTGCAAGACTGATAGCAGACCGCAGATCCTCCGTCCCTGATTTTACGATATAATCGACTATAGGGCGGGCAAGAAGCATTTCCCGAAGTGCGGCATCTATCGAACCGCTGAGAACGATCGTAGGTATATTCTTTTCAAGCAGATATTCAACAAGCTCTGTCTCGTCACAATCAGGAGGATAAGGTCAGCTATGGCAACGAAAAACTCCTCGCCCGATTCCACTGCTGACTGAGCCTGCTCAAAGTTTTTTTAGCCAGCACAGGTCGCAGTTTCTTTCCGCTAAGTGTTCTGGCAAGCAGTGCTTTCATCACCAGCTTACTGTCGTCGACGATCAGGATGTTTTTTCATTTATCGTTACCGGAAGCCTTATTGATGTATATAGCAAGCCCCAGTCTGTCTTTGAGATTCAATTTAGAATAGACACTGCTGAGTATCTTTTTTTTAACTGTTATCTCAGCTACGCCGAGCCTGTCTGCGATAATCTTATTGCTGAGCCCGTCAGCCACCAGCATAGCTATTTCTGTCTCCCTCTCCGTAAGCTCCTTTATCTCAACAGCCTTTGGCTTGGAAGGTATAACCGATATAAGCCTTTGCATAAGCTCAGGATAAACCCACAGATTGCCGCTTTGTATCACTCCAACCGCCTGTCTCAATACAGGGGTGGACATCACGGCATTACCATACCCTTTAGCCCCTTTACGCAAAAGATCAATCCCCTCATCATGATCAGGAATATCCCTCAGAAAAAAAGACAGAAGTTTCGTCAACGGCAGAAAGAAAACTATCCGCAGTTATTTCGGCATTATCCAAAACAAAAAAACTGCCAGATCGGCAGACCGCAAGAAACGCTCTGCGATATTGTATGAGCTGTAGGCTCTGGTATTCATATTAGATAATGAATCTCTGAGACTGTTGCAAACTTCGATGTTAAATGAGTAAATAGTAATATTCATATCAGTCCGCCAACGGTGATTGTATGGTTTTCATAATAGGCTTGAGTATGTAGTCTATCATCTTTATTTTCCCTTTTATGATGTTTGCCGAAACATTCATACCGGGCTTAATGTAAAACTTACTCTCATCTTTACTGAAATAATTTCTATCAGCTTCTGCTACAACAAGATAGTAATAATTACCTTTTTTCGTCTTTTAATGTATCTTCGCCAATTCTTATGATTCTGCCTTCTATTCCTCCGAAGATAGTATAATCGTAGGAATCAAATTTCAGCATAAGCTCCTGCCCAACATACATACCGGCTATTTCGGCAGGCTTTATCTTCAGCTCTGCAACAATCTTATCGTCGCTTGGCACAATCTCAAAAACATTCTCACCTTTGCTTATCACAGCATTGTCGGTTTTTTTTATAATTATTCGGTTAACATATCCATTTACAGGGGATTTAATAACTCCTCTGTATATGTCTGCCTCTATGTCACGAACCAGAATATTGAGCTCAGAGTTTTCTGAAAACACTCTGGCAAGTTCCTTCTTTGCGGTATTCTGATAATTAAGCCATTGTTCGGTAATACGAAGCTTTATGTCCGTGATTCTGGAGGCAAGCCGTTCGATCTCTTCATTAGTGTTTAATATATCCAGCTTCAGCTCATTCTGCTGGCGTAATATCTTAAGAAATTCAACCTCTGATATAACCCTCTCCTCAAAGAGTGGTTTTTTGATCGAGAGCTCTTTGATGAGCAGTTCGTTATTTCTGTTATAAAATTCAAGCTTTGCTTTTGCTTCTTTCATATCAGACTGTCTCTGGATCAGTTCCTCTTCCAGTCTCTCAACGGACTTGGACACCTGAGCCTTGTTAGATTTGAACAGACTGTATTCCCTCTGGATTATCTCTTTATCTTCAAACGTTTTCAGCAGTTTCCTATCCATATCAAGCAAAGCGGATTCAGCCTCAAGTCTGCTGATTTTTGCCTCATTGGCAATGAGCCTCTGAGTCAACCCATGAAGTTCGTTAACCTGTTCGGGGGATTCAATATTAGCTAATATCTCACCCTTATACACAATATTACTCTCGTCTACGTGGATTTTAGTCAATATCCCCGCCTTCGGGCTTTGGACAACCTGAAGGGATTTCAGAGACGATATTCTGCCGTCACCTTTGCTGACAATATCTATTTCACTGATGAACGACCATGTGATAAAAAAACACAACTGTTACCACAAAAAAAACCCACAGTATTGCGTTTATCCTTTTTTGGGACAGTCTGAAGTGTTGCGGCACTAAGGCTGCTCATGAAGCTCAAGTGACCTGCATCATATTTCTTAGCTGCAAGTTTTGATACTTTATAATTCTCTATCTCTTTTCTATCGGTAATATCTTCACATATTATCGTCAGACCTGTTATCTCTTCGAAGTCGTACACAGGCTTTATGTATATCTCCACCCAAGCCATTGTGTCATTCTTTCTGCCCAGCCTTAATTCACCTTTAAAAGCGTTCCCTGTATTTATAACTTCATCAAGGGCAGCCTTAAGTGTGTCGTAGTTCTCGGAATCGGTCAAAAAACGTAATCTCTTGCCCTACTATATCAGCACTCTTATACCCAAAGGCATTTTTAAATGCCGTACTTACCGAGGTGACAATATATCTGTTATCTGTCGATACGGTGATAATATGTTCGTCTATTGTGCTGATATACCCTTCCAGTTTATCATTCAGGTCTTTTACGGATTTCTGCTGTTTATCCCCCCTGCTGGATAATTTTATCGACACGTTTTTTCTAATCTGTCATATTTATTCTGCAGTTTCTCATGTTGCTTTTTTCAGTGCATCATATGTGGGGACTTCTTCTTGAGGAGAGTTATTTTTTATTTTCTTCCATGTCTGCCCTCCTTAAGCCTTTTTAGCCTTTAGCCTGGAGACAACGTCCTCTTTACGACCATCCATCGCAATCATACCGTCCTCCATAACTATTATCCTGTCCACAAGGTTCAAGACACTGGTTTTATGTGTAACCAGAATTATAGTCTTGTCCCTTAGATGCTCTTTTAACCGCCGTATAACCTGAGCTTCCGTGGTGTTGTCCATAGCATTGGTCGGCTCATCTAAGATGACTATCGGGCTTTCTAAAAGTATAGCTCTTGCTATGGCAATACTCTGCCTCTGTCCGCCTGAAACCATTGACCCACGCTCACCGACAGGCATATCAAACCCCATAGGGTGTTTATTAACAAAGGATGATACACCGCTAATCTCTGCTGCTCGCAGTATCGCCGCATCACTGGCATGAGGAGCTCTGTAAGTGAGGTTTTCTCTGACACTCCCCGAGAAAAGAGTTATATCCTGCGGTACATAAGCTATATTTTTCCTCAGCTCTGCAGGGTCGAGCTGTTTTATGTCTATTCCGTCAATGTATACCGAACCTTCATCAGCATAGTGAAGCCCCAGTAACATCTTTTGTATGGTTGATTTTCCTGAACCTATCTTCCCTATGATACCGACATGTTCGCCCGGACTGATATTCGCCGATACATTAGACAAAACCAGCCTGTCTGTTTCAGGATAGGCAAAATCTACATTACGCAGCTCGATATGCCCTCTGTATTCTGTTCTCTGCACAAACTTTTTTCCCATCAGGATGTTCAGACGGGAGTGTCATTATTCTATCTATGGCAGTGTAGGCTGTTTTGGTATGATGAAACTGAGCTATCAAACTTGCTATCTGCCCATGGGAGCGATGGCTCTTGTTGATATTATGACTGTTGCTATCAATCCACCGAGAGTGAGACTGTTAGCCTTTATCATATAAACGCCGTAAATGATTATCGAAACCGTATTTAACTGAACAAAGAAACTTGTCACAGATGATATAGAGGCGGTGAGAAATTTTGTCTTTATACTCTTTTCGGCAATGTTACCCGTCGCCTCTTCCCACTTCCACTGAGCATAGCCTGTCGCGCCCATAGTTTTCAGTGTTTCAATAGACGAAAGACTCTCTATCAGCACACCATTTTTTTTACTCGAGTTAGCTTTGTAGGTATTTCTAATACTGGACTGAATCCTATTGCGAAGCGTAGTCGTATATATCAAAATGGCAAACATAGTGATGAGCGGTATCAGTACTGCTCCGCCTGATATATTATAGATAACTATCAGAAACAAAACAACAAACGGCATATCTATGAGTATGGTTACAGTGGATGATGTCATGAAATTTCTTATACTTTCGAACTCTTTAAGCACATTAGCAAAAGAACCTATCGACTTAGGCATTGCAGACATCTTGAGGTCCATAACCTTCTCGAATATGATAGACGACATAATGATGTCACTCTTTTTCCCTGCCACTTCAAGCAGGTATGACCTGATAAATTTCAAGGTAAGATCAATAGCATAGATAGCGATTATCCCGATAGACAAAATCCAAAGTGTATCCGTCGCACTATTTGGGACAACTCTGTCGTAAACATTCATTGTATAAAGAGGCGTGGCAATCACGAATATATTAATAATAAGGGATGCCATAAAGACATTTCTGTATGTCCCCGTGACCATCTTCATGGTCCCCCCAGAACCAGTGTTTCCCTTCGAAACGAAGCAGATCAAGATCTTTATCGTCGTATATGATTTCCCGTTTTAAGAAGAATGCGAGTCCGAAATACTCATCTGCCAGCTCGCTAACAGGGACTTTATTTATTACTTCGCCCATCTCAGGCAATATGATATAAGCATTTTCCCTTGTTTCATCGAACTTTTGCAAGATGCAGGCATTTACACTATCCTCGTCCTCACTCTTTAAAAGGAGAATGCAGGGCAATGTAAGTGATGTGATATCTTCCAGTGCTATCTTGCTGATCTTCGTTTTGAAGCCGCCTTTAGAAGCTGCTCTGGAAAAAAGCCCTTGTGATCTTTTGAGTGAGAATAGCGTTGGCGAAGATTTACCCTCTTCTACAGGCAAACCGGCGATGAGAGCTTCCGCTGAGAACGGTCTCCCCTGTATCTTAGTAAATATAACCAGGCATTGAAGCAATTGATCTGCGTAATGAATATCTGTTTGTGTCATAGTATATACCCTTTTGACTTATATCAGATATTATCAGTATTTTTTATATTTTTTCTAAGGTAATTATACCTAGGTATAATATTAATATAAATATTATCTACTATACTACAATTAAGCAATACAACTAACGGAGTTTATCATGGCTAAGGAATCATTAATTGTTCAAAGTATAAACGGCATAGTAAGTCTCGAAGAAGACGCTAAAGAAAAAAATATTAAAAGAGAGAGACGTCATTACTGAAAATGGAGCGATTCTCAAAACAGGCGACTTCAGCAGGATTGTACTTGCGACCTCTGAAGGGAGAGTCTTTGAGATTGGCCCTAATAGAAGTGTTCAGATAGATGATTCCGTTCTGGAAAATGAAGGGTTTGAAATTACCGATGTTGCATACGATACCGACACGGCAAGAGATATAAATAATATTATTGACGAAGACCAGAACATAAATAGAGAAAACCTTAGCCCTGAAGAATCAGATGTCGATACTGAACAGCTCTTTACAGGTATTGCCGATGAGCAGACAGAAGATGACCCCACAGAAGCCAGAGAAGGTGATACAGCGGATGATATATCAAATGAAGAAGAATCTGAAAGAGCATCAGCAGAAAATAATACCCCAGACAGCAATGCCGCTAACGCAAACCTGACAGAGGATAACACTGATCAGGAAGCGGATGAAGATGATCAGACTGATCAAAACGAAGACACTATTTCCGAAAATGAGAACACAGAAGACGTTCAGGACAACGACGAAACAAACGATGATGAAGATACATCCGACGACGATAACACAGAAGATGAGCAGGATACTGACGAAGAGAACCAGACAGACGAGGATGACGAAGACACTTCTGATGACGAAAACACAGAAGATGAGCAGGATACTGACGAAGAAGACCAAACAAACGAGGATGACGAAGATTCTTCTGACGACGACAACACAGAAGATGATCAGAATACTGACGAAGACGAGCAAACAGACGAGGATAACGAAGACACATCTGATGATGAAAACATAGAAGACGACCAAACAAACGACGATGAAGAAGATACATCTGACGATGAGAATACAGAAGATGATCAAAACACTGATGAAGACGACCAAACAGATGAGGATAACGAAGACACATCTGACGACGACAACACAGAAGACGATCAAAACACTGATGAAGACGACCAGACGGACGAGGATGACGAAGACACATCCGACGACGAGAATACGGAAGATGATCAGGATACAGACGAAGACGAGCAAACTGACGAGGATGACGAAGATTCTTCTGACGACGACAACACAGAAGATGATCAGAATACTGACGAAGATGACCAAACAGACGAGGATAACGAAGATTCCTCTGACGACGAAAACATAGAAGATGATCAGAATACTGACGAAGAAGACCAAACAAACGACGATGAAGAAGATACATCTGACGACGAGAATACAGAAGATGATCAGAATACTGACGAAGAAGACCAAACAAACGACGATGAAGAAGATACATCTGACGATGAGAATACAGAAGATGATCAAAACACTGATGAAGATGACCAGACAGATGAGGATAACGAAGACACATCCGACGATGAAAACACAGAAGATGATCAAGACACTGATGAAGATGAGCAAACAGACGAGGATGACGAAGACACTTCTGATGATGAAAACATAGAAGACGATCAGAATACTGACGAAGACGACCAGACGGACGAGGATAACGAAGATTCATCCGATGATGAGAATACAGAAGATGATCAAGACACTGACGAAGAAGACCAAACAGATGAGGATAACGAAGACACATCTGACGACGACAACACAGAAGACGATCAAAACACTGATGAAGACGACGAAAAAAAAGATAAAGATAATAAAGGGAAACCTGACAAAGAGCATGAGGATCGTGGACACGGAAACGATGAAGACGGTGTTGATGAAGACAACCCCGGCAAATCGAAGAGTGAAGAGTCTGACGACTCCGACGACGATAGTGCTGCCAAAGGTAACATGGGGCATGGAAATAATGAAGACGGCATAGATGAAGGCAACCCGGGAGCATCGAAACCTGAAAGAGAGGGTGAAGAAGATGATGAAATGTCAATGGATGATGAAGAGGATGAACTCAACTTTGAGCTTATAAACTCTGAAGAAGAGGACACCCAGCCGGAAACTGACCAGAATGAAGACATAGAGTTTAATGAAACAGAGGCTGACGACTCCACTGATGACAATACTAATGACTCTCCTAAAGGGAACGATAAAGAGCATGATGATCGTGGACACGGAAACGACGAAGACGGTGTGGATGAAAACAACCCAGGCAAATCAAAGAGTGAAGAATCTGACGATTCCGACGATGATGGTTCTGCCAAAGATAACATGGGGCATGGAAATAATGAAGACGGCATAGACGAAGGCAACCCGGGAGCATCGAAACCTGAAAGAGAGGGTGAAGAAGATGATGAAATGTCGCTGGATGAAGACGAAGAATTCGATTTCGATGAAATAGAGACACCGGCACAAGAGACTCAGGGTGATGCTCAGACCGATGAAGAAGAGCTGGATCTTTCCGGAATACTTGAGGATGATTCCGAGAGTGTTTTACCCGAAGATGAACCTGAAAAGGGTAAGGGCAGCAACGAAGATAAGGAATCCAAAGGGAAAGGTTCGAAAGAATCAGATGAAGATGATGAAATCAGCTTTGATGATTTCAGTGAAGGCTCTTTCGACACAGGTGAGTTTTTTGATAACTCTGATGTTGACGATACAGTATAATTAGCACTTTGACATAGACAGGAGGATCTCATGGAAAGATTATTTAAAGATGCAACAAAATATACTCCGGAAATTGATTTTGATTCGGACTCAGGAAAACTGCTAATCAAGGGTAAATCCTACCCTGAGAACTGTAATGAGTTCTTTGAGGATGTCATAGAGTGGATAGAAAACTATTTCGAAGCCCCAAAGAGGAACGGTTTTCACCTTCGATATCCCCTATTATAATAGTAGTACGTCAAAGACACTCTTTGACATATTGGATATACTGGCTGATGCGAAAGAAAATAATGACGACTTTTCTGTCATTTGGCAGTATGATAAAGATAACGAGTCTGCCGAAGAGATGGGAGAGGAATTTCAGGAAGATTTTGAAGAACTGAATATACAATTAAAACCCTACAATGAATAAATTATTATGTTTATTAACAATACTTTCGCTTAGTTACACATCATATGCTCTCTCAATGAAGGACTATCTTGAGCAGGCAATCAAGAAGCATCCTAACATAGAGTATATGAGGCAAACCACGAAAAGCATCGAAGGCGACATAGGTCTCGCATCGTCTGATTATTATCCAAACATATACGCCAGAGGTGCGGCAGGTCTCGAAGGGCACAACTATAACAACGGTGCAAGCAAAGACGGCACAACAACTGAGGCTGAGATAGGGCTCAGATACGACATATTCGATGGTCAGAAACGGAAGTTTAATAAACAGACTGAACTTTTCAGAAAATCATCAGCAGATTACAAAATAGAAGAAGCAGTTAACAGTTTTACTCTGGACGCTGTGAGAGCCTATATAGAAGTTCTGAAACAAAGAGAGCTGGTCAAGATATCCGAAGAGGTGCTGACCAGACATAAACGATTTCTGGATAAAATAAAACTGAAATTCGATAAAGGGCTTGGACGGCTGTCAGAGCTTAAAAAAAGCCGAGTCGATGTTTACTACCTCCAGCCTTAACCTATCTGTACACAAGATAGATTTGAATCAGGCACTGGCAAACCTTTCATACTACACAGATAATGTTCCCGAACCTGAAATGCTCACCAGACCGGAGCTCAACTTCCGTATCCCTGAATCTGTGGACTCTGGCTTAACCCAGATCGAAGAACAGCACCCGAGCATAAAAGTCGCAAAAGAGAACATCGAAGTAACACGTTCAGAAATGAAAAGGGACGTGAAAAGCAGTCAGATGCCTACTCTCAACCTGAAAGGCTCGGTCGGCTACAGGGACGACTATACCTATACGGACTACAGAGACGAGTATTCACTTATGCTGGAGATGAACTACGACCTGTTCAAAGGGAACGAGACAAAATATATCAAGATGAAAAGATACGGACTTCTTTTGGAAAAGTATCAACTGCTTGAAAAAAACTAAAAAAGGATACAAGCCTGCGGTTCAAGCTTGCCTGGGATTTATACCGCAGCATAAACGAAAAGATCGATCTGCATATCAAAACTTATCTTCTGGAAAAAAACCACGCTGGAGACATACCATAAAGAGTTTCGGCTGGGGCTTTCTGACCTGATGGATATATCTGTGGCGGAGAATGACTATATACGCTCGATAAAAGATTTAGTGAGAGTGCAATACGACCTTATACTCATCAAATTCAGAATCATCGAGGCAATGGGGATAATCTACCGACAGACCCTCCACAACACAGGAACACCTGAGGGCAATTATAAAGACGACATAGTAAACTGGCAGGAGATATACTTTAACCTGCTGGAAGTTGAACCTGTAAAAAAAACTCAACAACCTGTACCGGAGCAAAAAAAACAAAAAAGTGTCGCTAAAGCCTAATTGTTACGAGATAACCGTCACCTCCCTTAATATCAGACAAAAGCCTGATATTAACAGCAAAATCATCGGCAGACTCTCTAAAGGGGATGTCGTATGCAGTAATAAGCAACTCTCCGGCTGGCTTGATACTAGCCAAGGCTGGCTATTCATGGATTACCTTCGGGCGAAGTAATCGTTCATACATGATCCCTACCCTTTTCTAACGCTTATAACCGATTCGAAAATCGGAAATGTAACTTCATATATTTCGCACATTTTCAACAAATCTTTTTTATATATCTAATCACATCAGCATTATATGCAATTTGAAGAAATTGGCATAGATTTTGGTTATATATTATTAAAATAGTCTGGAGGCAAATATGCTGAAAATAATTTCTAAAAAAACTGTCTGTAATTCTTCTTGCAACAGTTATGATGCTCGGTATCGCAGCAGTGGCTCACGCAGAAGAAGTAGAGACTCTGTCAGGCATCGTTATCGTATCCGAAGAGACCGTAACTATCGAAACAGAGTTGGGTGAAGTCGTTGTGAAGAACGGAAGCTTTTCATCTAAGATCAAAAGCTTAGAGGGCAATATGGTAACCGTAGAAGGTGTTATCAGTGAATCATCCGAAGGAATACCTGAGGTAAAAGTTCTCAAAATTATTGAGTAATCTATCAGAGCCGGTTATGCCGGCTCTTCTTTTTTTCTTAACAATAGATTTCACTTGTTTTTTATAATTATTCAGATGTATTCATATGAAACTCTCTCTAGGAGGATAAATGAAATACGTTCTGACGGCCACAACAAGCACTGATGCGATATCTGCTGTTAAGAATGCATTTGATAAAAGTTTCACGGTTATCAACAAAACCACCCTTGCAGAATGTCTGGAAACCTTCATAGTCAAACGACCTGAATTCTCTTTAATAGATATTTCTCTGCTGAAAGACCGTGAAAACGGTTCATATAAAAAGACATTAAGAAAGTTTTGGGAAGTATACCCCACCGCACATATCATCGTCCTTGTGGCTCAGAATGAGATAAGGGAAGCTGTTTCCGCTGTTAAAAGCGGAGCGACAAATTACATAACTTACCCTATCGATTCCGTAGAATTAAAGTTTATCGCTGAGAACTCCTCTGAAACAATGATAATGGAGCAGGAGCTGGATTTTCTTCGTGAAAATTCATGGCAGACTGACGTAGAGGTCGTTGTCCGTACAAACAGCAAACTCATGAAAGATGTCTACTCAAGTGTCAAAAAACGTAGCCAATACCAATGCAAATATACTGATCACAGGCGAGACAGGCACAGGCAAGAGCCTCCTTGCTAAACTGATCCATTCCTTAAGTAATAGAAAAAAAATAGCCCTTTCATTAGCGTGCATTGCGGTGCGATCCCTGAATCACTTATAGAAAGCGAGCTTTTCGGACACGAAAAAAGGGGCATTTACAGGTGCAGTAAAAAAGAAAACTAGGGCGGTTCGAAATAGCATCCGGCGGAACAATATTTCTGGATGAGATCGGTACTATAACTCATCAAACGCAAATAAAGCTTTTGCAGGTCCTACAGGACGGAACATACACCCGTGTGGGCGGAGAGGCTGTTTTAAAAAACCGATGTCCGTGTCATCTCGGCAACTAACGAAGACCTGAAAGACCTGATCAAAAAAAACTGAATTTCGAAGTGACCTGTATTACAGATTGAATGTTTTCCCTATCCAGATACCTTCTTTGAGAGAAAGAAAAGAGGATGTTCCTATTCTTGTGGATACATTTCTCGCCAAACTATCAGAAAGATACGTGAAAAACATATTGAGCGTGCATCCGCTGGTAGAGGAAGCTTTGATGGAATATGACTGGCCCGGCAATATCAGGGAGCTTGAGAATATTATAGAAAGAGCGTTCATAATAGAAAACTCCGATGTGCTTACTCCGTCCAGTTTCCCTCAGGAACTGTTTAACTACTGCGTCATAGACCATGATGATACCATAGATATCTCCAGACCACTTGCCGACGTTAGAAGGATAAATATAGAGAGAGTAGAGAAAAAATACCTCGAAGAACTACTTGAAAAGACAGGTGGTAAACAAAAAAGACACTGCGGCAGCGGCAGGAATGACCCCAAGAAACCTTCACAACCTAATGACTAAGTATAACCTCGATAAAAAAAAGAGTTATAAATAACAGAAATCCTTTTTCCATTTCTTACAAAAGCAGAAACCATACTTCCTGTTTTTATTTTAATCTTCCAGTAAATCTCCTTAATATCAATAGATTACATTTTGGCACAACCGTTGCTCATATATTTTGATTATATTTGGGAGGTGCGAGATGTATACAGTAACCAAGCACAGTCTTTTTTAATGCCCCGAAAAAAGCAAACAGTGGTAAACACTAAACTCTACAATGAGAGTCTGCCATGGATATGACTGCAGAAGTACCGATACTAACTATTGTAAAAGTTGAAGAGAAAAAAAGCTCTAACTTCTGCTGAGTTCAGGAAGAAATATTATAAAGGTGTCACTGCAAAACAGTGGAATGACTGGCGTTGGCAGATGGCAAATATACTGAATAAAAAAAAGGAATCCATTGAGAGGATCATAAATCTTTCAGCCAGTGAAGATTGTGCATTTAACTCGCACAAGGGTCTGCCTTTTGCAGTAACCCCTTACTATGCGTCCCTCATTGCGGAAAGTGATTCGGAAAACCCTATACGCAGAACAGTGATACCTACTCACTATGAGATGATTGCAGACATAACAGAGGCGGATGACCCTCTGGGTGAGGATCACTCTTCACCTGTAGAAGGGCTTGTCCACAGATATCCCGACAGGGTTTTGTTCCTAGTGACAGAACACTGCTCGACTTACTGCAGATACTGCACCAGATCAAGAAAGATGGGTGAAGTTCATCAGGGGAATATAAAACAGAGATGGCAGAAAGCCATAGATTATATAAGGGAAAACAAGCAGATCCGTGACGTACTTATATCAGGAGGAGACCCTCTTGTATTACCTGATGCGTCTATAAAATGGCTGCTGGAGAGTATCAGCAGCATAGACCATGTAGAAATGATAAGAATAGGAACAAAAGCTCCGGTGGTATTACCTCAGAGGATAACTAAGTCTTTGATAAAAAATACTCAAGAGCATAAGACCTCTATATATGAGCATACATTTCACTCACCCTGACGAACTGACATCGGAGACGAAAAAGGCATGCGGTATGCTTGCTGACGCAGGTATCCCTCTGGGTAGCCAGACAGTTCTTCTGAAGGGAGTGAATGACAAGGTTGAGACATTAAAAAAAACTCTACCACGGACTACTGAAAGTGAAGGTGAGACCATACTATCTTTATCAGTGCGACCCTATCACAGGTTCAGGACACTTCCGTACCAGCGTAAAGAAGGGTCTGGACATGATATACGGACTTCGCGGTCACACATCAGGGTATGCTATCCCTTCATATGTGATAGATGCCCCCGGAGGAGGCGGTAAAATACCTCTTCTTCCTGATTATTTTCAGGGGCATACAAACGGTCAGGTAATGTTGAAAAACTATAAAGGGGATATATACCTCTATCCTGACGAGGAATCTTAGACATGGAAACGCCGATGAACATAGGTTTTGTGTACGATCTCAGAAGTGATTATCTGAAGCTTGGGTATTCCGAAGAGGAGACCGCAGAATTTGACAGTGAAGAAACGATAAACGCCATAGAGACAGCTCTTATTGAGTGTGGTCACAAGGTAGAGAGGATAGGTAACTTCTTTTCTCTCCAGAAAAAAACTGCGGTCCTGCAAAAGCTGGGATCTTGTTTTTAATATAGCTGAAGGTATGCACGGTATGGGGCGGGAGTCACTTATCCCTGCGTGCTTGATGCATACGGGATTAATTATACTTTTTTCTGACCCGTTGGCAGTGAGCCTTACTCTGCATAAAGGTGTGGCAAAACACATCTTTAAAGGCTGCGGAGTGAATACTGCTGATTTTTTTGTCGTTAATTCAGAAGAGGATATTAACGACATAGAGCTCGATTTCCCGTTATTCGCCAAACCTATAGCCGAAGGCACGGGTAAAGGGGTCAGCAGCAAGTCCGTGGTTTGGGATATGCATGAGCTGAGAACAGTCTGCACAGAGTTGCTTGCGACATACAGACAGCCTGTGCTGGTTGAAAAAACTTCTTACGGGCAGAGAATTTACAGTAGGGATTATGGGGTATGCCTCCTCAGCAGAATCTATCGGTGTCATGGAAATAACACCGAAAGTGAGCGAAGATATCTTTGTGTATTCCTATGAGAATAAAGAGCATTGTGAAAAAACTGCTGGACTACACGATAGTCGACGATGAAATAGCAGAGGCGTGCTCCATAGAAGCATTGAAGGCATACAGAGCAATCGGATGCAGGGATGCGGCACGTGTTGATGTGAGACTGGATGGGAGGAATCGGGCTAATGTGATCGAGATCAATCCATTGCCTGGACTGCACCCTACCCACTCGGATCTTCCGATGATATGGACGAAAAAAAAGGGAAGTCATACAGACAGCTTATATGCGGTATAGCTGCAAAAGCGAAAGCAAGGTCAACACATAAAGTGGAGAGCAAAAACTCATGAAGATCAAAGATTTAAGAGTTAATATCGTACATACCGATATTGATGTGAACAGTCATACATCTGACAAAGAGGTGCTGGTGCAGGCGGAAGAGATATCCAACGCCCTGACAGAGCTTGGTGCTAAACCCACAATAACAGGCTATCAGAGCTCCATGAAAAAGCTGACATCACGCAAAGACAGACCTGATATGATCTTTAACCTTGTGGAGTCGATCAACGACTCAGACAGGGATATGCATAAGGCTGCGAGATTTTTTTCATAACAACTACTACCTGTACACAGGGTCTCATTACAACACCCTGCAAATGCTGAGTGACAAGATAGTTATGAAACAATTGATGAGCAGAGAGAATATACTTACGCCGATTTGGCATAAGTATAATCAGCATGAGAATTCTTTCCATAAAGGGAAATACATCATCAAGCCTCTGTATGAACACGGCTCCAAGTTCATCTGTGAGGACTGCGTAGTTACCCTCAAAGACGCTAATGAGGCGGATGATAAAATTGCGTCTTTGTTCCCTGACAAACCGGACGAATTCTTTGCAGAGAGATACATAGAAAGCAGAGAGTTTAACACATCCGTCATAGAGATAAACGGCAGCCCTGAGATATTGCCTATGGCTGAGATTATCTTCGAAGACTATGGCGACAGACCAAAAATCGTCTGTGAGAAAGCCAAATGGGACTCAGACTCCAGCGAATATAAAAAAACCGTAAGGGTTTTCGACACAGTTGAAAAATACAGCCGTTTTGAAGGTAAACTGGAAAAAATCGTCATGAAATGCTGGGACACTTTCAACCTCTCAGGCTACGGCAGGATAGATATCAGAGTCGATTCGATCGGCGAACCTTATGTGCTTGAAGTTAACGCAAACCCTTCACTTGCAAAAGATGCAGCTTTTACGCCGCATGCAAGAAAGCAGGTTACGACCATAAAAAAAAGATGATCGAGTTTATACTCTTAGCAGCGATGAGGGGAAAATGATCGAAAAAAAATATACGTATGGCATAAAAAAAAAGCCATCTCAAACCGATCAGGCTGATCTCGGAGAGCAGTGGTTTCTTCTCTGATGAAGAGTTGATAATGGCCGACGATGTAGCCAAAGAAGCCTTGAGCAAAGGTGAAGAGCAGAGTGGCTATTCATACATTTTTTGTAGAGGCTGACGATACCTGCGTGGCGTTTTCATGTTTCGGCAAGATACCCTGCACCGATGAAAGATACAGGATTTACTGGCTGGCAGTGGACAACTCCGTAAGATTCGAAGGTATCGGCTCTGCATTACTCTCTGAAACTGAAAAGGTTATCGCAGAAAGGGGCGGCAAGAGAATATACCTTGAAACATCCACAAGAGAACAGTATCAGCCAACGAGAGATTTTTACAGAAAGTGCCGATATATCGCCGAGGCGAAACTGGAAAACTACTTTTACGATGGCGACGGAATGGTGATGTACTCAAAGATCATCTCATAAGAGGGCATTCTGCCCTCTTAATGTAGAATATTTAACAATGCCCTGATCGCCTTAATGGTATATAGCCCAAAATATATTTGTTAATAGAGCTTTCTGCCATGCCTCTGTCTACTTCGCCATGGGGCTCAATATAAAACTTTTATATTCAACTATCTTGCCAAAAAATGAATAATTACCGTACACAACGGACATATCGCGGCAAATCTTTAGAACCACTCCAATTCTCAGCGCCGACAAAATCCGTAACCCAAGCAGAGGTTATTTGAGCTGCGAAAGTGGTAGAAGACCAATAAGCGGAATTGGCTGTGTTTTGAAAAAATGCCGTCAATAGTAGGATTAAACATATCAATATCTACGATGGAAGAAAGCTCAATAATTGTAGGCAGACGCCAATCATCGTGACCGGCATGGCTAAGACCCTCACAGTAACTTATAGCACCTTCCCATGTATATTTATCGGTTTTAACAACAGCATTATCCTGCCACATAAGATTGTTTGTGCTGTCTGTTACAGTTTCATTCGCTCTGGTAAACTCACCTGCAAAAGCTGTATTAGCAATTAATAATATTATCAAACTCAAGATTACTTTTCTCATAATTCATTCACTCTCTAAGTTAAAAAAAGTTTTAAAATCACTGCAATAACAATACCCTAACCCGTCTTCCGGAGAGATTGCGGCGTTACTCCTTTACTCGCAATATTACGCCGATTCAGTTATCCTCTACCGTACACAACGTACATAATGGCTATACCCACTAGACGTACGAATGTTTGTTCCGTGCCAGAACGATACATGCCAAATATTTGAATCATTGAAAGCAAACACAGTAGACGACCAATAACCTGAAAAAAACACCTGTGTTTTGAAAAGTGCTATCTATAGATGGAAAGGATGTTCCATAATCCAATATAGAACGAAGCTCAGTAAATGTAGGAACACGCCAGTTATTATGACCGCCTAAACGAAGATCATTGCAATATGTTACGGCTTCTGCCAAAGTTCTCTGAACATCTGCTACAATAGCATCATCCTGCCACATAAGCCCTGTGGTGTTGTCAGTAACGATATCATTATTTCTGGTATAGCTTCTGTCAAAACCCACCTGATAATAACCGTCATCATAGTCAATGTGGCTTATTGTCTGCCCTGTTTTAAGTATAAAAGCAGAGTTATTAACATTCACTGTTATATTGAAAGCACTAAGTGAAGCTGAGCCTTCACCATCGCTGACTGAAATACCAATATCTGAATATGTACCTGCATCACCATTAAGCGGAGCCCCTGTCAGTGCACCTGTTGTGGTGTCGAAGCTAGCCCAGGACGGCTTATTAGTTATGCTGAATGTCACAGTGTCACTACTTGCATCCGATGATGTCGGTGTAAAACTGTAAGAAGAACCAGCTGTAACTGATATTGACGGTGTTCCCGATATTGTCGGTACAGTATTGGTGACATTATATGTGTCACATGCCGATGCTCCTCTGACAACTTCGCACATTGTGCCAAAAAACATTATAAGATGAAGGAGTGTAGCAGTTAAGCTGAAAATACTCATCGTCAAGATCACCTGATGATGCTCCGAAAACCGCTTCAAGCCTAGTCCTGAGTGCTGTGGAGAAACCGTTCTGCATCAAGCTAGAAGCGTATTTAACAAATTTTGTTGCCGGATCTGCACCAGTGCCGTCAAAAGCAAGAATTGATGAGCTGCTTGCCATTTCGGACTGATAAATACCCTGCATATGTGTGGCAATCTCTGCCGGATTGTAACAGCCGGTTGTCCAGCCTGAACCTGTTCTAGTGTCACCCATGTATACATTGCTGAGGTTATAAGCATCTGTAGTAAAGCCCACTGTAGATGCCGACCTAGCTGTCATAATAATACCAAGATCAATATTATTTGCCGCTCTGGCCGATCTGCCGGACGCTGATGCAAGCTCTGTCGCTGTACCCACCAGCACAACATCAGAGTAAACTCCAAGTGAGTCTAAAATATATATTACAGCATTCCCGTCGTCTTCATAAAAAGAAATCTCAACTCCATATACAGGATTACTTGAGCCATCTGTTAGAAGTATGTCGTAAGATGTATCCCCTGAAGTTATAACAACCCTGCCGTCTGCTCCTGTCGAGGCCACGGCAACGCTTGTTCCGTCATATGTCGCCAGAGTGGTATCACTGATAGCCGGGGTTGTGCTTCCGCCTCCCCCTCCACCGCCGCAGGAAACTAGACCTGATAAAAGTAAACCCGCAAGGATAACAATGAAAAATTTCATATCTCCCTCCAGTTTAGTTTGGAATCCATGGTAAATTATAACTTAGGTAGAGATTATAGGGTACTATATTTTTTTTACCATTTAGCATAATATTTGGTCATTCTACCAAAACGTATATGGTATATAATTACTGATGATCTGCATGTATATAAATACGTGCAGTCTCAGATTACAATAACGATTATACTTAGCAGAAAACTCTAGTTTTAAACTGTCTTCTCAAAGGGGAGACTTACGATACTAGCAACGAAAAAAGGCCACTGTTTTCAACAGCGGCCTTAACTTTTGGCACTTATGCCTTTTTTCAGATGCCGAGAGAGAGACTTGAACTCTAATTTATATGGGAATCAGCGGGAAGTACAGGGAGCTAAAGTGAATAACAATAGTCACTTAACCCTAAATGCTATTTCCCGCATATTCCCGCTATTTCACTCAATCTGTCAGAATCCTGTCAGAATGATTTTATGATCTTGCTAACCAACTATTAAGTAGCTTACCTATATTTTTTTTATAAAAAATCGTGCTCGAATTTTTTAACCATTAAGTCACACATTTGAGTGGCGAAAGGCTTTAAGTATGTTGTCTCAAACTCACTTAGAATTGCACTTAACGTCTCTGGGTTTTCAGAGTTTTCAATCATTATAAGTGCTGTATGCAAAAAATTCTAACTCAATGGCTATATGGTCAGCTGGCTCTTTCATACTACTATCAACATCAAGCCCAAACTTCCTATATATATTCGCCACAGCTTCTGAAGATTCATCGTTTAGTCTTTTTGACTTATCTAGATATACAGAGCCATAAGGTGGTGCCTGTAACTGGTAAGGTCCTATAAACAAAGCAGAATAGTCTAGTATAAGTTCGTTCTTGTCAACAGTCTCAAGCTCTGTAAGAAGCTCTTCTACATCATCACTGAGACTAGGATCAGTAGTCACAAGCAACTTCCCAAGTACACCAATAATCTGTGGCTCTTGAAGAAATGTCTCACGCGGATCATAGAACATTATCGAAAAAAAAGCCTATAAACTTCAGCATCTATATTAATTATGTCCGTAGCCATATTTATCTCCAAATTTAATAACGGGCGGCACAATACAGCACCGCCCAAAGATAGTTCTTACTTCATATTATAGCTTCTAATGTAATAAACATTAGGCTTAGTCCCTTTTTCTGGCTGAAGTACTTCACTTTCGTAAGTCTTCAGCAGGATAGATACTTTACTATTAGGATCGTCAAGGTCACCAACAATCCTAGCTCCTGAAGGGCATGTCTCTACACAATAAGGCTCTTTACATTCGGCCAACCTATGCGAGCAAAGGATACATTTCTCAACGATACCCTTACGTCTTACATTGTCATACTCAGGGTGTAGATATGCCGTCATCGTAGGTGGAGTTGCACCCGCTTTCGCAGCTATTTCTGCTCCAGATGATGTACATCCTGGGATGAGCTCAGTCTTATCTCTATAGTTTGGAAATGGATCTTGGTCATCAGGGTTAAAACTGATAACACTATAATCGCCATTCCCTTCAAGCTCCATAACACTGTATGGGCAAGCGTCTTGACAAGAACGACAACCTATACATCTTTCATCATTATGTAGTGTGATTCCGTCTTTGGTCTTAAACATTGCCTTTGGTGTCACAGGGCAAGCATCAACACATGCTGCGTTTGTACAGTGATTACAAAGGACAGGATATGCTGCAAATTTCACATCAGGGAATTTCCCTTCAGTTTTAAATATAAAGTCTGCCCAGTTATATGCCTGACCGTCTTTTCTATCTTGAGTATTATTTTCTGTCTTACAGGCAATACCACAAGCACCGCAGCCTACACATTTCTTAAGGTTTACTACCATTGCCATCTTAGCCATAGTTATCTCCTTATACCTTTTCGATCTTTACGCCACAGAAACCACCGTTTCTTGCAGTACTTCCAGAAAGTCTGTCGTAGTCAGCAGGCATTAGTTCGTTGTTGTTAAAGCCCTTCGGCTTAGCATTTTTTATAATCTTCGGCAGCGATACGCCCGTATGCCCAGTGTCCTTGACCGTAACATTTAGTTACGTTTCCTGGACGAACACCTTCCCATAGCTTCGCCTTAATAACAAAACTAGCGTTTGTGGAAGTGATGCGTACCATGTCACCAGTCTTTATCCCAAGTTTAACAGCATCGTCAGGGTTGATCTTAAGAACGTCATCCCAGCTATCATCACCAAGGTCGACTTTTTTTTAAACTCTTGATACCATGTCAAGTTTGCACTTCTGCCCTCTTTGTTCAACCTTGAACGGTGATCAATAAATGTGAATGGATACTCTTCAAAGGAACCATATCTAAAAGGTGTCTCATAATGAGGAACAAAAGCTAAATCCCCTCTAGCCTCATAATTACAAACATCAAGAACCTCATCGATACTCACATGGTGTTTCTTTGCGTGCTTTCCGAGAGCTTCTTTGAGGGTTTCACTAAAGAACTCAAACTTGTGTGATTTAGTCTTGAACTTGCCCCAGCTCTTTTTTATATTCAAGTCTTGCATCGTTCCAGACACCAGCTTTTTTTGAACTCTTCCCAGCCATTGATTTTGTCACCTGGGAATGACTTTTTGCCGTCCCATGATGGAGCTGTATAGTATTTAACTGCATACTCTGCAAACTCAATAGAATTTGTAGGAGCTTTCCCTGTCTCAGGATCTTTGAAGTTCTCTTTATAATAACGGAAAAGATTATCAAAGCCTTTAGATGCAAGCTTCTCAGCGATGAGATAAGGAATTTCTGTCTCATCAATCTTAACGTCCCACATCGGCTCAACAACAGGTTGCAGTAAGGATACTTGCGAATGCAGATTACCCTTACTCTTTAGATATCCCCACTTCTCGAATGTTGTAATAGCTGATGGTAGAACTATATCAGCGAACTGGGACATTTCAGAAGCGTGTGTTGTGATATGTACATAGAATTCAAGCTGACTCATCGCCTCTTCCCACCTCTGAGCACCAGTACCAGAGAATGTGAAGTTGTTCATGTAGCCAATACCCATCTTGATTTCATTAGGTATCTTCTGAAGGATACCATCAGCAACATTGTTAGTAACAACACCACCACCAGACTTGCCCCCCCTTTAAAGCAGGGAAGTTGAGGAAACCACGCTGATCTATCTTTTTTAAATTTTTTTCTTAGCTATCGCATCTTTATACGCATCGAGTTTAGGCATCTTATTGACGTGGGTCTTACCCTTCATCATCGTTCCACCTATATTGTCGAGACAGCCAAGAAGACCACAAAGAGCCTCAATAGCCATAGCTGTATATGTTCCACGAACATGCATAGCAGCACCAGGTCCAAGCCATAGACAAACAGAAGGAGCGGCAACTGCCATCTCTCTAGCTGTTTTATAGATAGCCTCAACAGGGATACCAGTCTGCTCTGCCGCCCATTCAGGAGTCTTATCTTTAAGCTCTATATTCCACCACTTGATAATACCGTGTGTGTACTTCTCTTCAAAAGAGCCTTCAATAAGTGTTTCGCCAGCTTTAAACTGATTTATACTATTTTTTTTAAAATCACCAACAAATGGCTTATACCATAGGTCTTCTGTTAAAAGAACGTGTGCTATAGCCACAGCAAGAGCACCATCAGTGCCTGGTAAAACAGGGAGCCAGTTGTGTGCTTTTGCAGCAGATGCGTTAAGTTTAGGGTCTACAACAGTTATTGTAGCCTTATCAGAAATATCTCCGAATGACTTAATGGTAAAAGGGACTTGTCTGTTGGAAACAAGCGGATCGAGTCCCCAGATAAGTACATATTTGCTATTGTGAAGATCATAATCTCTATAATCCCAATATCCGTGCGTAAAGAATGCACCAGACTTCTCTGCCTCTGCACAAATTGCCGAGTGGGAGATATTGTTAGGTGAGCCGTATATCTTTGTCATAGCATCGTAGATAACATCTCTCATATAGGTGTAACGCCCTCTATTTAGCATATACTTATGAGCCTCTCCGTTGTTACGAAGTTCCATCATTTTCTCTGCTATCATGTCGAGAGCTTCATCCCAGCTGATAGGAACGAATTTTGGGTCTACACCTCTTCCTTTCTTAGGGTTTGTCCTCTTCATAGGAACCTTTACCCTGTCTGGGTCATATAATTGTTGCAATCCCATATGTGCCCTAGGGCAACAGGTACCGCAGTTTGCCTTACTATTAGGGTTACCCCTCACTTTTACTGCACGTCCACCTTGTACAAAAACTTGTATAGGGTCCCATGTAGTACAACCTTGGCACGTTGTGGATATCCACTCGCCAGGCTCTTCGCCAATGGCTTTCTTTGGATCCATAGGTGCTAGAGCGTTATTTTTTAGGTGCTCCGCAACCTACCATAGCAACAGCACTAACAGCCGCTGTAGCTTTTAGAAAGTCTCTTCTCTTCAATTTCATACAGACCTCCTCACTTGTATATCGTTAGATTATATGCAAGGGGAGTGCCAAGTTTTGAGATTATCTAAAGTCTTGGTATATTAAGAAATGGGTTTATTAAACGATTAGCATAGGTATAGAAGCTTTACTCATAACGTACAATATCTTTACGTTGTTTTTTAGTCTAGCCCATATTTCTTGATCTTAGCATTTAGGGTAACCCTAGAGATATTCAGCCATTCGGAAGCTTTTGCAAGCTTACCATCATGCATTTCGAGTGCACCCTTGATAAGTTCTCGCTCGCACTGCTCAATACTTCTGGCGTACACGTCACTAACATACTTCTCTGAAAAATATTCAAACAAGTTACAGCTTGTGGGAGCCTTGCCAGTGACCTTATCTATCTTAAAATCATCAACCGTAAGATGGTTATTTTTTTTGCTAATATGATTGCTTCCCTGATCCTATTTTCTAGCTCACGCACATTGCCAGGCCAAGAGTATTCAGACAGTTTATCAAAAAAGCTTTGAATCAACACAGGTAATATTTTTTTTATTCTGTTTACAGGTGTGTTTACCTATCAAATGCAAAGCAATATCTTGAATATCTTCGCACCTCTCTCTAAGGGGCGGTATATCAATATTCATAACACTCAGGCGATAGTAAAGATCGTAGCGAAAGCCGCCCTCTTCTGCCTGTGCAACTATGTCTCTATTAGTGGCAGAGATCACCCTCACATCCAAAGACCTCTCTTTGAGCTCACCAAGCTTCTGTACTGTTCCGTTTTGTAAGAACCTAAGTATCTTAGCCTGAAGCTCCAGAGGCATCTCACTTATCTCATCAAGGAAGACTGTCCCACCATCTGCTGATTCTAACAGCCCCATCTTTGAACTAACAGCACCACTAAACGAACCCTTAATATAACCAAATAGCTCACTTTCTAGGAGTTCTTGCGGTATTGCAGCACAGTTGATTGCAATAAACGGCTTATTAGACCTGTTACTGAGTTCGTGGAGGAGGCTAGCTACAAGGTCTTTACCTGTTCCACTCTCCCCCGTAAGCAACACTGGAGCATCCGACATCGACGCTGAAGCTGTGAGTTTCAGCACATCCCTTATTGACCTTGAGATACCGACCAATTTATTCGTAGAGTTATACGTAGGGACATCCACATACCCATGACCACAGCAATCCAATGACTTTGTATAATATGTTTCTATAGCCTTACAAAACTCTTCTGGTGCTACAGGTTTAACTAAGAAATCTACGGCTCCTTGCTTAATAGCATCTAACACGGTCGAGCTGGTTCCATATGCCGTCATAAAGATAACTGGGACATTTTGTACATCTTTCTTTATACGCTCAAGAACATCAAGACCGTTCTCTTCACCAAGCCTATAATCGAGGAATACCAACCAATACCCGTTTCACTTTCGAGCAGTCTCATGCCAGCTGAAGCACAATTAGCGGTAAGGATATCATAATCCTTCATAAAAGCTCGTTGAAGACTGTATGTCAAAGAGGTATCGTCATCTATTATAAGTATCTTTTTTTTCATGCCATATCCTTGATTTTAACTATAAACTTAGCACCATTACTAACTTCGCTATCTATACTAATACTACCACCAAGTGCTGTAACCATCTTTTCACACATGCTCATTCCGAGCCCGTTGCCAGATGCCTTCGTAGTATAAAATGGAAGAAATACCTTTTCGATATGCTGTCTGTCTATCCCTGAACCATTATCTTGGTATATAAATACTACCCTTGATTCATCACAACTAATGTTTACTTCGCACTTTGTCGCACCTGCGTCATAAGAATTTAGTATAAGATTTTCAAAAAAAACATTACATAGCATTAACAAATCAGAAGAAATTTCAAAATCTTTCCCAGAATAGCTTATAACTATATTCCCCTTCATTACTCTTGCAGCATAGTCATTAAGTATCTCTTTGAGATTTTTTTGTATCCATAATCTCAAAATGGGTGTCTATAGGTTTTGATATCTTAAGGAAACCACTAACTGTTGATACTATCCTCGAAATCTCTCTATCCATAACATCGACATCGCCCTTTTCAACTTGGTTTTCAGAGTTTTTTATACTGTGCATAAGCATTTGCAAGCTCATTGCAGGGTTTCTAAGCTCATGGGCGAGACCTGCCGACATTGAACCTATCGCAGCTAACCTCTCCTCTTTTGCGAGGGCTTTCTCATTTTCAATATTTGATTTAATATTTTTCTCTAGCTCTGCTGAGAGGGTAGTAAACCTTTCTGCAAGTTTCTTCAGCTCTGCCGACGTGTAGTCAGGTAGTTCAAAACTTATAGGAAGCTCAGCTATATCAACTCTTTTTTAGCCGTCTAGAAATAATATTAAGTGGTCTTGTAAAAAAAGTGGATAAGAGCCACACCAAGCAGAATGAACAATACAATAACTGGAGTGATAAAAAAGTACACTGGTTAGACTATGTTTCAAAATTGTCATATTTATAGTTTCAATATCAATGAGATAAATTACGCTACCAACTATTTTACCGTTTTCCAGAACTAGGTCATATCTTTCAGTATTTTGTATTTCGCTGACGGTGACAGCCTTAGTTACTCTAGCATCGGTAATATATTCACCCTCCGCATCAAGTATGTAGATATTGTTGATCAATGAGACACTGCCAACGATATTCTCTGCCACACTGAAAAGGTGTATATATCATCAAATAGTATCGAATCTTTGAGTCTATTCTGAACACTTTTATGTATATTGATAATGGTTTCAGAAGCGTAATGACGAAACATCTGTTTATCGTAAATATACTGTATAGATATACTGATAGCTCCTGTCGCCACTGCAAATAATATAAACAGTATAAGTATACGTTTCCGAAATGAATCAGGAAGTAGCCTATTTATTACTTTCAACATAATCTTTCATCTGAATAACATTGTCATAAACCTTAAGGTCTGGAACGATAAATCTATCAATCATGAGGCTATTAAGTATCTTTAACCCGTCTTTATCTTTATGCATTTCAAGAAGTACACTTCTTAATTTTGTAATATTGTTAGCACTCATCTTTTTAGAAGCGACTATAGGAGGTATCCCAAACTCTTCTGACACATGGATAATCTCAATATTCTCTACATCTACTGGATTTTGATTCTCAATATTATAATAAACAAGATTATCAACAGCTGCACCATCGACAACCCCCCTTGTTTACCAAATATATAGACTTATCATGGGTTCCAGTGAAGAACACTTTGCTAAAAAAACTTTTCAGGATTGTTGTAATTCTTAGAAAAAAAAGTAGGTAGGAAATAGATACCCTGTATTGGAAAGCCTATCCGTCATTGCAAATGTTTTGCCTGCCAAGTCGGATATATTCTTTATATCAAAATTCTTATTTGCGATAATAAGTGACCTGTAAGTACTCTTTCCATTAATCTCAGGAACAACAAGAATGCTATAAACATCCTTATCAAGATAAAGCATTGCCCCAGTGCAAATACTAGCAAAGTCCACCTGCTTATTCTCAAGAAGCTGGTTCATGTCACTATAGCTCTCTTTATGTATGATCTCAGATTTCACACCCATTTTTTTCAGCTATATAGCTATTGAAGTCCTCATAATATATGAAAGTATTTGAAGCGGATAACATAGAGGAGATGCCGTATTTAAGAAGTGTTTCGGAGTAAACAGACAAATAACCTGCTAAAAAATAGGACAACGATAAATATCAACTTCATCTACTCTCCAGTGTTACTATATAGATACATATAAAAAACATTATATCCAATTGCTACTGGATCGCAACCACAACACTATATTGAGACGCAAACTATAATCTTAAAGATGGAGTAATTTCTGTTAACTTTTGGCTTTGTTTTTTAAATGCTATATTTTCAATTACACTTCTTGAATTAAGTAAATGACCCCGACAAATAAAATTATTTCGCTTCCAAGGTAATGCTGAGGACCTGAAAGTGATAAACTACCTCTACCGTCCAAATCACCTGATCGTTAGGCATCAGCTTTTTCCAGTATATTCCCGATATTTCACTTAAACTGTCAGAAACGAAAGCTTACATACTAAATTGCATATGGGAACTATTTTTAATCATTAATTGTAATAATAAGAGTGCTCTAGTATATTCTAAAAAATTGTTGGTTGCATAAGAGAGCGTCATGTATACTAACGTTTTTTTTAAATACCAGCAATATTCCTATTTTTTTACAATAACCAAAGACCAATATACTTAAATAAAACGTTTCTTATTATAGAAAAATCTCACCTATTATAATTGTTGCAGGATTAGTAATATTCTTATCATTAATCGTATCTGCTAGGTCACAAAGTGAACATTTGACTAGTTTTTTCATCTGGTGATTCCATCTTTTCACCGATAACGACAGGAGTGTTTCCAGACGTACCGTAACCAATTAATGTTTCGGCAATAAATTGAGCGTTCTTGACGCCCATATATATAACAATGGTTAGTTCTAACGAAGCGAGGGCTTGCCAGTTATACGCTTTTTCAACATTGCCATCGTGAGGATGCCCAGTAATAAATACAACACCAGATGCCCTTCTGCGATCTGTCAGTGCTGTTTGAACCTTTGCCGATAATGTCGCAGCAGAAGTAATCCCAGGGATAATCTTTGTCTCTGCACCAAGTGACTTAGCCGCCTCTAGCTCCTCCATAGAACGAGCAAAAAACAGTACTATCCCCACCTTTTAGTCTGACTACACATCTATTTTTCGATAGATGTTTAATGATTAAATCGTTTATATCTTTTTGTAATATACAATGCTTGCTATATGGCATTTTACCTACTTGGATAAGCTCACATTCAGGAGCATGACTAAGTATCTTTTCATCAACTAGACGGTCGTATAAGACCACATCAGCTCTTTGCATTTCATTTATGCCTTGTAGGGTGATACTCTCTGCACCAAGGCCTGCACCAATTATTATTAACTCTTTCATATCTAATTCCTCTTCGCTTTTGAAAACACTTTATTTAGCATTATCACATTATCAAACGATACACTGTTTGCTCTGGAGAATCTTTTCTCGTCAACCTTCAGAAACTCAGAGCTTAACATTCTAAATGATGGACGCTCAGCTGGCGGAACAGGCTTTTTTATTCATCGGTCCTATCTGAAACAGATAAAAGTCGGGGTTCATAGCGACTATATTCTCAAGAGAAAGTCTGACAAACTTTTTTAATACCCTTGATCTGATAGTCCCCCCCCAGCTTTCTCTACAATATCTGCAACAATATTCTTTTGCCCCGCAACAGTATACGGAATCTGCATTATCTCAAACACAACAGTCGGTTTTATGTTTAAGCTTTTAACCTTATCTAATTTCATCTGAAGACTGTAGATCAAATCGTTTGCCTGTTTAGTTTTGTTCAGTACCTTGCCAATCTCTCCTATACCATTAAGTATTCCTTCCAAAGTTGTTGGATTATACTCCAGCACAGGCACTCCAGCTTCATTAACCATAGCCTCAGTAAAGAACCTATTCGAAGAAATGATTATCAAATCTGGCTTTAGTGACATGATAATCTCTAAGTTCGGTCGTATATGGCTTCCAACTTTCAACGCATTTGGGAACTCTTCCACACTCTTTGTCTTACCGACGATCTGAGATGAACTACCAAGCTTCTGTAATATATCTGCAGCCGCAGGAGCTAATACAATGACTCTATCGGCGGCAAAAGCATTAAAGGTAAAAAGCAAAACGACCAGTATTAGCACTGACCTTAACATCAAACACCTCTGAAATTATTGATGGTTTTAGCTCACTTTTGCGTATATTAAAAGCCAGCTCACCATTTTTTAGAAAGATAAATCTATCAAAATACTCTACAGCCAGATTAACATCATGTATTGATGCAACAACTGTCTTATCACTATTTACTAGTAAGTCCAATATCTCTAGCTCATGCCGTATATCTAACATAGATACTGGTTCGTCTAATATCTGCACTGGGCTACCTTGATTTATAACCCTAGCAAGCATTACACGGCGTTTTTTCACCACCAGAGAGTTCACTAAATACTCTTTCTTTTAAATGATATATATCAGCCATCCGTAAGCTTGTATTAGTAGCTTCCTCTATATCTTCGTTACTAGCATTATATTGACCGAATTTCACAACTTCAAAAAAAACAGTAAAAGGGAATGAAACCTCCGGCATTTGTGGTAGGAATGAGAGCATTCTGGCACGATCTATATAACTCATTTTCTTAAGTGGTTGCCCCATATATCTAATGTCAGCATTACCAATTACGCCTGTCATTAGATGCATCAACGTACTTTTTTCCCGAGCCGTTCTCGCCAAGCACAGCAACCTTTTCACCCTGCTCTATTTTAAAATTACCAGCAGTAAGGAGGAAATCCCCCCCCTGCTTATAATAAATACTTCCTACCTCTATCATGCCCATACCTGCCTACGTCTACTCTTAAGCATATACAAGAAGAATATCCCACCCAAAAGAGCAGTTATGATACCTACAGGTAGCTCAGTACCGCCCGGTATTATAGTTCTAGCCACAGCGTCAGAGACGACAAGTAGCATTCCGCCCATTACGGTCGAGTAATAAATATTCGTTTTCATATCACTACCGAAAAAAGCTTCTAGCCACGTGAGGAACTATAAGCCCCACAAAACCAATAAGACCGCTATAACTAACAGCCACAGCGACTAAGAGGGTTGCCAATACAAATGCTCCCATACGTTCAGCACGAACATTTACACCTGAAGTCTCTGCAGAGTATTCATCCATAGCTAAAAGATTCAGACTACCTGACCTCATTAAGAAATAGATATAAACCACTAGCAGAACACTGGTCCCAATAATAATCTTCTGATAAGTAACTATAAAAAATCCACCCATCAGCCAAAAGACTATGGATGACAAAGCATCTTCAAAATAGAATTTAGTAAAACTAATAACGGATGAAGCAACAATATTCAGGACAACACCTGCTAATATCATTGTCACAGGGCTTAGAACCCTCCCTCTAGAAGATGAAAGCTTATAAACCAGCATCAACCCACTCAGACCAGTTATTAACGCAAATGGAGATATAAAAGCTACTGGCACACCGATGGCAATAGCAAGCACAGCCCCTAAAGCTGACGATGATGCCGCACCAGTGGTAAAGCTATCTGCTAGTGGATTCTTAAGAACTAATTGATAAACCGACCCACTAAGACCGAGCATTCCGCCTATGATAGTGGCGAACAGGACTCTAGGTAATCTAATAGACCAAAAGATATTTTGTTGAGCCTCGGTCATGGAAAAAAATATTTATATCTGTGGAACCTGTTACAGATGCAAAGCATGCGATAATAACAAGTAATACTCCGAGTAGAATTTTCATATCTCAACTCGCCTGACAACACGATAAGCCAAGAAGAACAATACTGATGCGATAGATATTAATATGCCAATATAAAGCGGTACGTTCAGCTCACCGCCAAGGAGCGAAAACCTAATAAGCTTTGTTGAATATGCAAGCGGAAAAAACCTTTGCAATCCACTGCACAACCATAGGCATCTTATCCACTGGATAAAAAGTACCTGACAAAAATATCATAGGTGTTATCACAAATGTATTAACGGCAAACTGATCGCATGGTTCTTCACCATGAGGGCGACTATCAGCCTAATAGAGCAAAGATGCTTAGATGCAAAAGCATACTTAGAATAAATAACAGATTAAAATCAAGCTTAACGCCTATTATAAATGCATATATGAAGACTATAAAAACAGGGATAAAACCTCTAGTAACACCATAAAGCATCTCACCAGCAACTATCTCCCACCTTTGAACTGGTGCAAGCAGATATTCATCAAAGACCCTAAAATAGAATCTAGATATGTTTATCTCAGTGGAAATTCCATAGCTCTGGTTCATACTGCTCATAGCAATAAGACCTGGGATAAGAAAGGCTAAGTAGTCCACTCCGTCAACATTAGAGAATCGTCCTACTCCATAACCAAAAGCCAAGAGGAAGAGTAACGGAGAGATAGACGAGGACATGAGTATCTTCCAACGTCTGCTATAAAGCACTAAGAACTCTCTGTAGTAGATCCCCTTAACACCATTTATCCTCATACGTCTATCCTCTTACCTGTTATACTGAGGTAGACATCTTCTAAGTTTGTTGCACGAATTTGAGCAGTTTCATTTATACCAGAAAGTCTTTCAAGTGCATCTTCCCTCTTTTCGAAAAACTCAGTCTCAGTAGTATTACCCATCTGTATATCAAGCGCCCAATACCCGACCTGCTCTTTAAGGCTGGCGACATCACCTTCGGCAACTATTTTAGCCCTGTCGATAATAATAACATTATCAGCCAGCATCTCAGCCTCTTCTATATAATGGGTAGTCAAAAATATAGTACAGTTCTTCTCTTTATTTATGTTCCTTATCAGATCCCACATAGAACGTCTCACCGAAGCATCAAGCCCCACTGTTGGTTCATCAAGATAAAGGATAGACGGATTATGCAACAGAGCTCTGGCTATGATAAGCCTTCTCTTCATCCCACCAGAAAGCTTGCCTGCTGGTTTATCCACATGTGAAGTGAGCCCAGAAAACTCAAGGGCTTCCCCTATACGTCTGCCAATCTCTGCCTGTCCCATGCCGAATAAAATCCCGTGTACTTTTAAGTTCTGATAGACAGTTAAATCCCTGTCTACGTTATTATGTTGAGGAACAACACCTATACTCTTCTTGAGTGCAGTGTTGCGAGATTCAAAAAATTTCGCCTCTATAGAATATCTCACCAGATGTTGGCTGCATAAGGTCTGTCAGCATATTAACAGTCGTTGTTTTGCCAGCACCATTAGGTCCCAAAAAACGCAAGGATATTACCTGTTTCTACAGAGAAGCTGATATCATCTACTGCTGCATTCTTTCCAAACATTTTTTGTTAGGTGTGATACTTCTATCTCTTTCATGTTTATTTTAGCGGTACTCCAGCTATTTTTTGCTGCTTCATTTATATGATTAATAAATATCCGCCTTATCTGCTTCTTATCACCTAGCCCTTCGAGTATAGGCATGACACTGAAACCAGCCTTAGTCAAAACAGTATTCCAAGAATCATCTTCATCACCAGCCATATCATTATTAGCATGATCACCAGCGACAATCATAAGTGGCTTAAGCAGAACTTTCTTAGCTCCACTTGCCATAAGCTTAGATATAACAACATCTATATCTGGTTGCCCTTCTACCAAACCTATCACAACAGGAACGTCATACATACGGTTCATAGCAAGCTCTAGTTCATAGTATGATCCCTGAGCCATGCGTGTATTACCATGCCCCATATAAACAAGTGCCCCACCATGTTTTTTTAGCCTGAATAGCATCTTCTTTTAGCGACTTAGCCAACGTCTTAATCTGCTCAGAGTGGTCAAAAGCACCTGTAAGTGGCTTACCAACACCTATGGCTATAAATGGCTGATGCTTTAGTTGCAAGGTTTTTATAGAGTTTAAGCCATTCAGGAACGCTTCCATGTCTTGATACTCTTCACCAGCAACCACGTGAGTAGACTGAACTACGATATGCCTATAGCCTTCATTTTGCAGGTCAGCCATAGCCCCAAGTACATTCTTCACAGTATATAGCTGTGCAGGTACTTTAGGATGTGCTTTCTTATAAGCTGCGTCATTGTTTCGTTTATGCCAGATTTTTTCTGATAATGTTTGAAGTAAAAGCAAGTCTCACTTCAACATTAGGGAATGATCTCTCTACATCCTCTACGATAGCGAGGATAGACTTGAGGGTCTTCTCATATGTTGTGCCAAATGCCGATACAACAATAGCCGGTTTGATCTCTTGTTTCCTTGCTGTTCCAGATGCGAACACCGATCCCGTTAATAGGAACAACAGCAATGCTAATGATATAATTTTATTCATTAGTGCCTCCTAAAAAAAATAATACGGGTGAACTTTAGTGTCGAAAAGATGAAACAGGAACCTTTATCCTCGTAAAGTCTATCAGCAAATCAGATATCCTGACTCCCGGCGATATACCTACTCCTACACCTTCCCATTTTATTTTAGGTTTGATACCTTAAAACAGTGGCTTTTGCAGTTTCGTTCCGGTTACAGTAGCGGGACTGTTTTGGATTTTAACCAAATTCCCTGATTTTGCCTACACCCAAGAAATAGTATTTCACCTCAAAAGTGGATTACAGTCAACAATAAAAAACATTTTCTTGACCGCTAATTCTTTTTTCAATAACTATATGTATTATGAGACACGGATACACTACAGGAACAACAGCGACTGCCGCTGCAAAAGCACATGCAGAATATCTACTTTCAAGTAAAGAGCTTACGCATATCAACGTAACTTTACCAGATGGTTCTACGACCACACTACAAGTTAAATCCTGTGCATCAAGTCATGTATGTGTTGTTAAGGATGCTGGAGACGACCCTGATGTTACACACGGTGCTGATATATGTGCAACTGTAATGATAAATAATACTGGCTCAATAAACATATTAGGCGGTAAAGGTATTGGCGTTGTGACAAAAGCTGGGCTTCAGATTCCTGTTGGACAACCAGCGATCAACCCAGTACCACTTGAAATGATTAGGGCAAACGTCAGAGATATCATAGGTAACAACAAGGGTGCAGATGTAACGATCTTTGTCCCTGATGGTGAAAGGCTAGCAGAAAAGACTTTTAACTCTCGTATAGGCATCATAGGCGGTATCTCCATCATAGGGACAACAGGCATTGTCGAGCCTATGAGTAATGATGCTCTGAAAGCGACAATCGCTTGTGAGATTGATGTACTAACAGAAAATATGACACATACTTTTACCCTAGTCCCTGGTAAAATAGGCGAAAAAACATATTCATAAGGTATACCCAGATGAACCTACAGTTATGACAAGTAATTTCATCGCTACGCCTTAGAGTATTGCATAAATAAAAATATCAAAGATATCAAGCTGGCAGGACACCCCGGAAAGCTTGCAAAAAATTGCTATGGGCTACTATAACACTCACTCGAAAGAATCTCCTATGGCACAAAGCTTTATAGCTAAAGAGCTGAAACTTGAGGGTGACTTTAATACAGTAGAAGAGATATGTAACACTATGAGTGAAACAGGAATGGATAAGATCGCAAACCTAATTTCGAACAAGATTCTAGCTAATTTCAATTTCGATTCCGTAGATATTATCCTATTTAATATGGCAGGGGATATAAAAGGTAAATTTAATGGCTGATATAACTATAATCTCAATGGGACCAGGCGGAAAAGAATACCTAACCCCTCAGGCATACGAGGCACTAAAACAAGCAGATATACTTATTGGAAGTGATAAACTAAAAAAAATACTCTATAAAGAGTTTGAGATATTTGTACCAACTAAAATATTAGAAGGAACAAAGACCCTTATTAACGAAAATATAGAAAAGAAAATAGGCGTTCTGGTTACTGGTGATGCTGGTTTCTATAGCCTAGGTAAGTCTATCATCAAGGAATTCGGTAACGACTCAGTAAGAGTGATCGCAGGTGTATCTGTAGTCCAGTTAGCATTTGCAAAAAATACTAGAACCTTGGCAAGATGCTCACTTTCTGTCTGTACACGGCAGAGACGATTCTATCATATCAGAAGCTATTAATTTAGATAAATTCATACTTCTTTGTGATGCGAAAAAATAGTGCAACGAACATGACTAATAAGCTACTTGAGCTTATATTATCACATGATTTATACGTAATGGAAAACTTAGCTGGTATTGATGAACGAATTATCCAAATTCGATCTAAACAAGATTTAAAAGATATAAGCGATGCCTCATTAAGTGTTATTGTAGGTATCAGGAGATAAAAAATGAGCGATGTTTATTTTATTGGTGCAGGACCTGGTGATCCTGACCTCATAACTCTAAAAGCAGTTAAAAAAAATCAAAGAATGTAAGACCGTAATATATGCAGGTAGCCTTGTCTCGAAAGAAATTCTCACCCACTGTAGAGAGGATGCTACCATACACGACTCCGCATCTATGAACCTTGATGAGATAATAGACACTATAAAGGCCGCCACAGAAAAAAAAGGCGAAAAGGTCGCAAGATTACATACAGGCGATCCAAGCATCTATGGTGCGATAAAAGAGCAAATGTTAGAGCTTGATACACTAGGGCTCACCTACGAGGTTGTACCCGGCATAACCGCATTATTCGCTGCTGCTGCTGCATTGCAAACAGAGCTTACGGCTCCAGAACAATCTCAAACCATCATCATAAGCCGTATAGAAGGTCGTACCCCCGTACCGGATAACGAACGGATCGAAGAACTCTCCAAGCATGGCGGAACCTTTGCATTTTACCTCTCAGTAAACAGACTAAATGAGGTTTTAGATAGATTCAGAGCAAACAATTGGGCGGAAGAAACACCAGTTGCTGTTGTTTACCGTGCTAGCTGGGAAGACCAAAAGATCGTCCGTGGAACCTTTGCCGATATTCAACAAAAAATTTAATGATGCAGATATCAAAAAAACATGCACTAATTATAATAGGGATAGCACTAAGCTCTAAACTTGATGCATATAGCAAGCTTTACGATAAGGATTTTTTCTCATGACTATAGGAAGTGATACTGCTGTTATTGCTGTCACAGAAAAGGTATATCTCTTGCGAAACTGATTTCTAATGAGATCAACGCTGACATATACACACCATCAAAATTGGGACACGCAGACACAACAACATATGACTCAATAGCTGAATGCTTTGATATTTTGTTTCACTCATATAAGAATATTATTGCCGTAATGGCTCAGGGAATTGTCACACGCATGATAGCACCACATATAGAATCAAAATATACTGACCCAGCTATCGTCACATGTGATGAAGTTGGGAGATTTGCAATAAGTACCCTCTCTGGGCATGAAGGTGGAGCTAATGTTCTAGCTCATTTGGTTAGCTCTATCACAGGGCACAACCAGTTATTACAACAGCCACAGAGGCAAACAGATCATATATTATAGGCATTGGATGTAGAAAAGAGACAACAAAAGACGAGATAATATCTGCAATAGATCAAGCATTCAACATGGCTAACATCAAAAAAAGATGACATACGCTTACTTACCTCTGCGTGGATAAAGAAGGATGAGAAAGGGCTAATAGAAGCGGCTTCTGAGCTGAGTCTATACCTTAGATTTATCCCTGAAAGATTTTATAAGAACGAATTTTATAACTTTAAAATAGAAGATGCTCCTATGAAGTATTTCGGGATAGCTGGTGTTGCAGAACCCTCTGCTATCATTTCCGCTGTAAACCCAGAAATGATTCTACCAAGACAAGTAATTGGCAAAGTGACTATATCAATTGTAAAAGAGATGGTGATTAATGATTAACACAGGAAAACTTTTTTGTAGTAGGTAACGGACCAGGAAATATTTCCCTAACAGCACCAAAAGCGGCTGAAGCTATAGCTCAATCTGATTTTGTATGTGGTTACGAGCCTTATGTTAAACAGATAGATAAACTTATAAATGATAGCTCTGAAGTCTTTACAAACGGTATGAAAGGCGAGATTGAAAGGGTTAAAAGAGCCATTCTTGAAGCATCAAAAGGTAGAACCGTTGCACTTGTTTGTGGTGGCGATGCATCACTGTATTCTATGGCATCACTCGTTTATGAGCTAAGTGACAACACTGATAACATAGATGTAATCCCAGGAATAACGTCTGCTCTATCCGCTTCAGCAAAACTTGGAGCTCCAGTATCCGCAGACCTTATACTCATATCAATGAGTGACCTCCTAACACCTTGGGAGATAATTAAAAAAACGTATCGAAGCAGTTAATATTGGTGATTTTGTATGTGCCATCTATAATCCAAGAAGCAAAAAGCGTGTTGAGCAACTCCCATATGCTGTTAAGCAATTTATGGATGCAAGAGGCGACCTTGCTTGTGGGTGGGTGAAAAAACTGTGACAGAGATGACGAAAAGTTTAAAGTTACAAGATTAAGTGAGCTAAACTATGACGATATTGATATGAGAACTATCCTCATTATAGGGAACAGCAAAACACTTATAAAGAATGGAAAACTCGTTTCACCAAGGGGTTATACAGAAAAGTATGGTGAGGGTAAATGATACTTGTACTAGGCGGTACTTCGACAACACATAAAGTAATAAAAGAGCTTAACTCGAATAACTACATCATTAGTGTTGCTACTGAGTACGGTATGAGTCAGTTCGAGCAGAGATACCTTAATAAAGTCATTAATATCCGTTTCACACCAGAGACACTTACTCAGTTCATTAAAGCTAATAACATCAAACAAATCATAGATTCAACCCATCCCCACGCAGTACTAATTACCAAAACTGCTAAAGAGACTGCAAGATCTGTAGGTATAGAATATATCAGCCAAGTAAGAGAGATTGTGACATTCGACGATTATGATAATCTGTATAATTTTTCTGATTATAACGAGGTGGCAGAGCACTTAAGATCGACAGGATACAAGTCTATCATCATAACCACAGGTGGTAATAACATTAATAGGTTTAGTGAATTTATCGACTGTTCATATGTTCGTATTTTGCCTTTCGAAAAAATCTATCAAGGCGTGCACAGATGCAGGTTTTCACTACTCACGCATTATAGCAATGCAAGGTCCTTTCTCTGAGGAGTTTAATTCTGCTCTCATAATGGAACTTAAAGCCGACTGCCTGATAACTAAAAAAAACAGCGGAGAAGGTAGCGGGTTCACAGAAAAGGTCAACGCATGCATCAAGGCAAACATCGACCTTATAGTTATTAACCCTAACGACCAGCTAACATAAGAAGCCCGTTTATCACGGTAGCCGCACAAGGACTACCACCTTTTGTCCCTCTGTTGGTAACATGAGGTATATTTGTTTCTGCCAACAAACCTTTTGATTCCTCAGCCTTAACAAAACCTACTGGTAGACCAGCTATAAATGAAGGATTAGCCTTCCCCGCTTTCGTCAGCTCAAGTAGTTTCAAAAGAGCCGTCGGTGCATTACCTATAGCAAAAAAAATAGCATCTGGGTATTTAGAAACAGCGTAATCAATAGCAACTTCGGATCGAGTCTGATTTGTCTCTTTAGCTATTCTTAATACTTCAGGGTCATTGATAAAGCAAATAATCTGAGCACCATCAGCCATATCAAGATACCTTTTTGTTATACCACTCGTAACCATAGTAACATCACATATAATAGGTTTACCTGCTCTGAGAGCGGCAACACCACTCTCCACTGCATTACCTGAAACTATTGCTAGTTTAGCAAATTCAGGATCACCCGTAGTATGTACAAGCTTTCTAACAAGTACCTTCTCGTCATCAGTGAAATCTGATAAATCTACAAAACTATCTATTATATCAAAACTTTCATTCTCAATTGCGATCCCTTTTTTCCATGTTTCACCCCAATAATAAATCTAAAACAGACGGATTACTCATAAAATGAAAATGAGTATATCCTGCAAATACTTTCCCTTTATAAAATCCATCCTGCTTACGAGCCTTTGTTGTAAGTTTTTTCTAGCTCGAAAAAGTATGGCTCATCAACATTCTCTAACTTCGAATAATGGAACTCATGCCCAACATAACTCTCATTAGAACCAGTCCCTTTTGCACTCACATACCCAAGGGCTTGCCTCTTTTCTGTCATTCTGCAATCAGCTCCAAAAGTACCAACCATAGGGTAGTAATCCTCACCAACATATATACCTCTGGTCAGAATCATCATACCACCACACTCAGCTATCACAGGCTTATTATCATTTATAAACTGTTTAAGAGAGTTCATAAATTTGCTATTTTCTGCAATATCTTTTGCGTATAACTCTGGGTAACCACCACCTAGATATACCAGATCTGCCCCATCTACAGGCTCATCATTAAGTGGTGAGAAGAATTCTATCTCGTAGCCTCTTTTGCGAAGCTCTTGAAAGTTTGTATCATAGTAAAAGTTGAAAGCCTTATCATAAGCTACTAAACACTTTTTTATCTGTATGTATATCTACACTTTCAGACGTATATTCAGCGTCTACTGCTAGATTTCTTAGAAACTCAATATCAATATATCTATCAACAAGATCAGCACAAGCTTCATAGTAACTGTCATCAGTCTCTAACCCCGTTTTGATACCAAGATGTCTCGAAGAGAGTATCTCATCCTGTCTTCGCACACATCCGAGCAAAGGCACATCTGTATGCATTTTTTTTATAGCTTCACTTAATAGTTTTTTCGTGGTTATCTGATGCGACATTATTTAGTATCACACCTGCGATATTCACCTTGGTTGCCATAGCCTGAAAACCCCTAAGGATAGCGGCGATAGAGTAAGAAGACGATGCAGTATTCAGGACTAAGATAATAGGTAACCCAAGAAGAGATGCTACATGGTAGCTACTTCCGTAGAATTCCTCTGGCTTAATGCCGTCAAATAGCCCCATCACCCCTTCTGCTACACATATATCCATATCCTTCGAACCATGAGCAAAGACGTCTCTCAAGCCATCTTCATCAAGCATAACAGAATCTAAATTATTAGCTGTATTTCCAGCGGCAATACCTAAATGAAGAGTATCAATATAATCAGGACCACATTTAAAAGGTGCTACTTTTAGCCCACTACGACTGAGTGAGCGTATTATCCCTGTAGTGAGTGTTGTTTTTCCTGAGCCACTCCTGTCAGCCCCTATCAGAAATCCTTTCATAAATCTTCAAGACCTCCACTGGCAATCCAGGCTTCTAATTTTTTTTCACGAATCCTTTTTGTCTTTGTTGGATTCTCCCCATCAGTCGATATGGAGATCATCGCCCCACTTTCATCATCTATGATAACCGCAGGCATATGAAAATCACACTCATCAGGGTTATCTGCTATATTTACAGGTATATTTAACTCTTTAAAATGTGCCAAAGCCTCAGCGTTTGCACCCCTGTTATCTGTGGTGATAAAAACATAGTCATATCTGTCCGTATGATCAGTATTAAAGGTATCATCAACCCAATTAATTGCATTGATGTCATGTAAATCAATTAATTTATCAGTTACTTCAGGAGAGATTACACTGATAATAGGCGACACCCTTAGCAGTGATAAAATCTTTCTCTCTGCGACCTTTCCTCCACCGATGAAAAGAACTTTTTTTATCTTTTAGGTTAAAGAGTAAGGGGTATCTATTCATAACCCTAACCCTTCAAGCATTCTGTCTACATCACAAGACTCTTCTATGGTTTTCGCCACTAGATTTAGCTGTTTGTCCTTTTCGTTTGTATAGTTATCTGCGTCCAGCTCAAAGCCAAGCAGATTAAATAGCTTTTGAGTCACTTCGCCAGTTTCGAATATACCGTGCAAGTAAGTTCCCAATACATTTTTTATTAGGGTCATAAACACATATATCTTTTTGACTAACTAACTGCTTTAAGTTGTTAGAGTTGATCTGTGTGCTTCCCATATGCATTTCATAGCCTGAAACATTTATACCTGACAAAGCCCCTTCACCTTCATAATCTCTTTTGACAAGTCTCTTTTCTGATTCGATGGTTGTACTCATCTCAAACAGACCAAGACCATTAATATCAGTGATATCACTCTCAAGTTTATTTGGATCTTTGATACTATTACCTAGCATCTGAAAACCGCCACAGATTGCAACAATAGGCTTATTAGCCTTATTTATGGCCTTATCAAAGCCACGCTCCTGCATATATCTCATATCTAGAGCCGTACTCTTGCTCCCCGGAATAATAATTACATCACAAAGCTGTAAAGTTTCAGGCCTATCTATATACAGCAGGTTTATCTTTTCATTAGATTTCAGTGGTGCAAAGTCAGAAAAAAAATTTGATATACGAGGCAACCTAATTACACCGACAGTAATATTTTGTTCAATGATTTTATCTGATACGATATCTTGAGAGTCTTCCTCTTCTAGAGTTAGTCTAAGATAAGGCAAGGTACCTACCACGGGCACAGGAACATGGTCGTTGAACATATCTATCCCTGGTTGCAATAACGTTACATCACCACGAAATTTATTTATTATAAAGCCTTTTATAAGCTCTCTTCTGTTATCTTCGACTAGATCATAAGTCCCTTTCATCCATGCGAAAACACCGCCTCTGTCTATATCACCAATAATATAAACATTAGATTGTGCATAGTCCGCCATACGCATATTTACTATATCAGTCTTATGCAGGTTGATCTCGGCAGGACTACCAGCCCCCTCTAGAACAATCACGTCATACTCAGAAGCAAGATCATCATAAGCAGTTTTTTACTATCTCAAAATTCTCTACCATGAGCTGATAATAGTCCCTTGCACTATGAACACCAGAGACCTTTCCCATACGGACAAGTTGCGATACAGAATTCCCCTGTGGTTTCAACAAAATAGGTTCATCCGAACATCAGCAGTAACATATGCCGCTTCAGCCTGCAATATCTGAGCACGCCCCATCTCAAGACCTTCGCCAACAACACCAGAGTTAAGAGCCATATTTTGTGATTTAAAAGGTGCAACCTTCACTCCCCTATCAGCTAATAGACGGCAAAAAACCCGCTGTAACAATACTCTTGCCTACGCCAGAACCAGTTCCCTGAAACATAATCGATAGAGTTTTCATTAGATATAACCGCCTCTTGTTAAGCTCAATGGTATAAAAAAAACTGGACACATCACAAGTGATTTCCGTATATTGATTGCGAGAGGTAAGTATGAAAATATACGGAATCGGAATTGGCCCCGGAGACCCAGAACTAATTACTGTAAAAGCAGTTAAAATAATGGAAGATGCTGATATTGTTGTCGTCCCACAATCCAAAAAAAATAGGAAGAAGCCTAGCTGGTGAAATAATAAATCATTACGTGCCTGAAGAAAAGATACATTGGCACTTTTTTCCCTATGACAGGGGATCAACCCGACCTAGACCTTAGATATGATGAGCTAGCGAACACTATGCTCCAGATGCTAAAAGAAGGTAAGAGAGTGTGCTATGTGACGATAGGAGATACACCTATCTTTAGTACTTTTAATTATCTTCGTAACAGACTGGTTGAGAAGGGTATAGAGATGGAGATGGTCCCAGGTATCGCCGCATATTCTGCTGGTGCTAATGAACAAGCCCTACCACTCTGTGAAAAGGGCGGATCATTCTGCATAATAGAGATGCCCACCAATCCAGAAGAAATAACTAAAAAACTGGACGAATTCACGTCTGTTGTACTTATGAAGGTACAAAAGAATCTCCGAATACTAACTGATTACGTGAATGATAATGATCTGTCAGCTGCTTATCTATTCCATAGGGTCTCTTTAGAGGATGGTCGTACATATGATCTTCTGACTGAGGAAGTGACCGACGAGCAAGCGGGATACCTTTCTACTGCGATAATTAAGAAATAAATTCTTTTAATACACCTAGTGAATCAATGAGGTCTTTTTTCATTAAAGACCTCAAGGCTTATTGTTAGAGCATTTACAGTAGCAAAATCAACCACAGCTTTAATAATTTCCTTATCTAAATATCTAATACTTTGATGATCTTTACCGTCTTTGACACCATGTAGATGGAATAGCTCTATCCTATCGCCTAGAACCTCTAACGCTTTAAAAAACATCCTGACCATAGTGCACCATATGACCAACGTCAAGACATATGCCAATATTTGGATTTTTTAATTTGCTCCAAAACCTCAACATCGGCACCAGCATTCTCTAGAGTTACAGGTAAACCTGTCTCTTTGATAAAGTTATCTAGACCATCAAAAAAAAACTGGATTATCTTCAATGTGGAAAGTATGGGTTACTGCATTAATAGGCTTCAGAATTTCAGCAAATTCTATCATAACGTCCCATTCTGATTCTATTTTCAGATCTCTATCGTAAGGCATATGAATATTATATCTCATACCAAAACTTGCAATCTCTGCTATCTCCTCAGCGTCTACCCAGTCGTACCTTTCGTCACTACACATGAAGAGCAATTCAACCTCATCTACCTTACCTTGCAGGTAGCCTAGGTTCTCTATCCTACCAGCTGGAACAATGAAAGAGACACAACCTATTCGCATCACATCATCCCCCCCCTAAGTACCGGAAGAACTGTCATTGCTATCACAGCGACAAGAGCAGACCTTTTAAATAGTGACACTGATTCTTCTATTAGCTCAGGTGAGGTTGCTCTCTTCCCTTCACCTATGTATGGTTTATCCTTCACCTTACCAAAGTAGCTAACAGGACCACCTAAAGTGATATCAAGTGCTCCAGCAAAGGCTGACATACTATGTGCGGAATTTGGGCTGGCATGAGCAAAACGAAACTTAGTCACAGCCTCATAGATTCGACTATAATCCATACCCTTAGTAACGCCTGCTATCATAATTACACCGACAGAAAGTCGTGCTGGAATAAAATTAAGGAAATCATCAAATTTAGCAGATGCTCTACCAAAGAGTTTGTATTTATCGTTCATGTAGCCAACCATAGAATCTAATGTACTAACAGATTTGAAAAAAAATCGCACCAACGCCGCCAAAAAAAAGAGCACCAAAAAAAGATCGGAGACACAACCCCATCAGTAAAGTTCTCCGACACAGATTCAACAGTAGAACGAACCATATCAACGCTACCCATCTCTTCTGTGTCACGGCTAACTATCATAGCTAGCTCTCGCTTAGCATGATTCAAGTTGCCTAAAGACATTGGTTCATACACTCTCATTGCATGGTCAGACATAGATTTAACACTAATTGAGAAATATATAATTACTGTATTCAATATAAAATATGCAACAGTGTGTGCCTTATATGCGAGATATAAAAGAGTAAAGACGGTAGTTGTTGTCAGAAGAACGACTGCTATCAACAGTAAAAAAACCAGCACTTAGCTTATTCGTTGATTTATAAAGGATAGATTCTAATTTGCTGATAAGATTTCCTATCAATCTTATTGGGTGAAGCGAGAAATCAGGGTCACCGTAGTTTATATCTATAAAAAAATGCAGTAAACACAGAAAGTAGATTTAAAACAACAAGATCACTAAGCATCCCTAAACCCTTTCAAACAATCAAGCAATATGTTCATATCTTTAGCAACAGCAAACCTAACATAGCTATCATCTAAACCGTGAAAGTTTGAGCAATCACGTATTAAAATTCTTTTAGAAAGACAATATTCAAAAAAGTTCTGACGAAGTAGCCCCTTTAAGTTTACAGAGAAAATAATTAACATCACTAGTAATCACTTCCAAGTAGGTCAATTTCGAAATCTCTTGAATAAACTCATTTTTTATCTGATGTATCATATCCATAGAACCTGAAACATCTGCTGTAAGTAGTTCCAACCCAGCTTGCTGAGCGAAACAATTAACACTCCATTCAGATATAAGCCTCTTCACATCTGCTATTAACTTGAGGTTGGATGAGATAACAACCCCCCATCCTAAGCCCAGGAAGACCATAAGTTTTAGAGTAAGACCTTAATATGACAAGATTATCCTCACTAATACCTATCAGGCTATGATCCTCAGGTTGTCTGAGAAAACGTATATAAGATTCATCAATCACAAAAAGAGTCCTTCTATTAGAACGGCAAAGTCTTAATAGATCATCTTTCAGGATTGCCTTTCCTGTAGGGTTATTCGGATTACATATAAAGCAGATATCAGTATCACAGCTAAACTTATCTGGCTGAAGAGTAAAGTTTGTATCAGCTGACAGATAAAAGTAGTTTATTTCTAAATTATGTACAGATGCATAATGACTATAGTCACTATATGTAGGTACAACTATAAGTGCCCTCTTACCGGTATATAACTGGCATAGTTTATCTATTGCCTCAGTTGTCCCAGATGTAACACATACTGCACCATCCTCTAGGGCATACTTGTTTGAGTATTCTTGAACGAGGGTCTCACTATGGGGTTCTGGCAACCGAGAGGTAAGTTCCATAAGGTCTACACCTTTTAAAACCTCTGCTTGAAAGGGTGATACATTACTACTGTAGTCATGCACATCCTTAAGGTTTATACCTAGCGTTTTCGATGCTTTATAGACGTTTCCGCCATGTCCACCCTGTTTCATTAGAGCATTCCGGCACATACAAATAGCATAGCCACCTCAGTCAGTTCACACTGGGCACCTAAGAGGTCACCAGTGATTCCACCAATCTGGTTTTTATACCATTGTTGAAGTAATAAAACGGAAATAACAAAGCAAGTAGACATAACAAAAGCTACCTTTAAGCCTAAGAGCAGACTTATAGCAACTATTGGGACTATCTGCACAAGCCAAGTGCTATTGGCTCCATCAAAAAAAACATTTTACCCGTCCCTTCTGAACGAACGTAAGGCATAGTTTTCATAGACCAGACAAGTCCAAATCTTGCATATGCTGGCACAACAATATATACCAACGGGTTACTGATCTCTTTGATAGCAGTATATTTAGCAAGGATAAAAAAAGTATAGCGACCACAACAGCCATAGCACCTGATCTAGAATCTTTCATTATCTCAAGCTTCCTCTCTCTGTCCCTATGAGAGAAGAGAGCATCGGCTGTATCCATCAATCCATCCATATGCAAAGCACCAGTAAGCGTTACCCAGCATATAAGAATAAGAACTGGCTCAACAAAATTACCATGAAGTAAGATGTTTATCGTCGCAAGGACGCCACCTATCAGTACGCCTACGTATGCGAACGAACCTAAAGCTTTCACAGCATCAAAATCAGGACTATAAAATCTTATAATCGTCAAGAAGGACAGTGCGTCCCTAAGTGATTTCATTTAGTCAGGTACACTGACCCCAGCTTCTGCAAAGGTTGCAACATCACGGATGATTACTGCTGCACTATCGAGAATACCCATTGCAACAACAGCACCTGTCCCTTCGCCAAGTCGCATCCCTAGGTTAAGTAGTGGTTCTAACTCAAGATGCTCAAGCATCTTTATCTGACCTGGTTCTACAGATTTATGACCTGCGACCATATAGCCTTTTGCTAAAGGAGATATACCATTCGCTATGATGGCTCCAGCAGTTGAGATAACTCCATCAACCACCACAGGAATATTCTTCGCAGCACCTGCAAGCATAGCACCTGCAATAGCTCCTATCTCAAATCCGCCAACTTTTGAAAGTACGTCAATTGCGTCATTCTTATCTGGTTGGTGCATGGCGATAGCATCAGCTATAACTTTTGTCTTATGCTTGAGAGCGTCATCATCTATTCCTGAACCTCTACCTGTCATAACATCCACTGGTACACCTGTGTAAACTGCTCCAATAGCAGCAGAAGGAGTAGTATTACCTATCCCCATGTCACCAGTTGTCATAAGATCTAGGTTGCTCTTTTCTATATATTCAATAGCTATTTCATAACCTGTAACCACAGATTGAATTGCTTCTTCTCTCGTCATCGCTGGCTCTTTAACAAAGTTCTTTGTTCCGTTTGCAACCTTACGCACGAGATACTCAGCTTTATCAGATACTTGTGTAGCTGGGATATCAGATACTGAACCAACATCTGTAACAACAACACTCACGCCAGCCTGACTGCAAAGAGCGTTTATAGTAGCTATGCCATATGTGAAAGCACCGATCATTTGACCAGTAACTTCCTGAGGGAATGCACTAACCCCCTCTTCTACAACGCCATGATCACCAACCATAACAAATACGCCTTTGTTATCAAACTTAGGCTTAAGATGCCCAACCATCGCACATAACCTTTCAGAAAGGTCATTAAGCTTACCCATAGCCCTAGGTGGCATTAGTAGCTGACTTGTTCTATCCACTGCTTCGTTAAATATTTCTTCGTTTACAGGTTTAATTGAGTCGATAATTTGCTTGAGTTCCATTAATAAAATCTCCATCCATTATTTAATTTTTTATCGGTATTCCAGAGATGGTCATATATACATTGCTTGCAATATCCGCCAACCTCTTATTAGTTTTTTGCTAGTTCCTTTGCGTAGATTCTTGTTTCTTCTTGCCAAGGGATGATTCCGAGACCAACCTCGTTTGTAACGAGTATTACCGGTACACTAGTACTATTTAAGGCATCAAGTAAAGCGTCTGTATATTCGTCAAATGATTTTTTATAGAATATGAGGTTATTGATCCAGAAAGTTACACAATCAATAATAACAACATCAGAACTAGATGCTTTATTGATTACACTAGCTAAATCAAGAGGCTCCTCAATTGTACTGTATGTCTCATCACGTTCAGCGATATGTGCCTCAACCTTTGAACGCATCTCAGCATCAATTACTTCAGCTGTTGCAATATAGGTTTTACTAGAATATTTATCTGCTAGTTCAAGAGCATAGGCTGTTTTACCTGCACCTGTCCCACCAGTGATAAGAGATATATTATCTGACATAGTCACTCCAATCCTTAATAATATAGCAAAAAAAATATTCAGTCAATTGACTATATAATAGATCATAAATTTCTTACTAAATTGCTCTCATTGTTTAGTCACTTCAAAGTTCAAGAATCTACCTACCAAAAAAATGCTACATAAGCAACTAGTGATAGACCGATGAATTCAAGATTGAAATAGCTAAACAGGCAACAGTATTTATATCAAAGGATACCGAAGTAAGGATGAAGAAGGTAATATAGGCTGCAAGGTTTAAACCTGAACGCTTCGCAGAGTTCGGGACTGATTAAATTCCAAATGTAGTCAAAGCAATAAAAAAAGGGCTTAAAGCCAAAAAAGCTCTAAACCCTTGATATAGAATGCCGAGAGAGAGACTTGAACTCTCACGCCCTTTGACAGGCACAGGATCCTTAGTCCTGCGTGTCTACCAGTTCCACCACCTCGGCTAACGAGAATGAGAAATTACAGCAATATCTCTCTCGTGTCAAGCAGGTTTTTACATTTTTTTTTATTTTTTTTCTCCATATTATTGTAAACTATTACAAAAACCTTGATTATAAAGGGGTTTACACCTTGACAAAGCCCGGCTACACGAGTATATTTTTTAGGTTCAAATTCCACTGGGAGAGTGTTTATGAATGTATTACTTCCAGACGGCGCCAAGCTGGATATTCAAGATGGCGCAACAGCATACGACCTGGCTAAGCAAATCAGTGTCGGGCTGGCTAAAAAAAGCGATTGCATGCGAAATAAACGGAACACTTAAAGACATTACCGCTGAGCTCAGCGATAACGATACAGTTAAAATATTGACGGATAAAGACCCTGAAGCCCTTGAAATAATCAGGCATTCAACAGCTCACCTGATGGCCGAAGCTGTGCTCAGGTTATTTCCTGATGCAAAAGTAACTATAGGACCTACAATCAAAGACGGCTTCTATTACGACTTTGATTTGGGTGACAAGAAGTTCACTCCTGACGATCTGAAAGCTATCGAAAAGATGATGGCAAAGATATCAGCGGAAGCGAATCCGATCTCCAGAAGAGTCGTGAAAAGCTCTGATGCAATTAAAGAGTTTGCTGACGAGCCCTACAAGATCGAGCTGATAACAAATATAGGTGACGATGAAGTCTCTCTGTACGGTCAGGGTAAATTCACTGACCTGTGCCGCGGACCTCACGTTGATAATACTAAACGCCTCAAGCATTTCAAACTCTTATCCGTAGCCGGAGCATACTGGCGTGGCAATGAGAAGAACAAAATGCTCCAGCGTATATACGGCACAAGCTGGCAGACAAAAGAAGACCTCGATAAATACCTTCATATGCTTGAAGAGGCTGAAAAGCGTGACCACAGAAAACTCGGCAAACAGCTCAAGCTGTTCACATTTGAAGAGGAAGTGGGGACAGGTTTTCCTATATATCTCCCGAATGGAGGAGCACTGCGTAATGTGCTTGAGACATTTGAAAAGGAAGAGCATATAAAGCGTGGTTACGATATAGTTTTCGGACCGGCTATCCTTAAGCAGGATTTATGGAAAAAATCCGGTCATTACGATAACTACCGTGAAAATATGTATTTCACTACAATAGATGATGTCGACTATGGCGTAAAACCTATGAACTGTCTGGCACATATGATGGTTTTCAAATCGGATATCAGAAGCTACCGCGACCTGCCTCAGCGTTATTTTGAGCTGGGGAATGTCCACAGGCACGAACAGTCTGGAGCTCTGCACGGTTTAATGCGTGTGCGTGCCTTCACACAAGACGATGCACACCTTTTTTTGTACACCGAGCCAGCTTAACGGCGAGATAATAGAGATCATCGACTTTGTGAATGATGTGGTTGACCTTTTTTGGCTTTGAATACAAGATAGAGGTCTCAACCAGGCCTGAAAAAATATATCGGTGAAATAGAGAACTGGGACAAGGCTACTCAGACACTCTTTGATGCACTTAAGGATAAAGGGTTGCCTTATGAGATAAACGAAGGTGACGGAGCTTTCTACGGTCCTAAAATCGATATAAAGCTAAAGGATGCTATCGGACGCTACTGGCAATGTGCTACAATACAGGTGGATTTCAACCAGCCTGAACGTTTCGACCTTAATTATATCGGTGAAGACGGACAAAAAACACAGACCTGTCATGCTCCATAGAGTTATCCTCGGTTCTGTAGACCGATTCATAGGTATACTTACTGAGCACTTCGCAGGGGCTTTCCCTCTGTGGATTGCACCTAAGCAGGTGCGGATTATAAACGTAACCGATGCTCAGGCAGACTACTGCAAAGCTCTCGAAAGAAAGCTGAAAGCAGAAGGTTTCAGAGTCGATTCAGACCTGCGTAATGAAAAGATGGGCTTCAAAATCCGTGAAGCACAGATGGAAAAAATACCACACATGATCATTATTGGTCAGAAAGAGGTAGATGAAGAGTTAGTTTCCGTTCGATTAAGAGACGGAGAAAATAAAAAATGAGCTTGATTTTTCTACCTATCTTAGTGTATTAAGAGAGCTCGACAAAAAAAATAAGACACTTGAACTTTGGAGGTGACCTATACGAGGCGGTAAGTTTACTCCCGCTCCTGTCGACAAGGAACGGATTAACGAAAAGATACCTCACAGCGAGGTAAGGCTGATACTGGATGATGGTGGTCAGCATGGCGTATGCAGTATTACAGAGGCATTGGCCATTGCGGATCAAAAAAGGACTGGATCTCGTGGAGATCGCCCCAACAGCGAAGCCGCCGGTTTGCAGGGTCATGGACTACAGCAAGTTCAAGTTCGAGAAGAATAAGAAGGACCGTGAGGCACGTAAGAAACAACGCCAAAATCAGGTCGACACAAAAGAAGTTAAATTCAGACCGAAGATCGACGAACATGATTACGAAGTCAAAATGAAAAAACGTAAGAAAGTTCCTCGGAAACGGTGACAAAGTGAAGGTTGTCCTTCGCTACCGTGGAAGGGAAATGATGTTCCAGGACATGGGTCTGAAATTGCTTAATAGAATCAAAGACGATATCGAAGGGCTCGGTACCGTCGACAAAAAAACCCGAGATGCAGGGTAGACAGCAAGTGATGATGGTTTCACCTATCACAAACAATGCTGGAAACTAATTAAAGGAGTTTTCGAATGCCGAAAATGAAAACCCATAAGGGTTCTGCTAAAAGGTTCAAGATAACCGGAAGCGGAAAAGTGAAAGCGAAAAAAAAGTGGACTGAGGCACATCCTTACCTCAAAATCTACTAAGAGAAAGCGCGATTTACGCCACCCTAGCATCCTTCAAGGCAAAGACGCTGCAAACGTCAAAAAAAATGATGCCTTATGCTTAAAGGAGGAATGTAATGCCAAGAGCTAGAGGTGGGTATAAGACCCGCAGAAGAAGAAAGGAATGGCTCAAAAGAGCCAAAGGCTTTAGAGGTACGATCAACAACGTGTATAAAAAAGACACGTGAGCAGGTTGAAAGATCTCTTCAGACTGCCTATGTGGGCAGAAAACAAAAGAAGCGTGACTTCAGAAAACTGTGGATCATCAGGATCAACGCAGCTGTACGTCAACACGGTATGAGCTACAGTGCCTTCATGGGTGCCCTTAAAAAGAAAGGGATCGAAGTGGATAGAAAAAATCCTCTCCGACATGGCTGTAAACCACCCTGCTGAGTTCGAGCAACTCTGCAAGCAGGTTCAAGCTTAAATAACTCTAAAGGCGGGTCTGAAGATCCGCCTTTTTTTGTGCCCTGCGGTCAGCACCGCTAGCTTACTTCGAGCTAATCCACCGACTCCCACGCTTCTACGTCTCGTTTCATTCGACTACAAAAGTCCTCATCATCCTGAACAAAGCGAAGAATCTCTCTCTATTTATAACTTCTGCACTTTTGAGTTCCTTTGCTTCACTTAAGATGACGTAGAATCCGCCACGCCGTTCACTGCCACAACGACCGATGTTAACAATTCAATTGTGATGACTCCCTTAAATTCCAGCCTATCAGCATAGTCCTTAAAATCATTCACGTTTACAGCAATAAGATTTAACTATAAACTGAATAGATTAGATAATTCGGGGGGATAATTATGTTACTTCGGTCTTTAAGCTTAATTATAGCTACAATTTTACTATACGGATGTGCAGGGACAGGCGTCAGCCTTAAAAAGGCATCTCCAACACAATCAATGTATCTTAATGCATCTGTAATAAGTGCAAACGTAACTGAGACAATAGTTAACGTCAAACCAATAGACAACTACTCAGGTGGTGATATCGAAAGAACTCTCGCAGCTGAAGTTCAAAATATCACATACCTCATAGAAGGTTCATATACAAAGATCAACAATAAAGAATACTTGGTTAAGGAACGCAGAGGTAACACCCTTGTCCTTCAGGGACCTCCGGGGCTTAAACCAAAGCAGGAGGTGAACCTATATATACCCAAAAAAGACGATGATCGTTTCTGATTTAAATGTTAAAAGTAAATCAAAATCTGTAACAGGAAACATCGCATTTAATGAACTCAAAGCTATACTTAGCAACTCTGGTAGCTACGTAATGGTTGAGCGAGAGAAACTGTCCGCAATTTTACAAGAACACAAGCTGGAGCTATCAGGGTTAACTGACCCTAATCAAGCGTCATTCGTTGGTAGGCTTCTCAAGGCAGAGATACTCCTCTCTGGTGATATGACCAAAGTGGGTGGCAACTGTATATTCGACATCAAGGCTATCGAAGTACCGACAAGTAAAGTGATAGGTATTATAAATAAAAAACTATAAATGTTCTCAGGTAACTAAAAAAAACTTTGACATACGCTCTACAGAGAAAGCTCTCGGCTCATTTGAAAATGGTACGGAAAAAAGGCTGGATAGTGGGCAAATCACTATTCGCTGGTGGTTTCACAATGCCAGACTTTACAACAGGAGCTAACGGAACAAAAGCTAGCTTGAGGCTGAATGCTCACAATAAAATACCAAACTCAGTAATAATAAATAGAGTCCTCAGAGATGTTTCAGGGTTCACTGGTGTCACCTTTTACGCAAAAGCTAATAAAGAACTGATAGCTGGTTTCCTTTTAGCTGATGCAGGCAAGGAAGGTGTCCGTAAAAGTAGAGGAAAATGGGCAAGACCTTTCTCTGTGGGAACTGAGTGGCGTAAGTACGATATTAAACTATCAGAGCTAGTCCCTTCCGCAATCAAGGCAGGCGACTTTAAGTTTGAAGATAAAGAATTTACTTGGGAATTAATAGATATGGCATTCTTCTCTTTGCCTCAACATTTAAATGAAGTGAGCCTTAAGGGTGCAAAATTTTGGATTGATGAATTATCCTTCTACTAAATAATATAAAGGGGTGTAAAAGCCCCTTTTTTTCGTGCTTTCTTATCAATTAGCAGTTGAATATATGCCCCTATTCTAGTAAAACTTAAGACCTATATACTAAACATACTGGAGCTATAAAGTGGAATTGGACTTAAGCAGTATTCAGGGGTATGAGCAGGAGATAGAATCTGCAAAAAACCTCAGACGAACTTTATCAGGTCAAGGTCAAATACCTTGGTAAAAAGGGTCTCATCAGCGGTCTTAATAAACAACTGAAAGATGTACCAAACGAACATAAAAAAGATTTCGGCATGAAGATGGGCGAGCTCAGAAAGAGCTTTGAAGCGGTTTTTTTTGACGCTAAAGAGGCTGCTCTGGCTAAGTCCGAAATGGATGCCAAACTTATAAATGAAGCTCTCGATATCACAATGGAAGGCTTCCCTATGGAGGCTGGTTCACAGCACCCTATCATGTCTGTCTACTACGAAATTGCAGACATATTCACATCTATGGGGTTTGAAGTGGCTGTCGGTCCTGAGGTAGAGCTTGAGCACTACAACTTCGACATGCTGAATATCCCTGCGGAACACCCAGCCAGGGACATGCAGGATACTTTTTTATATATCTGACAATGTGCTACTCCGTACACACACCTCCCCTGTTCAGTCGAGGTACTGGAGTCCACAACGCCCCCCTATAAAGATCATCGCTCCCGGTAAGGTTTACAGATGTGACTACGACATCACACACACGCCTATGTTCCATCAGGTCGAAGGGCTTCTCGTCGACAAGAACGTTACCTTCGCAGACCTCAAAGGGACACTGACGACCTTCATCCAGAGGATGTTCGGCTCTAATGTGCCTGTCAGATTCCGCCCGAGCTTCTTCCCGTTCACAGAACCCAGTGCCGAAGTCGATATGGGCTGTACTATATGCGGCAGTGTAGGCTGTAGAGTTTGTAAAGGGACAGGCTGGATAGAGATTCTCGGTTCAGGTATGTGTAACGATGAGCTTTACCGCCATGCAGGCTACCCTGCAGGTGTTTACTCAGGTTTTGCCTTTGGTATGGGAATTGAGCGTATAGCAATGCTGAAATACGGCATAGGCGACCTCCGCTCGTTCTTTGAAAACAACCTCAAATTTCTCAGGCAATTCTAAGGGGTATAAATATGAAAGTAAGTATTAACTGGTTAAATAAATTTGTAGATGTATCGGATCTTGATCCAAAAGATATAGCTGAAAAGCTCACCATGTGCGGTCTTGAAGTCGATGCGATAGAAGAGAAAAAAGTCTCTGGATAATGTTGTCGTGGCTAAAGTGATGAAGTGCGGCAAACACCCAGACGCTGACAAGCTCTCTCTCACGGAGGTCTTCGACGGCACTGACACTTATCAGGTTGTCTGCGGAGCACCTAATGTTGCGGAAGGGCAGACTGTCGTTTTCGCAAAGGTAGGAGCTGTTCTCCCGGGTGATTTCAAAATCAAAAAAGGCTAAAATCAGAGGACTGGAATCTCTGGGAATGATCTGTGCCGAAGACGAAATCGGTATCTCTGACGACCATGACGGTATAATGGTTCTCGACGACTCTCTCGAAATAGGCACTCCGATAGATGATATCCTAGGTCTGCCTGACACGGTTCTCGAAATAGGTATCACACCAAACAGAGCCGACTGCCTGAGTATCATAGGCTATGCACGTGAGATAGCGGCACTCTATGACCGCCCCCCTGAAAACAAACGAATTTACAATCAATGAAACTGACGACGCTGTGGAGAACTATGGCGGTGTTGAGATCAAAAATAAAGAAGCATGCCCGACATACCTCGGTCGTGTGATCAAAGACGTGACCATCAAGCCGTCTCCGCTATGGATGCAGAACAGGCTCAGAGCCATAGGCGTTCGCCCTATCAGCAATGTTGTGGATATCACAAACTATGTTCTGTTCGAGTATGGTCAGCCTTTCCACACTTTCGACCTGAAAGAGATAGAGGGGAAGATCATCATCAGAAATGCATCTAACGGGGAAAAAACTTTTAACTTTGGACGAGAAAGAACGTACATTCGACTCCAATATGCTGCTTATCACCGACGAGAAGAAATCTCTCGCTGTGGCAGGTGTTATGGGTGGTGAGCACTCGGGTATATCAGATGATACAACCGACGTATTCCTTGAGTGTGCTTATTTCGAGCCGAAACAAACACGTATAACAGCTAGAAAGCTTGGCATGCAGACGGATGCTTCTTATCGCTATGAGCGTGGCATAGACCCTGTAAATACAAAAGAGATGTGCGAATACGCTGCCTACCTTCTGCAAGAGCTATGCGGCGGTAAAGTGTGCAAAGGTGTTCTTGGCGAATACAACGCACCGGAGACAATCACCTTTACAGTTAACGCCGACTGGATAAACGGCTACCTCGGAACAGACGTTTCTGTGGAGCAGATGGAGCAGATACTTTCAGGTCTCAACATGAAGCCAGAAATAAACGGCACTGACATAACAGTCACTGCCCCTTCATACAGAATAGATATTAAAACAAGGCAGGACATAGCAGAAGAGATCGCCAGAATGTACGGATACGACAATATCCCGACTACACTCCCCAAGATAGATGCTGATTCCATGCCTATGCAGCCTATTTTACAGATGAGAAAAGATATAGCCAAAAAAGCTGAAGACACTCGGCTTTAATGAAGCGATAAACTACTCATTCATGAAATCGGACTTCCTAAAGATGTTCGACGATGAGAAAAAAGTTTGTGAAGCTGAAAAAAAATCCTATATCCGAAGATATGAATACAATGCGTACTCAGGTATTCCCGGGGCTGTTGTCAACCATCAGATACAACCTGAATAACGGATTCAAGCAGTGCAGATTCTTTGAATTCGCATCCAGCTTTATAGAAACGGGAGAAAAAACTGCCTGAGCAGAGGATGAAGCTCTCTGTTGCCACAGCCGGCGAATTCTGGCCTATGAGCTGGGGAGCACCTGCAAGCTCTGAGCCGTTTTTTTTATCCTGAAAGGTGTTCTTGAGAATATACTCAGCCAATACAAGGTTACTGCCAAATTTGTTAAGTCAGATAAGGCTTTCCTCCATCCAGGAAAATCTGCGGATGTCATTATAAACGGTGAGAATGTCGGTTTTATAGGTGAGCTGCACCCTGCAACTGCTGATGATGCAGAAATTCGCGAATCAGTGACACTCTTTGAGATTGATATGCTGACTTTTAAGGATAATGCGAAATTCACGTTCCAGTATGAGAATTTTAGTAAGTTCCCGTCAGTTTACAAAGATATATCTGTTGTTGTGGATAAAACCACCCCTACAGAAAAGATGGAAGAGTGTATAAAAGGGACAAGCAAGCTGGCTGAAGATGTATTCCTTTTAGACGTTTACGAAGGTAAAGGGATAGAAGACGGACAGGTGAGCCGTACATTCAGAGTGCTTTTCACCGCCTCAGACCGTACACTCACGGATGAGGAGACAAACTCTGTCCTAGCTGATATGATATCCAACCTCGAAAAAAGACTTCGGAGCTGCCTTAAGGTAGTTTACGGTTGGAGATAATATTTTGTTAATTAAAGCCTGCTCTTGAGTGGGCTTTTTTTTAATTGGAATACTATTCAGTCATCATGAGGAACGAAGTGACGTGATGATCTATAGACAAAGCCAATCTGCATGTTAAGGATTATTACAAACAACCAGATAATTGTGAGACTGTAGACTCTCACGGTCGCGAGCTCCCTCAGAGTGACGAGTATATTGTCATCACGAGGAACGACAGGCAGGTATAAAATAAGAAAGACCGCTCACATGAGCAGCCTTTCTTATCATTCAGTTGTAGTTACTTATAGGGGGTATTTACTAATCTTTATCAAATGCGATGAAGTTATTCTTGCCTCTGGAATAAACCTGAAGCACAACCACATCTTTCTTTTTTAACAGCGTCGAATTTCTCCTGAAACTCTGCCGTATCATTTACCTGCTCATGGTTCACGGAGACAATAATCATACCTCTGCGAAGCCCTGCTCCGTATGCATTGGATGACCCTTCCACTCCTGTGACCTTCACTCCGCCGGTTATCCCAAGCTGAGAAAGCTCATCGTTCGTCAGGTTCTCCGTTACGACAGTCGAGTCTTTAGTTGGTTCACTTTGTGCGACGCCATCCTTCCTTTCGCCCAGCTTGACATTAAGATTCATCTTCTTTTTGCCACGCAGAACTGTCAGTACGATAGTCTCTCCGGGGCTCTTTCTGCCTATTGTATTAACAAGCTCTCTTGAGTCCTCTATCTCTTTGCCGTCGATTTTGATAACAACGTCGCCTGCTTTCACGCCTGATTTATCAGCCGGATCACCCTTTGTCACGTCTGCGATAAGAGCACCCTTAGCCTCTTTTAAGCCAAATCCTTTTGCAAGCTTCTCATCAATAGGCTGAACCATGATACCAAGCCAGCCCCTCTTAACAGAACCGGTCTTAAGCTTAGGCAGAAGCTCTTTCAGCATATTTACAGGTACGGCAAAGCCTAAGCCTTGCCCTGACGGGATGATAGCTGTATTGATAGCTACTACCTCTCCATCCATATTAATAAGCGGTCCGCCTGAGTTACCCGGGTTGATAGATGCATCCGTCTGGAGAAAGTTATCATAAGGTCCACTCCCCAGCTCACGCCCTTTGGCACTGATAATACCTGCGGTTATAGTCCACTCAAGACCAAGTGGGTTACCTATGGCAACAACCCAGTCACCTATTTCAGCCTTGTCAGAGTTTCCAAGCGGCAGTGTATTCAGCTTAAGCCCTTTCGGTCGATCTTGATCAACGCCAAGTCTGTAAGTGGGTCACGTCCGATAACCTTAGCATCGAATTTATGCTCGTCATTCAGCTTAATTATTATCTCTGAAGCCTCTTCTATCACGTGGTTATTTGTTATAATCAGCCCGCTCTCATCAATTATAAACCCCGAACCGAGTGAACTTGTCTTGAACTCTCTCGGTTTTTTTTCAGGCTGCTGCTGCGGATTAGGGAATCCGGGAATATTGTCACCAAAAAAATTTTCTGAAAAGGTCTTCAGGGCTTTGACCGCGACTCCTCTTCACAACTTTTGTCGTTGATATGTTTACAACAGCATCCTTTGTCTTCTTATATATGTCCGAAAATGATTCCGGACCGCTTGCAAATGCGTTCGCCGCTGCAACACATATGATTAATAAAGTAAGCACATAGATTCTTCTCATTTAGCCTTATCCTCCAGCTTTACTATTTGACTTATAATTTTTTTCCATCTCTTGGAATGGTAAAGTCCCCACTACCGTAAAGACTTCCTTCCCCACTCTCTCTCTATATATATAGTTTCCATATAAGATTCTTTTCTCTGTAGTTAGTTCAATATCAGATTTCTGTCTGAATATAGAAAACCTGTTTAATCCATCGGAAAATATTACATGCTTAGTACCGTCTTTTAGCTTTTTTATCTGAAATAAGATAATACCCGTTAAAAAAAAGCGGAATAATCCTCTATTGAAACTTTTGTAAGTTCCGGAATTTTCGCCGCAGTTGTCCTTTCAAGACTTGTGAAGGCGAATACCAGCTTCCCGTCTGTATCGTAAACCTCTTTACGAATTACAACCCCATCCCTCACATTAACCATGAGGACATGACGAAATCTATCATCAAATATCGGCACGACATCATACTGTATGACATCCCTGTCGAAATACTTTATCCCCTGACTTACTTTGATATCGTAATAGTTACGGTTCAGTCTTTCAGGATTAAAGAAAGGCTGACGCATCTTGGTCGCCAGATATTCAAGTGTAGTTTTTTTTGTGCTTATTCTGTCTGTCAGGAATGTCGAGTAGTCGTTTTCGTTTACAGCTATTTTGAAGTAAACCTGCTCATACGCATAAGCGACACTGACAAGTGCCATCAGGCAGAGAAGCAGGGCTATTTTTTTTCATTTTTTCTATATTTACCGCTTCTATCTTTCCATTAAAATCGCCATCGCCCGTACCCACATGCTCGATTATATATTCCTCAAGCTTTTCGTTACCTGCTATGGTGTTGTTGTCTACGTGAAGGCTCATCAGTGCGGCTATGGTTAAAACACATGCCGCAGCAACAGCGGCAACATAAAATGATATCTTCTTTACGTTTGATGGGGCGGATACTGTTTTAGATCCGGATATCTGATTCATTATTACTGCCGACAAATCAATGTCCACAACCTTGGAATACGACTCGCTGATCATATTCTTCAGTTTAATCTGATTCGCCAGATATGCCTTGCAAATGCCGCATGACCCCAGATGCTTTTCTAAAGCCTGCCCCTGCACGGCACTTGTCTCCTCATCAACGTATAAAGATATCAATTCATGAAATTTTGTACAATCCATCCACTAACCCCTGATTTACCAATCTGTCTTTTATCATTTGTCTTGCGTTAAAGAGCCTGCTTCTGACTGTTCCGATAGGAATATTCATCATTTCAGCAATCTCTTCATAGCTCATATCCTCTATCTCTCTGAGGATTATAACCACCCTGAGCTTGTCAGGCAGAGCATCGACAAAGTGTCGCACATACTTTTTCAGCTCGTCTTTAACAAGGATCTCTTCAGGACTTTCTCCATCCGGTATCCTTTCAAAATAGCTGGTGTCGTCCTCTTCGTTTTCGACATCGACAACCCGTTTAGCTCTTTCAAAGTGGTTCAGAGCGAGATTGAGTGCAATCCTCTTAATCCAGGCATAGAACTGGTTATGATCTTTCAGCGTATCCAGTTTTGAAAACGCCTTCATATAAGCTTCCTGAATAATATCTTCGGCAAGCTCACGGTTCTTAACCACATTCAGTATGGTGGCGAATAGCTTAGACTGATATTTCAGTATCAGCATCTCAAAGGATTGAGCATCACCACTAAGAATTTTTTCTATAATAGAAGAGTCTTTCACTTTTCCTCCGCTCTTATGTAGCATAGATTGACATCTCACTTAAAAGTTCAGATTTTTTATTTCACTCATGTTACTACATATAAAGTCCTGAACAGAAATATATCAAGTAAAAAAAATGTAAACACTAACTAACGACATATGGAATAGATGCACGTAACTACCGATACAAAAATCCCCGACCTTATCAAAAAAAAGATCGGGGATTTTGGTTAAATACAAAATTTATATACTAAGGCTTCACACCTTAGAGTAATGATTAATTCAGGTTACCTTCTTTTCTAAGCTTCTCTTCATGAGCTTTCGTAGCGGATACTATCTTTCTCCTCATAAGGAATATCACACAGAAGAAAATAAGCACAGATAAGCCGTACGCAGAGCTATTGCTGACTGTACAGCCTCCGCCACCGCCGCCTACAGCGGATAAAAAAGTCATCTGCGTTATATGATCTGGCGAGATAGATATCTACATCGATCTTATCAGTGATAGCTTTACCGTCGATCCCTGAACGTCCCGGAACACCGAATTGATTATTATCATACAGTTCATTGTTCTTGAGATAGAATCTAGCCCAGCCTTCATTTGAGTTGTATGTGACATCTTCACGCTCACTGCATGTGACCAGTGAAGAAGTAACCGCACACATTACTACCTTGTAGTAATCTGGCGAAATACCATTGTACTTCAAAGTAACCAAAGCATCGTCATACCCGTCTGTAGGAGCAACTTTAACTGTTATCTTCGCCTTCGTGGTATATAAAAGTTCCAGTGTCTGAGCATCTTTAGCAACAGTAAATGTTTCTACGTCACCACCGACAACATTTGCGGAAAGTGATACGACATCGTCATTATCACTGAATGTATCAGAGAATGGTACTATCGTATTGATATCTATATCTACGCTTCCGTCTGCTGCCACAGCATCAAGACCGTATGGAGCAACAGGTGTTGCCGCAGAATTCGAACCGATGGACAGCCCTGTATTAGTCTCTATCCAGTTTTCATAGTTCTGAACTTTGGTATATACACCGTAATAATCAGGCTGAGCACACCCCTGCCCGAAACTTACAACACCTATTAATGAAAACGTGCTGTCGCCGTTATTTACAAAAAAGAGGACCGCCACTATCACCCTGACAGGAATCGTACCCCCCCTGACTTATACCCTGCACAGATCATGTTTGAAGTCAGGCTTGCACCATATGACTCGCCACACGTAGCAGCATCAACAACGGGCACGTCCACTTTCATGAGCGTACTCGGGTAAACGGTTGTTGCGTCAGATGCAGTGGTATCACCCCAACCTGAAACAGTCGCTGTTGTTCCTGTTGTATAGTAAGGAGCATTAACGTTTGAGATATTATTCATCGGAGCTGATGTAACGGCAGAAGAAAGCTCCAGAAGAGCTATGTCGTTATTGTATTGTGCTCCAACTCCATAGTCAGCATGATTAATCACACGGGAGACAGCAGTAAGCTTATTCTGGTCGAAAACGTTAGTACCGGACATGACGTAAAGAACCGCAACCTCTGCAGGAGTGTCGTATGTATCAACACAGTGTGCCGCTGTTAATACCCATGTGTCGCTAATAAGAGTTCCACCACAAAAAAGTGCTGTAATATGAACCGTTATCCTGAACAAGCTGCACCTGAAACGGAAACTCGCCGTCTGACGCTTCTGTACCGCCTATAATACGGGATACTATAGAGGTTGCATCCGCAGCAGCCTGTATTGTTATTGCGAACATAAATATGCTCACTAAAAAATACTTTCATGCTTTTTAACATAATACATTCTCCTTTATATATTCATTTATGTTTTGTCTTATGTTATCATATAGTGTTAATAATTGTTATGAAATTTTCGCTCTAGGGCAATATTTACAAGTTGGTGACACATGAAAAGAATCTCCATGATCATTATCGCATTAACTCTTTTAGTATTCGGCTGTACCACAACTGAGAAGACAGCCAATGTCAATTACTTTGTAGTACACGCTGGCAAAGAATTCTCGAAACCACTCAGAGGGGCAAAGATATTTAACTCTGCCTCAGAATACAGAGGTTTCCTTATGGCAAGAGCTATTAAAGCAAATGATGTAGTTGATAAATTCGACTTTGAAAAGAAATCGTTACTTGTGGTCTTTCTTGGCAAAAGAGCCGAAGAGGGATACGGGCTCAAGATTAATAATATAGAAGATGCCGATAAGATTATAGTCAGAGCGTCTGAAACACTTCCTAAAGAGAGTGACGCTCCACAATACTTCCTGGCTATTGATAAAACTGATAAAAAAAAGCAAAGCTGATAATAGAATAATATCTACATTTAAGAAAAGTCAGAGCGAACGGAGCGACGCAATCTCCTTACTTCACTACGTTCGCTATGGCAGTTTGTTTTACTTAATTTTTCTTTAAATCCCGCCTTACTGCTCTGCGGATAAATGCCGACACACTTATCCCCTCTTCCTCTGCCAGTTTCATAACCTTATCCCTCTCCTGCTCGGAAAGACACGTTTGCAGTGTGTTTTCACGTTTACCGTCCATATTATCAACCTCCAATAGTTTTTATGATTGGATTATAATTTATCCTTAAATATGATATGTATAACTCTGTACTGGACTGAAACAGAAAATAAGGTTAAAACTAATCTTATATTGTTGACAGAAAGCGAAAAGGCTGATATAAAATGATTCCTTTCTGGAGAGGTGTCCGAGTCCGGCTTAAGGAGCACGCCTGGAAAGTGTGTGTACGTTTACGCGTACCGAGGGTTCGAATCCCTCCTTCTCCGCTTTTTTTTGTTGTTTTTTTGACAAAAACTTTAAGAATGGCTCGATGGGGCCTCTGCAACGAATTTTCTACGAACTCCGCCAGGTCCGGAAGGAAGCAACGGTAGTGGAAAAAAATTTGTGTGCCGGAGTAACCCTGTCGAGTCCTTTTAATCAACCGAGGTATTTCATTATGATCTCCAGTTTAAGAAATAAAAAAGAAACTCATAACTTTTTCCCTCTGGTTTATAATCGCCGCTTTTGTAGGAACTATCTTTTTTGTATGGGGTGTGGGCGATCAGGCTCAGCAGTCACTCTATGCTGCAAAAGTTGACGGCGTGGTCATCACAGATCAGGACTTCAGAGATAAAGTCGAATCCACAAGAAACCAATTCCGCCAACTTTTCGGCGATAACGTAAATGACATCCTCAGTGGTGTTAAGCTCGAAAAGACTGTTATGGAAAATCTCATAAATGAAGCATTGCTGAGAAACGAGGCCAATAGACTTGAGCTTCCTGTTTCAGATGCAGAGATAGCAACAAACATCCAGAGTATGCAGGTTTTCCACACTGAAGGCAAATTCGACCCACAGAGATACTCTCAGCTATTATCCAGAAACAGACTCACTCCGCAGATTTTTGAAGAGGGTGTCAAGCAGGACATAACTCTCAGAAAGATGGAAGACCTCATAAGACAGAGTGTTGTCGTTACAGACCTGGAGATTGAAAAGGAATACATATATAAAGACAGTGAAGCTACCATAAGATATCTGGAGCTCACCGCCGATAACTTCATAGGTGATGTAAAGATCACTCCGGAAGCTCTCAGTGCATTCTACGAAGAGAACAAAGCCACATACGAAGTACCTGCCAAGGCAGACTTTAAATATGTTATTTTTTGATCCGGAAAACTATAAGACAGATTTCAACGCTACAGATAAAGAGATAGAAAGCTTCTTTATAAAAAAATAAGAAATCTTTCGTCGAACCTGAAAAAAGTGAGTGCCGCTCATATCCTCCTCAAAGTCGATAACTGGGATGACGATATAGCCGCCAACGAAGTATATAAGAAAGCAAAAGATATTAAAGCACAAATAGATGGCGGAAAAGATTTCGCTGAAATGGCAAAGAAACACTCTCAGGACGGAACTGCTGAAACAGGCGGAGAGCTTGGCTACTTCACTAAAGGTCAGATGGTTCCTGAGTTCGAAAAAAAAGCCGCTTTTGAAACAAAGGCGGGTGAAGTTTCGAATGTCGTTAAAACTCAGTTCGGTTTTCACATCATAAAGGTAAATGACTACCAGCCTGAGACTAATCCTGTCCTCGACGATGTACGTGAGCAGATCATTGCCACCATCGTTGATCAAAAAGGTCAGTCCTCTTTCAGAACTTATGTTTATGATACATATAGAGAACTCATCAACAAGTCTAACATCACTGCCTACAACCTACAGACAGAAGAGAAGCTTGTTACAAATGAGATCAAGGGACTCTCTGCAAAAGGTGATATAGAGCCTCTGGTCGGTCAGCCTGATGTTGCCAAAAAAAAGATACTAGCTATGAATAAATCTGAAATCTCTCAGGTACTCGATGTACAGGGTCGTAAAATGGTATTTGAAATGACCGAAAAAATACGATGCATACATCCCTGCTCTTGCAGATATTAAAGATCAGGTTGCCGCTCATTTCGTAAAGGTTAAAAGCCTTGAGATGGCACAGAATAAAGCCGGTGAAGCGGCTAAGCTTGCCACTATGGACGAAGCCGCCAACATGCTCAACAAGAGCTACACCACCACACCTAAGTTTAAAAGAAGCCAGCCTATAAACGGTCTCGGACTCAGCGAAAAGCTTATGACTGATATTTTCAGAGCTGAACCTGAGCAGTTTATTCAGGAGGCATACACCATAGGAAACAGCGTATTTATAGTACAGGTGAAAGAGATAATAGCTCCTGATGTAAAGAGCATAGATGAGCAGGTAAAAGAGCAAATCAAATCTCAGCTATACGGAACTAAGTCATCACAAGCTGTCGCAAGCTATGTATTGAAACTTAAGACAAAGGCTAAGATAGACATAAACCCAAGATACGCAGAATTTTATAACTAAGATCCGTTTCAAGATTCTGCGGTGAAAGCCTCGGAATGATGCGGAAACATTTACCTATAATAACAAATCCCCGATTTTGATAACAAGGTCGGGGATTTTTTTTCAATAGATCAATCTGTTTATTATTTGATTAAGGGAGACAAATCCTGAATGTTGTCCCTTCATTCTCATTCGATTCAAAGCTGACACGCCCCTTCAGATAGCCTTCGGTTATTATCCGTATACTTCTTGTGCCGAGCCCTGAGCCACGGGATTTAGTAGTAAAAACTTTTCTGAAAATCTTTGACTGTATGTCATGGGGTATGAAGTAAACATTATGAACCCAAAAAACCTTTTCACCATCAGTAATATCACAGCCGATGGTAACTCTTTCGCTGAATTTAGAAGCCTCAAGAGCGTTAGACAGCATATTGATGAGCACACGGTTTATGAGGTTAATATCTGTATCGAACTCAAACTCTGCACTGCGGTGATCAACATAAATGATATTCCCTCGTGCAGCAGACGTTTATCGATAAAATCTACACAATTCTTTATAATATCCAGAGAGTTGTGTCTCTCCAGATTTACTTTCAGCTCGCGTTTCTCTGCCGATCTCAGAACCTTATGGGAATAAAGCTCATCCAGCAGTTCTGTTGAGCTGTTTTTTTAATTGATTTAATATTTTGCTCTTGTCAGTGATCCTGTCATCATGCAGGAGTTGGAGCATAGAATGGAGACCGCCTGCTATATTGGAGATATCGTGATAGAAGATTTCTTCCAGCTCTCTCTTTTGTTTATCATTGGAGATATCCGTCACAGTGAAAATGACAAAATCTTCAGAATTGATAGAGATGTGCTTACTAGTCACACCCAGCTCAAGCGTCTTAGAGTTTTTTTTGGTGAGTATGATGCACTCTCTGTAGACATCTTTCTTTTTTAGTCTGCGTTTCCAGCATCGCCTTTGCAGCACCGCATTCACGGCAAAAATCTGACGTGCCGCACCCTACTACCTGCCATGCAAAACGGCAATCAAGAGCTTCGCCGACACGCTTGCCCAAAACTTTGGTAACATCATCAATGCCAAAATCAGAATTGAATGATTCATTGCTGAATACTATCTGCCTATTGGAGTTCAGCACTAATATATACTGATCAATCTTGCCCAAAAAAGTCTTTGAGTACAGGTAGATTAGAGAACATTTCATACTGTCGTATCACGATTTCTTCCGGGCTTCTTTCTGCTGAAGCAAATTGAGTATTAACCACTTGTCTCACCAACTTGTTTATTAATACAATTATAATACCAATAATGAAACAAGCAACAAAACTTGAAAAAAAATGTTAAGTTTGTAAAGCGACTTGTTTAAAAAAAATCAGGATGCAGCTGACTGCTCTTCCAGTTTTTTCTTTAATTTTATCCATAATATCAGTCGCTTCCATCAGACCCCAGCAAAGAGGTTTACTGTTTAACGACACATATGGAAATGGGAGTCTCCCCTCTACAATATTCGTAACATCGTTTATATATTCGAGTATCTCAGGTGAAGAGACATCTATATATTTGAAGTCTACTCTATCTACTCCATACTCTTTTGTCAGCAGTGCATCTGTTTTAAATGACAGCTCTTCATAAGGATCATCTTTTTTTTCCCCGCAACCTGAGGGGAAGTAAGAAGGGCTTCAGCCTGAAACGAACTCCATACTGCTCCCAAACATCCTCACAACAATAATTTCTTCCATATCTCTCTCCCGCATTACTCTCCGTTTTTATACATAGTAGGGTAGTCACCTGTGAAGCATGCATGGCAATAGTTGCTGCTGTTGGCACACTCCATCAGACCTTCTATGCTCAGATAGTTCAGACTATCTGCAGTAATGTATTTCTTAATCTCTTCCACATTATGGGTGGAAGCTATAAGCTCTTTCCTTGTTGGTGTATCTATGCCGTAAAAACACGGAAAAGCTGTCGGAGGACTGCTTATTCTGAGGTGTACCTCTTTCGCCCCTACTTCCCTCAGCATTTTTTACGATCTTTCGGCTTGTTGTCCCTCTGACTATCGAATCATCAACAACAACAACCCTTTTACCTTCTATAACATCACGTACGGCGTTCAGTTTTATCTTAACTCCGAAGTGTCTGATAGACTGGCTCGGTTCGATAAAAGTTCTGCCCACATAGTGATTTCTCATAAGCCCCATTTCAAAAGGGATGCCGCTGTGTTCAGCATAGCCTAGTGTCGCAACTACACCCGAATCAGGAACAGGGATCACAACGTCGGCTTCGACATCATCCTCTTCCGCAAGCTTTTTTTTACCCATGCGTTTCCTGACTCCATACACGCTATTACCGAAAATGTGTGAATCTGGTCTGGCAAAATATATATGCTCGAAAACACAAGGTTTCGGATCGACTTTATCAAAAGGAAAGATTGACTTAAGACCGTTATCATCAATGATAACCATCTCGCCCGGTTCTATCTCACGAACCATAGTAGCTTCTATAAGATCAAGGGCACAGCTTTCAGATACAAGCACGTAGCCGTTTTTTGAGCTTACCCAGAACGAGCGGTCTCATCCCCATAGGGTCACGAACCCCTATCATCTTATCAGGTGTCATGATAAGTACAGAAAAAAGCACCTTTAAGCTGCTGCAGTGAGTAAGTTATGGACTCTATAAGATCCTCTTTTTTTACTCTTGGCTATAAGGTGAACGATAACTTCCGAGTCGGAACTAGAGCCGAAGATTGCACCCTGGCGTACCAGCTCGTCTTTTATCTCTTCTGCATTTACGATATTTCCGTTATGAGCGATAGATATATCCCCAGAGTTAATAGTCACGGAGATAGGCTGAGTATTTGCAAGCTCAGACATACCTGTTGTGGAGTATCTATTGTGCCCAATGGCTATATCACCTTTTAATCTGGCGAGTTTCTCCTGAGAGAATATATCAGCGACAAGTCCCATCCCTTTTTCGTATGTGATCTTGTCTCTGTTGCTGACTGCGATACCGGCACCCTCCTGCCCTCTATGCTGGAGAGCATAAAGCGAAAGGTATACAAGGTTAGCAGCATCTTCATTCGCATATACGCCTGCTACGCCGCATTCCTCGTGAAATTTATCCATCATTTCATTATTTCCCCGATGCTGTTCTTCCAGAGGTTTTCAGCATCTTTCACCTTAAGGTCAACAATCTGCTCACCGTTAGATGATATCTCTATATTATCGCCGGCTGTACGACCAATTTTAGTAATAGGAAGTCCTTTTGCCTTTGCAAGCTTCTCAACTTCTCCTGCATTCGCATTGCTGACTTCCAGAATAACCCGTCCGTGGTTTTCACCGAAAAGGAGGGCATCCACTTTGAGATCGGACTCAAGCTGCACGCTCATGCCTATCTCATTGCCGCCAAAACTCATCTCGCAGAGTGCAACAGCAAGTCCGCCGTCGGAAACGTCATGAGCCGAGTTGATAAGCCTCTCGTCAGCCCCAGCACACATAAAGTCTATGATAGCCTTCTCTCTGTCCAGATCAACATGAGGAGCATCCCCAAGCTCTTTGCCGTGAATGCTTGCGAGGTATTCTGAACCGCCTATGTGACCTGTATTCTCACCAAGCAGATAAATTGAGCTACCTATATCGGTAAAATATGAACCTATCCTCTTGGTAACATCATCTATCACACCGACCATAACTATAGTCGGAGTCGGGTGGATAGGAGTCCCTTCCGTCTCGTTATAAAGTGACACATTACCGCTTACAACAGGGGTTCTGAGGGCGTTTGCCGCCTCTATGATCCCTTCTATTGCAGTGGCGAACTGCCACATGATATCTTCTTTTTCGGGGTTACCGAAGTTCAGACAGTTTGTAAATGCCCTTGGTCTCGCACCACTGACAGCCACGTTTCTGGCAGATTCGGCAATGGCCGCTTTTCCGCCTTCGAACGGGTTCAGATAACAGTATCTGCTGTTGCAGTCACTGGAAAGGGCAACACCTACCTCTTTCTCGTTAAGCCTGATCACTGCGGCATCACTCCCCGGAAGCTGCACAGTGCCCACACGTACCATATGATCATACTGCTCATAAACCCAACGCTTGGAAGCGATAGTAGGGTTTGCGAGCATCTTCTCAAGTACCTCTTGTATATTATCAGGAGTCTCGACTTCCACAGGCTTTTGGAGTTCGTCCTGTGAATCAGGTCTCCTGTATGGTCTTTCATATTTCGGAGCTTCGTTAGCAAGCGGAGCAGCCTCAAGAGCCGCAACCTCTTCTCCGCCCCATGTGAGACGCACATACCCGTCGTCAGTAACTTCACCGATAACGGATGCATCCAGATCCCACTTTTCGAATATCTCTTTAACCTTATCCTCATAGCCTTTCTTAGCGACCATAAGCATACGCTCCTGAGATTCAGAGAGCATAATTTCATAAGGGGTCATACTCTTTTCACGGACAGGTACATTATCAAGATCTAGCCTGACACCTGAACCCGAGTTGGAAGCCATTTCAAATGACGAGCTGGTCAGCCCGGCAGCACCCATATCCTGAATACCGACAATATAATCTGTCTTCATAAGTTCCAGACAAGCCTCAAGGAGCAGTTTCTCCTTAAAAGGATCGCCAATCTGAACATTAGGACGCTTAGCTTCGCTGTTCTCGTCGAATTCCGCAGATGCCATAGTAGCTCCGTGGATTCCGTCCCTTCCTGTCTTAGCACCCACGTAGATAACCGGATTACCCTTCCCTTCGGCTTTTGCAAGAAAAAATCTTGTCCTTCTGAACAACGCCGAGAGCGAATGCATTAACAAGCGGATTGCCGTTATAGCATTTGTTAAAGTAAACTTCACCGCCGACAGTAGGCACACCGAAGCAGTTGCCGTAGTGGGATATCCCCTCAACAACACCTTCGAATATGTATCTGTTTTTTTTAGGATTATCCAGTCCGCCAAATCTGAGTGAGTTCATCGCAGCTACAGGTCTCGCACCCATAGTAAACACGTCTCTGAGGATACCGCCGACACCTGTGGCAGCCCCCCTGAAAAGGCTCGATAAACGAAGGGTGATTGTGTGATTCCACCTTAAAGCAGACACAAAGCCCTTCATCGTCAACAGATATAACGCCAGCGTTCTCGCCCGGTCCCTGCACAACCCAAGGGGCTGCCGTCGGAAATTTGGCAAGATGCACACGGCTGGATTTATAAGAGCAGTGCTCAGAATACATGGATGATATAATTCCGAGTTCTATATAATTAGGTGTTCTGCCCAGCAGATTTTTCACACCTTCGAATTCGCCTTCCGTAAGTCCCATCTCTTTGGCGACAGGGAATGTCACCTCAGGGTAGTTAAAGCTGTCGTATACACTCATGCCGCACCCCCCTATTGATTTGATTATCGACTCAAAGAGAAAATATCCGTCTCTGGTCTCCATAACATCCTCTGCACAACGCTCAGGGTGAGGCATCATACCGAGCACGTTCCCTTTCTCATTAACGATACCTGCTATATTGTTAACTGAACCGTTCAGATTTGTCGTGTTGTTACACTCACCGTTGCCGTCTGAGTATCTGAAAACTATCTGCTTCTGATCCTCAAGTCTTGCAAGACCGTCGGCATCTATAAAGTAGTTACCGTCCATATGAGCTACCGGAACACTAACAACCTCACCGTCGGCATACATATTAGTGTAAGGAGTGTCGGAATTATCAACACGCAGATTAGTGTATTTACATATAAATTTAAGATCACGGTTTTTCATGAGAGCCCCTGGCAGAAGACCTGTCTCTGTCAGAACCTGAAAACCGTTGCATATGCCGATTACATATCCGCCGTTGTTGGCAAACTCAACAACCCGGCTAACTATCGGAGAAAACTTAGCTATTGCTCCGCAGCGGAGATAATCCCCATATGAAAATCCGCCGGGTAAAACAACAAGATCAACACCCTGAAGGTCAGTATCTTTGTGCCATAGGAAGACCGTATCCACTCCCATTACATGCTTAAGTACATGATAACAATCGTGATCACAATTCGATCCCGGAAAAAACAACTACACCTGCTTTCATAGATTAATCCACGAATTCGATAGAATATTCTTCGATGATCGGATTAGCGAGAAGCTCATCGGCTATCTTGGCTACTTCCTGCTCGCAGGATTTGTCCTGCACCTCTATTTCAAAAAACTTACCGACTCGGACAGAGCTGGCGAAATCATACCCCATCCTATTGATGGAACTGAGTATTGTCTGACCCTGAGGGTCGAGTACAGCATCTTTCAGCTTAACAAATACTTTGACTTTCATATAAAGCACCTTTTATATATATTTTGTATTTTTTTTTACAGTTTTAAGAGCTCTTTTTTATATCAGAAATGCTACTTAAAGTCATTGAAAAAAAAGCTTTAATATCTATTTAATCATTTTTTGTGTTTGTCAATTTATAATCACTATTGCAATCATAACGTTTTGATGTAAAATGACCACAAGTTAGAAAACAATGAAACCGATGAAGAGTAACACAAATGCGAATTCTAGTAGTTGATGATTCTGCGATAGCACGTAAGTTCCTGATTAAGAGTATACCAAAGCTTGAGAATGTCGAGGTAGAAATTAAAGAGTGTTCAAATGGGCTCGAAGCTGTCAACACCTACCCTGACTATAACCCTGACATCGTGTTTCTGGACCTCACCATGCCTGTTATGGACGGTATGGAAGCTCTCGATAATATTAAGAAAATCGACGCACATGCCAATGTTTATGTGCTGACCGCCGATATCCAAAAAAAGTACACAAGAGAAGATACTTGCACTCGGTGCAAATAAATTTTTTAAAAAAAACCACCATCAAAAGAAGTGATTGGTGAAGTAGTGTTAGAGTTTGTTGAAACTGCGAATCTAACTAGAGTTATTTATGTCAACTGTATCGAATTTTTTTTACTGAAGAAGAGACAGATGCTCTTCAGGAGCTCATGAATATTGCTTTTGGTCAGGCCGCCGCTGAACTTGCGGAGGTTATTGATATCTCTGTCACCCTCAGTTTCCCTAAACTCAATATCGTCAAAGTCTGTGACCTGCTAACCCATATATCTAATGATGTCCACTATGTTAATAAATGCAACCTCGTCGAACAAAGATTTAACGGTAAGGCAGGCGGTGTTGCTTACCTTATATTCCCACCCGATACAGAGAAAGAGTTCGTCTCTATGTTTCATATGGACGAAGATGATAATGACCACGAGGTCTTTATAGATGTGGAGAGAGAAGTTTTGTCAGAAGTAGGGAATATACTCATAGGTGCTTGCATCAGTAAGATATTCGACCTCCTCAAGACGAGTGTAACCTATGCACCTCCGCACACTATGATCGGACATAAGTTTGAAGACCATCTTCTGAAAGGGTGTTTCACCGGTGATGACTATGCCATCATGCTCAACACGGGTTTCAGCCTCTCGGAAAAAAAACCATAGAAGGATACCTTTTTCTGGTGAACTGCCAATCCTCCGTTATACCTCTGAAAGAAGCTCTGGCTGAACTCTTTGAGAGCTACGAATGAAAGACTATTCACGAATACTTCAATCTATCAATATCGGCATAGTCATAATTGATAAACAATTCAATATCATTGAGTGGAATAACTGGATGACAACATACAGTGATAAAAGCGAAGATGATGTTTTAGGTAAAAATATTTATGAAGTATACCCTGAGCTGGACAGAGTCTGCTTCAACAGAGGGAGCAAAACTGTCTTCTCATTCGGAAATCTTGTTTTTCTATCCTCCAAACTGCACAAATTCCTCTTCCCGTTTAAACTCACGGGTGCATATTCTGCCAGCTTCGACTTCATGCAGCAGAGCTGTTATCTCCTGCCCATCAAAGACGACGACGGAAACGTCACCAGCCTCATGATCAACGTCCATGACGTCACGGAAAACGCTATGCTCGAAAGGCACTTGAAAGAGCTCAGCTATGTGGACGGTCTGACGGGAGTATACAATAGAAGGACATTCGAACGCAGACTCCTTGAAGAATTTACAAGGCATAAAAGAGTTGATTCCCCCCCTCGGTCTGCTGATGTTTGATCTGGATTATTTCAAAAATATCAATGATAAATACGGACACCCTTTCGGTGATGTGGTCTTGCAGGAAGTAGTGAAAGCATGCAGTCACAATCTGAGGACAGAAGATTTCTTAGCCAGATACGGCGGCGAAGAATTCGTATGCCTGCTTATCAATCAGAATATGGCTCAGGCAAAGCTTGTTGCAGAGCGGCTTTTGAAATGTGTTGAAGAACTTACGATAACTGAAGGGGATATAAGTGTTAATCTCACAATCAGTGTCGGGATAGCCGATTCAAAGTTTTGCGATACACCTGAAGAACTGCTGAAAATCACTGATCAGGCACTATACGAAGCCAAGAATAATGGCAGAAACAGAATAGAATCAGCTAATCAGCCTTAGTCTCTACCTGCTGAAATGATCGACATCGGGTTTGGACAGATATTCTCTATAAATTTCAAATTCTCTTCACTGCAATACCCTTTAAAGAAGTAACCCTGCCTTCTCCCCTCTTCGGTTATAACCTGAATGTGAGTATGATGATTCCAGCCGCCATTTTCATGCAGGTCACCTATTCTGGCGACTATATCTCCTGCACGTAAAGACTCACCGCTCTTCGGTAAGCTGTCTAAACTCATATGCCCGAAAAGTATATAAAACGGTTCGACATTTTTTAATCTCATGCTTTAAAACCACATATCCGCCGTAGTTCCCTTCCCCCCCCTCTTCGTAGCCGACCTCTTCCACAACAGCGTCAAGAGGTGTGTAAACAGGCTCGCCTGCAGGGATACAAATATCAATACCCAAATGGAAATACCTCTTCTCAGATCTCATCTGCTCATATTGAGAAAGGATACTTTCCCTATCCTCCAGATAACTGCCTATCCCCCCCCAACTGCACCCGGATTCAGATATCAAGCTGTTGAAAAGGTGATTGATCCTTTCGGAATCACCGCTCAACTCAAGGGCTTTTGAAGCTAGCTCATCACTCAGGGATATCAACAAAGGGTCGCCCTCTTGTTTTACTATTTTTTGAAACAGATTTATCGTAGTTGATAAGGAAATATGGATATGTCATTTTTTCGCATTTAGCATCATCGTAAAAACATGTACAGCAGGTGTTCCTAGCGATCTTAGCCCTGTAAAGAGCCTCATCGGCACGTTTTATTATCGAGTTAATATTGTCCCCGTACTTATAGCATGCAACTCCGAAACTCGCAGTCAGCTTCCCGACGGCAGGAAACGAAGATGCTTCCACAGTGGTTCTGAGCTTCTCAGCCAGCTCCATAGTATTGTCAATATTTGTAGCAGGACAAATGATAAGGAATTCTTCTCCACCCCACCTGCCTAGGCTATCGGAGGTGCGGATATTATCCCCTATGCACTGGGCAAAACCTATCAAGGCTTTATCGCCTGCTATGTGCCCGAAAGTGTCGTTTATATCTTTGAAATGATCTAAGTCGATAAGAATTATGCAGAAATCTCTTTTATATCTTTTAGCTATATTAATCTCATAATGCAGCAGTTCATCGAGTTTCATTCTGTTTTTGATGCCTGTTAACACATCCGTCGTGGATGCAACTTCAAGTGCAATATTTTTTGCCGTCAACTCTGCTGTCCGCTCCTGCACCCTTTGCTCAAGTGTATCATGAGCCTTTTTTCAGCTTCTTCTGAGCATTATCACGAAACCTTTCAGCTATATGCGAAAAGATAACAACTATAAAATATGAGACCAAAAAAAACCTGATTTTGAAATCAGGGATATATTGAGCAAAACCGGGAAAAAAAATCGTCAAATATAAAATAACCTAGTGCGGCAATACCGAGAGTGAAGGATACGATCATCCCTTTTTTTTGGACCAAGGACAAAACCTGCATACAGCGGAAAAGTATAAAACCAGACAAATGCAGTTTTATTTACTCCGCCATACATCAAGAGCCATAGAAAAAAAACAGCCTGCAAGCGTCGCAATCAGGAGGCTGGTGAACTCGATGTATTTTTTAATATGAAAATGTAAAAGTATGAAAATGAGGCAAAAAAGCGATAAAAAAAATCCGCGTATGCCAGTGGCAAATTGCTTGAGGTTAAAGCAAGTGCCCCTAAAGCTAATAACAATATAAAAGCAATTCCAAGAGTCAGATGTATTATATACACACGACGTAATATTTCCGCATTATCACTGAAATTGCTAAATGTTTTTTCAAAAAAAAAGAGCTAACTTATTTGTGTATTTCACTATCTTTTTATCCATTCAGATGGTAAATTAATTATATTAAGAACATTTGCTCAGCTTGATTATATTTATTTTCCAAACGATATTATGTTAACACAAAATGAGATAGAATGTGTATTATTTTTTAGGTAATTATATGTCAAATATTATGACTTGACAAAAAATGACATAAATAAGTAATCATTTGTTCCTTGCCCCCGTAGCTCAGGCGGATAGAGCGATGGATTCCTAATCCAGAGGCCGCATGTTCGAGTCATGCCGGGGGGCGTCCCTTTATCAACAATAAGTTACAGCTATATATATTTGACGCAATTACGTCCTGAGGACTTAGCGTCATAAAGAGCCTTGTCTGCTTTGTTTATAAAATCTTCTACTTTATCATGCATGGAAGGAGCAGTTGATATCACCCCGCAACTGATTGTCACATAACCACGTTCTGTCTGATCATGAGTTATACAAGCCTCTTCAACAGCTACACGAAGAGCCTCGGCAACCTTCAACGCACCTTCTAGATTTGTTTCACAGAGAATCACGGCGAACTCCTCGCCGCCAAATCTTGCCAGCGTATCTGTCGCTCTGCTCAAGGAGCTTCTGAATATATTTGCTAGCTCTTTCAGGCAGGCATCACCTTTCAAGTGACCGTACTCATCGTTGTAATCCTTGAAAAAAATCTATATCTATCAAGATGAGAGACAGCTCACTCCCTGCTCTCTTTGCTCTGTGAAATTCCTTGTCTATCTCTTCGTTAAATACGCGCCTGTTACTAATACCTGTAAGGACATCGACTGAGGCAAGCTCACGAAGCTTTCTATTTGCACCCTCCAGCTCTATGGTGCGTTTCTCCACAAGCTTCTCCGTCTCTGTCAGAAATCTGGATTTCATCTGTTCCGATTCTTCGAGCTTTTTAAGATATTCCTGTTTGGCACTGTCTTTCTCTAGTCTCAACAGGTGAACACGGTCAGCAAGAGCGAATGACAACAGCAGGGCATTCAGAAGTGACCCCACCTGTACAGCATATTGTGTCAAAAAAGACGTGCGGCAGAACACCAAGCAGTTTTAATAACAGCAACACCATACCAAAGAGATAAAATGTCCACGCCAGCATAAAAAACCTTGCAGGTTTATATCCATTTTTTATATACGAACATCGCACTCATAAAGACTATGAATATCAGAAAGATAGCAACCAACGCAATCGAGACACTTGCAACCCTGTAGTTTATAAAAAAAGGCCGCCACGAACAGAATTGCATAATACCACATAAACCCAAGCATGAACCTGTAAAACACTACGGAGTTTTCTTTGAGCTTAAGGAAAGAGTTAGTATAAAATGCTATGGAAAAGAATGTAATGGCAGCAGAGATAACTAAACTTTTATTAGCCCACCATATCATATCCGACCATAAATATTGAGTAGAAACTCCGAAATACGCCCCCCTGAACAAGAGCATAGGCTATAAGAAGAAAATTACAATTGAGGAAATCATTGTCCTTCGTGGATACATATAAAAACAGATTATAAAGGAATAATGCAAACAATATCCCGAAGAAAAAAGCCGAATGACAGCTTCACTCTGTCCAGATGCTCAGCAAAACCGGCACCTGTCCACAGGAATACAGGAAGATTGATCGAACCGCTGGAAGAAACTCTGACATAATACTGCTGATATGCCATAAGACGGTTTCCAATCATAAAAAAAACAGGATGCGATGAATGAACCTGCTTGGAGCGTTTGTTTACCCTATCTCCGCTTTTGTACTCTTTATAACCTCCGTTCCCGTCAGGCACATAAAAAAGTTACATAATCAAGAGGGGCATACGGGATATCCAAAACCCAGCCGGATTCTGAATAGGTATCACCGATAACCGAAAAACAAAGCCAATATGTGTGCGGAGAATACCCGAAATTCAAAGGTACTTTTACAGAAGTTTTAAATTTATTCGCATTATTGAGCTCTATAATATCTTCAAGGGTAAGGGATGAATCCTTATCCTCTATATACTCAACTGAAAGCCCAATATTGATTTTCGTTTTAAGATTAGTGACTTTTACAGGATAAGAATAGGCACTGCTTACGGCAAACAAAGATAATAATATCATTAAGACAGATATATGAATCATACGATAAACGGGTTTAGTCATAGGTTTCTCATTGTATAAATTATAACCAATATTAGACAGAATAATTTTCACTAGCAACCGAGATGTGAATAAAAAAAACACTACCCCTTGTCGGCACGCCTCACTGTCCCTATATATATGCCTATTAAAGCTAATACTGCTCCGGTGAATTCAATGCCTGTTATAGCTTTCGAAAAGATTGTAACATCCCATACATAGGCGAATGAGGGCTGGAGAAGCAGGATAAGCCCGCTGATTGTAAGATTCACTTTCGGCAAAGCCGATGCTATTATTACCCATGCAAAAGCCTGACAGAGCACTCCGTATGCCAGCAGGTAAATCCCTGTCTGCAAATCTGCAATGGCAAGACTCTCACCAGACACGACAGCCGTGATCCCTAGCAGGACACCTGCAACACCTGTCAGGATAAACATGCTGATCTTCTTATCCATAGGCTGTTTCAGACTGCCTGCCAGCCTTAATGTATAGATATATCCGGTATACATAAGTGCAGTGAGCAAACCGTAAACAACACCAAGTTTAAACTGGTCGTCACGCCCTTCCCAACCGTTCCCTGCAATGAGATACAATCCTGCAAAAGCTAAGAAAATTGCCAGAATCAGTTTGAGCCTGACCTTCTCTCTAAAGACGATAACATCCAGTGTCGCAAGGAAAAATACCTGAAAATTTGCCAGAAGTGTCGACAGACCCGGCCCCACGTAAAGGATACTCACATGCCAGAAATATATGTCCAAAGCAAAAAAGACTCCACTACCGACAGTGATCAGGACACCCTTTCTGCTGACACGGTTAAACCTGCGGCTTACGGCAAAAAAGTATCAACAAGCCGACCAGCCCGAATACCATGCGGTAAAAAAAACCTGATGCGGACGTCGCAGACCCGGCTAATCTCGCAAATACGGGAGAAAAGCTAATCATAAATGCACCGATAAATAGGTGGAAAACGGCACTACTTGTTATAAAACCAGACATAAATCATCTCCATCAGAAAGAGAGTTTACACCTATAATTTTCTAATGCAAGTGAAGTGTTATTAATTAAGGCGAAAACTAATCGGAAGTGCAAAATTCATAGCTTCGGGGGGCTCAGGCAGTGGGGATGATTTAGCCAGAATCTGAAGAGCCGTCTGATCAAGTATAGAAAAAACCGCTGGTGGAAATGACGACACTGTTACTTATCAAACCACTACTCTCAACATCGAATGAAACAGTGACGCTCCCCTGTATCCCTCTCCTTCTTGCCTTCGGAGGGTATACCTTATTCTCAGCAATAATGTTTCTGACCTTTTCCCTATAGCTGTCTTTTATAAGTGCAAGGTCGGTTATGCTGGGGAGTTCAGCGTGTATCTCTTCATGACTCACTGCAACCACAGAGTGATCTATTATCTGCTCAACAGTCTGCACCTCTGCTGTCTCGTTTGCCGGAACAGGCACAGGTGGGATCACTTCTTTCACTATGGTTTCAGCTTTTAAGGCAGGTCTCGGGTCAGGTTTCGGGATAGGTTTTGCCACAGCCTTTTTTCTTTATAACAGGCTTGTGAGTAACTAGCTCTGCCACAGGTTTAACAGGCGGAGTAATTATTGCTTTTTTTCTTTTGGTAGAAATCGACAGTGACGATATCGGGTGCTTTTGCAGACCGTGTTTCTGATTTAGGACGTAAATCCACTATATAAAAGACTGCTAAATGCAGTAGTACCGCAATAAGCAGGGTAAGGGGGGAGCAAGCCCCCCCCTGTACTTCTGCTTAGTACCTGAAAGTGAGACCTGCTGCAAAGTTACGCTCTGCCGCAGGATAGTATGATTCTGAAAAGGCTGTTCTGAATGCATAATCGTTATATTGCTCGTTAAATAGGTTATTTATCTTAAAGTATACTGAGAAATTCTTGTAATCGTAGTCGACTTTTACGTCACTCACCATATAGGCATCCAGCTTCTCTTTTGAGTTGGTGTAGTCGTTACCCGCATAGGTAGAGCTGTAGTAGTTACCGAAATAGTAAACACCTATACCCACAGGAGTTTTGTAACCTATAGTAGCTTTAAATGTGTCTTTTGAAAGGAGAGGGATATCATTCCCTTTTGATGCTCCTTCGTCTATGTCAGCATCCACATATGAGTATGCACCTTCGAGATTGAGTGCTTTACCGGCATATCCGACTTTAACATCCGCACCCTTTCTTTTAGTGTCTATGTTCTCGTTGCTGAATGGGAAGAAAACAGGGTTAGTAAATATCTCGTTCTCTGTTTTCTGTTTGTAAACAGACGCTCCGGCATAGTACCCCTTATAGTCATAGTCGTAACCGATAGCGTATGTCTTAGCTGATTGCGGTTCGATGTCCGTATTGAGTGTTCCGAAGTATTCTCTCAGCTCATCTGTGGTAGGGAAACGGAAACTCTTGTCGTATCTGACATAAACTGAGCCAAACTTTTTTAGTCTCATAACCGAGAAGTGCATTGTAAGCATTTTCTGTTTCTTTTTTAGTGATGTCGTTCGATGTGTAATCATCTTTCATCTTCTGGTTTCTATATCCTGCCTCAACAACGATACCGCCGATATTAGCTCTATCAGAGATGTATAATCCTGTCATAGAACGATCCAGCTCATAGCTGTTGTTGCCGAACATAGATGTTGAATCCATCTCAACGTCATATTTAATATAATCAAGTCCTAGGATCATTCTGTTCGAATAGTCTTTATGGTCGATCTTTAACACGTAATACGGATTGATAGATTTACTCTTCAGCTCATCTTCGATAACTGTGTTGGATGCAAAGAATTTATACTCTCTGTCTCTTTTTTCTGAAATCAGATTTTAGGTTGAACTCACCAAGAGGGAGTATAATCTTACCACCGAAGCCGTAGAGATACTCCTGATCGTCACCGCCGTCGTTAGGTGTATTAGAGTAATCCCTGCCGTTCGCCTGAAGCTGAGCCTCTGTAACTCCGCCGGGTAGCCCGTATTCTGAATCTGTATAATTCATGTGAGCATTCAGTTCGAATTTATCATGATAGTAGGTCACGTCACCGGATATTGATTTAGTGTCCAGCTCAGAGTTTTCTCTATATCCGTTAGTGCTGTAATTATCAACACTGATCAGGAAAGCAATGTTATCATCTGCATACTGACCTGCCAGATTACCATGATAAGTTCCGTAACTCCCGCCCTCTGCTTTCAGCGTTACACCGGATTTAACAGGTTTCTTAGTTACGATGTTGATAGCTCCGCCTGTGGCTCTATCACCAAAGAGTACGGAGTTTCCGCCATGGAAAACCTCAACACGATCGATATTATCCACAGGTATAAAACTCCAGTCAACACCTGACATATCAGGGCTGGATATCCTGCTTCCGTTTAAAAGGATCACACTATTAAGTCCGCCCTTTTCTGCTCCATAGCCGCCCATATCAACATTGACATGCTTAGCATCATAGCCCTTCACTGAGACACCTGATATCATTTTCAGTAAGTCTGCTGTCGTTGACGGGCTGAGGCTTTTAATCTTCTCACTGTCGACTACTTCGACATTGGAAGCGGCTTTTTTTCTCTGTTACTCCGAGTGAATCCTCGAAGATTACAATCTCTTTAAGGTCTTCAGCGAATGCATAAGTACATACAAACATAAGTAAAAAATACGATCTTTAATGATTTCATCAATCTCTCCAAATAGTTTTAAGTTAGAAAACATGACAAACCGATACGTTTGTCCGGTTGATAAAATATAAAGATCAGGTCTTAGATAAATTCATTGCGAGCCCCCTTATTCAGCGTAAGTGGTACTGCATAGGTGTATAACTAAGGTATCCTGGCTTGCTTTCATCCTACTAACCCGCCTTCCCATCATACGACAGTGGCATCTTGGGTTTTCGTCCAGCTTACAGTTGCGCGACAGCATCGGACTTGCACCGATTTCCCGCGTTATACTTGCAGCGAAGATTGATTATAATTTCAGATTAGAAATAAATGCAAGATAATTTTTTATATCGTTGTGTCGAAATAATCAGGGGACGGATAGTCATTCACTAATATAAAATCCGTGCCATAAAGGGTTTTAAGTTTTGCCGTATCAGGAATAGTGTCGGAAATAAAATCAATCCTGCCGCTTTTAATACCTGCTATCAGGTCAGATATGATCGACGCAATGGTCACGTTGTGCACCGCAGCGATAATCAGCTTCTCCTTCGCTATCTCACGGAGGAGTTCCATAATCTTCACTTCATAGTATGGGTCGAGATTTGCGAAAGGTTCATCCATTACGATCACAGGAGTTTTCTGTAGCAGAGCCCTTGCTATCAAAACACGCTTCATCTCACCTGACGATATTTCATATACCGATTTCTCCGTCATACCGGCAAGTCCGCAACGCTCCACAACCTCTGTGATATCTGCATTACCGCCGTATCTGTATGCACCTGAAAGGATAAGCTGGCGGATAGTCACGGGGTTATCAGGTCTGGCATAGACAGGGATATATGCCACCCGCCCTGCCATCTGCTCCCTGTTGAGCGAAGAGAATTTCTCTTTATTGAAAATAACATCACCTGAATAGCGTTTATTCAGCCCTGCCAGAATTCTGAGGAGTGTGGTTTTACCGCTCCCATTTGGACCTATCAAAGAGAAGATGCCTTCATCAGGCAGGCAGAGGTCTGATATATCAAGGGAAAAAATCTGACCCGTAACTGAAATGTAAGTTATTTATCTCTATCATGACAGTCCCTTACGAAGTATGTGGATAAAAAAACGGTGCTCCCACAAGTGCCGTCACAGCACCCAGAGGTATCTCCCTCGGGAAAAATGCTGTCCTGCAGAATGTATCTATCAAAACAACAGCTATACCGCCTGCAAAGAAACTGACGGGCATATTCCTTCTGAAATCGTACCCCGTCAAAATCTTGGCGATATGCGGAACAACAATCCCTATAAAACCTATACTGCCGCAAAAGGTCACAAGTACGGCAGTAATCACAGAACCCAGCAGAAACAGCTTTAGCGAAAACCTGCTGATATCAAGCCCTGAACTCTCTGCTATATCATCACCCAGCATATACAGATTCATCTGCCTCGCCATACGGATAAGCAGAATCGAGCATACGATAACAAATACAGATAAAAAAGAGTGCATCCCTTAACTGCAAGGAGGATGTATCCCCCATGTACCAGAGAATAATATTCTTGCTGAACCTATCACTCATAACGGTATGTAGAACCGTAATCACTGATGTAAAAAAAGAAATTAAGACCAACACCTATCAGGATCAGCTTTACCCCCCTGCCCTCTTTTGTGTATGCCTGATATGAAAAAAGATGAGTGCAATCGCCCCTATCGAAAAGGTAAAAAACTATCATACGGCTGAGGTAGTAACTGTCGATCTGAAATATCATACCTATCACAACCCCAACAGCGGCAGCACCTGCAACACCGAGGATAAAAGGATCAGCCAGGGGATTTCTGAACCATGTCTGAAAAGACATGCCCACAATAGATAAACCGCCGCCTATCATAAAACCTGCCAGCACCCTCGGCAGTCTTATCTGCATAGTTACCAGACTGTTATCCGCATGAAAAAAGCTCCAGAGGGGATATAAACACTCCGCCGAAAGACAATCCGCCATATATAACAGCAACGGATACTGCGATATTAACTAAATAAAAAAAAGTTATCTGATTAGCTGTCGTAAATTTTCGCATGCAGTCTTTATCCTGTAAGATGGTCTTAGAAAACAATCACAATCCAGACGTATTATCTTCGAGGTGATCCCCGATTTTTTTTCAGTCTCGCTATAAAATCCTGTAAACCTGCCTCACCCATAGAGCCTGAGAAAAAGATATAATCAGGGTTAGACTGGAGAATATATTCATACCCAATGATGGTGTAACCTGTGAAGCTCGAATCAAGCACATTCTCGACCCCTGCACAGCTCATAATATCGTTCACAAAAGTGCCTGAGGATGCAACGGAAAAAAGGATTTATTCCAACAAGAAAGAGACCCGTGGAGTTTTTGGCAATATCCTTATAAAAAAAGGGTCTCAAGCTCACTAACCATATCTTCGGAATCTATCTTCAACTTCGCAGATATCTCTTTTATACTCTCGATGATATCCCCTGTTGTTGTTGATTTATAAAAAAAACTTGGGATATTCAGGCTATCCAGATATTTTTTAAGATTTTTCTCCGCACCCTCCACAGATCCGAAAACCAAGGTAGGCTTGAGCATAGCTATTCGCTCTATGGATGGTCTGAAACCGCTGCCGACTTTCGGTAATTTTTTTTGCCTCTGCAGGATAGTCACAAAACTGAGTAACTCCGACAACATCATCCCCCGCACCGAGAGCAAACAGTATCTCCGTTATACCGGGAGACAAGCTCACTATCCTTTCTGAATAGGCATTTGAGGAGATAAACAATAAAAAAAATGAATAGGAAAAGCCGTATTTTTTTTCATAATGTCACTACACAACCCTTTAAATGATTATTGAAAACTACACAAGAAATTTCTTAATAAAGCCTAAATAATAAACTTTATATTTTAATAAAATTGTGTAATAATACCATATAGGGTGTATTTAGATGAACGTAACCAAAACAATATACAAGAGCATAATAGATCAGCTAAAAGAGAGCGTTTATTATGTTGACACAAACAGACGAATTATTTATTGGAACAAAGCAGCAGAAGAGCTCACAGGCTATACCAGCGAAGAGGTTCTCGGGAAGTGCTGTGCGGATAACCTTCTCAAGCACATAGACGAGGACGGGAATGAACTGTGTACAACAGACTGTCCGCTCGTGAATGCTATCAGAGAGAACGAAACCAAAGACAAAAAACATATATCTCCACCATAAAGACGGGCACAGAGTCCATGTCTCCACAAGAGTATCACCGATCAAAGATGATTATAACAAAATAGTCGGTGCTGTTGAACTATTCGACGATATGGCGATGAACCCCCATTGCGACCTGCTTTATGAATTAGAAGAGCTCAAAAAAGAGATATACCTCGATACCCTCACTAAAATAGGCAATCGCAAATTCGCAGAGATAAACCTCGAAAGACGCTTCAGTGACTGGGCACAGCAACACATCCCTTTCACGGTATTCTTCATAGACATCGACCATTTTAAAAAAAACATAAACGACACATACGGGCACGACATAGGCGACAAAGTGATCAAAATGGTAGCTAATTCCATAGTCAGTCTCATGAGATCCCTTGACGTCGTATGCAGGTGGGGCGGCGAGGAGTTTATCGTCTATTCACCAAATCTTACCCCCCGAAATTCAGGCAACCATAGGCAAAAGAATCCTTCAGTTTATCGAACAGAGCTGGTTTACCATGGACTGCGGACAAAAGATTTCTGTCACAGTATCAATCGGATGCACTAGTATTAAAGATGGAGATACCAAGCACTCCTTCATAAAACGTGCAGACAAAGCCATGTATCAATCCAAGACTGCAGGACGCAACAAACTTACAATCATATAATTATTTTTTTGCATTATTTAATTTTTTACTTGATTTATTGCATTCAAAAACTATACACTTGTTTAGAACATCTGTTTAGGAGAATTCAGTGGAAACTAAAGACCCCAGAGGAAGGATACTGCAATCCGCCTGTCAGCTATTTGGTGAAAAGGGTTTTAAGGCAACAACTGTCAGAGAAATCTGTAAAAAAAGCAGACGTGAGCCTTGCCCTTGTTAATTATCATTTTAAAAGTAAACTTGCACTGTACGAAGAGATACTTCTCAGTGCCATAGAAGATGCATTCAGTAAAAAACCCCGTTCACGAGTTTATAAAACCAGACATGTCGGCGGAGGAGAAATTACGCAATGCCATAAGACTATTAACTCACAGGTTGCTAGGTAAAAAACGGACTCGGAAGTAATCCGTACACCGTAATGCTGGTGGCAAAAGAGATGACAAACCCAACCGAGACAATGGATAAGATAAACACTTACTATCTCGACGGAATGATCACCATCATGACCGAAATCATAAAGGATTTGGTGGGTGATATCGAAAAGAAAGAATTAATACGTTTTACATCCTGCATCGCAGGTCAGTGCCTCCACCCTCTACTGGCAAAAAGCATACTTTCCAGAGCAGGTTTCGAATTAGGAAACAATAATGAAGATATCGAAAAGCACGCCGCACACATTTTTAATTTCAGTATAAACGGCATAAAAGGATACAAACTATGAAAAAAAACTACTTTTACTCATTCCGGTTATCATAATCGTTGTTGTCTCGCTCAAAGCATCAAACATGAAAACGAAACAGCCGGATGACGGCTTTCTATTCTCAGGTACGGCAGAGACAACAAAAAATCAGGCTGTCGTTCAAAACATCAGGCCGTATCGAAAAGATTATGTTCGACGAAGGGGATACTGTTAATGAAAATGACGTAGTTGCCATACTGGATAACACTGACGAGAAATTAAATATAAACGCCGCAGAAGCAAACCTTGAATACAATAACGCTATCCTGGCGGAAGTTCTTGCAGGGAGCAGAAAACAAGAGATAAGAAACGCAAAAGCGGCACTGGATATAACAAAAGCAAAGGTCAGAAATGCCGAGACAGAGCTGGCACAGGCAAAAACGGACAGAGAAAGGTTTAAACAACTTTACTCTGATAACGGAGTTAGCAAGAGAACATATGAACTGTATGAAACTGCCTATCAAAAAAGCTCTCAACGTCACTGAAGAGGCAAAGGCCGCCGTCCGTAAAGCTAATGAGACACTAAGCCTCGCCATAGAAGGGGCTAGAAGTGAGGCGATAGCAAAAGCTAAAGCTATGGTGTCAATATCTGAACAGTCGCTCATTCAAGCAAAACAAAAAACTTGAATACACCACTCTTAAATCTCCTATGTCGGGAAAAGTCCTGACAAGAGTTGCCGAAGAAGGGGAATACATCCAGACAGGGGCGGTGGTGCTCACAATAGCGAACCTCCATGATCTTTGGATACGTGGTTACGTCAGTGAGGGTTACTTAGGAAAAGTAAAGATAGGACAGGAAGTTATAATAAAGAGTGACTCCTATCCCGAAAAAGAATATATGGGCAAAATAACCTATATTGCAGATGAAGCAGAGTTCACGCCAAAGTCCGTCCAGACATATGATGAAAGGATCAATTTCATGTATATGGTCAAGGTATCTGTTGATAACAAGGCATTAGAACTAAAACAAGGCATGCCTGTAGAAGGGAAGATACTCTTTAAATAAATGAAAATAACTGACATAGCGGTAACCGCAAGATCACTTTCTAAAAGGTTCAAGGATATTCAGGCTGTCGACGGTGTGGATATCCAGATAAGCAGTGGTGAGATATACGGTATCATCGGACCTGATGGTGCAGGTAAAACCACATTGCTGAGGATACTTACTGGGATTCTCACACCTGACGAAGGAGAATCGTTCATATGCGGTCACTCCAGCCAGAAAGAACATGAGGAGATCAAGAACCATCTTGCATATATGAGTCAGAAATTCGGGCTTTATCCCGACCTGACTGTATACGAAAATATCCGCCTATACGCAGACCTTTACGGTGTTTCCAAATCAGAAAGGGACGACCGTATAGATACACTCCTTGATTTCAGTTATATGCGTCCATTCAAAGACAGAAGAGCAGGAAAGCTCTCAGGCGGCATGAAACAGAAACTGCAGCTTATATGTGCACTTATTCATAAACCTAAGATTCTCCTGCTTGACGAACCTACAAATGGTGTCGATCCAGTCAGCAGAAGGGATTTCTGGCGGATACTTTATGACCTTGTAACAGACGGAGTTACGATAGTAGTCAGTACAGCTTACCTTGACGAAGCGGAACGATGCTCCAGAATAGGATTAATGAACGGCGGCAGGATAGTAGCTGAAGGCAGTCCGCAGGATGTTATTAAATCCAGCGGTATATCAATAGCCTCTATAAAAACCGATAATAATAAAGAAAATCTGAAAACTATCCAAAATATTCTGCCTGATCAAAATGTACACCTCATGGGTGACAGGATCAGATTCACCACTGCTAATAAATCTGATGAAAATTCAAAGCTTACCGATGTTTTTTCAGAATATTGAATTCAAAGAGGAACAGCCTATACTGGAAGATATCTTTATGTCATTTCAGGATCATATCGATAACTCAGACGTATTGTCTCTTGTGAACCAAGGGATAGAAAAAAAATCTGGCAATTCAGTAAATACAGAAAACCTTACTAAAAAAGTTTGGCAACTTCACCGCAGTTAACTCCATCAGTATAGACGTAAAATATGGCGAAATATATGGCTTCCTTGGACCAAACGGAGCAGGCAAAAGTACGACTATAAAAATGCTTTGCGGTCTTTTAAGCCCCAGCTCTGGCAGTGGAAATGTCGGAGGGTTTGATATATCCCGAAACCCTGAAAAGATAAAAGAGAACATAGGGTACATGAGTCAGAAATTTTCATTATATGAAGACTTACGCATTTATGAAAACATCGATTTCTACGGTGGGATATACGGACTGCATGGAAAACAGCTAAATAAACGCAGAGACTGGGCATTAGAACTGTCGGGGCTAACCGAGAGAAAAGAGGAGATGACATCAAACCTTGCAGGGGGGCTGGAGACAAAGGCTGGCTCTTGCCTGCTCTATCCTGCACAGCCCGTCTATCGTTTTTTTTCTCGACGAGCCAACCAGCGGTGCAGATCCTGCCAGCAGAAGGCTTTTCTGGGATATCATTAACAGGCTCGCAGACTCAGGCGTGACAGTATTTGTAAGCACTCATTATATGGAAGAGGCAGAATACTGTGACAATCTGGCAATGATTTTCAGAGGGGATATGATTGCACACGGCTCTCCCAAAGAACTTAAACAAAACTATATGAAAGATGATATCATAAACATAAGAGTTGCTGAACCTCAGAAATACATGAATAACCTATCAGACATTCAAGAGATAAATAATGTTGCTCTATTCGGAGCGGGTCTGCATATACGCACTAATAATAAAGCATCTGTGCTGTCTTCAATCAAAGATTTCTATAATACAAAAAAATGTAGACTATGCCGTATCTCACATTCAACCATCGATGGAAGACGTTTTTTGTGTCTCTTATCGATTCAGCGGAGGATAACAAATGACAAAATTCAGCTTCCGCAGATTAAATGCAATTATAGTAAAGGAATTCATACACATCATACGTGACTGGCGAAGCCTGACCCTTGCTATAACTATCCCTATCCTGCTTTTGGCTTTATTTGGGTATGCTCTTAATATAGACCTGAAAAATGCCCCCATAAGCATCATAGACAAGTCGAACACACCTGAAAGTCGGGAGCTTATCTCTATGTTTGACGGGTCTCCGTATTTCTCTATCCACAGCTATCTACAGAGTAATGAACAGCTTGAAGACACGATAAAACGGCGTGAAGTCAAGGCCGGACTCTATATTCAGTCAGACTTTGCAAAACGATTGAATAACAACTCACTCGTTCAGGTGAATTTAACGATCGACGGAAGTGATGCAAATACGGGCAGGCTGATACAGAACTATACTCAGGCTCTAGCCAGTATCTACAATCATAAGATTGCAGTCTCAAGTCATAAAGTCGGAGCACTCAGAGTTAAGCCTCGTGCATGGTATAATCAGGAGCTAACCAGTACATTCAACCTTGTCCCGGGTATCACGGCCATTGTAATGGTCGTAATCGCTTCCATGCTGGCGAGTGTAACAGTTGCCAAAGAGTGGGAGATGGGGACGATGGAACAGCTCATAAGCACACCTATCATGCGTCTGGAACTTACACTGGGTAAGGCTATTCCACTTTATATCATTGGTCTGGTGGATGTTTTGATCGCAACTATAATCGGGATGGCAATTTTTTTTAATGTCCCCCTCAGAGGTGAACCGGCTCTTGTGATTTTCACGGCGACAGTCTTTCTCACAGGAGTCCTTTTCTTCGGACTGGTTCTCAGCATCGTCTTAAAAAAAGCAGGTACTTGCCAATCAGATAGCTCTAATTGCAGGATTCCTGCCAACATTGATATTGAGCGGTTTCGTTTTCACCATCGCCAATATGCCGCTCCCTATCAGGATACTCACACACGCCTTCCCTGCGAGGTATTTCATCGCAATGCTGAAAAGCATATATCTAAAAGGTGTCGGACTGGATATGATAATTATGAATTTCACATTCCTCAGTATCTATGCACTCATCATGGTGATTATAGCCAACAAAAAAACTTGTCTTAAGGCTGGATTGATATGCTGTTAAAAATCAAAGCGATGCTTATAAAAGAGCTGAAACAAATGCTGCGAGACCCTAAGATGAGGATGGTTGTCCTCGGGATACCTATGGTGCAGATGCTTGTGATGTCCTTCGCACTCACTCTCGACGTGAAAAAATATAGATATCGTAATACTCGATTTCGACAAATCTGCCACAACAACAAAGGTGACGGATATGCTCAGTGCATCCGGATATTTTCAAATCAAGCAGCATGTAAATAGCCTAAATGACATTAAAACTATGATGGATAGAGGTGATATCAGAGGAGCTATAGTCTTTGCCTCAGGGACAGAAGAAAAACTGAGCCAGAACGTTGCAGCAGATATTCAGGTTATAGCGGACGGAACTATGAGTAATGATGCAGGTATTATTTTCAGCTACGTTTCGGGTGTTCTGGAGCTGTACAACAGCCAGCATGCTTTCCGCCTGACAGGCAAATCTGGCACACCTGTCGAATTTGTAAGCAGAAACGCTTATAACGAGAATCTCGACAGCCGTTATTACTATGTTCCTGGGCTGGTCACGATGATGATCATGGTAACCAGTATACTCTTAACGAGTATCGCTATCGTACGTGAGAAAGAGATAGGAACTATAGAGCAGGTGATGGTAACTCCTATAGGGCGTATGGAATTTATCATAGGGAAGACTCTCCCTTTCTTCCTGACAGGGTATATCACGACACCCCTCATGTTTGTACTCGCCTTTATGGTTTTTGATGTTGTCATCAAGGGGAGTATCTTACTTCTTGCATTATTTCTAGGTTTGAACATACTTTCATATTTAGGGCTAGCACTGCTCATAAGTGCATCTGCCACACTCAGCAACAGGCATTACTCACTGCATTCTTTATCCTTATGCCATGCTCTCTGCTTAGCGGATTTATGTTCCCTATAGATAATATGCCGCAGATAATCCAATACCTGACTTTTCTTGATCCTATGAGGTGGGGTTTTGAGGCTGTGACAGGTATCGTTATAAAGGGAGCAAAGATGCAGGATCTATATCAGCAGTTATTCTGGCAGACAGCTCATACTCTGTTCTTTTTTAGTATTAGCTTCACTCAGATTCAGAAAAAAACCTTGAATAGACTCACCATCGATATGTGATGCCTGTTACAACCCTATTCCTAGTGCTTGGTTTTTTTATGGATTACGCTGTTGCCGGGATAAAAGTTGTGGTCAGCAGGTTTGGCATCTTCGTAAAACGCTTCCAGAATTATATGCTTTCCGATAAATATTTCGCCTTTTATCCTATAACCTTTAATATCATAGCCTTCGTATCTGACTCTGCTGCCATTCATATTTCTATAGCTGTCACTGGTGGCGAGGTCATAAAAGTATTTCAGTTCGACTCTGTATCGTTTCCTGATTATGAGTTTACTGCCGATTGCCATATATAAATCATCACCGAAGTTTGTATCCACGCCGTCAGTCTTACCATCAAACTGATCAGTATAGATCGCTTGTACGAAAGGGATAAAATTGTTCATACGTTTACTTATCGTACTTCTGAAAATCAATTCGTAAGCATTATTCCCTCTGGATTTATCCCCATCGCCCGTGGGCAGTTTTATCTCCGCACCAAATATCGCTCCGAACGGCTCAGTCACATTGTCGGCTATCTGGTAAGTAAGCTGAATAGCAGCGTCGCCTATCCCGTCGTTTGACTCTGTTTTGTTAACCGCTCCGCCGACAGAGGTTGATTTATTGATTTTATTATATATGTAAGGCATCTCAAGCCCCAGCTCCAAGTCTTTCATAAACGTATTCCGATATATGAGCTTTGATGCCGTCAGAGAACTTTTCAGTGTTGACAGATATTGTCCATTCGCACTGTATAATTTGGAATCATTATATGCATCCAGATATACTAGCTTAAGTGACTGCTGTTTATACGGAAGTATGCCGATTGGTGCACGCTTGTCCATGGAGTAACCTTTGGACACAGTTATAATAATAAAAAAAATATGAGTAATAAAATTATGTTTTTCATAGACCGCCTGTCCCTATATATAATTATTATATAAGAACGGGGGGATAAAAGCAAATGAACTTACTCATCCAAAGCTAAGCTAAGTGCAGTGGTCAGTTTCAAAATATCCGTATTGGATTTCCTGAGTCTGTCTGAGAGCATTAAAGCAAGATTCTTATAAAAACAAGCGGCGGACACAGGGTCAGCATCCAATACTTCATTTATTTCGTCTGAGCTAAGCTCCAGCAGCGTACAATCGGTCATAGCTGTAACTGTCGCAGACCTCTTATCAATATCTGAGCATATAACCATTTCGCCAAAAAAAGCCATTCTGTTCAGCACTCAAATGCTTAAGTTCTTTATCCATAATATCAAGGTCGTGATCCTCAAGCATTGTCAGTTTTTTTTGTTATAGTGACAGTACCGCTCTTTATCAGATACAGGCAGCACCCCATCTCACCGTCTTTTACTATGTCATAACCTGCCATTATCTCTATTTCTCTGACAACATTACAAAGCTTGCCGATGCTCTCTTCCGACAGATTTAGAAATAATGGTGATCTTCTGATTATTTCACTGTTCATAATCACTCCATCACCAGAATATACACTCCGGCTTCGATAATCTCATCATCAGGCGGATTGAGTTTAATATCTGTTTTATTCGTTTCACCAAACGATTTACCCGCCTTTTTTGAATTTCTTTGCAATGAACTCATCCAGAAACGAATCATCATCAGACAAAACAGACTTAAGTGAGAATTTTTTCGGTCTCTTTCATTATCCCCATGGCGATTCTACCGCTCTTGCGGAAGTGTATAATAGCATCGAAAAAATGTCTTCCCACTGAGTTCTGCAGGTGCTTTTACTCGGGTGAAGCCATGTCCGTCAACATTGTCAAACAGCATCCTCACCGACTGAGGCACGCCCGGGTCAGTCACCATCCTGCCCAGCATAAAACTGACATTAAAGTCGCTTATAACATAATCATCCACATTAGCTTTCTTAAGGTGCTGTATACTCTCATAATTTTTTATATGGCAAAAAATCTTCGCCTTCTGGTTAACGGCTCTGATGGTATATGCCGCCAACACAGTCCTGTCATCACCTTCGACCTCTCCATCCGGGGTTATAATGACAACATCGGCCTTTTTTGGCATTAGCTCTGTCGAGGATATGCTCGCTGAGAAAATCCCCCCCCGCACGAACTGAATATTCCGCCCCTTGTTACTGTATAGAACCTCTGCAATCTCTTCTTCAGGCAGGTTGTTCACCAATACCAGAAGCAAACTCTCGTTACTCTTGAACAGCTCCGCAATAACGCTTTCTGAGGTTTTATTCCAACCGCAGAGTATCGTGTGACTTTTATAGGTGACGTTACTCAAACCACGCTCCTGTTTCAGTTTTCTGGAGATGAGTATACTGGAGACCAGAGCCGTAGTGACCGACATCATCAAAAAAGCCTGAAACTATCACCATCAGCCCAAACAGCTTACCACCTGATGTTTCGGGCACTATATCCCCATACCCCACAGTCGTTATAGTAACAACCGTCCACCAGAGAGCGTCAAAAAAATGATGTTAGTTTTTCATGCTCCATGACATAAAAGATAGTCGAACTTATCATCAGAAGCGACAGCATCGACAAAAGAAGGATAAGCAGAAATCTGTTCTGTCTGGAGACCAGTATCCTCTTTATCATAATACTATTATACCAATTAATAGGTGTTTCCGCTCCCAAGTTTAAAAAAAAGAGTAAATTAGAATAATATTGAAACCATCTTAATTATATGTTAGATTTATCGACTTATCTTAAAACAAACAGGAAGAAAAAATATGGCAGAAAAAAAATGTACCTTTTAACAAAGAACAGATCGAAAATATCATAAAAGAATTCCCCACACCTTTCCATATATACGATGAGAAGGCTATAGTGGAGAATGCCAGAAGGTTTAAAAAAAGGCATTCGAGTGGGCACCGGGTTTCAAAAAACTTCTACGCTGTAAAGGCACTCCCTAACCCGTCTATCCTTAAGCTGCTCCATGACGAAGGCTTCGGTGCAGACTGCAGCTCCATGGCAGAGCTTCATATATGCGACATGGTAAACGTGAGCGGTGAAGACATTATGTTCACCTCCAACGAGACCCCTGCTGAAGAATACCAGAAAGCTATGGATCAGAAAGCAGTGATAAATCTTGATGATATCACTCATATAGATTTTCTTGAGAAGTGTTCAGGCATCCCAGAGGTTATATGCTTCCGTTACAACCCCGGACCTCTTAAGGGCGGAAACGATATCATCGGCAACCCTGAAGACGCTAAATACGGACTTACAAGAGAGCAGATGCTTGAGGCCTATCAGACAATGAAGGACAAGGGTGTCAAGAGATTCGGAATGCACACTATGGTTGCATCCAATGAGCTTAATGTCGATTATTTTGTAGAGACAGCCGTTATCCTTTTTTGATATGGCAGCAGAGATAGCAGAAAAGATCGGTATAGACCTTGAGTTCATCAACCTAGGCGGCGGTATCGGAATACCTTATAAACCGGAACAGAACGAAGTAAACCTAGAAGAACTCGGTCAGAAGATCGAAAAGAAATACAATGAAATCCTCGGTTCAAAAAAAACCTGAAACCAGCAATTTACTTCGAGTGCGGAAGAATGATAACAGGTCCATACGGCTACCTCGTGACTGAGGCGATTCATTCAAAAAAGCATTTATAAAGAGTATATAGCCGTTGACGGATGTATGGCTAACCTCATGAGACCCGGCATGTACGGTGCATATCACCACATCACCGTAATGGGTAAAGAGAATGCTAAGGCTGAATGCACTTATGACGTTGTGGGCTCACTCTGTGAAAACTGTGATAAATTCGCCGTGGACAGACAACTGCCGAAGATCGATATTGGCGACATAGTCGTAATACACGACACAGGAGCACACGGTCACTCTATGGGTTTTAACTATAACGGTAAACTCCGTTCAGCGGAACTTATGCTTAAGCCTGACAAGACAGCCGTGATGATCAGACGTGCAGAGACATATGATGATCTGTTTGCAACTTTGAAATTCTAATAATCAAGACGGGAGATACTCCACGGGGCTTAATAGATTTGTTGAAGATTTTCAAAAGACACACAGATACGTAATTCTGAGCGGAGCGAAGAATCTGATACCATTAGAAAATCCACAGGTTTAGATCCTTCGGCTAAATCCTCAGAATAACGACAATATTTTCCTGAAACTTAAAATCCCCAATTTTGATAACAAGATTGGGGATTTTTTTTCATGTCAGTCCGAATTTATAATTTCAATTTCTTAATATCTTCGAGCAGCATATAAACGCAAGGGACAAGCACTAATGCCACAACAGTGGTAAACAGCACTCCAAACGCCAATGAAACCGCCATAGGGACAAGAAATTTCGCATGTAGAGATTTCTCTAGTATCATCGGATACAGTCCGAAAAATGTTGTTAAAGAGGTCATAAGGATAGGTCTGAACCTTCTTTTGCCTGCCTCTATAACAGTATCCACGCTCAGTTCGGCATTCTTCACATATTTATTAATGAAATCCACCAGAACCAGCGAATCATTCACCACGACACCTGCCACAGCCACCATACCGAAAAGACTAAGCATACTCAGGCTCATCCCAAGTATCATATGCCCCCCAGACAGCACCTGCCAAACCAAAAGGGATAGCTAAAAGTACTATCACTGGCTGGACATAGCTCTTGAAAGGTACAGCCAGCAGAGCATACATAATAAGCAGAGCTATAGGCATAAAGTCAGCGATACCACCGAGAGCCTGCTTTCTTCGCTCTTCTTCACCCTCGAATTTCCACTGCAGGTCAGGATATTTTGCCATCTGCTCAACAAGGAGCGTATTAGCCAGATCCCCCCATAATCTCTTTAGGGTTTGCCGCACCCTCTGTGGAGGCGGTCATGTTTACGACCTGCTTACGGTCTGTTCTGTTTATCGTGGCGAGCCCACGCCCCATCTCGATATCGGCAACCATATAAAAAGGTATTTCCATACCTGTTGCAGTTTTGATGTACATATTCATAAGGTTGTCTATCCCCTTCTTCTCTCTGTCGGGATATTCAACCCTCACCGTAACTTCATCCAGATCCCTCTGAAACTTCAGAGCGGTGACGCCGTTGTATGCGGCTCGAACCTGACGCCCTACTTCGTTATTTGTAAGACCATACTTTCTGCCCAGCTCATTCACTTTAAACAGCAGCTCGTTCTTACCTCTGTCGAATGTGTCGTCTATGTCGATAACACCTTCATATGATTTGAGTTTCTCTTTGAGCTCCTCTAAAACTGCCACCAGTACATCCTGATCATAGTGAGCGTACCTGACGTTTATGTTAGCTCCGAACCTCAGCCCCTGCGAAGTAAAGGTGAGTGAGTCCACCCCTTTCACCTGCCCGACATTCTTCCTGAGCAGCATTTCAAATTTACCAGTATTTATATCTCTCTCTTCTGAAGGGATAAGTGTAACCCTCGCCCAGCCGCTCTTGCCGCTACTGGCGCCCGTCAGTACAAAGTCCAGATAAGAATCCTTAAAACCTGTCTCCTCACGGAGCATCTTGTCGGTTTTCCTCGCATTCTGATTAATATGCTCTATGACTGAGTTCATCTTCTCTATGTTAGTCCCTGCCGGCATTTTCACAGAGACATATATAACATCCCTTTCAATGCGGGGCATAAAGGTAAATTTCATATTACCTGACTTAATGTAACCGAATGTTACGATCAGAGAGCCCACAAATACAGCTATGGTGACATATCTATAGTTAAGAACCCTAATCATAAAATTACCGTAGATAACGTTTATGAAGTAATCCAGTCCGGCTCTTATCTTTATTCTGATGCCGAAAGTCTTCCTCTTCTTTCCATCTATCTTCCCATTGGAGTTCAGATGGGCAGGCAGGATAAAGAATGATTCCACAAGTGAAATCAGCAGAACCGATATAACTACAAGCGGTATAACACTCATGAAGAATTTCAGAGTACCTTCCACATATAAAATCGGCACAAAAGCCGTGATAGTCGTTAAAACGGAAAAGGTTACAGCCCCCATAACTTCATGAACTCCGTCGACTGCCGCCTGATACTTTGATTTCCCCATCATCCTGTGAGCATGTATATTCTCGCCCACGACAATAGCGTCGTCAACAACGATACCTAGTGCGAGGATGAAAGCAAAGGAACTTATCATATTTATAGACACACCGAGCATAGGCAGGAGTATCATAGCACCGAAGAATGATATAGGTATCCCCATGGCGACCCATATAGCCAGCCTGAATTCCAGAAAGACCGCAAGGATAAGCAGAACCAGCGAAAGTCCCAGCATAGCGTTCCTAAAAAAAAGCAGATTAAGCCTGCTTTTAAGGAGTTCAGAATCATCGTCCCAAACTGTTATTTTTTACTTTTTTCAGGTATTTTGAGTTTGGTATCTTCAACAACCTCTTTAACTGCGTCTGATATACTGTTAGGAGTCTGTGTCCCCACACGGTAAACCCTTATTGTTAGCCCTTTCTCTCCGTTGAATGTCTCTGTAATGTCGGAATCTTCGAAACCTTCGACAATCTCAGCTATGTCGCCGAGCAGAATTGTTCCGTTATTATTCCCCGATATGATCGGAATATTTGCAAATTCAAAACCTTTATAACGCTTATCCTTCATCCTAAGCGTAAGCTCCCCCCTGAGCCCTGTCGATAGAGCCTACAGGCAGATCAAGCGACGCGGAATCAATCTTATTCGCCACCTCTGTAAGCGTGAGCGAATATTTGCGAAGCTCATCTTCGGAAATCTTTATCCTTATCTCTCTGTCTTTTACATTGAAAGAGTAATCAGCCAGAGTTATCCCCTCGTGACTGAGCAGAGCCTGTCTGAAAAAGTCTGCATAATGTCTCAGTTCAAGTTCGGGCAGATCACCATGCAGAGTAATATCCACGACTGACCGTTTTCTGCTGGAGAGTGAAACAACCGGGTCGTCAGCCTCATCAGGAAATGTCGTTATCCTGTCTATTTCAGCCTTTATGTCAGAGTATGCCTGCTGTCTGTCAGAGTCTTCCACAAGCTCTACAACAACAGTTCCCGAGCCCTCTCTTGCGGTGGATATAACCTTATCTGTCCACTCAAGCGAGCTGACCGCATCCTCAACAACAAGTATGACCCCTTCCACAACCTCTGAAGGGGATGCCCCCCCCGTATATGCAACGGAGATTACGACCTCGTCTTTATCTATGCTGGGGAAGACCTCAGTTTTAATTGACGTAAAAGTCGCTATACCACCAAGTATAAAAAAGAGCATAAGAAGGTTTGCAGCAACATGGTTTTTTTGTAATCCAAGCTATCGGACCGCTCAGTTTCACTTAACACCTCCGCCTTTATTACCCTTCTTATTGTTACCCTTGTTATTCCCCTGATTATTGTTTCCAAGATTAACAGACATTCCGTCCACAACCCCCCCCTGTAAATCGGAGGTAATTATTTTCTCGCCGTGCATCAGGCCTTTATCTATATATGCATTCTCGTCCTTTTTTTTCCACGACACGAACATCCCTTATCTGCACCTTGCCTGCATCAGAGAGTACCCACACGAGATTCCCTTCACGCAGTGCGGCGATAGGTATTTCTATGAGGTCATGCTTCTTTCTGTCCATCACCTCGGCTTTGACGCTGACACCTATAGGAAGCACTGGCTGACCGTCGGTCTGCTCAAAAGGATTATTAACCACAAGGACTGCTTTCAGCATCCCTGTTTTACTGTCGACATCAGGCAGAATCCTTTCGGCATACACTCTCCACCTCCAGCTGTCCTGCCCTTCCGTGAGTCTCACATAGCCTGTAGATGCGGCGGACTGCTCAGATGAGAATGTCACCCTCACCGAGTCCTTAACGGACATAGGCACGGCTATCTCGTATCTGTCTGTCCCGACTAGTTTACCTGCCGATTCGCCTGCTCTGATCACCTTTCCTATCTCTATATTCTCTGTTGTTACTATCGAGTTAAACGGTACTTTATAAGCTATTTTTTTTGCCAGATCAGTCTCTGCACTGACAACCGCTGATTTAGCTGAGGCGACTGCCGCCCTTGCCGATTCCAGCTGAGGTTCATAGCTGACGAGAGCACTAGGTTTTCTGGCTTCTGCACCTGCTTCGTTCCAGATTTCCCATTCACGTTTAGATACTGCCGCCTCTTCGACTATCTTCTGAAGTTCATATTCTGCCTTTTTGAGGGATGCTACTTTTGCATCAAGGGCAGTAACATATGCCGTGTCATCAACACGATAAAGCTTTTCGTTCTTTTTTGAATATCCCGCCCGTTTTCAGTTTAGGGTTGACCCATATAATCTTACCTGCCACCTCAGAGACTATATCGACCTCGCTTGCGGCAGTCACATTCCCATAGCCTGTCACTCTGAAGCTATGCCCCTTCACCATCTTTGCCTCTTCAAACTGGACAATAGGTATGATTCTGGGTTTATTCTTCTTCTTAGGCTCAGGTTTGTTAGCCATCTGATATTTAAAAATACCGAATGCTACAGCAACGATTATTACAGGGACTATTATTTTGATTAAAGTTCTGATATTCATTATTTATTCTCCACAGCAGAAGAAGACAATCTCTGCTCAACTATCTCTCCGGCCCAGCTTCCGCCTGCCGCCCTCGCAAGCTCCACTCTGGAGCTGATTAACGACCTTCTAATGGTCAGTTCGCCAATCCACTCCGAAAGCAGACTGATCTTATTATCTATAACATCGGAATAGTCTTTTATCCCCATCTCATATCTCATTTCTGCAATTTTCAGCCTGTTCTCCTCTATGCGTACTTTTTTTTCAATACTCAGCTTGAGAGCCTGCTCATTTTGCATATTGTCATTCAGCGTGCTGCTCATCTCCGTGAGTGCCGTAAGGATAGCCAGATAGTAGTCGTTTATCTGCTGTGACAAAAGATGCCGTTGCTTTTCAGCCTGAAGCTTCAGCCTGCCTGCATCAAAGACGGGTGCAACAAGATTAGCCACCAGATTAGCCACAAAATTATCTATACTGATCAGCTTATCAAGCTCGTCTCCGCTATAGCCGACACTGGCGGAGAAGCTCAATTTAGGATATCTGTTCGCCATAGCCTGAGCTACATCCCTGTCAACCTTCTGCACAGATGCATAGGCTGATTTTATATCAGGTCTTTTACTGACCACATCTGACGGGATAACGGACGGCAGTTCGGGTATTTTGAAATCGTACTTATCTGATATCTGAACCTTGGAAACATCTGGTTCACCAATGAGTTTCGCTATCTGTAATCTTGCCGCATCCATAGATTTTCTGGTCTCTGTGATACTCTCCATCATGTTTGCCATGGATGTCTGCTTAAGATAAACCAGATCCAGCTTCCCGACTCCGCCTGTATACATCATCTCCAGTGCGGATATCTGCTTCTCTCTGAGCTCAAGCTGTTCCTGTTGTATTTTAAGTATAGAAGCCAATGATTTATATAAGAAATATCTATCTGTCAGCTCAGCGGTCAGGGACATATAAAGTGATTCAAGATCATAACTGCCGGACATGAGTGCAAACCTGTCTGAGTCTGTCCCTGCCTTCACTCTGCCCCATATATCCACTTCATAAGATGCCGTGAGGGACAGTTCATAATTCTCTCGCCACTCCCTCTTTCCTCTGACATCAGTGCTGTATTTTTTCAGAAACACCTGCAGAGGCAGTAACAGAAGGAATTCTGTCCGCATCCGATATGCCGAGTGTCGTTCTGAGGGCTTTCAGACCGTCATAAGATTTTGCAATCTGATAGTTATTCTCAAACATCCTGTCAATTAAGGAGTTCAGCTCGTCACTATCAAATACTTCCCACCATTTTTTTTCTTTAAACTCTCCGCCGCTCCCAGTCACGCCGAAAGCATCCGGAAGTTTGATTTTATCGTCTATCTCACTCTTACTGATAGACTTTCCGCTAAATGCACATCCAACAATAATCAATAGAGCAAGGGCTAGGAATGTTATTCGCCTCAAGGTCATATAGCTCTCCATTTATCTTCTGCTGGTAATATACTCTTTTTTCTCTTATTTTGGTCGATAAAATTATATAATAGAAGTGTAAACTTTTGTAAGTAAATTATCTTAATCTTTGCATAAATTTACAGGAAATTTCCTAAGAATCGTATATTATAATAACTACTATGAAACAAAATAACATTTTACTGATAGACGATGATGTGGAGCTCTGCGAACTTCTGGCTGAGTACCTGGCATCTGAAGGCTATGAAATACAGGCAGTACATAATGGAGCAAAGGGTGCAGATATTGTACTCAGTGCAGACTATGACCTTATCATCCTTGATGTTATGCTCCCCGGAATGGGTGGTTTCGATGTCTTAAAGACCATCCGCAGTAAAAAAGAAAACACCTATACTCATGCTCACTGCCAAAGGTGACGACATAGACAAAATCCTCGGTCTGGAGATGGGTGCAGACGATTATATGCCAAAGCCGTATAACCCCAGAGAACTGCTGGCAAGGATTAAAGCGATCCTCAGAAGAACCAGCGAGGAGAAAGACTCAGCCAAACCTCAGAACATAAAACTGGGGAGTTTCAGGCTCGATATGGGCAAACTGACCGCATATTATCACGACGAACTCCTCCCTCTGACAGTCGTGGAGTTTAATATACTGGAGATGCTAGTGGAGAACTCAGGTAAAGTTGTTACCAGAGAAGACATAGCGATCCATGTACTCGGACGTGAACTCAGTCCATTTGACAGAAGCATAGACGTTCATATCAGCAACATACGGAAAAAAATCGAATAACACGGATATCATCAGAAGCATAAGAGGTTCTGGGTATCAGCTGCTTATAGAGACCGACTCATGAAAATGAACCGTTGCAGCCTGTTCTTTAAAATCTTTATGGGTATATGGGGGGACAATAATGGTCTTCGCCCTCACCCCTATCCTGATAATCCTGCTGAGCAGTCAGGAGAGCCGTGATGCTTTTTTATGACCATGCAAAAAAAAGGGCTGGATAAAAAACTGGTGCTCGATATCAAGGCGGCGGCAGCAAAGAATACTCCTCAAGCCATCCTGAGAGAAGCGGAAAAAAGCTGAAAAATATCTCAATTCCGAAATCTACATTTTCGATAAAGATAATAATGAATTACGCAACAAAACCGCCCCTGCTGACGCTCAGGAGATCATTGATACCATGACGGACGACAAGATCATCCTGATAAAAAAAAGCTAACAATAATGATGAAAAAAGATGGACTCATCAGAGCCATTAAAACTCCCAAATATGTCCTGATCAGCTATCCTCTGGGTGAAGAGACGGCATCTTTCACTTACATAGTTTTTTAATAAGCATCTCGATGCCCTCTTATATGTACTCCTGCTATCCAGTATAGCCAGTCTGATAATAGTCAGATTCTTTTCTAAACCTCTGCTCGCATTGAGTAAAGCAACGAAAAGGATTGCAGATGGCGATTTCAGCGTCAGGGTATCTGATGCAATGTGCAGGACTGACGAAATAGGTCAGCTTGCCAATGACTTCGACATGATGGCGTCGAAACTCCAGCAGATCAAAAAAAGACAAAAGATGCGACCCTCAGAAACATATCCCATGAACTCCGCTCACCTCTCACCAGACTAAGGCTTTCACTCGAACTCGCCAGAGCAAAAGCGGGTGAGAATGCCGTTCAGGCACTCGACAGGATAGAGCTTGAATCCGACAGAATCAACGAGATGATAGGTCAGTTACTGGAAATATCCAGAATCAACTCTATTGAAAAGCTTGAAAAAAAAGACTTTCGGGATTAAGAATGCGATACAGATAGTCCTTTCTGACGGGTACTTTGAAGCAAATGAAGCAGGCAAAAAACCTGACATACTCAGAAGATGCAGAGTACTATATCAAAGGTGACCAAGGGCTGCTTATAAGCTGTTTCGAAAATATAATCAGGAATGCAATAAAATACTCCAACAGCAAAATCGACGTAAGGGTAGGCAAAATAGATGAAAACATCCTCATAACCATCTCAGACGATGGTGAAGGGGTTTCGAATGAGCACCTTAAGGAGATTTTCAAACCTTTCCATAGAGTGCAGGACGACAGAGACAGGAAGACCGGAGGTATAGGTCTCGGGCTGGCAATAGCCAAAACTATAGTGGAGGCTCATGACGGCTCGATAAAAGCGGTTAATAATGAAAACGGCGGACTAACAGTAGAGATAAAGCTTCCAGCCGAGAATGATTAGTGATTCTCTATCAGCTTCTTAAACCTCTCTTTATTCTCTAGAACAGCGTCTGTCAGCTCAGGGTCAAAATGTTTCCCACGCTCTGCACTGACAATAGTTATGGTTTTTTTTCAAAAGAGAATGCTTCTTTATAAGGTCTCTTCGATAGGAGAGCATCCATAACATCTGCGACACTGACGATCCTGCCGTATATGGGTATATTGTCCGCTTGCAGCTTGTCGGGGTAACCGCTTCCGTCCCATTTTTTCATGGTGAGATTTTGCGATTATTCTGGCACTTAGCATCTCTTCCGAGCTTGGGTTATCCAGAATTTTTTGCCCCTAGGTTAGAGTGTGTTTTTTATTATTTCATACTCTTCCACAGTCAGCTTCCCGGGTTTGTTGAGGATATAATCAGGAATTCCCAGTTTGCCGACATCATGCATCGCACTGGCATTTTTTTATCTGTTCGACATCGTGTCGGGACATACCCAGAATCTCCGCTATCAGAACAGACATATCGCTCACACGTTTAAGGTGGTCGTATGTATACTGATCTTTATGCTCCGCCGCCATGGCAAGCCTGTATAGCGTATCTATATGTGCATTATGCAGGGTTTCAGACAGAACCTCATTAGCTACCTGATAGTTCTTCAAACTTTCGAGCATTTCGTTAAAGTTATATTGAGTCTCAGACACTTCTCTAAGGTTAGTTATAATATTTATCTTATTGTCAAATTTCAGACTCTTTGCATTCTTAGTAGCCGAACTCAATGCCTGAAACGGTCTTGCGAGACTTATCGAGATATATCTGCTCAGCAGAATAACAATGATCAGTATCAAAGCTGTCAGGAAAACCAAAATCTTATACTTTTGGTATAAAGGGCTGAGATAGTCATTTGAAGGGGTGTAGATCCCTACCACCAGATCAAGTCCACTTATACTGAACGGTTTCATTACCCCTTTAAAGTCACCATTAGGTGTCGAAAGATTTTGAATCACACCATAATTCATCCCTTGGGTAATCTTTGTCTGGAGAGTGTGTAAAACAGGGTCGTCGAAGTTCTCGGATTTCGGTATAGTTGATCTGTATTTCTGATTCTCATGAAATGTTTTAGTAAAGTTAGTGTGTGCAAGTATATGGTTTTTTGCTGTCCAGTGCAAAGATACTGGTATTTTTTAGTAAAAAAGCCCGTCTATCAGATGGTCGGATATGGTGTTAATCTCTAGATCCGCCGCAACGACACCCACAAATTTTCCGTTATGATATATAGGTTTAGAGTAGGTTATCCCCGGAAGCTTCGTAATATAAAAGATATACGGGGAAGTCCACACAGCTCCGCCCATGTTTTTTGCTTTCCTGTACCACGGACGCACACGAGGATCATAAGTATCTTCCGGCAGTTGATTGGAATCCAGTTTAACATTAAGGTTATACCATGTCTCCTGCACGTGACGTTCATTCTTTTCAATCTTTATCTTTTTTATGAAAGTAATGTTTGGTGCTATCCTCAGGGGATCTCTGACGTTTCCCCACAAGAAAAAAGCTCCCCCTTTTCGTTTGCATAATAAAGAGTATAAACCTCGGGTAAAGTCTCCATGGACTTAATCACGAATGAGATAACAGAGTCATTATACTGCTCACTATCATATATATCTGCACTGTCAGGCACATGCGTTTCCATGGTTTCAACAGCACTGACAGCAGGTTTCAGGAGTATATTGATATGCTGTGCCGAGTCATTGACAGTCCTCAGGAGTATATCATCAGCAAGTGTGTGCAATGCCGATTCCGAATACTGTTTAGATAAAAATAAAATTAATGTAGTTCCGAGTAGAGAAAAACTGACAAGAACAAATATCATGAGAAAAGAGATGCTGAATGTAAATTTATTTTTTTTTCTAATAATCATAGAGCCCAAGAGAATAATAATAATTAGTTACACTATATTTTAAGTTATAATTCTTTGCCAGTCAAAGATTTATAAAAAAAAATACGATAATTAATTATTACTGATTAATCTTAACTTTTAATGTAAACTCCACCCCTTTATCTATATTACAAAATTCCAGAGAACCGCCGAAATTCTCCTCAAGAATATTTTTTTTAACCATGCTAAGCCCTATCCCTGTGCCTGATTCTGCTTTCGTCGAAAAGTACGGCTCAAATATTTTATCCTGAATCTCTTCCGGAATACCGCCGGCTGTATCAGATATTCGTATTGCCAAATCCTCACCCACAACCTCGGTACTGATAATTATCTCTTCATCTGTATGCCACGTGTTTTCTTTAGATTTCTGCTCGATAGCGTCACGTGAGTTATTAATCAGGTTGATTATAACCTGCTTATATTCATTAACAAAACCTTTCACCATCATATCAGGTAGTGAGGAGCAGTCGTTACATGTAGGAGCTCCTTTGCTGCAATACCATAATATATTTTCGTGCATGACTCTCGGGTCGTTTACATGCTCATCACTCGTTCTGCATACAAACTTCAGCTTAATGCCGTTTTTTAGTAATATAACTGCCTATGAGTTTAAGAACTTCTAATGTGGCAAGGTTCACATTGAATGGTTCTGCCCCTTTATCCGGTTTCAGATAATTGCGGAAATCATCAATTGTTTCAGCCATATAATAAAGCTGTCTCATCCCTTCGGTCACGGTATTTGACAGGTTATCATCTTTAAGCCCGCTGCTTTCTATCACATCATTTATCTCTTCGAAACAGAGATTGAGGATATTAAGAGGCTGTTTCCATTGATGAGCCATATAGCCTATCATCTCACCCATGGTGGCAAGTTTCGACTGTTCGATGATAAGGGAATCCTGAGTCTTTCTTGCCTGCTGTTCAAGCTCAAACATCTTCTGCAGCTCTGTATTAGTCTTTTTTCAGCTCATCAGCCTGGGTTTTTATAATAGAATTCTGTTCGTATAGTTTTTTGAATATTTTGACCTTCTGCCTTAATATTTCGGGATTAATCGGTTTCAGCAGATAGTCCACCGCACCGCTGTTGTAGCCCCTGACGATATATTTTTCTTCTTTGTTTAAGGCGGTCAGGAAGATTATCGGAATGTTTTTAGTTTTATCACTGCCGCTCATGAGCTCTGCCGTTTCGAAACCATCCATAACAGGCATCTGTACATCCAACAGGACTAGAGCAAAATCGTTATTTATCATATGCCTTAAGGCTTCATCCCCGCTCTGAGCGGTCACAATGGAGACATCGACATCCTGAAGGATTGCCTCCATAGCTATAAGGTTTTCAGGTTTATCGTCAACAACCAATACCTTAGTTTCGTTTACCTTGTCGTTATTCATAAATATTCCCGCTTAAATAATCTCTGCCAACAATCCTTTCAGATGTGCAGATATCTCTTGTATATTGCCTATATAGCTTTTATAAACCAACTTCATCGCACAAAACGGCATGACATCAAACTCCGCTTCGTCAGGTGACTGAACAATAGTATATCCGCCCAGACTGCTCACCCTTGCCAGCCCGGCACTTCCGTCGGCACTTGAACCCGTCATGATCAACCCGATCAGTCGATCTTTATAAACCTCTGCTGCCGATTCAAAAAGAACATCTATGGATGGTCTTGAGTAATTAATCGGCTCACTCGACAGAAGAGTTAAGGTTTTACCCTGTTCCACGGCAAGATGATAGTCAGCAGGGGCAAAATATATAACTCCTGGCAAAATAGGTTCATTCGGCTCTGCTTCACGAACATCAAGCCCTGTCAGCTTAGCAAATAGCTCCGCCAGATTAGTCATACCGCTCTTCTTTATATGCTGCACAACCAACACAGGGATCTTAAGCTCCGTGCCTATCTGCTCTAACAGAGCCTTAAAAGACTCTATCCCTCCGGCAGAAGCACCCACCACCATCGCCTGATATTTCAAACTATTCATTCATCATCCTGCGGGGTATTTCAACCTGTATACCCTATGCTTTTCACTAAGTATATCAAAGTCATCTTCTGCATCGGTGAACTTCAATGTCTCTTTGTTCCCGAGGCACAAAATCCCCCCCATAGCCATACTTTCCTTAAACAGACTAATCACTCTATTCTGCAGTTTCCTATTAAAATAGATCATCACATTTCTGCAGAGGATCATATGTATCTCACCGAAAACACCGTCTGAGACAAGATTATGATTCGCAAAAAACCATCCTCTCTTTAAGTGCAGGGTCAATGATTACGTTATGATCGTCTGAGTCGTAGTAATCCGAAAAAAGATGCTTCACCGCCCGCTTTCTGATAATTAGCCGTATAATCTTTAATATGGTCTATCTGATATATGCCGTCTTCAGCCATCCTTAGGACCTTATCATTAAAATCAGTGGCATATATCTGCGTCCTCTTGTACAGTCCGGCCTCTTTTAACATTATAGCAAGAGAATACACCTCTTCGCCAGTCGAACACCCGGCGTGCCATATTTTAACAAATGGGAAAGTACCTAAAAGGTCGATTATCTCATCTTTTATAAAACGATAAAATTCAGGGTCACGGAACATCTCTGTATAGTTCACGGAAAAGCTCAAAAGGAGATTCTGGATGAAGTTCTTGTCCCAGAAAAGGTCGTGAATCATCATGGAGACAGAATCGTAACCGACACGCTTCTTCATATCCATAATCCGACGTTTGATATGGACACGGGAATAATCACGAAAATCATAGCCGTGTTTTCGATATAACCCGTCCAGCAGAAGTTCTATTTCAATATTTTCGTTTTCAAGCTCTTCTTTCTTTTGCATTACTGATACAACCAGACTCTTAATAATGACAGTAATTTATCTATATTTACAGGTTTAGCCATATATTCATTGGCACCCGCCTCTATGCATTTTGCACGGTCCGCCTGCATAGCCTTTGCGGTGAGTGCGATTATAGGCAGTTTTGCCCCTTTTTTATCCTTGCGTATCTCTCTGATCGCCTCATAGCCGTCCATGACAGGCATCATAATGTCCATCAAAACCAGATCAATATCATCATTACCGAAGACCTTATCCACCCCTTCTTTACCATCCTGTGCCATTTCAACAGTTATACCGTGCTCTTCCAAAACGCTGGACAGAGCAAATACATTACGCATATCGTCATCCACTATGAGTATCTTTTTTTTACCCTTTAATACAGACTCTTTGCTCTTTATATTCAGCATCCGTTTTTTTTGAATCAGGCAGGTTCTTCTCTATCCTGTGGAGAAAGAGTGACGTCTCGGCAAGCAACCTCTCAGGCGACCTAGCCCCTTTGATAATTATACTGCCTGCATACTGCTGGAGAGTATTCTCTTCCTCCGCAGTGAGATCTTTACCCGTGTAGATGATTACGGGGATATCGCTTATATCTTTATTATTTTTTGATTCTGTTAAGCAGTTGGAAGCCATCCATATCCTCCAGACCGAGATCAAGGATAAGGCAGTCAAACTCCTTCTCCATAAGAAGACTGTACGCCTCTTCACCAGATGCCACTGCTGTGCTGACCACGTCGCCGTTCCCTATCAGCTCAACTATACTCTCACGCTGGATATCATTATCCTCCACGATGAGCAGATTTTTAACAGCTTTTTTTTACAACCCCTTCTATCTTCGCAAAAGCCCCATTGAGGCTTTCTGAGCTGACCGGCTTAGTCAGGAAACCTATCGCCCCCCATATGCATAGCCTTCATTGTCATATCTGTGGCAGAGATAAAATGCACAGGGATGCTTTTCGTCTCCGAGTTCTCTTTGAGCCTGTGCATCACTTCAAATCCGTCTATACCCGGCAATGAAATATCCAGTATAATAGCCTTCGGCTTATAATAGTCAGCTAGAAACAACCCCTCTTCACCATCCTGTGCTATGACGGGTATATAGCCTCTATCCTCCGCAAACTTACTTAGGATACCCACGAAAGTAGTATCATCTTCAATTATAAGCAGCGTATTCTTACCTATTAAAGAATCGTCTTTGCCAAACGTTTTTTTCGTTTAAAGGTTTAGATATATTCTGTGCTGAAGGTTCTTTTTTGTTTGATAATTTCAACATTATTAGTATTTTCCTGTTTTATATTCAACGGCAGAATAACCTTGAACTCAGTCCCTTCATTCAGTTTGCTTGATATAGAAATCTCACCGCCGAGCAGTTCGCATATCTTTTTTTTACATATGGTAAGCCCTAAGCCTGTTCCGCCATATTTTCTGCTGGTAGTTCCGTCAGCCTGCCTGAAAGCCTTGAATATATGTTCAAGCTTATCCTCAGGTATGCCCACACCCGTATCTCTGACAGAGATTTCCAGCAGCTCATCAGCTTTATAATTTATATTATCCACCATACAATCAGATTCTGCCAGCTTCACTCCGAGGACAACCCCTCCCGACTCCGTAAATTTCACGGCATTGGAAAGCAAATTAGTCACAACCTGCGAAACCTTCATCCTGTCAGTCACTAACAACTCAGGTATATTCTCATCTATGGCAACGTCGAAAGAAATTCTCTTATCCGCAGCCAGCGGCGACACCTCTGCCTCGATCTCTTTCACCATAGCTCTGATATCGGTCTCTTCCGAGTGTACCTCGAAACGACCTGCCTCTATCTTCGAAAGATCCAGAATGTCATTGATAAGATGCAGAAGGTTATTACCCGAAGTATTTATTGTCTTTGAATATTCTATCTGTTTATCGCTCAGGTTGCCCTGTTTGTCTTCACTCAGAAGCTGAGACAATATCAGTATGCTGTTGAGAGGTGTGCGAAGCTCATGGGACATATTTGCAAGAAATTCTGATTTATATTTATTAGCTTCTTCGAGGGCGTGAGCCTTTGCCACGACATCCCTCTGAGCTTGTGAAAGCAGTTTATTCTGTCTTAAGATTTCATCCCTCTGGTTCTCTATTGCACTCGAACGCTCTTCAAGCTCCTCATTGCTCACACGGAGTTCCTCTTGCTGCTGTTGAAGTCTCTTTTCGGATTCCTGAAGCAGTTTCGTCTGCTCCTCGAGCTCTTCGTTACTTACACGAAGTTCCTCCTGCTGCTGCTGGAGCTCCTGTGCCATGACCTGCGTTTCCTGCAACAGTTGATTAACCTTCGTCTGAGATTTAGCCATATTCAGCGATATACCAACATTCTCAGCAATCCTCTCAATAAGACTCTTTTCCGCATCGGTATAGGCTTTGTCTTTAGATAACTCTATCACACCGGTAACTTCACCGTTAAATGCAACCGGAACTATAAAAAAAATATCCTTAGGGAGTGTTTCGCCTATACTTGAAGATATACGCATATAATCATTCGGGACATTATTGTATGAAAACGATCTCCCCATCTTGCTACATTCCCTACCAGACCTTCACCAAAAGCGATTTTCTTAGTGAAATCGAAATCTTTATAAACAGCATAACCTGCTAAAAAATTCGAGATTGCCATAGCCACCAGAGAGATAAAGCGAACCTGTCAGTGAGTTTGTATATTCGGCAAGGTGAGATATTATAATGTCTGCCATATTTTCAACATTGTCTTCCCCACGTATGGAATCATCCAGACCGACAACCCCCCGACCTGTGCCATCTGCGAGTCTCATCAGCCTCTCTTGCCTCTTTTAAAGCGTCCACCATCTCCTTCATCACTTTATAAACTCCGGTACGGTTTTCACTTTTGAAATCGATATCTATATCACCGTCAGAAATTCGCTCCGCAACCTCTGAAAGCTCATTCGGGTCAGCACCAAGCTGACTCAGTAAATTTCTCGCAAACACTATAGAGATAGAGACACATGCAAATAATGCAAACAGCCCGAACAAGACAGTATATATAAAACTAAGCTCTTCCCCTTTAATAACCTCTGACATCAAAGAATCTGCCCTGTTCCTTGCATACCTGTTCAGTTCTTCAACTTTACTCTCAAGATCCTTCATAAAAAACGCCGTACTTCTGTTTAGAAATACTCATCGCCTCTTTCTTCTTACCTTCCTGTACGAGCCGTATAACTTCATCCCTCAGAGGCTTCCAGGATCTAAACTGCTGTAAAGCATGATTTGTGAGCCCTTTCCCTTCTTCCCCCTGAATCGTCGATAAGATAAGTTCAAACTGTTCGTAGGCTAGTTTTTCGTTCTGGTTTATCGATTCCAGCGTTATAAAGAATTGTTGTTCATTATTAATAATATGGATCTCTTTCATGGATTTCTGCATGCGAATAATTCTGTTTAGCACTTCTAACGAAGCATTTGAAACCTGCAGAGGGTGTTTATATATGGTGCTTGTAATACTCGAAAATTTATTAGCGGAGATTATCGTATATATTCCGAAGACGGCAAACATAATAATCAAACTGCCGAAAATTAACTTCAATTTTAAATCTAGAGATAATTTATTCATATCCATCAACCTCATATAATAAAATGATTCTTATTGTGTACGGAATCACTCACTAAGAGATATTAACATAGATTTTGTGCTGACTAAATGTGAAAATTATTCTTTGATAGAATAGTTAGGTGGCTTACATATCCTTTCTGATCGAAATTGACTGATCTTTTATTCATAAAGCCATGTAAATATTGAGTTTTAATACAATCTACATTCTCTCTAGACGATAGTTTGGACATAACCTTATCAACATCATGAGTTGGTTCATATGATGCAAAAAAAGATGCTGGTATCAACATTCGGGCGGATTTGCAGCATATTCCTGATCTGCGAACTGTAGAAACATATGCACTTCACCACCGGAAAAGATAGGCTCTCTGAAACCGCCCATACGGCAGAAGCCCCAACGCTGAAGCCAACAAGACATATCTCTTCACCCTTTTCATCGGCAAGCGAATTACTCAACAGATCAATATATCCATCAAGCCCTGTATTCGCCTGAAAATAGTCGTAAGCCTCCTGTTCATCTTTAAAGTCAAGATATCTGCCGGAATAAGGGTCTATAGCTTTTACTGACTCATAGCCGTCCGATATCAAGCTTACAAGCTCGTCAAACTCAGGAGTTTTGCCGAAAATATCAGATAAGATAATTAATTTCATAAGGGATTATAACAAAATAAAAAACTCTGCGTGCTATTGATAATTAAAACCCAAAAAACAACCACAACTCTCTTGGATATTATAACAACTCGACGAGATCAGAATTACCTATGATATACTGACGGCGATTCAATCTTCAGTTTATAAGTTCTTAATAATCTTCATTACGCATACCATATAAAAATCAAAATCATAATATTTGCTAACGAGCAAATACATATTTATTGTTCATTATAAGGGGCTTGTACTTAATTTTTTTGACGGTTTTGGGCAAAATTAGACACGGTTTAATTTAGAATGAAGATTGGTCTGGATTGATTAGATCAGGCTATAGTCAATTGATTTAATTTACAAAAAATTTTATTAGTCTAATGAACATGCATATATCTTGACTATGCGTTGTATGTTTGTCAAAATGCAACAGAGGTGTCATCATGGAGACAGAATATTCTAAGTATAAAGAATTTATGCAAGATGATATAGAGGCATGCCTTGAAAACATGTACTGCCAACCGATACTGTTTGTAGGTTCTGGCTTGTCTCAACGTTATATCAATGCTCCAACATGGTCAGATTTATTAGGAAATATGGCTACTATTTGTCCTAATATATCAAAGGAGTATGCGTATTATTGTCAAACTTATAATAATGACTTACCTGTTATAGGAGAGGTATTTATCGATTTTTTTTAAAGAATGGGCATGGGAAAATAAAGATTGTTTTCCTCATGACACATTTGACTCCAAACATCTTCCAAATATATTTTTAAAACATAAAATTGCCGAGCATATCAGTGAATTTTCTTTAGACAGCTTATCACCTGAATATAAAGATGAAGTTGAAGCTTTAGAATCGATTAATCCACATGCTGTAATAACTACTAATTATGATTATATGTTGGAAAATATATTCAGTGAATATGAGCCCGTTATTGGACAGAAAATTCTTTACAATAATGCTTATAGTATTGGTGAGATATATAAAATTCATGGTTGTGTATCCGAACCTGACTCTTTAATTGTAACGAAAAAAAATGACTATGAATATTTTGATAAAAAAAACAAAAGTACTTGAGTGCGAAACTATTAACATACTTTGCGGAGCATCCATTGTTGTTTATTGGATATAGTGCTTCTGACTCAAACATTATAAAAATCTTATCTGACATTGATGAAATACTACGGGATGAGCAAGAAGTTATTCCAAATATTTATTTTCTAGAATGGGATAAGAACGCAGAAACTAATACATATTTGAGTAAAGATATTTCGATTAATCTTAATGAAGGCAAAAGGATTAGAATAAAACGTATTGTTGCAAAAGATTTTACTTGGGTTTTCAAAGCATTTTCTATGAATAAACCTTTTGAATCAATTCACCCAAAATTATTACGTGCTTTCCTTGCAAGAACTTATGATATTGTTAGAAGTGATATTCCCAAAAAAACGTATCGAAGTAGATTTCAAAATTCTTGAAAAAATATATTAATGTTGATGAAGAAATCTCTAATATCTTTGGCTTCACTAGTTTTGCTGGAAGTCCTGATGTTAACATTAAATATCCATACAGCTTAACTGATGTAGGAGAACATTTAGGTTTTTTCTGGTTGGCATAATGCACATAAACTCATTATGGAAATTAAAGAGCTTACAGGTTTTGACATAAAAGCAACTGACAATAGTTTTCATATTACTATCAATGTTGGAAAAAGCTATATTAACAAGTATTCAAGGGAGTGTATCGACTTTCTTAAAGACTTTAAAGAAGAAAACAGCATAGAAAAAAAATACTTAGATCTGCTACGCTAAAGAGCATAAGTTATTAATAAACAACAAGGACACATTAGTATTTGACGACATAAGTTAAAACCTTAATATTATTTTTTGTGTTAATATCTCTATATCTGATCACATTAATAAAAGGATTTAGAACGAAAATTGTCCTAAATTATTCCATTAAAAAAAGGCGATACTTAGTAGTGTATCGCCTTTAAAATATAAACAGCATCTACTGTTTGAAAATGCCCGAGACCGGACTTGAACCGGTACAGTAGTAACTACCGAGGGATTTTAAGTCCCTTGCGTCTACC
>JDSF01000032.1_pt1 | contig 130656 bp, 155 predicted proteins | sample 199441 | NCBI WGS metagenome assembly JDSF01 (sample SAMN02592751, study PRJNA231836) | bioreactor metagenome | isolation source: continuous culture bioreactor denitrification-DNRA | place: Germany: Bremen
CAATTAAGAACTATACTCACGATATAGGATATTTTATAGATTTCTTAGAAGAAGATAGAGGGCAAAAGGCAGAGGAAATAGACATTGATAGTATTAAGTTAACAGACATTAAAAGATATGTTGTCATGCTTAGAAAACGACCAAAGATGTTAAATCATCCTTTGCAACCGACACAGAATAAACCCATAACCAGTACTACTATTCGTACATATTCTCGACACTTGAAAGTATTCTTTCGATATCTATATGAAGATGAACTTATGGAGCATGATATCATGAGGAAATTCAAAATGATTAAGGATGAACAGAAGGTCATCATACCACTATTCGCTGATGAGGTGGAGGAGATAAAGAAGGTATATAATGAAAGGACGGCTAATGGATTAAGGAATCTATGCATGATATTCCTTATGTTAGATGCTGGGTTAAGGGCTGGGGAAGTTGAAAGACTACGTATAAATGATATATATTTTGAAAAGAATTTGATATTTATTCGTGCATCTAAGGGAATAAAGAAAGACTTGTAACATTAGCCCCTAGACTAAAACGTATGATTTATAGATATCTTATCATGTATCGTAGTATTACAGACGAACAGGTGAACAACTTAGACCAATACAAAGATGATGCTTTATTCTTACAGATTAAGAAACCTATACCCATAAACTATAGTGCCATTAAACAAGTATTTGGAAGGTTAAAAAAAAGAAACTTGATATGCCTAGATTGAAACCCCACTTGCTTAGACATACTTTTGCAACAAGCTATATTTTGGGTGGTGGAGATATATCTTCCTTGCGTCTGATTCTTGGACATTCGGATATTAAGGTCACAGAAAAGTATCTTCACATCTCGAATACCCTGTATTTATCAGCAGGTAGGAACAATATATATAAGTTAGATAAGGTATTTTTTAGGCGATATTACGATACTTTTAACACCTAAAAAATTACTTTTTGGTAATAGTCATAGAGCCTCTGACTCCTAATTTACAAATATATACATAATTGATTGTAACCCTCATAAATACTGGGTTAACACACATAAAAATAACCTATGCTTACAATCCGTAAACATAGGTTTTCTTTAACACACGTGGTAGGACTTGAACCCACAACCCTCTGATCCGAAGTCAGATGCTCTATCCAGTTGAGCCACACGTGCGCATTTACTTCATCTATTATATCACTATATATGAAATAGTCAATAATAAATTTCAATGCTATGTATATTTTTTCAGGCGAATATCTGAACCGAATAACTTGAGAGGTTCATAGTTACCAAATATCCTGGATACAATCCTGTCGGAGTATTGTTTAGACCAATCTGTAGGCGATAAGTTCGTGGATATAAGGGTAGATTTCTTATTTAGTAACCTTGTGTTAAGGCAGTTGAATAATTCAACACCTGTAAATCTTGTATTAAGCTCGGTACCTAAGTCATCAATAATAAGTAAATCACAATCGAAGATAGATTGAATCTGTTCATCAGGTACTTTGGAATCGTTATTATTGAATTTATAGTCCTCAAATAGCTTAAATAATTGAAAAGCAGTTAAATAGATGACCGTATGAGAGGTATCTAATAATGCCTTAGCAATGCAGTTGCATAAAAAAAGTCTTACCCAGACCGGCTTGACCGTAGAGGATAATATTTGTAAAGTCCTTATCAAAATTCACAACAAATCTTTTGCACTTATCATGTACAATATGCGCATTCTCAAGAGGTGATAAGTTGTATCTTGGATCGGTCTCCTCTGAGTAATAATGTAAAGAAAATGTATCAAAATTCTCTTCTTTAATAACCGTTTTGATATTTGATTGCTCGTAAGCAATATCAATCATGGCTTGTCTTAAACAAGAACACTTATCTCTACCTATGTACCCTGTATCTTTACACATATTACAGGCATATGTAGGTTGCATATAATCCTTGGGATACCCGTTCTCAGCCAGAAGATGGAATTTCTTTCTAGACAAGATAAGGTTATTTTCCTGTAATTCTTCTAACTTGTCCGCCGATTCTTCAGGATGCTCAATGATGTAGCAAGTGGTACTAATACTGTTAGATGCTATTTCATCATCTAACACCTTAATCAAGGGTATTCTATGATAGATTTCATCTTTTCTCTTTTTTATTTCATGCTTGATATGAAGTTGTTTTTTCTTCATATTGCTGCATGATATATTTGTATTGGGAGCGCTTGATATTCATGGGTTAGCCGTCCTTTCAACAGTAGTTCCGCCTATATGGTCAATGAGATATTTAATCGTTAATAGGAGCCGTCGGTTTCTTTGATTAATAATTCCATAGCTTTTTTTCTCTAACTCATCAAAATTATATGTACGTTGATCATAATTAACAAACTTAGATGTTTGACCTTTGGTAGCGGTCTGCTTTGGTTCCACTTTTTTATGATGTTTAGCATCAAGATTCTCAATATCTTGTTTGTTCTTCACATTGTTTTTCTGCCAATTCTTCAAAATGGCGTCAATATATGTAAACTGTGGTTGATGAATGGTTTCCATGGTGCGATTACATGCTTCAATAATAAGATCCAAGGATAATCCATACACATCTGTCCATTTTTTCATATATTCAATTTGTTTTGGTGTAGGTTGACGGTCGCCTATACCAAGTGCCTTCATAATTTTAAAATAATGGCTATTAAAAGTCTCTACACGGTAAGTTGCCTTAGCTGCTGTATTAATCCCTTCATCAGCCCAACTAATAGCTACTTTCTCAATATAACTCATGTTCCGATGGTTATTAGAAACGCAATACTCAATGAGAAGTTCGATGACTTCAAAAGGTAGCCCTAACCAATCATTAAAGCCTATTAGCGTATTGATATCTTGCTGGGTTAACATTTTTCCCATGTATTTCTGAGTAATATAGATGAGTTGCTTATAATCTGGTTGCCCAATGAAACTATCCATTTCATGCATGTTATATTGTGGCTTCGTGGATATACTAAGCTTAACATCTTTTTTGTTTTGTTAGGGCAACTTCTTTATGGGGTTCCAGATCCATTTGTTTAGTCGTTGGGTCATTAAAATGATTAAAGTCATTAAAGGTGATGGATGTGATCTCGCCAGTATCATCGTAATCAATGTACATGACTTTATTTATTTCCCAATATTTTAATGCTCTTTTTACATCTGTTTCTGTCAGATGCAAATCGTCGGCTATAGCTGCCGTGGAAATTGTATGAATACCTTTTGACATACTTCTTAAAAGCAATAGATAGATTTTAACAAAATCTCCATTGGACTTAGAAAGGTATGTATCAATGAATGTATTAGGTACTAAAGTAAATGGATATATAGCTTGTGGATAAAGATTTATGGTACGCATAAAACAAATGTTCCCTTCAAAAAGATTTTATGTAAACTAAACTTCCGATTTTTCATATGTTTAATCAGTATGAGCCATATGATGCCCTAAGTATATCATAGATACCAATGGGTGTGGGAATAATATTGCGGTCTGAAAATAAGACAAATTAACAGAAAATTCCCTGATGAAACGTCTAATTCGATAGTTTTTTTTAACATTTAGAGTATATTGTTCTGCAATCATTAACAATAACTTGTTGATAACATTGTGGATAATGTGGATAACGTTTTACATAACATATTAACATATGGAAACCCTCAGTTGGAATATGTAATAAATGGGTATTAGAAAAATATTTGTCAAATAATCAAAAAATGTTATGTAAACTAATTTGTCCAAGCCTAGCCACATGCTACCTGTTGACAACATTGTGGATAATGTGGATAACTACCCCTTAATGAGTTCCTCACCAATAATTCTCACATCTCCAGCACCCATAGTTATCAACAGATCATTTGGATAACAATTTTGCAATAAAAAAGATTTCTATTTCATCAAATGATGAAAAATAATGGGCTTCTTTTCCGAGTTTAGTAAGTTCAGACAATAGATCTTTTGCGTGAATATCGCCAGTATCTTTTTCTCTAGCTGCATAGATATCCGTTAACACCACATGATCAGCCAAGCAAAGTGATGTTGCGAATTCTTTTAATAAAGCTTTTGTTCTTGTATAAGTATGAGGCTGAAAAAACAACCCACAGCTTGTCATGTGGATATTTGTTAGCAGCTGTTAGCGTTGTTTCAATCTCAGTTGGATGATGAGCATAGTCATCAATAACATGAACACCACGGACATCTCCTTTGTATTCAAAACGACGCTGAGTACCTGTAAAGTTATACAAACCAAGGCAGATAGCTTCTATATCTAAACCTAGGGCAAAACCTGTAGCAATTGCGCTTAAGGAATTATACACATTATGTATGCCATTCACTTGTAGATGGACTTCACGAATTTTTTTTACCTTTATGATAGAAGTCATAGGATGGATTACCCATGTCATTATATCGAATATTGTCAGCGCTAAAATCAAAAGAAGGGTCACAGCCATAAGTCATAATCTGACAAGTTAGACCTTCAATAAGTGCTTCATAGTTATAAATTTCACCATTAATAACAAGATATCCTTCGTCTGGTACGCGACCAGCAAAAGCATGGAATGAACGTCTTACATGATGAATGTCTTTAAAGTAATCCAAGTGATCAGCTTCAACATTAAGGATGATACCGATATAGGGATAGAATTTTAGGAAACTATCACAGTACTCACAGGATTCTGCCAGGAAGTAATCCGACTTACCAACTCGAATATTGCCATCAATGACGTCCAATATACCACCAATAGATATAGTTGGGTCCGTCTGGGCACTAAGTAATACATGGGATACCATGGAAGTGGTGGTTGTTTTTCCATGGGTACCAGATACACATATTGGGTATTCATAGTTACGCATCATCTGACCCAGTAAGGTAGCACGGTCCATTAATGGAATATTTTTTTTCTTAGCTTCTATATATTCTACATTATCTTCTTTTACAGCAGCGGTGTAGATGACCAGCTGTGTATCGTCGGTTATATTCGTTGGACGATGACCGATAGCTATCTTCATACCACTTTTCTCAAGTTTTTCTGTTATGGTAGAAGCCGCCCAATCGGAGCCGGATATACGGAAATTTCTTTTATGCAATATTTCTGCAAGACCACTCATACTTATACCACCAATGCCAATAAAATGTACATTTAATGGTTGATTAAAATCTATTTTATACATGATAACACTCCTTATTATCTTATACCCTAAGGTTTATTTTCTATTGTGAGCGTTCATATTACCATATGCGCTTTTTAATGGCAATATGCAAGACCCCCGCTAATGTAAACTATTTTTACTAATATTATAACATTCAATCAGTTTTTTTTAAAGTGTTATCCAGAAATTAACGGATATAATTTATGGAATAAATGAAGAAAGGGCGTATTCTATGAAATCTATGGCGAAGGAACAAGTCTTATGATATACTTATAAACATAATTTCATGATTATCGAATTGTTTTAAATAAAGCATATAAAGTTAAATTAATTAATGGTTACGGTATAGGATTCATTAAAAGAAGCTAACACATCTTATCATAATATTATGAAATGAAAAAATGACATATAAGTATGCATTAGAATGGCTACATCCTAAGCTTATGTCTTAATTGGACTATATATTGAAGTTGAAAGTAACAAATAGTACATTAACAGGTATAGAATAATGATAATGAAGTAAGGAGACTGTTGTGAGTAAAAAAAATTAATAAAACTGATCGTATTGCGGTGATTACCAAAACGCTAGTAGAAAACCCAAAAACCATATTTACCCTTAATCATTTTGCAGAAAGACTCAATTGTGCAAAATCAACTTTAAGTGAAGATATGGATGTGATTGAAGATGTCTTCAAAAAATTTTAGTTTGGGAGAAATTAATTCCATTCCAGGTGCTGCCGGCGGTATCTATTACAATCCTAAACTAACAGATAGCCAGATAGAAGATATATGCGAAGAATTATGTGAACGCATAAAGGATAAATCAAGAATTATCCCTGGTGGTTATTTGTATATGAATGATATTTTCTACGATCCTAATGTGTTGCAGAAGATAGCAAAGTCATTAGCGGCTCCTTATCTGGGGCAGAAAATAGACTATGTAGTAACCATTGAAACCAAGGGCATACCTCTAGCAATCATGACAGCTCAGATTCTAAATATCCCCATGATTGTAGTCAGGAAATCTGCAAGATTAACAGAAGGAACAACGATTCAGATGAACTATGTAGCAGGCTCATCAAGACGAATCAATACCATGGCCATAGCTAAGCGTTCCATACCAAAGGGTGCAAAAGTACTTTTTGTGGATGACTTCATGAAAGCAGGCGGAACAGCTAAAGGCATAACGGATTTAATGAAAGAATTGGAAGCAGAAGTTATCGGTATTGCTGTTGTCATGGCTACGAAAGAGCCCAGTGAAAAGCTCATTAAAGATTATTATGCCTTACTAGAGTTTGATGGTATTGACGAAAGAGAAGAAAAGATAAATATCTATCGAAGAGCTAAGCAGGACTAATTAAGCAATATAAGGATTAAACTGAAGAAAAATGCCAAGGATTAGATGTATGATACCATACGCCTAGTCCTTTTTTTTATGTGACTAAGTCACTTTTGTTGTGCTCTAACCTTCTTATGGTATCTCATAATTTTTAATTAATATAAAATTTTAGTAATAAACTCCAACTAAAAGTGGTATTAATATAATAAGCATCTTTATGGATAAGCTTAAAAAAGTACAAGTTTAATGTTGTAATATAGGGTTAGGAGGAGAGCAATGAAACAAAAAAAAGATCATTGCCATGCTATTGGCTGGTGGCCAAGGAAGTAGGTTAGGCATTCTAACAAGACATGTAGCCAAACCTGCAATAGCATTTGGTGGTAAATACAAGATAATAGATTTTACACTAAGTAATTGCATTAATTCAGGTATTGATACAGTGGGTGTTTTGACACAATATCAACCCCTAAAATTAAATAGTCATATTGGTATTGGTATTCCATGGGACCTTGATAAAAATTATGGAGGGGTAAGTATTCTGCCACCATACATAAAAGACAAAGAAGGTACTTGGTACTCAGGAACAGCTAATGCTATCTATCAAAATATTCATTTCATCGATTATTATCAGCCAGAATATGTCATTGTCTTATCTGGTGATCATATTTACAAAATGGATTATGAAAAAATGCTACATGAGCATATTGAAAATGAAGCCGATGCAACCATTGCTGTGTTGCAGGTACCCATTGAAGAAGCCCATCGTTTTGGTATTATGAATACAGATAAGAATCAGCGCATTATTGCTTTTGATGAGAAACCCAAAGAGCCCAAAAGTGATTTGGCTTCTATGGGCATCTATATCTTCAATTGGAAAGTTCTTCGGGATACAATCACCATTACAGATAAGATCAATCCAAACAATGATTTTGGAAAGCACGTCATACCCTATTTATTAGAAGGGGGATTTAAGTTATATGCTTATCAATTTGATGGATTTTGGAAGGATGTAGGGACGCTTCATGCGTATTGGGAAGCCAATATGGAACTTATTAAGCTCATTCCTGATTTCAATCTATATGAAGTCTATTGGAAAATCTATACCAAGAACGAGATTTTGCCACCTCAATATATTGCCGAGCATGCCACTATTGAGACGTGTATTATTGGTGAAGGCTCACAGATAGAAGGGGAAATCTACAACTCTGTTATTGGTTCTAATGTATGTATAGGAGAAGGTACCGTTATCCAAGATGCCATTATCATGAGTAACACTGTCATTGGTGATGGCTGTCATATCTATAAAAGTATTATATCCGAGGAGTCAGATATAGGTAGTCACGTGATAATTGGTGATGGCGATAATATAGTCAGTGAAAAATACCCTGAATTGTACCATACAGGAATTACTGTAATAGGCGAAAGAACAAGCATACCTGACGGTGTAACGATTGGTAAGAATTGTGCTTTGTATGGTCAGTTAACAGAAGATGATTTTCATAATAGTGAACTCCCAAGTGGTGGGTCTATTATAAAAGAAGGGGTGAAGTGATGCGAGCTATTGGTATAATTTTAGCAGGGGGAAAGAACGAAAAGCTACATGAATTGACCAATCATCGTGCATTAGCGGCTATGCCTATAGCTGGAAGCTATCGGACCATTGATTTTGCACTGAGTAATATGACGAATTCAGATATTAAAAAGGTAGCTGTCATTACGCAATATAATTCAAGATCACTTATGAAACATCTAAGTTCCTCCAAATGGTGGGATTTTGGTAGAAAACAAGGTGGACTATTTGTATTTACACCTTATCGTACTCATGACAAGAGTCTCTGGTACCGAGGGACAGCTGATGCTATCTATCAGAACATTGATTTTTTGAAGAATAGCCATGAACCCTATGCCATTATCTCATCAGGTAATGTCATATGCAAAATGGACTTTAATAAAATATTAGCTTATCACGTCAGTAAAAAAAGCAGATATAACGGTTGTGTGTAAAGATCTATCTAAGTGTGATGACGACATTAGAAAGTATGGTGTCGTACAGCTTGATGAAAATAATCGAATTATGGAATTTGAAGAAAAACCGCTTGAACCTAATGGGAAAATTATATCAACAGGAGTCTACATTATTCGCCGGAGGTTACTCATTGAATTACTTGAAGAAATAGCTAATGATGAACGTTACGACTTGGTTCATGACCTGATTAGTAGGTACCGAAAGAAAAAGAAAATATATGCTTATCTTCACGAATCATATTTTAGTTGTATCAATAGTCTGGAAGCTTACTATGATAGTAATATGAATTTTCTGACAAAAAAAACAACAGAAATTACTTTTTTAGACAAGATCCTTATGTGGTTTCCAAGGTTCAAGATGAACCGCCAGCAAAGTACAATTATGGCGCTATTGTGCATGATTCCTTGGTTTCAGCAGGGTGTATTATTAATGGAAAAGTAGAAAAAATCTATCCTATTTCCTAAGGTTTTCATAGGTGAAAATTCTGTTATTCAAAATACCATATTATTAGATGGTGCATATGTAGGCAATAATTGTTCGATTAAAAATTGTATCGTTGATACAGGTGCTATAATCAAGGATAATAGCCTAGTTAAAGGGGAAAAAGGAAAAATCAAAATAGTTGTAAAGAGAAAAACTAAAGATATGTAGTTCTGATAAATAATGAAAAAACACACAATTATATAAAAAAACATTGAACTTTTCTGAAATATGTAATATAATTATTAAGAGTTATACAGAAGGCAAGTTTAAAAGTAGAGGGGGACTCTCTCCCCTTAACAACAAGTTACGGAAAGGGGTTAACTCATGCAAATTACAGATGTGAGAATACGCAAGGTTGCCAAAGATGGAAAGATGAAAGCAGTAGTATCAGTTACTTTTGATAATGAATTTGTTGTTCATGATATTAAGGTAATTGAAGGCGAAAAAGGTTTATTTATTGCAATGCCAAGTCGGAAGGCTTTGGATGGGGAATTCAGAGACATCGCACATCCTATTAATTCAGATACTCGTGAAAAAAATTCAAAAAAAGCGTACTTGAAAAGTATGAAACACTAATGCTTACAGATGATGGCGCAGCAGCCGATGAAATAGCTGCTACATACGACGAATAAGCTCTAAGGCACTTTCCTTGTGGAAGTGCCTTTTGTTATATTATAGATAGGAAAAACATACCAATCCTTATGAAAAAAAAGTCACAGGAAAAAAGATGACCATAGGTATATATTTGTAAACAATTATATCTTGCATATCTGATGCAAGTGGTGTAAAATGGTGAGGGTTAATTAAAAGCCTAAGGTGGTGTATAGAAAATGAGTAAACTAAAAGCAGTTATATTAGCAGCTGGAGCAGGAACTCGAATGAAATCGGAATTACCAAAGGTAGTACACAAAATACTTGGAAAAACCATGTTGGATTATGTCATTGAATCAGCTATGGAAGCTGGTGCAGATGATATATGCGTTGTTATAGGACATGAAGCAGATACTGTGAAAGAGGCGGTATCCTATGATGTAGAATTTGTCTTACAAGAAGACCAGTTAGGTACAGGGCATGCTGTTATGCAAGCTAAGGATTTTATTGGAGATGAAGGAAATGTATTGATTTTGTTTGGTGATACACCATTGATTTCAGAAGATACATTAACGAAGATGGTTGATTACCATATTAGGCATGATAATGCAGCAACATTGTTATCAACAATCGTAGAAGATCCTACAGGTTATGGTAGGATTATAAGAGATGAAACACATACTTTTATTAAAAGTATTGAACATAAAGATGCCACAGATTCTGAAAAGATGATTCGCGAAATTAACTCGGGGATGTACTGTTTCGACGCTAAAGAACTTAATGAAGCTTTAAAAAACCTTGACCAATGATAATGCTCAAGGGGAATATTATCTACCAGATACCTTGAAATCGATTATGGCTAAACGTTTGAACGTCAACGCTATGATTAGTGATAGGCATGAAGATATTCTAGGTGTTAACTCAAAAGTACAACTCTATCAAGCCGGAGCCATTATGCAAAAGAGAATTAATTTTAAGCTAATGGAAAATGGCGTTACAATAATGAACCCATCTAATACATATATCAGCAAGGATGCAAGTATTGATAGCGATACAACTATCTATCCAAACAATCATATCGAAGGCAAGACTACTATTGGAAAGAATTGTATAATTGGACCTAACTGCCGTATTGTTAATTCGGATATTGGGAATAATGTAAACATTGACGGATCGACAGTTTTAGAGAGCTGTATTGGCGCTCATACAGTTGTTGGACCCTATGCTTATATTCGTCCGGGTTCTTCCATAGGAAACCACGCTAAGATAGGAGACTTTGTAGAAGTCAAAAAATGCAATCATAGGTGATTATACCAAAGCATCCCACTTAACCTATATTGGTGATGCAGATGTTGGAAATCATGTTAATTTTGGTTGTGGAACAGTTGTAGTGAATTATGATGGTGTTAATAAAAACCGTACTATTATAGAAGATAATGCCTTTATTGGCTGTAATACTAATTTAGTTTCGCCGGTAAAAGTGGATAAATCTGCTTATACAGCTGCCGGATCAACGATAACGAAAGATGTGCCGCCGTATGCCCTTGGTATAGGTAGAGCACGACAAACAAACATTGAAGAATGGGTAAAACGAAACAGATAACTTATATGTAAGGAAATGATTTCTAGATTAGAAATGATTTCCTTATGTTTTAAAAATATAATAGGAGGATTCATAATGACAAGTACAATTAGGAACAATGACGGCATCAAGATTTTTTCGTGTAATGCTAACCCTGAACTAGCTAAGGCCATAGCAGCAGACTTAGGATTAACAATAGGAAAAGCTGATGTTGGACAATTCAGTGATGGGGAAACCTATGTAAAAATTGATGAAATTGTTCGAGGTGTTGATTGTTACGTTGTTCAACCTACATCAAGCCCAGTAAACGATAATTTAATGGAACTTTTAATCATGATTGATGCTCTAAGAAGAGCCTCAGCAGGTCGTATCACAGCAGTCATTCCTTATTATGGCTATGCAAGACAAGATAGAAAAGCAAGGGCAAGAGATCCAATCAGTGCAAGAATGGTAGCTGACTTAATTCAATCAGCTGGAGCAGATCGTGTTCTTGTCATGGACTTGCATTGTGCTCAGATTCAAGGATTCTTTACAATTCCTGTGGATCACATGCTAGGATCTCCATTGCTTGTAAAGTATTACAGAGAGAAGTTCGCTAATGACTTAGATAATGTAGCTATGGTATCTCCTGATATCGGAAGTGTTAAGCGTACACGTACTTTTGCGGAAAAACTTGATATTCCAATGGCTATTATTGATAAGAGAAGACCAGAAGCTAATGTATCTGAAGTCATGAACATTATTGGTAATATTAATGGTAAAAAAGTTATCTTAGTCGATGATATGATTGATACAGCAGGCACAATCTGTAATGCTGTTAATGCATTAAAAGAGCAAGGCGCTACAGAAGTATATGCATGTTGTACCCACGCTGTATTGTCAGGACCTGCAATAGAAAGAATTCAAAAGTCACACATTAATGAATTAGTTGTACTTGATACAATCGCTCTTCCTAAAGAGAAGAAAATAGATAAGATTAAGCAATTAACAGTTGCTCAGATTCTAGCAGAAGCAATACATAGAATTCATTGCAACAAATCTGTTTCTAAATTATTTGTTTAAAGTTGACTATTGCATGAAAATATGGTACTTTGTAAAAGCCCTAGTGAATACTTATTCTAGGGCTTTTGAAGTGATTTGCTAGGAAGGTGATCGACATGTATGTAATTGTTGGATTAGGTAATCCAGGGATGCAATTTGCGGCTACAAGGCATAACGTTGGCTTTGAAGTCATTGAGCGATTAGCTCATGAAAATCATATAAAATTAAATAAGAAAAAAGCATAAAGCCATTATTGGTAGCGGTCATATAGCAGGGCACAAGGTGTTATTAGTTCAACCTCAGACCTACATGAATGCTAGTGGTGAGAGTGTACGCCCTATTATGGATTTTTATAAATGTAGTGAAAAAGACCTTATCGTTGTATATGATGATATTTGTTTTGAAGTAGGTACCATGCGTATTCGTAAAAAAGGTAGTGCAGGTGGACATAATGGTATGAAAAGCATTATTAATCATCTTGGCACCAATGAATTTACAAGAATCCGTGTTGGCGTAGGTAATAAGTCGCCAGAATGGGACCTAAAAGACCATGTCTTGAGTCGTTTTAACGATGTAGAAATAAAAGAAATCGTAGATGAAATTAAAAGAGCAAGTGATGCCATTGAATTAATGCTTCGAGATAGTGTCGATAAGGCGATGAATATCTATAATGTTAAGATAAAGAAGGATTGTTAATTAACCTATAGAGGTGAGACCATATATCCTCCAAAAATAGTCTGTATTTCTCGAAAAAAGAATTATTAATAGAATTATCGGGCTATTTCAAATAATTTCATGTGAAATATATTGATGTTTCTCCAAAAATATGATATAATTTTACAAGAAATTAAATAGACTTTTAGGATTGCTTTTCACCGATAATAGCAAACCATTCGAAAGATTGGGACGCAAAGCTATAGGACCTTTTGTTTTTTAAACAAGTGGTAGCCTGGCCACCGAAGAGGGAAGTTTTTTTAATACACTTTTTGATTCAATGCGATATTACTGGTGAACTACAATTCTTTATAGCTTGACTGTCATGGTAAGTAACTGTAACATCAGGGTACAAGATCATGGACTTGCTATTCGTCAATCATTGTTTAATTCAATTAATGAAATACCAATAAGATCAGATGCATACGTCTACAGTATATTTCTTGCTTATTATATAAGTAAGTGTTCTCGTGGTGCAACCTAACTTACCTTCAAACAGTAATTTGGTATTTTTTAAGATAACAATGGTAATTTCGCATTTTTATTTATGCTAAAGAATTCTAATTATAGAATTTTTTATAAACTTTATCCCAAAAGCTCTTTGGTTTTGCTGACCAAAGAGTATTTTTTTGAGCTTTTTTATCATTAGCATATTTTAAATTACCATGAAATAATATATAATGATTGGTATATACTATAATATGTTATCGTTATAAATCTATTTTGAACTTTTTTTTTATGTGCCATATAGGAAGTTCGTTTGAGAAATAATGGATTATGATATTATTGAAATAAGCGGAATATCATAATCCTTATTTCATTCCAATTTAAATCGATAGATCAGAATACGGGGTGTGATGATTTGAAAACACTTGTACAACCTTTAAGTGAATTAGAGGCTTTTAGTAATGCCATTAAAAAAAAGTAAATAAAGAGCATAAACCTATTTATATAACAGGAGCTATAGATTCTGAAAAAATGTCACCTGATGCATGCAATAGGCGAGAAGAGACGTAAATTGATTATTACGTATAATGAACTTCGTGCCAGAGAAATTTATGAAGATATGAAATTCTTTGAACAAGAGGAAGTTTTATTATATCCTGCTAAAGATATCATTTTTTACAATGCTGATGTACATAGCAATGATATCATTAGACAGCGTATGAATATCATTAAAACCATGAACCAACAAGATGGGTATACAATTATCTTGTCCCTTGAAGCTTTAATGGATAAATTAATCAGTAAAGAACAGTTAGAATCCCATATTATGACATGTCAGGTAGGCACTATATGGGATCCTCGCACCATTAGTGAAGAACTCATGTATATTGGCTACGAAAGAGTGACACAAGTAGAAAGTCAGGGTCAATTTGCTATTCGAGGCGGGATTATTGACATCTATCCATTAACAGAAAAAAAATGCTTATAGAATTGAATTATGGGATGATGAGGTGGATTCTATAAGAGCTATGAATGTTGAAAGTCAACGTTCTATTGATAAAGTCGATCATGTTGAAATATTTCCATCGAGAGAGGTTATTGTTAATAAAGAGCGTATTGCAGGTGCCATCAACCGTATAAAAATGGATCGGGATAAGATGGTGAAAGCATTTGAAAAAAATAGTAAACTTGAAGAGGCCGAGCGTATTAAACAATCCACTACAACGATTCTTGATAAGATGACTCACCAAAAGACATTCAATGGAATTGAAGGCTTTGTGGAGTATTTCTATGAAGAAACAGTATCTTTCTTAGATTATTTTGAAAAAAGATACGTTGGTTTTCGTGGATGAGCCTATACGTATAAAAGAGCGTTTTGATAGTATTCATAAAGAGTTCACAGAGAGTATTGTCAATAGGTATGAAAAAGGCTATCTTTTACAGGGACAGACAGAAATTCTTATATCCATGGGCGAGTTATTGCATAAAATGGATGGGTATACGAAAGTACTCATGAGTACCTTACAGCAAAAGATTGAAAGATTTCATTATGATTACAGCGTCAATCTGTCGGTAAAATCCATTAACCCCTATCACAAAAGTATGGAGATATTGGATAAAGATCTTAAGTATTGGAGCAATAACCAATACAGAACCTTATTACTGACAGCATCTAAAACAAGAGCAGAACGATTAGCTAATGATTTAAAAGATCGTGGTATTGAGGCATTCTATCTACCTAAGCTGGATATGGAAATTCCAAGAGGAAAAGTAGCAGTAAGCTATGGAAGTTTACACAAAGGCTTTGAATACCCTTTAATCAAATTTGTTGTCGTGTCTGAAACAGATCTTATTGGTAAGAGTAATAAGCGGAAGAAGACCCGTAAGAAAAAGTTTAAGGGCAGTAAAATTGATAGCTTCACCGAATTAAAAGTAGGTGATTACGTCGTTCATGAGAATTATGGAATTGGTATTTTTAGAGGAACAGAAAAGATAGAAATTGATGAAGTCAGTAAGGATTATATTAAGATTTCTTATCGAGATGAAGGTAATCTTTATATTTCCACCAGTCAATTAGATGTCATTCAAAAATATATTGGAGCAGAAGGTAAAAGACCTAAGCTGCATAAACTGGGGTCTACAGAATGGAAAAAAAACCAAAAGCCGAGTTAAAGGTATGGTTGAAGATTTAGCGAAGGATCTGGTGGAATTGTATGCTAAACGTCAGGCAAAAGAAGGCTTTAGGTTTACTGAAGATACTGTATGGCAGAAAGAATTTGAAGAAATGTTCCCCTATGAAGAAACAGATGACCAATTGATATCCATTGAAGAGACAAAAAAAGATATGGAAAGCAAAAAAAATTATGGACCGCTTAATCTGTGGTGATGTAGGATATGGTAAGACAGAGGTTGCCATACGTGGTGCTTTCAAAGCGGTACAAGACGATAAACAAGTGGCTTATTTAGTGCCAACAACCATACTTGCCCAACAACATTTTAATAATTTTGTGCAGCGTATGAAAGATTTTCCAGTGAGAGTTGAGATGCTCTCAAGATTTAAGAGTGCAAAAGATCAGAAGAAAATTATTGAAGATACCAAAAAAGGGCTTGTGGACATACTCATTGGCACCCACCGTATTATTTCAAAAGATGTGGTATTCAAAGATCTAGGGCTTCTTATTATTGACGAAGAACAACGTTTTGGTGTGGGTCACAAAGAGAAAATCAAGCAGGTAAAGGAAAATGTTGATGTCTTAACACTTACAGCTACACCCATACCTAGAACCCTTCATATGAGCCTCATTGGTATTCGTGATATGAGTGTTCTAGAAGAGCCACCAGAGGAAAGACATCCGATACAAACCTATGTCCTTGAACACAATGAAGAACTCATCAAAGATGCCATATACCGTGAATTAGCGCGTGATGGGCAAATCTACTATGTCTATAATCGTGTTAAGAAAATTGATGAAGTTTCAGATTGGATTAGTAAGATGGTGCCTGAAGCCAATGTGGCTTTTGCTCATGGACAGATGAACGAGCGTGAGCTTGAGAATATTATGTTTGATTATATCAATGGTGATATTGATATATTGGTTTGTACGACCATTATTGAAACAGGTTTAGATATTCAAAATACCAATACCATTATTATTCAAGATGCAGATCGGCTTGGTTTGTCCCAGTTATATCAGTTAAGGGGACGTGTGGGGCGGTCTAATCGTGTAGCTTATGCCTATTTATTATATAAAAAAGATAAAATACTTCAAGAAACAGCAGAGAAAAGATTACAAGCTATACGTGAATTTACTGAGTTTGGCTCTGGATTCAAGATTGCCATGCGCGATCTTGAGATTCGTGGTGCAGGTAATCTCTTAGGTGCTATGCAACATGGTCATATGGAGGCAGTGGGTTATGATCTCTATTGTAAGCTCTTGGAAGAGGCTATTCATGAAGTGAATGATGAAAAAGTAGAAGAACCTTTTGAAACCTCTATCGAGATAAGCGTAGATGCCTTTATCCCGGGCAGGTATATACGGGACGAGGTTAGAAAATTAGAAGCTTACAAGAAGATTGCAAGCATCGAGAATGAGAAGGACTATTATGATACCCAAGAAGAATTAGAAGATCGTTACGGTGACTTACCCAAATCGGTGGCTAATCTATTAGAGATCGCACTTATAAAAGCGATAGGTAATCGTGCAGATATTGTGGCTATAGAACAAAAAGGCGAAAATATTATGTTTGAAACCAAGAAAGATGCTAGAATTAATCCGGACAAAATACCACAACTCCTTGAGAAATACCGTAATCAACTATTCTTTACGATTAATAAAGTGCCTTATTTTACTTATAAAATGAATCGAAGGGATAAAAAAACAATTTTTCAGACATATTAAGAATGTGTTACAGGACATAAAAGATTTGAAGGATTAGGGGGATTAAACTATAATAAATATATGACATTGCGTGTTCTGTGGGGGGGGCATCTTGTCTATATTAATGAATAAGCTATGAGTTCGTGAAGGTACTCAGGCGTTTTGTGTAAGGAGAGAGAATGATGAAAAGCACTTACAAGTGTATAAGTAAGGCTATACTGCTTTTCATGTGCATCTTCTTTTTAGCGGGGTGTAGTAGTCCTAAGTTAGATAAAGTGGACGAGAGTGTCACATCAGATAGTGAACGGGTTATGACTATCTCAGATGAGGATGTCTCTGTTGATGAGGTTATGCTGTATTTATTGCAGGTAAAGAAGGAGTTTGAAAAATATGGTGGAGAAGATGTCTGGGACCACGATGATTTTAGTGGTGGAAAAAAGGCAGAAGAAGTAGCCAAATTAGCTGTCCTGGATAGCATAGCAAAAAGAAAGATTTATGCAAGTAAATCAAGTGAAATAGGCATTAACTTAACAGAAGAAGAAACCCAGGAAGCAATAACGCAAGCGATCAATTATTATGAAAGTCTAGATCAAGATGAATTAGATCAATATCACCTTACTAAAGATAATGTTATCAGAGCTTATAAGGAATTCAATCTTGCCACTAAGGTAGAAAATGAAATGCTGAATGAGCATGAGCCAAAAGAAGAGGATATAAAAGACATACTTAATACGAATGATGTTTATACTAGGTTAAAAGGTGTGGATAAGACAAGATTCCTTAGAAAAATAAAAGTCCAGCAGATAACGCTAAAAACACATGAAAAAGATGATGATGGTAACAATCAGCCATTATCTAAGAATATGATGGAAGAAGTCAAGAAGAAATCGGATCAAGTCTATCAAGAAGCCGTAAGTGGAGCAGATTTTGCGAAGCTTGTAGAGCAGTACTCAGAAGGTGACACAGAAAATAATGGGGAAGCCATTTTAGCAACAAGTGTGCTTCCGGATTCTTTTAAAGTACTTGGTGATTTGGAAATAGGCGATATATCACCTGTTCTTGAAGATGATGAGGGATACCATATTATAAAGGTACTTGACTATATCCTTCCTACAAAAGAGGACATTCAAAATTACGAAGATCAATATAACCAATGGGTAGATTTGTTAAAGGAAGAAGCGACTAAAACTTTAAAACAAAAGGTCGTTAATGAAGTATATGAAGAATGGAAAAGCAATACCAATATTGATCTGAATGAAGAACTTTGGGAAAAGATAGATGTTTTCGGTAATATTAACAAAAATACCAATAAGTAAAAAAGGTTGAATGAAAAGAAAATAAATACCTAATAATAAGGACTAAGAAATAATCTTAGTCCTTTAGTTTGTAATATAGGAAAATTATATTTTCTATTTTCCTTGAAATCTTTTACGTGACGAAGTCACTTCTTTATTTCAAAACACTGTGCTAAATTAGATTATTTCTTAAGGATTAAATGTCATAGTCACATTAACAAAACTGTCAAATTATGAATATAATAGCAAAATTGTTGCATACTATTATTGACAGCTTTGTGATGACTATCTAAAGGAGGAAATAATTTGAAAGCAACAGGTATCGTAAGAAGAATAGATGACCTTGGTAGAGTTGTAATACCTAAGGAAATACGAAGAACTTTACGAATTAGAGAAGGCGATCCATTAGAGATCTTCACAGATAAAGATGGAGAGATAATACTTAAGAAATATTCGCCCATCGGTGAATTAGGAACTTTTGCAAAACAGTACGCGGAAGCGTTAGCTCAAACCACAGGACATACCATTTGCATATCGGATAAAGACCAAGTAATTGCTGTATCGGGTGGTTCTAAGAGAGAGTTTTTAGAGAAGCAAATAAGCAAAGAATTAGAGGAAGCAATCACAGAGCGAGAAACTATACTAGCCAATAAAGACGAGAAGAAATTTATTGATATACTCTATGATAATGGAAATGAAGAATATATTTCAGAAGTCATAACACCAATCATCTCAGAAGGAGATGCCATAGGTGCTGTTATATTTCTAAGCAAAGATTCCAAGGCAAAAATGGGAGAAGTAGAAACGAAACTTGCTCATTCAGCGGCAGGTTTCTTAGGTAAGCAAATGGAACAATAAAATAAAGGCTGAGTTAATTTTAACTCAGCCCTATTTATGCTCTAGGAAAGGTCTATCATTCAGTATGATGAAACTTTCCTTTTGCATTTACTAGAGTATTGTAACCAACAGGAACTAGTGCATTTAATCTATATAAAGAAGAAATGGACCTATAAATGACCATGAAAAAATAATAAGAACAAACTAATTTGAAGATATCCAGATAAATATAGAAAAAATTGATTGGTAGAATTATGATTTTATGTTATAATTTGGTATATAATATCTGATTGGAATGATTATTATGACAAAATTAGACAAGGATGGCAAAGATTATTCCTTTGAAGACTTGTTGATGATTATTAAAGTACTAAGAAGTGATGAGGGATGTCCTTGGGATAGAGTTCAGACACATGATACGCTTAGAAATGCAACATTAGAAGAAGTTTATGAGGTCTTAGAGGCTATTGATAATAAAGATATGACAAATCTCAAGGAAGAACTAGGAGATCTCTTATTACAGGTTGTATTTCATTCTCAGATAGCAAAGGATAATCAAATGTTTACTGTGGATGATGTGATTCATGGTATTTGTGAAAAACTTATTAGGAGACATCCACACGTATTCAACGAGAAACAAGAAAAGACACCTGATGAAGTTGTAACCAATTGGAATGAAATTAAGAAAATAGAAAAAAATCATATATCTTATAGTGATGACATGAAAAAAAATTCCGAAAGCTATGCCAGCACTCATGCGTGCTATAAAAGTGCAGAAAAAAAGCTAAAGAAATAGGTTTTGATTTTCTTAACATTCGTGATGCAATGGCTAAAGTTCACGAAGAATTAGGGGAATTAGAAGAAGCGATTGACATTGAAGAAGAATGTCTAATTTCGGAAGAATATGGGGATCTACTCTTCTCAATGGTGAATATATCAAGATTTTTTCAATTAAATCCTGAATTTTCCTTGACAAATGCTACAGAAAAGTTTATAAATAGATTTGAGGGAATCGAAAACTTAGCTAAACAACAAGGTTTAAGCATAAGTGACATGGCATTGACAGATTTGGACAAGTTATGGGAACAGCAGAAGAATCAATAAGAAATAATCGTAAAAACGATTGTTTATAAAGCTAAGAATTATTCTTAGCAGCGCGAGATTTTGCGCCTTTGTTCAAAATAAACAATATTAAAGTAGAGGAGGAGTTATTATGAACAAAGCTGAATTAGTTACAGCTATTGCAGAGAAAACTGAATTAAGCAAAAAAGATGCAGAAAAAACTTTAAAGGCATTTATTGATGTGGTATCAGCAGAATTAAGTGAAGGTGGAAAAATTCAATTAGTTGGTTTCGGTACATTTGATGTTACTGAAAGAGCAGCTAGAGAAGGAAGAAACCCACAAACTGGCGAGCCAATGCAAATTGCAGCTTCTAAAGCACCTCGTTTCAAAGCAGGAAAAGCTTTAAAAGACGCAGTAAACGGCCGTTAATTAAAAAGAATTAATTATTGAAAATCTGCACTTATGTGCAGATTTTTTATATATTTTTTTAGATTAGGGAGATGATGGTATGCGTTTAGATAAATATTTGAAGGTTTCTAGGTTAATCAAAAGACGAACAGTAGCCAATGAGGCATGTGATGCTGGTCGTATTAAGATCAACGATAAAGTAGTTAAAGCGGGAACAAAGGTTAACGAAGGTGATATCATTGAGATTCAATTTGGTGATAAAGTAGTTAAAGTAGAAGTGTTAATCGTGAAGGAAACAGTAAGAAAAGAAGAAGCAAAGGAAATGTTTAAATATCTATAATAATAAAAGTGGCTGAGGTCACTTTTTATTTTTCTTAACCTTTGAATAAATCTCTTAAGTGGTTAATATAATGAATTATAGGTTATCCACATTAAGAGGAGGTTGAATAATGGAAGATAAGTCAAATAGTAATACCCACCATCGATTAGTCATTAATGACAGAGAGAGGGTTTCGATTACAGGGGTAACAGATGTCATTTCTTTTGATACAGATGCTGTAATCATTGAAACAGAAATGGGGACCCTTACCATAAAGGGAATGGATCTGCATGTGAATAGACTTAATCTTGATAAAGAGGAATTGGACCTTGATGGACAAATCGATAGCTTAGAATATAGCGATGGTGCACATTATGGGTCAAAAGGTTCATGGATGTCAAAATTATTTGGTTAGGTGAGGTATGAACAGTTTTGTTAGTGCTCAAGCAATTAACTTTTTTATTAGCGATACTAAATGGTGTATTTTTAGGATTCCTCTATGATCTTCTTCGGGTCTTCAGAAGAATGGTAAAGCATCCTAGGTGGTTAGTGAGCCTTCAGGACTTTATTTATTGGGTCGTAAGCAGCCTTATTATCTTTATGGAGATATTTAATAATAACGATGGTAGTCTAAGAGGTTTCCTGTGTCTAGGCGTCTTCCTAGGTTTGGTATTATATTTTTTTACTTGTAAGCAAGCTTGTTCTAACAGTATTCATGAAAGTCTATTATTTTATTGTGAAAATTGTTAAGGGCATACTACATATTCTATGGCTTCCCATAAAGTTAATCTTAAAACCCATAACTTTTATTATTAGAAAATTACATAAGCTCTTGAAAAAATTGGGAAAATGGTTAATAATAAAACATAAGAAAGCAAAAAAAAGAAGCTTGAAGATTATGCTTAAGAAGAAATAATTAAGTCGTCTAGGATGATAGGCTTATTATTAGGGGGATAGGATACAACATGAAGAGGAAAAGTTACCGAAGAAGAAAACGGGCTATGTTATTTGCAACCCTTGTTCTCATGTTATTAACCGTGGTTGTTAGTATACAAATAACAACGCTATATACCCATAATAAAAAAGCTTGAAAAAAGAAAAAATTAGTGATTGAACAGCAGATTGAAGAACAACGAGAGCGCTACATAGAATTACTACAAGAGCGAGAGTATATGAAGTCAGACCAATATATTGAGGAATTAGCAAGGGAAAAGTTTGGACTTGTTAAACCAGGTGAAATAATATTTATAAATGAGGATGAAGGCGAATAAAGAGCCTTCATTTTTTTTGTAGTATAAGAAAGTGCTACCTTCTATTTTCCTTGAAATCTTTTACGTGACGAAGTCACTTTGTAGTTTAAGGGTATTTTATCTTGTGAAAATAGCTTTGGTTCCTCCATTCGATAGTGAACAGCTTCATGAGAAAATTTGTCTAAAACTTTTTTTTATTTTGAGTACAAGTTATGACAAACAATTCAGAAGGCGGTCTGTATAATGAGGTCTCACCAAATAAATTTTGTAAAGGGGAGAAGAGAATGGAACGAGCTGGTGTAGGAATTCACAGAGGTCATCCAATGTTACAGAAAAAAGAAATCTATATGAAAGAAGGATTTCGCATACTCAAAATTATATTTATCTATATATTGGGCATGATGCTCGGTCGGGCAATTATTTTTACCAATATGAATCCCATGGCCATGGCTTATTTTTCTGCCGTGTACATTGACAAGAAAAATAGGCTAGGGATATTCATAGCAGTACTTTTAGGTCTTATTACAGTCATGCCTGCTATTGACGTACTGAAATATTTAATGATCATGATCTTAATCGTAGCCATTAATTCCATTGTAGAGATACGAGGGAAGAAGATGTTACTTATTCATGAGGGAATAATCAGTGCTATAAGTTGTTTAGTTGTATCCATGTCCGCAGCAGTCATGGGACAAAATGTAGGGCATCTGTTTGCTGTAGCTTTTCTTGAGGCTATATCCATATTAGCTTTGGTACTTATATATGGTAGAGGCGTTAAATACCTTCTAGAGCATGATGATGAGAATAAAGTTAACAATGAGGTACTCATCAGCGAAGCCATCATTATGGGGACAGCTGTAGCGGGTATAGCAGGCATAACGGTGTTAGGATTTGGCTTCATTGAAGTTTGGATTTTCTCAGTGGTACTGATCTTAGGTTATCGGCACGGAATAGGTACGGGTGCTGTTATTGGGGTGGTTTCGGGGATAGTATTAGTACTAATGGGAAGATATGATGCAGAGATAGTTGGTATATTTGGTATGATTGGTATTTTATCAGCCTTATTTAGAGAACTTGGTAAAGTGGGTAGTATGATCGGCTTTTCACTAGGCACCATTGGCTTGTGGTACTTCTTTTCACCCCTTAACTTGGATTTTCAAATTGTAAAAGCCCTGATTGTGAGTGTGGGTATATTTGCTATATTACCTAGTGAAAAAGAACAGATCTATACCATGAAAAAAGAGATAGCCTCGGAAGATAGGCATATTGATAAAGTCCAACATATAATTAATGAAAAACTAAACCATTTTTCAGCATCATTTCATAACATTGCAAAAACCTTTGAGGATATATCAGAACGTCGGGAAAACCTAAATACGGAAGAAGTCAATAAACTATTAGATGATGTGGCAGAAAAAGTATGTAAAAAACTGTAGCATGTGCCAGATGTGCTGGCAAAAAGAATTTTATGATACCTATCGGACAGTCTTTAGTATTTTTTCAGCTATTGAAAATAAAAATCAAATTACACGAGAGGATATACCGAACAGTTTTTTAGGAAAATGTATAAAAACGGAGGATTTTATTTCAACGACCAACCGATTGTTTGAAATCTATAAAATGAACATGGCATGGGAAAATAGAATTGCAGAAAATAGGGAACTCATATCCCAGCAATTCCATTCCGTAGCTCATATCATTGAGAAATTAGGGGATAATCTCTATAAAAATATTGAATTCAATGAAGAACTAGAAGCTCAGATTATGGAAGAACTTTTGAAAGAAGATATACTTGTTAAAGATGTAGTTGTTTATAAAACCCACAATGATCGGATGGAAGTGGGCATGAAATTAAAGTATCAAGGGGACAAGAGTAGATCCATGAGGGATGTGACGCCTGTTGTTAATAAATACACCAAGAAAAAGATGCGTATTGAGGACGGGTGTAAGTATATATCGGATACCGCTTATAGTGATGTGCGATTCATTGAAAATGAGGTATACCGCATTGCAAAAGGGGTATCAAGGGCAAATAAAGATTATAAAGATGTATCAGGTGACAGTTACTCTTTCTTAAATCTGCCAAAAGGCCAAGATATTGTAGCACTTTCAGATGGAATGGGTACGGGATTAAAGGCATTCAAAGAAAGTAAAGCAGCCATAGAACTTATGGAACAGCTCTTAGAGGCAGGATTTGACGGAGAAACAGCAATTAAAATGGTGAACTCCATCCTGGTGTTAAAATCCAGTGAGCAAACCCTCTCAACGCTGGATATGAGCTTAATCGATCGGTACACAGGTAAGTGTGAGTTTGTTAAAATAGGAGCGGTTTCATCCTTTATAAAAAGCGGCAATAAGGTAGACATTGTGGGGTCAACCTCTTTACCTATGGGTATGCTGAATAACGTTGAAAGTGAATCCACCAATAAACAATTGAAAGATGGAGATATGGTCGTTATGGTTACTGATGGTATATTAGACAGTGACGATGAAACCATTGACAAAGAAGAGTGGGTGGAAGAAGCACTGAAGAAATGTGATAGTAGAAACCCCCAAGACGTAGCCGATTATATTCTTGAATCAGCCAGAGAAAAGGCTGGTGGACAGGTGAACGATGATATGACGGTTATTGCCATGCGTATATGGGAAAAAGTAAGCTAAGTATAAAAGAATACTCATATGGAGGTATATGAACGTAATAGGCTACCTTGAGTGCTAGCCTCAAGGTACCTATTACGCCATATTTTGTTTGTATCTTTTTTTTCTATCACTTAACGGAGTTTTTGAATAGCGTAGCCCTTGTATTTGTCATATTGATTTTTTCTCTTTAGGTTTATTAAAGAATGGCTATAGTGGCAGTTATTTTATAAAAATCTATATAACAAATAAAAGAGCTATAATTACTTATAAAATTAAGGGAATAAAACCAGATTAATCGAATGATTCAATATCCATATATAGGATCATTTTATGTACAAATTGTTAATAATATAGGAATGGAAACAAAGATTTAACTTGACTATTGATTTATTGATGTAAGTCTAGTATATTAAAGGGAGTCTCTTTATTTAGAGCAAGTTACGTGAAAGTGATAAGTTAATATATTTCTTTCACATGACAAAAAAGGATGACAAAGTATGATGGTCGAGAATGTATTATTAACACTAAAAAAATGGGATATGGTTCAAGAAGGGGATACAGTGATTATTGGTGTATCAGGAGGAATGGACTCCATGTGCCTTCTACACATATTCAATCAAATAAAAGACCAATTAGGCATTACTATTTATGGTGTACATGTGCATCATGGGATACGTGCAGACGCAGGTGAAGATACAAAACTTGTAGAAGATACTTGTGAACGCTTGGATATACCATGTCATGTGTATTATTTTGATGTTAAGAAACTTGCAAAAAGCCATAAACTATCCTTAGAGGAAATGGGCAGAAAGATTCGATATGAAGTGTTTGAAGAGTTAAGGGCATCTATGGGGAGTGGGAAAATCGCCATAGCCCACCATAGAAATGATCAAGCAGAGACTGTAATCATGAACTTGATGCGAGGTACTGGGTTAAAGGGAATAGGTGGTATTAGACCTGTAAGAGATCACATCATAAGACCGTTGATTGATTGTACACGGGTAGAGATTGAGCATTACTGTCATAAACATCAGATTGCATATAGAGACGATTATACCAATGACCTTACTATATATACGAGAAACAAGATTAGACATACAGTCATACCTTATGTACAAGAGCATTTCAATAGGAATTTTGTTCAGAATTTGGTTAACACTGCTTACATGGCAAGACGTGAAGATGATTTCATTCATGGTATTATGCTTGAGAAGATGGAAGAAGTAGTTTCCGTTGAAGAAGGTATTTATACGATTGATTTAAAAGGATTTAACGCTTTGGATATGGTCATCAGAAGCCGAATGATAAGGCAGGTTCTTAGTCATTTAGGATCTCTAAAAAATATCGAATACAAACATATCGAGCAAATCATACAATTAGCCCACAAAGATGTAAGTAAAAAAAATACAGTTGCCAAAAGGAATTATTGCAAAAAAAATCTTATAGCAGTATCATAATGCATGTTTTGGGAGAAAATAAAACGGAAGCTTTTGAAAAAAGATCTTCGTTTAGGGTCAAAAAACTATATCGAGTCAATAGGCAGTTATGTGGAGCTTTGCTTATTAGAGGCCCAAAAAGATAATATTCCCAAAAATTTGTATACGAAATGGTTTGATTATGATAAAATAAAATATAATTTGAAAGTAAGAAACAGACGTAGTGGCGATGTCATTACTATTAAAGGTATTGATGGCGATAAAAAGCTAAAAAAGTATTTTATTGATTGTAAGATTCCCAGGGAAGAGCGCGATAAGATACCATTACTAGCTGATGGTTCACAGATAATGTGGATTATTGGACATAGAATAAGCGAAAACTACAAGGTAACAGAATCCACAAAAAAAATATTAGAAGTAAAGTATTATTCAGAGGAGGATTATCAGGATGCATAACATAAAAACATTAATTTCTGCCGAAAAATTAAACGCGAGAATTAAAGAATTAGGTGAAGAAATATCGAGGGATTATGCTGATAAAAAAGATGTTCACTTAATTTGTGTTCTAAAAGGCGGAGTAATGTTTATGGTTGATCTATCAAAACATATTAAAGAACCACCACTTTCTATGGATTTCATGGCTGTATCCAGTTATGGCAATGAAAAAACAAGTACAGGTGTTGTGAAAATTGTAAAAGATCTTGATGAATCTATAGAAGGAAAAGATGTTATTATCGTAGAAGACATTATTGATTCAGGTCGAACATTAAGCTATTTGGTTCAGATCCTAAAAGACAGAAACCCAAGTAGCGTTAAAATATGCACATTGTTAGACAAGCCAGAAAGACGTCTTATCGATGTTCAAGTTGATTATGTTGGGTTTTCTATACCTGATGAATTTGTTCTTGGTTATGGGCTTGACTATGAGCAAAAGTATCGTAATTTACCTTATATTGGTATTATGGAACTTTAATAAGCAAAAATAATAAAGAGTATGTTAACAATAATAGGCTAAAGATAAGGAAGGAGGCAAGCACATGAAAAAAAATATTAGAGGATTCAGTTTTTTATGCGCTTTTACTTTTAGTATTACTTATTGCAGTATTTTTTACTAGTAATCAATATGGCAAAATGAAAGAAACATTTGGATATCAGGACTTTATGGATAGGATTGATAAGGTTCAACGAGTTGAAATCAAACAGAATGCAGAAATACCTACAGGTATTGTGACAGCCTTTTTTTGATGATACCACATATGAAAGATTTCCTATAAGTAATACATCATTGTTTGAACAGAAATTACAAGAACATAATATAAATTATTATATAAAAGATGTCATTAGACCAAATTGGTTTATTCAGATTTTACCATCATTTATTGTTCTTATTGCTGTTGTTTTCTTGCTGGTTTTTATTATGAACCAAGCACAAGGTGGCGGTGGCGGTAGTCGTGTTATGTCATTTGGTAAGAGTAAGGCTAAAATGGTAGTCGATGATAAGAAAAAAAGTAACATTCAAAAAAAATGTTGCTGGCTTAGAAGAGGAAAAAAAAGAAGAACTTGAAGAGGTAGTGGAGTTTCTGAAAAGTCCGCGAAAGTTTGTTGAACTTGGTGCGAGAATACCAAAAGGTGTTCTACTAGTTGGACCTCCAGGAACAGGTAAGACATTGTTAGCTAAAGCAGTAGCTGGTGAGGCTGGCGTGCCATTTTTCAGTATTTCTGGTTCTGATTTCGTAGAGATGTTTGTTGGTGTAGGTGCATCAAGAGTGAGAGACCTATTTGAACAAGCAAAAAAGAATGCGCCATGTATCGTTTTTATTGATGAGATTGATGCTGTAGGCCGTAAGAGAGGTGCTGGTCTTGGCGGTGGTCATGATGAAAGAGAGCAAACACTTAACCAAATGCTTGTTGAAATGGACGGTTTTGGTGTAAACGAAGGTGTTATCGTTATAGCGGCTACAAACCGTGCAGATATTCTTGACCCAGCGTTACTTCGTCCAGGTCGATTTGATAGAAAAGTAATAGTAGGACGACCTGATATAAAAGGGCGTGAAGAAATTCTTAAAGTACATGCAAAAGGTAAACCATTATCTGATAATGTGGATCTTGGTATTGTTGCGCAAACCACTGCTGGATTTACAGGTGCTGATCTTGAGAACTTATTGAATGAAGCATCTATCTATGCAGCTCGAGAGGATAAAAAAGTGATTGAACAAGAAGATATCCAAAGAGCATTTATTAAGGTGGGTATCGGTACAGAGAAGAAGAGTCGTGTAATCTCTGACAAAGAGAAGAAAATTACAGCTTATCATGAAGCTGGACATGCAATCATTCATCATGAACTACCAGAGCTCGATTCTGTTCATAGTATCTCTATTATCCCAACTGGTTTTGCTGGTGGGTACACCATGCCATTACCTTCAAAAGATACTATGTATTTAACCAAGAAGAAAATGGAACAAGAAATAGTATCCTTACTTGGTGGTAGAGCCGCTGAAAAGCTTATTCTTGATGATATTACAACAGGAGCTTCTAATGATATTGAAAGAGCCACTGGAATCGCTAGAAACATGGTTGTACGCTATGGTATGAGTGATGTACTTGGTCCAATTCAATTTGGAAACGATAGTGATGATGTGTTTATCGGTCGTGACTGGGGTCACACAAGAAATTATGGAGAAAATATTGCAGGACTTATTGATAGCGAAATCAAACGACTTGTTAACTCATGTTTTGATGAAGCTATGCATGTCCTCGAAAAGAATATGGATATTCTCCATAAAACGGCTGAACTTCTCTTAAAGAAAGAAAAGATTAATGGTGATGAGTTTGGTCAATTATTTGGTGATGAACCTAAGCAAGCGAAAGAGAGTATTCAGGTTGCTGAAGTAACAGCACAAGTTGATTTAGCTCCAGAAGAACCTAAAATAGAAGAAGAGAAGATAGAAGAATAAGATTAATAAATCCAACCGCTGAATAATAATTATTCAGCGGTTTTTAAATGTGAAAAATCATTCTACCCCTACAGGTCAGGATGATTTTTTTTCTACTAATTTTATAAAATTTTTCTCAAACTTAATATCCTGCTCCACGCTTCTCTTCTTCATCTTCGTATAAGATTTTTTGGCTTTTCTTGCCTTAGCAGATAGATGTCTTTCCATGAGTAATCGATCCATATTATCGTTAGAATAGATAAACCCATTAGGATGAATGCAATGAGCACCTTTGCTCAGCGCCATGGTTGCAACGCCATAGTCACCTGTTATGATAATATCGCCTTTAGCAGCTTTACTAATTAATGCAAAATCCACAGCATCTTTTCCTTTACCAATAATAATGGTCTTGCAATAGTCATCCTGAAAATAATGGGAGGAATCAATATACATATCTACCGGTACGTTATGAGCCTTAGCAACTCGGATAATAATCTCTTTTACGGGGCAAGCGTCGCCATCCACTAATATGCGCATAGGTCATCTCTCTTTCCAAATTTCATGATTCATTCTGTTTATTTTATCTATGATAGCACCCTAATTGAATGCAAATATAGATGTTGATTAATTTCATATAGTATATCATTAATACGTTCAAAATCAAAGAATATCTTACAAAATTTCATGTTTCTAATGTGATGGCATATTGTAAATATATATGAATGATTTCACTAGACATTACAAAAAAAACGTCTTTATAATAGAATAAGATAGTATCATGGGATTATAAAAATAACAATAGATTTACCTAGATTAAATGAGGAAGTGATGGCATATGATGGGTACCATAATGAATATACAGAAATACGCTGTTCACGATGGTCCAGGAATACGAACAACCGTATTTTTCAAAGGATGTCCTTTGAGATGTTGGTGGTGTCATAACCCCGAGAGTCAAAAATGTAAACATCAAATTATGTATGTTGAGGAAAGGTGTGTACCATGTGGTATATGCCAAGAGAGATGCCCTCAATCAGCAATAACCATAGAGGATAACTATGTAACCATAGATGAAGAGACCTGTAACCATTGCGGCATTTGTACCGATTTTTGCCCCCACAATGCTCTTGAGTATGTTGGGCGAGATATAACGGTTTCTGAACTCATGAAAGAAATAGAGAAGGATGCAATATTCTATGAGGAATCTGGGGGAGGTGTCACTTTCTCAGGAGGTGAACCTATGGTCCAAGTAGACTTTTTGAATCAGGTCTTAGCAGCTTGTAAAGAAAAAGGTATACATACTGCTGTAGATGTGAGTGGTTATGGTACATGGGCAGACTTCCAAAAAAAATTATGGATAAAGTGGATATATTTCTATTTGACCTTAAGCTTATGGATGATGAGAAACACAGGAAATACGTTGGTATATCTAATCAGGAGATTCTTGAGTGTCTTACGAAGTTATCGGAAGCAGGCGCTAATATTAATATTAGAATGCCAATTATTAAAGGTATTAATGATGATAAAGAACATATTAGGGACAGCATTGATTTTATATCAAAGCTGCATATCATACTAGTTAATTTACTACCATATCACAAGTTGGGAATGGATAAGTATAAAAGACTAAATCTAACGTATCCATTGACAGGCATGGAAAGACCAACAGACCAGCGTATGAACCAGGTAGCTAAATCTTTTGAAGAGGCTGGGATACAAGTTAAGATAGGAGGGTAATACAATGATGACAGAACGTGTTAAGAAATTAAGAGAAGAGAGTGTAAGTGCAGTACCTTATATTTCCATGGAAAGAGCACAGATCATTAATGCTGTTTATAAACAATATGAAGGAAGTGTAGCCACACCAGTACTTAGAGGGCTTGCCCTTAGAGAGTTAATGGCTAATAAAACTTTATGCATTAATGATGGCGAATTAATCGTTGGTGAAAGAGGTGAGAAGCCTGCTGCAACACCTACTTACCCCGAATTATGTTGCCATACTGTAGAAGATTTTCAGATCATGAATGACCGTGAGAAGATTTGTTTTAAGACCTCAGAAGAAGCAAAAAAAAATACAAAAAGAAATCATTATACCTTATTGGGAGAACCGTTCTATGCGTGGCCATATCATCAACAATATGACAAATGAATGGCATACATGTTACCAAGCAGGTGTATTCACAGAATTCATGGAGCAAAGAGGTCCAGGACATACAGTTGCTGATGGTAAGCTATACGAGAAAGGATTCTTAAGGTTCAAAGAAGAAATAGGCGAAGCTATAGAAAAGCTTGATTTCTATGGTGATGATAAAGCCCTTGATAAGAAAAATCAACTGGAAGGCATGAGCCTTGCTTGCGATGCCATTATGATTCTTGGTGAGCGATACAGTGAATACGCTAGAAAGATGGCTGAAAAGGAACAAGATCCTATAAGGAAAGAGGAATTACTTCATATTGCAAAAACATGTGATCATGTACCGACTCATGCGCCAAGAACTTTTGAAGAAGCTTTACAAATGTACTGGTTTGTACATCTTTGCGTCATTTCTGAGCTAAACCCATGGGATTCTTTTAATCCAGGACGCTTAGACCAACATCTCTACCCATTTTATGAAAAAGAGATAGAAGCAGGAACACTAACCCGTGAACAAGCCCAAGAATTACTTCAATGTCTGTGGGTGAAATTCAATAACCAGCCAGCGCCACCGAAAGTAGGTATTACGTTAAAAGAGAGTGGTACATACACAGATTTTGCTAACATCAATAGTGGTGGCTTACAAGAAAATGGGTTGGATGGTGTAAATGATGTCAGTTATATGGTGTTAGATGTTATCGATGAGATGAAATTATTACAACCAAGCTCTAATGTTCAGATCAGTAAGAAAACGCCTCAGAAGTTCCTTAAGAGAGCACTTGAAATTGTAAGAAAAGGATGGGGGCAACCTTCCATCTTTAATACAGATGTGGTTATTCAAGAGATGCTTCACGCAGGTAAGACTATAGAAGATGCAAGAAATGGTGGTAACAGTGGTTGTATTGAAACAGGTGCATTTGGTAAAGAAGCTTATATTCTTACAGGGTATATGAACTTACCTAAGATTCTTGAAATAACGCTTAATAACGGGGTTGATCCAATAACAGGTCAGACATTAGGTCTGCAAACAGGTGAGGCGACTTCTTTTGATGGTTATGAAGCTCTATTTGATGCTTTTAAGAAGCAATTAAAGCATTTTATTGATATCAAAGTACGTGGTAATCGTGTAATTGAGCGTTTATATGCAACAAGAATGCCTGTACCATTCTTATCTGTTATTATAGATGATTGCATCACAAAAGGAAAAGACTACAATGCAGGCGGTGCCAGATACAATACATCCTATATCCAAGGTGTAGGTATTGGTAATATTACGGATATGTTAGCCTCAATAAAATATAATGTTTATGACCATAAGAAATTAACCATGTGCCAGTTATTAGATGCAACCAAAGTGAACTTTCAAGGGCATGAAGATATCTTAAACTTAGTGACGAATAAAACACCTAAGTATGGTAATGATGATGATTATGCAGATGATATCATGAGTGACGTATTCCATGCTTATTATGACGAAGTGACAGGTAGACCTAATGGCAAGGGTGGTATGCATCGTATCAACATGTTACCAACGACATGTCACGTGTATTTTGGTTCTGTGATGGGTGCGACACCTGATGGTCGTTTAGCGAATAAACCTCTTGCAGATGGTATCTCACCATCCAAAGGAGCAGACACCAACGGACCAACAGCGGTAATTAAGTCAGCTGCTAAGATGGATCATGTGATTACAGGTGGTACATTACTCAATCAGAAATTCCCCCCAAGCCTTCTTGAAGGTGAAGAGGGCATTCATAACTTAGCATGTCTTGTACGCTCCTACTTCAAGCTAGATGGTCACCATATACAATTTAATGTTATTCGTAAAGAGACATTATTAGAAGCACAAGAAAACCCAGACGAGTACAGAGATCTTATTGTACGGGTTGCAGGTATAGTGATTATTTCTGTAACTTAAGTAAGGTTTTACAAGATGAGATTATAGAGCGTACAGAACAAAATTTCTAGATAAGCAAATGCTGTAGTTGAAAGGGGTAAGACAGTTATCCATTCTATAGAAAATGACTTTTCAACTGCAGCGTGCTGATAAACTTAGTTATTAATTGTCAACACAGAAGGTATACAAGATGTCAAGAATATGAGTCCTATAATTTATATGTGTTTATCCAATCCACGCTTTATAAGTTGGTATTTCTTTGGTGTCATACCACTTGTCTTCTTAAATACATCAATAAATGAAGATACATTACTATAACCTAATATATAGGCTACTTCGCTAACTGTTTTCTCAAGAAGTAAGGTCTTGGACTTTTCTATCTTATAACGATTAAGGTATTGTTTAGGAGTAATACCAAAATAGCGTTTAAATTGATTGCTGAAACTAGGTACAGACATATATAAATTATAAGCAATCTCGGATACAGTGATACCCTTGTTATAATTATGTTTAATCATATCAAGAGCCTGTCGCATAGGGTGATGATAATCCTTTATCAAGAACTCTCTAGATTTTTTTTCTCTTTTAATAACCCATAGGTCAATTTCTGTACGGCTAGATCAATGAAAAAATGCTGCTCTTTCTCATCTTGGTCAATCAGGCGCATATCATTAATGGTATGAAGGCTGTTGTATATCAGTCCAGACATCTCACCACGAAGGTAATCGTAATGATTAAATGTGACTTCTCTATCTAATTGAGTGGATACCTTATGGGTCACATCTTCAATTAGATGATCGCTAAGTTCTAGAACTAATGCCTGTGTATGAATAGGCATAGTCATATGTACATTAGAATGAGGGGATAATAACACATATTCGTCCTTGTTATAAATGAAGTCTTCTTGTTCATCACCAACACGTACTCTCTTCTCACCATCAATAATGGTACATATACGGTGATATGCATAAGAATGATAGGTATCGGAATAACCAGGGTGAAAGTCGTAATAATAGAGTTTTACATAATCAGTCTCTAGACCATGAAATTTTTCCCATTCTTGATTGAAGTACATATGGGCACCTCTTTCTTAGTTACCCAAGTTTTTTGATAAAAAAAATGTCATATTACGTATCAAAAAAAAGTCTCCAAAAAAAAATTAGGTATTTTTTAAAAAAAATTATCGGTAGATTTTATCAGATTAAATAAGCTATTATTAGTATATAATAATTAATTACTTAATGCAATATAAGATAAAGATCACAAAAAACGAATAAGAGGTGACGATATGAGTTATACATTTTATATGCCATCCATCAATGTGATGGATAAGAATGCACTTATTGATGCGGGGGAGATGATTAAGAGTTATGGGTTTAAGAAAGCTCTCATTGTAACAGATAAGGTACTAAATGACATTGGACTTGTTAAAAAATTAACAACCATTCTTGAATCTAATCATGTTGATTATGCTATCTTTGATGAGACCAAACCAAACCCAACAATAACGAATGTACATGATGGTGTTAATCTATTAAAAGCTGAGAACTGTGATTTCGTCATATCTTTTGGCGGTGGCTCACCACATGATTGCGCTAAGGGTATTGCTCTTGTAGCAACTAATGGTGGTAATATCAAGGACTATGAAGGTGTTCATAAGTCGGAGAAACCACAATTACCCCTCGTAGCTGTCAATACAACAGCAGGTACAGCTAGTGAGATGACTATTTTCTGCATCATCACAGATGAAGAGAGGCATGTTAAGATGGCTATTGTGGATAAGCATGTGACACCGATTCTAGCTGTTAATGATCCAGCCCTTATGATGGATATGCCCAAGTCACTCACTGCGGCAACCGGTATGGATGCCTTGACTCATGCAATTGAAGCTTATGTATCTACTGCTGCTACACCAATCACAGATGCATGTGCCTTAAAAGCCATTACATTGGTTTCCGATAACTTAAGAGTAGCTGTAGCAGATGGTCATGATGAAGAAGCTAGAACGAACATGGCATATGCTGAATTCTTAGCTGGTATGGCATTTAATAATGCAAGTCTCGGCTACGTTCACGCCATGGCCCATCAATTAGGTGGTTTCTATGACTTACCTCATGGGGTATGTAACGCTATCTTATTACCACATGTACAACAGTATAATAAACAGGTTGTGCCAGAGCGTCTTAGAGATGTAGCAGAAGCTATGGGTGTGAAAATAGAAGGATTATCACCAGAAGAAGGTGCTAAGAAAGCGCTAGAAGCTATTAGAACACTATCAAAAGACATTCATATACCATCAGGTCTTAGAGAACTAGGTACCAAGGAAGAAGACCTTCCTACATTAACTGAGAATGCTTTAAAAGATGCTTGTGGATTAACCAATCCTAAGCAAGCAACACATGATGAGATTATGGAGATTTTTAGAAATGCCCTATAATAAACAAATCTATAAATCAACGTTTCCTAAACAGAAATCCGTTATGCCTATAGTTGGCTATAACGGGTTTCTTTTATATAGAAGTTATGTCTAGTTATAAGATAAGAACTTCTGGATAATGTGTATACAACCTACCCAAACATTGTTATAATAAGTGTGCGAACAAATGTTTGAGGAAGAGGTATGATATGGCTACTCATGAAATACGTATATCCGTAAGGGAACTCATAGAATTTGTCCTAAGGTCTGGTGATATTAAATCGGTGTTTCTCAGCTCTAGCCGGGCAGTGGATGGTATCAAAGCTCATCAGAAGATACAGAAGCGGTTTGCAAAAGAATATGATCGGTATGAGGCAGAGGTATCTATTAGTGATTCAGTGATCATGGAGGGTATATCTCTTGAGCTTAGTGGACGTGTAGATGGTATTATCGAAGACGGGGAATTGCCTATTATTGATGAGATTAAGTCCGTTGGAAGAGACTTAACGTATATCGAAGAGGATTATAATCCACTTCATTGGGCGCAAGGGAAGATGTATGCGTATATGTATGCAAAAGAGCATGCTTTAGACGAAATTGTGGTTCAACTGACCTATGCCCAGCTTGGTAGCTATGCCATAAAACAGTTTCAAAAGACATACACAAAAAAAAGCTTTGGAAGAATTCTATCTAAACACGGTAAAGCTCTATATAACCTTTGCCAAGCAAATCGCTGTATACCATAAGATAAAAGAGCAGAGTATAGAAGCCCTAAAATTCCCTTTTGGGGATTATCGCAGAGGGCAGCGAAAGTTAGTGACAAGTGTCTATAAAGTTATTTTAGAAGAAGAAAAATTATATGCAAGGGCGCCAACAGGTATTGGTAAAACCATGGCAACATTATTTCCTGCTATCAAATCCTTAACACAGCATTCAGGGAAAATTTTCTATCTTACAGCCAAAACAATAGGACGGGATGTGGCAGAGAAAGCATGAATCTCTTAGAAGAACATGGACTGATTATGAAACGCGTCATGATCACTGCAAAAGATAAGGTCTGTCTGAACAATGAGAAGAAATGTGACGGGGAGTATTGCCCCTATGCTAAAGGGCATTTTGATCGGATTAATGACGCTCTGTCCGCCATGATAGAATCAACCCATCACTATAGTCGAGAGGTGATTCTTGAGTATGCAGAGCGGTATAAGGTATGTCCTTATGAACTGACTCTAGACGTATCACTTTTCTGTGACTGTGTCATCTGTGATTATAACTATGCCTTTGACCCTAGTGCGGTATTAAAACGGTTCTTTGTAGAAGGGAATGGCAGATATATCTTTCTTATTGATGAAGCCCATAACTTGGTTGACCGGGCTAGGAGTATGTATTCTGCAGTTATGTCCAAAAAAGCCATCCTTGAGCTTAAGAGGAAGGTGAAAGACAAAGATAAAATACTGTATCGCTATTTAAATAAGATGAATCAGTTTATGATAGAGAAACGTCATGCTTGTGATGACAAAGGTTATGTCGTAGATGAATATTACTCAGAGGATTTTGTAGACCTCCTTCGAGGTGTCCTCTATCGGACAGAGAAGATATTTCCTCAATTAACGGATTGGGAGCATATGGATGCATTGTTAGAATTCTATTTTGATACCTATGATTTTGTGAAGAAGATTGAGTTATACGATGATCGGTATGTTACTTATTACGAAAAGTTGGGAGACGAAATAAAGATGAAGATTTATTGCCTTGATCCTTCCTTTAACTTAAAAACCTACATGGATAATGCAAAAGCGGCTGTATTATTCTCAGCTACCCTTACGCCTATGGATTATTTTGTGAAGATACTAGGTGGCCACCAGAAGAATTATGGATTAACCTTAGAATCGCCTTTTGAGCCTGATAATCTCTGTTTGCTAATTCATAACAGTGTATCCACAAAATATAAAAAAAATAGAGAGCAGACCTATGACAAAGTAGTTGACACCATTCGGTATACAGTAAGTGGGAAAAAAAAGGTAATTACATGGTATTCTTTCCTTCTTATCAATACATGGAGGATGTATCAGAGCGGTTTATAGAAGGCGTGGATGCCCAGTCCATAATGGTTATGCGTCAAGAGCGAGGTTTAAGTGAGAAAGACAAGGAAGCTTTTTTGCAAGCATTTCATGAAGAACGAGAACATACCTTGGTAGCTTTTGCTGTACTAGGGGGGATGTTTGGTGAAGGTATTGACTTAAAAGGTGAGAAATTAAGTGGTGCCATTATTGTAGGGGTAGGGTTACCATCCATCTGTTTAGAGAGAAATCTCATTAAGGAACATTTTGATAATCGATCAGGTAATGGCTTTCAATATGCCTATATGTACCCAGGCATGAATAAAGTCATGCAAGCGGCTGGTAGGGTTATAAGAACCAACGACGACGTAGGTGTTGTGGTACTTATTGACGAGCGATTTAGTTTCAATTATTACCGAGAATTATTTCCACCTGAGTGGCAGCATGTGAAGTATTTATCATCCAGTACAACCTTACAAAATATGGTGGATTTATTTTGGAATAAATAATGCAAAAACATACAGGTGCATGTTATAATCTCCTTAGGTATATGCAAAAAAAATAAAAAAGTAAATAGGTCATGTATAATCAAACATAGTAAGACAAGATGAAGAGCATATGAAAGGGTGGGGGGGGTAACATGAAAAAAAAGTAGTTTTAATCTTTACTGGAGGAACCATTTCCATGAAAGTGGATGAAAGGCTTAAGGCGGCTATACCAGCACTTACGGATGAAGAGATCATATCCAAAGTATCAGGTATTGAGAAAATGGCTGAAATTGAAGTAATGCATTATGGTTCTTATCCAGGACCTCATATCGGTCCAGATATGATGTATAATCTTGCAGGAGAAGTAAACAAGCTCTTAGAGCGAGAAGATATAGCTGGAGTTGTCATAACCCATGGTACAGATACGTTAGAGGAAACCGCCTATTTCTTAGACATGCTTGTGAAATCACGTAAGCCTGTTGTCATAACAGGTGCAATGCGCAATGGTTCAGAGCTGGGTTATGATGGTCCTGCTAATCTATCTGCATCTATCTGTACAGTGTGTTCAGAAGAATCTCTGGACAAGGGTGTATTAGTTGTGATGAACAACCAAGTGAATGCGGCTGATGAGGTAACCAAAACCCATACATTGAGTTTGGATACTTTCCAGAGCATGGATTTTGGTCCTCTTGGTATCGTGGATTCAGATCAAGTGATCTACTATCGTAATCGAAAAAATCATAGTGTCATTGAAGCTGCCGGTCTAGAAAAGAAAGTTGGGCTTATAAAAGCGGTAGCAGGACTTGACTCAGAATTTATTCATTATCTGGTCGATCAAGGGTATAAAGGTATTGTTATCGAAGCCTTAGGTAGGGGAAATGTACCACCAACTATGGTGGAAGGTATCGCAAGAGCTATTGAGTCACAGATCCCAGTAGTTATTGTATCACGTTGTGCAAAGGGGCGTGTATTGGACTCCTATGGATATGAAGGTGGAGGAAGAATGTTACGAGAAATGGGTGTTATACTAGGGGATAACATGTCGGGACAGAAGGCTCGTATTAAATTGATGCTGGTTCTTGGCATGACCAAGAACATAGAAGAAGTTAGGCAAATATTTGAAGAAGATTTGTATCGAAAAATCTAGAAAAATTAGCCTGTGCAAAAACAAGCATTGTTTTTTAAAAGGGTTTTGTTGATAATTAAGGAGCTCCTATAAATGACATAAAATACGTTGTATAATAGTGCTAATAAAAGTCAGTAAATTAATTGAAGTTTATGCACACTTAATTTGAAAACGATGATATAATTATTCTTGTAAAACCCCCCAATACAATATATAAAATAAAGTTTTTGCTACACCCCATAAGAACAAATACCTTCTCCTTAAATGAAAAGACAGCCGATCGGTAGGCTGTCTTTTTCGTAGTATAAGAATAGAGTTGAAATATTATTTTTTAGGGGTTCTATAATCTACTTAATACATTTTATAGTCGATAATATTAGATGAACCTTTTATGGTTACATCCGTTTCTACAGTAAGTATCGTTCTTGATAGAATATCTTCATAATCCATTCTTGGATATTTTTTGTAACTAAGATTCTTAGCGCTGATAATATCCATGTTTTTTTTCTTATATTTATTAAATAATTCTGTGCAGTTTTTCGTCACTTTGTCACTTAACTCTTTTTCAAGAGTTTTAATCACATCATTTGTAAAATCCAATTCTTTTTGTATGTCCCCTACAGTCACTGCTAATTCTATTTTTTTAGTCACATACAAGGTATCCTCTTTATACGTGCTACTTGTTTTGGTTTTGCTTTTTAAGACTTCAAAAGCTATTTTATAGTTTAGATTTTGGGGGGTTTGGAATATTCAATATACTACTTTTGACTCGGTTATTTAAGAAACTATAATAGAGTACGTCCTCTTTTGATAATTCCCCAACTGCATTCCATTTTTCCATAACAATACTGTCATTAATAGTTAATTGAGGTGTTCCAACTGTGTGGATTATTTCTACAACCGGTAGTAAATAGGTAGATGATGGGCTATAGCTTGCGTTGAGAAGCTCATTAAGGGACATATCGACGGCTTGGGATATATACTTTGCATTTAATGTAAGATCCCAGAGGTAAAGTCCTAGAAAATCTTCTTGGGTGAGATCAAGATTAATGATGTCAAGAGGCTCACCACGAAAGATAAAGAGACGCGACCTTAAGTTGAGCTCTTGGTCTCGTTCAACAAAATCTATAAAAAAATCAAGGCCAGCTTCAGCGGCTCGTTCAGTCATCATAATCGCCCGCATTTGAGTATAGTTTAATTTAGAGCTTGTGAATAAGGACATTTTACGAACAGCCTCAAAAAAGGGTGTCACCTTCTTCTGTAAATCGAATGATCTCAAGAGATTCTTGAGCCACATTCATAGAACGAACGCCTTTATTTGCTCTTGTATAGAGAACAACTTTATTTTCTTCATTAACATCTATGACAATAGCCGTTACAAATTCAATGGTATCGATGTCCTTATAGTTATAGCAACCAGATAGGATAAGGGATAATAACGAAAGACATATTACGACTTTTTTTCATGTTTTCTTCTCCTTAAATAGGGACTTAGAGATATCTTTTAGTTGGCCTCTAATAACGATGTCCTTGTAATTAAAATCAGCTTTAGTTGCAAATGGATATAGATAAGGAAAACCAGCAGATTCTAAATTGGTTACATGGGAGATACAACAAATAAATGCGATATAGTAACCTGGAAAACCAAATACTGTTGCGGCAATCAGAAGGACATAGCTCCAGTAGATAGTTGCTGGGTAAAAACGTGTATTAATAAAAGTACAGATAGCGTAAATTCCTGCAATAACTACTGTAATCTGGGACGTAACACCAGCTTCTACTGTTGTTTGACCAAGTACCAGACCTGCAACGATACTGAGTGAGGGTCCGATAGCCTGTGGAAGACGCAAGGCTGCCTCTCTAGCCAGTAAAAAAAAGAAAATCATAAGACCTAGTTCTAAGCTGGTAGGTAAGGGTATGCCAGCTCTTGAGGATGTCAACCGGATTAAAAACCTAAGGGGTATAAAGGCAAAATGATGGGTGGTCAGTGCAATGTAAATGCCAGGCATGCATAATGCCACAAAAAAAAGCAAGATAGCGAAGAAAACGTGTGCCCGATGCATAAAATCGATTCAGGTAATAATCATCAGGAGATTGAAAAGATTCAGTGAAAAAATAGGGGAGAAGAAGCACACTCGGTGACCCTTCAACCATAACAGCTACTTTACCTTGAAAGATGTTAGATGCTACAATGTCAGGCTTCTCCGTATAACCTTCCGTTGGAAAAAACGACTTATTTTTTTTGAACTGCTCACCAATATAATTGCTATCTAGTATAAATGGGGTATTCAAGTCCTTTAACTTATCACGCACATGTTTTATAAGCTTCGGGGGGGGCTACATGTTCCAAAAAACATCAGCACCACTGTTGTATTGGACTTATTCCCCAATATGAATTTTTCTGTTTTAAAATCTGGTGTAACAATACGCTTTCTTATAAGTGCCAAGTTATCTCTTAAGGTTTCATTAAAACCTTCTCGTGGACCTTTTGTTACATTTTCAACAGGCGGTATAGTCACATTGCGCTTAGTATCTGTGAATGATTTAATGATATAAATCTCATCATCAAAATCAGAAGCGATAGCAATATCACCTGATAGTATTTTTATAATGGTATAGTCAATGGATTCTAAGTGAATCAATGAAAAAGCAGATATTGGAGGTATAATAGCTTTTAAATCGTTAATGGGTTTTTTTAATGATTGAATTGGGTTAATAACGCTTTGGTCAATGAGTTGCTCATTGCAGAGATATTCTACAAATATAATGTATATAAAGCCTTTGTTAGCTTTTATTTTTCGATAGATAATATCGAAGTTATTATCCAGTCTATTTTTTATTTCTTCATAAGAGCCTTTCATAGAATCCCTCCTTGGTAGACCATCCCTTTTATCATGTGTTGAATGAGAATATAACCACTTAAAATAATTCAACGTCTATATGAAATATACCTTGTTTTTTGGGCAAGAATATAGATAAGCTATTCAATCACTAATCAAATATAATGGAGTGTGGCTATGAATCAGTTTAATTGGAAACACTATATTTTTATTGCAACGGCTTTTGTTGTTGTACCTATTAAGACCTATACATCCATATACTTAAAAGAAACGGGTAATGAATCATGGATTACCCTTATTATTGCATCAATTATATTATGCCTATATGTGTTTATAAGTATGCGAATCTTTACGAAAAATAATTGTTATAATATCAGTGAAATTTATCAAGTTGCCTTGGGTAATTTGATAGGAAAAGTTTTTTTTGGTCTATCTTATGTTAACCATCTTGATAGCCTTGACAGAAACAGCAGCTGTCGTTACCAGCTTGCTACATACGAATCTATTATTAGAGACTCCCATATGGTACAGTCTTCTGTTTATTGTGGGAACGGGTCTATTAGTGGGTGGTAGAGGGAGCAAGAGCGTTATATTAACCATTATGATAACTGTAATCATCATTGCCTTTTTTGGTATTAATCTATCCTTATTGACATTTAAATACAAGAATTATTCCAGAATGCTTCCTGTTTTTCAGAAATCCTATGGGGATTATATGATCTCTACTCTACGGTTTTTAGGAGGCTTGAGTTACTACGTTCTATCATTCATCTATCTAGACCGTATTCATGTAAAAGATAAGATTCATAAAGGTGTGATCATATCCTTAATATTTATTATTCAGCTAATCTTTGTATCTGTTGCTGGACAGATTGCCACCTTTCAGTCGGATAGAATCATAAGGATGACCTACCCTAGTCTATTTCAGACTCAGTTAATTGAAGATAATAACCTACTTGGTGTAGGTGAGTTGTTCGTTATTTTACAGATTATGCTGGGGTGGATGGTCCGATACGTGGTCCTATTCAAATCGATTTTTATCATGTTAGAACAGTTAAAATGGTACCGTCCTTATTTAAAATACATTGTTTCAGGCATTGTCTATATACTTGCTTATGTATTTAATTATAACTTGTTTAGATTTCGTATTATTTTAGATGCTTGTAATTTTTTAGTGGTATTGAATATATTACTTATACCAGGTGTAATCTACATCATCTTTCATTTTCGCAATAAGAAAAAAAAGACAACAACTTGTATAACTTATCCATATAGGGAATATAGTATATTGAGGTGATAAAGTGAGAGCCTATTATAAAAGCTGTTTATCTAAGAGAAATCATTCCATAACCCTGATTTTAAATGCAAAGAAAAAAGAAAGTCATTGAAATCGCAAATAGAACTAGAAACGACGTACCTGTCTATATCACAACGGATGTCTTTCAATCCACGAAAGAAGCATTTGCAAAGTATAACGACCGTATCCATCATCTCTATGGATGGGGGTATGATTATTCAAAAGACCAACAAAAAGACTTGATTTGAAGGAGGTTAACTCATGAAACCACTGGAATGGGATAGACTATCATTATCTCAAAAGCTACTTATTTATGGACGAACTAGACAACCTATATTAGAGCAGGGAGCAGTATTTTGTGATGGAACGAAGATGTATCGTATACCTCCTGAACCACAACCCAATGAATCAGTCACTATTCGTCTACGAACCAAAAAAGATAATGTGGATGAGGCTTATCTTATCTACGGTGAAACACGGGTCAAGATGTACCTTGATACATCAGACCATCTTTTTGATTATTACCAAGGTATTATCATGTTGCAAGATCAACATGTTGCCTATTACTTTGAATTGCATACAGGTTTATTTACCTGCTTCTACAATAAACAAGGTGTCTCTAGAGAACCTAATGATTACTTTCATTTTCGTATAGCACCTGGATTCAAAACACCTGATTGGGCAAAAGGCGCTGTCTACTATCAGATTTTTGTGGATCGCTTTTATAATGGTAACCCATCCAATGATGTGGTGGATGGGGAGTATTATTACGTAGGCGGTTTAGCAAGGAAAATATCCGATTGGAATGCTTATCCTGCTGCAGATAGTGTACGGGATTTCTATGGTGGGGATATTCAAGGGATAATTGATAAATTAGACTATATTCAAGGTTTAGGTGCGGAAGTATTATACCTTAACCCTGTTTTTGTGTCCCCTTCTAATCATAAATATGATACCCAAGATTATGACTATGTAGATCCTCACTTTGGATGCATTATCAAAGATGGTGGTGACGTTCTAGTAGAAGAAAATGCCATTAATGAAGAGGCTAAAAAATATATTCAAAGAACAGCTAACAAAGAGAATCTTGAAGCGAGTAATGACCTACTTAGAATATTAATCGAGAAAGTCCACGAAAGAGGTATGCGAATCATCTTAGATGGTGTATTCAACCACTGTGGTTCATTTAATAAATGGTTAGATCGAGAAAAACTTTATAAACATCAAGAAGATTATGATGCAGGAGCTTTTGAAACAGGAGAAAGCCCCTACCAAACATTTTTTCCATTTTCAACAAGAGAATGGTTGGCCTGATAACACAAACTATGATGGTTGGTGGGGTTATGAGACATTACCTAAGCTTAATTACGAAGGTTCAACCAAGCTCTATGAATACATTATGAATATTGCTAAAAAATGGGTTGGACCACCTTTTAATGCTGATGGATGGCGTCTTGATGTAGCGGCTGATCTTGGTTATACCAAAGACTTTAACCATCAATTTTGGCGTGATTTTCGTAAGTCCGTTAAATCAGCTAATAAAGATGCCATAATCTTAGCTGAGCATTACGAAGATGCAAGAGATTGGTTGATTGGTGATCAATGGGATACCATCATGAATTATGACGCCTTTATGGAGCCAGTAACATGGTTTCTCACAGGTCTTGAGAAGCATAGTGATGAATATAAAGAAGAACTTCTTAATAATCATGGAGCTTTCTTTGATTGCATGACCCATCATATGCAGAGTTTTTTTGATAGGGTCTCAATTAACATCCATGAATGAACTGTCTAATCATGATCATTCTCGGTTTTTTTTAACACGTACTAACCGTCAAGTTGGTAGAACAGGTACCCACGGACCAGAAAAAGCAAATGAAGGCATTAATAAGGGCATTATGAAGGAAGCTGTGGTTATTCAGATGACATGGCCAGGTGCACCGACCATCTACTATGGTGATGAAGTAGGTGTTTGTGGTTGGACAGACCCTGATAATCGAAGAACCTATCCATGGGGAAGGGAAGATATGGAGCTACTTAATACTCACAAAGAGCTTATTCGTATCCATAAAACGTATTCGGCCCTAAAAACAGGTTCCCTGAAATATCTCTATGGTGATTATGGTATTATTAGTTTTGGACGATTCGATGATCAATATGAACTGGTTGTTGCTGTTAATAATAACGATCAACCACGAACATTTGATATTCCTGTTTGGCAAATTGGTGTTGAAGATGGTGCCGTCATGGAACAGATTTTATTAACAACTGCTTCAGATCACACAACAAGGTCAGTTTCTTATGAGGTAAAACATGGGAAAATACAGGTGTCATTGATAGAATTTAGCGCCATTATATTGTTAAAAGGGAAAAAGACAGAATAATATAGTGCATTTTATGTTAAAATTTGGTAAGATTAGGGTTTGATTAAAAAAAAATTAAAAAAAAATTAAAAAAAACCCTTGCAATTTTTCTAAAATACTATATGATTAAAGAGAACCTTGCATTATAAGTAAAAAATTATCAAAAGAATAAAAAGAAGAATTATCTAAAGTTTAGATAACCATTGAATTTTTATTGATGAGATGAATTATTTACAAGTGATATAAGGAAGTAAAATTTCGGAGGTAAGAAGAATGACTGGTACAGTAAAATGGTTTAACTCAGACAAAGGATTTGGATTCATTACATCAGATGAAGGAAATGACGTTTTCGCTCATTACTCACAAATTCAAAGAGACGGTTTCAAAACTTTAGAAGAAGGACAAAAAGTATCTTTCGACGTAGTTGATGGAGACAAAGGTCCTCAAGCTGAAAATATTATGGTAATCTAGTTTGAAATCATTTAGGCCTGAAGATTAATCTTTGGGTCTTTTTTTGATGCAAAAAAATAATGCTTTTGTAAGCATGGACTATATATTAGGATGTAAAGGAGTGTCTTATAATGGAAAAGGATTTATTATTAATTGATGATGATTTTGACCTATCGGAAATAACCTATGATTATTTAACGGATTATGGATATAGTGTAGAGATTGCACACTCCATTAAACAAGCTAATCGAGCAATGGAAAATATGACATTTAAATTGATCATTTTAGATATTAATCTACCCGATGGATTAGGCTTCGATTTTTGTAAAGCCATTCGTACAGAGTCTAATATTCCTATCATATTTATAAGCGCTAGAACAAGCCACACAGATCGCATCACAGGTCTTGATATTGGTGGAGATGACTATATGCCAAAGCCATATTCTCTTGATGAATTGCAGTCAAGAATTAGAGCGAATATGCGTAGGTGGTATAGCATGGCAAGAAACCAAGAGCAAGATTATTTTGAGCAGGATGAACTAAAAGTTGATTTCAAGGGACGTAAAGCATATGTTGCAGGTACATTAAAAGTGATGACGGTGAAAGAATTTGATATATTAGTGTATCTGATTAAAAATAAAGGAAAAGTGATCACAAAAGAAATGCTCTATAATAAAATTTGGGGAGAAGACAGTATAGGAGAGATAAGTACCATATCTGTCCATATACGTTGGTTAAGAGAAAAAATTGAAATCAACCCTTCAACACCTCAGTTAATAAAAACGGTATGGGGCAAAGGCTATATTTTTGAATAAAGTATCGATGTAAGGAGTGATGTCATGAAATATAAAATGAGAACGGTCTTTTTTCTATGCATGTGTGTCATCATGGGTTTGACCTTATTTTTTGTTATAACTATTAAAAAGCAGTTTAGTAATGAGGTTGTAGAAGAAAAGGTTGGTTATGTTCAAGTGACACTAAATGAAATAAAACATATAGCCAAGGATATAGAGATTACGGAATACAATAAAGAGTCTATGGACCAATTAAATAAAATAGTAGAAAGTAATATTATACAAGCATTAGTAGAATCAACAGATTTAGAGCAGGCTGGGAATAAAATGATTATCTATATTCTGACGGCAGGATTTATCATGTTGATTTTTTTTAATGTTTGTATTTTTATATTTGCATAAACGGATTTTAAAACCCTTTAAAAATCTTGAGAATTTTGCAAAACTCATTGCAGAAGGCAGATTTGATATCTCGTTGACCATTGAGCGGAAAAATATATTTGGTGCCTTTACAAAAGCATTTGATATTATGCGAAACGAGTTAAAAATGTCAAAAGAAAGGGAGGAAGCGTCTATTGATGCAAAAAAGACATTAATTGCGACTTTATCCCATGATATCAAAACACCAGTTGCTTCAATCAGAGCATATGCAGAGGGGTTATCAGGTGGTGTACATATCACAGAAGAACGGAAAGAGAAATATCTAGGCGTCATTATGAAGAAAGCTGATGAAATAACCAGCTTGACGGATGATCTATTTTTACATGCTATCTCAGACATGGAAAAATTAGCCTTTGATATAAAGGCGTATGAGTCCAAAGAGGTCTTAGAAGAAATTCTATTACCCTTGTACATTCAATATGATGGTAAACTAAAAGTTATGGATGCTTTACCCTTAACATGTATTGTCACAGATAAGATACGCTTAGCACAAATTTTTAATAACATTTTATCCAACTCAGCCAAATATGCGAAAAAATAGTGATATCTACGTGAGTTTCTTGGTAAAAGATGGGTACTTAGAATGTACATTTAGAGATAATGGGGATGGCGTATTACCAGAAGATCTACCATTTTTATTTGATAAGTTTTATAGAGGTAAAAAAAATACAGATAAATTAAAAAAAATACCAGGAACAGGACTTGGTTTATATATTGTTAACTATATTATGGAAAAAACAGATGGATATGTACGATGCAGAAATCAAAATGGTTTTGAAGTCACAATTGGTGTGAAGTGTTTAAGAAAAATTTAAGAATTGGGTTAAAGACTTTTTAAACACCTATAAGCTATTATGAAGATACAATAAGAGCCTATATAGAATGGTTTATAAGGAGATGTACATTATGGTTATCATTAAGACTAAAAAATTTAACAAAAAAGTTTTGCCAATGGCGGTATTCAAAATCATGTGCTTCGAAATATCGATCTAGAAATATACGATAAGGATTTCACAGTGATCATGGGGAATTCAGGATCAGGAAAATCCACTTTGCTCTATGCATTAAGTGGTATGGATCGACCTACTTTTGGTGAGATTATCTTGAATGGACATGCTATAGAAAAAATGAAGGAAAAAGAATTAGCAGTTATGCGTCGAAGCAATGTAGGATTTGTTTTTCAACAGATGCATTTGGTATCCAATTTAACCCTATTTGAAAATATATGTGTGTCGGGTTACCTTATGAAAAATAGAAGTCCAAAAGAAGTACATAAGAAAGCGGAAGAACTCCTTAAGAGAGTGGATGTATTTGAAGAAAAAGATAGACTTCCCTCTAGGGTTTCGGGAGGGCAATGCCAGAGGGCTGCCATAGCAAGGGCATTAATTAATTCACCCAAAATGATATTTACGGATGAACCTACAGGTGCGCTGAACTCCAAGACCGGTAGACGTGTTCTTAATTTATTATCAGAACTTAATAATGATGGGCAAAACATACTCATGGTTACACATGATGTGAAAGCTGCCACAAGAGCAACAAGAATTATCTATTTACATGATGGGCAGGTAAATGGAGAGATGACACTGGAGCCTTACACACCGGAACAAGAAAAATATAGGGAACGCCAGATTTTAGCCTTCCTAGAAGCAAAGGGGTGGTAGTATGGCTATTTTAAAAGTTGTATGGGCTGGAATAAAAAAAACGGAAGGTTTATTCCATATCTATTTTTTTATTAGTATTTATGATTGCGATATTATTAAACATAGGGATATCAATGATGCAAAGAGCATCCCAGATCTATGATGAGACACATGCAAAGACCAACTCTATTCATATTCAATATTATTTTAGTCCACTATATGGTGAGAAAGTTAGTGGTTTTGAAAAGTGGTTTGAAGAGGATATACGTATAAAAGAAGTAAAAACCGAACATATAATCATTCTAAAGGATAAAGATTATGATTTTAATAATAGGGGTAAAATTGAACCTGATATTTACATATACTCTGATACAGAAACGTATATGAATAAAAATGGCAAATTGATTAGCCTCGACCTGGCGTATGATGAGATAGCTCTACCCATGTATTATTATAATACCTATCATCTAACGGAAGGTGATACATTTAATATTTTTATGGGTAATACGGAGTTAACTTTTGTTATCAATAGTTTTTATGTTGATCCCATACTTGGCAGTGATATGATTTCACTGAAGTCCGCTGTTTTAAATAGTAATAGACTTAATGAAATGCTTAAGCAAAACCATGTTGAATCTGATAAATTAACGGAAAAGTACTTTTAGGTATGGTCGTTAAAGACCAATATATTAAGAATACAAAAGAGATAAATGAAGATTTCTATGCGTATAATGATGTTCCAATGAATGATTCATATTCTATTGAACTAATTAAGTCAGGAACATTGTTTGGAACAAATTTAATCTTAGCTGTTATGATAGCTTTTTTCTATTTTATTGTTTTTAATTATTGTATTGGTTATTAGAAGTGCTATTAACTCAGCTATTGAAACAGATTTTACGAATATTGGTATTCTAAAAGCTTTAGGGTTTTCATCTTCTCAGATTCTGATGACAATTATACTACAGTTTTCTGCCTTATCATTTATTGGAACTATGTTGGGAGCAGGGATAAGTATTATCATTATACCTTATATTGGAAATGTTGCACTTGCACCAACAGGGTTAGTATGGTTTGGTTTTCCTTCTGTTATAATGATGAGTATTGTCCTTGTTATCTTACTGGTAGTCATTAATTTACTCGTCTTTGTGACATCCCGTAAAGTAATGAAAATAACACCAGTCGAAGCTATTTCGGGAGGAGAAGGGGATATCTATTTTAATGCCTATGTCAATATTCCTTTGAGAAAGCTCTCAATATTACCGTTGAATATACGGATGGGGTTAAAACAATTATTAACAAAAATGAATCAGTATATGATGTTAATGATTATTACCATGATCCTAACTTTAGTTACTGGAATGACCTTAATCATGGTCAGCTCATTTAGTGATTTAAGAACAACCTATCGAATCTTTGGATATGAAAACACAAATGTTGAAATAAAAGCAGACGATGAAGAAGTGATCGAGAATATTATAAAAGAAGTATCTGCTAAGTATACTGTCCACTATAGTAACTTGAAAACTTATCATAATTTATCTATTGGTTCAGAAAGTATTCTAACAACCATAAGTAAAGATTTTGAAAAGAGCGATCTCAAACCTACAAAAGGAAGATTTCCCAAATATGATAATGAGGTATCGTTGACTAAAACCTTAGCAGACTATTTTCATAAGAAAATTGGTGACACACTTATTATATCGGATGTAAGCGGTGAGAAAAAAATTAAAATTCATCATCACAGGGTATCACCAAAATATTAATAATATGGGAAAAATATGTACCTACCATTTAGTGGGCTGAAACGTATTGACAAAACAGCACAAATAAGCAATGGAGAATTATTAATTGACCAATCGTTAGACCTTGATAGAATTGTGAAAGAATTAGAAGAAAAAATACGAAAGTGATGCAAGTGGAGTCGATATTTATAGAAGTGATTATGCAAGCAACGCAATTGTTTCAATCAAGAATATATTGTCAGCAGTTGCTTTAGGTATATTCATATTGGTTTCTCTTATAACGAGCATCATTACAATGCTACTCGCCTTTATCGTCATACACAAAGAAAATAATGAGTTAGGGGTATACAAAACACTTGGTTATGGCACGTTACAAATGCGACTACAATTTGCAGCTCGATTTGGGTTGGTTACTTGTATAGGAGCTTTAATAGGCAGTGTTCTATATAGCATTTGTGGAGCTAACTTAATCCAATTAATGCTTAAGTCAATTGGAATTGGTGAAATAAATATAGGTTTTAATTGGATTAATGCAGTCTTACCTATAGGAATACTAGCAATAGTTGCATTTTCAGTATCATTTTTGGCATCAAGGAGAATAGAAAAAGTATCACCAAGAATTTTAATTAGTGAATAGCTAATAACTCAACTTTTCCAAGATAAATTTACAGCAAATTCTTTTAGACTTGCTGGGTGGAAAAGTTGAGTTATTTTAAATTAATGTACCTTTAATAGATGAAGTTTTTTCAACAATGGCGGCTTTCATAGGAATATGATTTACACGATCCTTATTGTATAAAAGTGTTAATTGGTAAGTAAATCCTGTAACTGGCTTTTTGAATAGTGATCATATTCCATGTCTGTCATACCTAAATATTCTTCTAATAATATCAGAATATCTTTATCACCATTTTTTTTACAAAAAACAGAAGAACCGCTAATGACACCGTCTCCTGATTGCACAAAGGATGTAATACAAGAAAATTCACCAGGATATTCAAGTAAAAGCAACATGTTATCAGACCATCCACTTGGCTCTATATATGATTTTCCCCAAGCTGTCATAGCTGTTGCCGCAATAATTTCACTACCATAACTTGCGTTTATAATATTCGCAAACATAGAACCATTTATCTTGTGTTTGAGTTTTTCCATAACATCGTTAGGTATATGTACTTCTTCTGAAAAGGACCGCATTACTCGAAGCAAAATATCATCTGGAAATTTTATTAGATATACGTTCTCTGGTATGCTATAGTCTTGGGAAGCCATTTTATCAATAATTTCTCCAATAGTATCAGAAATTGACATAAGAGCTAAATACTCTTCGCTTCCAGCTAATTCATCCATATCACAGGTTAAAGCCACTCCTTCATTAATCAGAAACTTGTTCAAATCCACTGGCTTTTTAGATTGATTGCTACAAGCAACCAACATAAACAGACTTGATAGGATCAATGCTATCAAGCGTAACTTTTTTTATTCATACTCAATCCTCCAATTAATAATTTGTTTTATTATACCATATTAGGTATCTTAGTGATAGATAGTGCTACTCAAACGAAAACCGAACAAAACATAAATAAAATATATACGTAATTTCAGCAGTTGAATAATCCATACGAGGTGTCTTTTCTTTTACATTGTATAGTGGTATAATACAAAAGAATAGATTTCTGGAGAGATGTCCGAGTGGCTTAAGGTGGTGGTCTCGAAAACCGCTGTGCGGCACAACCGCACCGAGAGTTCGAATCTCTCTCTCTCCGTTTGTTTTAAGGTGGAACGTCCTTATAGAACTTTATAATTATTGGGTTTTGGGACGTTTTTTGTTTGAAAAGAGTAGTGTTAATTAGTGGCAGTTATATGAATTTAAGTAGGAGTGATGTCGGCTTAACGTCGGCAAGCTGACGTCAAATGGGCGTCGGTTAAGAAATTGTGTTAGGTTTTGTAGCATTATAACAACTCCGGTGATGATTTTGAGAAGACTACAATTCTCTTCTTAGTAAACATAAGTGGCGATTCGCCTCCACTAGTGAAATTCGGGGCAATCAGATGTGGTTCTGGTGGATTTTGTCATATTAGTGTATAATAAGAATAATGTAGGATTATTGTGCGTGGACGTACCCATAAGTAAATGCAGTTATACATAAGGCAACGTGTTTGTGTATTTCATATGAAGAGGAATAGCGTATACATAACTTTCATATGAATTCATTTATACTCAATAATGAATATATTTTTTGTCATAAGAACTTATAGTATAGATACATTAGATGAAATAAAAGAGCAACTCAATAACTTCAATATACATTTCTTGATTTTTAGTATAATTATATTATATAAACTAATAATAAAGGTTACGATAAAGAGGTGCGTTATGCCGTTAGAGACACTAATCAAAAAAATACAAAATATAATGAGAATGGATGCGGGTATTGATGGAGATGCCCAGCGGCTAAATCAAATAGTCTGGATTTTGTTCTTGAAAATATTCGATTTGCAGGAAAAAACATGGAAAAGAAAAAACAATTATTATAAGTCTCCACTTCAGAAAAGATTCAGGTGGTCATCTTGGGCTAGAAATGATAGTATGTATCCTGGAGATGAACTTATTTCATTTGTTAACATTCAGTTATTCCCAGAATTTAAACGACTTAGGAATAGTGTTGATACAAATGAACAAGGTAGATTTATAGGTGTTTTTTTTGAAGATACTCATAATTATATGAAATCTGGGAAGCTTTTAAAAGAAATAGTTAATTTAGTTGATGAAGAGATTGATTTTCACAGTGAAAAGGACAAACAATTATTTGGTCGTATTTATGAAACACTCCTAAGCAGTCTTCAAGCAGCTGGTAATTCTGGTGAATTCTATACACCTCGTCCAGTGACACGTTTTATGGTTGATATTCTTAGGCTAAAACCTGGTGAGATTGTACTAGACCCTGCTTGTGGTACTGGAGGTTTTTTAACAGATTGTATTGATTATATTAATGAGAATTACAATGTTAAAAACGAAGTTCTTGCGAATATGATTCGAGGTATAGAAAAGAAACAACTTCCTCATATGTTAACTGTGACTAATCTTATGTTACATGGTATTGAGCTTCCAAATAACATAAAACACAAGAATTCATTAGATTTAAAAATCACAGAAATTGACGAAAAAGATAAGGTCAATTGTATATTATCTAATCCACCTTTCGGTGGCGCAGAAGAAGATAGCATTATTGATAATTTTCCAGAAGAGTTTCAGACGAAGGAGACAGCTGATTTATTTCTACTCCTAATCTTGAATTTAATGGAAAAAAAATAATGGAAGGGCAGCTGTAATATTGCCAGATGGTTTTTTGTTTGGATCAGGTGTAAAATTAAAAATTAAAAAACAACTACTTTACAAGTATAACTTGCATACAATTGTACGATTGCCTAATGGAGTTTTTAGTCCATATACGAATATCAAAACGAATATTCTTTTTTTTGATAATCTAAGTACAACAAGAGAAGTTTGGTATTTTGAACATCCTCTCCCACTAAATCAAAATAATTATTCAAGACTAAGACCAATTCAGTTAAGTGAATTTGATTTAGAAAAGGGCTGGTGGAATAATAGAGAAGAAAACCAATATGCATGGAAGGTTAGTAAGAAAGAGTTAGAAAACCATAACTATAACTTCGATATTGATAATCCTAAGAAAGGTCTAGATGACAACAGAAGTATTGAAGAATTGCTATTAGATTATGAGTCATCCAAAAGAGAATTTTCAAGAATTGTAGAAGAAGTTCGTAATGAATTGTTAAAACATATTGAGGTGTTTGTTGATGGAAATAATTGATCTGTTACATGATATTCTTCGATCAGATGAAGATGCTAAAGCTATTGAAAAAATGTTGATTAACAGTGCCATCAGTGGTCGCATGATTAATAATGAAAGAAGTATAATTTGTGAAAATGAAATTGAAGAATCAATTAAAAAAGAAAATGAATCAAAGAGCAAGGGTTATAGAGGAAAGAGTATTATACCATTAAGTAAAGAAGAAATTCCTTTTTTCATTGCCTTCAAATTGGTGTTGGGCACGATTAGGTAAAATGGGAACAATAATTTCAGGTAACAGCATAAGTAAAAGCAAGAGAGAAACATACAAATACAATGTTAATGGAATTCCTTATATAGCTAATGCTAATTTGTACGTTGAAGGGAAAAAAAATAAATTATGAAGGCTCGATTAACATCATTGAAGGAACCGAAAAATTTCGAATTGTATCACCTGATGAAGTACTGATTTGTTCCGAAGGAGGTAATGCAGGTAAAAAAAATGGCAATAGCAGATAGACCATTACATATAGGAAATAAGATTTACTCAGTGAGTACCTTTAGTTTTATTGATTCAAGGTATCTACATCTTGTTTATAGAAGTAATTATTTTCAATCAGAATTTAAGAAGCGAATCAAAGGCATTATCGGTGGAGTAAGCTTGATGAAGTTTATTCAAATACCAATACCTATACCTCCCAAAGGTATTCAGACATTAATTGTCGAATATATGGACAAGGTTCACAATGTATTTGAACAGCTATTAAAGAACAATAAGTATTGCTATGAGAATTGTAAAAATATAGCATATAGGCTATCTACAAATTATGCTAATTTTGATAAAATTTTTCTCCATCAGCTTTCGGAGTATTTTGATACGCTGTTTACTAATGAAAAGTCAACTAAAAACTTAAAGGATTATATATTACATTTAGGTGTAACTGGTAAATTATCAAGTAGTAGCAGTAATTTTGAGTTTGTTAATCCACAAACATATGAAATTGAACACAAATGTCACGAATATATTAATGAAGATTGGACAAATTATTTTCCATCAATCCCAAATCATTGGAAGTTTTATCTATTTGAGGATCTGCTGATATTTGGACCCAAAAATGGTTATTCGCCTGTTGAGACTAATTACAAGACGCACACTAAATCCCTTAAGTTATCAGCAACAACAAAAGGGGTATTTAATGGAAAAGAATCAAAATTTATAGAGGATGTTATTACACTTGATTCACCACTTTGGCTAAAAAAAAGGGGATGTACTTATTCAAAGAGCTAACTCATACGATTATGTTGGTATTTCTGCATATTACGAAGGTAATGAGAATGAATTTATCTACCCTGACTTAATGATGAAAGTCACACCAAATGAAAAAATCAATTATAAATATTTGAGTTACTATCTAAATTCACCTTTTGGGAGATATTATTTTAAGAACAATGCAAAAGGTGCGAATAAAAGCATGCCCAAAATAACTCAGAGTGTTGTTAAGCGAATGCCAATTCTTGTACCACCATTAGAGGAGCAACAAGAAATCATTGAAGTTATAGATAGTTATATGGATAAAATTAATAAAGCTGAAGAATTAACGAATCAAATCAGAAGAGATCAAACTAGAATTCTTCAGCATATAAGTGGATGGTAATATGATAATTCAAAGAGTATATATAAAATCTTATAAAAACCTTCAAGAATTTGAATGGGTAAATAAATATGAAAAAAAATATTAGTGTTTTTGCGGGTGAAAATGGAGCTGGGAAATCGAATTTTTTCGAAGGCCTTCTACATATAATGATGAATATAATAAGTCCAGAAAAAATACAATTCCCCATTTGATTATGAAATTGAGTACCAAATAGAATCAACTCAGTATAAAATCAGCTTCTATGGCAAATTTGAGTATTTTGTAAATGGTAATTCTATTAAAGATTGTTTCAGAACACCAGACAAAGTGATTGTTTATTACTCTGGACATAATGATGCTATTGAATTGCTTATGTCAGATTATGAACTAACTCATAAAGATCGACTTAAATATCCTAGACCAATTGAAAAAGAATTTTATTATATCAATAATAGTTATAAACAACTGTTAATGATGCTTCTCTTACTTAAGCCCGAAAGTGATCACTTAAGAACAATTGTCATGGAAAAACTAGGTTTAGTTTTATTAGGAGATACAGTAAAATTTATTATTAGAAGACCTAACTATGCTAAAAAAGAAGGATTCGAGATAGACCCATTTGTTGAAGAGACTAGATTTTGGAGAATACAAGGTGATTTAAAAAAATTTTCTTAACCGATTAGAATCTATTGATAAGGTCTCTGATGAAGAGATAAGAGATGAAGGGTATTTCTCTAGAAACGGCTATGATGATGAATATATTTACTATTTTAAAAGGGATAGTTTTATTAATTTTGCCAATGAAATCGGAATTTACGATTTATTTACACATCTTGATAATATGAAGTGCATTGAAATGTTAGGAGAGTTTTCAATGGAAATTCTTTACGAGTATGGTGTAGAATCAACAACGAATCAATTCAGTGATGGTCAGTTTCAATTAATTTATATTCTTTCAGTTTCTGCTCTTTTTTTTAATGAAAAGAATTGTGTAACATTCTTGGATGAACCAGATGCATTTCTTCATCCATCTTGGCAACAGAAATTCTTTGAGCAAATTAATCAGGTTAGAGAAATTTCAACAAGTAAAAATCATGTTCTTATGGCAAGCCATAGTGCAATAACTTTAGTCGAATATATGAATAATAAAGTAAACTATTTTCAACTTAAAGATAGTTATGCTAACTGTTTTGAATTACCAAAAGCTGTTGCAATAAAAAAAATGAGTGCGGATTTTATTAAATATTCAGAAGAAGAACAATTACTTAGTATATTGAATCGAATTAATCTGGAGTGTAAGGACATACTATTAACAGAAGGACCAACGGATTCTAAAATCATTCAAACTGCATGGTCGAAATTGTATGATGATGATATACCATTTATACCAATATCTGCTTTTGATTGTGCTCATCTTTTTTAAACTTATTGCAGATGGTCGGGTTTATAGGGAGCTACGAAATCAAAAATTGTTCGGACTATTTGACTTTGATAATGCCTTTAGTTACTGGAATAAACTTGACGGAGAGGTTGTAGAAGACAATCCGATGAGAGGATTAGCAAAAAAAATTGGAGAAGATGATATATATGCTATTATGGTTCCTATCCCAGAAAATCCCCAAATTAAAAAAAACAAGTGATTAAAAAATGAGTTAACTATGGAACACTATGGGAATGATTCATTATGTGAAATAGAGCATTTGTTTTATGGTGTTGATGAAGTAGAATACTTCTTTGACGAGGAGTGTTATGTGGGTGGCGGGAAGTTGATTAGAATAAAGAATGACAAAGATAAAGCTTGCTTTGCAAATGATAAAATACATACTTTAAGTAAAGAACATTTTGAAGAATTTAGAACTCTATTCGAGTTTATAATTTCAGTATAGATCTAGAACTATAATGATGATTTAATAATATAATGGTTTCTTTGATAAAGGCGGCTGGCTAATTAATAGTGGAGAGTTTAAAGATGTCGAACCAAAATAAAAATACTTATGAACAACATTATTATAGAAGTTTGCATGTTGTGTTAGATTATTTGGTTGACTTCTCCTATGGAGACTCACCCAAAGTATTCGTAAAATGTGTATTTGTAAACATATTCTTATAAGCGAAATAAAAGCGAAATAAAGCAAATATATAATAATCAAGATAGTATTTATTTATAGCCTAAGTAGTAACGTAAGACAGTTACTCACTTAGGTTTATTTTATTTTGAGAGGAGTTGGTAAAATGGCAACAATCAGCAAAAGCACACTTAAGACAGAGGCTTATTTTTTCTGATAATTATAATCACCGTTACCTACTGCGTAAGGAATAGAACAAGAATAGTAAAAAGGCAATGATTATAATGATTCTGCCTAGTATGGCAGATACCATGCTACTTGATGCGACTACTGTTTTTTGTAATCAACAACATGCATAAGCTGGAATTTGATTCAATAGAGATAGTCAACTTATTCTCAAAGGTTGATACAAAATTAAGATTAAAAGATGGATTATCAGAGTTAATTGGTGAAGAGACAAATGATATTATTAAGAGTGTTGAGAAAAAGTCGATGCCATAATAATTACATGTGGAAATATTGGCAATAGCAATAAAAAGATTAAAGAAAGGCAACAGGAAGTACTAGAGCTACTGGTGGCGTATCAAGATAAGATGCACATAGTCTATGATCCTAAGGGAAAGAAAGGGTTACATCCGTTGTGTCCATCCGTTAGGAGCAGTTGGATTCTTGAACCACACCAGACAGAAAGCCAACCCAAGCCAGAGCAGCACCAGAAGCAAAAGTAAAAGCAAAATCAGACCAAAAGTAAACCTAAAGAGAAGGAACAAGAAAAAACAGCAAAGGGGGCAAAACAAGATGATTAAGATTGGATTCACAAGAGAAGTAGACAAGTTGGGGCATCTACCGTAGGAGGTTATTGATGCAGTAGCTGGTATTGCTAAAGAGTTATCCCATTATTATGGTGATTGTAGAAAATATTGATGCAGCCCTTGAGGGGAAGAGGCTTATAATAATGAAAGAGATATAAATACTTCAGAATGGCATATGATTTTTGTATTAAAAAGCTCAAAACTCTATTAAAGGTAAAATTAAGTTAGTGGATTATAAGTGGTGATTATTGAGATTCACAACAATCGTATTGGTTTTGCTCTTTGATTTGTCGGAAAAAATTGATATAATGTATAAAAAGTAGTATGTAGTTAGAAATAACGGCAATAAATGAACAAACATTTAAAGGGCAAATGTTCATTAAATAAAAGTAGAATACATATGAAAAAAGAACAATATATAATTAACAATAACTAGATAAATAAGGGTAATAAGTAAAAGAGCATTTGGAATGGATAACTATTTAGTTCTGGAGGAAAGTAAATGAAATATAAAGTTATAGATTTATATGCTGGTATAGGTGGTGCATCTATAGGTTTTCAAAAGGCTGGAGCAAATGTAATTTGGGCAAATGAAATGGATAATGAAGCAAGCAAAATACTTAAGTATAATATACCTTCTGTTGAATTGATAGAAGATCATATTTCTAATATAAATATAAATAGCGTACCAGAATTTGATATTTTCACAGCTTCGTTACCAGTTCTACCCATTCCAATTCAAGATAAAAGAGGGTTATATAATAATAGAGAAAATTCTATTTTAGAAATCTTTAGATTTATAGAGAATAGGAAGCCAAAAGCTATTATGTTAGAAACAGCTAAACTTCTATTAAATGATAAGGGAAAAACTTACGAAGTGATTAAGAAAAATTTAATAAACAATGGATATAAAATGAAATATCAAGTTTTAAATGCTGCTCAACATGGTGATTTACCTCTAACTAGTGAGAAATTGTACATAGTTGCTTTTCTAAGTGAAGAAAATATGGAGAAATTTTTGTTTCCCAAGGAAATAGTGTTAAGTAAGACTATTTATGATATAGCTAATGTTGAAAATAGAAAAGAAGATTATTATTATGAATTAGGCTTAAAAGACTTTAAGAATATGAGGGCTGCTAATTATGGCCGTAGAAACATTTTTTATAGTTAATAATGAGTTATGTCCTAAGCTTATACCACTAAGAAGAATTCTTATTGAAGATAAATTTGGTATTAGAAGATTAACAGCCAAAGAATGTTTAACTATCAAAGGGTTTTCAGCGGATTATATTACACATAAGATATCGTATGATAAAATGCTTCAACTTATTGGGAATGCCTCATTGGTGCCAATTATACTAAGGGTAGCAAAAGAGATTATCAAAGTCTTGGACGATGAAAAAAGCACCAAAAAGGAATATTGCACAAAAGATGAATATGAAGAAAAATCCACAATTAAAAAACAAAAAAACAAAAGCAAGTTAGAGGTCCTATTTGACGTTGTTGAACAAGCAAAAGATAAGATTATAAAAGGTAAAGCTTTAGAAAGTTTAATGGTACAATTTTTTGCCCAAGTAGAAGGGTTCACAAACATTCAGAGTAATATACGAACTAAAACAGAAGAAATTGATGTAACAATTGTTAACAAATCTGATAATCATATATTTAAAAAAGAAAAAGTGTTAATTTTAGTGGAATGTAAAAACTGGCATACAAGAGTTGGACGATGTGATTTAGATTCTTTTGAAAAGAAAATTTTAAATAGAAATGGAAGGTGTACTATTGGTTTTTTTTGTTTCTTGGAATGGAGTAACAAAGGATTTTGAAAAGGAATTACTACGTAGTTCTAGGGATAATACAATTATAATAGTACTTGATAAGAGAAAAATAAAAGATGCCATCAAAAGTAATAATATTGAAGAATACTTAGAAGAAGAACTGATGAATGAGATTCTTAGGTAAATTAAGGAGTATCAATTAGTTTAAGAGCTGAACATGAAGAATGTCATAAACCAGATGCTATCTCATACATAATCTATTGATTACTACAAAGATTTGAGTTGCAAAACGGTTAAATAATCTAACCTACATGATATTCCTTCGTTAAAGGAAATATAGACAATCCAGTTTGCAATATTGATGATGAAATGGAAAGAAAAAATACATTATCTCTCTGGGGGATATTATCTAGCAACAAATGATATTTATGGTGATGCTGATGAAATTATTAGAGAATTTACAGAATGGTTAAGGACATATCAAGAGTTCTCAAGGGATTTTAAAGGAGGAAATATATATGTGTAGCAATACTTGGGATAGTATTCCTAAGAAGAGGTCCTCATCTGGAGCTATCATTTTAAACAAAGAAGGAAAGATACTTATTGTAAAGCCAACTTATAGGGATAGATGGTTAATACCAGGAGGCATAGATGAATATAATGAATCACCATTATCATCATGTTTAAGAGAAATCAAAGAAGAAATAGGGTTAGAATTAAGAATGGAGAAATTGCTTTCTGTTGATTATAATTTTGGCTCAGAAACATATCCAGAAGGTCTGAAATATATGTTTTATGGAGGAATTATTAATGAAAAGCAAATATCAAATATTAAATTAGCAGAAGAGGAAATATCTGAATATAGATTTGTTGCTGCGAAAGAATTACCGAAACTATTAGTTGATAAATTGGATAATAGAGTTATGGAGAGCTTAAAGGCATTAAGTGAAAATACAACATATTATTTAGAAGGGCAAAAGAGGATTCTATAACAATATCTTTTGTAATTAACTGTATACAAAGGAGTCCTAATATTTTATCCCACCTAAATTCAGAAAAAACAGGATTAAAGTATTATTATGGATGGCTGTGATAAACCTGTGAGTTGCAAGGGTTTATGTAATACTCATTATCATCAGGAGTTAAGAAAGCTTAGAGGACAGGATAAGAATGAGTAGAAAATCCATAGAACTTGATGAGAAGATAGCAAAAGTAAAGGTACTAGAGGGACTGTTTTTTTTAACAGTCCCAATTATTAATTTTTTACATTTAATACCAAAATTTGTTCCACAATTAACACAATAACTAAGATAACATTCATCATCTAAATATGTTCTTTCTATATCCATATTATCACAACAAGTAGGTCTTGCTTGTGTAGAGATACTAGTCATAATAAATGTTCCAATTAATAAGCATAAGATTAAGCTTTTTTTTCATAAGTTTCTTCATAATATTTACTCCTTATTTTCCTTTTATAATTTTATCAGCTGATGATGTTATTGTACATGTTTATAAATGAAAAAAAATGTCATAATCAAGAGACAAAAAGCAAATATCATAAGATTCTAATTATATTAATATTATTCAAACATTACTAATGATAAACTAATAATGTAGTCTGTAGTATTTTTATTTGTTGTGTTAAGTACATTAGGTAAGTGATATAATTACCATCCACTGGGTGTAGCTTCTAGCTATGCCCTTTTTAATACAAAAAAAATTAGACGACTAAAATAATAATGGAAAGACAAACAACCAAATGGCTATAGACTAGACAAAAAGTAAACTTAAGAAAAAAATAAATTTTTAGTTGACAAAGCTAAGATGACATCAATCAGAATGAAAATAACAGGATAAGCCATAATCACAACAGAAAATTACCTATTAATTTATTTGGTCATAATATATACTTAGTACAATAAAACGCATTGTTTTTTGTACATATTTACAATTGTTAAATATTAGAAAAGGCAATAGTGTATAAATTAATAAAAAAAACATGTAAATATGCTAAGGATATATCTGAAGTTATAATACGTTAATAATTCATTTTATAAGAGACAGTTAACAACGATATGTCATACAAGGTGAATAGGTTTGTTCAATAATACATGAGAGATATACAAGGAGGTAAATGATGAGATTATCAACATCAACAAATATTATGGATCGATACTGTAAGATACAAAATAGTATAACACTTGAAGAGTGTATGAAATCCTGTTCAAATGCTGGATATAAGGTGCTTGACATTAACTTTTGTGATATGTCAAATGAGGGAATGCCCCTTACATTTGATAACTGGGAAGAATGGGTTGACAGTATTGGTGAACTTGGAGCTAAACTTGGAATAGAGTTTTCCCAGTCTCACTCAGCTTTTTACAATGTATGTGATAGGAGTATCAAAGATCGTCCTTGGCGTGAGGAACTTGCTCGACGGGCAATAATAGGATCTGCAAAGTTAGGAGTCAAGTGGGTTGTATTTCATTCGGGTACAGTTTATGACAATGGGTTTTCAGAGAAAAAATCCAAAATAAGTAATCTAGATTATTTTGCACCACACATTGAGCTTGCCAAAAAGGTAGGAACCGGGATTGCTTTAGAAAATCTTTTTGAGCATCCAAACGAGGGAAGAAGATATACAGCAACAGTTGAAGAATTGATCGATATTGTTGATAGTTTTAAGGATTCATCAGTAGGGATATGCTGGGATTTTGGTCATGGAAATTTAATGGGCATTGATCAAAATAAAGCCCTAAGACAGATTGGTAAGAGATTGGTTGCAACCCATGTAGCAGATAATTCAGGTGAAAGAGATGACCATGTCGCTCCTTTTTATGGTCAAATAGAATGGGCTCCTCTAATGAATACGTTGAAGGAAATTGATTATAGATATGATTTCACTTATGAAATTCATAATTTTACAGATAGAATGCCTATTGAACTAAGAGAAACAGCATTAAAACATACGGTGGAAATAGGGGAATATTTGTTAAGTTTAGCAAAATAAAAATATATACGTAATAAAAGTGATGATGCCATTCAAGCATAACACCAAGATTACTGTTTTAGTTACGGAAGGAAGTTAGTATGGATGCACAAGGTAAAATATCAATAATACCGCATACCCATTGGGATAGAGAGTGGTATTTTGTTTCAGAAAAATCATTAATGTATTCGTTTCATAATTTTAAAGAAGCAATGGATTACTTAAAGAATCATGAGGCGTTTACCTATTTTTTATTAGATGCACAAGTATCTATTATTGATGATTATATAAAGTATTATCCTGAAGATGAGGAATTAATTAAGGAACTAGTATCTGCAGAAAGACTGATTATAGGACCATGGTATACACAAACGGATCTTCTGGTAATAGCAGGAGAATCTATCATTAGAAATCTATATTATGGTATGAGTAGAGCTAAAGAACTTGGAAATACTATGATGGTAGGATATGTTCCGGATTGTTTTGGTCAATCAGCTCAAATGCCCCAAATATACAATGCCTTTAATATAAATAAGTGTGTATTTAGAAGAGGGAAATCAGAAAAGCAAATCGATAAGGCAGAATTTTATTGGGAAGGACCCGGTGGCTCCAAGGTATTTACTCATAATATAATCGATTATGGAAATATGATTAACCCACCACAAAAAAGAGATGACATAAGAGAATATTTTAATAACAAGCTAAAGGAATTATTACCTCTATCAACGAGTAACCACATCTTGCTTATGAATGGACAAGATCAAAGACCCATTAGAAAAGATTTGTTAGACATTATAAGGAAAGCAAAAAAAAGAAGGATTAGATGTAGAAATTAATAACCTGTATAATACGCTAGATGCTTTAGAAGATGCAGGAATAAAAAATGGTAATCTACCTACATATACAGGGGAATTTACCTTTGGTGAAAAAAGTAGAGTACATAAATCAATTTTTTCTACTAGAGCCGATTTAAAAGTATTAAATAATAAGACAGAAAATAAGTTAGTCAATATCATTGAACCAATGTGTACCATAGCTTATAGCTTAGGTATTAGATATAACCATAAAGCCATGGAGAAAATGTGGAAATTAATGTTTGAAAATGCTGCTCATGACAGTATAGGCATGTGCAATTCTGATACAGTAAATAAAGATATTGAAAGTAGATATAAAAGGGTAAATAATTTAGCAGATAATTTATTTGAAATAGTTGCAAGACTTATAGGACAAGGAATACCAGAAAAGGATGTATTTCAATTCCAAGTATATAACTACCTTCCCTATAAAAGAAGTGGTGTGATGAAAGTAAGGTTATTTACGCCAGGAACACATTTTAAAGTAGTTGATTCACAAGGGAAAGATCAAAAGCACCATATTATCAAAAGCATGGACGTTACAGATAAGATTTATAATGATTCTATCAAAGAGCTAGGTGTAAATGGAGAGTATAATCAAATGGGTGCGAGAAAACGTAAAAATATATGAGACTGAGATGTATGTACATGTTAAAGATATAGAATCAATGGGATATAAAACCATATATTTTGAGCAGTTGGGAGAAGTAGTAGAAGATCGTACCACTATGAATGAAAATACAACAATAGAAAATGAAGTTATAAAGTTACGGATATCAAAAGAAAATGGAATCGTAATCATGGATAAAGAAACAAAAAAAAGAAATCAAAGGTTTCTTTACCATAGAAGATAGTGGTGATGATGGGGATACCTATGATTATTCTGAGCCAAGAAGAGATAAATATTATTATTCGGATCTTTCGGATCTGTTGGATGTGACCATAGAAAGAAATCCTTTAATACAAAAAAGCTTCTTTTAGCATAAAAAATGAGAATACCCAAAGATCTTATTTCCAGACAGAAGGAAGTATTAAATAGTGAAGTAGATGTACAAGTTGAAATGAATATAAAAACTGGGGAAAGAAAAGTAGATGTAAATATAGCGGTAGATAATAAAGCCATTGAGCATAGAATGAGAGTACTATTTAAAACTGAAATACAATCAAAAGAGTCCATTGCAGACCAACAATTTGGAAGTATCGAAAGACCAACTTACTTAAAAGAAGTAGAGGTTTGGGAAAAGGAAGGTTGGGTGGAAAAGCCTAGAACCATAGAGCCAATGCAAAGTTTTGTAACTTTAAAAAAATAAAGAATATGGGGTGGCAATACTTACCGATTGTGTTAGAGAGTATCAAATCGTTGGCGAAAAAAAATTAGATACAATAGCCGTTACCATGTTTAGGTCAGTTCCTTATATGGGTAAAGGAAATTTATTAGATAGACCAGATAGAGCATCAGGTATGGAATGGGAAACACCAGATGCAAGATTATTGAAGAAAATGGAATTTAATTTTTTCGGTGATCTTATATAAGGCGGATAAGGAAAATTACTTGTCAAAGCTTTCTAAAGAAACATTTACGCCATTGAAAGTATATCAAGCAGCAGAGTTTAAGAATAATTATGAACATTTCATTTTGAACAAAAGTGAAAGAAGAAATAAAAAAGAAAATTATTCTTTATTTGAATTTGCAGAAGGGAATGCAGTATTAAGTGCTTTTAAAAAAGCTGAAAAGAATGATGGCTATATTCTAAGAGTATTTAATGGAAATATTAAAGAGGTAGAAATGGATGAGGTTCGATTAATTGATATTGGGAACAGAGAAGTTTCAGAAGTCATGTTAGATGAGATTGTAGTAAAGGCAGCCTTAAAGAGCAAAGAGAATATCCCTATTGTTATAGAGGGTAGCGAATTGAAAACATTATATCTTAAATAGAAATATGCATTAACTAAAGGAGAATGTTAGATGAAAAAAAAGAGTAAAAAAAATGGGATGGGTATGGTATTTGTTTTTATTGCCTACTTTTTTTAGGATTAGTTTTATTTTTAGCCTATCCAGCTCTTGAATCATTTCGATTAAGCTTTTTTAGATCGAATGGTACCATAGAGAGATGGGCAGGTATAGATAATTATGCCTATGTACTAAGGAATTCAGGATTTTGGCAAGCTGTAGGTAATACGTTTTATATTGGCTTTTTTTTCATTACTAGTCTCAATACCACTTGGTTTTATGATTGCATCAATCATTAATCAAATGAAATGGTTTAAAAATATGTTCAAAGTCATCTTTTTCATACCCTATGTGACGTCAATTGTTGCAGCAGCCATGATATTTCTTTTTGTTCTACATCCAGATATGGGACTGTTGAACAGTTTATTACGGGCTCTGGGATTACCTACTTCAACGTGGCTAGCTGACTCTACAACTGCTCGCTGGGGAGTAATTATTTTATCGGTTTGGCATGAGCTAGGGTTTATTATTATTATTAGTTTGGCAAATTTACAGGCAATACCTAATGATATCTATGAAAGTTCATCTATTGATGGTGCGAATAAATTACAACAATGGTTATTCATTACGATACCTAATATGACTGGTACATTTGCATTTTTTATTGTTATGGGATGGATTGGAGCATTGAAAAGGTTTTCAGAAACATATATTTTGGGCGGACTACAAGGCAGCCCTGGTGGAGCGCTCTATACAATCGTCGGGTTTATTTATGAAAGAGGTTTTGGAGGAAATGAGTTTGGTATCGCCTCAGCAGCAGCCTATTTATTGTTTGGTATTATACTTATCTTTACATTATTTAATCTGAAAATATCTAAAATGAATAAAGCCAATTAATGTAACAACATAATAAATGCAAAAAAATATTAGGCAGGTGTTGAAGAATGAAAACAAAGAATGTAAATAAAAAAAAGAAATTAATTTCAGAGATTGTAAAGGTTGTTGCTTTACTTATTCTTGGTGTTATTATGATGACGCCATTTATATGGATGTTGAGTGTTAGTTTTGAGAGAATGGCAAATGTTCAACCACCATTTCCCCCTCGATTAATACCAAAAGAATTTTCATTTTTTAATTATAAAATTATATTAGAAAATGGAAGTTTGTTAAGAGCTTATATGAATTCAGGTATTATTGCTTTTGGTACGGTTGCATTAAATGTTTTTTCTGCTTTATTGGCAGGATACGCTTTTTCAAAAGGTGTTTTTAAAGGCAAAAAAAATACTGTTTGTCATTATATTAGCAACCATGATGATACCAAAAGAAATAACATTAATCCCTATGTATATGATGTTTAATAAATTTGGTCTTTTAAATACATATTACCCTATTATTTTACCAGGTTTATTATTTGGATTTGGCATAATATTGACAAAGCAGTACTTTGATAAGCTACCTAATAGTTTGCGTGAAGCAGCGCAAATTGATGGTGCAGGTGAAATTAGAACCTTCGTTCAAATATTTTTTACCCTTAACAGGTCCAATTACAGCTACGTTAATCATTCTAGCTTTTATGTACAGTTGGAATAGTTTTATCTGGCCAATGATTGTACTGAGTGATCAAAAGTTACAAACAGTTCCAATTTACTTAGCGAGTTTTTTTTCCATGGAAGATGGAACACGTTATGCTGGCTTAACAATGGGATTAGCTACCGCTAGTATCCTTCCAGTTATAATTGTATTTCTATTCTTGCAAAAATATATTATTCAGAGTGTAGCATTAAGTGGACTCAAAGGTGAATAATGAGAGATGAAGGAAAACATCTCCCTATTAACTCAAAAAACATAATCAAGGAGGAGAAAATAATGAAAAAAAATAACGGCATTAATGCTAACAGCAATATTAGTAATGAGTACTTTTTTTTAGTTGGGTGTGGATCAAAAGAAGATAATACTTCTAATGATACAACTCAAAACAATGTAACTGATGGAGGGACGGATGTTGTTGATGATAAGCAATGGTCAGGAACAATAAAAGTTCAAATGATTGGTAATTTTAAAATGGAAGATTCAACAGATCCTGTATCAGGTGTGAAGACCAAAGGTGTTCATTTTTTAAAAGAGGAATTTGAAAGAACTCATCCAGGTGCTACAGTAGAATTTCTATTAATGGGATGGGATAGTTATCAACAAAAAACACAGGCTATGTTAATGTCTGGTGAAGCAGATGTATATCAAGTACCAGGAATAGCTAGTTTCGCTGCTCAAGATTTATTAGAGCCTTTAGCTCCTTATATTGAAAAAGAGAATTATGACTTAAATAACTACATTGATGGACAGATTAATGGTTGGAAAGCAATGAGCCCTAGTGACGAAGAATTAGAGATATACGGTCTACCTGTTTTAGGCGACACAAGAGTTATCGTATATGACAAGAAGTTATTTGATGATTGGGGAGTTGAATACCTATCAGAAGAACCTACAATAGATGAAATAGTAGAAAAAAGCAGCAAAGATGACAGGTAAAAAATCCTGTAACTGGTGAACAAAATTATGGTGTATATTATAGGGGCAAATATGCTTCTGATCTTGCTTTAAATATTGCTGAATCTTTTGGTGGAACATGGGGAACTGGTTTCCGTTACAAAGATTTACAAACGAATTTTAACTCTGAGGAAATGGTGAAAGGTGTAGAATACTTAAAAGAAGCATTAGAATATGCTCCAAGTGGCATTTTGTCAGAACAAGGAAATGAGTTATTCCTTACAGAAACAAATAATATTGCAATGACATTAAGAATTGGTCCTGGATTCTTAAAAACCCATTTATTCAACTGGGCTAGATAAAAGATATAGTGCATCTTTACTTTTCGTTAATCCTGAAGAAGGAATGGGAGGCGTATTTGAGGGCAGTCCATGTTCAATTGGACAAAATAGTGAAAATAAAGAATTAGCTTGGGAATACTTAAAATTTACTGGAAGTGAGTTTTACCAAAAATATCTTTGGGATGAATATATGGCAGCACCTGTTCTAAAATCGGCTACTGAGTGGGAAAGTATAAAAGCAGTACCACAGATGGATGTTATATTAAAAGCTATGGGTAGATTATGGGGACCACGTTATCCTTATCGTTCCGCACAGCCTAAGTCTATATTAGCAACTAATGTTGAATTAGTTTTATTAGGACAAGCAACTGCTGAAGAGGCATTGAACAATGCACAAAAAAGAAGTAGAAAATTGGATTAAAGAGCAACAAAAATAAGATAAATACTACTAAGTTCCGCTGCAAAACATAATTAACTGTAAAAACGATGCACCTTTATTTTTATAAAGAGTGCATTGTTTTTATTATTTTGGTATATTGAAAAATATTGACATAAAAAATTATGTGAGTAGTTTGTAAAACTATGGCTAGCAATCATTTGACAGCTTGATAAACAGAATGGTAATATCATTTATATACTGTACCGTTTTTAACAGCATTTTTCCATTATTGGAGGGACTTATGGATAATATGAAAGATTCAATAATACGTCAAGAATATATTGCCCGAATTAATTATGTTCAAGATTATATAGGAAAAAATATAGGTGATTCACTTACCCTTGAAGAACTCTCAATGGTTTCGGGGTTCTCAAAATATCATTTTCATCGCATATTTAGTAGTATCGTAAATGAATCCTTATATAAGTATATCAATCGATTACGATTAGAGAAAGCTGCTAGTTACCTAATTCATAAACCTCAAAAACCCATAACGGAAATAGCCTTAAAATTTGGTTTTACTAATTCAGCCGTATTCTCACGTTCGTTTAAAAAAATTTTATGGCATGAGTGCCACAGAGTATAGGTCAGCTTATAGCAATGATAGCAAAGCTAATAGCAAGAATAGCAAGAATAGCAAACAAGGAAGCAAGGATAGAAAAGACCATCGAATATCTCCAAGCTATAATGAAAGTGCATTAAATAATGATTGGAGGTATAATTATATGTCAGTAAAAGGAAAGATTGAAGTAAAGGACATTGAAGAGATGCCTGTTATTTACGTACGTCACACAGGGTCTTACAAAGACAACGCTAATGTGTATGAAAACCTTATAGGTAAATTATTTACATGGGCACAAGCGAGAGAATTGGTTAATCATAGTGATACAAAACTTTTATCCATTTATCACGACGATCCAGAAATAACGGAAGAAGATAAGCAAAGGACCAGTATATGCCTGGTGGTTCCAAAAGATACGGAAGTTGATGGTGACATAGGAAAGATGACCATAGATTCGGGGAAATATGCAATAGGGCATTTTGAGATTGATGCCAGTGAATATGGTGAAGCTTGGAATTATGTATATGGGCAATGGCTTCCTAGTAGTGGTTATCAGCCGAATGATGGTGAATGCTTTGAAGTCTATAATAACGACCCAAATACCCATCCTGAAAAGAAGCATTTGGTAGATATCTATATGCCTGTTAAGCCGCTATAATATCGAACGTTATGGGGTATTAGCTACAGGAAGACAAGTTATTTTATAAGCTCTATAGAAGGGTTTGCGATGTTTTGTCGTAGACTCTTTTTAGTATAAGAAAGTTCTATTTTCCTAGAAATCTTTTACATGAACGAAGTCACTTTTTTATACATATCTAGAAATTTACTTTGGGTCATAATTTACAACATATGAAAAAAAAGACTATAATGGTTACATTACTAGTATGGGAAGGAGTGCCAATTAATGAAAGCAACGACTATCCAAGAATATATGGATCACTATACCTCTCATTTTTTTTCTTTCACAGGTGTCATAAGTGTAACTCAAAATGGAAAGACGCTTTTTTTTCAAAATGCGTATGGTGAAGCCAACATAGAATTTAGTATTCCAAATACTTTAGATACGACTTATTCGATAGCGTCTGTCTCAAAGCAATTTACTGCATTTGCAATATTACAGCTTTATGATAAAGGTCTCATTGATCTAGATCTACCAATTAATCATTATTTACCTGAAATATTAGAAGTTGATAGCAGAATTACCATTCATCATCTACTGTCACATACTTCTGGCTTAAAGAATTTTTGTACATTTGAGGATGATTTTTTTTCAAATCTTCGATCGTTCTAACTATAACAGAGATAAATTTTTATCTCGTTATTTTAAGGAACCATTAGTATTTGAGCCAGGTTCTAAATTTGAATATAACAATGCAGGTTATAATTTATTAGCATGGCTTATTGAAGAAGTAAGTGGAGAGAGTTTTCAAGAATACTTAACAGAACATATTTTTTAAACCAATAGGTATGCATGATACAACCATAGATCATGATCAAAATATTATTAAGAATAAAGCTTATCCGTATACACGTCATGGCAATGACTTGGTCAGATGTCTATACTATAATGAAAAATATAGCATTGGAGCAGGTGCCATTGTATCTAATTGTAAAGATTTAAAGAAATGGTACACTTGCTTAAAAGAAAAAAAAGATATTATCCCAAAAGGCATATGGTAGATACTTTAGTACGAACTTAAATAATTACTGTTATGGTTTAAATAAAGTAATCAGATATGAAAAGACTCTTTTTTTACCACGGTGGTGATCATCTTGGTAGGATAGCATTAGTACAATACTTCTTTGATGAGGATGTTTGTATCATTATTTTAGCTAATAGCGATACGAGTAATCAGTACAGAATTGGTAATGCCATTAGTGATATTCTATTCAAGGGTGAAACAGGATTAGTTGTAGTTGAAGAAGAAATTCAATTAGATGAGAACCTTGCTAAAGCGTATGAAGGTGTATATCTAGATGATAAAATAGAATTACGAAGAACACATGAAGGGTGGAGATTTATGCGACATGATGGTAACCAACATATTTCAATCTATCCTATTGGAAATCATAAATTTGCAGCAAAATGGTTTGACCGTACTACACCATATACTTTAAATGAAGATTCTCCTGGAAAGTTTAAGTTTTTTGGATTTTCTAAAGAAGAAGCAAGTCATACAATTTAAAGAGTTGATTAACGAAAAGGGCGAAGGGTTAGGAAATGTTGAAAAGAGGTAGTGCAATGGTTAAAAATAGAATTTTACTTATTGAAGATGACATGTCTATCAGTGAAATGGTAAAGGATTATCTGGAATTAGAAGGATTTATCGTTACACCTGTTTTTGATGGCGAACAAGCGGTGGATATTTTTTCTAGAAATATCTTTGATTTGATTATTCTTGATCTCATGCTACCGAAGCTTAGCGGTATGGAAATTATGGGAATTATTCGAGACAAGAGTTTAGTTCCCATTTTAATTATGTCTGCAAAAGATAGTGATGTGGATAAAGCTGTTGGTCTTGGTTTGGGAGCGGATGATTATATATCTAAACCCTTTTCTATGATCGAATTGACAGCAAGGGTTAAAGCTCTCATTAGACGGGTTGCTCATTATTCTAACGTAGATAATGCAAAGGGTTCAACAATGATTCATATCAACGATTTAACAATTGATTTGAACAATTTTTCCGTATACAAGAAGGATAGAGATGTCAAGTTAACGTCAAAAGAATTTGATATACTCAAGTTGTTTATTACAAATAGAAATCGAGTATTCACGAAAGCTCAGATCTATAACCTTATATGGGGTGATGATTACTACGGGGAAGAGAATGTCATTAATGTTCATATGAGGCGATTAAGAGAAAAAATTGAAGATAATCCTTCTGCTCCACTATATATTAAAACATTATGGGGAATAGGATATAAGTTAGGGGAATTCTAATATGATTGTATTCTTAAGCATGATCATTGTTATATTGTTAATCATTAGTTACTTACAATACTGTTCATTGAAAGCAAAGAACAATCATCTACAATATATTCAGCAAAAAATAGAGTCCATTATATTGAATAATACAAATGAAAAAATTACTCGTCTTTACAGATGACAAGTATCTGAAACCTTTACTGATGGAAATAAATAAATTATTAGAGTATAACCAGTCATCAATGGTTAACTATGTTAAAAGTGAGCGCTCCATGAAAAAGATGCTTTCCAATATCTCTCACGATATAAAAACACCATTAACAGTTATATTAGGGTACATTGAAATAGTAACGGTTAAAGAGTCTTTAAGTCATCAAGAAAAAGAGAAACTATTATTAAAAGTCAAAGAAAAAGCAGAGGATTTAATCCTTTTAATTAATAAATTCTTCGATCTAGCGAAGCTAGAATCCGGTGATAAAGAGATTAGTCTTAAGCGAGTGAACATTAATGAAATTAGTAAAACCAATATACTTGGTTTTTATGAGATTTTAACGAAAGAAAATATTGAAGTAAAGATTGATATTCCAGATTATCCACTCTATATGCTAGGTAATGAGGAAGCACTTAACCGTATTTTAAATAACTTAATTTCAAATGTAATCAAATATGGAATAGAAGGCAAAGTTATTGGGCTTCAAGTAGAAGCTGATAATGACCATGTATATATTCATGTTTGGGATAGGGGGAGAGGGATTAGTGAATCCCATATTGACCAAGTTTTTGAAAGATTATATACCTTAGAAGATTCAAGAAATAAAGATTACCAAGGTAGCGGTCTAGGTCTAACCATTACTAAAAAACTCGTAGAAAATATGAATGGTAGTATTTCACTTCATAGCAAACCCTATCAAAAAACGTGTGTTACGATGACATTCAATAGAATTATCTTCTAATAAGAGGCTAATAGAATAGTCTCTTTTGTTTATATGACCCCGTAAGAAATTTGTAAGGTTTAAGTAATTAATAAGAAAGTTATAAAGGGTATAATGAAATTAACATCAAGAATGAAAGGGGCATGGACATGACCTATATATTAAAGACACACGACTTAACAAAGGTCTTTCATGATAAAGAAGTGGTATCCAATGTGAGTATGAGTGTGGAAAAAGGAGAAATATATGGCTTTTTGGGGCCAAATGGTGCAGGAAAAACCACCGTTATGAAGTTAATCACAAACATTCTAAAGCCAACATGTGGTGCTATTGAATTATTTGGTAGTATGTTAACAAATAACTCATTTGAAATACTAAAAAGAATGGGAAATATAATAGAGTATCCAGTGTTCTATGAAAAGCTTACAGCAAGAGAAAATCTAGAATTACACTGTGAATATATGGGGTATCATAATAAAGGCGCCATTAATAATGCTCTATCAATGGTTAGTTTAACGAACATTAATCAGAAAAGTGTAAAAAAACTTTTCACTAGGCATGAAGCAAAGATTAGCTGTTGCACGTGCCATTATTACTAAACCAGAATTATTAATATTGGATGAACCGATTAACGGACTTGATCCTGTAGGCATTAAACAAATGAGAGATTTGTTTCAAATGTTATGTGACGAATATGGTATAACAATACTGATATCAAGTCATATTTTGAGTGAAATAGAACAAATAGCAGATACCATAGGTGTTATTAATGATGGACGGTTAATAAAGCAGGTTAAGATGAATGATATTAAGGATTATAAAAAAGATTATATTGAGATTATATGTCAGCAATGCAATAAAGCTACTTATATTTTAGACCACGAATTAAGTATCCATAATTTCAAAGTATTGGATAAAAATACCTTTAGGATATACGATACACATAAGACCCAAAGTGATATAGCTAAAACTCTTATTTTGAATAATGTGATGATTGATTCCATTATTAAAAAACAGAGTTCCCTTGAGGATTATTTTTTTTGATATCATCAATGGAGGTGTTATGCATGATTAACTTAATGAGATTAGAGTTAAGAAAATTTTCCAGTAAGAAAAATATAACGGTGGCTTTACTATGTAATTTCTTTGTATTAGGTTTTATTTGTTTGATTTTTTTTTGTTGAAGGTCAACAATCAAATCTGGTATTTAATAATTATGATGAAATAGTATTACTTGGAGGAAGTTTTATTAATGTAATCTATATAATTTTTGCAGGTGTTCTAATTTCAAAATATATTGTCGAAGAGTATAAGGGCAAAACGATTTATTTAATGTTTACTTACCCATTAAGTAGAAAAAAGCTTATTATGACTAAAGTGCTAATTATATGTTTATTTACTTTTTTGTTTAACACTCTTGTCTTACTTTATTGTTTTACCTATTTTTTTTATTTTATCATGGTACTAACAAACACGACATTGGGAGAAATAAATGGTCAAGTCATCTTGCTATTATCAACAAAAGCATTAATAGCTGCTATCGTTAATGCAATGGTTGGCATGATACCTCTATATGTTGCAATGAGAAAGAAGTCTATTTCATTGACCATATTAAGTTCATTTTTGGTAGCAGGTATTCTGAATTCGAACGCAGATGGTTTTACCTTATCTACCATTATTCTTATACCCATTAGCTTCTCATTAATAGGAGCAATCATTATCTACTATGCCATTAAAGATATTGATGCAAAAGACTTGAACGTCTAATGAATTCAGGCGCCATCTGTTATCTCAAAAAGAATCTTATATTCTTTTTGAGATAACTTTTTTTTGCCGAAATTAGTCATTTTTTACAATATCTATTTGATAATTCAACTCTTAACTGATAAAATAGTACTAACGTATTAGCATTATAGATTGAAGAAGTACTAAATAATACAATTCAATTGATAAAAAAAGCCTTTTTTAAGGGATTTCTTTCAAATAATGTTCTAAAGCAAGAGAGTTTTTTACATATGGAAGGGAGAACAACAAGGATGAAGCTTTTTAATAACAGAAAAGTGTATGTGACTTGGGTTGTTTGCTATGCCATTATCATATTGATGTCTGTCATGTTTAGCGGTTTTATCGGTTATAATGTAAATAAATTAATGATGGACGAAGTAAGATTAAATAATCGATTAGTGCTCAAACAATTTAAACAAACTGTTGATGAAGAATATGTGGGTATTAAAGAGTTGATTTCTGAAATAGCCATGAATTCTAAACTTGAGAAAATATTATATTACCGTAAACCCCTAACAGGTGAACAACGATACGATATTCATGAGCTCATGAATGACATGTATAATAAATATTTCTTGAACTATAAGTCTAACCATTTTTTATATCTATTTTTCCCTCACAGACTCTATTGTAACAGATGATATTCTCATGGATAGTAAATACTATTATAAGTACTATGGTTATGAAGAATTTAATAGTTATGAAGAATGGTTAGGTATCATGCATAATAAACATTATAATTATGTGCTTAATAAAGATAACAGCAATCAAAAAGTGATGTTTATAAAATCATTACCTGTATTTAATACGGACAAGGCATATGGTAATATTTGTATTAGTTTGGATTTATCAATCATCATGGAATCGGTACTTAACTCTATTGATGGTTTAGATGGTACATTAGCAATTATTGACAAAGACAACAAAGTCATTGCCTCAACAAATAACTATACGATACCTGAAGACTTCTATCAGGAGAAGTTAACGGACAGTCACGATTTATTAATAGAAAAAAATAATATCATCTCTTTCACGACTTCTCAAAATGAGCAATGGAAATATTTATACATTATACCCAAGAATATATTTACCCAAAAAACGAAAGTGATCCAAAAAACCATTTTTATATTTATGATTATTTATCTGATGATAAGTAGTGTTTTAGCTTATTTTATCATCAATAAGAATTATAAGCCTATAAAGCAATTGATCAATAGCTTCGCAAATAATAAAAAATCAAATGTTAAAAATCATAACGAATTTCATATCATTAGGCAGCATATTGCAATGATGGATGAAGAAAATAAAAGATTAGATACGTTTATCAACAAACAAAAAAAATATCTTTAAGAGTGAGTATTTAGGTAAATTATTAAAAGGGGAACAAGTGAATTATGATGATGAAACGCTACAACAAATCAACTTAAAGTTCCAAACAGATTTATTTGCAGTTGCCTTAATTTACATAGATAGTATCGATGATCAATTAGAGAATGCGAACAACTTCCAATTAATTCAATTTATTATAACCAATATTTTTGAAGAAGTAATTGGTATAAAGGACCAGGGGCATATTTTATATATTGATGGTGTTTTAACATGCCTCATAAACATGAGCAGTCATCATAAGAAAGAGCAGAAGGAACAGTTAATAGAACATATTAATCAAGCAGTTGAGTTCTTGGATAACCAATTTAATATACAATTAACAGTAGCTGTCAGTAATATTCATGAGAGTATTCCCAATATTGTATTGGCTTATGAAGAAGTACTAGAAACCATTAAATACAAGTTCATTATGGGAGATGATAGAATATTGGATTATAATGATATTATTAAAGTCAATCATATTGAGAAATATTATTACCCTACAGAAAAAGAAAGAGAATTATCCAATGCTATTAAGTGTGGACATTATGATGAAGCAAAAGAAGTTTTAGAGAGTATTTTTTTTCATGAAAACTTTGAAGTCAAAACCCTTTCACCAAAAGTAGCAAAATCATTTGTGCTTGAATTGTCCAGTACCATAATAAAGGTATATAAAGATTCGGATATGATTAATGAGGAAGAACTCATTAATGAAGTCATTTACTTTGAGCGACTATTCAATTATGACCATGTACTTGATATTAAGAAGGGTATTTTAGATATCATAAAAAACATATTCTAACAGAGTAAAGAGCTTTAATCATAATGCGGATAAATATATTAAATATGATATTCAAAAAATATATTATGGATCATATTGACAATCAAGATCTTAATATTTCTGTTATAGCAGAACATTTTTTCATTACACCCGTTTTATTTATCCAAAATATACAGAGAAAAGAATGATGAAAGTATTCTAGACACAATAACAAAGATACGTATTAAAAAAGCAAAAGAACTATTAAAGGAGTTCACCGTTAAAGAAGTAGCTGTAAAAGTAGGGTATACCAATACGCGAACATTTACCAGAGGATTTAAAAAGATAGAAGGAATTACACCTGGTATCTATAAAAAACAAGTGAAAGTATAAATAGTATAAAAACCTCCACATAAGTAGAGGTTTTTATAACGGAATCCATTTAGTATTAGGATTCTTGGATTTTTGCAATAAGTTGACCCATAGAAACAGTTGCGCTGGCATTATTAGTCAAATTAGCAACACTTACTGTTGTAGCAGTTACTCTAACAAAGTAATCGATACATCCTTGGCAAGCTGATGGGCACATACATTTGTTGAAGCTAAATGTATCCGTAGTTTCTAATGACTGAGTAGTATCTACTACTGCAGTTGCAGATAAAAAATCTTCTAAATGTATAACTTCCTATTACGATATCACTTCCCCCATTACGTCTACAAATCAGATCGTAGCGAAGTACAATTTCTGCATCTACTGGAGTAGTAACATCCTCAAATGGTTGTAATACTGCTTTAACTTGACTTGAGAATTGAAGTTCTGTTAGAGGCTTACAGAAACATGATGTGTCAACTGTAACAAGAGCAGCATCAAATGTTTGATTTGCAGAAGTGAACATCATTTCTCCACCAGGCGTGCCACATTCTAATAATATTTTCTTAGGACATGGACTAAGTTGTTCGCATTTTGCACAATCTGTTTCTTTTCCGCAGCCACAAGATGTGTTCTTATAGCAATCACAGCTTTTGCCATAATCACATCTTTTGTCGTAATCGCATCTTTTATCACAATCTCTAGTTTTGATATATCCTGACATTATATAATTTCCCTCCATTTTATTTTTCTTGCTTTGGCAGTTTTCGAGTTTCTATATTATTTCTCCCAACATCAGGTGAATTTTGTAGTTTAAAAAAGCCACCTTTACGGGACACCCATATTTAATATTTTTTTCCTTTTCCAGTACAATTACTTCAATTTTACAATCAATGCATATCTTTTGTTTGAGACTTACCTTTACATCCTTGCCTTTTTTATTACAATCCCCAGAGTCAATATCGAGCTGTCTTAAATTAATTTGTTCCATTCCTCTTGGTCCTATAACAGAATCACTAGGATCTATTATCAGTCCATTTATCTTTAGCATTTCTATAGTTAACCCTGTGGGTTTTTAATAAGACATGCTCAATAACAGTATATGTTCCAAATGAAATATAGTGAGAATTATTTATGCTTATCTTCTATACTAATATGTAGATTTTTCGAAGAATAGCAACCCAAGAAAATTGGACGTTAGCTAATCATACAAAAAGGTTATACAGATGAAGTAGAATTAATTTGCAGAATCAAAAGTAATAGCTGATTTTATATGGATTCATGGGTCTTAGCACGTAATTCTTGAGCCTGCATATTATGTAGTACTAGCAATAAATGTTTAGGCCAAGCATTATATAGATGTGTCACTCGAAAGCCATATAAAACTTTTTTTATAAACCATTTTATGGAGAGAATCTGCATAATGCCCTAAGGTGATTATGTTCCCTAGGTTCTTTATTAATGCCTAATATTAAAAGGAGGCTATATTTATGTCAGGTAAATTAATGAGAAAAGATGATTGTAAAAAAGACTATGATAGAAAAGTACTTTGTAATTGTAAAGGCCATATAGACCATGCTAAATGGGGGGAAAACTAAGGAGCTAATTCCTAATTCAATATGTGTATTCTGTGGGCAAGGTGGGATCGCACAGTTTTCAACTCCAGATGATCCACCAGTCAATATAGGTTCTATTACAGTAGATGCAAGGGAATTGTGTAAACCACTAGTTAAAATTAAATTTTCCAGCCTTGTAAATTTAACAGGTACAGATGCTAATCCAAAGGCTTTATTAACATTCAGGCTATTTAGAGCTTGTGATGAAGGCGTGGCTATACCATTAAATAACTGGGTATACGAAGCATTTAATATAAATGATACAGAAAATATATTAAGATTAAATACTTCCTTTGGATTTATATTCTGTGACGGATTAAACAATGGTAGATCATGTGATTATTTTGTAGAAGTATCCATAGGCAATACGTTGGATAATGCTACCATATCCGTTAATAACGTCCACATTCAAGCAATAGCTCAGTAGGGAAGCAAAATATAATGAATAAGGAGGAATTAACTTTATGTCAACTTCAATAAAGAAGTTCGATTGTGATAGAAAAGAAACTAAACCTGTAATTTTATTCTGTGGGCAAGGGCAGGATACCTCATTCATGGTTCCAGAGAGAGTGAATCCGAACCTCGAATTCCAAGACCCGATTCAGCTAGGGTGGCGCAGGTTACAGTCGATACCACAGGTATGGATAAACCGGTGATTGAAATTGAATTCTCAAGTATCATTAATTTTTTAGCTTTAGATGATGATGCAAAGGGATCCATAAGTTTCCTGCTGTTTAGAGCTTGTAATAATGAGGAACCAAGAGTGGTAAATAGCTGGCCCTATGAAGTGTTCGAATTAGAAGAAGATAATACGGATATGCGATTATCCACTTCATTCGTTTTTAACTATTGTGAATGTTTAAATTGCCCTGGATGCTGTCAATATTTTGTAGAAGTATTTGCAGGTGGATTGTCAGAAGCAAATATAGTTATAAATAACGTTAACATTGCTGCATTGGTAGCAGAATCGGATTATGCCAAGTGTAGACCAAAGGGATCGGTAGCTAAACCACCCCTATTATTCTGTGGTCAAGGTGGAAACGGAGCCTTTGTCAATCCTGATGACCCATCGCCTATTGTAGGAAAGGTTTTAGTTGACGCAAGGGATGTTTGTAAACCAATGGTTAGTATAGAGTACTCTAGCATCGTTAGTTTTTTAGCTACAAACGATGGTTTATCTGACGTCAACGATGATGATGGCGCACAGGGAAGATTGAGATTTAGCTTATTTAGAGTTTGTCATAATAAGCCTCCAAAACTAATAAATAACTGGATATATGAAGTGTTTCAGATAGAGGATTCAAATGAGAGTATTAGATTTATTGATTCATTTAGTTTCAATTTCTGTGACGTTTTACCCTGTCCTGAATGCTGTGAATATATAGTTGAAGTATCTATAGAAAATCTGCTTACAGCTAATATAGATGTTAACAATGTTCACATGACAGCACTGGTGCAATAATGCCCCATAGATTTTTTCCTAAAGAAACAATAATATAACCAGGAGGAATGTATTTTATGTCAGATAGAACGAAAAAGAAAGATTGCTTTAAAAAAGAACCAGTCCATAAACCATCGCAAATTTTTTGTGGGCAAGGTGGCAGCGCCTACTTTTCAAGTCCAGATTCTCCTGTAGCGGGGGTAGGTTCAGTTACAATAGATGCAAGAGATCTGTGTAAACCTTTAATTAAAATTAAGTTCTCAAGTATTGTTACACTGACAGGTGAAGAGGAGGACCCAGAAGCCCTATTAACGTTTAGCCTATTTAGATCCTGTGATAATGGAGAGCCAATACTATTAGATAGCTGGATATATGAAGCATTCCAAATAGATGATATCGTCCGTGCCACAGGACTTACTACATCTTTTACTTTTATATTTTGTGACTATTTAAATCACTCTAGATTCTGTGATTATTTTGTGGAGGTATCAGTAGATAATTTGCTTAATACTGTTGTATCCGTTAACAACGTTCAGATTGAAGCAATAACGCACCAGACATTATTATCCTGTGGTCAAGGTGTGAATGCCACATTTTTAGGTAATAATGAAGAAGAACCTATAATACCTACGCCTTCTTCAGCTGGGTTAGGTCAAGTTACAGTTAATACAGCAGGTTTGCGTAAGCCTGTGGTTGAAATCGAGTTCTCAAGTATAATTAACCTAATAGCTGTTGATGATAATGCGAAAGCATCACTAAACTTTCAGTTGTTTAGAGCTTGTGATGATGAGGAACGGGTATTAGTAAATAATTGGATATATGAAGTGTTCAACATAGAAGATTCAAACGACAATATAAGACTATCAACTTCATTTAGTTTTACTTTCTGCGACTATCTAAGCCTTGATAAATGCTGTGATTACTTTGTGGAAGTATCTGTAGGTGGTTTGGAAGCAGTTGATACCATATCCGTTACAAACGTTCATATTGCGGCGTTAGCTGGAGAAATGGGCGTTTATGGGGAACAAACCCTATTGTACTGTGGGCAAGGGAAGAGCGGTGCCTTTACAAATACGAGTATGCCTTCAATTACAGTAGGTAGCGTTATAATGGATACAAGGGATATATGTAAGCCAAGGGTTAGCATAGAGTTCTCTAGTATCGTTAGTTTCTTAGCAACATTTGATGGTATAGTCGATATCAACGACGGTGATGGTGCAGAGGGTCGATTAAATTTTAGGCTATTTAGAGTCTGTGATGATGGAAAGTCAGTTCTTCTAAATAATTGGACATATGAAGTCAATAGGATTGAAGATTCTAATAGCGACATAAGATTTATTGACTCCTACAATTTCAATTATTGTGATGATAGGGCTTACTCCGGATGCTGTGAATATTTTGTAGAAGTATCGCTAGAGAACATACTTACTGCAGTTATATTAGTCGATAATGTTCATATGACGGCCTTAACAGGATAGCTACTAAGAAATAGCATAATCAAATGAGGTGTTAGAGAATATTTTAAAAAGGAGGGTGATGAGTGATAGCAAGTAAAAGAAGATAAATTGAAAAAGAAGGAAATGAAAAAAGAGGAGAAAAAAATTAGAAATAGGTATCCCTGAAGTGTTTATGGGTTTATATGAGGAGGACAGAAGCAAAGATTTGAAAATGTCCCATGTACACGATTTCCCCTTAATATCATAGAATTAATCTATTAAAATTTGACAATATCAAAACATTTGATTTTGGCAATTTTTTTTTGCTCATTATGATTCTATAATGTAGTTGAAAGGAGATGACTTCATAGTGAGCGATAAAGAAATTGTACTTTTAAACCATAAAAATAGCAAAGTACAAAACATCATAAAAACAATTAAAAACAAATTTCCTACTCTTTTTCGGTATTGGCGATTATATTTAATGTTAGTCCCTTTTATACTATTCTATATCATATTTTTTTTGTATAGACCCTTATGGGGTATTCAGATTGCATTTAAAGATTATAGTATTTTTAAAGGAATAGAGGGAAGCCCTTGGATAGGGTTTAAACATTTTATCACTTTTTTTGATAGCCCCTATTTTGTTCGAACATTAGTCAATACATTTTTAATCAATTTATATGGTCTGGTATTTGGATTCCCTATACCTATAATATTGGCATTATTATTGAATGAAGTTAAGAATAAATATTTTAGAAACACCGTTCAAACAGCTATATACTTACCACATTTTATCTCTGTTGTCGTTGTTGCAGGTATTGTAACAAACTTTCTAGCACCAACCAATGGTATTGTCAACATTCTTCTTGAAAAGATAGGTGGAGAAAAGATCTATTTCTTAACGAAACCAGAGTATTTCAGGACGATCTTTACCAGTATGAATATATGGAAAGAGGCTGGATTTGGTACAATTGTTTATTTATCAGCCTTAGCAGGCGTTAGTCAAGAGTTGTATGAAGCAGCTAAAATTGATGGTGCTAGTAGGTGGAAGCAAACATTACATGTAACCATTCCTGGGCTAGTCCCAACCATTGTTATATTATTAATTCTAAGAATGGGTTCTATGCTCAAGGTTGGCTATGAAGCGATTATATTATTGTATCAACCAGTTACTTATAAAACAGCAGACGTTATAAGTACTTATGTGTTTAGGTCCGGTATTGCTGATGGTCGGTACGATTTTGCAACAGCTGTTGGTATCTTCAATTCAGTCGTATCATTACTGTTGGTATGGGCAGCCAATCGATTAAGCAAAAAAAATGTCAGAGACTTCGTTATGGTAGGTGGGAAATAATGAAAATAAGTTTAGGAGAAAAGATATTCAAAAGATTTAATTATATCATATTAGCTTTAATAGCTTTTATAGCTCTATATCCTGTCATCTATGTTTTTTCAGCATCTATTAGTTCCTCAGATGCTGTATCCACTGGAAAAGTTTTGTTATTTCCGAAAGATATAACATGGGTTGCTTATAAAAATGTATTGCAAAAGGATGGTATATGGACCGGTTATGCCAATACAATTTTTTTACACGTTAGTGGGAACTACAGTCAATTTACTAATCACCATATGTGGGGCATATCCCTTATCAAAAAGAGAGTTGCCTGGACGTAAAATTGTAACTTTAATGATTGTTGTTACCATGTGGTTAGATGCAGGTATCATCCCATTTTTCTTGAACCTGAGAGATTTAGGGTTACTAGATAAAAGAATCACCATCATTATTGCCTTTGCATGTTCCACATTTAATGTCATACTATTGAGGACATTTTTCGAGAGTATTCCCAGATCTTTAGAAGAAGCCGCTAAGATAGATGGTGCTAATGATTTTAGTGTATTAAGAAAAGTTTATTTACCATTATCAAAACCTGCGTTAGCCACAGTTGGATTGTTTTATGCTGTTACAAGGTGGAATGGATATTTTTGGTCTATGGTGATATTAAAAGATAATGATAAAATACCATTACAGGTTGTTCTAAAAAAAATGATTGTAGAAATGTCTGTTTCTACAGAAAACATGGATGTGGGTTCTGCTTTAGGCCTTGAGAACCTAATCTATGCAACTATTATTGTTTCCATTGTACCCATGATGATGTTATATCCATATATTCAAAAATATTTCAGTAAAGGTGTTATGGTGGGCGCCATTAAAGGGTAATAAAGGTTAATGCATGTATAGAGATAGTATCTCTATCTTGATTTAATATTTTTATTTACATACTTAAGGAGGAATATTATGTTTAGAGGAAAGAAAATGATAAGCGTTTTAGTTGTACTTATGATGGTATTATCCATTGCGGGGTGTGGTAAAAAAGAAGAGAAACAAACAGTGAAACAAAAGGAAAGTTCAACCAGTGTTGATACGAGCAAAGAAACAAAGAATACAACAAAAGAAAAGGAAACAAATGCAACATTCGTATCAGACAAACTTGTTACACTTAATGTATTCGAGTATTCGGATAAACCATTTGAAAATGATTATGCAGTTGTTAAGAAAATTGAAGAGTTAACAAATGTTAAGTTAAAAGGTGTACTTAATGATAATGTAACGGATCAAAAGCAAGCATACAATATGATGATTAGTTCTGGGGATTTAGCAGATATAGCATTCTTTTGGAGAGATGAATTATTCCGAGACGGTGTTGAAGGTGCTTACTTACCATTACAAGATTTAATTAAAGAACATGCACCTAACATACAAGCCATATTAGATCAATATCCAGATGCTAAAAAAAACAGCAACTGCACCAGATGGAAATGTATACTATGTACCTAACTTTAATGACGGTCAAGCAGCAACAGGATACTATATTAGAAAAGACTGGTTAGATAATTTAGGTCTTGAAATACCAAAAACTGTGGATGAATTTTATAATGTTCTAAAAGCATTTAAAGAGCAAGATGCAAATGGTAATGGTGACAAAAATGATGAAGTACCTTATTTCGCTAGAGAGAAAAAAGCCATTACCAATCACTTATTATACATGTGGGATGCAAAAGATAGCTTTTATATCGATAATGGAGAGGTTAAATACGGACAAATTGATCCGGAGTTTAAAGATGCTATAAAAGCTTTGTCCCAATGGTATAAAGAAGGACTTATTGATCCAGAAATATTTACAAGAGGCGGTAAAGCAAGAGATATTATGTTGAATGATAATATTGGTGGTTCAACGCATGACTGGTTTGGAAGTACAGCTTCATATAATGACAAGCTCAAATCATCTATAGAAGGATTTAATTGGGTACCATTCTTACCCCCAGCATCCACTTCAGGCAAAATAACCGAAAGTCGTTCTAGAGGAACAGGAAACAATCGTGGAGCAGCTATTTCAAGTAAATGTGCAGACCCTGTTGCAGCTATTAAGTTCTTAGATTTTTGTTATTCTGAAGAAGGTAGAAGATTATTGAACTTTGGTATTGAAGGTGAAGATTACACAATGGTTGATGGGCAACCCGTATTTGCAAATGAAGTATTGTCTGCTGATAATGTGTTAGTAGCTCTCAGAAAAAGAGGGGTACAAATCAATCTTGCCTATCAACAAGACTTTAATTATGAAAAACAATGGATTAACCCAATTGCAGTAAAAGGTATGGAAATGTATATAGAAGCCGATTGCTTCTTTCCAACCTTCCCATATATGAATTACACAGTAGAAGAACAAGACAGACTTAATGAATTAAATGCAGCTGTTAAGACGTACATAGAAGAGACTGTACAAAAGTGGATTTTAGGTGTTGACGATGTTGATGCTACTTTTGATAATTATCTAGAAACACTTAACGGTATGGGTATTCAGGAGCTTCTTAAAATTCAGAATACAGTCTATAAACGTTATATTAATAATTAATATAAGGGACTTTTAAGAGAGTAGAATACTTACATAAATAAGTTAAGGGGCTGTCTCAAAACAATAATGTGGGTTAGAGGTTATGGACGTTATTTGCTTTGATGAGACAGTCCCTACAATGTTTTCTAATGGAGGCTGAACAATGAATGGTTATTTTGAGCTGCTTACACATAGTGTGCTTAATGAAGATGATGGCTTAAGAATGCACGAAATATCCCGTTTTCTATCCAAAAAACCAATAGGTCTTGGGAAGAATATTCAAGACAGAGATGCATGGAATAGGGTCAAACAACTACCTAACTATAAAGAGGTTGTAAAAGCTTCTGAGGATTTATTGAAGGAGCCTATACCCCAATTAACCGATGAAGTCTACTTATTATATTCTCGCACAGGTAATCGACAAGTCTTTGATAAAATTGTACATAATCGATGCTATCGGGTTGACACATTCACACAGGCAGAATGTATTGAAAACAAAAGTCGTTTTATAAAACCTATTGAAGAAATACTTGAGTCTATATGTGAGCAAAAAACATGGGTATTAACAGCACATGACCCACAGCTAGATAACTATTATGGAAGAGATATTACCATTGATCTTCATTCTTCAGCTATTTCATGGCGAATGGCTGTGGCAGATTATATTTTGGGAGATAGGCTCTCTAAAAAACTGCGAAAGAAGATGTATCTTGAAATAGAACAGCGTACGTTTAAACCTTTTGAAGCCATGCTACATGGTAGGAGAGAGCCTTTTCACTGGCTTCATGTAACGAATAATTGGAATGCATGTTGTTTTGCAGGAGTAGTCGGGGCAGCTTTAATGCTTATCGAATCCAGAGAACGTCGAGCTTTTTACATTATGGCTTTTGAAAAGTATATTGTTAACTATTTTAAAGGGTTTACTGAAGATGGCTACTGCTCTGAAGGATTAGCCTATTGGGGCTATGGTTTGGAACATTTTTTGGACATAGCTGAATTGATTTATCAGGCTACTGGAGGGCATGTTAATTATTTTGAAGATGAGAAGATAGCGAAATGCGCATTATTTGGTGTTCGCTCTTGTCTTATGAATGGCATTTACCCTTCTATATCGGATTGTCGCCTAGGTTTAAAACCGGGTGCTAGAATGATGCATTTTATAAGTAAACGCTATGGATTAAATCTTAATGCATGGGAGGATCATTCAGATGTGTATCATTGGAATGGCCGATTATATGAGATAATGACCGTACTCTTTATGGAAGAGCGACAAGAAAAGAAAATACATGTTGTAGAGAAAGAAAACCTAAGAAGCTGGTTTAAAGAAGCAGGTCTATTACTTTGTCGTCCAAAAGAAAACACAGAAAATACCATGGGTGTTATCTTAAAGGCGGGACATAATCACGAACATCATAACCATAACGATTCAGGAAATTTTATCGTTGTTGTTGGAGAAAGTCAGCTAATCACGGATGTTGGTGGTGAAGTGTATACCAGTAGGACATTCAGTAAACGAAGGTATGAAAGTAACGTATTGAACTCTTATGGGCATTCAGTTCCTGTCATAGCTGGAGAATTACAATGGCCTCATATCAGTGAAGAAGATACACATGTATATAAAGCTAAGGTATTAAAAATAATATATGGCAAAAAATATGACAAAATGATGCTTGATTTAACAGGGCTTTACGGCATAACAGAGTTAAAGAAGCTAACACGAGAATTCATTTATTCAAGAGAATCAAAGGGGAGCTTAAAGGTAATCGACAGATTTGAATATACTCAGAAACAGAGCTTTGAAACAGCTCTTATTACCATCTATGATTATCAGATAATAAAAGACAATGAAATCATGATCAGTCATGACAAAAATAAAATTCGAATTCTTGTAAGTAGCTCAGATGCCTATACAATAAGGGTTGATGATATTCATGAAGTGTTGCCAGTAGATGTCAATGTAAAAAGAATTTCTGTGTCTTTTAATAAGAAGGTAGACAAAGGTAGGGTTGCATTTTCGATTTCCCCTATTTGAGAAATAGGAATGAGCATAATAGCCAAAATTAATTAAGAAGTAGAATGATACAGGTGGAGTTAATAAGTATTACCAAAGGGGTTTGAAGTAAGAAAATAATATTGTTAAGGAGGAAAGTCATGTTCACTAATAAAAAAAGTAGATTATGTATGATTATATTACTTCTTTTTACAATGGTTATGCCTAATCAGCCTATGGTTTATGCAGCAGATGACCCTTATCTTTTAGAAACCTTTGATAGTTATTTGGGTGGAATCGCTACAAAAGTGAGTCCTGCTGGATGGTCATTATTTGGTTTTGTTGCAAATGAAGATTATGCAATAGGTGAACAGGTCAGTGGAAAAGATAATAAAAGTTTAAAATTAGTGACGAATAATGTTGGAAAGCCAAATATTTATAAAAGTTATTCCAGCACACCTATATCAGGACAAGTAACCATAGAAACCAACATTCGATTGACAGATACAGAACATGAACGTGCTATCTGTGAAATGAAAAGTACTGAAAATGGAAGTGCATGGACAACCATTTTGAAATTGACTCAATATGGAAAAATAAAAAATTGATGGTTCCTTGGATATTGGTGATTATGAAGCAGATACTTGGTATCATATTAAAGCCATTATGGATAATGATAACAAGACCCTTGATGTCTATATTAATGGGGAACTTAAGGCGGATAAATTCTCATTAAGTGATAATTGGAGCAGTATCACAAGTATTAAGTTTTCCCAAACAGGTGTAGATGGTAAAACAGGTGGTATGTATATTGATGATATCCTGATTAAAGACTATATAGCACCAATGGCTGTTTCAGGAGTAACCTTGCAAAAGAACGCACATACCATGGGTATTAGTGACACATTCCAATTAATACCAACTATAACACCGGATACAGCTACCAATACAGAAGTTACATGGCAATCCTCCAATACTGCTGTTGCAACAGTGGATGGTGGTATGATAACAGGCATAGCTGAAGGTAGTGCTGATATAACAGTAACCACAACAGATGGCGGGTATATAGCCACTTGTACCGTTACAGTAGATAAGGCCACAGCACCTGAAATCTTGCCAAATGGAAGTTTTGAAACAACGGAGGATAATGACCATTGGCTAGATAAAAAAGGACCAACTGGATGGTCAGTATATCCAAGTACAGATGTCCCAGAGTTAACTATAGATAATAGTGATGCAAAAGACGGTGGACAATCTATTAAAGTACATACAGATAGCAATAAAAGAACAGATATTAATTATAATGTGCTTGTTGACGCGGGATATAAATACCTTGTCACCACATGGATAAAAACAAAAGATATAACGAACAGTGCTTATTTGCGGGTACAGGTCACCAACAATGGCTCTAAAGTGGACGATTTAAGTCAAAACAGTACAAAATTAAATGGTACACATAATGAGTGGACAAAGGTCGAACTGGAAGTCTATGTGCCAACCAAAGCAAATGGTCTTAGAGTAGAGCATATGTTTGATACTGGTACAGGCACAGCATGGTTTGATCATACGCGTATAGAGAAGCTGCCAAATGTAGCTGTTGAAAACATTACCTTAGACGCAGCGCAAAAAGACGTAGAAGTGGGTAAAAGCATTCATCTAGCAAAAAACCATTACACCTGTTGATGCTACTAATCAGGAAGTCCAGTGGCAGTCGGCTGATATTAATATTGCAACAGTGGATGAGTATGGTGTGGTAACAGCTCTACAAGAAGGAACTGTTACGATTACAGCTACAACAATAGATGGTGGAAAAGTAGCATCATGTCTCGTAACTGTAAAAAAAGGAGAACCACTTGGCCCTGTCAATTTATTAAAGAACAATGGCTTTGAAGCCACGGAAGCCAATGCTAAATGGACCAATAACATTGGACCTATCATTTGGGGTGTATGGATGCCAAAAGGGGATACACCTTTAACAGTTGACACAGTAGAAAAAAAAGGAAGGAAATCAATCTGTTAGAATAGATATTCCAACACCTGCTAAAAAAACGTGTGGCCATTGGGCAGACCGTCACAGTAGAAGGTGGTAAAAAGTATAATTTTGGTGCATGGATTAAGACGGATAATGTAGATTCAAAAGCGGGGATATATGTTAGAACCCAATTCTTAAAAGACGGTACAAAGTTAAGTGTTAATGGGAATGGTCCTTCTACTGAACCCTTAGCATCAGAAATTAATTCTACTAAAACCCATGACTGGACCCAAAAACAGATGGATATTAAGGTGCCCCTAGAAGCAAACGGTCTAAAGGTAGAATTATTTTTTGAAGAAGGTACTGGAATAGCTTGGTTTGATGACATAACACTTATAGAAGAAGGCAAGTACGTGACCGATTTTAAATTGGATCAAGATTTTGCTATAATAGCAAACAATGCTACCGTCACTTTAAACCCAGTCTTTACTCCTGCTGATGCAGCAGATCAAGCCATTACATGGACGTCTTCAGATGACAGTGTAGCCACGGTTACTAATGGTGTTGTTACAGCTGATGCAATCAATAAAGGGTTAGCTACCATAACCGCTGTAACAAGAGACGGCAATCTACAAGCACAGTGCCGCATTTTTTGTTGGTAAAGAAGGAATATTCAATGTAAGCAATATCCATGATGTAACCAATGAAGAAGGAATTCTAATGGGTAAAATAGAACCTACCAATGCTGTAGGCTTGACCTTTACTTATAAATTATTAGAATCACCTACAAATGGGGTAGCCTATGTACTAGATAGTGGCGACTATTTTTATTTTCCAAATGATAATTATCATGGAAATGATCAATTTTCAATCATTGTAACGGATAACGAAGGTGGGTCAAAAGTTGTTGAAGCCCAGATTACGGTTAATCCTACAAACGATATACCGATTTATCAAATCGAGTGGTTTACAACGATTAAAAACAGTCCTGTAAGTGGTACCATTGATGCAATTGATGTAGATGAAGATAAAAGCATCTATACCATAAAAGCTAATCCAGTGCATGGTCATGTTAATCTGACACCTGATGGTACATTTACATATATACCACAATCTGATTATGTGGGGTATGATTATTTTGAAACAAGCATTAGTGATAATAACGGGGGGGGAGACATTCAACATAAAATAAACATCTTTATACAACCGCCTAAGGAAGACATGTATAATACCTTAGTTAATTACAGTCCAGATAATCAACATCCAAGATTGCTTGTGACCAAAGAGAAAATCAGTGACATAAAAGCGAATATACAATCCGATGAATACATGCGGCAGGTATATGAGCATATAAAAGAATCCGTTGACGCCAACTTAGTTATGGAGCCAACACCATATAACAAGAAATCCTCAGGAACCACAAGAGGCAAGGTGATAGACGCTTCGATCATGTATCAAATAACCAAAGATACCAAATATGCGGCATTTGTTTGGAAAGAATTAGAGTCTGTTGCTAATTATCCTGAATGGGGATTAAGCAATAGTATGTTAGCAGCAGCAGAGCTGACATTCTCTATGGCTGTTGGTTACGATATGATCTATGATTATATGAATGATGATCAAAGACAAACAATAAGAAATGCTATTCGTGATAAAGCACTAAAAGAATTTTTTTTAAAAGTGAAGTACGGTGAAAGAGATAACAATATTAACTACGTCATCAACGGTAATATGGGATTAGGAGCATTGGCAATATTTGAAGACGAACAAGAGACAGCAGGTATTGTTCTTGAAAAAACCTTAAAAGATATTCAACTTGCTTTATGTTATTATTCCGATGATGGCGCATGGCCAGAAGGTCCATTATACTGGGCATATGGTGGGCAATATTTAACTTATTATACTGCTGCTCTCAATAATGCTTTTGGAAAAGACTATGGCATCTCCCAATTAGAAGGCTTTAAGAATTCAGGTTCTTTTCCAGTATACCTAGAAGGAGAAAAAGGAACATTTAACTTTGCTGATGGCGGAGGATCAGGAGGACCAAGACCTGAATCCATGTGGTTTGCATCTCATTATAATAATCCAGAGTACGCATGGACAATATCCGATTATTTCAAAAGAAAAGATGTTAAGATAGGACTTAGTTTACTTTTCTATGAAAAAGGAATGTTAGATAAAAAACCGACTCAACTGGATAAAACATACAAAGTAGTTGAAACAGCAACATTTAGGAGTGGTTGGGCAGATACCAATGCTATTTTTGCAGCCATGAAGGGTAACAATAGCCAAATGAGGAGTCATGCTGATTTGGATAGCGGTACATTTGTTTTAGATGCATTAGGTGTGAGGTGGGCTATTGACCTTGGAACAGATAACTATGCTTTACCAGGTTTTTGGGATAATACCTATCAACGTTGGACATATTATCGAAAAAAACCTGAAGGTCATAATACACTTGTTATTAATCCAAAAGAAAATCCAGTGTTACAACAAGATCCAGAAGGTTCTTCACATATTATTGACTCCGTATCCAAACCAAAGGGTGCTTATAGCATATTGGATATGAGTGAAGTTTATTCAAATGATGTGGTCTATGCAAAACGTGGTATGAAATTGTTTAACAATCGTACGCAAGTCATGATACAAGATGAAGTGAAAATGAAGAAACCCTCTGAATTGTATTGGTTCATGCATACCAAAGCCGATATAGAGATTATTGAGAATGGCAAAGCAGCTTTATTAACACAAGAAGGAAAGAAGCTCTATGTAAAACTTCTTACTAATAATAGTGGTGCAGCTTTCACGGTAATGGATTCAGCAGTGTTGCCAACATCACCTAATCCACATGCAGATATGCAGAAATCCAATGCAGGCACTAGAAAACTAGCCCTACATATGGATGGTGTTCTAGAAGAAACCATTACGGTATGGATGGTACCATTACTAAATATAGAAAAATCACCAACAGTATATCCAGCAGTTACACCTTTACATAATTGGTCAATAGAAGATGGCGTGGTGGATATACCACAATTAAATGGCATCACAATTGATGGTAATCCCATAGACATGTTTGATCCTTCTTTCCGTGTGTTTAATATTGATTTGCCATTTATCACCAAATATATTCCACAGATTAATGCATATGGCAATAACACAGTTAAGATAGAGCAAGCAAAAGAAGTACCAGGGATTGCTACAATTACTGTAGAAAACACAATGGGTAAAAAAGCTGTTTATTATGTTCAGTTTAATCTATTACCATTAATAGGAAGACCTTATTATGCCGTTAAATACCCTATTACAGAAGCCAATGTGACAGCAAGTGATCACGATGGTAATGTAGCTTCTAACACAGTGGATGGTGATATGAATACAAGATGGTCAGCTGAAGGCGAACAATGGATTCAATATGATTTAGGACAATCTAAACAAGTGAAATATTTGTCTATGGCATTCTTCAATGGCGACCAGCGTCAAACAATATTTGATGTAGAAGTATCATCAGATGGTACCAACTGGCAAAAACTAATAAGCAAAAAGCAAAGTTCGGGATTAACAGGCGATATGGAAACTTTTGAGGTAACACCTGTATCGGCTCGGTTTATCCGGCTAATGGGATATGGGAATACTTCCAATCAATGGAATAGTATCACAGAAGTAGAGATTTATGGTCCAAGAAGGCAACCCTATGTAGACAATAATAATAGTGATAACAGTAACAATGGTAACCATGATAGTGACGAGAAAAAAGTAATACCTAAAAAAATAGTTTTGAAAAAAATGAAGACAAACAATGAAATCAATCAATATGGTCAGAAAATGCTGAAGGCTAAAATCAGCGAACAAGAGATTAATGAACTACTTGAAAGTAATAAACAAACTCAGTTTTTTGCAGAACTTAATCATCAAGATACTGTCATAACACATGTTCAGATACCTATGAAGGTTATTAAGAAAATGGCAGAAAACGACATAGAGTTAGCAGTAAAAACCAAAGATGTACAATTAAATATTCCCCTAGAAGCTATTCAACAAACGCACATTGCTGAGGCACTTAATGTGAATGAACAAGATACCTTGATAGCCATTCAAATTGAAGTCGTTCAAGATAAAGAAACACATAACACCAATCATAATGAACAAGGTAGTGATGATCAGCCTGTTACGAAAATTTTATCATTTCAGATAGAGGCGATAACAGAAGATGAGACGATTGTCATTGATGATTTTGGCAATATTGAGATTGAAGGACAGTTTCCTTATAACGATGAAGAGGTAAAGGATATTGAGGATATAACCAAGCTGAATGTCTATAAATTTAATGAAGAAAAAGGTAAATGGGAACCAAGAAGAAGTATAGTGGATGCGGACCAGCACATTGTTTATTTCTATACAAACAATTTTTTCAGACTATGCTATTATAGAAAACGATATTACATTTGAAGATATTAGAAACCATCCGGCTCAAAAAAAACATCGAATTTTTAGCTTCCAAACATATCATTAATGGTAAGAATGCATTCACCTTTGATCCAGATGTAGCTATTACCAAAGCAGAATTCATTCAATTGATGGTTAATGCGCTAGGACTAAAGCCTACCCGTTATCAAAATCTTTTGATGGATGTTTCAGAAGATGATTGGTACTATGAAGCCATTACGGCAGCTAATGAAGAAGGACTCATTAAGGAAGACGATAGCCATGTATTTAATCCTAATGATAAGATTACCAAAGAACATATGGTATCTATCTTAATGAACGTATATAACCTCATAACAGGTGAGGACTATCATCAAATGACTAGTCAAAAAAAGGATACATTCACGGATAGTCATCACATAAGTTCTTGGGCAAAACAAGCTGTAAACATTGCTTTAGATAAAGGTTATATTTCTGGTGATGCTAAAAACGATTTTAAACCTCAAGAAACTTTAACACGAGCAGAAGCGATAGACATCATTTACACGCTATTTAAAGAGACAAACTATTATTAAACAGAAGGTATCTTGGACTAAAACTTAACGGTTAATCGCGTTAGAGTATTTATATTAGAGGGTGGGACTGCTGTACGGAGTATATACGTCATATTCAAAAAACTTATTGCAAGAATATGACGTATATGCAGTAGCCCTACCTATTCATTTTGGAGTCAAAGGTTATTTACATATTGGCATTTGAATTTCGGTTAAATAATCTTCAGGATTCTGTTCAGTCCATAGACCCTTTATAATTAACTCCCGTGCTTTTCCATTCATGCTATAGCCGTTTTCTTCAAGCCATTCACCTATAAAGTTAAATACGAGAGAACTACCCGAATAATCACCGGAAAACAATACACATGCTACTTCTTTAATCCCCTCTGTTTCTTTGTAGATGAAATCCCCTTCGCTATCTTGCAATTTTTCAACTTCCATGACGACTTCAACATCAACATCTTTTTCCCTGTACCCATCATCATGATAGGTTGCATACGCAACATTGCCACATCTAATCCCTTTCATTTGAACATATTCACTTAATTTTCCCCATAGAATACCTTCATGACCATAAGTAGGAATCACTTGTCTATATGAAATGACTTTATAAGATGGAATGGATTTTATATTCACATTATAGCTCATGTTTATTCGCTCCTTACCAAAATTATTGATGGCTATATTTATTTTTTTTTAATATATGTTGCTCTAAATCAATCTTTTTTTGTATTTCATTTTGCTTACTTATAAGCATTTCTTTTTGTTTCTCTTCGGAGGATTCATTAATAACCAGTGTAATATCAGACACATTAAATCCTAAATCACGCAAAGAAACGATAAGGTTAAGGGTCTTAATTTGTTTAGCTGAATAATACCTGTAAGAAGTAAAATCATCTACGAAAATAGGTTTGAATAACCCTACCTCATCATAATATCTAAGCATGCGAACAGATACCCTTGTCAATTTTGAAAAATCACCTATTTTGAACATCGTATCAACTCCTTTATATCATTTCTATTAATATTCATACCCGTGAGGTTAGCATCTAAATTACGATGATCATATCAAAATCGCCTATTTTATATGATGTTTTAAAAAATTACTGACAATATTTCCGAATTCAATAGGTTCATCATAAAAAGCCATATGTCCTGCATCCTCAATCACTACAAATTCAGCATGTGGAAATACGTCTAAATAAGTTCTACTAGCCTCTTCGGCTTGAACCACATCATTGCCTGTATGGATAATCAGTGTTGGTACTTTAGCTTGTGAAATGGCATCTGTATAATCATGTTTTTTTTGTCCCATGCTTAGATAGATCGCTTGAGTACCCCAGCCACTAGGTTTACCATTTATTGGCAATGTTACATCATGATTTTTTTTAATACAAGCTCAAAATACTTACCAAGTGTTATATTTTGTTGCGTTAAATCCTCATCTGTTTTGCTAAAAACATCTTTGAAGTTTAAGTATTCTTTGATAAAGGCTTGATATTCTACAAGTTGTTCGCCTTCTAGTTCCTTTTCAATACTATCAAATAATCCAGGGGTTTTCATAGGCATTTTTAGTAAAGGTGCTGGGGCAACTAAGACAAGAGCCTCAATGTTCTCAGGAAATTCAGCAGCATAAAGGGAGGCTATGACAGAACCAAAGGAATGACCTATGATAATTAGTTTTTCTTCCTTTAGTATATGACGAATTCTTTCAATATCTGCAATCTGTGCTGTTAGACCTAATGATTCTTCTGCTTTAATCATATTTTGATAATAGTTATTTGATGAAAAACGGCTAATTGGCCTTGTTGATTTTCCAGAGCCTCTTTGATCATAATAATTGAACTTATATTGGTTTGTTAATGGTTCAAGTCCTGGCCAGGGTTCTGCATAGGGCATTCCAGGACCACCATGAATGACTAACACATTTCTACCTTCACCTTGTGTAAAGTAATTAAGATAAATGTCTGTTTCAACTTGCCACATGGTTTCGGTGTTAGTCATCTGTTTTGGCGGGATCAAAGAACTGCTTAGATGTATACCTTTTGATACATTACCTGGTGCATAAATGGGTTTCATCATTTTTTGATAGAACATATAACTTACTATGACGATAGTCAATAGAATGATTGGAATGATAATTTTTAATTTCTTTTTCAATTTTAACACTCCTTATTAATTTTTTTTCTGTGATAGTTATAACTATACTTATAGATTAATGTCTACCACTATGGTAGAGTCAAGAAAAAATTTAATATAGGAGGTTACACTCTTCACACCTAAAATGTCCATGTTAGAGTGATAGATATAGCAAGTTAATCCAAATCTTGAATGTTCATTTTATCAATTTCACTTATTTTATTTACCTTTTCTCTACAAATAAAATAAATAGCAAGAAAAATAGCAGTTGGAATATTTGCTATTATAAATACTAAAATTACTTTAAATGCTAACCCTGATGAAGAGAGATAATATGGTATCCCCAAAACCCACAGAATTGAAAACCCAAATGAAACAATAGGAATAATTAATCCTAGCCATTTGCTTTCTCTTTTTGATAAGGTAATTTGCAGTAAAATAATTGCAGCTAAAAAAAACAATAATGCAAGAATAGTTCTAATAGGAAAATACATACTATTCCTCCTCCTTTTTCATTTTCTTATACTCTGAGATTAAAACCTTTGCTGTACCAAAATCTATTTTTTCATTAAGTGCCAATCTTTTGATTAGTGCTATATAGGGTTCATTTGCTGTATCTTCGCTAATATGAATTTTTTTTATTAATCTATCTAATCTCAATCGTACAGTAGGATAAGTCACACCGTATTGGGTTGCTACTTGCTTTAAAGAACCTGATGATAAAACAAACTTTTTTTATAAACGATACATCTTCATCATCTAAATTCATCATCCATTCAGGAATCACTTCAATAGCCATATTACACCTCTTTTCTTTAATAAAGTTAAATATAACATTTAATTTTATTAAAGTCAAGAGTCAAGGGGACGTTTCGTTTGACTCATTCAAACATAGCAAAAAAGGAAATGTTTTATATGTTTTGCATCTTACCCCTCAATTTTTGCATCTCACATAAAAAGCAACTTCTTTTCCTATAAAATCCTATATACTCTTATTAAGTAATCAATAGTAATCGTTCAACCATCAATAAATTATCTTAATGGAGGAATAGATATGGGAATCTTAGAACTAAATCATGTGGTAAAAAAAATATGATCGTGTGGAAGCGGTCAGTGATGTTTCTTTTTCAATTATTGAAGGGGAGATATTTGGTTTATTAGGACCTAATGGAGCAGGAAAATCAACTTATCAATCTGATATGTGGGCTATTAAACATTACAGAAGGGGATATTCTCTTTGGTGGAAAAAGTGTTAAAAAAGCTCATGTTAAGACGAAACGTCAAATGGGCCTTGTTCCTCAAGATATTGCCATCTACAGCGGTCTAACAGCATATGAAAATGTGCGTTTCTTCTGTAGCTTATATGGTTATAGCGGCAAAGGATTGGATAAGCGAACACTGAAGGCGCTGGAATATGTAGGACTCTTAGATAAAAAGAAGGATAAGCCGACTACTTTCTCAGGTGGTATGAAGAGAAGGCTTAACATTGCTTGTGCCATTGCCCATACGCCTAAGCTTATTATTTTAGACGAACCCACAGTGGGTATTGACCCTCAATCAAGGAATCATATTCTTGAATCCATTAAATCTCTGAATGCAGAAGGCTCTACCATTATCTACACTTCCCATTACATGGAAGAAGTTGAAGCTATATGTACCAGAGTAGGCATCATGGATCAAGGAAAATTAATCGCACTGAACACAAAAGAAAAGTTGAAAGATAGTGTAGGGGATAGACGTACGTTGGTTGTAACGTTAGAAAAAATAGATGCTATTCCTATGGATAAGCTATTACAGATTGAGGGCGTTCTGGATGCTTATCTTGAAGAGGATAAGGTGATGATTGAGGTGCATAGGGACGCTAATAATTTTGACCGCATTGTGTCCTATTTTGTTGGTCAGAAGCTACAAGTAAATAATATCGAGAATCGAATACCAAACCTTGAAGCTGTATTCATGTCTTTAACTGGTAGAACATTAAGAGATTAGGGGGGAATACTATGCTAAAAATTATAATAAATGACTTAAAAATCTTTATAAGAGATAAATCAGTCTTGTTTTGGGCATTTATATTTCCTATTATACTGGTTGTTCTTCTAGGTAATGCCCTGAAATCGCAGTTTCCTACCCGTGACAATATCAATCAATATTTCAAAGATATCAGTATCGAATACATGAGTCATGCAGATGAGAATGTGACAAAGAGCTTTGAGGCATTCCTACAGACCATACAAGAGGATATGGATATCACCCATCAGCTCAGTGATGACATGACAGATAGTATCCAAAAAGTTAGAAATAAAGATATTACCATAGCTGTAGAGATTGTGTCCAATACTGAATTTGTTGTGACCAAAAAACAGAGCCTTCAAAAGTGAGCTGGCAGAGACATTTATCAATCTCTATGTAGAAAAATATAATCTGCTCCAAACAGTCCAAAAAAGAAGGTGTGCCCGCCTTTATGCAAGATGTCTATGATAGCTTTTATGAAGAAAATGAGTATAATACTTACAGAACATTTAATAAAAAAAAGCCGGGATATGAGTGCCATGGATTACTATGGCATAGCCAATGTCTTTGCTATGATGTTCTGGGTTACCACCACTGTTTTACCTGTATTTAATCATGAAAGAGAAATGGGGTTATTGGGTCGTATTCGTATAGCTGGTATTGGAAAAAGTACCTATATACTTAGTAAATATGTGAGCATGACAACCTTCTTATTATTAGAAGCCATCATTCTATTGGTATTTAATAAGGTTTTTTTTAAACGTCTATATTGGGGAAGACCTACCTAAATTAATTCTACTGATTGTTAGTAGCGTTATGATGGTATCTGCTTTGTCGACCTTTATATTGGCCTATTTTACAAAACTTGATAAGGGTATAGGTGTCCTTAACGCCTTCATTCCAGTAGTGGTTTTTCTTGGAGGAGGTATCTTGCCTATCCTTGATTTTAGTATAAACAGTGGATTGAATAAGTTGGCTCAGTATACACCACTTTTTTGTTCAAAATAAAAGTGCTTTTGCTTTAATTAATGGTGGTAATTCTGACATGGTTAATATGGGATTACTCTATAATACTGTTTTAACGCTTATTCTTCTTGGAGCAGCTACCATGATATACAATAGAAAGGAAGTGGGTTAATGATTGTTCTAAAACTTGCATGTAATAATTTCAAACGTTTTATTAGAGAAAAAAAATGCTATTTTTATCTATATCCTATTACCTGTCATCTTATTTGGTGCAATCATAATGCTTACAGGTGATGGAGGCAATAAAATACCCGTATATGTAGCTGACGAGGATAAAAGCTATTTATCCAGCCAGTATATAAAATATTTAGAAGAGCAAGACCAATACCGTATTGTGCCCATTACCATTATAGATCATGAAAATCAAGTAAGTAAGGAAGAAAGTGTCTATACAGTTAATGACTTACAGCAACTGATTCAAGACATGAAAATCAATATGTATATAACCGTTGAAAAAAAAGGGTTTGAAGAAGATTTTTATAAGGGTGAGGATGTGACCGTTAAACTCTATGGATTACAAAAAATCAGAGACACTTCATACGTTTGGTCAGATAAATAATCACTTTTTTTTCAAATATGAAAGGGCTCTACATTGGTTCAGGTAAAAATCCTAACAAGATGCAGGATTTAATTGATACCTTTAATGAAAAAGAAGTAAAGCTCTCATCCCAATATATAAGCAAGAATAATAACCCTGATAACATTAGCTTTGCGTTAGGTATCCTCATCTATTTTATTCTATTAACAAGTATTAAAATTAGTCACTTAGCAGTAGAAGACCGCCTTGAAGGTGTATATCATCGTATATTATCTATGCCTGTCAAACCCAAACACTATATAGGGGGATATTTACTATCTACATCCAGTTTGGTTCTCATTCAGATTTTATTAAGTATGGGTGTGTTGGTGACATTTGGGGATAAGTTAACCATTCCTGTACTTGACATTGTCATTGTTCTTGCTCTATTTGCACTCTGCGGTATTGCCATATCCTTCTTTATAATCGCCGTGGTAAAGAAAATGAACATTGTAGAGATTCTTACAAATGGCGTTGTCATGTTTACATCCATGCTAGCGGGTGTCTTCTGGCCGGTTGACATGATGCCTGCTTTCATGCAAAAGCTAGCTCGATTATTTCCACAGTTCTGGGCTCTTGATATCATAAGAGATCTGTTTTTTTTCGGAGAGAATCTATGGAATAAGCAGTTGAATATAATCATTTTAGGTAGTATGACGGTTATTTTCTTTGTACTTGCAACCTATTGGATGGGAGCCAAAAAAGAGGCCTAAGAGGTCGTAGACAGATGAAAAGGGATATGCTATCATCAATAATAGGAGAATATTCTATTGCTGTACTTATAGCATGAGATGAGGGCTTATTATGACAATCAGTTTGCACTGCTCTGAAAATATAAGAAATATTGTTGAAGAATTGCTGAATAATCGTCAGATCCATATTCAGGAAGAGTCTGATGTATGGCTCATAGAAAGAGGGTTACCTTTAGAAGAGGGTAAGATCGGTATTGTTTTTGATATGGATTCTCTACATGTTCTTATGGCTTATCTAGATGAATTACTCGATAAAAAAGAAACCATAAAGGATCGGATCATGGGGAGAAATAGTAAGGACGAATTAAAAGTTCTAGCTTATGACGATATCTATTATTTTGAAGCCCGAGATAATCAAGTGATATGTAAGGTCAGAGATACGACTTTCTCCATTAAAGAAAAGTTATACCAACTAGAAGAACGGTTATATAACACCAGTTTTATACGTGTAAACAAATCATTTATTGTGAATATCGTTAAAATAGATCGGATTATTCCTTGGTTTAACAGCAAACTCTTACTGACTTTTGAAGATCTAGATGAAGAGGTAGATGTAACAAGGAAATATTTAAAGGATTTTAAAGAGATGCTTGATTTTTAGGAGAGATGGGCTATGAAATATAAAGATATACTATTTAATACAATCATATCTGCAATGATAGGCTGTGTTGTTGGGGTGATAGGCATTATCATGAACCCTGGTATAAATATCCCTTGGTTACTTATAAGTAATAGTATCGTAGGTATTATTATTGGGACTATTTCGGGTTTTGCCTTTTATTACATCTATGAAAAGAAGCGTCTTGGCATAAAAGCAGCATTATGGGCTATATTCATTGTTGTATTTGTGATGATATCGGGTTTAGCCTTATGCAATGGTATCAAAGAATTTCCATGGTTTATGTTCTTAGTGGTTCTGCCTATTGTCGAGTTTCTCAGCTTAAGTTATTGTTATATTGATTATAAAATGTCTATTAAATATAACCAGAAATTACATGATAAAAAAGAACAGGTTTTAAAGAATAAACGGAAGATGTTTAGTAAGAGACCTTAGGGTTTCTTACTAAACATCTTTTATCATGTTATCATCTCAGGTATCATTTTTGGTCTGGGGCGCACTAGTCCTTAGGCTCTTTTCTTATGTCAAATCGTATAAGACCTTAGTGGGAGTATATAGGTATAAAAGCAAATTGAAAAAATGTGTTACAATATAGTAAGATAAAAGGTATAAAATACCAATTTTAAAATTACATTTTAATGTTCTAATAGATATACTACAATTTCAAGCAATTATTGGAGGACAAAATGAAAAAAACATTTATTACTATAGGTATCACATTAAGTATATTTGCTGCTATCGGTTCATTTATATTTCTAGCCGTTACAATCTATGGCTTTAATAAAGATTATATACCTAATATTGGTGCGGAAATTGAAAAAAATAGGAAAATAGCAGAGGCAACGCCCTCAAAAGAGAAAGAAATTACACAAGCCATGAAATTAACACCAGCCACGCAAAAAAAAAGAAGATGTGATCATGATAGATGATGATAAAAAAGCAGTTATTATTGAGTATATGCAACAACTCAAGGCATTAAAACAGAAGCAATCAAGGTATATCGCTTATTTTAATCATGAACAAGATCAACTAAAGCTATATAAAATACCTAACATACAAGTACCTCATCTTGACGATTTGGCAAGAACGGATGAGGTAATAACAAAACAGAAGGAAGTTATGGATGGGATTGTTAATAAAGAAGGTCTATTTGGTGAACTAAGTAACATTCATGATTCACTCATTAGCTGCCAAGAAAACCTGTTATCCTATCATATGAAAATAGCCAGCTATAAAGCTACAAAAGATGAGCAAATGCTAAAGGAATCACTTAACTATTTTAGTATAGCTAATACCATGTTTAGACAATATAAAAAGGACTTTCAAGGGTTGTGTGACGCGAATGGTATCGCTTTTGAAGGCAACTGGAAGGAAATGTTTCCAGAAGCGGAGGCAATGGGTGCACAGATAACAATACCTAACGACCAAGATGATAGTCAACAACTACAAGATGAACAAATGGATTCAATGCAAAATACAAAAGATGAACCATCCAAGGCAACTTTGTTTAGTGATTTAGACCCATCAATGAAGGTTGAAAACATTGTCTTAGGTAAATGGGTTGGTATGTGTCCAGAAGAAAAAGGCGATGATCTTAACATTACCATAGAATTCTTTGATGACTTTAGCTATAAAAAAAAGTTACAGGAGAGTTAGTTTATACAGGATTGTATAAAGTCGTGGAAAATAATCAGATTGAGTTTACCAATGAAACTAGAGGTGACAGAGTATTACAAGTAACAGATGATAATAAGTACACGGTACTTGGATCATTATATAAGGATGGTAGAATAACATTTAATGGGGACATACGTCGACTAGGTTGTGCTCATGGTAACTATATATTTACCAAAGAAAAATAAACGCAACACAGAGCAGTTTAATCTTTCGATTAAGCTGTTTTTTATCGTATAGAAGAATTCATCTTTTGAGCATGCAGAATAGAACCTTTTCATATGGTAATTTTCCTAACGATTGAAACTTCCTAAGGAAGACGAGACGGAGCCTCTTTTCTTAGGTATAGGAACTAATCTGCTCACACGCCACAGTGGAGGAAGTTTCTCCTGCATACAAACTATACAATCCTAGAAATTTTAAACGTGTTTCCATAGCACCATAAGATACATCATATTTTTTTTCAGCAAGAAATAGAATACTCTTATCAGGGTTTTTGCGGATAGAGAGAAAAGGCATTAAAAGTTCGCCAGCCACTATATTAGCCTCTATATCCAAGACACGATAGGTAGTATCATCTAAGTTACTCATATCAAAAGTAGTATAATGATTCATGAGAATATGACCAATCTCATGGGCTATGGTGAATTTACAGCGTTGTTTACTCACATTCTGACCATTATCAATGATAATACAATACTGTTTGGTTCTAAGATTATAGAACGTGTATCCTTCTTCACCGCATAGATCATCAATTTCAAATTGCCAACCCATACGATAGATAATCTCAATAGGATCAATGGGATATGATTTCATATGAAGTTCTTTTATAAAATCTCTACCTACATGTTTGGCATATTCAAAACGGGGCTTCTTTGGTATTTGCATAGATCTTGACCTCCCTAACACATTACTCATTCTCCAAAAATGCTTTCATTAACTTAACCATCTTACTACGAGCCTCAGGTGTTAATTCTTTAGTGGCACGCCGAAGAACCTTAATACCTTCTGGGAATTCTTCTTCTAAGGAGTCAACGGTGTTGTCGGAGCTACCCACAAGGGAGTCAATGGTCACACCATAATAATCAGCTAACTGCTTCAATGTCTTAGGGTTAGGTCGTCTGTCATCTCTTTCGTAGCCAGAAATAGTTGTAATAGCCATATCCAACGCAAGGGCTACGTCCCGTTGATATAAGCCTCTTTCATTTCGTAAATTCTTTAATTTCTCTCCTAAAGTCATAATGTCCCTCCTTAAATACATAATAATCAAATTGTGTATTGACATTACTCGTAATGAGTAATATAATGTTTTTACACTAATTTTTTGATAATAAAACAAAGTGTGTAAGTGATTTCATAATTTAGATGAATAGTAAAGGCACTTGGTTATTGTGAAATCTCTAGAAAAAGGTATCTACACCTATTATATTACACGTTTTGCGAAATGTCAATTTGCATTTAGTATCTTTATTTAGAAATTAAAGAGACTAAATCACCAATGACACATTCCGTTAAGTCCCAATAATGAATAGGAATTAGATGTTCCAATTTTTTTGGCTTAACATTTTTTATCCATTATAATACGCAAAACGAGTAATGCTATTATGCAGTCTATGGGCATGAAAGGATGATGGTAAATGCATATTTTATATCATTCATATGACGATATGACAAGAAAAATTTCCATTATACAGCTTAGGATTCAATCATATGAAAAAAAGAAAAAAAAGACGTACTACAACAATTAATAAACAGTGGAAGGGAAAGCTTAGTAAGAATGGATAACCCTAACATATCTTATAAAACATATTTAAAAGAAATGAAGATTCTAGATGCACATCTCTTATTGCATCATGATGAATTACTGAGATTACAAAACGAGAAGAAAAAAAATTGATGCCCTCATGGGACAATTTGAAGGTACTCAGGAACAGGTTTTTTATTACCGTTATGTCAAAGGTATGACCCAGGAACAGACGGCAGAGAAGGTGTATCTATCTACTCGACAAGTACAGCGAATTGAGAAGAAAATAGAAAATGAAATCATGTCGTGTTAATGTCGTCACAGATGGTGGTAAGATGTATTCAGGCAAGGGAGAACAAGCCTTTGACTCAAACGTAATGCATTACGAAAACAGTTCATTAAGTTTAACAGTAGGAGGGAAAGAATGGTTAATCAAGTAAAACAAGTGATTAAGGAGAAGCTAGTCAGCATGTATCCAACATATCATATGTACCTTGAAGAGGAACAACCAGCTGATATATTAAAACCAGCTCTGAGGATCCTGGGTCTTAAGAAGACCACACAGAATCAAAGAGAAAAACTTATTAAAAACATACAGCTGGAAATTATCTGCCTTATTGAAGGTGCAGACCAAGATGTGACTTATTGGAACATCTCGGATCAATTAGATGAAGCAATGACTTATGTTGACCTAGAGGGCATTCGCTTAAGAACTGGAGAAAAAGTAAGTGAAATCCGAGAAGGTCAGTTACATTATACCTTTAACGTACAGCTCATCATGAGTGAGTCTGCAGAAGCAGCTCCAATCATGCAAAGTATGGATAAGCGTATTGATGTATAAACCAACAGGTGATGGCACGATGAGAAGATGAAAGGAAGGTGCGTACAAATGGGTGGAACATGGACTACTCAGAACAAAATTAGACCAGGTGTCTATATTAACTTTCAACAAACACGTATTCAAGCAGAGCAGGCAAGACGAGGTATCGTAACCATGCCCTTAGACCTTAATTTTGGTCCAGAGCAAGAGGTGGTAGAAGTAACGAATCAGATGGATTTAAGCCTAGTATTTGGCGAAGAACTCCATATGATTACACCAATTCGAGAAGCGCTAAAAAAAAGAGCAGCTAAAGTATTAGTTTTTCGTCTTAACCCAGCATCAGGCGGTGCAAAAGCGGCTGTAACAGAAGGTGCGCTTACAGCAACAGCCAAACACACAGGAACAAAAGGTAATGATCTTAAGATCATCATCGAAGCTAAGGATGGCAAATTCAATGTGTCAACATTCTTAGGAACGCGCCTTATGGATCAACAGACCTTAGTAAGTACTGTAGAAGATTTACAAGATAACAATATGGTTACTTTTAGTGGTACAGGTGCGTTATCAGCAACAGCTGGTGTAAGCCTTACAGGTGGCACCAATGGTACAGTTGATAGTAATGCATATAAAGCGTATCGTGATGCTGCAGAAGTATACTATTTTAATACCTGTGCCTTATACGATGTGACGGATTCAACCATAAAAGAAGATTTCAAATTATGGGTGAAAAGACTTCGTGATGACGAGGGTAATAAGGTGATTCTTGTAGCTGAGAACTTTGACAGCGCTGATTATGAAGGTGTTATTAGTGTGAAAAATGGTGTTGTATTAGAAGATGGCATGATCATTGATGCCAAAAAAAGCAACAGCTTGGGTAGCAGGAGCTACTGCGGCAGCAAGCACAAATCAATCCTTAACCTATGATTTCTATGATGGTGCTGTTGATGTAGATGGTAAGTACAACTACACAGCTATTGAAGACGCTATCACAGGTGGTCATTTCCTATTCACAGGTTATGATGGTAAGGCAAGAGTAGAGTACGATATTAACACATTACATACGTATACTTCGGATAAAGGTCGTATGTTCAGAAAGAACAGAGTCATGCGTACACTGGATGCTATCAATAATGAAATCACCAAGATTGGTAACGATTATTTTATTGGTAAGATCAGCAATAACGAAGATGGTAGAAACCTCTTGAAAAACGAAATTATTAAATGTTTACAACGTTATGAAAGAGTTGATTCCATTACAAATCTAGATACACAGAAAGACGTTCAAGTCTTAGCGAGTACAGATACAGATGTTGTTGTGGTACGTATCGCTGCTCAGCCAGTAGATGGCATGGAAAAACTGTATATGACTGTGGAGGTGAAGTAATATGGCGATTTTAAAAGCACAGGATATCGTATCCGGTAGAGAAGGTAAAGTATTCAAAACACTGAATGGTGTAGTCAAAGAGATGGCATATATCAAGAAGATTGATGCCAAAATAGAGAAAACAAAATCAGAAGTAAAAGTATTAGGAAGCCGTGCTACACATAGTAAGGCAACAGGATGGAAAGGTACAGGTAGTATGACAATCTACTACATGACCAGCGAATTCCGCCAGCTCATGCTTGATTATATCAAAACAGGTAAAGACGTATACTTTGATATTCAAGTAGTGAATGAAGACCCTGCAAGTGCAGCAGGCAAACAAACCGTTGTACTGAAGAACTGTAACATTGATAGTGTGATCATCGGTCAGTTAGATATTGACAAAGATGTACTTGATGAAGAATTAAGTTTTACATTTGATGATATCGAAGTATTGAATAAGTTTATGGAAGTCTAGGCAAATTTTGAGCCATGGGGCTATCACTTCATCACATGGATAACTTGTCAGTAATTTCTCCTTCTGTTTATTCGTGTATGACAAGTGTAGGGATAGTCTCCATATAAGGCTTCATAGCTTAAAGGTAGGAGAAAGAAGACGTTACATGTGATAGGTTATTGAATGTATGTAACGATCTAACAAAATATAAATGAACCGAGGAGGAAAAAATAATGAGTAGTTTACAAGCTTTTTTAAACAGTAATGTTGTGGAAGATATTAAGGAAAGTGTTTTAGTTTCTAAGCGTTTCAAAGACGAGAAGGGTGGACTTCTTAAGTTCAAAATCCGTGCGGTTACAGACAGTGAGATGTCTGACATCCAGAAGATCTGTATGCGCACTGGGAAAAAAGGAAAAGTCGACTTTGACGTAAGTAAATTTAACCGTCTGATAGGGATCAAAGGATGCGTAGATCCAAAATTCGAAGATGCAGAGAGCATTAAAGGTGTGGGGTGCGTAACACCAGAAGATTACATCAAGAAAGTGATGCTTCCAGGTGAAATCGCAACACTAGCTGAGCAGATTCAGATACTATCAGGCTATACGGACCTTGAGGATTTAAAAGAACAGGCAAAAAACTAATTACCCAGGGAGATGGAGAAGCGAACTATGCTCATTATTTGCTCCACAAAATTCATTTACTCCCAGGGGACTTTTTAGATTTATCAAGACGTGAAAAAGCCTTCCTCATGGCAAGTGTGGATCTCCATGTTGAAGCTGAGAAGAAGGCCTATAACAAATCACGTAAATAAGGTGGTGAGAAATTGGCAGAAACAACATCAATAGATAATGCTATAAGCATGTTAACCAAGTTAAATTCAAGTATTGAAAATAATATCACTGTGCAAAATCGGTATACGAATCAAATCAAAAAAAGTATGAAAATAATGGATAAAACCAAAAACATTAACAAGGTAGTTGAAAAGATAAGTCGTATATCTAAAGTTAAAGATTCAGTCACGCCTGTTGCAGATAAAGCAATGAGCAAGCCTAATAAAACAAAAGGTAAAGTAACGTCAAAAATTGGTTCTTCAATAAGCAAAACCAAAGAACGATTTAGCAAAACAGGTGATAGTTTTAAAAAGATAGGATCCAAAATGAAAAAAATGGTGGATTCTGCAAAAGGTATATTTGAAGCAGTAAAGAGTAATCCCATTGTATCAGGCATTATGAAAGGCATTGGGCAAAATGAAGAATTTAGTGCTAAGATTGCAGAGCTAAAAGAGAAATTCGCAGATATATTGCCTAATCTGGGGGAGAAAATTGCCCCCATGTTAATGCCAGCATTGGAGAAAATATCAGCTATTTTAGATGGACCTGCTTTTCAAAAGATGATGCAAAGTGTTCTACGCGTAGTGGGGGTTCTCATTCAAAGTGCTACCATGTTGCTGGATTATTTAGTTCCTATAATCAATATCATAAGCCGTATATTTGATACGTTATTTGAGAACTCGGATAAAGTGATTATGGTGTTAGGCATGGTTGCAGCTGCTATTTTAGCTATGGCTGTAGCTACTCAGATTTTTTAACGCTATTAATACCGTTAGGATTATTAAAGAAAAAAAATACTAAATGCAGTGCAAAATGCTAATCCAACAATGTTCATTATTAAAGCTATTATATTACTCATTATGGCTTTTATCACATTGATAGCAACCATGGAACCTGTAAGAACAGCTATTGCAGATCTTACGAGAAAGTTCTTTGATTTCATTGAATGGGGCATTAATGGTCTCATCGAAGGCCTAGCATCTGCGGCAGAAGGCATTATTCGGTTTGCAGGAGATGGCATCAATACATTTCTGAATATATTTGTAAATCCATTTGTTGATGGGATTAACCTGATTATTGATGGACTGAATCTAGTGGGTGCAAATATAAATAAGCTTGACCATTTCAGTGTTGATTTTAGCGGTGCAGCAGAGGCAACAGGTGAATTCATAAGAAAAGGCAAGGTGGACCTAAGTGGTGCAAAAGAAGCCGTAGCAGGTGCAATTGAAAACTTCTCAGCAGAAGAATTAATGGCAAAACTAGGTATCAGCAGCTTAGAAGCCGGGGTTGATAACCATAAAAAAGACGTAGGTGTACAAGTCAATAAAGTAAACGACGATGTCAACATCGCAGACGAAGACATCAAACTCATGCGAGAAGTAGCCGAACGGGAAATGATTCAGAACTTCGTGACCCTAACACCAACCGTATCCATGGGTGACATGACGGTGAATGAAAACGCAGATGCTGATAAACTTCTTGGAAAAATAACAGAAGCACTGGTAACAGAAGTTGCCAATTCTGCACAGGGGGTGTATGCATAGATGTATAAATTTTATGTGGGGCTGTTAGATAACAGTGAAGAAGAAATACTACTCCCTGTGGGTCCTGAGGAAATCAGCGTTACCCAAGCTGGCAACACAGAAACCTACAGCATCTACCAATTTGGTGACGTGGTTAAATCCGGCAATAGAAAGCTATTAAAACTAAGCATAAGTAGCTTTTTCCCTTTAGAACAAGGGCCTTATGTCATGACAGATAACCTTCAACATCCTAGTGACTACGTTAACAAGATCTTTAGTTGGAAACAAAGAAATAAAATACTAACTTTCAAAGTGACAGGTGGGTACTATCCCATTGACCGATTATGGATGATAGAAGACTTTGAGATCAATGAAAAAGCAGGAGAAGTAGGCGACATCTTCTATACCATCAGTCTAACAGAATACCGTGAATTCCGTGCCAGGCGGGTTACATTATCCGGTAACAATGGAAATATGACCATGGCAGGTGATTACCAAGGTGCAAGACCTGTGACGAAGGCTGTACCAAGAACCTATACCGTAAAATCAGGGGATTCCCTATGGAAAATAGCTAAGTTACAGCTAGGTAATGGTAATCGGTACAAGGAGATTGCAGAACTAAACCTACTTAAAAAAAATCCAAATCTCATCTACCAGGTCAGATATTGAAACTACCTAGGAATGGGGTGTGAGGATGATTAAATTAGTCATGCAAAACACAAGCAATGGTGATATTAATGATATCAGTCAGTTAGTAACGGAACTATCCTGGGATACCATTAGAGTCGGGAAGGCTTCCGAATTAGCCTTCTCCTTAGTTGTTGATAAAGAACTTGACATAAGCGAAGGCAGTATTATCTATTTCAAAAAAGATGACCTTCCAGTTTTTTACGGCTATATCTTCAAGATATCAAGGTCAACAGATGAGACTTTAAGCATTACAGCTTATGATCAATTACGTTATCTGCTTAACAAGGATACCTATATCTTCAAAAACCAAAAAGCCCATGAAATGATTCATAAAATCGCTACAGATTTTAACATGCGCTTGGGAACCCTTGAAGACACAGAATACAAGATCCCCTTAATGGTTGAAGATGGACAGACACTACTGGATATGATTTATAAAGCCCTCGATAACACGTTGATTAATGCAGGCGAAATGTACGTCCTATACGATGATTTTGGCAAGCTAACCCTTAGTAACATAAAAAACATGTTCACAAACCTGATTATTGGTGATCACAGCCTTTTGACCAGTTACTCTTATGACAGAAGCATTGATGGGGATTCCTATAATAAAATCAAGCTCTATAAGGACAATAAAGAAACGGGTAAGCGAGAGGTGTATATCGTCAAAGACAGCAGTAATATAGGTAAATGGGGACTGCTTCAATACTATGAAAAGGTCAATGACAAGCTTAACGATGCTCAGATTCGTAAGCGAGCTAAACAGTTAGAATCTGTTAAAAACAGAGTGGTGAAGGGGTTAAGCCTTGAGTGTATTGGGGATTTATCTATTCGAGCAGGAACATCTATCTATGTGGATATTACTGGACTGGGTCTTAAACAACGGTTTATTGTGGATAGTGCCAAACACAAATTCAGCGATCATCAACATACGATGAGCTTAACATTGAAGGTGATATAGATGGGTAATACACAGCGATTTATAGGCGCATTGAAACAGATTAACAAAGGGGTTATAGAAAACAGCCAAGACGTGGCGTTTTACTACGGCAAGGTTATAGCTATAACACCTCTCGAGATACAAGTTGACCAACGATTTGTACTCGATAAAGACTTTTTAGTTTTAACAAGTACAGTAACTGGGTACTCTGCCTTGGAAGTTGGGGATAAAGTTATTCTTTTGAGGGAACAAGGTGGACAACGTTACATTGTACTGGATAAGGTGGTGACCATATGATACCCATGAATGGTGTACAGATGAATGAACATATCGTTGAAATTATACCAAAATCCAAAACCTACGGATTAAATTTACTAGAAGGCAAGATAGATAGCCCTATTGATGGGTTAGATGCCATCAAACAAGCTGCATTTAAGCTATTAGAAACAGCACGCTATCAACATGTCATCTACAATTTTTCCTATGGATCAGAACTGAGTGATCTCATAGGACGAGATAGTGATTATATCGAAATGGAATTAAGGCGACGCATACGGGATGCTCTAACATATGATGACCGAATCACAGATGTGACGAATTTTAGCTTCAACCATGAAGATGAAAACGTGACAGTGAGGTTCAAGGTTATCAGTATAGAAGGTTCTTTTGAGAGCGAGGTGATGATAAGTGTTTGAGCATATAACATATGAAGTATTAGTAGAACGAGCATTAGGCAATGTACCTGATGATATCGACAAACGTCAAGGAAGCATTATCTACGACGCCATTGCACCGGCATGTGCAGAATTAGCCCAGATCTACATTGAACTGGATAACGCCATGAAGATGGCTTTTGTGACCACATCCAATGGGACTTACCTTGATAGGAAGTGTGCAGACTATGGTATCTATAGAAAGCAAGCAACAAAAGCCCTCAGAAAAGGTGTCTTCCAAGGGGTAACACCGACAGTAGGGAGCAGGTTCGGTTGTAACGATCTGACTTATGTGGTGAAAGAAAACAATAATGGCATGGATGACGTCATCCTAGAATGTGAGCAAGATGGACAAGTAGGCAATAGAGACACAGGCACTCTTATTCCTATTGAAGAGATTGAAGGACTAACTTCTGCGAAATTACAAGATATTCTTGTACCAGGTGAAGATTCAGAAACAGACGAGTCCTTACTGGGTAGACAGCAGGAAAAAGTAAAAAAAAGCAGCTACCTCAGGTAATATCTATCACTACCAAAAATGGGCAAAAGACGTAAATGGTGTAGGTGCAGCCAAGGTTATCCCTAGATGGAACGGTGATAATACGGTGAAAATTATTGTCGTTGATGCACTCATGCAACCAGCCACACCAGAATTAGTCAGTCAGATTCAAGACTATATTGACCCAAGCGTTGAAGGAAGTGGAAAAGGTACTGCGCCCATCGGTGCAAAATGTACCATAGAAGCAGCAACACCTACCACAATCAACCTTGCGGCTACGGTAACAGGGACTGACCTTGCCACATTAAAAACGATTTTCGAAAAAGCTTTAAAAGAGTATTTCACAAGTCTCATAGCCGACAATTGGCAAGATAAGGACAGTTATGCCATAAGTCACGCAAAAGTAGGTGCAATCTTACTGGATGCCATATCACAAGCTGGTGGTAGTGATTATGCCAATCTCATGGTGAATGATGGTACCAGTAACATTGTATTAACAAATGAAGTACCCATCATAGGGGCGGTGATTTTCAATGGATAACACTCCGTTAATGACATACCTCCCAGAATACTATGAGACAATTAGAGAATTCGAGATCATTATGGATACTGAAGATAAGGAACTAGATCTACTAAAAAATCATATCAATGATGCATGTAATCAACTCCTTCTTGACTCAGCAACCACTGGACTAGATTTCTGGGAACAAGACACCGGCACCATAAAACAAAGCGGTGCATCTGACGAGGACAGACGCGCCAAGATCAGAAGTAAATTACGTGGAACAGGTAAAATCGATGAAGAACTCATCAAAATCGTAGCCGATTCATGGACTAACGGAAACGTAGAAGTAAGCTTTGACGGTAAAATTCGCATCAAGTTCAATAGCTTCTACGGTGTTCCTAGCAATATGAATGCCGTAAAAGAAGCCATTGAAAAGATTATACCTGCACATCTTGGCGTACAATACGACCTAAAATATCTGCTGGTCAAAGATGTCCATGACAACATGACAATCAATGAATTGCAAGGAACAAAACTAAATCAATTTGCAGGAGGTGTTATATAATGGCGGAACATACGTCAAAATTAGGTCTCTACAAAGTAGACCCAGCGACAGACGGCGATAATACCTTCAACGTAGGGACAATGATGAACGATAACTGGGATAAGATCGACGATAAAGTAGGTAGCATGGACGAGAAGTTAGGAGAAGTTGATGGGGAATTGACTAATATTGTACAGATGAGTGCTACTGAACCCAACAGCTTTAACACCAATACATTGTGGCTACAGGATGTAGGTGATTCGGATTTTAGCGCTGGTGGTGGGATTAATATTGCTAATGCAGAAACCAGTACCCAACCACCTAATGATGATAATTACTGGTTCAAACCAATATAAAAAATAAGGAGTTGATTAAATGGCAGACGTAAATATCCAGATTAAACAAAGAAATGGTGAAAATTGGGATAATCTATACCCAAAAACCAAAGCGGCACAGGTAGTAGCCATTAGTGGTGAAACAGCCGAACAACACGTGAGTGATACAACAAAGCACATCACCAGTTCAGAACGATCCAACTGGAATGCCAAAGCGACAACACAATATGTTGCTGATAAAATAGCTGAACTTGTTAATTCAAGTCCAGCGGCTTTAGACACACTTAACGAATTAGCTCAAGCTTTAGGGAATGATCCTAATTTCGCAACAACAATGACCAATGCATTAGCAGGTAAGTTTGATAAAGCTAATGTGAATACAAGTACAGCACTAGGAACAAGCGATACCCATGTACCTAGTCAAAAAGCAGTAAAATCCTTCGTTGAAAGCCAACTTTCTTCAGCAGGTTATGGTGACATGATGAAAGCAACTTATGACTCCAATGGTGACGGTAAGGTGGATAATGCCAACTTTGCCGAAAGTGCAGCCATCCAGTCAGGTAGCACGTTACCATCTACACCTAAAGCTGGCGAGATTTTCTTTCAAACGATTTAAGGTAGGTGAGATAAATGGCGAATAAAAATGTAACAATTAAAAAGAGAAATGCGAGTAATAATGATTGGGATATTTTATATCCGGTAACGACTGCGGAGAATGTTAAGTGTGGAGATGGGACATCATCGGTTGATGCGCAGTTGGCTGATATTGCGAACCAACAAGGGGACTTAACCACATTACAGACAACAGAAAAAAACTAATATCGTAGGAGCATTAAACGAGGTTTTTCAAGATGCCGATAATGGTAAAACGGATATCTATAATGCTATTGTCGGCAAAGGTACGACACCAAGTAGTCAAGATTTCAGCGATCTAGTTAGTGCGATTAATAATATTAATACAGGTAAAAAGTGGGCTAGTGGTTCATTACCTATAATATTTAATAGTAATACGTATACAATAAATAATTTAGATTTTGCCCCTTCTTTGGTTTTGTTTACTGCTTGGAATAGTTACGGAATTACAAGATTACAAGAAAACAGCTCTAGTAGTGGGTGGAACTTACCTGCTAATCATTATATGAAGATAGACCATGATTCGGGTACCGGACACTATTTTGACTCATTAAGTCTTTTAGATAATGGTTTCAGTGTATCAATACACGGTAATTCAGCTAGTACAACAGCTTATTGGATAGCAGTCGAGTAAGGAGGGTGTTAAGTGAATAGAGGAAATTTAGTTCTTTATGATAGCAACGGTAAGATATGGTTACAAACAGGAGAAGCCACAGGAGATATTAAGCCACATATTTACCCAGTAGGTATCTCATATATAGAAGTACTTTATGGAAGCACAGAAGGACAAAGAATTGTATCGGTGGATGTATCTGTAACACCACACAAGATAGTTAAAGAAGATATTGAGGTTAAGCCGTCATACGAGGATTTAGAAAACAAGAAAATAGAATGGGGGGATATTCTAATGATTAACGAGGTAGTAGTTAGAATTATAGCTGAAACTATCATGAACAAAGGTATTAATCCCAAGACAGAAGAAGTATTCAAGATTGATAAAATCAAACACGCTGGATATAAGACGCTATTGAGAAGTATATCATAGAACATAGTCAAGCAATTTAGTGCGCAATAAGACCATATAGATTAAGGTCTTATTGTTGCTCATCTAGTTTATTTAATAATGGAATTTAAAAACTATTTACTTGTAGAGTTTATATGTAATAATATTTTTATACAACTATATGGTTGTAAATCAGTAACATTCTTCTATTTTATGCAATAATAATAATAGATACACCTAGGAGTTAGTAAAATATACATACTCACTATTATTCATGAAAGGAAGGATGATACCCATGCAAGACATCAAACACCACTTCGAAAACTTCACAATCAACATGATAAAACCAGCATACGAAAAATTCCAAAGAACAGATGAAGAATACCAAGAAGCTTATAGCTTCTTAGAAGCCAACAGAAACAGATTTGAACGTACCATGGATTCACTAAGTAAAGAACAGAAAGACTTTCTACAACTATACATGGACAAGGATTGTTTCTGTGCATCTTGTTCCGTTCAGGCTATGTATATTGAAGGGTATAGAGATTGCATTAAACTATTGAAAGAACTTGAAATATTATAGTTCCATGTTTATAGAAAATATCATAAAAGAGAAGGTTAAAAAAAGAGATTTAGATAAAGTGCTAGAATCTATTAAAGATACTAAGAAAATCATATTTAGCTAATGGAGGAATTAGTTAAATAGCAATGTGTATTTGGATATAAATATTATCTATATATACTATCCTGTTTTTGACAGTTGAAGGAAAAGAAAATCGTGAGGACCTTTAAAATAAGGGTGGTCACGATTTTCTTAGTGACTAAAAAAGTGGTAATTTGCTATCAAGCTTTTTTCAAGGATTCGATAGATGATAAGAAGATAAAATATGAGCTTATAGTCGTTTCCCCAGACTTACCAAACCTTGAGAGACTTGAGAAATCTTTAGCTAGAACATGTCTCCCTACTTCGATATTTTGAAGGTTTGGGATTGACTCACAATACCCTCGGTATTAGTATCGTGTATTATTTTAAAAGAGGGTTCTTGTAATGGCCAACCCATTTTAATTGGATATCTGTGTTCAATAATTTCGTTATATCCGTCATTATCAATATCCTCAAATTCTATAAATTCACAATAACCATATGATATATCTCCGCTACTCTTTATATTTCCATTTAGATACCTAGTATTCATTTCGGTATTAAAGGATACTACTTCAGATAGATTATATGGCAGTAGAGTGTATAAATATGTATTTTTATTAATTGGATTCAATGTATATTCGAGATTCATTTCAGAGAAATCTATAAGCATACAAATATCTTTTTTTTAGTAGTATTATAATATATAATAAATGTGAGTGGATTTCCTAAAACTTTATCTAGCTCATATTTTATAAGTAAAATATCTTGATCTTTTTGATGCCATATACGCAATTGAGGAACAGTAGACATAGATGTTTTCATACGTTCATAATCAATATAAGGTAGCGTATATGCCGTATCATTTATATTTAAATATAAAAGTTATTATCTGTTGTAATCAAAAGATCATCTGACATTGAATCATTATTAATATCGTGCTCCAATGAATTTAAAATAGTGCAGTTACTATCAAGATGTAGTTGGTGATATGCTTTATTTTTGTAATTAGGTAAGAGTATAAAAATACTTAGGAATAATGTAACGAATATTATATTTTTTTTCATAATTAAATTAATCCCTTTACTTTATTTAAATTTTAAAATATCTTAACTAGAATATTATACCATAATTTCATTATAGATACCTCTAAAAAATGCTATTTGGATTAAGGCATTATACCCTTAATTTGACACTTCAAACCCAATTCGTTATACTCAACTTAGTATGAAATAATCGTAAAGAGAGCTCATAATGAGACTTGTAATGCATACTGAATAAGCCTGCTTGGAGTAAGATGGAAGGTATATGAATGATGAAGAACAAACCACTGATAAGTGATAAGGTAAAAATAGAAAATACAAATATAAGAATAGGCAAATTTGCAGAAAAAAACAGTATGAGCATGGACACTATACGTTACTATGTGCATCTGAATCTCATTCACCCCTTGAGAAAAGGCAGGTATTTCTATTTTGGTACAGAACAGCAGGAACAGTTAGATTTTATTAAGCATTACAAAGACATGCGTTTTTCATTGGATGACATTAAGATCTTAATGTATACGGTTCAACTTCGTATACTAGAAACGCCTGTTAAAAGTGATTATATTGAAAACATGTTCCATGATAAGCGGGTTCAACTTCTACAAGAGAGAAAACGATTAGATGCTATTATCGATAAACTCGATGCCGAGATTGAAGAGGTTAAACAACAGCCCATGAAGCATATAGATGGGAAGGGTATTGCATTTCAACAACTTGAACTGTTATGTTGCCCAACGTGTCAAAAAAGGTTATCCATTGAGGAAGGTATTCTAAAGAATCATAGTGTATCCTTTGGAAAGATAAAATGCCACTGTGGGGTCACAATGGTTATCGAAGAGGGCATTTTACTCACATCAGAAATAATCAATAAAGACATAGACCCTGAAAAAAGACAAAGATTCAATTAGAAATCTTTTTAAGAATACATCACACACTTTTATCGAACAAATGCTTTATTATGTTGAAGAAATGACACGCTGTATCATGCAACAAGATATAGCATCCAAAACGGTCCTTTTTATGAAAACTGGAGCAGGAACGCTAGCCTTGAACTTGCTACGTAAGTTCCCCAAGGTAGGTATGCTTATATTATTTGATGAAGACCTAAGCCAATTAAAAGTAACCAAGAAAACCATAGACACTCACTATCCAGATCATAACATACTGTATGTAAGTGGTTCATTAGACATGCTTCCAATAAAAAAAAGAAAGTGTGGATTTGGCAATTGATTTTACGGCTAGCTTCGAAGCTGCATTTGAAAAAAAATCCTATAATCTATATCAAGATCTAATACCACATATGAATACCCACAGCATGATTATTGGACTATACTTGTATTTTAAGAAATCTACCATATTAACAAGATTTGATCTGAATCAAAGGAAATTATTAGATGGTATTTTTATTAGGAAATATTTAGAGCAAAATGGGTATCAATTGATAGAGAATGGTGAAGAATATACATTAGAAATGGGCAAAAATGTTGATGAATTCTATCATGATGGTGATCGTATCATTACTCATTTGGACATTTATAACAGATAGGCTTTATTAGCAAAAAGTTGAAGTGAGCTGACTCCATACTCCAACTTTTTTTTGCTCATAATTATATAAAATAACTACTTGATATAAAGTGAACTCCATAGAGTATTGTATATAAGTAGAGCCCTGTAGGAGGTAGGATAAACGTGAAAAGAATAACAATAATAGGATTAATTATACTCATCATTATTGTACTCGTCATTATCCTTCTTAAAAGAGTCATTAAAATTGAGTTTTCAAGAAGCGATAAGAGAAAAACACCCATTAAAGTGTCCATTAATCAAGATATCACATTAACGTCCTGTGGACCTGTTTATGCACACTTTGGTTCATCGCATTTTTTTACATCCAGTATTAAATTAGAAACAAAGGATAAGGTAATCTATATGGATCCCATTGTAGTGGATAATCCGGTTGGGGCAGATTATATCTTTATAACTCATGCTCATCAGGACCACTTATCCCTTGAAGATATTCAAGAGCTAATGAAGGAAGACACACTGATTATTTGTCCAAAAAAGGTAGCCAAAAAGCTGAGTGATTATAAGGTAAAGCAGGTGAAGCCTGGAGATGTAGTTGAGCTTGATGGTATGGGGTGTGAGGCGGTAGCTGCCTATTCGAAAGGCTTTCCATCACATCCAAAAAGTAGTGGTAATGTTGGTTATGTATTAACGATAGGTGATGAGAGAATTTACTTTTCTGGAGACACAGATTTGATTCCAGAGATTAAGACTCTTGAGAATATAACAGTAGCCTTAGTTCCTATTGATGGTGGAAACCTAACCATGAGTACAAATGATGCTATTTTACTCGTCAACATGCTTAGCCCTAGAATAGCGATACCCACCCACTATGAATTAGAGAAAAATAGCACAGAGTTATTTAAGAACATGGTAAACGAAGAGACAGAGGTCATTATCCTAAGTAACCAAGGGTAGAGGGTGTGGGTGAAATCAAGAAATGTATAACCGTGTGATGATATTTATGTGAGGGAGCTAAATATCAAGCTGTTGTGGATTCGTATCTTTAACCATAATTAAACCAGCTACCAATGCGGTCATGGGTGCAACCAGAACTAGGCCAATACTTCCAACTAAAGTTCTCATAATCTCAGCAGCAATAATCTTCATATTGATGATCCTAGAAAAACTGGATTCCCTAATTTGAAACAACATAAGCAAAGAAAGATAACCACCCGAATACGCAAGCAATAGGGTGGTTGTCATTGTTCCAATGACATCTCTTCCCACATTGAAGCCTGATCTAACCAGTTCTTTACAACTGATATCAGGCTTCTTCTCTCTAATCTCCCAGCAAGCCGAAGCCACATCCATAGCAATATCCATTGCCGCACCAGAAGAGCCAATAATAACGGCTACATAGAAGATACTACGCATATCTAAGTGAAAATATCCTGAGAAAATAATAGTCTCGGCATAGGGAGCAGTCATACCCCTTAGCCCTAATTTATCGCCAATAACCATTGTCAAAGTAAGGGTTATCAATAAACCACATAAGGTACCAAGGAAAGCAGATAAGCCTTTTCTAGTGAAGCCAGCTACAGAAAAAAAGGATGATAGCAGATAGAAGAATAAGCGTAAGAGAGGCTATCACCATTGGGTTTTTGCCAGCTAATAAGAGGGGTATCAACAATTTCCATAATATAAGAATCGTGAACATAAATGAAAATAAAGCTTTCACCCCAATATCCCTTGCATACCATATGAGGAGTATAACAAATAGGATGAAAACAATGAGCATATACGGTTGTCGATAGAGTTCAATAGCTTTAGCATCGATAATGTACCCCTGAGTATCTGTTTTTAACGCAATAATTACTTTGTCATCTACTTGGTAATAATTATCATAATCCAATTTTCCCATCAAAGGATTTGTAACGGATATTTCTTTACCTTTATAAGCCCCATTTAGGATACGAACATTCAGTTGCTGATAGCCAATAGCGGATATGCCAGATTTAACCACGTCTGAATCATCTACATCTAATACAAGAGATTTTGCTTCTGAGACATTTTGATTATACTTATCGTCTTGGTGATTGGACTTCATAAAGAGAAAAAAAAGGTCAATAGACATAAGATAGCATAGATAACAGATACTTTCAGTTTCTTATTCACGTAGATACCCCTTTCAATAACAGATATGCAACTTAATATCTTGATTTAGTTATTAAGTGCTAATCCTGCAAGTTCTGCTGTAATATTGGCAATGGTTGTATTATCCATAAAGCCATTGTATTGATCAGCGCCAACACCAATGGCTGACATTGGAATTTGAGTTGCTGTATGAGCGTAGGAAGTCCAGTAAATACCAGCTCGTTCAGATAAGATATGGGTTACAGCCATAGCTGTTTCGTCATACTTATATTTGTTATTGTAAGTGTAGATACCTTCGTCTACCATGTCCATGCTTTTTTCTAAAAGATTTTTCTCTTCTGTTGTTAAGTCCGTAAGACCAAAGTTTTTTTTCTATAAATGTATAAAACTCAGTTCTTTTTCCATCGTATTGTCCTTGTAATTCTTCCACAGACATTTTTTGCTTTGGTAAGCTCTTGAAGAGTAAGGAAATAATCCGTGTTAACACCCATACCAAGACCACCTGTTTCATGGTCACCTAAGACAAGTATTAACGTTTCTTCTGGATGTTTAAGATAGAAGTCATAAGCTTCTTTTATAGCATTATCAAAAGCTATAGTATCCATGATGGCAGCAGGTGCATCATTAGGGTGACAGGCATGGTCAATACGTCCACCTTCAATCATGAAGAAGAAACCGTCTGTATCCTTAGAAAGTAAATCAATACCTTTCCCAGTCATTTCAGCTAAAGTAGGTGCATCATAAGCGTCATTGTGCATATCATCGATGGAATAAGGAAGATGAGAATAGGTAAATAAACCAAGGTATTGATCGCCTGTTTTGAAGGTATCCTTTTTGAATTCCTCTGAGCCTTTCATACCATAACGTACAGAATAGCCTGCTTTTCTAAACTCTGCTAAGAGATTTCTGCTATCCTTTCTTTTGGACTTAATCGTACGACCAAAAGCATCTGTTTGATTATCTTTCCAACCTTCTGGTAAGAAATGACGAACACCTCCACCAACAATATAATCAACACCACTATCGAGTAGGTCAGCGGCTATATCATTTTCATTACCACGACTTTCATTATGAGATGCAAATACCGCAGGCGTAGCATGGGTAATACGTGTAGTTGTTGCAAGTCCTGTTGCCATACCGACTTCTTCTGCTGCTTCAATAAGTGTTTTCAAGTCATTGCCTTCAGGGTCTTTTGATATAACACCATTATTGGTTTTGTAGCCTGTTGCAAGTGCTGTACCTGCTGCTGCCGAGTCTGTAATAAGTGTATTCATAGAGTGGGTTGTGTTAATGGCTGAATGAGGAAATGTATTCATAAGCAACTTTTTACTAGAATCGCCAGAAGTTTCTTGTAAGTAATATTCTGCAATTTGCCTCTGTGATGTGCCCATGCCATCGCCTATAAAATAGAAGATGTATTTGGGTTGTTTTTTACGGGTGGTTGCTAGCGAGCCAGTAGTTTTTTTCTTGTGTCTCATAGGCATGTGTAACGGAATAAGATAAGAGTAATGTCATTAAGAGAGCTAAACTGATTAATTTCTTTTTCATGGTACGATTACCTCCACAATTTTTTTTGGTGAGTTCTTCTTAAGCTATGTATGGTTGTCATTAATAGGATAGCGAGAGAAGTAACTCAAAGATCGATATGTAAATTTACAGTTTAACTCTATAGAAGAAATATAAAGAAGATATAAGGCTGGTGTTAAATTATGGTAAAACATGAAAAGATATAATAAGATTTCAAACACAATAGCTTTTTCTGGTACATGAACTACTTTTTATGATTCAAAAAATATATTTGCTCAGATACTTAATTAAATAATCTTAATGAAAACAAAGAAAAACTTATTTAAGAGATTTTATATCAAAAAATACCTTAAAAGACAACAAAAATAGTAATGTACCGTCATAAGTAGACTGCTTTTTCTTGAATGGGTTGCTTTAATATGGTAAAATATGGTATATGTCATGGGAATATTTCAATTATTTCCTCGATATAAAGCAATAGGATCAAAAGTAGTTTAAAAGGATAAGAGGAGGAAAAATGCATGAAAAAATCGATTAAAATTTTAGTTACAATCATGCTACTAATCACAGTATCAACGTCATTATCAGCAAGTTCTTTGATAAGGGATATATCAGGGAAAGAGAACAAAGGTATCACAGTGACATATAACGGTGAAGCACAGACTCTGAAAGATGGTCATGGTCAAGTGATTTACCCCGTTATCATTGATGGTTCAATGTATTTACCTGTTAGAGCTGTTACAGAGATGGTAGGCGCAGAAATAGCGTGGGATGATAAAACTAAAACAGTTCATATCAAAGATAATGGTGATAACTCAGATGGTGCAGTGCCTACTGATTTAAAACCAGTAAACAATGATAATAGTTCCAACACGACTAATCAACCTACGCAAAATACACCTACACAAAATACCCCATCCACGACATCAGGTAATACAGGTTCACTTACAGATCCTGTAGCTTTTGGAACTATGTTTGCTTTTGATGATCCAGATGGTTATGATGATGTGAAAACAAATGCGCATTATGAAGTAACCGTAACAAAAGCAGAAACCTTTTCAAATGACCAGATTGAGGCATTAGGTTTCGTTATAGAAGATGACCCACATATTGAATATATGATGCTCACTATTGATTTGAGTGTAAGCAATGTAACTTATAGCGGACCTAAGTTTGCATTCTTAAAACGATTTACTCCTGATGTTTGGGGTTCTAAAACACCTATTGAAAGTTCAATTATCGGTGGTAGAGACTTTGGGTTTGATGGATCTTTAAAAAATGCTGTGGAAAATGCAGTAGATTATAAAGAGGTTAAACCAGGTGAATCTCATTCTTTTAAAGCTAAAGGAAAAGTATTATTACCAGTATATAAGAACATGGAAAATTATTTTGTTATCCAAAAATCCGATTGGGATGACTATTCAGCGTCAATGATTTATTTTAAACTTAAGTAAGTATAAAGCAAGGCTCCAAGGTGGGATATACCTTGGAGCCTTTTGGTTTAGTATAAATTTAACTTTCTTTAATCCTTCTAATATAATGCTTAGTGGTTAAGAGATAGAAACCAAAGAAGATAATGGTAACCACACCAATACTCATTAATATAGGAAGGTTCAAGCTAATAGCCACCATATTTTCTAGAACTTTGATCGCCACAATGGAATGGACAATAGCAATGCCTAGCGGTAATATAAAGGCCATAGCAATCTGTATACGGATTGCTTTTTTTATTGTGCCGTCTTCCATACCAATTTTACTTAATATAATATATTTATCCTTGTCTTCCATGGACTCGGTGATAATCTTGAAGTAGATGATACTACCTGTTGCCATAATGAAGACTAAGGCAAGGAATGCACCAAGTATATAGATAATTTTAATAATGATATTTTTCTGTTGACCATCATGGTCACCATACTGAGCAAAGGCATATATATCGTCAGGTAAATCCGCGATTTTGCTTTCTAGAGTTTTTCCCAAGGCATCATCTGTTAATTTATAAGCTGAGATATATTGAATATCACTATTTTTGGCTAGAATATCATAAGTTTTATCATTAACAAGTAGACTACTAATAGGTAATCCAATACCGAATAATGGTGCTTTTATAATACGATTGATTGCAACTTCATGTTCATCCATTGTTAATGTCTTCATGTCAAATATATTAAAGATAGTCTTTGCATTTAAGTTGAAGATGGCTTCAAAATCCTCCAATTCTCTATTAAGAATAGCTTTTTTTATTGGCCGTGTATTGAACTTGCTCTACAACCTTAATATAGTCACTGTATTTCACAATGCCAGTAGGATAATGATAATTTTTCCCAGCTACGTTTTTTTTTGATAATAACGTTAATATGATTGTCATGAATAATTGCATCTTTTTTCTTTTGCTACTAAATCGATTACCTTATCAGCAGCTTCCTTGCTTTCGGTCATGGTAATTAAAGTATGAGGATAATCGACCTTCTGAACACCACCGTTAGAGTAATTAAGGGAGGTCACGGTTGCAAATGCTGTAATGGTACATGTTAAGAGAATGGCAATTGTAGCATAAACTTTATAATTTCTTCTGATACGATAGCATAAGTTGGAGATGGTCATAATGTTGGTTTTCCGGTATAAGATGTTTTTATTGTTGATTAACCGTTTTAATATAATGGTTGTGGTACTACGAAATAGCATGTATGTACCAATAATGGTGAGTATAGTGGTTAGTAGTGTATAGATAAGGAAATCAGTATTCATGGCCAATTTGGTAAGGTAATAGCCTGTTCCAATGATAACCAGGGATAAGATACCCGTTATGATACTAGCTTTTGGAATACTTTCTTCTTCTTTTATAGCGTTAATTAGTGACAATAAACTACTTCTTACAATATTAATATAGCCTTTGATGGAGAAAAAAAAGACTAATGATACCAAAGACAATAGCTGTTTCCATAATGGCTTTATAGGAAATAAAAAACTTAATATCCACGCCCATATTACAGTACTTTGATAACACCATCATGAAGAGTTTGCCAAATGCGGCACCAATGCCACAACCGGCTACGATAGCGATAAAACTCATAATAAGATTTTCCATAGCATAGATAAAGCCTACTTTATAATTAGTAACACCCATTAAGGTATATAGACCAATCTCTTTCTTTCGCTGGTTTAAAAAGAAGGAACTTGAAAACCAAGAAAAGTAGATTAAGAATACCAATAACATAATCGCTGTCACGTGACCTAAGGTACCGACAATCTCTTGTGATGAAATACCAAGGACTTTTGGATTGTATTTCATAGCGCAAAATTGATAATATGCAACCACGGAAAAAACAAGAGCTAGAAAGTGTAGTTTGTAGATGCTAAGATTACTTTTCATGTTTTTATAGGCAAGACTAATGGCATTCATGGTTTTCCCCTCCCATTAGGGCTAACTGTTCAATGACTTTTTGATAAAAACTTTTTCTGGACCCTTCTTTTTTTAATTCTGTAAGTACCTGACCATCTTGTATGAAGATGATGCGGTTACAATAACTGGCAGTGAAAGCATCATGAGTAACCATAACAATGGTTGAACCAAATTTTTTTGTTGGTTTTTTGAAGACTTTCTAATAATTCTGTAGCTGATTTAGAGTCAAGTGCTCCTGTTGGTTCGTCAGCAAGAATCATGGATGGTTTTGTAATGAGTGCTCTGGTTGCAGCGACTCTTTGCTTCTGACCACCGGATAATTGATAGGGGTATTTCTGAAGCTGATCTGATAAACCAAAAAAAAGTAGCCAGCTCATTAATTTTCTTCTTAACAACAGATGCTCCAATACCTGCAAGTACAAGCGGTAAAGCAATATTATCCATAACACTAAGGTTGTTGAGTAAGTTAAAATCCTGGAATAAAAAGCCAATATTCTCTCTTCTAAATTGAGCTAGTTTTTTACCTTTCAGAGTCGTTAAGTCAATACCTTTGAACGTAATAGTACCTTCAGTTGGTTGGTCGATGGTTGATATAAGATTAAGAAAAGTTGTTTTTCCAGAGCCCGATGGTCCCATAATACCAACATATTCACCTTCTTCTATACCCATATCGATACCGTTAACAGCGTAAGTCTCCAATCCCTTTGATTTATATACTTTTTTAATGCCCCTTGTTTCAATTACTTTCGACATTACAAATGCCTCCCTTTTATTTTAAATAGCTGCTTTCTATATAACAGATGTTTTGTTTAGCTTATGACTATATTTTACGTTGAAGAGGGTTAAGAATCCATTTAGGTAACTTACAGATTGATAGGAAACCTTACAATTTTGTCATGTATATGGTGAAATAATTTTGAAAAGTTGACGTGTTTTTTGTCGTCCTATCCTGTGCTACTATAGAATTAGACCTGGGTGAGATAGAGTGAGCTAATCAAAGAGTAGGGAGAAATAAGGAGGGATTCATATGCAAAATGGAGTTACTCAAAAAGAATTCTATGAAGCCATTGAGAAGGTAACACGAGAAACCAACGCGCTAACCGTTGCCATGACAGAGACGAAGACCCTTATACGTGATTATAATGGGCTTCGACAAGTGATTGGTGATGTGGATGACAGAGTTCAGAGACTTGAAGACTATACATGTAGCAAAAAGGAATATCGAGAGTATATGGGGTGGATAGTTGGGTTTGTTGCAACCATGCTGGCGATTATAAATTATTTTACCTAAGGAGCGGCTTAAATATTAGTTCATGTTCTGTTTGCAAAAAGTCAAGTGTTTTAGGGACTTGTGTAAATAGATTAATATGAAGTTATATTTCAACGTTTTTTAAAGGAGGAAAAAATGAATATTATTGAGACGCATTTTAAGATTAATGTACCCTTAAATAATCAACCAGCCTATATCATTATTCATCATTCACTAGCAAGGAACTGTAGTATTTACGATGTTCATCGATGGCATCTTAGCAATGGTTGGGCAGGGTGTGGTTATCATTATTTTATTAGTAAGGGAGGGAAAATCTATAGGGGAAGAATGGAAGAACAAAGAGGAAGTCACTGTAAGCAGGAAGGCATGAATATGAAGTCTATAGGAATCTGCTTAGAAGGGTGTTATCAAGATTATAAAGGTGAAGGAGATAAGGTTCTGCCAAATGTACAGTTAGAAGCTCTAAGTTCATTAACTAAGTATTTAATGAAAAAGTATGAGATAAAAAAAGAGCAGATTAAGAAACATCATGACTTTGCACATTACAAGTTATGTCCAGGTAATTATTTCCCATGGGAAAAGTACATGAAGCTCGTGACAACAGATGCAGGTAATAAAGATATTCAAAAGTTAATAAAAGAGAATGAACATTATAAGGAAGAAATTGAAAATTTACAGGAACGTTTAGGTGGTATTAAGAAAAAAAATATATGAAATAGAGAGGATGATCGAAGATGAATCGAATCTTAAATAAATTAACCAATACAAAGACAGTTGTAGGTGTTACAAGCGCCATAATTCTTATTCTTACCAGTTTAGGCATACAGGTTGATAATGAGCAAGTGATGACAGTTATAAAGGGACTCTGTAGTATAGGGGTACTATTAGGCATCATGAATGATAACGGTATGAAAACCATAGAATGGAATCATTAGTTATTAGGATTATTGGTGAAATACTAATTAAGTAATAAGAACGAGATATTACTTGTAATTTATTGTTTTTTTTGCTTAGTATAGCTTTGCGGGAGTTATGATTATAATCTTTTGACATATTGCAATGCATATTTTGATATAAAATTAGTCATTTATTTTATTTTGCTAATAATTAAAGAAAAATGCTCGCAAGGTCCTTGTAGTAGGCATTCAAGAAAAAATATACTGTAATAAAATACCATAAAAAATGCTTATAATGCTATATTCTCAAAAAAAAATGAAATATCCTTGACACTTGTACCTATATTTGATATTATAGTCTCCGACGCAGTTTTGCACAATGAAAAATGAATAGTATATTAAACAACAACTTTAGTTATTAAAGTTAACCCAATTAAATCCTTTGTAAATTCAGAGAGTTGGCTTTGCATAGCAAAACAATCTCTTTCAAAA